>JAABUO010000027.1_pt1 | contig 428726 bp, 326 predicted proteins | sample 5559291 | NCBI WGS metagenome assembly JAABUO01 (sample SAMN10711878, study PRJNA513372) | rock metagenome | isolation source: Antarctica rocks | place: Antarctica: Victoria Land, Finger Mt sud
GCATTGGCCCGACGAAACCCGACCCTGGGGTCGGGTTCGCGCCTTAACCCTGGCCCAACCCTACGGGGCCCAAGAGGGTGGGTCGGGTTGAGAAAAAAGTGTTCGACCCGACCCAACGATCACACTAATTAAAACAAGATTCTTCTTGCTAATATTTAATTATTAACTCAAAAAAGATTTTCGCTCTTTTATAAAATTGATCGTATCGTTTTTTCATAGTTCTTTTATATAATTTGTCGTCGAAATCGATAGTTACTTCGATAAGATTAAACATGTGTTACGCTGCTATCTGGCGGTCCAGGATATCAGAGAGGGTTTGTGCTTTGGAGAGGTCTGTAGGCGTCTTCAGGCAATGCAAGCAATCACTTGGTAACAAGGGGTTGCAGCTTTAGTAGTCGTAACAATAAGTCAAGACTTAAGATGAGTTGAACACGATTCATAAGGAAGTCGTGTTCGAGGATCTATATACTAAATGAGATCCTCCTTGCTCGCCCTGCTCGCTGTCGAGCACGTCGAGCTCGCTCGCCCTGCTCCCTGTCGAGCATGTCGAGCTCGCTCGTTAGTATGTCGAGCACTGCTCGCCTGCCAAGTCGTCGAGCATGCAGGTAGCCGTGCTCCGTGCTACATATCTCTCCGTAGGATATATATCGGCTGTAACGAGCTAGGGTCGTAACACTATTTCTCTCCTTGACCTTTTCGTTCCGAAAAGCGACTGCTTACATTTATCATGTCTCATCAACAACAAAGCCGTATTCGTCTTGCTTTCGAAATCGATCGTTACGGTATACTGGTCGACTTTGCCTGTGAGCGTTGTTCTCGTTCTGGTAAACCTTGTATCGCCATGAAAGACTCGTTGTCTCGTCTGAAGTGCTCGGAATGTGTTCGCGCTAATAAAGCGTGTGTTAACATGTCGTGGGTTTCGCTGAATCGTATCAGGGAAGACCTGTTCTCGAAGGTTGCTAAGAATGAAGCTGTGTTGGCAATCGTGATCACGCGGCTGCTGCGAAATAAGAAGATGCTGAAGGAAGCCGATGCGAAAGCGAAGCGAAAGACACAATGTCTCTTGTCCGGGGTGGAGGAGTCGAACGTCGCAGAGTCTCCTGACTGTCCTGCTGCGAATGCTCTGGTCGAAGCATCTCCTGCCATCTGATCGTCACTCGCTATGCTGGATGATTTCTCGAACGTTGATGGAATCTCTGAATAAGGGTGTCGCAGTCGTCGAGGTTGCTAATAGGTTTTCACGTGTTCTCTGTTGTAGAGTATTTCTTTCACTTGACAAGATATCGCTGACCCTTCTCTTCTAGAATTCTCTCAATCTCGAATCGATTCTCTTTCTGTGGGTGATAATGAAATGTTTTCTGTATAGACGTATTGGGGTCGGCTGGTTCCAATAATGAAATATGAAATACTAAAAATACTTTGGCGTCCTTGGGTAAGTCGAGTTCGTAATTGACTGATTTCTTGACTTCTTTGATGAAAAATGATTCGATCTTGACATGGTCAAGTTTCTTGCTTTTCTTCCTGGTCTTCAGGTTCTTTGTTAGGAGATACACCTTATCTCCCTCCTTTAGCTGAGGTGCCATTTTTCGTTTCTTGTTTTAGTACTTGGCTGATCTGATTTGCATTGATGCGATGTTATCGTGTACCTTCTTGAGTGTCGCTATTCTTTCAATGGCTGACTGAGCTGCCAGGTGCCTTCTTTCTTGATCAAAGAGATTCAATTCCTTGCCAAAGTTGACGAAGAAAGGTGTTACCTTCGTGGTATCTGAAACCTTCGCGTTCAGGGCTAGCTGTGTCATAGATAGAAGTGATATCCAGTTGTTCTGAATATTGTTGACGTAGTGCCTCAGGTATTGCTTAAGGCTTTGGTTTGTTCGCTCTGTCTGATCATTCGTGACCGGGTGGTAGGCAGTTGACATGCGAAGCCTCGTACCTAACATTGATATAAGTGTTCTTCAATAGTTAGACGTGAAGAGCTTGTCTCTGTCACTGATTAGTTCTTTGGGTATATCATGATATCTGATCAACCGATTCAGTACGATGTATCTCAGTTGTTCTGCTGTAAATTTCTCTTTGCATGCGATGATATGTGAGTACTTGATAAGCTTGTCAATCATTATTAGTATCGAATCATATCTTTCTTCAGTTGCTGGGTTCGTCGACTTAGGCAACTTGGTGATGAAGTTCATTGTAATTTCATCCCATGGCGATTCAGATGATTCCTGATATTGAATTTCGCCATAGCTCGCATGTGTACCATGTTTGTTCTGCTGACAATTAAGACATCGTTTCACATATGTCTCGACAGCTTGCCTCATGTTGGGAAACTGGCAATGCTGGCGCAAAAGCTGAAGTGTTTTGGTCACCTCTAAGTGTCCCTGCAGTGGTTCGTCATGATGCTCTTTTATACATTCGTCGATTTTGTTGATTGATATCTGAAGCTTTTTCTTCTTGATTGAGAACTCTTCTGACTCGTCTCTCAGAATTCGTAAGGTTGCGTTTAGCTCATGCTTATTTGTTGATAGTGATTCGTCGTTGTTGACCTTGAGTATACTATGATTAAATGATTTCTTCGTTTTCATATGATCACTTCGTCTGCTGAGTGCGTCTGCTTTGTCATTTTCTTTCTCTGAGATATACAGTATCTTGAATTTGTATTGTTTTAACTTCTTAGATCATCGCACTTGTCTTCTGTTGAGCTTCTTTGTCGTGGTGAAATGCAATAAGTTCTTATGATCTGTTAGAATGGTGAGCTCTGATGCTCCCTCTGTATATACCCTTCATGATTCAAGGGCTGCTACTATCGCAAGTAGTTTCTTGTCATGAATGTCGTAGTTCTGTTTCGCTGACAAGAGTTTTCTGAAGTAGTATGCCACTGAGTGTCACATGCCTTCATATAATTGATTGAAGCATGCATCGATGACTAGATCTGATGCGTCTGTTTTCATTCGTTCTGATTTCTTGGAATCGAACATCTTGAGTACTGGTTCCTTTAAGCACTTCTTTTTCAACTCCTGAAATGCTGCTTCTTCGTTTAGCTTTCATGTCTAAGGCTTGTCTTTCCTTGTTAGGTTTGTTAGTGGTATTGATCTTTCCAAGAAGTTCTTGATGAACTTTCTATTGTACTGAACAAATTCTATAAAGGCCTGAATGTTCTTGACATCGACTGGCGTTGATCATTCTTTGACTGCCTTGATCTTTTTCGGGTTCATTCGAATTCCATGTCGTTCTACAACGAATTCTAGGAAATCAACTTCCTCTTGATGAAATTCGCATTTCTCTGGTTTGAGGCGTAGGTCTCTTTTGTTCAAACATTCCAATATCTGGGAAACATGCTGCACATGTTCCTTCAGCGTGATTGAGTATATCATGATGTCGTCCAGATATGCTATGACAAATATATTCAAATTTTGTCGTAGCGTATCGTTGATCATTTCCTGACATGTTGTCGAAGCGTTGATGAGTTCAAACGGCATTATCATGTATTCGTAAAGTTTATACCGTGTACGGAAAGCTGTCTTCTACTCTTCTTCTGCCTTCATTCTAATCTGATTATACGCTTCTCGTAAGTTCAGTTTGATGAAGTACTTGACTCCGGATAGTCGATTCTGAAGCTCGCTGATGTTCGATAGTGAGTATCGATTCTTGATCGTTATGTCGTTCAGCTTTCGATAATCGACACATAAGCGAAGTTCTTCGTTCTTCTTGAGTGTAAAGAGGATCGAGTATTCTGCTCGTGATTGGGATTTTTTGATAAATTCTTTCTTTTCGTTTTCTGCCAGATATTTGCGAAGTATTGACAATTCTTTCTTCGATAGAGCGTAAATAGGTTCAAACGTGGATTCCTTGCCTGATTCAAGTTTGATTTCGTGGTCCCACGATTGATGTTTAGGTAGGGCCTTTGTCGTTTTCTCTTCCTGGAACAGGTGCTCCCATCTGTTATATATTCGTGGTATGTGTTTCAGCGATTCCCTCGCTTTATCAGATATTTCAAGGTTCTCAAAAGGTTCGCAGATTTCTTCACGTACTCTGACGTTTTGACTCAGCTAACCTTTGCTAGTGCCTGTCGAGTCGAACTCAATGTGTTGATCGTTCTTTTTCGAGAATGCAAGTTCGCGTCTTGCGGTCGAGTTTCGACTCTGTCTCTCATCTATTATTGAACACTGTCGATGCGTAGATTGAATGTGAATTGCGTGGTCACATCGCTCAAATCTGAGTACTCGTGTATTTTAGTCGACTTCTGGATTGTGCTGCTTCAATCAAGGCATTTTTAAAACGATATCGTGAGTGGTCATTCCCACTATATCAAAGGTTAGCTTCTCATGGTGTTGCTAAATAGCTATCGATAGTGGCTTTGTCTCTTTATTCACTCTTTCATTTTCATCGAGTAACGGGTTTTCATCTACAATCACTAAATTGTAAGCGTCAGGCTTCTTTTGAGTAGAATAATCTTTCTTCTTAATAAGAGCTCTGGCCATAAAATTACCTGTTGCATCAGAATCGACCATTGCGGTGAATCGACGACCATTGATCTTGACTGATGTGGTAAAACATCGTGCGTGTGCTGTTAAGTTTATTTGCTGCTGTTGGGCTAACATATTGCACTTCTTTGGTATGCTCTTTACTAAGAAATTTGGACTTTTCTCTGTTTCTGTGCTATGACTTCTGCTTCAAGCGCCTGTCTGCGTCGAGCTTCTTTCTGTTGCTAAATTGCTAACTTTGGCTCTCTAAAGAATCAATTGGCTCCTTTCTTTTCTTCTAGGTGAGTTCAGCATGAGTCGTTATAGCAAGCTGTTCAACTAAGAGTCTCGTGTTTCTTTGCTTGCTCTATCTTCTGTCGAGATAGACTAACACTGCTCAGTTGTTGCTCAATTTCGTCGAATACGTTCTTTTTTATACTGGCATCGCTTCCTAGCGTTTCCTCGCATTTATTCACGATTTAGCTGATTCGCCTTTTCTTCGATGAGCTATCTAAAGCGTCGAGTCGTTTCGTGATTTCTTCTAGCATTTTCTGAAAGTCTTCCCATTCATACTTAGCATCGAAGTCTGTAATTGAGCTGTGCGAGTATGACGTTCTCGAATGTTTGTTTCGTCATATTCTTCTAATAGCATTGTTGACTTCCTGCGTAGATGCGAATGCCTTGCCTAATAATGTTTCATCTAGGACTTTCTTCAACTGATCTGGATTTTCTACCAGACAGTAGTTGTCGTTCGATTCAGTCTCGAGGGTGTTCGCCTCTGTGTCGATTTGCTTCCTGATGTCGTCCTGGCTATCGGGTATCTCTCTTAACATAGCATTGATCTGTCGTGGAATCATCAAGTTCTTTGAACGACAATCTCTTGCGAAGTGGCTCGGTTTGCCACATGAATAGCACGTCTTTGATTTGCTACCTTGCTTTCCTCTAGGATTTTTCTCTTTACGATATTGGGTGGAGTTCAGTTTCATAGATGCAGGTTCACGATAGTCTGGGTTACTGTACTTCTGACTAGAACGAGATTCTTCCGAGTGATATTCGATCGTTGATCCAAAGAAGGTTCCTGCCCTTCCTTGAGATTGATCGTATCTTTTTTTCATAGCTCTTTCATACAGCTTGTCGTCGAGGTCGATGGTCACTTCGATGAGGTCGGACATGTCGCTGATGCTTCTGCCATCGCGCATAATTTCGTCCTTGAGGTTGTTCTTGAGGCCTCGTCGAAACATCGTCATAAGTGCGGCATCGTTTCACTCGATAAGGTTGGCATACTTCTGGAACCTTGCTGCGTACTCTGCTGCAGAAGTTCGTTGAGTTAAGTGCTAAATTACTCTTTTCGCGATTTGTTTCTCGTTGAATGTTTCAAAGATTCTTCGAAGCTCTCTCTTGAAGTTGTCGAAGTTCGTGAACATTGCTCGGGGATTTTCGTCATGATTCTCCAGGTACTTGCGTAAGTTTGGCTTGAGCCAGTGCTGAGCTCTTCCTCTGAGGAATGTGAATGCGAAAATTGTCTTTTTGTTCGCTGGAACAGGATAGAAGGTGAAGTAGATATTCATCTGCATAAGTCAGTCCTCCAGGCCGATTCGATCTTCATGGTAGACGTCGGGTTTGTTGATCCTGATCTTGTCGTCTCCACCAATAGAGGGTCGGCGTGATGCTGTAGAGCTACTGCTCGGGGTAGAAGCGCGTTGACCTGATACAGACATTCTTTTGGGTGTTCAAAGTGTTACGCTGCTATCTGGCGATCCAGGATATCAGAGAGAGTTTGTGCTTTGAAGAGATTTGTAGGCGTCTTCAGGCAATGCAAGCAATCACTTGGTAACAAGGGGTTGCAGCTTTAGTAGTCGTAACAATAAGTCAAGACTTAAGATGAGTTGAACACGATTCATAAGAGAGTCGTGTTCGAGGATCTATATACTAAATGAGATTCTTCTTGTTCGTTCTGCTCGCTGTCGAGCATGTCGAGCCCTGCTCGCTCTGCTCGCTGTCGAGCATGTCGAGCTCGCTCGCCCTGCTCGCTGTCGAGCACGTCGAGCTCGCTCGCCCTGCTCCCTGTCGAGCATGTCGAGCTCGCTCGTTAGTATGTCGAGCACTGCTCGCCTGCCAAGTCGTCGAGCATGCAGGTAGTCGTGCTCCGTGCTACATATCTCTTCGTAGGATATATACCGGCTGTAACGAGCTAGGGTCGTAACAACATGTCACTAATAAATTTATTATCGCGCATAATTTTATTCTTAAGATTGTTCTTAAAATTTCGTCGAAACATTATTATAAGTACAATATTGTTTTATTCGATAAAATTAATATATTTTTAAAATCTTGTTACGTAATTTGTTGCAAAGATTCATTAAATTAAGTGTTAAATTACTTTTTTACAATTTGTTTCTCGTTAAATGTTTCGAAGATTCTTCGAAGCTTTTTTTTGAAATTGTTGAAATTCGTAAACATTGTACAAGAATTTTCGTTATAATTTTTTAGATATTTGCGTAAATTTGACTTGAGTTAATGTTAAGCTCTTTCTTTAAAAAATGTTGATGCAAAAATCGTCTTCTAGTTCGCTAAAACAAGATAAAAGATAAAATAAATATTTACTTGCATAAGCTAGTTCTTTAGATTAATACGATCTTTATAATAGACGTTAGACATGTTAATTCTTATCTTATTGTCTTTATTAAACGCTAATTGACGTAATGTTGTTAAACTAGTGTTCGAGATAAAGACGCGTTAATCTAATATAGACATTCTTAAAATATTCAAAGTATTACGCTAGTACTTTCGTAAAAGATATTAAAAAGAGTTATGCTATTGAAGAGATTTGTAAACGTCTTTAGACAATGCAAGCAATTACTTAATAACAAGAATTGTAGCTATAAACAATCTTATGTTCAATAAATCTTTATAGATAATTCAATAAATTAGAATAACAATAAGTAAAGACTTAAGATAAGTTAAATACGATTTATAAGAAAGTCGCGTTCGAAAGTTATATATCTTTTTATTATTTGAGATTCAAGATGTTTAAAATGTTCAAGATTTTAATTATCTTAATTATCTTAATCTTGAATTCAAGATGTTCAAGAATCAAGCTATCTTAATTATCTTAATTCTATTGATAGATCTTCTCTTCTTGATTATTTTGTGAAGAACAATGTGCGACAAATAGTATTTATTAGTACGCGACTCGTAACAAAGTGGTAAGCGACAATCAAACATCTTTTCTTTTCTTCTCTTCTTCTTCTGCTTCTTTTGCTTCTCTATCAAACGATAATTCTATTATTGATAACGACGATCGCGATGCTATTGCAAACATTTTTATTTCTTTACTATCAACTATATAATCTTGTCGTGTAAAATTATATCTATTGTCTTCGTTAATAGAAATATATATTATATGTCTTTATTTTGTCGTCTTGTTAAACATAGTTTTGTCAATAAAGACGAATTGCTTCGCAATAATATAAAGAAAATCTATCAATTAGATCTTGCGAAGCTCTTTATTTTGACAATGTTTAACTTGTTGTGTTTGCTTTTTACTTAATTGCAACTTCTTTACAATTCTACTTCTTGTTTGCATCAACATATATATATCTTATTTCTCTTATAAGAATTAGATTATCTCTTTTTGCATTGCTTACAATTGTTTCTCTAGATATGTAATCAATAACTCTTCGACGACGCGATAAACTTTGCGTAAATTACTTATAACTCTTCTACGAGACTTGAACGTCGATCTATATATAAACAAGTTTTTTTGTATTTTATAGATTGTTCGAATCTTACAATAAATCTTGTCAACAATAGATTGTAATCGTCAATGCAATAGAAGATAGCGAACGATACAAGGTTGTAAGACAGGAGGAAGGACTACGAATATGTCGACAACGATAAGAGAGGAATGCTAATTACTCGAAATGCGATAAACGAGATATATAGAAGCTTCAATTTGCTAATTAGATCAATAGATGCAATGACGATAATTGGGAAGGTAACTTGTGGTATATATGTGTCGATGGTGGGGGATTAAGTCTTTCCCTAATGCCAAGCTTTGCAGACACACATGAAAGCGCTAATACCCACTTCTAGCGTGCCAAGCCCAGTACCCGAGGCCCTGATCGAAGAGGACAACTTCAATCAGACCTATAACCTTGGATGAGGGCTGCTGTAGAGACAATCTGCGATAGGAATCAAGGTCACATCATCGAGCTTAAGTTGAAGTAGCGATTGTGCTCGAATGCTCTTTTTCGAACAGCGTGGGAACAGAATACGCTGAATATCCGAGCTCGGTAGAGTTTTGGGCTGGCGATTAGTGATTGGATTTCGGAAAGCATTTGTCGGTCGACCGGATGGCGAGCATCGAGTAGCGGAGATTGAGCTTTGGGAAGACCAGTGATTGAAACCAGGGTTGACAACAAGGGTGGCATTCGCTTGCTTTTGCCAATTCTGGGGCCTACCCGTTGCTTGACACACTTCTCAGAGGCTTAAAACGCATTGACGAAATGGCGTTGAGTCGATTGACCAGTGATGGCCCGCTACTAAAGCAGCAAGAGCATGAAATTGCATCAATGACACGAAGTGGAGGGTCTGACGGGGGCAACGAGAGAAGAGTTTCCATTGGGATTGCAAGCAATTCAGCACTCAATAAACCAGCGCATACGATAACGATATATATTTGAGCCGACATACTTAGGACAAGTCCGCGAACAGCCGCATAGCTTGTAGCCGTCCCTCACATGATACCAGGATGTGCTTCAAGAGCGAGCTTTTCGTGAAGGCGGTTGCGCCAGCTTGATAGCTACTCGTTGAATCTTCGCTATCATCCTCTTGCTAACCAATAATCGTTATAGTAGCATTGGGATTCGCCGTTTTGAGGGACTCCTGAAAGGTACTCTGCGATTTCCTAGTCGAAGACATTCTGATACTCAGCGACTGAAGATTCGGAAGGTTCTCTTAGCGGATGAGCCTGAGGATCCATGATCGACTTTCTCGGCTGTAGTGCAATCGCATGCAAGTGATGGCTTGTCGCAGCGTCGGCGCTGTGCAATTGATGACGACTTCAAGGGCTTGAGGATCATTCTCCATCAACCGAATTTCGTCCTGTAGCAACCGATAGACAGCGTCATGCATCGCGAATGGCTTAAAGGTGGACAAAGTCATAATTCTACAGATGATGTCGGAGGAAATCCAAGGCGCCTTCACCAAGCGGCTAAGGTAGCAGGCCTTCAATGTCTGAAGATGGCTTCCGATTTGCTGCTGAGTTCTATATATTCCGGTAATCGCTAGTATGATATCTGATACGATCCTGATACTACTCCTGGGTTCGGTCAAGGATATACCGCGGCTCTGTAATGTTGGTGCCCATGCTGACTGTTCGCCTCCGACAAGTATACTGCAGGGCGTAGATGGATCGGCACGGCCGCCATGATCTTTCGTGGCTTCAAATGCTGTCAATTAACTCGTAAGCTATTTCTCACTCATACACAGGGTCACAAAAAGCGTTACCTTTGAAGAAAGCTTCTTCCACATGCTCTGGCCACGGAGCATCGGATCTGTGATGTTCAGGTCGTTGTCTGTACTGAAGATATTCCTGCACTCGCAAACAAGCGGCTCGAGGTGGAAGCGTGTGATTTCGAACAGAATCTCTCTCTTTTTGCAGCTTCTCGATAGGCCCAAAGTCGACGAAAAAGGTGAACGAGTAGATAAGAACACATAGCTCTCGAGGCAGAACGAGCTTGATTCTCTCGATGATCGAGCCTGCCATGGTGAGCGAAGGAAGGGCCCGGGTGGTTGGAGGACAAGGATACACTCTTCATCCCTTGCTTAGCAATTACCCTTGCGTTCCCTCACTGAACTCTCCGAGATTTTCACTTGAAAGAATCCAAGCAAAAGCACGCTTTCACGCTTTCACGCAATCAGAATTCCAGCCTACGAACTAAGTCGTTGCTTCAAAGGTCCCGGACTATGTACATACCTCAAGCATCGGAGTCCCAACAAGTTGGGACTCCGAGTAACACAGGAAAGGTAGATGCAGACCTCCCAGGGTCTAAAGGTGCCGCGCTTAGCGACAATGAAGAGCATTCAGGAATTCTAACCAGCTTAGCGGAGTATCGTTATTGAGCCAGCTTCCTAAACGCGCTTTTGGAGGATTCTGTGTCAATTCTATGAAATGCCTCGACAGACATAGCAGTATCCGCTAGCCTTACAGACTGTGGCCCTCTCTCCCCTCTCCCCTCTCCCCTGCTTCGTTGACGCGAAGCACACTATATCCTTCCAAATTCGTGCCTTCCAGATTCGTGCATTCCGTGCATCTGTCATGCTGTCCGAACCTCACCCCATCCTTCCTCTGCTTCTTCGCTATCCTGCTCATTCGCAGCCCTCTCTTCTCTCTCCCCTGCTTCGTTGACGTAAAGCACACTCCAGCGTTCCTGCGAAAAGCCGTGCACTGCGAGCATCTCCTATGTTCGCAGTAACGACATGATCTAAGCCAAGCTTTATTCGACGTTCGACGGTGGTACAACAATGGACAGAGGCAGCAAAACCAACGTGTACGTGGTGCACGTGGCATGTTTCTGGCCGTTCAGCGGAGGCAGGAGTTTTTGGTAGGCGGTTGGTGGTGATGAGGACAATAATGATGTTGTGAGTAGTGGTAGAATTTGTTTGAGCATGGAAGAAGATGGAGGGTGGGTACAGGCTGGGGGTGTTTTATAGGATGAGCTCGTATTCCATGACTAACGCCAGTTACTGGATTTGACGACGTGTCACGAGTATGGCTCATAGAGTACTGCTTATGATAAACTTGTAAGTACTGATTATTTGTTCGGAGTCACCGTACTATAGTTTTTAGCGTCTAGACAAGTGTCAGTAATGACTCTTTCTCAAATTGGTAGTTCAGTGACTAAGTAAAGACTTATCTTCGCGTATCTGGGCTCATGAATAGCCCCGTCGCCTCCACTAAGAAGTTTCCAGGCTCTTCGCACGTTCCAGCTGGAATCTTACGCTGGCTGTGAAGACCGGTCATCAGCTAACGTGTCAGTCTACCTCATGCTGTGGCAAAGATGGGTTCCTGTTTGCCAGAAATTCGGTCCCAGAAAATCGTTATCATTTCTCGTGCTTCTAAAGCTGGCCGGTTGAGTAGTCTTAATGCGTGATACTGATCAAAGAAGGACAGAGTGCTCATTGGGCGATCGTTTAATCGCCATCTCCATTATATTTCATTTCCACTCTCATTTACGGGATAGTATTCAAGGAACAGCAGCCTGCTGGCACAAAAAAAGAGCACTAAGGAAGGCTTGAGCGTGTGCTTCAGAGAACGAGCTTCGAGGAGTGTTAGCATTGGTATTACCTTCCTCGGGACCTGTATCTTCGATAGTGGTCCGTGCAAGGTATATATATCACCCAGCAAGGGTCTGTGGTTTTCTTGACATGCCTCGAGCGGTATTAGCATATATATGATATCACGTATCTCGTAACTCGTCGGCCAATGCTTGGTGATAAGTTGATACCCCAACGTTCTCAGCGACTGCATTGCCCTCTCCAGGTATTTCATGTTGCACCCATGGGAACCTACCTTGCCTCCTACATCCGAAGATTTAGGGAAGTACCGGAAGCCTGATACGACGACATCGCGCTTCGCACCGCCTTGGGAAATGGTCGGACACAGCGTCTTGACTTTCGAAAGACCGAACCGTGATCCACGAATGCAAAGGTTGTTATTCTTTGATGAGTGACGACTTTCAAGCAGGACCTGGATCGCGGCACTAGTCCAAGTTGGGTATAGAGCGGCCCTCACTAAATTGTACGATTATAAACTAAAATAGGCGAACTTTTCGGAATCGGCATCCGCTCTCCTGGCGCGTGAGTATTTGAACCCCGCGGAAATATGACTCAATTGCTGACTCCGAAATTCAGAATGGTAGCGCATCAGACTTCTATCTCGGAATCTGGAGGCTGTGGGTTCGAGCCCCACGGAGAGTGCATTTTTGGCTTTTCCTGCTACCTTGTATGGATAACTTCTGCTTTGACTGGCCTCTCTTGGTATAACATATGCCATGGACGCTCCTCGAAGTAAGAGCCAGAATTCCGCAACTACAGAGAGTGCGGCGGAAGCAGATGTTGCCCCTCCAGAGCAGGGTAAGTCCACTCTACGCTGGATCCTAGACGCTTTCGAAGAAGAAACGTACACCAAGCCCTTCAGAGACTCATTGAAGAGCGCTCCTGATGTTGCCTTCAATTGGGCTTACAACTGGATCACGGGCATGGACGGGACCGCGTCTACTCCAGCAGACTACTTCGAAACCAACCCACCCCCCAAAAACCTCCAATGCCATACCACCCTTGCTAAGACCTTCATCGAGCACCACCACATAGCCAAACGCCGTGTAGTCCTCATCACCTCCGGCGGCACCACCGTCCCCCTTGAGAACCAAACAGTGCGCTTCATAGACAACTTCTCCGCCGGCACCCGCGGCGCCACCTCCGCCGAGTATTTCCTCGAAGCCGGGTACGCTGTAATCTTCCTCCACCGTCAATTTTCTCTTCTCCCCTACTCCCGGCACTACAGCCACACCACGAACTGTTTCCTTGACTATCTGACCGAAAGCTCCACCGGCGACATCGTCGCCAAGCCCGAGTACCAGGCGCAGATGCGCGCGGTGAGCCGGAAGTACAACGCCGCGAAGCAGGGGAATCTGCTGCTGGTGCTGCCCATCACGAGCGTGACGGAGTATCTGTGGGAGCTGAAGGAGATTGCGATTCTGATGCGGCCGTTGGGGCCGCAGGGGCTTTTCTATCTCGCGGCTGCGGTGTCCGATTTCTTTATCCCGAGGGAGAGGATGGCGGAGCATAAGATCCAATCTTCGGGCTCCGCCGATGACCCCAGCGCATCAACCCCCAACGGCGCTGTTTCACCCCCAACCAAGAAGCTAGTCATCGACCTCGACCCCATCCCCAAATTCCTCAAAACCCTCGTCGACGGCTGGGCGCCCGAGGGCATGATCGTGAGCTTCAAACTCGAGACCGACCCCTCGATCCTGGTCTCCAAATCGCAAGGCGCGCTCGAAAAGTACTCGCACCACTTGGTAATCGGCAACCTGCTGTCGACCCGGAAGTGGGAGGTTGTGTTCGTGGCACCGGGTGCCGAGGAGCATTGGATCCGGGTGCCGATGCATAGGCGGGTGCAGAGCGTGTCGGATGCGGCTGGCGGTGTGCAGCGGCCGGAGAAGGCGGTGCTGAGGGACGAGGGGGGGGCGGATGGGGCGTGGGTGGATGGGTTGGAGGATGGTGGGGAGGGGAGGGTGGAGATTGAGTCGTTGATTGTGCCGGAGGTGGAGGAGATGCATAGGAAGCATATTGAAGCACATCGCAGCAGGTAGGTTGGAAGGTTTGGGTATTTGGTAATGGGGAGTTGATGATAGTTCTAGAACGTTGATCTGGTGACAATAGGAGCATCAAGCGGAGGGGCCGGAGCATTGTCAGCAGTATTAGGGTAGCATCATTGTCTGAACCGGTGGCTGGCATTTAGTGTTGCAGCCGATTGAGTAAGAGAGCGCTGGCAGCTCTGTTGTACTACTACAGCTATATCTGGTGCTCTAAACCTCATGCATATGGGCAGGCTACAGGAACGAATGCAAGAGATTAAGGTAGAACATCTCTTCCGTGCAACTGTTAACGAGGAAGGGCTTGCGCGCCGCATAGGCATCCCACTCATCGATCTCACAATTCTCGAATGACCCAGATACTTAGTAGAGTGAAATAAATATGCATTGCAGGCTCCCTTCGTCTCTGGCATACGTGCTAAGCATGCACTAGCAGCAAATCTCAACCCATCTTCTCCCCGTTATCCAGCGGCAGTTACACCTCAAGCTGAGCATCATCAGCGTGCATCACATTCTCCACAGTCTCCATGCCATCCTCCCACACTTTCTTCAATCGCAGCAGACCCCGTCTCGCGAGCCCGGCATCGCGATTTCGGTATCCGCTATCGATCAGCCTTACATCTCTGGGGCTGATCAACCATCTCTTCTCGCCGGCCACGAAGTCGTCCACGCTCGTCCCGTAGAGCCGTTCCACGTTACCTTTGATCTGGGCCTGGACCGGTGTTTTAGTTTCTGGCGGGACTTTTCCGTGAAGGCTCTTGGCGCTGAATACCACCAACGTCTCGGATTTTGCTACCACTTCTGCGAGATCTGCCAAGGCAGGAAGGGTCATGTTGGTGGTGCCTGCGCGATGGATGGTTTAGTATGAGTGCTGAACGAAGAGTTGCAATAATCGACGAGTACAATAAATGAGAGATAGCACCATGGTAAAAGCATGACTTACCCAATTCGAGCATCCTCAGGGTTTTGGACTCTTTGACCAGCGACTTGACGCTAGGAACCACTCCGTCCTCTAGCCAATTGAATCGCGCATTTAGATCGTCTGTGGCGTAGTTCTGCCCAATATTCAGCGTCATCAGACGAGGATGAACTCTCAAAGCGGTCATGATGTGCTCCGCTCCAGTCGATTTGAGCCCGCACGATATTATACTGAGCCGAAGTAACGAAGTATTACCGGCCAGGCCTTGAACTAGAGCGACAGCACCGGCGTCTCCGACTGGGTTACAGCTCATATATAAAGATTTGAATCTGCAGTGAGGTAAGGATAGAAAAGAGGCTATCGCTCTGCAGGCGGATGTGCTGATCCCAGTAGCGTTGAGGTAGATATTCCTCAAGGGCAGATCGTGGTCACAAGAGCTTAATCCGAGGAACAGTTGAGAGATGCCTTCATCACTAAGCTCGGTCTGATCCAGGTCGAGCGTACGCAAATTTGAAGATTTCGTAATCTGTATAACCTCCGAGTCAGTAGGCGTCTTTGATCGGCAGCTTCATTGCAGTGTAGTAGATAAGCAAGTTGCCCAGCGCTCAAGACATACCAGCCACTGAATAGCATCATGAGACTTCGGACCAAGAGGATTGCGCTTTAGCCAAATATTGGTGATCGCAGTCGATGTTATCCACGCCGAAACAAGGCGGTGAAGTGCAGCAAGGTCAATGCAGTTACCGGCAAGATACCAAGTTTCGATATTGTTAGGATGTTTTCGTACGAAGTCGGAAATATTTCGGGCACTGACGGGACCGATCATGTTGTTTCCGAGCAAGAAGTGGCGAACAAAGGTGTTGTTTTCCAAATTTGCCATAAGCTTCGTGATGTTAGGCGGACCAAGCACCCTGCTTGATGTCAGCGTCTAGACTACGATTGATGGCCCCGGATGGTTCTACATTTTGTATAGATCCATTCTACCATCTTCGTACAGCATCCCTTTCTCCCTGTATAACTTTGGAGTCAGTATAGAATCCTCAGACTGCAAAGAGCTGAGTTCGACACAAAACCAGAGCTAAGGACAACGGCCAAGCGAGCATGCTAACGAATGGCACAGGTAAAGGTATTCGAAGGAAAACGCACCACTCCTTCACCCTAACGCCATAGAAAGGCTCCACTCCCGCCACGACAGTCTTCTTGCCAATCGCCCCAGTCTCCCCGATGTGTGAGAAAAAGGGTGTCAAGCTCTCCTCATCGCTGTTCTCGACTGGCATAGGCAATGCAGGTGCACCAGCCAGTGACCACGGGTCGTTCACCTCGTCCCAGGGTCCTTGAGCTTTGACAGGTACTTTCCATGGTGGGTTTTGGTACCGTTCTTGGAGACGAGCCTCTTCTTTGGCCTTTTCCTGGGCCAAAATTGCTTTCCGAAGTGCCACAATGTCTAGGAAGACTCAGACTTAGCAAGGCTGTCCACTACAAGTCATACCAGCAGAGAGTAATGCTGGTAGAGAGTAGAGACTTGGAGAAAACATACCTTTTTCATACTTGATCACCTGCGGGATTGAAGAGTCGATAGGGGCGGGGTAGAGCTGAGCTGCGATCTGAACAGCGAGAGATGCGTTGTCCGGGTGTGCATGTCGTCGGCGAGGCGCAGATAGACATTTCGGATTCAAGGAATCTCCTGATACCATGTTCTGCAGCTCACCTCGAATGAGCTCGGTCCATTCAGTCGCCCCGAGACCTTCAAACATTGCGTCCGTAGTTGTGTCAACATTCTGCGGTGGCGATGCGGGAGTGTCTATGGAGAGACTGTGTGCAGCCATCTCAAACATGATGTTCGTAGCTGTAGCCATGTTTAAGATATTGGATACCTTGTTTTCATGTGCGAGTTGATTATGAAGTTTGGAAAAGGAAGGGGGGAATAGGAGAGGACGGGGCACAGACGTATGAATCACACATGCTTGAAGAATGGAATGAGGAAGGAACGAGGCAGCAGCAGAGAGAAGACTGGTTTTATACTTCCCCCGCAACACTTGTATACAACACCCATCATTCATGGGCTTGCTGTTGTTTGATGAAACAGCAATAGTCTCCCATACCCAAGCGGTACCTAAAATCATGTCAGTTACCCAACGGGCCGACGCAATCACGCATTGACGTGTAGGCGATCTTACAGGCGATAATTGACGATGAACGTACATGCGAGAGCTCTTTATCGAAAGAAGTCATCGTGCAGGAATCGCATGTTTGATTTGGATGACATTTAACTGTCGATTGATGTACATTGCTAATTGCCGTATCCACAGGCAATACCGTCAACACGTAATTGCATCGGCTTGTTGGATATTCGAGATGATTTAAACTGCCGCTGGGGTATGGGAGACTATCGCCGTTGATGAAATCGTCGCCTGGTATGCAAGCCATAAACAGCCAATCTTGAGGCTGAGCCTGTGCTCTAAGCTCATAACTGTCGACCAGATCGACTGATGGGCTCCAGTATGATTCACTTGGTTTGCACTCAATACCCATCCACGTTGGACGGTCGAAGTGTTGAGACCCGAGAAATGACAGCTCAACCTTGAAGTTCATCTCCCAGCCCAAGTCTTGGCGTCCTAAAGCGGCTACCGCCAGGGCTTGGCGCCGCACAACTCTGATATCGTTCCTCGAATTTGACGTACCCAGTCCACCCATCGACAACTCCAAATCAAACCACCGCAACCATGGCCGCAATGAACAAGATTGCGCCCAACAGCCCTTCCAGGCATAAGCCCTCCGAGCTCGAATCCAGCATCGCCAATGCGCTTTACGATCTGGAGTCCAACATCCCGGACATGAAGAGCGCACTTCGTCCTTTGCAGTTTGTGTCTGCCCGCGAGGTATGCCTCCCATTCTCTATGCCTCTTCAGAGACTAGAGAGCTGCTTTCCAGGAAAGCCCAAAGATGTATTTCTAGTGGGAGCAGCAGGAAAGATCTCCCGCCATGAGCTACCAAAAACACAGCATGAAACTCTTTTCGAGCTTACAGCTGACATTGATTCTCACTCATAGCTCGAAGTCGGCCACGGCAAAAAAGCAATCGTCATCTTCGTCCCCGTGCCCCTCCTTCCCGGCTTCCACAAAGTCCAGCAACGGTACCCTCCCCCTCTCCCCTCTCTTCAACGAGCACCCAAGCTGACCCCTCCAGCCTCACCCGCGAACTCGAAAAGAAGTTCTCCGACCGACACGTCCTGATCCTCGCCTCCAGGCGCATCCTGCCTCGCCCAAAGCGCTCCAACCGTTCCCGTACCTCGCAAACCCAAAAACGCCCGCACTCCCGCACCTTGACCGCTGTGCACGACGCTATTCTGGGGGATGTGGTGTACCCGGTTGAGATCGTGGGGAAGCGGACACGGACACGGGAGGATGGGAGTAAAGTGCTGAAGGTGGTGTTGGATGAGAAGGAGAGGGGAAGTGTAGATTTCAGACTCGATACCTATGCGGAGGTTTATCGAAGGCTGACGGGGAAGGGGGTGGGGTTTGAGTTCCCCGTGGGTGGGGCTGCGGGGGAATTTTAGAGAAGACTACTGGTGGGAATGTTGAAGGAAAGATGGCTAGTGATGCCTTGGAGCTGAGTTAGGAAGGGCTCTCAGCGGTGCAGTGGCAATTGAACAGGGCATGCTATATGCTCCTTCAAAAGATGTTTCTGACTCGGTCATCTACCCAGAACGACCCTCTCGGTTCGATCACCATCGACTGACAATGTATACACCCTCCTCAGCCCTTACCACCTCCCTTCCCCTCTAGTACATCCTTCATATTAACCTCCCCGCTGCCTCTAGCCAACGGCTCCGGCTGCCCTTCCCCCGCCGTCCACCCAATCATATAAATCACCCTGAACGTTGCCGGCAACGTCCCATCCTCATTCCCCTGCAACGCCCTATAAATGCCCTCACTCGCCATCAACACATCCCTCCTAATCCCGCCCATCTCCCTTCCCACCACAGCACTGCTCTCCCCCATCGCCTGCAGATCGGTCATCAGTGCCACCGTATCCGGGTAGTCAACCACTATATCATCGACATCGACTGTCAGGAGCCTGAACCCCGCGCGCGTGAGTAGACCGCCAATGTCCTTGACGTCGGCTAGAGGGGACGTATGTGTTGAGACGCCGCCGAGACGCTCCTGCTCGGCGAGTTGGAGGGAGGTGCGCAGTTCGAAGAGGGAGTCCCCGCCGAGCATGGCGGCTATGAAGGGGGAGTCGGGGAGGAGGATATGGTTTATTTGGGAGAGGAGGGAGGGGAGGTCGTTGATCCAGTGAAGGGAGAGGGAGGAGAGGACCGCGGAGAAGGAGTGCGGCGCGAAGGGTAAGGGATGGTCGACGGATGGGAGGACGACGCGGGTGTGAGAGGGGAGGAGGGCGTTGAAAGGTTGGGAGGCATCGCGATGGAGGAGCGTAGGGGAGGCGTCGGCGGAGGTGAGGTGCGTGACGCGGGTGGACGGGGTGATTGGGGGCGAGGACTCGCCGGTGGTGGAGGGGATGGTGAGCGCGCGGGCAATGTTGCAGGCGTTGGCGCCGAGGTCGAGGACCATAGGGAAATGCCGATTTATGTCCTAGAAAAGGGGGATTAGGCTTGGGGATTGAGGGAGATGGGAGGGAGTACGAGTAACCGCTCGCAGAGGCGGAGGGCGACTTCATCGCGGAGATAGTCGACTCGGCGACTAGATTCTGCGTTGGCGGCAGAGCGCTCGCGTTGAAGGTTTTTGGTCGCGCTGTTGAAGACTTGAAATATGGGGGCGCTGGGGGATTGGACTGCGTAGGTGCGATGGAGGGGCAAGCGTCGTCGGATTGCCGGGCGAGGGAGGAATGGTCGCAGAGAGGCTGGCTTCATGATTCAGATGGTCTACTATGCCGGTTGAAGCATTGTGTCCGCTGATGACTTGCTTGAACTCGATTTGAAGCTCAATTGCATTTTCTACCTACTTTAGTACATCATCATCGTCATCAACCCCAGTTTAGCCACGTTCCCGGCGGCGTGGTTTGTTATCGATAGGCGCTACCTTACTCGGAGCTAACTAAGAGCCGCAGGAGCATTTAGCCTTGTCAACTTCTCTCGCGAGCAAGAAGATTTGACAGCTCGTTGTCGAGCATTGCCGCATGAATGCTCGCCATGAAATTCCCATATACATACATCAGCTGCCCATGTGCAGGCACGACCACTTCCAGCAATGCCCATAATGATCCGAATCAGGGCGAAGGGGAGGAAGAGCAGGAGAAAACCTTCAATCCCAGATCACCGCGCGCAAACTTCTCCTTATACCCAATGGAGCACCTCCTCTACTGCGAAGATTGCCAGCAGATTCGCTGTCCGCGGTGCGTAGTCGAGGAGATAGTCTGCTGGTACTGTCCGAGCTGTCTGTTCGAGGTCACGAGCATGATGGTCAAGAACGAAGGCAACAGGTAGGTAAGGCTTCGTTCCTCTCTCCCACTTACATCCTAGAAAACACTAGCTCACAGCGGCTGCAGATGTCAGCGAAACTGCTTCAATTGCCCCATATGCGTCGCCCCCATGGGCATCATCAACATCGATCCCCACGCCGAGGGCATGTCAGGCACCTTCATCATAGCCTGCGACCACTGCCGCTGGACCACCCTCGACATCGGGATGCACTTCGACCGGCCCACGAAACTCATCGAGAAACTCGCCGCCGCGAAGAAGGAAGCGCGAACGAAACAAGCCCAAGCAGCCGCCGGCTCCTCAGAAACCAACACTCCCCCTCCTCCCCCCCCAACCGACCCCGAAGAAACCTTCACCGCCCTCAAATCCTTCATGTCCCTGCAGATTTCCTCCGCCGGCTCCACCAACCCCCTCCTCACGCCCGGCGGCAGCTACAACTACGACTCCCCCAGCAGCCTCGCCCGCATCATGAGCATGTACACCGGCCACGGCACCTACAGCAAGAAAAACACCTCCAAGTCCTCTGCCATGCGCGAGAGCGCCGACGCCACCGAAGGCCTCCACGTCCTCTCCCCCCACTCCGACGCCGCCACCATCCAAACCCTCCGCCACAACGGCCTACAATCCACACCCACCCTCTCACAGCGCCATTCCCAACGCTTCCCCTCCCACTCCCACTCCCACTCCCACTCCCACTCCTCCCTTCTCCCAGTCCCAACGCTCCTGCACACAAAACGCGCCAAACGCTGCCGCATCTGCCGACACATCCTCGTCAAGCCCGACGCCAAGGTTCTCAGCACACGGTACCGCATCCGCCTCATCGCGCTGAACTACATCCCCACCATCACCCTGAAACCCCTCCCCCCAGCATCCTCCTCCTCCCTTCCCCCAACAACCACAACCACTACTCCCTCCCCCACCACCTCCCTCCCCCCCCTCTCCCCCACCCAACACCTCCTCACGCTCCGCAACCCCCTCTTCGACCCCCTAAAAATAACGCTCGCAACCCCGTCCCACACCCCCGGCCCCTACCCCCACCGCATCACGATCCTCTGCCCTGAATTCTCCATCGGCGCCAACGCCGACGCTTGGGACGAGGCGCTCGCGGCCGACAACAATAGCAACCCCCTTTCTCGCGCTTCTACCACCACGGAAGGTATGCGCGTGGCGGAAGCGGGCAAGGTGTGGGACAAGGGGCGGAACTGGACGAGTGTGGTGGTGGAGGTGGTGTGTAAGGCGGTTGATGGGGGGGAAGAGGCGGGGGAGGAGGATGCGGATGTGGTGGAGATACCGGTGTTTGTGCGGATGGAATATGAGGCGGAGGTGGAGAGGGTAGGAGGGGGAGGGGGAGGGGAAGGAGAGGGGAAGGGAGGGAGGGAGAAGCGGGAGTTGGCGTTTTGGGTGGTTGTTGGGGTGGGGAGGGTGGGGAGGATGTTTGCGTGATGTAGCGATTGGCTTGTTTTAGACAGATATCCTCAGTTGCAGAGAATCACTTGACTAAGAGGAGAGCCGTGGAAATCAAAACCTTGATTTTCAACGCCCTAAGTGGTTGTGGAGTGGGGAGGGTTGGGAGGATGTTTGCGTGACGTGCTGATTTCTTTGTTGTAGAAAGATATACCCAATAACAGAGAGTCACTTGGATAAGCAGAGAGCCGTGAAATCATAACGTTGTTTTTCAAAGACTAGATGTATATACAAAAGCCGTGTTGTGCCGAAGACTGACGAGGTAGTCCTTGCAATCATGAAGCACCTTCAACCTCCATTAATGTCAGTCTGATCTGCGAGTCGTTACCACATCCCTCATGCACCACCTCAATATTTACTCATGATAGGACCGCTCGGAGGGGCAGGTTTCTCGAAGAACTACCCACGAACGCCGTCTTCGTGTAATTGGTGATAACCCAATTCTGACTGACGGTATCCCAGTTGGAGACATCCCGGCGCATCACGTCTGCCGTGAAGGTGGCACTTTGACCGGGTTGGATGGACAACCTCTCGAAGCCACGGAGCACGACCTTGGGTTCGTACGGGCCACCGAGCGAGATGTACAGCTGCGGTACTTCCTCACCTGGAATGCTACCTGTATTGGTGATGGTAGCGGTGACCTCATAGAGAACGTCATACAGCTGAGGATTTCCTCCTGGGGCACCACCTGCTGGGATTCGAGGCTGTGGAGAGGCATCCTGGCTGCCGGCTGGGACGAAACCTGGAAGTGCGTAGTCTGACTCGTTCGCCGACGTCTCAAGGTCGGTGAAATTGAGATAAGGGTAGATGTAGAGCGGGACACGGCTCATATTTGCAGGGAAAAGATAGGAGGCGGAGTTGTTGGAGATACTACCGTAGGTTGGTGCAGCGGACGTCATGCCTTGTGTAGGGACATAGATGCTGCTTGCATTGGTTTTGGTGACTTTGATGTTCGAGTAAGAAAAGGTTGTGTAACTCAACCCGAACCCGAATTCGTAAACTGGCTGGATGCCGTTCTGATATAAAGCACGGTAGTCGATGAAGACACCTTCGGTGAAATCGACTTGCGGAGCGCCAGTACCTCGGTTGGGGATATAGAGAAGGTCTGTGCCATAGTCCTCGCGAGACTCAGCCATGGTGAATGGAAGCTTGGCGCCCGGGTTGACACGGCCATAGAGCACATCAGCGATGGAGTTGCCAGACTGTTCGCCTGGGACACCAGCCCAAAGGATAGCTGTGATATTGGGGTTGCTCGAGTAGTTGCTCAGTAGGACTGGGCCAACGGTATGAAGGACGACAATGGTGTTATTGCACTGCGCGGAAACGTTCTGAATCAAGGTATCCCCACCTTGCCATAGCGTGAGATTGTTGCGATCTCCAATGTTGCCATCGACTTCGATGTAGCCCTCACCGCTGTCCGCGTTCACGAAGACTATAGCGACGCTAGCCCGGCTTGCAAGGACCTGGATTTGCTTTGCTGCGAAGTTGTCCGTTATGGATTCAAAGGCGCCCATGTTGTTCAGGACCTCGTTCTGAATAGCAGTCTCGGGGGTGACCAAATATGCAAAGTTTGCGCTGCCGCTACCCCAAGCCATACCAAGTGTTCCGTTGTCGCAGCCACGATCTGGACAGCCATTCGGTCCATTGGGGTTGTCACCCGCATCATTGCCGAACACAGCGGTAAGTTTCTCCTTCCCGTTCAATGGTAGAGCATTGTTGGTGTTCTTTAGGAGGACGGTACTGGCAGCACCCATCTGGCGGATGAGGCTTCCATGCTCAGCTCGTACATCAACATGTTCATTGATCAGGCCGTAGCCTTGGTTAACAATATAGTGCTGGTAGCCATACGTGTCGAGGGTCCACGAGTCCAAGTTGATCGGCACAGCGTGCGTATCGCGTCCGACGTAGTACCACGCAGCCATGATGCGCACTGCCATATCATCGATACGCCATGCTGGCACTGTACCGTTAAGAACAGCGACTGTGAGATTGGCGCCCCAATAAGAAGTTCCGGAGTCGAAGTTCACGTCGCCAGGCATGGTCATATCCATACCTGCCAACGCAGAACCAACGCCAGAGTGTTGTGCAGACCAGTCGCTCATGACGAACCCTTGAAAACCGAGCTCCGCTTTCAGGAGGTAGTTGAGCATATAACTGTTCTGACAACCGTAGCTGTTGTTAATCTGTTGATACGAGCACATGATCGATGCCACACCTGCCCGGACGCCGTCTGCAAATGGCCTGTAACGCTTTTAGAAGAACATTTGGGTGTGCTTAGAGTGTTCAAAGCTTACCAGAGATAGAGCTCATGCATTGTCTTGTCGTCAATGTTGGAGCTCAGAGTGTCCGTGATCTTGAATCCAAAGCCTGCTGCCTCGGGAGTTTGACGAAAATGCTCCTGCTCATTTCCGATATAGTGCTTCCCAGTGGCCATGACGCCGGAGCTCTGAATCCCCTGGATCGTCTGAGCAAACATTATACCGGTCAAGACAGGGTCAGGACTAAGGGTGCATAAGCAGTGTGTCCAACCACGGAGAGGAATGCATTCACCTAAAGCCTTCCCAATTACGACCACCTTCGGGCGAGCGACCAAGAGGCCCGGCGACAGGACCTAGCTGTGCGTCGACACCTTTACCACGATGCTCTGCACCCATCGCTTGGCCTCTAGCATATGCTAAGCCTCGGTCGAACGTTGCAGCAACATTGACACCAGCAGGAAAGACAGAATTGAAATCAGCTGTGCGTGATCAGCCCGAGGTTCATCCAATGGCTTGCAGTCCCATACTGTCCCGAACTCCGACAGGTGAATCCTGCATGCACATGCTTCGGAAGCCCAGTCGCGGGATAGCACCGTTCTGACCGACGCATCGTTCTTCCTCCCAGCTGTTCTCGGTCAGGAACTTGTTCTCCCGGAGAGATATGGGCGGCATACCCGACTCCTGTGGTCAGGTTCACCTTCTCAAGGAGGGTAAGCTGGCTGACAAAAGCTCGAGCTTTGGTATAAGCATTCGCCCAGTCGCCAATCCCATCACCCCATGGCGATGGGTAGAAGGGGGGTGATGTTGCTCGACCTGCACCTTGATCTGCTGCTGAAGGGTCGGGAGAGGTGGCATTGGGGTATGTCGCGTTGGGGAACTAGGATTAAGGTCTTAGTCTGCTATCCATAACTGGTCAAGGGGACCGTGATCGGTCAACGAACGTACTGGAGCTGTGATATTGCCATCCTGGGCATGGACGAAGCTGGTTGCCACAAGCAGCAAAGGCGTCAGCCACATCATGACGATGCTTCGAAAGTTAATAGTAAAGCTCGAGCCAGGGTAGGATGATTCACGGAGGCTTAGCAAACGAAGAGTACAAGTGAAGAATGCTTGAGTATGGTATGGAATGCTGAGCTTCACATGGAAAGAGAAAAAGCAGTCGATGTAGCAAAGTAGCTTTATGGAATGGACGAAGTAGCTCCATATTTCCCGGTGCTCCGATCAGCAAGAACGGTCCTGAAGCGTCATCCGAAGAAGAGGCAGGAGGCAAGAGAGGTGTGGGGCTCTTGCCGGTGGAGACAACAGTCGATGGCGCTATACTCCCGGTAAGGTACTTCTACCCGTGACTTCTAACTTTGGGCCCAGCCACCCCTAGAAATTCCCCGCATTGCGTCACGTCTGTGCTCCCACTTCCCTTGGCCGAGCCTCCACGGCTCTCTTCTTGCGGGCTCCCCTCTAGCATTAATATAGAAGTACTGTACTCGAACGGAGGTACAGGTACCTGATCCTGCACTACATGATATATAATATGAGACATGAAAGTCATGATCGATGATTCATACTTTGTACTTGATGAAACTCACCTTCCTGCCCATCGATGTCTAGGGACAAGTAGGTACGATATTCTGTTGTAGAACTCTATCCTATGTCATCGACCAATGCTTACGCCGCTTCCCCCTCCTCAGTGCAGCTTACTCCACAATCATCTGATGCGATGCAGCCGAGGATCTCTGGTCGAGCATCTTGTCATGTATACCACTACTGCATTGTCTGCAGTAGCTCCCTCGGGATCCCCCTCTCCGCAGAAGTAGACAATACATCATTGGTTGGCAAAAGTGACGACAGAACCTTCCGGTACAAGTGTTTGGTAGCCAGGCTTTCGTTGCGCTTCTGAAGAGTTGCACGTCGTAGTCCCAGAGACATCTGCCGACTTGCTATTCCTTGCTGCCGTGTACTCAATCTTGACCCTGTGGCTACCTTGATGCTACTGTGACCTCCAGGCTCGTACCGAAGTCTCTTCGTTCCGGAGAGGGTAGGCAGAAGCTGCAGCCTTGATGATACACAGCGTAGCGCCACTCAGCACGGACGACCTAGTTTGAGACGATTCCAGGTAGCGAGAGCAATGGCAGGATCTTGATTATAACCGAGAGCGGGGACAGTCGTCTGTGTTGGGAGACTCGCATGACTCGTTGTGCACAATGCCAGTATGACATTTCGAACCTCGGTCCACCCAATTCTAATGATCAAGCCTGAGTAAGTATCCTGACACACTGCCTAGACTGTTAGCACTGTCACGACAAATAAGCGACGTTGGATCTCTATCCACCAACATTGCTGTTCTGTATATGAGATCGCCTCATTGGTCGGATTGGTATTTTGCCAACCTTGTGGGCAGCAATACACCTGAGCGAAATTACTCGAAAAACTCCTGGGTTTTGCTTTCATCCCAAAACGGGTGTGACAACAGCAACAACATGGGTAACGGAAATTGGTGAAGTATGATCAGGGAAAAGATTCTCATATATCCTTGTCGAGACAAAGTGAATAATCAAGGTTGCTCGCATGAAGAAGTCTGTGTTATCGACCGGAGCTGCTTCAATCTCTAGCTCATGCCCTGGCATGGTGCATGTTCTGGAGATATTTGATGCGATTCCGGAACCTGAATCCAACGACTGAGTCAGTGTGTTGCTCTGGCGTATTGTCTCTCAGTTCGACCGTGGGTATCCATGGTTCACAACGGTCAAAGCGTCCAAGATCTCTCTCTTCCCAAGAGTGTCATAGATGTACAAGTCGCAGAATTCAACCAGCCCTTGGAAGCTCGATTTCTACAAGCCATGGCAGTTGCCGTGGACTTTCTTCCGTGCCCTGGATCGCGGCATTGACAAAAAGGGTTTGCTTCCCAAACTCAAGAGGATATGCATCTCCAGCACAGTGACTGGTAGCATAACACCGTTCCCGCCGGTAATGCTCAGTTTTCCTGGCCCTCTGCTCCTTGGATTCTGGGCTGTCGAACTTGGACTGCCTGAAGCCCGATAGTTTGTCTACTACGACCGATCTTTCGTTATCAATATCCGTAAAGTGTGACGGTGTCTCGGTGACTTGATCGCGCCAAGTGACCATTTTTGCCCCCCAGCCCTCGTGAATATGTCCGAAGCAATGAAGTCGTGGTCGAGTCCGAGCGACGGCTCCGAAAAGATCCGAACATCCGGCTCTCTGTTTAGCTTCTGTGTAGTCCATGATACCTTTTGGCGGTCCATGGGTCATAACAAGGTCAACCCGTTCTGTGATCTCGAAGTTGTGCCCTTGTGCTGGGGGATACTGGAAGCCCCAATCGCCGAATGATGGTGTCCACGGACTAGCGTAGACATTCAGTATCGCGCCGTTCTCTAGGATGAACTGGTGACTTCCTTCGTCTAGAAAGATGACACCTGCAGATCTCGCATCCTCAAGGATGCGTCGCGCTTCTCCATAGTCCCCGTATACTTTCTTCACAAGGTCGGGATCTAGAGGTGGCCTTACCTCAGCGACCTTTTTCCTGAATGCAGGTATGTCTATCGTGAAGTCGTGGTTTCCCGCGATGATTAATTTGATAGGCGCGTGAAGGTCCTTGAGAATTCGTATACTGGCGAGGTACTCATCTAATTTGGATTCTTCTGTGAGGTCGCCGCAGTGGATGGCAACATCAACATGCTGGGAAGGTTGATATTCTGGCCCAAAGTCCATTCCGTGGGTGTCTGAAAGAATGAGAAACCGGGTCTTGACGGAATCTGAGTGCTCAGTACACTTCATGATGCTAGGCCGTCTGGTAGTTATTGCGGAGAATGTTTGACTGTGGCCTGTCGCGATGAACGAGCGATGGAATTGTTCGAGTACGAGAATTTCGTTAGGGGGAAAGCAGGAGGATGTGGTGGCTGATGTAGGCACTGTAAGATGGTAATATGGTTGCGCTGAGCAAAATGATGTTAAGAATGGTAGGCGCAGGTTATTTGATACGATAGGGTTTCGGATGTAGAATCATGGTAGCATAGGTCGGTGAAGTACTTTAGGCTGACTGCCTAAAGTAGGTATATTCGAATGTGGCTCGCGCTCTATTTGTTGAATTGTTAAAATCTCTCAAATGAGGCGAGCGTAGAAATTCGATGGTCTCGACAACGACAAAACCAGACTGTGATCGGGAAGCAATCGAGTAAACGAGGTCGTCCAGATGATATCGCTATTAGCAAAGGGCCGTCATGAGCAATCACATGATCCACAAAAGACATCGGAAAAGATCTGTCACATTGATATGTCGGCGGTCCAGAATGCTGCAACGTTTGTATTTCAAGCATGGGAGTACTGATGGGCAGCTACCTGGTAATGCAGAACTGGGTATCTAAGATCGTTGTAGAAAATTTGAGACATATATAGCACATATGATTTGGAGAATTTAGTATCCCACCTGCGACAGCTGTAGCTTATCTTCAATCGTCTCTGCTGAAGAATCTGGCTAGCGAATACTATATAGATCATGTAGCTGGGAAAGAGAAGCCAGGTTCCACTCAGTGTCTGTCAGTACAGTGCATTTTAATCTTTGAATGCACTGCTTACGTACTTGGGATAGAAAACGCTTACAGGATATGCCTCCTCAGTCCAGCACATCCAGAAACCTATACCGAAACGACATATTGTATAATAGCAGCAATTTGGCCCTGAGAAGTCGCAAATGGAAGAGAACGTCGAGGACGACTACCTCGACCGCCCGATTGTCGATTCCGGATAGGGTCTAGCTCGCAGAAGGCCTATCAGAAACTTGGCACCATCGTCCTGCAAAATCGTGATGGATCAATTCCCTCAATGCCTCCTTTATTCGATCTAGAATCTTCGGGGTAGCTCGGAGCGCTGCAGGATCCTGTGGCACATAAGTTGCACTATGAACCCCCGACTACAACCGGCAAGTTCGGAAAAAGTTGTGTACCGGGGTCTCTCCAAGGACGAGTCGGCATTCACACACGAGGAGTGCCGGTACATCAAGCCGGCGCTTTTGGCCCCACAACATGCCGCCTGATACAGTCTGACAGTTCGAACAAAGAAAGACAGACTGATTGGACTTTATCTAGGCGTAGGCCAGCTAATCCTCGACGTCGGCAATCAAAACCTCCACTGCCGCTCTTTCCTCGTCCTGATCGAGGTTGGTTGTAGGCATCTTGGATCACTTCTTCCTAGCCTTAACGCTCCACGTGTCAATCGGTGAAGCAAATCAAGAGTAGACCGCAACAGCCTACATTATTGAGTCCCGGAGTTCCTTGGTCCATGCCACCGCATATTCCGAGCAGCGACTGGGCTGAAGTGCCGGTATCTTGGATTTCCACGGTAACAATGTCTCATGCATCGGATTCAATCGTGATCACAATCTGCCGGGAGTGGGAAGCAGTCGTCAACGCTACGATTTTCTGAATACCGTGCGTCTGGTTCAAAGGAACGGTAGTCCCTGTCATGCGTCGCTTGCTCGGCGTCTATGCCAACACCTTCCAAAATTATTCCTTAAGAACGTAAATCCCTCGAATCACATTGCTCGAATTGCAAGGTGAGCTTTCAAAAGTACTACTACGTTCATGACAATGCTCGATTCCATATTCTTGTTCCTGTCTCAGCACTGGCTGATAATCTTACCTCTCCTCGTGGTCATCTACTTGCTGAAGAATTACCTCAATCGTGGGTTATACAAGTATCCGGGTCCGGCCTTTGCTTCTTTAACAGACTGGTGGCGCTTCTTTGATGTACTCGGAAGAAGACCGGACCTTACCCAAATTAAGCTTCACCAGAGACATGGGGACATTGTACGCCTGGGACCGAATGCATTGGCTTTTGCCAATCCTTCAGCACTGAAAATCATCTACGGGTTGAACAAGGGCTTCACCAAGGTAACACCGTTCTCAAGATTCTGGACTTGTCATTGCGCCAAAGCTTATGCGGGACCAGTCAGAGTTCTATCCTGTACAGCAGGCCATGTCCAAAGGATCTCGACTGCCAACGTTGTTCTCAACCACCGATGAGCAGTACCATGCAACTCTGCGTAGATCTGTCAACAATGCCTTCTCTATGACTGCGCTCGTACAGTACGAACCCTTAGTAGACGAGACTACGGAAAGGTTCCTTGATCAGACAGAAGCGTTGTTCTCATCCAAGAATGCGATCTGTAACTTCTCTCAATGGCTTCAGTACTATGCATTCGACGTGATCGGTCAGATCACATACAGCAAGCGACATGGCTTCGTGGATACGGGGGAAGACGTCGATGGCATGGTAGCGTATCTTGGAAAGCTCTTTAGCTATGTTGCCCCTGTTTGTGGAGCCTTGTTCTACGCGTGGTACGATTCCTAATCCTATCGCAGATCGGTCAAATGCCCGCCTTAGATAGGCTCTTGCTCAAGAACCCCATATTAAGACTACTTGATAAATACAGCATGATGTCATTCACCTCTCCCATTGTCACCTTTGCCAAAGCCCGTATGACCGAACGGCTTGCGGAGATCGAGAAGTCAAAGGCCCTGGGCATGGACTTGAACGCTTCGTCCGGGGTGCGTCGAGGGGATTTGCTTTCCATGTTCCTAAAAGCCAAAGAAGACCGTCCGGACTTCTTTCACGATGGCCGCGTTCTTAGTATGGCTGTCAGCATGGCTTTCGCCGGATCTGAAACGACAGCCATCTCACTCGCTGCTGTGTTCTACTATCTGCTACAGAATCCTTGTTGCCTACGACTCCTTCTTGAGGAATTAGACTCCGCCATATTCTCCAACACGCTCGAGGACCGGCCGAGCGGCCTTGTGACCTGGACTGAGTCGCAAAAGTTGCCATACCTTGATGCTTGCATCAAAGAAGCCTTCCGGCTACACCCAGCTGTCGGGCTAATGCTCGAAAGGGTAGTACCTATCCAAGGCGCGGAAATATGTGGTGAGCATATCGCTGGCGGAACAATCGTGGGATGCAACCCTTGGGTGATCCACCGAAGGACGGAAATTTTCGGTGACGATGCTCAGGCCTACCGACCAGAAAGGTGGACCGAAGCGGACAAAGAGACCCGCAAGGAGATGGAGGGCTGCATGTTTCATTTTGGGATGGGCTCAAGAACGTGCATTGGAAAGAACATCAGCTTGCTAGAGATATATAAGCTCGTGCCAAGCTTCTTACGGAGATTCGAGGTATGCTGACAGCAGCTCGTGGTCCCTTGACGAACGAGCTGATGATAGCTGACTCATTTGTGATAGATATACTTAGCGAACCCTGAGCAGGAGTGGTCATTGCACAACGCGTGGTTCGTGAAGCAGCACAACTTCAACGCAATGTTCAAGCCACGGACGCGATGATGTTGGGCCCTCAGGGCGGCATCCGACATGGCCGGATACTATTATCTGGTTTCGTATGATTTATGAGTCTTCTGAACGATTATCTTGACTTCGCTTGTTGCTGGTTGATACAAAGTTGTGCTATCTCATCCGCTTGTATGGAGTCATTTACTGATCGTTTGGCCCTGGCTGGAGAATGCCTTGACGGAATGACGGAAATGATGATGGTCTAGTTTAGCAGTGAGACCTCATAGCAACTATTAGGGACTTAATTCAGTGAAGCATCCCACTCTGTCGACAGTTGGATCTGTCGATAGGATCTGAAGGACGAATTCCTTGAAAGAAGAATTCCTCGAAGAGTGCGCCGGCGGATGGAAGTCCTATTCTGTTGTTAAGGCATTCTAGTAAATCCACAACACGCTCTAAGGACCATCGATGACATGATGTTTTCTAGCCTGGAAAAAGTTGCCTCAGTGCTCAGATCTCCTTTGCAAAATTATGTTTGGTGTTCGACAAGTCCTAACCTTAAAATCAACCCTACATTCAACCCTAACTATTTATAAATGACGCTACAAGGTATAGTGCAATAGCTTCGAGCAATCGACGAGCGCTATAATAGATAGTGTAAACTATCTATAAGAAATAAGCGTCAACATTAAAATATAATTTTGCTAGAAAATCTAAGAGCAACATTTAATATTTAAAATAAAAATCGATTACAATAATAAATAAGTCTTATTTAAGCAAAAATATACAACAATATTTATAAGTGCGTTTAAGAATAGTCTTATAACTCGTATAAAATAAAGTATTATAACTAGAATAATTGTATTTATAAATGCTATATACGCGTTTGTTATATATATTGTGTTAATAATTGCTTACATCTTGTTAATACTTATTAATTAAAAAATATTAAAAATTACAAGATTGCTCTATTATAGAGTATTACAAGTTACAAGATTACTCTATTGTAAAGTACTTAAATACAAGTTAAAATTGCGCAAACGCGATTTTAATTTTAGAAACGACTTTAAGAGAAACAATAATTTTATTTAATTTGTCGATAAACTTTCTTTTTAGTACTTGATTCTTCGAGAGTTTGTAATATATATATATTGTTTAATTGGTTTTAATATAAAGAAATTGTAAATAAAAGCTAAATTAAGATGTTTAACAATTAATTTTCTTTATTTAGCAATTGTTCGATACAAAAGATTGTTAAATAGTAGATAATTAAAGATTACAATATTTTAGTTTGTTAAATTAAAAATAATAATAAAGATCTTAATAAAACTTTATTATTAATACAATTCTAAAATATTATCTTGAAATTTTAAACTTAATTGTAGATTTTTTTTTAATATATTATTTTACTTTATAAGCATTAATATTAATAATTAATTATTAATATATTAACAATAAACACTAATTAAGATAATCTACTTAGCGTAACTCTTTATAGCATTGTTAATTTATATTATGTTCGATAAATTATCTTTACCTAATAAAAACAAAGAGACAAAAAAAAGAATTAATAAAGAAAAATCTTAGCAATTCTAAACAAAGCAAAAGATAAAATTAAAATTGTTAATATTATTGTTAGCGAAGTTCTTAATATTATTAGACAAAACAAGTTATAGCAAGTAGAGTTAAAATAAACGTGCGAAAAAAATGTAATAAAAGTAATTTAAATAGAAAATATAAAAGCTATTAAGATTATTTACGCGAAGCTTTGTAATAGAAAGACAAAGAAAATTAACAAAATTTGCGTTAATTAAGAAGTAGATTTCGATTATCTTTAGCTAAACAACAACTTCGAATATTAAGTTAAATAAATAGCTTTAACAACAATACAATTTTCTTTTATTAAAATAAATTTGTTTTTTGCTTAAAACGTTATAACTCGTTTGCAAAAAAAAAGAGAAAACAAAATTTTACACAAGATATTTTGTTGTTCGATTAACAATTTGTCGCACAATTTATATTGTTCGTACAAGAGCTTGAGCTTGGCAATGTTTTAGTATCTTTTATAAATAAGCTAAAAGTATTTAAGATAACTTAAGAAGATTTAGCGATTAATAACTTTTCGAAGACGTTAGTAATTTTAGAAAAAAGAGTAAAATATAAGTAATTAAAATTATTAAGAGTAGCAATTATAGCAACAATAAATAGCAATAAAAAGACAAATAATAATAGTGCGTTTAACAAGATACTTATTAAGTTATCTATTTTACTAAGCGTTCGAGAATAAAAGAAATCGAAGAGATAAAAGATTATAAATATTATTTTATAAATATCAATCTTCTAAAACAAATTAGTTGCAAGTCAAAAAATAAGATTAAAATATATATCGAAAATAAATATTTTTCTACAATTTATTTAATTATAAGATTAACGTTAACAAAGAACTTTTCGAATTTATATTATACTTATACTTGCAAAATTGTTAAATATATTAAACTAAAATTTAACAATATTAGACATAAGATTATTTTGAAGGGGTTAAAGATTTGTTAATTTAAACAATTAATTTTTTAAAATTTAAAGATTAGCAATAAAATCTCTTTCTAATAGTAAAAACAAGATTGATTGCTTGTTCTAAAAGATTAATTCAAGATCTTTATATATATGTATATCAAATATCTTCTTCTTAAACAATCGACTATTAACGCGTGTTAAATTGTAAGTAATAAAATTTATAACAATAAAATCTAAGTAAGATAAATAATAAAGAGCAACATTATTATAGAAAATATATTTAATTAACTCTAGAATAAAATATGCTTTAAGAGACGAATTAAGATAAGAATTAATAAATTTATAGTCGAGAAGTTTGCAATATATCAATATTATTAACAAGAACAAAATAACAAGTTTAACTATTAATAATTGTAAACAATATTTTACTTCTTAAGTTAACAAGTTATTTGTATAAATTTAAGATATTAAATATTATATATTTGTCTTCGACTTAATTGCAATTCATGTTTAATGTTATATTCTTATTATATTAAGTTTGTTATTAAGAGAGATAATACAAGCTTTTACTATATTAACATATATATGTTTAGATATTTAGAAAACAAGCACAAAAGCGCAATTATTTAAGACTTAATTTTGTTAGATAGCAAGAATAAGCAAGTCTATATAAAGATAATATTAAGTTTTTATTAAATAATTGAAAAGTAGTAGAAGAATATTGTTATATATAGAAACAAGTTTAAGAACACAAATATTGCGTTTATTTATAATTTAGAAAAACTATAGAAGTTAGAAGATGCGCAAAAATACGACAACTTTGTAAAGATATCTTTGAAAAGAAAAAATATACGCGTTATTAGATTTAAGATTTTGCACAAATTAACGTCAAGTAATATTTGCGTCTCTTAAAAAATTATTCTCTTATAATATATTAATATATAGAAAATTAAAAAGACTCTAAACAATATTAAGTTTAATTAATAAAATAATTTTGTTGTTGCATACACAACTTAAATTGCATTCAAACTTATATTGTTAAATTAATTGTATTAATATATTGTTCTATTATAGAAGTTTCTTGCATTAACTTAATTGTATATCGATTTTGTTATAAATTAGACGCTTGTTTGTTAAATATTTTAAAATAATTTTATTGCGCAAACGCAAGCAAATCGACTCTTAAGAGAAAATTAAATAAAAATAACGCAAATATTAGTATTGTATCGAATAAAGTCTTTGTAGAAGTTCAAAATTATCTTCGAGAAAATAAAAAATATAAAAATTGTTTACTATAACAACAATAAATATTTTGTAAGCTAGAAAAGAAAAATAGTAAAATATAGAGTTGTTTAATAGAAATAGATTAGCAATAGCAATAGAGTTTAGCGTGTACAATTAATTAAGCAATAACAAAGCTTGTCAACTCGATAATGATAATTATATATTTATTTTTCTTACTTTAATTACGTAATTTAAATATCTTTAATATATTCGAAATTAAAATTTAATGCAAAAGTAATGTTAATTTCTACTTAATTTTATAAGAATTGTATAATTATTAGTTGTATTTTACGCATATTAAAAGAGAAAAACTCGAGATCTATTATTAGCACTTATTATTAACAATTGTCTATTTTAACTAAGATAAAAATGCGACAAAGTTAACAAAACGAAATTGCGCAAACGCAATTTTGCTTGTTTTAATTACTTCTTCTTGCTTATTAAACTAAATAAATTGTTGTCAAAATTAATTTTCTTTTTATTATACTTTGTATTTAAATCGAATTTCTCTTTGTTATCTTTATTAATATTGTTTCTTAATTTAAGTTTCTTCTTATCTAATTCTTTCTTGCTATAATTGCTAGTTCTTCTCTTATTTGTCTTGCTCTTGATTAATTGAATAGCAATTTTCTTTTGTTTCTTTTTTATCTTAATTAGAGTTTCGATCAACTTTAGATTGTTCAATTTGTAAACAAAAACGTCGCAAAATCGAATTTTAAAAATAGAAGATAAACTCTTTCTAGCAATATTGATAAAGCGAATAATTTAATTGTTTGTCTTCGACTTTTCTTCTTTAAATTTGAAAATAATAGTTGAGTTTTTTTGTTTAAATATGTTTTTGTTTAGTTTTGCAATTTCTTTTATAGAATTGCAAGAATAATCGATCGATATTTAAATAACAGTTTTAATCAATTTTCTTTAGAGTAGCTTGTTGTTATCAATTATCTAATCTTTATACAAGAAATAGACAAATTATAGATTCTAATTATACTTTTTCTTTTCTATTAGATAGTAAATATCTTTAGTTTAATTGTAATAATATCTTGTTTAATCTAAATAAATAATATAATTTTTGCAATTCTTTTCGTCTACGCAATAAAAGTTTTTCGAAATATAATCGAGCAAAATGCGCGTTGTTTTTAAGATGTTATTGTTGTTAAAGTTAACAAGTTATATACTTTTTCGAATATTAATGCTCAACTATTTAAGCGCAACGCTTACAAAATAATTGTCGAAACAAATCTTAATTTAAGATATATTAATTTTTTCTAATCTTCGAGAATATTAACTTCTAATTCTATAACAAGCTAATAATTCTTAAATATTTCAAACTTGCATTTTAATATTTTCTTTAACTTTTTATATAAGTTTAACTTCTTAGCATTAAATATGCAACAGATTTTGCTATATTATTTCTTCTTTAATTTAGAAAATTTACAATTATTGTTAATAATAGTATTGCGCTTGTTTTTCTTGATTTTCTTCGAAGAAGTGCCTAGTTTCTTATTAATTTTAACGCACTTCTTTTTCTTTGCGTTATTTAATTAGACTAATTGCGTCAATTTGGAAAATCGAGTTTAATTCGAGAAATTGAATCGAATCTTGACAATTCAATTTCTAAAGTTAAAATTAACAATTCGATTCAATTCTAATCTTTGAATCGAAAATCGAACCGAAAACTTGAATCGAATTGTCAAGACTACTATTTTAGTAAATTTTATTATTTTTAGTAACAATTAAGTAATAATTTAATAAAAATAGTTAGTTTATTTGAATTAATTAATAAATATATTAGATTGTTTTTATATTATATATTACTATTGTGCATTATCTAGAAAACAATTAAAAAAATCTAAATTTAAACTAAATTTAAACTATTTTTAGTATTCTTGACGTTCTTGACGATTCGATTCGATTTTAATCTTTAAATCGAAAATCGACTCAATTCGATTTAATTTGATTCCAAAATAGTTGAAATTAAATCGATTTTCGATTCGATTCCTAAAGTTGAATTGTCGATTTAAGTCGATTCTAGAAGTTGGAATCGAAAATCGAATTAATAATCAATCTATATTTAATTCTTTCGACAATTAACTTTGCGCAACTACTTCTTCTTTCTACAATAGATTAGCGTATAAGCTTGTATTTTCTCGATTTAATTTACACAAGTCTTATTTTTATATCAATATTATTATTTGACTAGCGAGAGAACTATCTGTACGTAATGCTAACTACGAATCTATTAATACTACGATATTCGACAAAGTCAAATGTTCTTAGTATTAACAAGCAAGGCGTTCGCAAGCGTTCGATGCAATCGTTACAACAAATTGATCGATCAAATCGCGAAGACAACAATAATATCAATTATTACTATTACTATTATTTCGAATCTTTTACGTATAATAAGATATGTGTAATCGAGAACAGGTAAGATTATCTATAATTATTATTTTTTATTTCTTGTACTCGTTGATTGTCGTTACGATAATCGTTACATTACAATTACGAAAAACGTATTTTAAAATATCGCAAGAAAGTCTCGAAGCGCTATGCATATAAGTTTAAAAAAGCTAGAAAAAAATTATACACGCGTACATTACACAAATAGAAGATCGAAAGTTCTTGTTGCATATAAATTGATCGCATTAAGATTACGTGTTCTAATTGATCGCAATTGTCTTCTATCTTAACTATGTATACGCTCAATTGCGTATTTGAAGCTAAACAATAAGAAATTTTGTTTATTTTAATAGACGACAATAAAAACATTTAATTTTGTCGAAAGTAACGTCTTTACTACGTCTCGAATTGAAAGCGTTATGTGTGTAAGTATACAAAAAAGAGTTAACATTAAGTTTGAATATTAAGATTATATAAACACAAATACAAGTACTACGCATCTAGAAACGATCTTTACATAATCGCAATTTACAAAAAGAACTTATACGTAAATTCTTAAAACTCTCGTTCTTGATGTGCACGAGTTTAAGAATTTGAGACTTTCGAACAATATATAAGATTTTCTTTTGTGAATTATAAATCAACACGATTTTTACAATTCTTATAAAGAATTTCTTTGTATTATAAATATTACAATAGTAACATAAAATATTGAAGCAACGTAACTTGAATTTGAAAATCTAATTGCGCAACACATATAGAACTCGCATAAATTCTTAGAAGTGTTAAATCGAGTATAAATTATAAAAAAAAAAAAAAAAAATTATTATTTTTTATCGAAATCTTATTATTTATAATCTTCTTTTTTTCATTTATCTTATTGTTAACATTTATATGTTTAGTCTCTTTCTTAATTATATTGTTCTAATTAATATATAAGTCTTTGCTTAACAAGTTTATATTAATAGTATCTAATTTCTTGATTAACCATATTGTTTAAAGTAATAGAGATATTGTTATGCATAGTAATATTGTTTGTTATTTTTATACTAGAAATAGCAAGATTAAAGAACAAAAGCAAAAAGTAAAAGCAAAAGCAAAAGAAGCAATTAAGTAAATAAAGAAAAAGATTGTACTCGATTGTTGTTCGTAAAATAAATTAATTTATAGTTAAGTTTCAAATTTTTAAAAATTGTATTAATAGAATTTAATTATCGCTTTGTTTGTTTAATAAATAAATTAATATTAATATATTTATAAATTTTGCTTTATACTCTTGTTACAATATATAAAAGTAAAAAGATAAACAATTTTATAAATTTAATTGTAATCTAAATTTATAGCAAATAAAGCTAAAAAAAACAATAATTTTAGTAAATCGAATTTTACTTAATATCTATATCGCGTAAAGTCGAAGAATTGTCTATAAATATTTAGTCGAATTTGATTTTCTAATAATTTTAACTTAATCTTAAATAAATTTTTTTCTAATACTAGATAAAGATAACACTTAATATATTAGAATATTCGAGTTTGTCTTCTTTCTTAATTGTACAAAAATAATATCTATTTATTTAGTCTTATATATTATAGCTTATTATTGTATAAATGCGCTAAATTATAATACAATTAGACTTAATATATTATATAATTGCTTTCTTGTTATATATTGTCAAATATTAAAAAAAAAGAAAAAAGTTTCTTAGATTAATTGTTCTAATAGTTGTTAGCAATAGCATTGTAATTAAACTTAATATATTTAACAAAATTATTATTAAGCAACTTGTTGTTATAAATTGATTTTTTTTTGAAAACAATTCTTGCAAGTTAATTTTATTTTTTTCTCGCAATACTTTTTGATTATTTTAATTGTTTTTATATTATATTAAATGTAGATTAAACAAGTCGCAATTTATATAAATTATCTTAACTTTAATCTTTAATTAATTTTGCTAATATTAATAATATAATTAATAACTTTGTAAGCGCTTAAATTTTATGCAATTTAGCTCTATTGCTAATATAAATCTTTAAAGTTAATAAAATATATATACTTTTAATACGTTAACTCTATAATGCAATCGAACTCTTGCAAAGACAATTTCGCATTATATATATTTATTTATAATATATGTCGATTACTATTATTTCTATATACTCTCTTAATTGTATTAATCTTTGTTTGTCTTATATTCATTAATTGTTTAAATACAAATTCGAATTAAAGTTTTTATTTGCAAAAGTTAAGTTGTTATATTAATTATTTAAATATAGATTTAAATTTAGATTTTTATTTGCAAAAGTTAAGTTACTATATTAATTATCTAAGTACAAGTTCGAATTGTTATTTTTATTTGCAAAAGTCGAGTTGCTATATTAATTGTTAAAATATAAGTTTAAATTAAGATTTTTATTTGCGAAAGTCGAGTTGCTATATTAATTGTCTAAATAGAAGTAAGTTCTAGAACAACTAGAGTCGCAACTTATTCTTATACTTCTTTTATTTATTAATAAGATATATTTGTTTTTTCTTAACTTGCAAGATATATTAATATTAAATATCTATAATTAATTTTACTTCAAATATATATATTATAAATATTCTTATCTTTTCTTTGATATATCTTTTTCTTGTCTTTTGTTGTTTATATATATAGTTAAATTAGAACGCAAATACGCTCTACAAAATAACTTTATAAATCTTAAATAAGCAAAAAAATCAAATATTTATAGAATATTCGAATTAAATCTTCAAGATTTCTAATATAATTTGTTGCGCTCAAATTGAATCTTTAAGATCTCTAGCATAGTTTGCTACGCTCAAATTGAACCTTCAAGATTTCTAACATAGTTTGTTGCGCTTAAACTAAATCTTTCAAATCTTTAACAAGAAAGACAAGATAAAAGTTAAGAGCAATAGAACTTGTTTTGTCTTGCTATTTTATTTAATTAAGATAAATCGAGAAAAAATTATTGTTTAAGCGAATTTTAAATATTAATTGCAATCGACAATATTAATAGATTAATCAAATATTAGATAAAACTTAAAAAAAGATAGCAAATACAAAGCTAACAATAAATAATATATTCTTAAATTCAAAAATAATTAATTGCAAACTCTTGAACGCGTCTAAGAGATACTAAATAAAGTTATCATTTGCGTTTTGTTATCGAGATATATTAATAGTATCTTATATTAACAATATTATAATTAAAATTATATATAGATTAATTGCAAAAGATAATCGAGACGTATATTACATAAATATTATTTCTTTAATACAAAGTATTTTAATATTGTTTATTTTAAACTATCGAGAAAGTTATAAAAGCAATGATGCAAGTCGAGATATATTTATTTATAGATATACTAGCTTAATAACAACTAGTTGTAAATATATATTTGCTATTAAAAGAATAAAAAGAATTTAAAAAAGAAATAAATTCTTTATTATAGTAGACAACATATTATTGTTATCTCTATGTTATTAAAAAGAAAAATAAAGAGCAAATAACAATATAAAGCAAAAAGAATTGTAGAAATTCTTAAACATTTAACGCAAGCTTAAACGTTGTTTTACTTTTTTTTTACAAACAATATATAGAATTGTGCTATATTTATTAGTGTTAACTTTTGCTTAACTAGTATATTAATAGTTTATTAGTTACAAAGTAAAAAGATAACTCGCGAACAATTCGAAGTAACTTAGCGAAAAAAATCTAACAAAATCTTAAATCTAACAAATAATATACAAATATTAAAAACAAATATAAAGCAACTTAATTTTAATTAAGTTATTAAAAAGTCTTAATTCGAAAACGCAAATTGTTTGTAATTGTTGTTAACAATTCGAAATTATACATAATTGCGCAAGTTTGTTCTTTAATACAACGCAACATTATATAAGATTTGCTTTATTAATTTTTATACTTTTAGTAATTTTATATTTGTTGTCCAGAATAAAAATTTAAAGTTTCGAATATAATTAATTTAAATGAAAAGTTGCAAACAATACAAAAGTTAATAGTTTAAGCTTAAGAATATATACTATAATATACAACTTTTGTTTGCAATAAAAGATATTAATACTTAATAACAATTATTTAATAGAAGTAGATTTAAAGATAAATAGAGACTTGTTATGTTGCAATAAAGATATAAATTATATATTAAGACTTAGTCCTCGAAATAAAAGAATTAAGAGCAAATATTTTATAAAGATTTAACAATATCTTTACGCAATAACGCAATACTTTTCTTAATTATAATATTGTTATACAACGTTGCTCGAGTTTTATAAGATATCTTCGAGATATCAAATTAGATAAGTTGTATTTGCAATAAATTTTGCATTTAAGAGTAAATCTAACAATTAAAGTATATTAATAGATTTAACTTTTAACTTTATACTTTGCAATTAATATTTATATTTAACAAAGTTAAATAATACTATTTTGTTACTTTTGATTTTTATAATTGGCAAAGACTTTTAGCGACAAGTTAATAGTAAAATAACGCATCGAAAGTCGCAAAATTAAGTGTAAAAAAGAGCGAAAAGCTAATTCGATTATTTAACTTAAATATTTAACAAAAAGATTACGTTTAACAAAGAAGAAAGTAAATTTTATAGCAATTGTTATATAGTAATCTAGATGCAAAATCGAAAATATTAAAGTTTAATCTAATTTGTTGTATCAACAATGCTATAAGTATTAATATAAATGCTTGCTTATAATTAAATAGACAAAACAATATTGCGCAAAATTAATTTAATCTATTTTCTTTTCTTGTTATCTTATTAATTTGGAAATAAACACAATTTCTATTTAGATTAACTATTGATTTAGTTTTCGATTCCAACTTTTGGAATCGAACCGAACCGAAAAGTCAAAATTTGAAATCGAATTTAAAAACTAAATTACTTTAGATAATTTGCTAGCTTCTTTGAGCAATTCGACTCTAAAAAAAAATCGAGAAATCAAATCTTAACGCTCTCACGTAATATTTTCGGTTCCTCGCGATCAATCTATTTCTATTTAACATATTCGAGAATATATAGATTCGAAGTATTTTTTGCCATATTAAAACTCTCGCACTATAGTCTTTCTTTTTCTCGACTCTTTATTAATTATTAAGAAGTTAATATTAAGTTTTATTTTACTATTCTTCTTGCAAGATTTCAACAATTAAGATTATCTCTTTAATAATATTTATTTTGCTTATCTATTATCTTTAGGTATTTTAACTTTTCTTGCAAATATTTGTCGATCTTGCAAAATTAAATTTGAGAAAGTAGAAAATATTATAAATTTAATATTAAGTTATAAGTTAACAATTGTTAAGTATCTAACTTTGTTAAAGCAATATCGCAATATATTCGCAAAATAGTATAGCAAATTACTCGATTATATCTATAAGAATTTAATTAAGAAGAAGAGTTCTTTCTTTTAATAAATTTACGAAAGTCTATTATTGTATTTTATTGTAATTAGTTTTAAACAATAAATAGATTGCAATTCGAATTAGATATATTAATAAAGAATAAAGTCTTTAAAAAATATAAGAAACTCTTAAAGATTATAGATTAAGAAACTTTAATCAACTTTAGAAAATTTAAGAAAATAATAGTTAAATATACTTTTTGTTAGCTAGAATTTATTGCTAGCGTTAATTGCTTAAAATATTAATGTAATTGCAACAAAAATATATTTAAAGCTTAGCTCTTAATAATATCGAAGCTATATTATCTATTTTATCTTAATAAATCGATTAATTTTCAATTAATTTCTGCTCTCTATCTTTATAATAGCAATACTTGTCGAAGAATTGTTAATTTGCTATGCTTTGTCAATCTAATTATATCTTATTGCACAATTTAATATTATATAAAAAAGTTAATAGATAAGACTAGAAAACAACTTAGATTAATAGAGAAACTTTCAATTATAATTTTAATATATAATAATTTCGATTATGCAAAAGATAGAAAGAATAAAAGAATTAATAAAATAAGACAATTTAAGTTTATTACAATAACTCTTATATTTGAATTCTACAAATCTAGTTTGATTTTGCTTTAAAAAAAGATATTAAATTCTTAATTTTACTCGCTTTTAATTCGACAACTTGTAATAAAGATTAAGAATGTCGAACTCGATATAGATATAAATAATAATCGAATTAATTAATATTATTTAATTAACGAAGTAAATTTAATTGCGATATATTAAGATTTATTATACAAAATCTCTTTATAAACTTAAAGTACAAAAAGATAGAAAATAAATTCTTTTAATCGACGTTTATATTATTTATCTAATTGCGAGAATTTTATTAAATCAAGTATTATTCTATAAAGTTAATTTTCAAGAATAAAAGTATAATAATTAACAACATTAATATTATTAACAATCTTTATTCTACGTAGATTAAATTTAAGAGCAACAACTTGTAATTCAACAATAATATATAAATTTGCGCAAGTAATTTGAAGACTTATAAAAGAATAAAGTTAACAATAGTTTTGCAAAAACATATGTTCGAAATCTTCTTCGATAACTTTAACTAACTAATATTAATAATTAAACTATAATATTTTAGCTTTAATATAATATGATTAATTTATTATATTTACTTTAATAACGCGCATTTTAAGAACAAATTAAGTCTTTAATATATAGTTGACAAATAATAGTGCAAATGCGTCGTTTAGTTTAATAACTTTTAAAATATTAAAAGATTAATTTTACAAAGTTATAAATCTTGTGCAATTAACATTATAATGGGTTTGACTTGTTAAAAGAAGCACAACTTTAAAATTATTAACAATACTCTAATGTAATTCAAATCTTATATTAAGAGACTTATTAAATTCTAAATAAAACTACTTTAATATATAAAAGATTAGTTTTACAAATTACTACTTGCACAATCGATTATTGCAATTTTGTTAATTTTCGATTAAGAATTTCGAAATTATTAGAATTTTTGCAATTATATAAAGCTATATATAATACTTCGATATATTATTAAATATGCAAATATCGAATTTTTAAAATATATTCTTCGAAAGATTGCGATTGTTTTTTAGACAAAAATAACAAATATATTAAACTATACTTAAGTATTATTGCGCGTATTTTATATAATTAATATATTAGCAATATTAAAGAAATTACAAGATGCAATATTAATTAATAGTTTAGTAAATTTTCAAAATAAAAAAAATTCAATTTTAAGATAGATTGATTGCTAAAACCACTAAACTTAAATCTAAAGATATTTTAAAGAAAACGCTTAATATTTTTTTAAAACAACAATAAGCAACTTAAAAATTAAATATTTACAAACTTATATTTGTTAAGACTTAATTTATTTGTAAAAAAATTGTTTAAGATTGTCAAATTAAACAAATATTTAAAAAAAGAATAACTTAAAAGATATATAAAGTATAATATTGTATCTAGTAGAAATATTATTAATTAAGAAGTTTATTAATTAATATTTCAAAAATTCTATTGTAAATTTATATATAACAAATATTGTTAAATTAAACAAAAACGATATTAAATATAATTGTTAATATTAAACAAAACTTTTTGTTACAATAAAAAATATAAATAACAATAAAATTCTAGAGATTAAATACGTAAACAACAATAACAAATTTAAATTTAAGAAAACTCTAAATTTAGATAGAAATTCTTAATTTCTCTTAGTTTTTAATATATTGTTGTTGTAGATATCTAACAATAAAGAACGTGCATTTTAGTTTTTTTTACAATTTCTTAGATTTATATTTGTACAACTTTGTTTATCGCAATTGTCGTACTTATTTCTACTAAAATTTGTTAAATTGTTAAAATTGCATTGTGCGCATTTAATAGTCGAACTAAGTTTATAGTTGTTTAAGTAACTTAATCTCTTTCTTTGTCTCTTAATCTTTTGCTTGTCTCTTAATAGCAATAGATTTTTATTAATATTTTTTAAAATATCTTTTAACAATTTTTGTCTTTAAATTCTAGATATTCTTAAAAGTATTTTTAGAGACTTTTTATTTTATTTGTCTCTTAATATTTGTTAATTTTTAGCTTTTGACATAATTTTATTTTTTATTTTTTAATTGACAAAGTTTGTATCTATCGATTTTGCGTTTATTTCTTGTATATTCTTTTTCTTTTGTCTCTTGTTACTTTTTGTTAAAAATTTGTAATTAATTCTTAATTAGATAGAAGATTTGTTGTTGCTAGAAAATTATAACAACTTTGTTTATTGATTTTTTATTTATATTGTCTTTGTCGCGCAATCTTATTGCAATTATTTTATTCGATTTAATATTTAATTGCTAGTCTTGTTTTAAGATTTTAAGTATCTTAACATTGTATTGCGTTGCGCTACTTGATATATTTTCTATAATTTATTTAAAAGTTGCTTTATTAATTATATATTTATTTTAAATTATTAGATTCTTTAATATCTTGTTAGATATAATTAAGATTAAATAGAATCTAAGATAAAAATTAGAAAATATTATATAAGTCTTTTGCGTTCTTTAGCTTTTTAATTGCTTCTTGAATTAAATTTTCTTTTTTAATATTTAAGTATTTTAAATATTGATTTTGCTATATAAGATAATAGATATTTGCTTACTTAAATGGCAATTTAAGCAATATAATTTAGACTAAATCTTGTTTTACTTTGTAGAATTTATACTATCAATTATTTTGTTATTAAAGTATAGCAATTCGATTTTTCGATAACAATTGTTTAAAATATTAATTAGCTTCTATATATTCTTCTCGAGATTACAATAACGTACAATATCTAATTTATTTACTAACTTAATTATATTATTTTTATTAAGATTTTACTCTAATTGCAAAGTATTTTTATCGAGACTTACTATTTAATTACTAATATTATTATTTTTTTCTAGATATTTTGTTGCTAGTACTATTTATTTCTTTGATAATTGCAATAGAATTAATATTAACATTTTTGCAATTGATTAACGCTTTAAAGATTTAAGATTCTATACACTACTTTGAATATAATATCATAAAATATGCTTGTTTCTTAATATATCGATTTGCGTGCTTAAGATGCTAATATATTTGATTAATATTTTTGAATAAAAGTTATTAAATAACTTGTCTAATATTTAAATTGTTTATTTCTATTTTATAGATTTTAATATAAATTAGAATTCTAAAAAATAAATATAGATACAATCTTTTCTTAAAAGTACGTTAAATACGTTTTCTATTATTTTTAATTATTAATATTATTAAGAGAAGTATTTATTAAATAACTTTTTTCGAATATCTAAGATCTCTTATTTATTGTCGAAAGAACTTGCAAATTTGAAGTATTAAATTAATACTATTTATATATATTATTGTTTGTAATATATTGAATGCACTTTGCAAAATATCTAATAAAAGAAATTAAAAAGCTAATATATTCTTAATTGTTTTTTTTATTTTAACAAATTGCAAGAATATCTTAGAGCAATCTAATAATATTTGTAGCACTTTAGTTTGTTTGTTAAACTTATATTAACTTCGAATTATTTTCTTGATTTTGTTATTTAAGATAGCAAATACTTTTAATATTAAAATCTTAATTAATAATTGTATTTAAAGTATATTAAGATTTGTATATTTAATTCTAAATTTTTGCTACTCTTTGATTAAATAAAGTTTGTTAATAGTTAGTATATATAATTTAAAAAAAGACTTGTATTTTAATATCTTGTTGTTAAATTATTAATTAATAACAATTTTCGAGTTAATAAATATTAGAACAAGATTAGTTTAGCTATTTTTTTATTGTTTAAATATTAATAATATAGCTAATTGTATATAAAGATATTCGATCTTATTTTGTTTTGCGTCTTTAAGTTGTTATTATTATTATTTAATATTAACAATTTATATTCTAAAATACTATTTAATTTTTTATACTAATTGTTTTTTAAGATTAATAACAACATAATAATTAATTTAGTTTTCGAAATATTGTATATAAATAGTGTTGTCTAAAATAACAAACTCTTCTCGAAATTAATTTTTGCTATAATAATTAAGTTGTCGATTGTTGTTTGCGTTAATCTATTAATTTGCTTCTATTTTATCTCGAAGTTAAAAGAATTTTGCATAATTGTCTTAATGCGCTTTTAACTTATTTGTATTTTTTTAATGCTTTTGTTACTTTTAAATGCATTTATTGTTTTTGCGTTAATTTATAGAATATTTAATATATAATAACAATAGCAATTAAGTAGATTTAAATATTTGTAAAATCTTCAATTAATCAATTGCCTAAATAATAGAATTGTAAAAAACTTCGAATATAAAATATAAAATCTAGTTGAGCTTAGAAATTGTATAATAGATGTTAGATTTTTCGATTTTTTTAAGAATTACAACTTAAAGATAGCAATAAGAGCGCATTATATATAATACGTATTTGATTTTAGCATTATTAAACAAAGTATAAACAAGAGTAGCAAATCAAATAACAATAATACTTATAATAATTATAGTCGATATTATATTGCGCAATAAAGTTAATTAACAATATTTTTAAATTATAAAAAGACAACTTTGATATATTTATTAATAAGAAAGTCGATTTTTTCTTAAATTAAATTATATTGCTCTTAGTCTTAGATTTGTTGCAAAAACAATTAAAAAATTTGCTATAATATTCTTTATATCGAATTTGGACGTATCTAGGCATACTAAAATCTAGTTCAAGTCATCGCGCATAAGCTGTCGTCTAGCTTCAACCCTAGCGCCGCCCTAACTTAAGCGAGTATTTAGGGTTGATTTTAGGGTTAAAGGTTTTCTGCAGCCAGGTCTGAGTACTGAGGCAAGGAAAAAGGGTACTTTCATTAAGTCGTCCGAAGTCGTGGTTGAATATCTATACGCTGGGGTTAAATTCAGGGTTGAAGACTGAAGACTAGCACATGTAAAAATAGAACTAGCTGCCTTCAAGTGTCACTTGCTCGCAATGTGAGGTTGTTGCTGAATCAGCCTGTTTACTTTCTCTTTACCACAACATGAACCCTTCTCGACTCTGCGGCTCCTGCGCCTGAATCCTTCCTCTTCCTCCTCATGGAATCCTCCACGATGCAGCGCCGTAATGGCGCTTCAGTCCCCAAGACGCCTGACTATGTCGCACCTACAGATAGTCGTCTTCAGTCAACTCGTTCGCCTTTTCTGCCCACCTCCATTGAAGCTCTCCTCCTCGGTATCTACCCCTCAACGCTTCTCCTCGGCTCACTCTTCTCGCTCCTCGAACCCCACGCCCGCGCCGCCCCCTACAGCGCCGTCTCACAATCACACCCCTCCGCCGTCGCCCCCTCTTACTTCGCTCAAAAACGTAACATCTTCAATATCTTCTTTGTCAAGATAGGCTGGTTCTGGACCACCCTCGCCTTCGTCATGTTCCTCTTCCTGCACCCCAGCACAGGCCCTAGTGGCGGGCTAGTCCTGAACCGAAAGCGAGCACAGGGGCTACTACGATGGGCGCTTGTCACGGTTTGGTGGGCTGCTTTGACACAGTGGTTCTTTGGACCGCCGTTGATTGATCGGGGGTTCAGATTCACGGGTGGACAGTGTGAGCTTCTTAGGACGGAGGAGGGGAGGGCTGGAATGGGAGACAAGAGGGAGTTATTTACGGCCGCCGCTTGCAAGCTTGCGGGAGGTCAATGGAAGGGTGGACATGATATCAGTGGCCATGTGTTCCTGTTAGTGCTAGGAAGCGCTTTCCTCTGGATGGAGATACTGCCGGTTCTGGTTGGGCGGGAGACAAGGTACGTTAAGAGAAGGGAAGGCGACTGGATTACGGCGGACCGGGAGTCGGAAGGCGAGAAGCAAGAGGAAGAGAAGGAGGCTGCAAGAGGCTTGAGTGTGCCCTTGGTGGTGACTGGCCTCTCTTGGTGGATGCTGTTGATGACCGCTGCTTATTTCCATACATGGTTTGAGAAGGTCAATTCGTTAATCAAATACCACGGTTAGATTGCTAACGTATGACAGTTTACGGGTCTGATCGTTGCTTTTACCGGCATCGGCAGTGTCTACTTCCTGCCGCGTGTGGTGCCTAGTATCCGGGAAGTAATCGGTATGCCGGGCATATAGCTAGAAACAGATGTCCTAGGTGTTCCGCCTCAAAAGAAACCTCAATTGCCGTTTGATGCTGTGTGGGCACTTTGTGAGGCAGCCTCATGATTCGATGACCATACTTTCTCGGGATTATCACGACGTTCAGTCCGAGCCCATTCCTTTGGTACGTATCTGCTAATCAGGTACAGCCCCTCAAAGATAACGAGATAGAAAATATGTAATGGCTGCTCAATTGTCTCCGGACTACCCTAGTATAGGATGGTGTACCGATAGTGATCATAAAGACCTTGCGATACTATTCTACAGCTGGCAACTGTACTGATGTGATATATACAGGTAGTCACTCCGCATACATCATCCAATGTCGAGTGTACACCTCCTGGATATTGTGTGCTCTAAATCTTACAGTATACACGGACAGTGAGGGCTAGCCTCGCCAAGTGTTGCCGAGGAACCCACTTAGCCCTTTTAGGATGTTTACTCTTAATGTTTTTTCTTATCGTCGCCAACGTCATAAGGTAAGTCATCGCGATACGCACAATTCTTCCCCAAGTATTCGCTACATCTATCAATCGATCTTGGGCCTTCGTGCTTATTACTGCTACTGGCACATCAGTTCGCTACATCAACTTTCATTGGAAGCTCTGCACAATGGCGAGGCCTCATCGTCGTTCATCACGCCTTCGCGGCGCAACACCAGTGAGTAAAGACAGCGCCATTGTGTAGTCCCATACGGTCAATCCAGTCTGTTACATCCATTTCTGACATTGTGCTTCACGTCTAGGCCGATACATCGTCCTCGGCACCCCCAGTAAACAAGCTAGCATCGCTACTTGAGCGGGATGAATCGCCCCCTGACGGTGATCAGTTAAGTATCGACACGCTGGTCTCGTCTCCCGTCGTCCCACGGAACACAGCTGTTCCAGTAAGCTATTTCACTGGCATGACATCTGCAGTCAAGATACCTCAGACCACGCCGCGACTGCGTCCTGATTCAGGGGAGATGCATCCAAGCAAAGTCCACCAAAGCACTTCCAAGCCACCTGAGGAGTGCATGACTGCGCCAGCGTCGAAAGTGTTCGGTCAAGCCTCAGAGAAAGCCACACCGACCAAGTCGAGAGGCTCTCTGCCGAGCCACATGTCATCACCTGGTTTCGATTTTAGCTTTACACGGCCAGAATCGGATCTAAGTGCTGAAGCACGAAAGATCATGGATAGCGTCCGTGAAGAGGCAGCTAGGATCAAGGCTCAGATGCAAGCTGAGCGAGAAAAGCAGGATCACAAAGATGGAGAAACGAACCAACTATACGGCGTTGGTGGGAGAAAGATTGCTAAGCCTAAGGGAAAGTCGGGTCGCTTCAGCGATGTCCACAAGCAAGAGTTCAAGAAGATGGACTCAATTGCAAATCATGCTTCGACATGGAAGAACAAACTAAAGGGGAATGGTACTTCATTGAAGCGCAGCAATTCTAAAGCGGGTCTCGACGAGCCGCGACCGGATACTAAGCTTCCAAAATCGACATCGACAAAATCACTACGTTCAGTCATTGATACTGGTCGTCTAGAGAACACTGCCCCAGGCAAGCGCATAAAGAAAAACGCCAATGATGATACCTCTACCGCTCGTCCGGTGTCCCGAAACAGCAATCTGGAGAAGGATAGTGCACCCTCAACACCGAGGAGAACCACCGTTCCGTCCACCAACCTCCCAAGCGCCATCACGACGCCTACCAAGGCCTCCCTTGCTCGCTCAGCGAGTATAAAGTCAATGAAGACCTCCATGATCCCGTCTCTCAGCGGAAGCGCATCTACAAAGACGCTCAAGAGCGCCCCTAAATCGGAAGGCAGCAACAAGTACCTCTCATCCTTGAGCAGATTCGGCAACATGAAGTCGATCCTCTCCCGTCGCCAACCCAAATTCTCCGACAACCCGACCAAGATCGCAGCAGGCACACACCTGCCCATCGCAGACACCACCATGGAGCTCGACAAAGAGCTGCCTTCCCTCCCCGGCGCTTTCCCGTCTTCAGAGCAGCGCCCACCGACTATCAAGCACGTCATCTTCACTCCAGGCACCAAAACATCGCACCCAGACCTCGCCCTCACTCCCTCCCCTTCCAAAATCCCAATCCACGCATCAAAGGATCCGTTCACCGAGTCCTCCGAGGCGGCAATCGACTACCCCTCCCTCCTCACCTCCCCGAACGTCACCCACCGCTCCCCCTCCAAACCCCGCGATACACCTTCCACCAACTCCCCAGGCAACTTCACATTCACCTCCTACCGCACCATCAACTTCGGCCCCCCCACCTCCGGCGCCACCACCGGCTCCACAATCCGCCAAGTCCGCCCCAGCGGCTTCCCCACCCCCATCTCCGCCTCCTTCGGCCAGCGCGACATGCCAGCCATCGCGCACGGCATGCCGAACAAGAAGCGCAAATACGCCTCCTCGGACGACGAGATCGAGGAGGAGGGAAAGGAGAACCAAGTCCCGCCTGTGACCACCGAAGAAAAGGAGGGACCGAAGGCCAAGAAGGCGAAGACGTCTTCTGAAGGGGGGGCGGCGACGAGTCCGCAGAAGAGGATGTTCAAGACGGGTGGTGGTGGGAGCCGGATCCCGAAGATGGGGAACGCGGCGCAGGGGGTGAAGGGGAAGGGGGGGCTGAGTCTGAGCCGGTTGAATGTGCTGGCGAGACCGAAGGATAGGCGGTAGATGGTTTGATGTGGGACGGCGGTGTGAGGATACGATGATGATGGGCACGATTGGCTTTGAGCCTACGATGATGGCGTTGGAGCATGGCAATAGAAAGAGTTACCGGGTTTCGATCTACGGTTGATGGGAAGTCATGAGGGGATGGATACGATGGATGAATGCATGCATTTCGATTCTTTTTCTTGTTTCTGAAACACATATTGTACATCCAGACTGGGCGCGGAGGGATGCTTCTCAATGGCCGATGGACGTGCAGAAGGTCAGCTGGCGAAGTCGATATGCGGCCGTCGGAAGCCAAATCCAAGTAGCTATGTGAACACGATTAAATAGGTAGTGGCTTCGCCTGATCGTGACCACATCCCGACAGTCAATCCATCAAGAACAGCACACACATATGAATTCTCTGCTGTTTACTACCTGGGTAATACCAAAGCGCTCAGGCCAATTTGCATGGCCGCCATAGCCAAATGCGCAAAAACCCCCTGCCAGATGCTGAATGCCCGCTGTATCCTTGAACGACCGAACCATCGCTACTGCCTCATCGCAGAGTAAGTATGCACGCTCAAACCGCAGCAGCTAACTCATACCCAACCTGCTAACCCTTCCATGCCTTCCCAAGCCCCCCCACCCTCACCCCTTCATCCTTCCCAAAAACCCTTCCAAATCATACTCCTCCCGATAAAGCCCCTCATCCCACAACTCGCCAATGCCGTCCAACCACCCCTTCTTCCCCCTCTCCCGCACCTCGCCCGTCACGTCCACCATGTCCTCTTCCTTCCCCGGACCCGCAGCGCCAGAGGAGGAGAGGTCGCTGCCGACGCCTTTTTCGACGCTGTCGGCGCCTTCGCCGAGGTTGAAGAGGTCAAGGATCTGGTCTGTTTCCATGGTGGCGAGGCCGGCGTTTTGTTGGTTGACGACTGTGGAGGCGACGTCGATTTTGAAGCGTTGGAGGCTGGGAGGGTGGGGGGTTAGTGCGGTGGGGGAAGGGGGAGGAGTAGGGGGGCTTACTTCAGGATCTTTTCCTCCAGGGTGCCTCGTGTGATTAGGCGGTAGACGTTGACGACTTTCTTCTGTCCGATACGATGCGCGCGGTCCATAGCCTGAATGTCCTTTTGGGGATTCCAGTCGTGCTCGACGAAGATCACGGTGTCCGCTCCTGTTAAGTTAAGGCCCAGCCCGCCGACACTGGTCGTGAGGAGCAGGACATCGTAGCTAGGATCGGTATTGAATTGGTTGACGATGCCCTGCCGCTTCGTGGCTTCGACGCTGCCATCCAGTCGGAGGAACTGCACCGAAGGGAGGAGTTTGCGAAGGACGTCGTTCTGCACGATGTCGAGCATTTCTTTCATCTGACAGAAGATGAGCGCGCGGTGCTGGCTTACGGATTCGGTCGCTGTAGCGAGCTCGCCTCCGCCTGAGGAGTCGACGCCTATGCCGCAGTCCTGGAGGAGATCGCGCAGCGCAGTCAGCTTGGGAGCGTGTGCGACATCTCGAATGCTGGAGCCTCGGCGTGCAAGCTGGGCTTGGATGGCGGAGTACTGCTTGTGGGTTTCTTTCAGGACGAGAGAGGGGGAGTTGCAGAGTTTGCGCATATATTGCAAAGCTTGGAAGATGTGCTGCTTAGCTTCCTTGTCGTCGCTCCCGGCGTTCTCGGCCAGTGTCTTGCGCTCTTTCTTGGCGAAGTCTTCGAAGAGAGTCTTCTGCAGATCGCTGAGATCGCAGTAGTAGTTCTGCAGGATCTTGGGCGGTAGGTCGTTCAGGACCTCTTCTTTCAGCCGGCGGAGGAGGAAGGGGAGGACTTGCTTGTGGAGAGCTTCGACAGCGAGCGCACCGGCTTCTTGTTCTTTGGAGGAGGACTTGCCAAACCTACTTGCAGCTATTGGTTTGGCGAATCTGTCGAGGAAGACCTTTTCTGTTCCGAGAAAGCCTGGCATGAGGAAGTCAAATAGGGACCAAAGTTCCAGAACATTATTCTGTATTGGTGTTCCTGAAAGTATTAGGCGATGATTGCTTGCAAGCCGTTTGACTGCCACGCTAGTCTTGGCCCTCGGATTCTTGATAAGATGACCCTCGTCCAGTACACAGTAATTCCAGCTGTGGGGTGACAGAACATCGACGTCGTTCCTGCAAACATCATACGAAGTGATGACTATATCCGTCGTGCCGATTTTGCTCTTCAGTCTGACCCTATCCGCGGCAGGTCCAACATAGGCCAAGCACGTCAAGAACGGCGCATATGTCGCAATCTCTTGCTGCCAATGGCCAGAAAGGGTGGGAGGACACACGATCAGAGAGGGCAGGTGTCTCGACTCCGGTGACTGGGTCTTCTCGAAATCTGCTGCCCGCATATGATGGTCGCTGGCAACTATGCACAGCGTCTGCAAAGTCTTGCCAAGACCCATGTCATCGCAGAGAATGCCGTGTAGATTGTAGCGGTTAAGGAAGGCCAGCCAGTTGACACCCTCTTGCTGGTACGATCTCAGCTCCGCCTTGATAGCGACAGGTAACTCGAAGGGCTCCACTTTACGGGAGTCTAGCATTTGGGACATGAACTCGCGTTCCCGGTCTCGGCCCTCCAATAATTGCTCTGGGAAGCCTGGCGGATCCGGTATACCAGCTTCGAGCGGTACTAGCTTTACCAACGTAGCAAACGTTGTGGTTGCCAATAGCCGGACATCGCTGTCTGAGTCACTCATCCTCCCAAGAACAGGTACTATCAGGAAGATCACGTAAGGCAAGATGCTGTCCTCCATGACTTGGATCAGGTGGTAGATGAGTTCTACACAGCCTTGGCGACTAGCGACGTCGATCGATCCGCTAAGAGGAAGAATGCTTTCAACAAGAGTCGTCATGCCCTTGATTCTGAGCACACTGCATATCGTAGCGAAGCATTTCGCGGCAGCGTAGCGGAAAATTGAGAGTTTGCAGCGAAGAGCAATGATAAAAACAGGCATCAGGTCAATAATCCAATCATGGAGACCGCTGTGCATATTAGGTGCAAGAGCCCGCAGTATCGAAAACCCGTCGACCACATCTTGGCCGAGCTTGCTGTCTTCGTCACTCATCGAAGCTGGTACATTGTTGTCAAATGCTAGGCGTAACGAGTCTTCGACCTGGCTCCTCAAGATCGGCGCTTTAGCGAACAAGTCCGGACCAAATTTCAGGGCAAGTTGGTCAAGTGCCTCTCTCGCACCTCGCCTCGTTATTCTCGCGGCTTTTGCGTCCATTTCATAAGCGGCTGTGTTGGCGTAGTCTTTCCGATCTTCTTCTTTACGAAGTGATAAGATGGAGGTGTGTAAAGAGGCATTTGGACCATACTCCGGTGTCTCCGAAGTATCCATGCAATAGAATTTCATCAGGTTCGTTATGACCTTATCAGCAGGCCCTCGCTTTTCAGCGTTAGCGTAATGTTGTATTAAAGATGCAACGGAGACTGCCGATCGCTTTTGCAGATCTAGGTTCTCTTCGGTTTTGACACTATCCATCAATCCTTTGATCAAGGCGCTTGGCTTCTTGGGTATCTCCTCAAACGCAATAATTGCGCCGGAGGCCGCAGCTTTGATACGAACGTCGCGTTCAGCTTTGACTCGTTTCCATTCCTCAATGGCGGTAATGCCATTCTTGCGTGCGTCGTCTAGATGCTTGGTTGATGTGATACGTTGCGCGGGCGTCAATGACCTCTTCAAGCGGTCGAACTCGGGGCCAACAATACTTTCTGCATTTGATATCGAGAATGCTGAGGGTCCGGCCCCAACATCACCCTGCACAATCACCGCGATCGACGGGAGTTTTGAGTGCGGGACGTGGGCATGATCACGGAAAGCATGGAGTAAGGAGTGGCATTGCGACCGTACAATTCGAAGGTAAGGTAGGAGGTCTTGGTAGTTCTTCGGTCTTTCATCCTCAAGCACTGTTCGTAAGTGAGCGATGGAGCGATCGGTAGATGTAGGCTTCGTTGACGTCCACGTCCTCCGAGCGAATTCTTCAAGTACGATGGCGGCCACCATTGGCGTCGCAGAGTATGGAGAGCTTAACGCCAATGCAACCTCTTCAATGCTGCTATCTCTCAACGAAGGTGGACCACATTTGCCGAGAGCATCGCCGAAAGCTCTGGCCGCAAAAATCCTTGACCTGATCAAGGTGTCCATTCCCACAAGGTCTACGTCTCCTTGTATCATTGGCGCATCGACATTATGAGTCGAAGACGGTGGCTCTGGAGGAATCTCTTTTCGATCTGATCGTCGTCTTCGCTTTGGCGGTGGCTCTCCGTGAGGACCTGGAGAAGGCCTGGTAGACGGAACGGTAGATGGAGCGGACATATGACCCGAGGGTCTCATGAAGAGCGACATATCCATCGGTATTGGGTTCCGGGAAGTTCCAATCGGCTGCGTCGTCAAGTGGAAGAAATCTTGTGAGATCGAGGAAAATTGTGATTGCCGATCACTACTTGTTCCCTTGAAGAAAACCAGGGAAAGCTCGTGCCATACATCGAGCGACCAGTACAGCGTTTGGTCATTGCGCTCGACAAGAAGATTCTGGAAGACGAGACGGAGGACCCTGGTGTCAACCCAACCTTTGGTACTTTCGTCACCTATGTCCAAGAACGTTTGCAGCGCCCGGAGGACAGCGGAGCGAACAGTGGTGATGGTATGCCGTAGAAAAGGGTACAATCTTGGGACCAGTTGTGTGAAGGAGTGCTCTGGATCTTTTGCGGCATTGGATTGCATCGCAATAAGAGCTTCTGGAAAGCTGCAAAGTTTGGCAAGAAGATCCATAATCGATCCAGTACTTGCACTCAAGTCGTCTCGCAGATCGGCCAGACAGTCCCACACGATGTTCATCAGCTCATCCAACGACGCCGGGCGCAGAGCTACAAACTCTTTTGCGATGGGTGTGAGGGTGGCGGCGCTGACTGCACGAACATCGTCATCAGGATCTCCAAGGCCTGTCATGACCGCTTCGACAACACCATCCACTAGACTGTCGTTCTTGATAAGCAGATCGCTACGGAGAGCGACAAGGTACTTGAGCCCAGTCATACCACCGTGGCATACCTGCCATATACGTTCCGAAAGCTTGGTGTCATTCTGCATCACCATACGATATAGCACACGAAATGTCGAGTGTACCAGTGGGGCAGCCATATGTGATATGAGGGCACCGAGAGTCTGGCCGACTGTCTCGCGGATTGGCGCCACCACGGTGTCAGAGGTGTAATCGCCGAATCGATCAAGCATGGAAACACAGCAAAGGCGGCAAGCTAAGTCGTCGAGCCATCGGTTGTTGAGCTCGTCGTTGATGGCTCGATTCTTGCCCAGCTCTCGGCCAGCACCAGCGCCGTGCACGCGGATGACTTCGCGCAAGCCCATGGCCGCTCCATGGCGGATCTCCCAATTTGGATCGAAGAGGTCAGCTTTGAGGAAGTCGCATAGTAGCTCATACGGCCATGCCAGACCCTCATCCTCAATCTCAACCTGAATCAAGGGCTTTTCTTGGCCAACCGGGCCTTTGAAATCAGTGACGATCTTGGTATCTTCGTCAATGTTCTCGCGAGCTAAAGAAAAGACGTCGAGTTTACCATCTTGCTCGGGCTCTGACTTAACGGTTGTCTTTACAGCGCTTGGCTCTGGTTTAGCTGGTGTGGTTGACACATCCGTACTTTGCCTTCGGACTGATAGGTCGACTACATGGACTTTGTGCGCCTGCGACTTGGCATTGAGCTTATTCTTGCGCTTGAGCTGGTTGAGCTGACGCTTGCTTAAAGCGGATTCTTCAGTCGGTGTTTGGGAGAACGACGCGCGGGGACTCAGCGCAGTAAATGGCGACGGAGACTGCACAGTATTTTGTCCAGAAAGAGCGCTCGCAGAAGTGTTCACTCGTGGCAAAGAAGGCGTAATACCAGCAGTGGCGATAGCATCCTCGATGCTCTCTTCCTCAACATGCTCTCCATCAAGGCCCAGTCTTGCACGAAGGTTTCTTTTCTGCAGCATCAACCGGTCTCCCGGGTCCAAGCTTGCTAGTGCATATTCGCTTCCTTTAAAACCACTCCCGAGCAGTTTCTTTCCGTGAGTCAGGATGGCTGCAATATCGAGGCTGTGGAGCTGAAGGAAGTCTACCGAGGAAAGGGCATCAGGTGCTCCGTTCTGTCCGCCTGATCCGCCTGGATCTGGCTTGACTTCGCGGTCATCGCCCTCGTTAGGATCAAATCTGGCGGCATTCTCGACTACAGCGCCTATGGCCTTGGCGGCAGCGGATCGAGTCTCCCAAGATCTCGACGTCAAGAAAGGGATGACTTTGTTGAGAAGATGGAATAGATCGTCAGGATGCTGCTTCTGTATATCTCCAAGCTGCTGGGCTGCGGTGTTCCTGATTAGTGGGGTGCTCCCAGTCTCCAATAGCCTGTCATCCTTGCATCAGTAGGGCGCCGGATAAAGAGGTCGAGGAAGCATGGGGCGCTTACTTGACTAAGCGATCAAGCCTAGCACGTGACTGTCAGCTTATTTTAGGCTTTCTACGGATCCAATCATCAGCAGGGGGTCTCACCTTGAAGTCATTTCTCCCAAGGATCCTTCGTCAGTCTGTGGATTTCGACCATCCTTCACCCCAGTTGCGGTTTGATGTCTTCATGACCGGACGTGTGAGTCAGGGCGCTCTCTATGTGAAGGCGAGCGACAAGTGACCACAAGCTACTGTGAAGGTAGACGTATTGCTCGTGAGCTGTACCCTTATCGTCATGACCAGCCCTGATTCATTAATCTGTCAATGGGAGGATGATGCTAGAGTGGCACCAGTGAGGCTGGGCATGCATTGGTGCACGTTTGTATTTGGGACTGGGAGGCCTCTTAAAATGCGAGGGTCAACGCGGGTTTCAAGGGGGCTTATATAACTGAAAGTACCCGATAGCCCCCTTCGCCATGATTGGATCGCTTGTTTCGGCCAAGACAACACCAGCCAATTTGGGATTTTGGGTGGCTCCGCCTTCCTTCCATTTGCATCCTCTTGTCACGCCGTCAACAAGGCTTCCACATAATGGAAGTAGTGATGTCGTCCAAAGAGAGAGCGAGCAAACTTCAAGTCATATGCATGATCTTGATATCACGGGCTGTCCAGCTTCTACAGCTAATCCACATGTAGCTTGGAGGAGCTGCGGATGTCTACATGTACTTAGAACTAGTAACACGAATCTAGATCGACTGTTGATGGCCAATTCACTACTCATCCTCTTTTCATGAGGTCATCAGCGGCTTCACCAAATCTGCAAGATGGGTACAGATGCTGTTCGAGTAGTGCCTTTCGGATACTTGCATGGGACTGGCCACGACGATGCTAAGGATTGCCATTCCACCCGTTTGCGGCAGTCGGTAGGTCTTTTCAGCCTGATGGAGAACTCTAGCACTGAGCCTGTTGATCCATTGCTTCACGGGCGGTCTAGAGGTACTGAGCGTAGATGGCATGTCTTGATGATCAAGTTCATTGTGCCTGCTGATGGACTTGGAGTGATTGAATAATGAGTTGACGTGGCTACCCGTGAATTAAGTACTAATTGCTTCGTCGAAAGCGACGCCGTTGGGAAAATTGTTCGGCACCATGTTAATAATTATGGAATTAGGATTATATATGCAAAACATCATCCGAGAGCTACGAAGTACATTCAGACATCCCGGATCCGCAGACCTGCCGGAGTCCCTCTATCTATTTCTGTTTCTACCATCTCCAGACCAGCGAGACTGGGGTATTTCTTACTAAAATTCTTCTCCCATTGATCGGCTTCCGCTGCCGTAAGGTCCTTCGGAGGCTGCGCCAGCGCTTTGCTGGCAAGGCTCGCAGGTTTGAGGGGTGACGAAGGCCGCTGCTCTTCTCGGGCGCCGGTGCGCAACGCCTGCGGCTTTGGCGGAGCGCTAGGACGCGATGGTGGACGGTCTGCTGGCGGAGCAATTGCATTCGCCGTTCGAGGATCAGCAGCAAGGCCCTTCGGACCCGTTAGCGGATTCCCAACCGCTTGCGAGCTCCTTAGGTTTGATGGCGGCACTCTGGGTGATTTCCGAAGCTCGACTTGAGGTAGAGGACCGGGTTGGGGGTTCTCAGGCTGCTGACGAGAAGGCGACTGCGTGAATGGGCCATAACCCTCCGCTCTCTTCGTTGGCGAAGCCCTACCGGACTCGTCCAGCAATGATCTGACCTTGTTTTGTATGGAGGTAGCTCGACTGTTTGCTTCGTCATTTGGTCGCCCTCTAGATCCTGTCCCTCCCCGTGCGAGTCCTTGACGATACGCGGCAGCACCATCAGCAACGCGCTTTTCTTCTTGTGACAGACGTCGCCGCTCGAGCTCACGGCGGACTTCCGGAGGAACCTCAGTCTCTTCAAGAACATTTCCGTCATCGCTCCGGCCATCGGTTGCTTCGGATCCAGCTATGGGAGTTAATTCTCCCAATCCGCGGTGGGGGGATGGGCTTGGAGATCTGGCCACACTGCCGCTTGTGGTGGTCTCGAACCGGCGAAACGCCTCCCCAAAACGACCAGACAGGAGATTTTTCGTACTAGACAGCGATATCGAAGGCATACTAGCTCGTTTAACGTGCTTAGAACCACTGCTTGACCGCTGGTGTTTCCTTCGTGAGGGATCTTCCTCCTCCATTGCCCTCAGGAAGTCTACATTGGAGTCAATCTTCCTAGCCTCTTCATTACCAGCATCGTCAGTGATGGCAGTTGACGATCGATCAGTGAGGCGGAAGCGCTCAGGATGTTCATTCGCAGGACTGGGCTGGGCTGACCGGTCTGGGCTGGGACGCAACCCCGTTCTCGACCCGAGATGATCGCTTACTGGTCTTGTTCGGTAAGTCGCTGACTTAGATCGGTTGATGCTATTTTCTAGAGCTAGCTTTGAGGGTCTCTGCCCTTCTAGAGAAGGGCGCGATGAAGCTGGTGATCTTTGAATGTCAACGGGAATTACTTGTGATTTGGATCGATGATCGAGGAGCCCGGGTTGTTTGGGGGGCGCAGCACCTGCTCGTATAGTTGCAGCAGCAGCCAAGGATGCATCGGATGGTTGTGGCTGACTCGACGATCTATGCACGGGTGACTGGGGGAATTTGAAGATAGGACAGGAGGTATCGTTGAAGTCTTGAGCCGATGTTTCTGGAGGAGAGGGTGATGTCATCGTACCAATAGAGACCATCATTGGCTTCTGTGAAACGCTTGGTGGTGTTTCGACTTTTGGAGGAGGCTTAGTGCCCGGATAGACACCTTTGTCCTTAGATGCCCTTGAAGGAAATTGGTCTTCAGGCTGAGTGCGGATTGGGATTTCTGTGGCTGGTGGCGCAATTTGGGCGAAGGCTTCATCCGCAAGTGCGTTGGCGACTCTTTGGTTAATATCCTGCGAGGGCTTTGGCGATGATGTGGACTGAGGATCGAAAGCAAATTTGCTTCCCGAGTCGTGGAGTAGCGAGAATTGATCTAGGGGTGGAAACCTGCTTGAGACTTCATCAAAGGCAGCATGATCGCCCGATGCCTGCTGCGCTGCATCTAGGGCGCCAAATGGATCGCCAGTTACAGCTCTCAATGGAGATGGACTGGGTTTCGTCGTTCGCACATTGGGCTCGTTTTTGGTAGGTCGCCCCCGCCGCATCGGAACAATGTCTGGTATTACCACCCTCTCTTCTACCACAGATGCTTTGTGAGCTCCAGCCACAGGTGGAGAGGAAATGCTGGGCTCAGGATTCGGCAGGTGTTGATTTCGTCGAGTCTCCGATTGCGTTCGCCCGGTATAGATCTCCAAAATTAGCAAATCATAACGTAGATATTATTGCACCAAGACCCACATCCTTGATCGGTACATCAGTCCCACGCATCGCGCATACTTCCCGCATGAATTGATAGATGTTCGGGCGAGCTTTTGGATCCTCGCGTAACATTGATGCTATCCGCAGTTTAACAAGGAAAGCTAGATATTACGGATGTCTCTCACCAATAAGTTTTTTGAGTCTATCTGTGAAAGAGGGATAGCCGGGATATTTGAAACTTGCATTCAATATAGCCATTTGCCCCTGTTCCTCAAAGGGCGTCGTGTAGTAGCAAAGTTTGTATAGCAAGACCCCTAAGGCCCAGATATCGCTCTTCTCATCTATCGGCTGTTTCCGGTAGACGTCGATCATTTCGGGGCTCCGGTATTGCAGCGTTGTGTTTTTTTGTACATCGTCTTCGATGAGTCTACCCTCTTGAGTGTTGGTTGCAGCTGGTCGAGGCGGAGCTGTCGAGCCGAAGTCGCAGAGCTTATAAAGTTTTGATGATCCAGACAATGTTATCAAAACGTTCTCGACCTTGAGATCTCTATGTAGCAGCGGAGGCTTAAGGTAATGCATATCGGAAACACCTCGCGCAACGTCGGAAACTATCTTCAATATTTCTGGTTCGCTAAGCCGATTCTGGAGTCGAGTATTCATAAAGTCAATTAGTCCCCCTCCATTGCAGTATTCCATCAGCAAGAAGACCTCGAACCCTCCACCTTTCAATTGCGAAGCGTGAGAGTCAATATAGGTAACAATGTGCCGACGACCCTTCAACTTCTGCATCGTCTCGACTTCCGTCCTCATACTTGCAAGGTGCTCCTTGTCGGGAACCGCAACACGCTTGAGTACCGCTGTTTCTTTGCCATCCACAGGTTCTGGCAGCCGCACGATATATACATGAGCGAAGCCGCCTTCTGAGAGGTATTTCTCGATTACCACACGGTGACTGCCAACCTGAACCTTGGTATTGCGGGCGAACGTGCCAGATGGCGCTGCAGGTGCGCCCAGAGTGACTGCGGCTGGGCCATCGTAGACCGGCTGTCGAGGAAGGGCAGCGAAGCCGGGACCGAATGCTGTAGACATGGGCGCGGCGTTGTGTGCTGCAATAGCACCAAGTCGGTCGCTACCGCGGTATCATAGGATGATTGAAGTCTGTCCAAAGCCTACTAGTACATAGACAGAAGTATTCAGACGCCAAAAGGCCACATGTCGAGCAATTGGTAAATTCAGGCAGCTATGCGGCCCATACCCAACGACATCCATCCAGTAAACTCCAGGAAGATCGCCATGGCTTGGCATGCCCGGCGAAATCTCGGCAGCGGCCCGACACCGCCGCCGCAAGCTTCAAATCAGGAACCGTTTGGTCCTTGGATGAAGACGAAGCTCTTGTAGAATGTTGTAGGGATTTCGTTCATCATAGTCTTTTGGCTACATGTGACCTGGGATAAGGAGTATATCAGGTGTCTGCGATCGCTGTTGTTTGATTCCTCCACTTCGTTCTCTATCTGAGTATGGCTCCAATAACCCTGGAGCACGTTGATGGTGAGCCGATCTCTACTCGCAATCCCGGGGCAATTTCCATACTGACTCTATCAAGAGCGCATCAAAGACGTGATACAGGATCTCTATGAGATCCAGAATAACCTGCTCAACTATCCAAGACCGGAAACCCAGCAAGTACTAGTGCGCAACGTGTATGTCGAAATTCTCAAGGCCTCATCCGTCGATGCTTATTGTCTTTCGCAGGAAACAATTGAACGAGTCTCTATCAGAGCTTACAAAGTCCTCCTCTGCCATTCCCACGCAAATCCCGCCGGAAATCATTGAGTATGTCGATCAAGGTCGAAATCCAGACATCTACACCAGAGAATTCGTTGAGCTCGTCCAGAGCTCAAATCAAGAATTGAAGGGTAAATGTGAGGCGTTTGCCAGCTTTAGAGACATATTTGGCGAAGAGTTAGTCAAAGCAATGCCCGAGCTCAAGGATGACGTTGCTCGCATCTTGGCCGGAGGTCCTGTGGAGGAGGAAAAGAAAGATAATGGTGAAATTTGAGCAACCACCCGACATGAAAGATCACCGGTTCGACTTTCCTGAAGCTCTCTGGTGCGTCAAACGACAGACCTCGCAACGCGTGACTGATCTATCTCCTGGTCATCGAGCTGGCACTGCACCACAGTTGAGCCCTGGGGTTGAGGATATCAGTGCGACATTGATGTCACATTTCAACGACTTCAACAGCTCGAGAAAGCCCAGTTCCGACAATCCATTCAAGCGTAGCGCACTATCACACTATTGCGCAGCCCACTCCAGCACTAGGAATGTAGGCTTCCGTACTTTACCCCCGGTCGCCTTCCGTACGGAAGGAATCACTAGTCTTGGAAAGACCGAATCAAGCACCTGATTGTGGCAGGCTAGGTAGACGTCCTCTTGGCTGCTTCCAAGCTATCATGTGCTGCTATAGCCCATGGATCCCTCTCCTACTACTTTCCACAAACCGTAGACAGCTCATCATCTGCAACATGTACAGTGATATCAGTGCTTTAGGAATTGATACAAAGCCTCCTGTCTATGGAAGGAGTACAATTCATGGCAACATAGTTTCGCCTACGAAAGGCAGCAAGATTCGTTAAACAGAGATACGAAATGTCTATCAATCGTTTCTGAAATTGCTGTATCGTGCAAAAGAATGTGAAGTTCGCTCCTAAGGGGGATTTTTTTCAACACTTCTGCGCGCCTCGCTAAGCAATACCGTGTGCTTATCATTCTCAATCCCACGCACGTTGGCCTATACACGCCCAGGCGGTAGTCGCTGGTATCGCATTGCTTTAGTGTAGTGATTAGGTTGACACTGACAATCGTGGTAGCAAATGTGTGACAAAAGACCTTCACTTTACATCCACGCTTCGTGCACTAGCAACAGTCAGCGTTGAAACAGACCTGCGTGCACTACCACCATGCCGACATACAGAAGCATTACAACATCCATTATTTCGCAACATGGCATCTTCACTCTGCCAGAGTACCCACCACCAGCAGTTCCGAACGATCCCTTTTCCACTCTACCAACGTTATGCGACCAAGAGCGCGGGCTGGTATCCGTCTATATTCCCAGTTATCCATCTTCTCAGTTCTGGATTCGTTACAGCATCGCTCCTCCCTACCCACCGAGGGCACTTTACTATTTCAAGCTCTTTCTGAAGGGAACATGTGTACTGAGCTGGGGCTGTAGCGAGGAAGATGGCTACGAGGGCAGGACTATGTTTGGCCTCTATGACTCAGGAGACTGCTGGATGGGAGAGACCGGCGTTGAGCGAAGAATTTTGTGCTTTGGGCGAGGAGCGAAGCCGGGCGAGAACACCGCAGTAGATCAAGATGATGTGATGGAGATTAAGATCTACCGAGCCAAAGGCAGAATGAGAATCAAAACCAGAGTCGACAAAATCCAGGACGCTATGAGAGGGGCGGAGAGCGTGAAGGGCCCAATACCCAATGCACCTAGAAGCATCAGGCAAGCAATGGCTCTCCTGCAATGTAATACAACCATCAAAACTGACAATTACAAAGTCTGATCAGCGCAGGTTTCTTGACACGAAGAGATCCTCAAAGATTCTACAAATATGCCCTCCTCGACCCTCTGGATAAGCCGTTTGCTACATTCCACTACTATATCCGCACGTGGCGTGAGTGTTCCCTCTATGCCTGGCTTCAATAATGCACTGTCTTATTCAGAAATCACAGGTCAACTTGGAGCAATGGGCCTCATCCCACCTGCTAAAGAGACAAAAGTAGTCCTGCCGCAGGTGTCGGTCCAACGCCCAGGTTCTCCGGCTGGGAGCCACCAAACCGCATCGTCCAACCAAACCTTATCATCTTCGTCCTCGTCATCAAATACGCGAGAAAACACCATCATCCCCCGCCCCCCAATTTCTTCCATCTCTCCTCCCAAATGGGCCATGTTTGCGCCTAAGCTTACCAGGTCTCCTTCCGCGGAATTTTCGCCAAAGAAAGGCTATAAGGATAGGCAACCTAAACCCAAGCAACGGACCTACCAAAGAGCCGTCACCGCGCCATCACTGATCTCACTCTCACCACCACATAACAGGACAGTAACACAAGCCAGATTTGCCTCTCTGGTGCGTCGAGCAAGGACCCCAAGCCCCATGAAACGAGGATCCGTCTCTAAAATACCCGTCCCCAGCCCTCGGAAGCAATCTTCGAGCAGTCGGACTCCCACGCCGAGCCCACCTAAGTATAGAGCTACACGGATCCCTACACCAAGTCCTTCGAAGCAGGATCGTATATTTGGCCGATCATTGACGCCACCGGCTGAACCGATCAGTAGTGCTGCTTATACCGCCTCAGAGTCACAAGTTCCCCGCTCAGGAAGCACGAATTTGCTTATGACTGCTGTCAACAGTGCTATCAATCGACGCAGGAGGACCATGGTCGACGGTCCACTTGAGCATCCGGCGCACGTTGTACCATATAGCCCTGAAAAGCCTACAAAAGCGGGAGTTGAGAATCCTGGGAAATCCGAGGGTGAGAATTCATCTGAGGGATTAGATGATACGTCGAGTGGCGATACTGGCACAGCTGCCGACGAGATCGCGCTTTTCAAAGCTCTTGAGGAGTCAACGGAAGACCATACCCATGCTGCCATCATAGCTGAGGCATCGAAACTGCAGAAGACAAGCGAAGAGGCTGCGAACGAGGAAAGCACTATGGACGCCAGGGCACCCGGTATCCGAAGCGTTAGCGACAGCTCTTCTACCAAAAGAAGACGCTGGGCCATGTGGGGAGGGTCGAAGCAGAATAAGACTACGGAGCAGGTAATTGAAGCTACAAGCGCAGATTGCGATAGCCCACAAGGTGCCAGTAGTACGAGGTTGAGGGGAGGTAAGGCCAGAGAACCAAGACTGTGGGAGCAGTTGTAGGCTTGACGAACAAGGGAAGATATGGCAAGTCTTGCCAAGGAAATGTTTAGTAATGGCTGCTATGGCTTCGTAGCTTTGCAGGGGCTGATATTGCGGGAAGTGATGCCTTAGGTCGTGTCAATGTTGAACACTAGACGCGATCATAACACAATGTGCTCTTGATCTCGTCAAATTGACTTAGATTTTCCGCTCAGCGCGTCTACCTCATCAAATGAAGAATCTGACCTCCTTAAACTTGCCTCGCGTGGAAGCACACGTTTACTCTCAGCGCCGCGAGCGAGATCACACATAAGTCATGGCTTTGATGCCTTCGGGAAAGACAAGTGGTATAGTTCTCATGATCCAACGCACCGGCACAAACATCTGCTTTAGCGAGTCCTTTCTCTTGTTGACCCCTGGGTCGTCTCACTACGTCAGATGCAGCCCTTTGACTGCGTGCCTGAAAGCAGTGGGTAGCGACCGTTGTATCAGCCCCGTCGTAATTGCGTCGACAAGTCTCGCAGAGCAATGTGCCCTGAGCGGCTAAGTCCCTGAAACGGAAACACTGTCGGCATATCTGATCGATTTACGCAGGTCATCTACCAACTGAATCGCCAGGCTGACCTCCCAACGAATCTACGGATTTGCCTAGAGCAAAGAGCAAAACAGGCCTTGGCTAGACACATGAATGCAACTGCCAGGACCACCTCCAACGGAACTCTTCTCGCCTTCTCCTGCCACCCACAGCGCCACCCCATAAAAGCTGGATGATAGCGCCAGGAGCTTAATTTTGAGGCAGCGAAGATATGCTTCGTACAGACGCAAGGGAGAGAGCAAAGCGAGAGTGCCGGGGTAAAAGGAACTGGTTGGTATCTGAGGCGGAGAAGAGACAGGTGGTGCTGAAGCGGCTTGATGGATTGGTAGTCTTCGGGGAGGGGAGGAAGAGCAGGATGCAGAGAGATTTTGAGAAGGGGAAGGCTTTTCTGGCGAAGGAGAAGATGAAGGAGCTGATTGGGAGATAGAGCATGGGCAATGGAAGATGGGGCGTGGTCAATGGATGGTGAAGGACTTTGGTTGGTGCGTAGGCAAGTGGCCAAGGAGAGAGAAGGCGGAGAGGGCAAAATCGGAGGATGCAGAAGCAGGAAAATGAAGACGACGAGCAGATGGGCATGGAGTGTGATTGTAGCAGGCAGAATTCATATGCTGGCATTGTGCTCTGTTCAGGGGTCGATCGACCCAACACACCCCTTGCGGTCGTAAGAACCGGTGCACTCATTTCTCAGGCACACTTCGAACAAAGGATCGAGGGGATAGCGATAACCTAGTTGATCAGTGAGTAGCCATTAGCTTAAAAGCGGTAGAACAGTACACTTAGCCTTTCAGTGAGGCGGTTGAGTACCCCGTCAAGGTTAAAGCTCGAAAGATGAATTGCATACTAGTTGAACTGGCTCAATGGCCTAAAACAAGAAGTACACCATGTCGGCCATTTCCAATTCCTTTCTTGAGCCTGTATCCAGGAGGCGACCCGTAAGTGCAAAGCGGATTTTTTGGTAGGTTTGTCTCTTTGGCTACGGGTGTTCACTGGGTGTTCTGTCCTTCGACAATCCGCCAACTCGTTTCTCGTTAATGCCATAACATCAGTGCACCTTTCCCGGTCGGCACATGAAGCAGTATACTGGCTGTGCATGTGATTAGAAACGGATCAACTCTCTGGGCTCTAGAGGCAACTCTTCATCTCTGAGTCATCACTGGTCCTCGGTGGCCATAGTACCCGATGTCGAGCCGTGATTCTGTTGTAACTGTCCCTTTTGCACCTACGAGAACCTCGGTAAATAATGCTCAACACTTTGCGAGCAGACATTATTTGCGTTGATACCCGCACTCCTCTCTCTTTCTTGTACGGGATCTAAAAGCAAATTGTACAAGTGTGTAACGAGTAGCCATGGAACCCTACAATCCAAAACTTGCCGCTCACATCGCAATGGATGCCGCAATGAGGGATCCAGAAACAATTCAAGCACTCAAAGAGTTGAAAGCCAAGAAGAGGGAGAGGGGTCGCGCTAAGAGAGCTCGTCGAAGTGCCCGGAAACGAGCTGCTGCAGGTTGTAAGCGTTCTCAAACCTCTGGATCTCTCGGGAAAGCAAGGCGGCTGACTCTATCCGTCTAGCTCAGCCCACTCATTCGAGCAACGACATGAACAGCGATGATAAGAGCGAAGTGTTCGCGCGGACTTGTCTCGCAACGTCAAAGAAGAGGCAGTCAAGGTAAGCATTTCTGTCCGGAAATGTGGATGTAGATCAAAAGGGCTATAGCGTGGCTGACTCAACTTAGAGTTGAGAAAAAACCGCGGGCTCGGAAGAACAGGGACGTAGCCGATGATCTTGCTGAGCTACTGGCAAAGACGTCGTTCGCCACGGATGGCACGCCAGGTCGCAAAGGGATCACTGCTAGTGGGTGGATGCGGAGGATAGATAGGAAGCTGGTTCATGAGAAGAGGACCCATGCGAAAAGAGAGGGACAACCTGAGCCTCGACAACATCTGAAAGACACACAGCAGACCGTCGTCGATGGTCGGGATGCCTCGGATGCAGAGCTTGAAGATCGAGAGTTGATGGTTTGCGACGAGCTATGAGAATACGGCAAATACATCGCCGCTGCCGTCTGCCCAAAAGAATCTGTGGGAGTGTCATCTCTGTACCATTACTGTAACAGAGATACGAACGTGAAGGGGTACCTGGCGAACTCGGACCTAAGGTTGCCGTCTTGGCAATTTAGGAATGCTGCAAGAGAAGCTTCCGCTCCAAGACTGATTCGCCGATCGTTGAGCCCATGACTCTCTTCATCCTTTAGCATTCTCCTCTTTGTCCTACGGCAACTCTGCCGGCTTTTAGGTCCTTTTGCGGAGCCGCTGGCCGACCAGGGTCTACCATAGCGGAGAGAAAGGAAGGGATTATTCAAGGTAACAAAAGATAGGACTTTTGGTTGGACGATCAAAATTAATGCAGACCCGATGTTCTGGCCGCTCTAGCAGCATCTTCGTTCGAATGATCTGCTAACGTCAGCTTACAAAATGACTCCATGGACTGATTATGCTGCATGCCCGTCATCGCCTTCGCTTACTTTATCGTACACTCTCTGACCTGGCTCATCTCATCTGCCGCTACCCGTTAAGCATACATGCAAGAGAAGTAGGTATGCTATGACAATGTGTAGAGGGAAACCACCATGTACATGCATTGAGTGATGAATATAGCACGGCAGTTGGTGTCTGCCATAGTCTCCTACCATATGCAGCCCAATGCGAGGCTGCATCGGACATGCACGGTCTCGGTAGCCGACCCAATTGCAATGTGCTCTCTCCCTTCACAATTTATATTGGCGCAGCTCATCGGGATGCAGTCAGCTTTTTGAATAATATGGCTTGACCCGGAATTTTGCAGATATATATAGGACGATTCATGGATTCATTCCTTCTTGTCGTGATCCTTGGCCGCAGAAAGAGACCCCTCGATATTAGTTCTATTGAATAATCATGTGGAATTGGCAATTTGCCCTCCTACTTTCTCTCGTGGTTACTGGGACCAATTCGGTCACTGTCGCCGATTTCCCGCACTGCGCTGTAAGCTCCTCAACCAGCGACTTATTCCTAAGCTCTTCCAAACTCACGCTTTCTCCTAGCAAGGATGCATTAGACACTCTGCAGCTCAAACAGGAGGTAGTCCTACCGATCTGAGCTTTGTCTGCAAATCATCAGACTTTTTGAACTCTGCAGAAGCGTGCGAGTTGCGGAAGTGCAGTTCATCCGACCTGCTCCGTAAGTAGTTAATGTCCTCGTCTTTATAACCGCAGACTGATCATGGACATGCATACAGGAATCTTCACACTTGCGATCCAGCTTTGCGAACCTGTTGGGGGCACCATCCATATTGGCCTGTTCAATCTCTCAGCCTGCGCTGTGAGGCCTCAGCCTCTAATTGGTAGCTCTGCAATAATCTTGCTGATTGAATGTAGCAACCCGGTCTTGCAATCGCTACTACTGAAAGCGCCTGCCTCAGTACCAATTGGACCTGCATTTGCACCAGCCCAGCCTATACTATCGGCGCCGCCGAATACGAAGAGCAACACTGCAACTTGACGGATCAACAAGGTAAGCTGAGAGACTTTGGCCAAATCCTGAAAAGTCCAGGGGCACGCGATTGAGCGAGCACCCCAGCTCGATCTACTTCCTGCTGACGCAGCTCCAGCTATCTTTAATTTTGCCAGCGCTGCTTGTTCTGCTGTTGGCGTTCAACTCGTACCAGCCGCCTCGAACTCCTCGAGTACCACGTCGCTCGTTGCGAGCTCGAAGCCAAGCGCGTACAAACTTCTGGATAGTGCTGTAAGCGTTCACCATGTGTTTCGAGAAAAGGCCTCTATAGATTGACATATCATCCAGTAATTTTGTATCGATGTAGCATCGATCCAGGGCAGCAGTTGACCTTCGGATGAGAGGGTTCTACTTAATCCGGCCTCTGTCGGAGGTGTTCTTGCTTTTGGTTCCAAACGACCTATCGTTTCCGTGCTTGTACTCAGTAGCGACGCACGCGAGAACAAGAATGTAAGGTATAACTTGGGAGATTCATCGAGTCTTCGATTACCGCACAGTAGGGTAACATGTCAGACCTGGTTTCAATATCATGCCACCGATAACATTGGGCTCACCACTACTACTGTGTTCGTACCGCTTAGCTTACCGAAAACATGGGTGTAAGCGCAATAATCGCATGCTTTATGTCTTGTCGTTAAGCTGGGACTGCATGGACCGTCTACTCAGTTCAAAGGTGTTCATCTGCTTCTGCGGTCCCGTAAGATCTCTGGTAAGGCACTAGTCTCAAGACCCCTGCAGCGGCCAAACATGGGGGCTGCCGTCCGATGCACCCCGCAATCCTGGGGCAACGAGATCGCGCCGTCAGCAACCCTTTGTTCTAAGGTACTTCATGCGGATCTACTCAAACCATTTACTTATTGGATACAGTCTTCTCCATCATGCTTTGGTTACTGTCAGCATTTGCCGCTGGCTCGGCGCTGTTGAGTTCGCCAGCTGAAGCCTCCAGGCTCACCCCTCCTGTGCTGCCACTCGTCGTCCGCAATCCCTACCTTAGTACTTGGCTCGACGATGCTCGAGGAGATCCATGGAACAGATGGCCAATGTTTTGGACCGGAGAGTCCGTACGTGCTATCCCCCTAGCCCTGCCATGCGCCAGCAAAGCAATGTGAAGACACACGCTCAGGCTGACCTCAATCCGTTGTATAGCAAGGTCTTTCTATCATGGCTGCAGTACCAGGCACCAGAAACGTCTATCCCCTCCTTGGTCGGCCTCAGGATTCTTTGGCGCTGGGTGGCTCGCATGATGGGTATGGTTCAATCAGATTCCAAGATTGTACTTGGATGCGCTTGGCTAAATCTTCACAGATACAATGTTTCGTTTGCTACCTATCTTGGAGCGAGCTTCGATGCATCGACTACCAACCTGACATACCACATACCCAATCCTTTATCGATAGAGCAGGTCACTCCACCGCTTGAGCTGGTGCTTTCGTTCCTTTCTCCAATCACGCCCACATCAACAATGCGACAATCCATACCAGCCTCCTATTTGACAATAGAAGTCAAAGGAGAATTCAATTTGAATCTCTATATTGACGTGAACGGCCAATGGGCAAGCGGAGACAGACAGAGCGAGATCGTGTGGGAGCTCGGTCAGCAAGAGCTTGGCAGCAGCGGCAAAGGCTTGAAGACATGGAGAATTAGGAAGGAGACCGAGGCGCTTTTTTCCGAGGTGCGAGATCAGGCGGAGTGGGGCACATTGCATTTCACTGCTCCCTCGGTAGGTCGAAGCAAATGCATTACGTTGGAGCTTGCTGACTAGCCACAGGACGTGCGACATGAGTCTGGCACGTCTGCTGTTCTTCGACAGCGCTTCGCCCGTACTGGTACTCTTCAGAATATCATCGACGATGCTTACCGAGGGATCATGGAAGAAGAGCCAGTCTTCGCATTCTCTAAATCGTTTGTGCTTAACTCATCGGCTTCTGGCGTCACCAGCCAGAGCGCCCTCTTCACCATTGCGCATATTCAAGACCCTGTAGTACAATTTGCTTCTGCTCGAGGGCTCACGTACATGCGACCGCTCTGGGCTTCATGGTTCCAATCTGTCGATTCGCTGCTCTCTTTCCACTATATGGATTACCACGATGCATTTGAACTTGCAACAAACTACTCTGCCCAATTGACGAAGGATGCCGATGCATCCGGATCCGAAGACTATGCGGACATCGTTGCATTGACAGCACGTCAGGTCTTGGGCGCGACATGTTTCACTGGAACGCCTGTTGACCCTATACTGTTCATCAAAGAGATCTCCTCAGATGGGAATCTCCAGACCATCGACGTTATGTTCCCAGCCTTCCCATTTTTCCTTTATACCAATCCACGCTGGCTGGCGTATATGCTCGAGCCAACAATTGAACATACTCTTAGTGGACAGTATCCGAACAAATACGCAATGCACGATCTTGGCGCCAATTTTCCGAATGCCACGGGTCATCCCGATGGAAATGATGAGTATATGCCAGTAGAAGAATGTGGCAACATCCTAATGATGGGACTCGCGCTTGTCCAGAGTCTGCAATATGAGGATGACACTGGTGCAGGCTCAATTTGGTCCAGCCTGGGTGGTGGTGACTTCGACCCTAATCCGGCAATCAGTGCTTTCCCACTCAACAAGCTAGACAAACGGGATGGCATCGTTGGCCTTGACGACAGTTGGGGTGGGTCTGCAAAGGGACAGCAGCAGGGGAAGAAATGGCTGGAGAGGAGCTACAGACTTTGGAAGCAATGGACTGGGTATCTTGTGGAGTTTTCACTAGAGCCACTCAATCAATGTATGTATGTTGGAGCATCGAGGAGGCGTATGCTAAGACCCACCAGTATCCACCGACGACTTTGCTGGCCCTCTCCGCTTGCAAACCAATCTTGCACTTAAAGGCATCATCGGCATCCACGCGATGAGCGAGCTCGCGATGATCGTAGGCAATGATGCAGACGCCAAATATTTCAAGGCAAGCCCTTCTGATCCTCGTCATTACTTTGACATCGACACTGACACCTAGCAGAACGTATCCGAAACGTACATCTCCAAGTGGGAGGAATTCGGCATCTCCCGTGACGGCTCCCATGCCAAACTTGCTTACGACTGGTATGGCTCTTGGACCACTCTCTACAACCTCTTCGGAGATGCGCTTCTCTGCTTCCATCTAGAAGGAACCTCTAAACCCATCACTACTCCGTCTGCAAGCTACCAACAACAGCAGCCTCTCAGCGAGCATCACCCGCACCGCAGCAACTCCACAGGCTTCGTCCCGCGACGCATCTACGAAATCCAAAGCGACTGGTACCATGCTGTGCGCCAGCGCTATGGCCTGCCCATGGATAGCAGACACCTATACACAAAGACCGATTGGGAATTTTTCGCTACCAGCATTGTAAGCGATGACGTGAGGAAGGAGATATGGGAAAGCTATGCTCTCTGGGTTAATGAGACAAATACCGGTATGTGTCGATCCAGTCCATTACTATCAATGATCAATGCTGCTAACACTACCTTCCAAGATCGACCGCTGACTGATCTTCACGAGACGGAGGGCGATGGCGGCTTCCCTGGCGCCCATTTCATGGCTCGGCCAGTGGTTGGAGGGCACTTTGCTTACCTGACCTTGGAGCGAGCTTGTGGTGGCAAGGCACTCGAGGGCCTTGCTTTCTTGAATAAGAAAGATCAGCAAGAGTCTGCACTAGAGTCCGCTCCATCGGTACAAGACCAGCTATAGACACAAGTACGTGGGCGTGGCGAGACTGCTGGGAGCGATATATGTGGTCATATACATTGGATATGGGGGCTTTATCGAGGCAAAACGTTGGAAGGTATGTTGCATAGGATCAAGAATCACAAGGCACTTGTACATGCATCATCTATGAGCTAATCAGGTGCACCACCAAACTGCTGCCATGTATGTGTTGCTACTTTGGGCACGTGTTGTAAAGGTCGTCGATCGCGCCAAAAAACAAAAACACCAAACCAAGTGACAAACACCACGTTTGGAACCGCCGCCCCCCTAGAATTGCAAAAGATCGATAAGCCGAAGAACTTTGTATTAAGGAAGCGGTGTGGCTAGAACTCTAACCGGCTCGGCAACGGCTACCTCGACAATCCGGACTTATCGATATTGGCATCATTTGTTCATTTTATATAAAGTCACGATGCCAAGGATATCAGCACTGTCAATCTTGCTCTAAGGCATGCTGTCTAGTGTATCAGCGGGAGTATCTGAGCTCTTGTACGGTTTGCCTTGTAAGCTATGGGTATATTGGTCGATTCGCCTGTCACCATCCTAGATGTCGGATTTTGTTGAGTATCAAGAATGGGATGCACTTCTTCTGGCTAGCATATTTGGTAGGTAATCCCAAATTTACTATTGTAGGGTGGAAGATCACTTTATGTTCTTCGTGTTCCCCAGCGTTGCCCTCTTTGCTCTCAACATTCTATGCTTTTCTAATAATCTCGTGCGTGACCCCTTGATGGCGGCGAACCCACCTACAAAAGGCCCATTCTCACACAACAAGTCTCTACCTTGTACTCTTGGACTTTTCGCATCTCCGTGTGGGGCACATGCAATGGCCGAATTAGAGGCGGTCACTTATCCTATTCCGAGCTCTTGTATTGAAAGCTAGTTGAAGTCGTCTAACGGATCGCCTGTTTGACTATGACTTTTCACTGGTCAATATCAATATCGCCGGTGCCGTCCTGTCTCTTTTACATTCTAAATTTTCGACAAATTTGAACACCAGGCTTCGAAGGCACAGGTTTGGCCGATCTATGGCAGGATTGACAGAGCACCTACTGATAGACAAAGACCCCTTTATTCGCTTTGTAACTCCAGCTTCTAATTGATCAATTGCACAGTCTGGACAGTCAAGCGACCCCGTGGAATCTGATTTACTCAATCAGATAGTACGAGATCAACTGACAAGAAACTTGATAAATAGGTGTTTGCTACAGAGACACCACCTGACACTCCTGACACACACCTCGGCACTCTGTGCTGCTCGAGCTTCCTTTGAAAGCGTGCAAACTGTCATATAGATTAACGCAGTCGTCCGCCGAAAGGGGCTCAGGGGCTACTCCTATTCATCTAGTGATTGATTGATTGATTGATTGATTGATTGATTATTTCATTAAGCACTCGAGCCTTCCCTATTTGGGAATGCTATGCGACTAGTGACAATCAATCAATTAAGCTTCTTGCGAAGCTTGATTAATTATTTATCTACGTCTTCTATATACGCTTTCTAAGTAAAACAGTTTCTTTAAGCACAATTATCTTAGTTCTCGTCTCGTACTTTATATTGCTAAGTAAGTTTTTAATTCAATATATTTTATCTCGAACGTTCTAGTAGTTCTTTGCAATTAAGACTCGAAATTAATTAATAAACTCGATTTCTTTTATAAATATAATTGTTTTCTTTAAGTTGTAAGAATTAGTAAATATAGCTTTTAAACTAAGCTTTTCTTAAGTCTTTTTTTTTTCTTTTATAAATTTTGTCTAAGATCGACGTATTTTCTATATATAAACAAAATATATTTGATTGTTTGCGACGTTTGCTTACATTAATAGCGTTTTGTTTCAATATTAAGCACTCTTTGTCAAAATAAAAAGAGACAAAGTTTTATTTTTTTTGTTTTTATTTGTATTGCGAATGCACTAAGATTCTTGATTAAATTTTTATAAAACTCTAATATTAATTTCTTCGAATTTGATTACAAAATATATAGTTTTTTGTTAATTTTATCTTTGTTTTATAAAATAATTTATTGTTGTTAAGCTTTCTTTGTTAGTATTATTTTTCTTGCATTTCTAAGATAATAAGCTAGCTTCGCAAACTTTATTATTTATATTATATTTTATTAGTTTGTCTTATTTATTTTTCTTTTGTCTTTATCTTGTTGTTTACTTAACAATAATGTTTGTTATTTTGTTGTTCTTGATATTTATATGCGTCGATACTTAGTATAACTTAATTTCTATATCTTTTTTGCGAAGAATATTGATAAATTTAATTATATTTTTAATTAAATGTTAATCTAAGTTGTTGTCTAAATTCTTAATTACTTTAATTGTTGTTTAATTGTCTATATATATAATTATGTAAGTCTTGTCTTATTTAAATATATATATTAATATTAAGATCAAAATAATTTTATATAATTTTGTCGAATACATAATAAACGTTGTGTTTGATTTTAGATAAATTTTAATTATTTTATATAACAAAACAATTGTCGCTTTTATCTTCTCGTTAATCTTACTTTTGTCAATATATATTATTAAAGTATTTGTCTTTTTTAGTAATTTCTTGTGCGTTTTTTCTATTATCTTCTTGCTTAAACTAATAACAATAATTGATAAAATTTATTATAACGACGTTGCAAATAATATGATAATCTCTAAATTATTAATACTAAAATTTGTTTTTCTTTTTAATCTCTTTGTTAACTTCTTTAACAAACTTATAATTTAACTCTTCTTTTTAGATTTGTTTTTTACTATAATATTGTATATTAAGTTAATAATTATTCTAAGCATTATTAGACTTGTTATTCGATTCAAATATATATATGTTAATAAGAAGTATATTTCGATTTATAAGATTAAACGTAAGATAACTTTATAGACTTCGATAATAATTCTTTATACTTTGTATTGAACGCTTAATAGATTGTTAACAACGTTCTTTAGATAACTTTTTTTCTTGTAAAATATATATTATATCGAGCAATCGTAAATTAGTTAAGACAAAAATATTATATATATTATTTGTCTTATTTAAACTAATCTAGTCTCTTATATTGATCTTGCAAAACTTGTTAGAACCACTATAATTTTAAGTGTCTTTGTTTTGTTACTGTTAATTTGAGCTTTTTAATTGAGTTTGCTATCTAGCATAATCTCTAAATATTTAATTGCTTTCTTTGATATTACTATTGTGTTTTTATTAATAATTATTGCATTACTAATGTCTTGTTTCTTTCTTATAATATAATATAGTTAATATTTATTAGAGAAGAATTTAATCTCGTGCGTACAAGCTTACTTCTTGCACATATTCTTATATATTTCGATTAATTGTTTATAATTAACTTCAGTATTGTCTTCTTTAATTAGCAAAATTACGTTATTTACAAAATTGCAAATTACAATATTCTTGTTATATAACTTCTCTAGCAACAAAGCGTTATAAAAGAGAAAAAGAACTAACAACAATAATAACTCTTGCAATATACTTATTATAATATCGAATTTGTTCGTCTTATATTTCTTAATTCTAAAAATAGTAGTTTAATTACTTAGAAAACTTTCGATTTATCGCACTATATACTTTTTTATTTGTTTGCTTCGCAAATTGTGCAATAGTCTTAAACGTAATATATTGTCGAATATCTCTAATATATTTAGCAATAGAATTGTAATTATTTTATTCTTGTTTTATATTATATATATTCTTTTTACTAAATAGTATAATGCGTGTTTTATCGAAATAAATTGTCTTGCTTTTATATAAGTACGCAATAATAACTTATATATTTTCGTCAAATAATTAACTCTCTTAATTAATATAAATTCGAATATCTTGTTTAAAGTATTAAAAAATACTATAAAGCAATAAGATATAATTGTAAAGTAGTTGCTTTTATTTAATTGCGTTACAAAAATACTTTAAACAATAATTTTTCTTTAAGTAGACATTGTATATGCGATGTAAATATAATATTATAATAATATCGATTTGCTTTAAGATTTTGTTAGTAATTTTGTTATTATTTAAGATCTTGTTCGAGATTGTTAATATTATAACTCTTACTATTTTGTGTTGCGTAATTTTACTTGTTGTTAGATTTTAATTATATTAACTATCTACTATATTTAACAAATCTATTTATAAGAATAATAAAAAGAATATTTTTAGAAGAATGTTTGCTTTTTTATTAAGATCGATTAATAATAATAATAATAAATAATTATATAATAATAAAATGCAAACTTCTTACGACATTCTTAAGCGTATTTATTTGTATTTACTTTATATTCTAGAAACTAATTTGTAATTCTTTTTCGATTTTTTTTAAATTAAGTCTTTATAGTTTCTTGCATTATCTTTTCAAGACAATTTTTAATTATAATATATTCTTTCTAGTTTTTGTTGCTTTTGTTGCGCTATTATATATAATAATATTTTTTAACTTTACGAGAAGTCTCTTTGCATTCTTTCGTAAAATCTATTTTGAATTTAAGACAAATTCTAACAAATAATATAAACTTTTTAATAATTGCTTTAATTGCTTTTGCTAAATTGTTTACTTGTGCATCTAGTTTATTTTTAGAGTTGTTAAAGACGTTGTTAAGCAATATAAGTACTAACTTCTTAATAATTTCTTTGTTTAGAATCTTTTATAAAGTCTTTGTATTTATTTGTCTTAATACTTAGATTTATTTGCAAAAAAATCTTTAATTCTAAAGTTAACTCTAAATATTCGCTTAAGTTAGAACAACGCTAGAATTGAAGCTAAACAATAGCTTATGCGCGATAGCTTAAACTAGATTTTAGTATATCTAGATACTTTCAAATTCAATATAAAGAATATTATAATAAGTTTTTAAAAAATTTTTGCAACAAATCTAAGAGTAACATAATTTAGTTTAGAGAAAAATCAACTTTCTTATCAATAAATATATCAAAGTTATCTTTTTACAATTTGAGAATATTGTTAATTAACTTTATTGCGCAATATAATATCGATTATAATTATTGTAAATATTATTGTTATTTAATTTGTTACTTTTGTCTATGCTTTAACTAATAATTTTAAAATCAAATACGTATTATATTTGACGCGCTTTTATTATTATTTTCAAGTCGTAATTCTTGAAAAAATCGAAGAATCTAATATTTATTATATAATTTTTAAGTTCGACTAGATTTTACACTTTATGTTTGAAGCTTCTTACAATTTTATTATTTAAGCAATCGATTAATTAAAGATTTTATAAGTATTTAAACTTACTCAATTATTATTGTTGTTATATATTAAATATTTTATAAATCGATATAAGAACAATAAACGCATTCGAGAATAACAAAAGTATTAAAAGAATGCAAATAAGTTAAAAGCGCATTAAAACAATTGTGTAAAATTGCTTTAACTTCGAGATAAGATAAAAATAAATCAATAAATTAACGCAAACAACAATCGACAACTTAATTGTTATAGCAAAAATTAATTTCGAAAAGAGTTTGCTATTTTAAACAACGTTATTTATATACAATATCTCGAAAATTGCGTTAATTATTATATTGTTGTTAAATTTAAAGAATAATTAATGTAAAAAGTTGAATAATATTTCAAGATATAAATTATTAATATTAAACAATAACAACAACAATTCGAAGACGCAAGACAAGATAAAATCAAATATCTTTATACACAATTAATTATATTATTAACATTTAAACAACAAAAGAATAATTAAATTGATTTTGTTCTAATATTTATTAATTCGAAAATTGCTATTAGTTAATACTTTAACAACAAGATATTAAGACACAAATCTTTCTCTTTCAAACTATATATATTAATTATTGACAAGCTTTATCTAATCGAAGAGTAACAAGAGTTTAAAGTTAAATATGCGAATTTTGATATATTTCGAATACAACAATTAATCGAGATTTCGATATTAAGAGTATTTGCTATCTTGAACAACAAAATTAAGAAAATGATTCGAAATTAATATAAATTTGACGAATAAATTAAAGTGTTACGAATATTATTAGATTGCTCTAAAATATTTTTGCAATTTATTAAGATAAAAAAGACGATTAAAAATATATTAGATTTTTAATTTTTTTTATTAAATATCTTGCAAAGCGCATTCGATATATCAAAAACAATAATATATATAAATAGCATTAATTTGATACTTCAAATTTGCAAATTCTTTCGACAATAAATAAGAAATCTCGAATATTCGAAAAAAATAATTTAATAAATACTTTTCTTAATAACGTCAATAATTAAAAATAAGAAAAAATGTATTTAACATACTTTTAAAAAGAGATTATATCTATATTTATCTTTTAAAATTTCAATTTGTATTGAGATCTATAAAATAAGAGTAAACAATAGACTAGTTGCGCTAACCCGGAAATGACACGTGCAAATGCTAAGACTTGAATCCAAAAAAATCGAAGAATTTAATCGCTCAAAGTAGTTTAGTCGATTACTATAAGTAGTTTAGCGCAAAGCGCGCTAGACTACTTTGAGCGATTCGATTTCAAAACATCGTCGCGACCCAATCTTGGCGCCAGGTCGAACTAGAGAGGTAATATCATAACCTGGTCCAACAATTAGTCTACTAAAATTGTTTATATTAATGCGATTATTTTTAGCTTTGTTAATCAATATTGTAACTTTACTTTAAAGAATATCTTATTAAAAAATATAATAAATTCGACTTTATTACGTCGAGAAGATTTAATATATTTTATAATTTTCTTGTTTCGCTTTACATAATATATTATTATCTTATAATCTTGCTTCTTTGACGCATTTATATTGACAAACAAGATTCTTGTTTTATTGTAATAAGTTAAAAAAAAGACTCTAATAAATACATTCTAAAGCTAATTAAATAAGTCGAGTTTAATCTAATTAGACGCGATAATTATAATAAAACAAGAGTGTCGCTTTTTTATCGAATCTTTAATAGATTTTTTGCAAAGTAGATGCGTTTTAAGTTTCTAAAGTAACTTTATCTTTTGTATATAATAAGACACGTATTAACGTAGATAGTTTGTCTTGTCTAAATAGATTTCGAGATATTTCAAAGTTCTAGAAAATCGAAGCTCTCAAATTGTTGCAAGTTTATTTTCGACAATAATAAGTTCGAGACTATTAATCTTTTAATCAAGCAATGCAATAATAGAATAATTTAGAAAGATCTTGCTTAATTTAATAACAATATTTATTTGTTTAAACAAATTAAATATCTTGTTTAAATAACGTAGATGCTCTTTCAAGATGCTAAAATAAATAACAACATTGTTAATACAAACTTTATCAAAATTATATAAACACAACATAATATCTATTTGTCTCTATATATACATCGAAGAGTTTCAATATCTTATAATAGTTACATTTTATTGCTTACTATTGCAATAATTAATTACAATAAACATGTAACAATTCTAATATTGTATTAATTATTAATAAAAGAAGTTAACACAATTTATAATTAAGATGTAAGAAAATCTTATTATTGCAACTAAAACGTTCAATTGCAAAGACATAAGATAAACGTTAAATATAAAAATCTTGTTAAGATCTTTTGTATTTATTACAACGCGTTTTTTGAGTTTTTTGTTAACAATATGTTACATTACAAAGATCAAATAGTTGTATAAAATAAACTAAATTATTTGTAACATCTTTTCTTTTGTATATAGACGATTAAATTTTTTGTCAATTGTTTGTTTGTCTTTCGAACTTAAGAGATACATTCTAAAAGCATCTAACTTCGCGTTAGAAAAAATAAATATTTGCATTTATTGTTTCTTAAATAAATTAACTATACTTTTAGAGTTGCAAAAAATGTTTTAATACTTTTTTGCGACAATAAATAGATAATTGTAAGCAAAACTATTATTGTAAATAATAATTTCGTTAAACATTACTATCTTTATTAATGCTTCGATAGAAGTAACAATGCTATTGCAAAATTATAAAAATAATAATTTAAACAATGCGATACTCGAATAAGAGATTGTTATTAAGAGCATTAACAACAATATTATTGCAATATCAATCTAAGATATTATAAATTCTTAAGAGATAAATATATTGACAATATTATTGAAGACAACAACGATTGCTAAATCTATTATAGAAGTATACTTTGCAATCTGCTTCAATTACTTAAATTATTTTGATAAGAGAATAATCGCTAGATATGCATTTTTCGAATAAGCTAAATAGCACTTATTTTTATCGTAATTTTGCAACTTTTCGACTAGAAGATTTTTGAATACAATAAAGATCTTGTTGAAGACATTTCTAATCTAAACTGCTTCGATATTGACGTTCACTATATAAGCAAAGAAACTCTCGCTAAATTCTAGAGTTATATTAAATCTAGATAGAAAGTTGTAATTGCAATTATTTGATATAATCTTGTTGCAATACTTTACTAATATTGTTATAATTGTATAAGCAAATATTGTAATTTGCTTTTAATTACGTAACTTATACTTAACTTACTTTCTTCTTAATGTTATAAAAAGAGATATCGTAACTTTACAATTATTTATAATAATTTGCTACTAAATTACGTCGAAAACTATAACTTCGAATCTTAATATATCGATATCAATAAGCACTTTTGCTTGTAAATTATTTATTATGTGCACTTCTTATCTAAAATATATAATAACAAGTGCTTTATTATATACTTCGATTATATAAAAGTTAAGCTTGCAATATTTCGACGTATTATGTTTGCGATTACTTATATTACGTATTTTAAGAAAAATAATAATTTGTTTAATTATTTTATGTAATTGCGAAGCAAGAAACTCGCAATTAGCTAATAATATATCGCATTCTAAGTCGAAACACTTTTGTATCTTTTTACACTTTATAAAGTAACGCATTACAACACAAATATAATGTTATAAACAAAAGTTATATTTAGACTAAATAGTAAATAAAGTAATAAACTTTATAACAATAATAGATGCAAACTTTATTAAAATTGCATTTAGACAATTGCTATAATAAGAATCGACAACATTTATTTTAAAACGACAATAGATTCTAATATGCTAATAAAGCTTGTTATTAAAAGCGAACTTCTCTTGACAACGTCGACAAATAAAAGATAATTGTCTCGAGATTGTAACGAAGTAAACGTTAGTTATTTTATCGTTCGTAATATTCTAATTACTATTTATATTATTCTTTGTTTTGTTAAATTGAGCAATGTAAGTCTCGTAATTATTATGATACTTCTTGTTATTGTAATAATTTTTGTCTTTATAATATACATCTCGACTATAATCTTTCGAATAATTCTTTTGATTTTTTATGCTTCAATAAGCTAATTGCATCTAATAAGAAGTTCGACGTTAATTATTATTATAGCATCGAAATAACTAACGCTAATATTGATAAAAATTTAATTTGTTTAAGAATACATTTTAAATAATAGAATTAATTGTAATTTGCTTCGATTGCAATAAAGCAAATAAAGCTTGCAATAATAACTAATTGTTTAAGAATTAATCTTGTTGCTAATATAATTGCTACTCGTTCTAAGATTAATAAGTACGATTCTAATAAGAAAATAACAATCTTAATTGTTGCTAAAATACGAAATTCGCGAATTTTAAAACAAAGAATTGAAACGCGAGCTACAATTCTAAACGAAAAAATCAATTATACTTATTATCTTGCTAATTAAAGCAAGATCTAAAGTTGTTTGCTAAAATATTTTTATAATTATAATTTTGATTATCTTTATTATAGTTTTTGTTATAAATCTTGTTCTTATTTGTCGCGAATCTCTTCTTTTGCTTCGATAATTCAAAATGTGCTTTTATAAACTTTTATAATATCTCTTTGCAATTATCTAAATTTTTAAGAAACGCGTTGAGAATAATATTAATTTGCAACATAAACACGTTGCGTTAAACTTGATATTTAACTTATTTTAGATAATTTGCAATTAATTGTAAATAGATAGCTTTATCAATCTTATTGTTCGTACTATAATTTGAGCGTACTTTTGAGACTCTTGTAATTGACGAACGTTTTGATTGATATAACGCTTACTAGTAACTATTTTTATAATCTTAGCGAGATACTTACAAAACTAACTAGACTAATCGTTGGGTCAGGTTATGATATCACCTCTCTAGTCCGACCCGGCGCCAAGATTGGGTCGCGACGATTTTTTGAAATCGAATCGCTCAAAGTAGTTTAGCGCGCTTTGCGCTAAACTACTTATAGTAATCGACTAAACTACTTTGAGCGATTCGATTCTTCGATTTTTTTTGACCTAGGTCTTGGCATTTGCACGTGACATTTCCGGGTTAGCGCGACCAGTCTAAAACTAACAAACAAGATTATTGATTTACTTGTCTAGATAATTATTATATTTGAGTAATCGACGCTCTTCGTCAATAAGCTTCGAGATATATTAGATAAGTACTTGTTCTTGCAAGCATGTAAAAAAATTATTGCGTACTAATTTGTTACTCTTAATTAATACAATATTTTTAATACAATTTACGAAGACATATACGTTACGAAAGATAATGTTCTTTTCGATATACTTAATAACAGAATCGCTTGATACGAACTTGTCGTTATAATAAGAATTAAAGAATTCAATATTACTTACGTGTTATTTAGATAAATTATTACTTGCTTTATCTATCAAATCTAATAATTTAAAAGAATTAGATAATTCAATAAATTTTAAAGATCTCTAAGAATTGTTTGCACTCTAAAGCATTTCTTGCATACAAGTTAGAACACAATTTATTTCAACATTTATTGCAATATCAATTGCTATCTATATAATAGCATCAATAGATATAATAATAATGCTTTAAGAATTTATAAATATGTCGTAGATTGCTTTCTTAATAGATGTCTTTTTAGTCTATAATTTAGATTTATTAATAACAGTAAAACTAATTAATTTCGATATGCTCTTGTTGCGTTCGTAAATCGAGATATTGTTTAAATAATTAAGATATTTTGTTTTAGATCGCGAAGCAAATACTTCGACTTTTAACAAAATGTTATTAATAAAGAATAAGCTATTTGTATTGTTCGAGAAATTGTAAGATTGCTAAAAACTTTCGTATATTGTAAACTAACAGTACAAGACAATAACGTTGAAAAATTGTTAAATAATTGTTCGAAAACAAACAATATTAATAACTTACTCAATAGAGTAAATTGAAGATTTTGCTAAAATAGAATTTTTGATATTTTAATTAAATTGTAACGATGCTAAGAAACAAAAGTAAATTGCTACAATAGTACTTATAATAATAGTAATAGCGATAAATAGATTCTTGACGTACTAATAAAATAACTTAACGAAGACGTTAATAACAAAGATAATAATAACAAAACTATTATTAAGAATAGTTAACTTAATACTAATGTCGACTTAATTGCATCGTTAGATAATCTAATTAAGATTCTTGATTAACGCTATTAATTGTAATAGATAAGTAGGATTGCAATCTCGCTAAAATAAATAAGATAAATAATAATAATTAAGCAGACTTCAATTATCTAGTTGACAAAAATAATAAGCATTATAAGAGTAGACATCGAGAGAATAATCGATAATTCTAAGAATTGATTGTTCGAAATAGTATGTAATGCTTGCGAACTAATTGATTAAGATCAATCGTATAGAACAATAATAATCTACATAATTAAAGTTATTATTTGATAAGATATAAAAGAGTTTGTATCTTACGAAGCTATAAACAATAACTATATATATTGTTAAATGTGTCTGCCTATCTAGATGCATCGAGATTTAACCAAGATTATTACATTATCTAATTATAAAAGCTAGTAGTAAGTAGTTTAAACATAAGTGCAATATTGTAATACTTAACAAAATTGATCGAAGACTAAAGTTAAGATAATTTACATAAATTGCGATTTGTTTAATTTGCGTTCAATATAACGTAAAAACAATTAAGATAATCGAAAAGCATTGTGAGAAAGAAATAAAATCTACTTGCAAGAGTTGTTCTTAAGAAAAGATAATTAATTTATAATAGCGAATTGCTTAATAACAATTTTGTCGAATGCATTAAGTTTAATTGCAATATTATTGCTAACAATTATTAAAACAATTAATCTAAGAAACTTTTCTCTTTTTTTTGATGTTCGACAATGTATAACAAGAAAGCAATAATATAATATATCAAGTTTAGTTGTATTATAATCTAGCGCACTTATATAATAATAAGCTATAACGTATAAGACTAAATAAATAAATGTTATTTTTGCACAATTAAGAAAGAGAGCAAACTTAAATATTCTAGCACATTACGTGCTATCTTTATTTAATGTTAGAAAAAAATTTATTTAAGATTAAGTTAAAATTATTAGAAAATCAAATTCGACTAAGTATTTATAGACAACTCTTCGACTTTACACAATATAAAGAGTTGAATAAAGTTCGATTTACTAAAATTATTGTTTTTCTTAACTTTATTTGTTATAAATTTAGATTACAATCAAATTTACAAGATTGTTTATCTTTTTATTTTTATATATTGTAACAAGAGCATAAAGCGAGATTTATAAACACGTTAATATTGATTTATTTATCGAACAAACAAAGTGATACTTAAACTTTATCGATACAATTTTCAAGAATACAAAATTTAATTGTAAGTTAATTTATTTTACGAACAACAATTAAGCACAATCTTTCTTTTTATTTACTTAATTGCTTTTCTTGCTTTTGTTTTTGCTTTTTGCTCTTGTTATTTAATTTTAAGAATCATAAATATTATTTTCGACAATATTGTTAATTAAGAGATTAGATATTATTAATATAAATTTGTCAAACAAAGACTTACATATTGATTAGAACAATATAATTAAGAAAGAAACTAAGCATATAAATATCGATAACAAGATCAATAAAGAAAGAGAGATTATAAATAATAAGATTTCGATAAAGAATAATAATATTGACATAAAGATAAAACTTGTGTAAATTAAGTCGAGAAGATGCAAGTTTATACGCTAATTTATTGTAAAAAAAAGAAGTAATTGCGCAAAATTAATTGTCGAAAGAATTAAATAGTACAAAGAGAAAAAAGCGCATTAAAATTAATAAGAAATCAAGCATTTCTTCGAAGAAGATTAAGAAAAACAAACGCGACATTATTATTAGCAATAGTTGTAAATCTTCTAAATTAAAGAAGAAGTAATATAACAAAATTTATCGCATATTTAATATTAAGAAGCAAAACTTGTGCGAAAAGTTAAAGAAGATATCGAAAAGCGAGTTTGAAATATTTAAAAATTATTAATTTGTTATAAAATTAAAAGTTAATACTCTCGAAAATTAAGAAAAGATTAATATATTTTAAGTTAAAGTTTGTCTTAACAATTATCTTGTAGACGTTGCGTTTAAATAGTTAAGTATTAATATTCGAAAAAATACATAGTTTGTCGATTTTAATAGCAATAGCTTCTCGAAAATAACGTGTATTTTGTTCGATTATATCTCGAAAGATTTTTATCGCGTAAGCAAAAAAAATTGCAAGAATTATATTATTTACTTAAGTTAAGCAAGATATTATTATAACTAAATTGAAGACATTTATTGTCTAATAAAAAAGAAAAAATATAACAAGAACCTATACTTTGTTTGTCTCTTGTATAAAGATTAAATAATTAACAACAACAAGTTGCTCTAAAGAAAATTGATCAAAATTGTTGTTCAAATGTCGATCGATTATTTTCGCGACTCTACAAAAGAAATTACAAAATTAGACAAAAACATATTTGAACGAATGAACTTACTTATTATTTTTAAATTTAAAGAAAAAAAGTCAAAGGTAGACAATTAAATTATTTGCTTTATCGACGTTGTTAAGAAGAACTTTTTTTTATTTTTAAAATTTGATTTTGCGACATTTTTGTTTGCAAATTAAATAATCTAAAGTTAATTAAAACTTTAATCAAGATAAAGAAAAAACAAAAGAAGATTATTATTCGATCAATTAAGAGCAAAACAAATAAGAGAGAAATTAACAATTATAATAAGAGAGAACTAAATAAGAAGAAACTTAAGTTAGAAAACAATATTAATAAAGATAACAAGAGAAAATTCGACTTAAATACGAAGTATAATTAAAAGAAGATTAACTTTGACAACAACTTATTTAGTTTAAAAAGCAAGAAAAAGTAATTAGAACAAGCAAAATCGCGTTTGCGCAATTTTGTTTTGTCGACTTTGTCGTATTTTTATCTTAATTAAAATAGACAATTGTTAACAATAAGTACTAGTAGTAAATCTCGAGTTTTTCTCTTTCGATATGCGTAAGATGTAACTAGTAATTATGCAACTCTTATAAAATTAACTAGAGATTAACGTTACTTTTGCATTAAATTTTAATTTTGAACTTATTAAAAACATTTAAGTTACGTAATTAAAGTAAGAGAAATAAATACATAATTGTTATTATTGAATCGACAAGCTTTGTTATTGCTCAATTAGTCGCACGCGCTAAACTTTATTATTATCGCTAATTTATTTCTATTAAGTAACTTTGCGCTTTATTATTTTTCTTTCTTAATTTACAAAATATTTATTGTTGTTATAGTAGACGATTTTTGCGGTTTTTATTTTTTCGAAAACAATCTTGAATTTTTGCAAAGATTTTATTCGATGCAACGCTATTATTTGCGTTGTTTTTATTTGATTTTTTTTTAAAAATTAAGTTGTTTGCGTTTATGCGACAAAATTATCTTAAGACATTCGACAAACAAGCATCTAACTTATAACGAAGTCGATATACAATTAAGTTAATGCGAGAAACTTTTATAATAAAACGATTTATTAATGCAATTAATTTAATAACGTAAGTTTAAATACAATTTAAGTTGCATGCGCAATAACAAGATTGCTTTATTAATTAGACTTAACATTGTTTAAAGTTTTTTCGTCTTCTTGCACGTCAATATATTATAAAAGAATAGTTTGTCGAAAGACGCAAATGTTATTTGACGTTAATTTGTGCAAAATCTTAGACTTAATAACGCGTATATTTTCTTTTTTCAAAGATATCTTTACGAAGTTATTGTATTTTTGCGCATCTTTCGACTTCTATAGTTTCTCTAAATTATAAATAAACGCGATATTTGTATTATTAAGCTCGTTTTTACGCGTAACAATATTTTTTTATTACTTTTTAATTATTCGATAAAAACTTAACACTATCTTTGTGCAAATTTGCTTATTTTTGTTGTTTAACAAGATCGAGTCTTAAATAATTGCGCTCTCGTATTTGATTTTTAAGTATCTAGATATACATATATTAATATAGTAAAAGCTCGTGTTATCTCTCTTAACGACAAACTTAATATAATAAGAATACAATACTAAACAAGAATTGCGATTAGACTGGTCGCGTCGAGCTAGATCATCGAGTTCGAGTCGAGTTCTCGACTCGCCAAGACCCAATTTGGGTCAGAAATCTTGACTCAAGTATTTGGATCAAGTCAAAGGATAAGTATGAAGTACTTAGCGTATAATCTAGCTTGACTCGCCAAGACTCGAAAAATTTAGATTATTTTTAAGAAAGTGCATTAATCAACTTAATCAAGTTGATTAATTTAATTAATTTGTTCATAATATTATTAACAATTAATTTTATTTTTATTATTAGAAAAAGATTTTATTGTTGATTTTTAAATCTTGAAAAATTAATTGTTTAAACTAGCAAGTCTTTAATTTTTTCAAGATAATCTTGTGTTTAATATTGTTGAATTTTAACTTAATATATTTAGCGATTTTGCAAGTATAGATATAATACAAGTTTAAGAAATTCTTTGTCAACGTTAATCTTATAATTAAATAAATTGTAAAAAGACATTTACTTTCGATGCGCATTTCGATTTTATTTCTTAACTTGCAATTAATTTGTTTTAGAAGATCGATATCTATAAAATAATATTTGCAATCTTTTATTTCTTCGATTTCTTTTATTTTCGAACGTTTAATAAGAATAAATAGCTTAACAAATATCTTGTTAGACGCACAATTATTACTTGTCTTCTTGTCGCTATTTATTGTTGCTACAATTGCTACTCTTAATAATCTTAATAACTTATATTTTACTTTTTTTTCTAAAATTACTAATGTCTTTGAAGAATTATTAATCGCTAGATCTTTCTAAATTATCTCGAATACTTCTAACTTATTTGTAAAAGATATTAAAGCGTCTCGAAACTTAACTTCTTGTTTTGACAACATAAATTGCGCGACAAATTGTTAATCGAATAACAAAATATCTCGCGTAAAATCTCGCTTTCTTATCTTTTTTTGCAAACGAATTATAACGTTTTAAGCAAAAAATAAACTAGCTTCGATAAAAGAAAATTGCGTTATTGTTAAAGTTATTTATTTAACTTAATGTTCGAAGTTGTTATCTAATTAAAAATAATTAAAATTTGCTTCTTAGCTAACGCAAATTTTGTTAATTTTCTTCGTCTTTTTATTACGAAGCTTTGCGTAAATAATCTCAATAACTTTTATATCTTTTGTTTAAATTACTCTTATTGCATTTTTTTTGTACGTTTACTTCGACTTTATTTGTTATAACTTGTCTTGCTAAATAATGTCAAGAACTTTGTTAACAATAGTATTAACAATCTTGATTTTGTCTTTTGCTTTGTCTAGAATTGCTAAGATCTTTCTTTATTTTTGTTTTTTTGTCTTTTTGTTTTATCTAGTTTAAGATAATTTGTCGAACATAATATTAACTAACAATGCTATAGAGAGTTACGCTAAGTAAATTATCTTGATTTGTGTTTATTGTTAATGTGTTAATAATTAATTGTTAATATTGATGCTTATAAAATAAGATAATATATTAAAAAAAATTACAATTAAGTTCGAAATCTTGAGATAATATTTTAGAATTGTATTAACAATAAAATCTTGTTACAATCTTTATTGTTATTCTTGATTCAACAAGTTAAAGTATTGCAATCTTTAATTATTTACTATTTAACAATCTCTTGTATTAAATAATTGCTAAATAAAGAAGATTAATTGTTAAGCATCTTAATTTAGGTTTTACTTATAATTTCTTTACGTTAAAACTAATTAGATAGTGCACGCATATTACAATCTCTTAAAAAATCAAATATTAAAAAGAGAGCTTGTTGACAAATCAAGCAAGATTATTACTTCTTTTAAAGTTGTTTTTGAAGTTAAAGTTGTGTTCGCGCAATTTTGATTTGCATTCAAGTACTTTACAATAAAATAATCTCGCAACTTGTAATATTTTACAATAGAACAATTTCGCAATTTCTAGTACTTTTTGATTAACAAATATCGACAAGACGTAAATAATTATTAATATAATATATATAACAAACGCGTATATAGTATCTGCAAATATAATTATTCTAGTTATAACGCTTTATTTTATATAAGTTATAAGATTATTCTTGAACGCACTTACAAACGTTGTTGTGTATTTTTACTTAAATAAGACTTATTTATTATTGTAATCGATTTTTATTTTAAATATTAAATGTTGCTCTTAAATCTTTTAGCAAAATTATATTTTAATATTGACATTTACTCTTTATAGATAGTTTACACTATCTATTATAGTGTTTGTCAATTGTTCGAAGCTATTGTATTATATTTTGTAACGTTGTTTATAAATAGTTAGAATTAAATATAGAGTTTATTCTAGAATTAGAATTTGTCGAATATTAAACATAATTTTGCAAAGAAAATCTAAGCACTAAGACAAGTGTTTGTCTTGTCTTAGTTTTTTCTCTCTATAAACTTCGCGACTATTGTGTGTAGATTAAATATTGTACGTATAGAGTAGTAATTCAAGTAATTGTTTATGTTTTTCGCGACGTCGCATTCGATAAAGCTCTTACGTAGAAATTAAGTAACAAAGATAAAATTAATAGTGTTTTGTCTACTTTCTTGTCTTCAAATAATTGTATTTTTTGATAGTGTTCTCTTTAATCTAAACTCTTTCGTTATAATTACTAGCTTATAAGCGTTTGCATTAACTCTTACTTTGTTGTTATCTTATTTAAAATAATAAAGATTAAAGTCTCTTATTACAATATTTGTTATCGACTTTCTTCGCTAACGTTGCGCGTAAAAGTAATAGATTGCTTTTGTTCTTATTGTTTTTGCACAAGTTGTAAATATTGTGTACATTAATTGTTTTTTTCTTTGCTAGTCTTAAAGTAAGAGAACAAAGATTCTTAAACTTGTGCGTTATTGTATACGAGACAAACGTTATACATTTATTGACAAAGAAGTATACTTTAATATTCTTATTGTTTATGTAATGTAGTTCGAAATGCTAATTCAATCTATTGTTTGTAATAAATTGATAGAGATTTCTTTATAATTCTTAAATAATTAATATATCGAAATTTGTAATATCTTTACTCTCGAATAGTAATATTATAATTTTTGATTTAAACTTGTTAACGTTGTATTGTAATATTAAGAAAGTAAAATTTTCTAATATAATTGTTAACTAGAACGAGTTATCGTATTAATATTTCTTAATACTAACGATATTTTATTAATTTTTAGATAGAAGCTTTCTTTGTTCAATTCTTTATATAGAATCTTTTCTCTTTCTCTATTTGATTTTGCAAATAATGTAAATCGAGAATTTCGTTTTTGACTTGTTAATATTTGCGATTGATTTAATATTGTTGTTTTTTTAAAGATAATTTCTTTTCTTGATCTTTTGTTGCTTTATTTTCTCGTATATTCTTTGTTCGTAATTTTTAATTTGTCTAGAGTTATCAATTATAATTCTAAATAATCGAAGTTCTTTTTTTTTGCTAAAGTAAAACTTGTTCTTAATTGTTGTTGTCTTTTTAATTAAGAATCGATGCGATATATTTTTCTTTTTAATAATTACTTGTTATATTTCTTTTCGCTTTTTTGAGTAATTCTTTTGTTATAACTTATAATTTTCTTTATATAGACAATATCTAGATTTAAAGCTTGTTAATCAAATATTAGAGTTAGTAGCGTAAGATTCGACGCAATAATCGCATCTTTTCTCTCTTATACATTAAATTATAATATGCTCGTAATAATAGTATTTAAAGCATTGTATTGTTTTGCATGCTTTGTTGTATATTAATATCGACTTAATTTGCTTACTTATTATTAAGTTAAAATTAAAAATAATATTAATTATTTTTGATATTAAGATCTTTACAATTATAAATGCGTATTTTTAATCTTAAGTAAATTGTTGCTATTTTTAATTGATTTATATTATCTTTATATCTTTAAGCTTCTTTACGTTTATATTTTGATTTTGTATCTTTTAAATAGTTGTTGCACGTAATTTTACGCTCTTAAGATTTTATTTTTTAATCTTTATTTTGTTAATTATTATTGCGTATGTTAAGATAATCGCTTTTGCTTTTCTTTCTAATATAATAATTCAAACATTGTTAATTCTTAGCTTAATAGCTTTCTCTTTATTAATTGTGTAAATTGCAATATTTTTACTAGAAAGCTTTTTTATTGCTCTAATGTCTTTAATTGCTATCTCAAGTTGCATAATATGTGCGTTAATGTTCTTAACTATATTTTGAGAAAGTATCTTTTGCAATACTCGTTTTTGTTTGCTATTGTTTAGACGTACAACAATCTTTGCGTTCTTGTTGATAATTAATTTCGATTTGATAATTGTAAACGTTCTCGAGACGCTCTTAAAGAAAATTATAGATAATTAGCTCTAAGAGTTGTTTTTGAAGTATATAAAGAAGGGCGAAAAGATAGAGAGAGAGAGATTTGTTATAATCTTGCATATAATTGTAATGTCTTTCTTTATTTTTTTATAATTGCGATTGATTTTAACAATTAGTTTGTCAATAATGTCTATTACGTTCATTTGCGTAAATTGATTTTTTAATAGCTCTAAATAGCGAGCTATTTTGTCGAACAATTGTTTTACAATAAATATAGATATAATTTTCTTTTTTTAAACACAAACAAGCAAGTCTTTAATATTGATATGCAAGATAATATTGTGCTCGTAAATGTCTTCGAGAAAATGTTAACTTATTAAAAATTAATTATTTCTTTTTATTATAACTACTAAGTATTGATCGATGCGCAACAATTAGACAATTTGAATAACGCGTCAATTAACACAATTGCACGTTACGTTAATAAGTGATTTTCAAAAATTAAATTTGAGCGTGTTCGAAAGTTTTTTTTCCCCCCTATTCATCTAGTAATGCTGATTTTAGTGCAAAGGTCAGGGTTATAATGTTTAACCCTAAGCTTTATGCGCCAAAATCACTAGCGGTTGCATTACCGGGTGGATTGCATTACTACCTTAGGTGAATAGGAGTAAAGACTAGGGCTGGAAGTCAGGGCTGGCATGCTTTTATATACCCTACATGATGCGGGTGGTGTGCTGAGGGTGTACTGAAATCAAGGTGGCGTAGTGGCTACCTTGTTCCTAATCGCATGGTCTGCTCGACTGGGGAAGCCTTCGAGGGCGATAATATCCCAATGAAAATTCTTAATTAATCGAACCGGACGTCGCCCTCGGGAGGATCTAGCGTTAGCCCAATCATCTCGCAGCAGTGACATTCTATCAACCTCCCAATGTTCACCGGCATGAAAAGTTCGGACGGTGTGCACGTGGAGGGTGTAGATGCCCATTCTAGAAACTGCGTTCACTTCCCCCGGCTTTCTTCGTTCAGACACTTCTATCGCTGCCTCTATTATTCAATACTTTCGAAACCCCCGCCTTGTCCGTTATTTCTAGGACTTCAACTGCTGCCATGTCCGATCCCTCATCTCAAAACACCACGGCCCCATGGCATGCTATATATCCTACTCCCAAATCAGATCCGGCATCGATTCGCCGGACTGAACTTCTCCAATGGTTCCATGAGGGGCGGAAACCGGGGAAAGACTTCATGTTGATTGATTTGCGAAGGACAGACCATGAGGTGAGCTCAAGACGTTCTTCCAAGCGAAAACATAGTCTGCGCTGAGAAGGCGATCAATCTGCATGCAGGGAGGAACAATCCATGGGTCGGTCAATCTTCCAGCACAGACTTTGTACCCAACTATCCCAACACTATATGCCTTATTCTCCGCAGCCAAAATTGAAAAGGTCATTTGGTACTGTGGTAAGTCGATCTCATAATTACGCCTAAGGCCTCAATTGGAGGCCTTCAGAGACTTCACCTTGACGCAGTTATGGCGGTAGGATCATCTCGTGGACGGGGCAATCGTGCAGCAGGCTGGTTCGCGGATCATATTACCGAGAAAGGTGACACGGTCATGAGGAGCTATACCCTTGGAGAAGGTATCAAGGGGTGGGCTCTCGCTGGAGAAGAATATGTCAAGCTTATGGATGAGTATTGTGAGGCCGTGTGGACGAAATAAACCAACTCTGGTGGCCTAGCGTCGATTACTTCAGGGGCACTGTTCGCTTTATCTGGATAGCAAATCTACCAGGACGGCTTACCTGGTCCATATGCTGAACCCGATAAGAGCCGGACGAAGTCCAGCCACATACTTCGGATTATAGTAGGAGTAGCGTCCTAGATCTATCACCTACAGATAGGCGGCCACAGGAAGCAGTCTAGCTCGAAGGTGGTCTAACTGGGCTCATCACACCACCTCTACGATTCTAATGCGCTGTCTGCTAACACCCTCGGCGATACAGAATCGCTGTCCATTCGTTGGTCTCAACTGTAACTATTATGGACGAATTGAGACAGCGGGTCTTCTTACATTCGGCAGCGGCATCACTTTTTTCCCCTTGGCTTCCTGCGACATCTTACGGGCTTAGCATATTTCTTGCCATCATCAACGGCGCCGTTTTTGGTGTTTTCTTGGGTCGTAAGTTCCCAAAACATGCAGTCAGAGGTTTTAAAGGCTTTTCACACGTACTGACGTGCATCTTGAGACAATCGGGCCTCTATGCACGGAGACTGCTGGCCTCGTCGAAGTTCCCTTGCGCCTATCTCTCTCCTGGACATTGATCATTCTCCTTACAACCTATGAGAAATTCTGCATCCGTCTGCTCTCGTCGTAACCTCTGATGTCATCGCAGTCTCCCAGGTTGCTGCGTTTAAATTCCGCCGCCCGAGTTCGGGTCATGAAAACCGCTTTTCACAGCTCTTTGCCCAAATTGCATACATTGTGGCTAACGGCTTCATGTTCGAGCTCCGCCGTTTCCAGCGCCAAGGCAAGGAGCAAAGACACAACAACAGGAGGTCCGTGTAAAATGCATGGATGTTCAACCATCACTGCTTCCGGATCGTTCCCACGAGAGAACACTATGTACTAAGTCTGCTTTGTTGCAGAACTCAACAATGCCTCTGAATCAGCTCGAAGGCCTGCTGAGGTTATCACGACTTCCATCAGATCTTGTCGACTTGCACTCCGTTCACTTGTCCCATCTTCTGGAGACCCTCAGGGCTGTCTTGCTTCCCGTCGATGACTGCTTGACGCTCCTTTGCGTCCACATCTTTCTTCCTTCTCTCCTGCCTTTCGCTAAATCGATCCTCGAATACGGTGAAATGCGGCTTCATCACGATAGTGTATTTGACATATTCCTCCATGCAATCAACGAGTCGATCTCGATTACCGCTGCTCATTAACCGGTCAACACCATCGCCTCCTTCACTTGTGTACTGTGTGTATGCTTTCGGGATCGAAGACTGATTGGGAATAGTGAACATGCGCATCCAGCGGCCCAAGATACGCAATGAGTTGACCGTATTGAAGGACTGAGAGCCGCCAGAAACTTGCGCAACGGCGAGGGTTCGTCCTTGGGTAGGTCTGACACTACCAGTGGATAGTGGTATCCAGTCTATCTGGTTTTTGAACACGGCGGTCTAGAATTCTCCCACATGTCAGGTCACTGATCTCAATATCTTGCGGCTACGGCTTCCTTTGACAATTAGAAAAGAGGATGAAAGAACCGGAAGCCATGACAAGACGAGCAACAAGGATAACGTACCAAATTGCCATGCTGCTCAGGCGAAACCCAGACATGCCCATCGCTCCATCGGCTCAACTCGCGCAGCTCTTGTACCTTCTCATGTTGGTGCTGTACGTCATCTTTGACCGGCAAGCCGGTAGGATCATAGACTCGGACATCACAGCCAAGTCTGAAGAGAATGCGAGAAGCTTCGAACGCTGTGAGGCTTGAGTATGACCTGCCAAAATCATCAATCCCTCTCTTTTCACTGGAAGACTAGACACACGTCGGATGACGCGACGATTCGCCAACCTTTGCCGTAGACTTCCATATAACACCAAGACCTTCAGCCTCCCCCCTGTCCTCTGCATGTTCTCCGCGGCCATTGTTGTGACAGTATCTAGCTCCAGATCATCAACCCAGTCGGCCTTGTCGTCCTCCTTGTCCAGGAGAAATGGCCGATATTTTTTTCTGATCCCAGGTTCATCATCGCATTCCCTGATGGCAAGCGAGTGGTCTCCCGAGTCTGCGCCGGCTTTCATCGTAACGAAGGGTTTAGCAGCGCTGGTATGGTGGAGACCTCTCTGAGACAGTGGAGCGCCGGCTGTTCTATACGTAGCTGAATACAGGCTGAAGACTTGGGGAGGTCGAAGGAGGTGACACTTAAGTGACATCTGGCGTCCAACTACATTCGTAGCTCCATCTCCATCGAGAATTAGCTGCATATAGCATAGACAATTATCCTGTTGATTGTGGGCATGAAGTATATTCGCATCAGAGCATGCCACTGCTTGAACGCCATTGGCTGCGACCGTTGTCGTCTGTCAAGGGTAATATTAATGGGAGGACCAGAAATATCTACCGCCAACTCCAGGTAACTCCTATGGATTATTAGATCTGGCTCGATTCCAATTATTGCGCATAACAATGACCGTATCCCTTCGTTCCTACTCAGACTACTGTAGCTTCCACACCACACCACACGCCACCTCCAAGAGCTTCTAATCACTCGGACCAAAATTAGACAACCTGCCTCCGTCTTCCTCTTCTCTCGACCCTCGGGACTCAAGCTCCAGCTACCCCTGTACTCAACGCAGCGAGTCCCCGTGCGCAACTACGAATGCATCCAAGAGCCAGGCAACAAGCCTACGTGGAGAAGTCCGAGCGGAAATGGGCTGAATGCGTGCAACCCAACGGCCGACCCAACGCGGAGATGTAGTAGGCTCTAGAAATCTCTTTGCCCAGACTCCCATTAGTCGCCAGCGCGAAGTGGGCGATCTGGTGAAGCTTCTGCAGCGACCTTTAGGAAGGAGGCCGCCGATAGATATGTTGAGGCCGTTGGCGCGGAGTATCTCAAGGAGATTCATGTTCGCGCTCCGAGAATCAAGTCGATTCTTCGTGAACGGTGATGGTATTGTTGATCTGGGTCTCTGCTGGTGAAGACGTACTGGTGAATGAGTGCCGATAGTAGGCATTGCATTGTAGAGACGTTGGCTGGCCTTCATATTGATGATGGGGATTCGGGTAGCGAACAGTGAGACTAATTTTTGGAAGGGAATGTGTGCGCGCGCTTGATCGAGCGAATGGTAGTGATGAATGTTTTACAAAGACGGTAGGAGGGACTCTCCTTTGTATATCCTTAAGGGTTTCATTATTTGTCGTACGGAACGAATTTAACAAGATGAAGGATATACGGGGAACCGACATCCATCGCACTATACCATTCTCGAACAGTAAGGTATCGTGATTAGGAGTCGAACGAAAATTCTATCGCGACTCTCGATAATCGAAATGTGCTGCGAATTTCATGTCTGCAGGAAGACGCAGCCTGCGAGGCTTTGGCAGCCGTCAGCAATTGCTTGACAGACACTCAATGCTACTTGTATCGGAGCGGAAATAGAAAGAAGTTTGCACACAGTGTCGAAAAGACCAAGTCCATGCTGCTTCGGGGAATTCCTGATTGTTCTACCTATAGAAGGATGCTGGTCTTTCAACACAAGGCATACCGCATCATCCGCTTCCTTGGAGGATTGAAAAGGTTTGAAGCCCCTGTTACGAAGTTTCGACCAAAGTATCATTCGTTGAGCCACCGATCTCGACTCTGGGCTGTCCACCTTGGATCTCAATCGAGCCGATAGGGACTCTTCTACCAGCCCCATTCGGTTTTACGATCGTCACCGTGGTTGCAAACGCTGCATGTGCTGCCAGAATATAGTATACCAGGCCGGTCACTGCCTCTGCAAGATCTGTACTTGTAACCTGCGACCTTCCACCGTTCATTCGTGGCCGCAGTGCCGCGACGACTCCCCCCGGCAGGTGACTCCTTGAGTTTATTTCGGGGACAGGTCGCACACGGTGATAGACCGCGACATCCTGCCAGGCCAAGTTCAACAGGCCGTTCAAGATCAGGATTACTTCCGCGGAATTCAAGGGGGCGCCACGAGGTCCGACGAGCAAGGCTATGTGCGTGTCAGGGATTGGGAAGGGGGCCGACGGATCAATTGAGGGGAGGGTCGCCTTGAGCAAAGGTGCTGGAGTGGAAACGTTCGAGGCAACGTTTCTAGGGTCTCTCGTCAGCCATGACTCGGACTTCTGTAGATGTTTCGAGTAGATCTTACGGGAGGGTCCCGGCGCCTGAGATAACAATGTACCCCATTGGAATATTACGTCCTAGTACCCCTTTCTTCGATATCATCCAATTGGTTTCAAAGAATCCGCCGCCCTGATGAACGGGATGCAGCATACTTTGCATGAGCTCCCAGACTCCGTAGAACGAAGTTCCTAGAGTCATGTGTACCCAGTTGGTGAAAGGTTTGATATCGAGCTTGAGGTTCGCATCTACTTTATCATAACGAAAAGTTCGGACCCCGGCAAGATCCACATCGCCGCGGGCCTGGACAGTCATCCGGTAGAGCTCGAGCCGAACGATGTGAAGAAAATAGGTTGTCTGTCCGGGAGGTAATGGCTGTCCCTGATCGAGTTGTACATGGCTAATGTCGGTGGCTTGTATTACGCCCAGCGGTACGGCTGAGGGTTCCCCTGCGTTGGTAGGGGCTGGCTCATCCGCTAGAATTATTGACGCGAACCCAAGAGAGAATACTGCCCATATGGCGATATACCGCATTATGCTGACAAGCCGTGTCATTTCGGGCTCCGCTGCGAATCTTCCCCAACCTCAGGATGGCAAAAGACGAAAAACGACATTTCGCGTTCTTGTATGGAGGGATAAGTGACGAGGTTCGGCTGTGCGCATGAGTCGCGTAGGGAAGCAGTCAAACTCGATGACCATCGCAAGAGCAAGGCAAATATGCGCATAAAGGTTTGCGGTCGCTTGGAGTATCTACAGACTTACGATAATGGTCGTGAACAGCTGATTCAATCTTCGAGTCGAAACTGTCCACACACTAGACGCCATACATAATGCTCAGTTCTTTGCGTGCTCTGGGAATTGGTGGGTACCACTCTCGAGACAGTACGAAAAAGTACACCTCCTCGCAAACGTCAACGCGAGCTCTACGCGGCTTCATAGTAGTGCCAGCTAGACACGGTAGCTCGTCGTCCTGATCACCTGGATATCGGCGAGAAGAGTGAGGAGGCAGGGCCCAAGCTCTGTAGAATCTGGCCTAAGTTCTAATCTCAAAGGTGCTGGCGCTTTGCGGTATAGCCCTTATGGGGTCACAGGGACGGGCTCAGCAAGAAGGACAATGGGCAGGAACAAGGCTTTGAGTCCCAGAAAGAACGACGACAAGGGCGTCTAATTCAGCATCGGGGAATATTAAAAGTTAAATAACAAGTAGGGTGAGAACAGAGAGGCTCTAGCCGTACCCTACGTTTAGTAAACGGACCCTCTACACGTAAACATTCAGCACTCAACTTGGTTCATTGCGCAATCGCTTCTTCTGGGTTCCTTGCTTGTTCAAATCGAATGCTTTGACGTTTTGCCTCTTTAGCTCTGGACCTTCACTGGTTGATTTACCCATCACCATCTCTGATGTTTGAGAGCACCAAAGAATGGTGCACCGTATCTTGCCGAGGCACGGGATAGAGACACATTTGCCATGACACGAATCGTAAATGTAGGGTCCTATCAGTTAATGTAGGGTACGAATAGAGCCTCCATGAAAATTTTGAGATGACTTTCATTGACGAGGGTGTTCCAACCATGGGTCCGATCTAGTATATTTGGTGATGGTGGAGCAGTACTGAATAGTGTTGAAGGTGGAGCGGTACTCCATTCTCGAATAGCGTTAGCATATCATTCACCAGGCTCGGCAAGATTTGCCTACCACACAACAGTCATTGAATCTCGGATCGCGCTGCGACACCATCCCTTCCACCATCTTTGAAGCGCGCTCGCTCCCATCACAACAGCTATGGCGATTAACGAGGAGACCAAGGAAGACCTGGCTGTTGCTCGCGAGCAGCATCGTCAGAGGACCAAGCAGAATTGGCGAGGATCTCGTATCACCAAAAAAGGTAGGCACACTGCCCGACACATCCATCGCGATTCTTTTTGTTCCGCTTAGTTGCTCGAGTTCACACTCTCAGCGGTTGTTATTTAGGGGGGGTGAAGCGATTGATGCCATCGTGCTTGCCGTATTAGATATAAAATTGCGTTTCAGCTGATTCTAGAAGCCAGAGAAGAAAGCAACCCTACCATCAAGCAGCTCTTTCCAGATGAGAAGTACTTCCTTGCGGAACAGAAGCAGAACCGTCAGTGGTTGGAGGCACAACGAAGGAATCGTGACCACGACATATCCAGCGCCATGTACGCCCAATTGATGGAAATTCTCAAGTGTCAATACCAATCAGAGCAGAACGCCGACAGGCTCTCAATGGAGTCAAGAGCCGTCATTGGAATGCTGGAAAGCGAACGGGCCGATGCATTGGCGGAATAGGGACGGCTGAAGATAGCCGAAAATTGGTGGAAACTCGGGACGAAGGAGAAGCGACTGGTCAGGGAAATGGGAAAGATGACGATGGGTGAACAGAAGAAGCCCAAGAAGTCTTACAAAGACGAAAAGCGGTCACGGCTCCGAGCGTTCTTCGACAAGAAATGTGCCAAGGCTGCCAAGGTGGAAATTTCCGGGGCGGGAGAAGGAGAGGGTGTGCTGGCAGGTCTGGCTGAGGAGCCAAAGGGCATGGACTTGGACTGAGAAGATGACATCGCCAACATACGTGGGCGTGTCTGAAGGTCGTCGATCAAACGCTGGTGTACGAACTTAGACATGTACATGACTCATTAGCGTCTTGGCTGAAAGCCACTTCCAACGACATGCCAACCAACAAAGTAGACCATCTCTTTTTCTGTCAAATTCTAGTCGCTTGAAAGCCCAGAGAGCCTAATTGTGTCGTCGCGATATTGACTGCTTCAAGATGTACCCATCTCAGTGCTCCTTTGTGCGCCCGCCCTATTGTAGGTAATTCGCTTCCACGTTATTGGTAATAGTATATCTCAATCATGGTAGCTCAAGGCTTACCACTGCTCAATCTCAGTCTACCATTCTTCTTACGACTCTCTGTCATTATTCCTTTGGCTTCTGGAGACTGTCGCTGCTGCACAAGCATTTGGCGTGCTCTTGGTGTAAAACATGCGCAAAGTTTTACCAAGATAGCTGCTACCAATGTCGCAATATATTCATATCTCGATGAGTATGTCAATAAATGTATTGATTGAACTACTGGAACTCTCCGCCAATTGTAGAAGGGCGACTGGGACCTATTCGGATGCTGCTGGGCACAATCTTCCTTGAGAATTTGACAAAAGCTGCGCAGATTAAAACATACATATAGGTGAAATCAAGAGTGTCTACTTATCGATAGATCAGATTGGTCGAGGTAGCCGTTGCCGAGCCGGCTAGATAGTTTCTAGCCACACCTAAATTCTGTAAAGCACCCCAGTGAGTGCTCCAGTTAATACATCTGCTATCGACACTTTTTTGCGTTTTTGATCGGTGGTTCGAACCGCGATGGTGCTACATTTATTTTGCGTTTTGATATTTCCTGACTCTAGGCTCCAGCCACACTAGTTCGAATAAGGAGATGTTGGCTCCTTTAAAGCGCGAGAGTGGATGCGAAAGTGCAGTACAACGTGACAAGGCGGGCGTAACCCAACGAAGATTCATAGCCAACAAGGCAAAGCGTTGTAACATGTTACTGGCTCAATCAGGGTACTTGATTGAAGAGCTCGGATGGCGCAGAAGAAATCCTTGATGAGGGGCCGCGAGGTCTCAAAATCAAGCCGGGAAGTACACTACCAATTTATTTGTAGCTTGCATATTGTGTAATAAGCCTTGTATGAAACTTACTTCTGAACTGAGGCTTCTTGTGATAATCCCAGCGGTATCAGAGCCTCACAAAAAGAAGCGGGATGTGGCAGGCCTTCCCTAACATTCAAACAGTGAAAAGGTTATGATAATACATGATGGTGTGACCATCAATTCATGAAAGTCCATAGCTGACAAGACAGTTGGGATTGAGGGATTATCGTATCGTTTTAGCGAGAACGAGGACGGAGTCAGTCAGCGTAAAGAGTCTCTAAAGCACAGTCGAGCGTTACCTACTGTCGACGCAACTGCTATCAAGGTTCGCATAATCATTGCACATAACATGTGATTACCCACCAACAGCGCCACAGAAGATTTCACCTTGCCCTAGGCCTAAGGATAACCACCCAAACAGTAATATGCCGCCGCTTTCGCTATAGAACACACAATGGCGACCTCACTTTCGTCTCGAGGAGCAAATATCATCGTATAATTGAGCGGAAGGCCGAGAGCCCGCCCACTCAACCCATGTCTCTCGCCCCAACCCCTTTCGATCACCTGAGCCGCGTCTGCAGCCGTTAGATACGCGTGTGAGCTGCCGTCCGTAGTATCGTGACTGTGAAAGACTTCTCTTGGAGATCTTGGGCAGCAGATGCGTTTTGCAGTGGGAGAGTTGACCTCAGGCTTGATGTAGAGCGCAATCACGCCACCCTCGAGCTGGGAAGGGCCGGTTTCAATCCATCGTGACAGACTAGAAGACGCTATATCCGCTATGGCGTCTTCCAGAGACTAGGAAAAACAATATCAGCTCTGTGTCAACGGGTAACAACAACAAAACAGCCATCTGCAGACGGGTGGCCTGTTGGTAATTGTCAGACTCGGAATAAGGGTTAAGCACCCTATCTGGGTCATCGTCAATTGACAAGCCTCTCTAAACAGCCGCAAAGAAACAAGACCAAGCTCAATTGCTGTAGCTAGCAACAACCTTTGTTGAGAAGCTCGCACTTACTTGTCTCAGTTTCTCGCTCGCAAAATCTTCGAGTTGCCTGTGTGGTACAACCCACGGCCCTGTCCTAGGACTGGCCCTTCCTGGCAATTCAACATGCAGAAAGCTCGCTTGCTCCAACAACCATTGCACCTTCAGAGTGTCATAGCAGGCCGTGCTCCGTTTATCCTGAGTTCCTCGGAGACTTAAGAAGTTCTGCACAATCCAGCCAAAGACATTGTGGGGTAAACCGCCAGCACCCATTTGATGCCAACCCGAGTAATCAGAATAGGCCATGTAGAGTAGAGGTAAAGAGAGGGTTGTGAGAAGCGGTGTCTGATATTGTTGGATCAACAGTAAGAATCTGGACAAGGGAATGGAGAGATCAGATGACGGTAGCTCCATTGCGGGGGTCTCCGAGACAGGTTGACGCTTATATCTCACGACGGACGGGCGCTTCTACGATTATGTGATTTCGCGTAGCGTCCGATGAATTGCTCCTGCATGGAGCATACGTGAAGTCCTTGCAATTTGCAGTGATTCGCAGCGAGATGAGAGGATGCAGAAGAGAAATTCAGTTTCAGGAGGTGTTCAAGGAGTATCACAGGTCGAGGAAAGAGAGTGAGTTTTCCGCACTCACGAGATATCGGAGTTGGCTTTGCAAAACCAATCCCCAGTACACAAGTGAGGCCAAAACAAAGGTTGAAGTGTACAACGTCAATATCGTTAGGGAGAATGATACTTTATGTCTTCCGCCTCATGTAACTGAGGTCTGATCAGCTGACGTGCGGTGAGCTTAGGTTCATCTCTGAGAAATTCGGTCCGAGGCGTGCAAGGGTCTAACGCTACCGAGATCAGATAAGATAAACGGATAGTCAATGCGCGTCATGTCAAGATCCATGTACTTGTACCTCCTCTACGCACTCAGATTACAGTGGGTGCGGATCCGAGGCAATAAACGCCTGTCAGCATCATGCCAGACCTGTCTATCCTGACGAGCCCAGCTCCCTACCACATCTTGAGGTTCGTGCCGCGTCCAGCACGCTGAGGGGGCTCACTGACCGTAGCTGTAATGCAGCTATGGAACTCTTCTGGGTAGCAACATCTTCCAGGTGAGACGCAGTGACCACCTCCCAATTCATGGTCTCCAATACTGAACACTATATGCAGTCCTTCATCAACGGCATCATAGCCTACCAAGCCCTTCCGCGCCCCCAATTCTCGACCTTGCAGCAAGCACTCTTCCCCGTCTACTTCTCCCTGCAAACCGCCCTTCCGGTCGTCATGGCTCTCACATACCCTGGCACTCAGTCGCCCCTCGGTTCATCGCCGTCGGGCCCGAGTGGCTTCTTCGCGAAGGAGAACCGGCTCAGCGTTCTGGCACCGATCACCACGATCTTCGCCATGAATCTTACCAACTTGCTGGTCCTTGGTCCGGCCACCACCAGGATCATGAGGGAGAGGAAGCGTCAAGGTATGCTCGGCCCTGATTTGAGGCTATTGGAAGGTGAGTGCTAATTTGGTCTCCCCAGAGACCAAAGACGGCAAGAAAAGCTATGACAGCCCTCCACATTCGAAGGAGATGACCAGGCTCAACACGTCATTTGGACGAATGCATGGGGCTTCGGCGTTGATGAATTTGTTTGGTTTAGTGGTGGCTGTGGGGTATGGGATGGTGCTGGCTGATAGGATACGATAGTCAGAGACTCCATGTCGTTGCCACAAATCAGTCGTTGCCGGAGGACACGTAGAAGCGTTGCCTCTCAAGCTCAAACAATACAGCTTCATCGATTTGCCAAAATCTGCTCAAGAAATCCGCCAGAGGGTATCTCAGACACATCACAAACACATCGAAATGGACGAGGGTACCTCCTAGTCTCACTTCTGCTCAACCCAAGCCTTGATTCGTTCTCCAACATCGTTAATTAGCCATTCGTAGTGTGCTCCCACAAAGAACAGCCCACAGTGCGCTCCCACTTCATCAACGTCACGCATGTAAACCCGTACCCAGCATGGATCTATTTCGCCATTGATCTTTGGAGGTAGCATGCAAAATTTTTTGTCTCGCTTGGGCTTCGGAACCTTCGGACTCTCGTTGTCGCTTGCATCTCCAGGTTCAGGTTCTCTCTTCGAGCCCTTTGCTGGTCCGGGTGTCTTCTTTTCGTTCACCCTCGTCATCTTCGCAATCTCCTTTCCCTCCTTCTTCAACTGCTTTTCGTGATCGAGCTTCGCTTTCTTCTCTCGCTTCTTTACTAGGATCCGGCGGTCTTTGATGGCTTGATCGCGATCTTTGACGGCGCGTTGATAGGCTTTGAGTTGCCGCGAATGCTCTTTCTCCGCAAGTTTCCTGGTGTCTTTGTCAGAGTATGTAGTCGGGTCGAAGGGTGCTGGCTGAGGCGGCTGAGGCGGGATTGGAGGCAGACAGGAGGTGTCTGTAAGGCTGCTTGTTAGGAGGCCGCGTACCTCGCTCTGCTGTCGTGGCTCAATATCTGAAACACCGTCCTCTCGAGCATGGTCGATTTCTGCGACATCCTCGGTTGGCGGACCCGCGTCATCGACAATGTGAGTCTCGCCTTCATTGGTGGCTTGCCCTCGCGCATTTTCCGACACGGGCACGATAGTTCCGCGAGAAAGAGCAGTGCTGGTGTCACAGCCGGGTTGGTCTTCCAGCTCAGGACTTAGAGGTCGAGTAAGTGATGGATCCCAAGGATTGTCGTAAAATCTTGCGACCACATCATCATCTAGGTGCTCTTCTGTGGAGCCTCGCAGATTGGAAGCATGCGACAGTGTCCCTTTATTGTAGATGCTCGTCTCTATCACTTCCGTTGCGACTGTCCGGTTTCCCGGAGTGTCAGATGAGGATTTGTTGGGATGTAATTCTCCTACGTCAGACGTCCCTGACTTCGACCGCTGCTGACTTTGCTTGAGACGGCCGGTGCTTGCCGTGTAGTAATTGACAAACCTGATTCTCCGTCGGCTGCCAGCTTGGTGGCTTTGAACATCCTCCAGAGCCCTAAGTCGAGAGTAGCGAGTCTTCAACCCATTGTAATCCGCCATGCATCCGCCAAATTCAAAATAGGATGCGAGAGATGACTTCGTGGCCTTCGTCAAATCATCAGAATGCTTGTTGATAAAATGCAAGGCATTAGCCCACGCACTTCGCGTAGCCATCCGTACATCATTGGGAAATGGGGCGTTGTAATTAGGATCATTGGTCGTTGAGAGGAATGGAGGTATGGCCTGCTCGTTCTCGGACACTAGACACGTGTGTGAAGGAGAATCGATTGTCACGTCGTCACTGGTCGGCATGGGCACAGAGATCTCACCAGGATCTTCACTGCCTGTAGGTTCTGTTGCTGCTCCGGGGGCAGCTGGCGTTGAACGGAAGAGGCTACCAATACCGCTCACGATGACTCCTGGATGCATTCCAAGAAAAGGGGTGTCAAGGCTGATAGTGCCTAGAACGTGGTGACTGGTATCGTTCCTTCCAGAAGTTGGATATAACCCCAGCAAAGCCACTTCAGCAGATAGTATACCTCCCATGCTATGGCCAATAAGTATCACGTCTGTATTCGAGGATTCATGTGGTCGTAGCCTTAACGAATCACGAATCAGCCCGGTGCTGCTAGACAAGAGCTAGGCATCATCGACGCTGACCAATTGCTGAACTCCTCCCTCGCATAGTCGATTGCTTTCCTGGACCTGTATCTCGGATAGATCTTGCTGTGTATTTGATGTGTATCGCCCAGCTTGACCGTCACGAGGTTATGCACATGGGCTGGGAAGCTTTGAAAGCTGGTTTCGTTGCCCATGAAGCCATGTATATAGATTAGGAGTAAGGTTCTCTTGCCATCTTCTAGATGCTGCTCTGACACGAGAGACTGCGTGGACCTCGAGCGTGGATCTTGATTCGACCACGAATAGGTCAATGGCTGCGAGTGATAGATCGGCGCTTGCCCTATGTATTGAGGAGGCTCCTCGGTATTGGGATATGCTCTTGGCGGTAAAGGAGGTGGTTCGCGGCCATCGTTGTTGATTGAAGATGATCTGTAGGTTTCTGAGAAGTAGTTTTGGTCGTGCTTGAAGCCCATTTCTTAATCCGAAGCCACGTAACTGGGAGGCTGTTGATGTACTCCGAACACGAGCGATGCGTGCGAAGTTCAGGGGCGCTGGTATTATAATCGCTTATCGATAAGGACAGGTCAGGGTAGCGTACACATAAGACACAAGCAATGAACGGATTGAAAGGACGCTCCTCGTTATCTTTTTCAGGGCGGTGTTATAATTTCACGTTTGTGCGTCAAAGCCCGCGTCTACAGCTGCATGATACTCAGGCCGGTTCTTCTGAAGCGCTCACCTTCGCCGGAGGAACGTGAGAATTATCTAGAAATCTGTCAACAGCACTGGAGGCGCGACATAGATCAACGTTTACACGATAGCACAACGGCATTCCGACTAAATACGATCTTTAGAAAAAGCGTCGTTGAGTCTCTTCCACTCGAACTAAGCGTCATTCAATCCCGAGCCTCCTAGTCCCATCAGCAGCAATAATTATTCTAGAGCTTGCGGCAATGGGAGATGTCGGTGATGCACGAGTCCCAGTGTGGCTCGACTGCGACCCAGGTATAACATGAGGACGGCATGGTAAAAGACGCCAATGCTTCCTCTACGCTTCTGCTGCTCCGCTAACCGTACACAGGGCACGATGTAGGCAGTTGGAAAGCTCTCCATTCTTTGCCTGTGCGAATGACTAATCTCAAGCTCAGGACTCCTTTGCTATCCTCCTCGCGGCCCATCATCCGTGTCTCAATCTTATAGGCGTGAGCACGGTGCATGGCAATGCTTCATTGGAGTCGACAACAAGAAATACTGGCTCTATTCTCACCGCTATCGGCCGACCCGAGATCCCAGTATACCCTGGTGCTGCGAAGCCATTCTGCCGAGAAGCTGTCCATGCGCCCGATATACATGGTAAGTGTGTCATTGATAATAGCCGGTAGTCATCCGAGCTGTGCTCATCATACTTGGCAGGAGCAACTGGCATCGATGGTACAGATCTCCTCCCAAAGCCGTCAAGTCCACCGCTCAGACATACAAATGCTATTCTGGCGATGCGAGCTGGGCTGCTTGCTCAGCAACCAGGAAGATCATGGCTGATAGCTACCGGAGCCCTGACGAACGTAGCATTGCTGTTCGCTACCTTCCCAGACATAGCTGAGCATATCAAGGGATTGAGCATCATGGGTGGTGCGATTGGTGGCGGATTTACCCATGTCTCCATGACGGCCGATGAGAAAGGATTTGGGAATACCACCTTCTACGCCGAATTCAATATCTATGTACGTATTGCAACCACATCAATTTGTTTGTCGTAAGATGAATTCTACTAACAGAGGTGCAGTGTGACCCCGAAGCCGCTCAGTCTATCTTCTCGAACCCGGTTCTCGCTGCCATGACGACCCTAGCTCCTCTGGATCTTACCCACCAAGTCATCGCCACGGAGGAGGTCAGGCAACGCATCTTGAACGGACCATCTGATCCTCACAAAGGCTCCGGCCTCACCATCCGTCGAATGTATCACGACCTCCTCATCTTCTTTGTTGAAACCTATAGAGAGGTTTTCGGGCTTGATCAAGGCTGCCCTGTGCACGACCCAGTCTCCGTCGCCGTTGTCCTCTTCGACGAAGGCATGAAAGATCTGGCATTTTACGATCGTGGACGCGAGAGATGGGACATCAATGTTATCACCGACGGCGCGCATGAGCCGATTGATTATCGCAAGGTCCGAAATGCGGATCACGCCCAGCTTGGGAGGACTGTTGCGAAAGAAGTGGCAAAGGGCGGAAGAGGTATTCGAATACCGAGAGGCTTGAATGTTGGTCGCTTCTGGGATGTTGTCGACGAATGTATGCAGCGAGCTGAGGAGGCACTACTCGCGCGGCGGTAGCACGGCAGGCGGAGAAGGAACCGACAGCTTCGTATGAACATTTTGTCTGATTACCCCCACACGTGCTTCAAGATATCAGATTGTTCTGCAAAAAGAGGTAATCAGCACGGCATGCTCAAGTCCCACTACCATACGTGTCGCAAACCCCCGGGTGCGCACAAACCGTAACGATGCCTCCAATTGACCACATTGATATAATCATTGCTACCGCCTGCCCTCAACCATAATAACATGGTATCCATGCCCAGTCTTCACCTCGGTGTACTTCGGATTCCCTGTCGTACTCGGCTCCAGCTCATACGCAGCCTTCTCGAAAGCCGCGTCTAATGCTCCTCTGGTCTTCCATCCTAGACTCCCACCTAGAAGTACTGATCAGCCACACAGCTCAATATAACTGCCTCTATTCCAGCTTTTCAAACCCTCCGTTCCCCCATCAGCCTCCATCAAACAAAATTCCAGTACAGCGACTCACCCTGCCTCGCCTTATCCTCACTAAATTCTCTCGCCACATCATCAAATTTGCCTCCGTCTCTAAGCTTTGTCAGAGCTTCTTCTTTCTTCGAATGCTTCTCGCATAGAATATGGCGCGCGTTGATGGCGGTTGCGGGTTTGAGCTTGGATTTGCTTGCGTCTTCTGTGGTGTCTTTCTTGGGTTTGGAATTGAGTTTTGAGGATTGAGCGTTTGAGGCGGCTTTTTTGGCGGGCATTGCGACTGGCTCTGTTGGTGGTGGAAAGATGTGGGAAGGTTGTAGATGGTGGAGGTGAAGGAGGGGGGTGCTGGGGCTCGGAGACTCGTCGGCCCGCCGAGTCCTTGGGGGGGCTTGGACTGCGGGGCGGGAAGGATTTGGTACGCCGTACTTCACCATGACCCCGAGCGTTCTTGAGCGGATCCACGGATCTTTTATCGCGGTTCAACGCCAAAACAATATCAAAGGTCCATAGCCCCTGTTTGAATTTGACCGATTAGGTGTATCCCGGACGACGGATTGACACCGCTGCGCAGAGACACCACTCTTGAAATTCCGTTCATGTCATGACGAAGCAAAGATCAATTCACGAGCAATTTGTCTAGCTCTTTCTCTATCGCGATGTCGGTGCGAATGCTTTGTTGAGTACACCTGGTTGCATGCGAGTGATAATGGATGCTATTTTCTAAAAGCCAGAAGGTGAATTGTTCAGCTTACCGCCTTTTTGGAGCCCGGGCTATTTCGTGTTTCGTCCATGCCTTTCGTGGAACTAACATTTTCTTCTTGCGTTCTGGTGTCGTTAAAGATATGAAGATTATTCGGACGGGCTATTCAGATGGTAGAATGATTTGTTCACAGGTTATATTAAGCATCGAGGAGCGATCTCATGCCTGGCAAGATACGCTAGTATACTATTCAATCGACTGGGAGGCGGAATGCAGGTTTTGATTGGCTTATTTTCTGAGATACTAAGCAAGCCCCATAGAATAATCCAACGCTAACATCTCCAGGCCATTCACCTGCAAGTCTCTCCGGTCTCTTAATCATAGACCGTCTCCGCATATCCATGCCAGTCTTTACGGTTCTCGTCCTTCCAAGCTATCCTTTTGCCATGGTTCGCCGGGCTGGCAGTACGGTGATGTCCATGGCGGTGCGAACGGTGCTTCCCGTGGTGGTGGCCAGAACGATGCTTGCGACGTGAGTGCCCATAGCCACCGTCTCCATACCCGTCCATCTGCTGCTCATTTGCTCTCTGCTGCGCAAGCTGTTGCTGATATCTACTCTCCTCCCGTGCGTAATGGTCACGCATGCCTCGATCCTGCCAGCCCCCATCGTAGGCAGCGCGTACTTCTCTCTCGTGATAACGCCCATCGTCGAAGCCATGAGTATAGATGCGCTTTTCGTCACGACGGCGGCGCTCATCATTGTGTTTGACAAGACGCCTTTCTTCGTTGCGTTGATCCTGTTGGTAGCTTGCAGAATGTTTGTAGACATATTCGTGATGCACGCCAAGGGCTTTGTCTTTCTGGTACGCGCGTTCATCGAATCCTTCTTTGAAAGATTTCCATAGGCCCATGGTTGATGCTTTCCAGTTTTTGCAAGTATGGATGCCCTTGGTCCTGAAAGGATTGGGTGTGACGGAGCTTCGTGAGTTGTACCGTAAAGGAACACTGTGTGAGGGCATTAAATAGGTGAGACTTGTGAGTAATATGGGTGATAGTGGCAATCGTGAACACCGAGTCAGACCTTTGGATGGGGATTGACTCGACTGCAGGACATTGAGTCCTATGCCTTCATCTAAATTGCATGAGCCTTCTTACTCATCCTTGCTTTGCTTGATGAAAAGGTATCTCCAAATGGCCTGGAAAAGTGTAGGAGATGCCAAGGCTCCGAGAAGTACATGATGAAACCATATACACGACAGATGATGATAGAGGAGGAAGTAGATGGGCGTGACGTCTTTCCGGTCAAAGTATAATTCAAATGAGATACCACAAGGGCGAGTCCCCGACGAGGAAGCTGCCAACTGATACAAGCCTTCCAAGAGGCCGCCGCGTGCAGACGCAGGAAACTAAATGGTCTGTACTCCCGCTCTTCGACTTCCACTTTGTAAGCTCTCTCGAACCCAGTGGACCTCAAAGCTTCGATGCCTTGTTGCAGAAATATACTCAACGTCCCACCATCGTCGAAAGGCAGAGCTTTTCGAACCGAACATTACCAAGTCTCTTTCCAATTGTGATTCTTCTAGCATCAATCTTGACAGATGAAGCAACGTCCCAGAAGAATTAACATCACTTCGGTCTTTGAGCAGGTACTCTACAAGGCCAGAACCTCCAGAGCCACAACAGAGGTTTCAACAATAATCAAAACAATCTTGCAAGCTTCACATGCGACTTTGGGCTACTATATCTCTATAAAGACCTTGGAGGCTTGCTCCGGATGCAAAGAGTAGCAAATTACCTGGCCGACTCCGCTGAGCTAATTGCATATAACGGAGAGGCGCCAATGTATCATCTATACTTACCAAACCGAAGAGGCATGGAATCATACATTCCACTCGAACAGTGCTCTTGTGATGTTCAAACTTCCATGGACACCCTACGTAGCTCCACGTACAGTAGTCCCGCTTCATGCCTATGCCGCGGAACTAACGCCATAGACTATACCAAACACAACCCAACGGAAGAAGAAGCGAGCCTGATCACTAACAAACCACCAGTATGATCCCCAAGCAAGCGCGATTGCATGTATGTGTACGTCCACCGCGCCGCCATAAGTAGTCATGTTGATCTCGCAACACGATCCAGGGCCTTCACACGACCTTGTATAGAAGCTGATCACTCATGTGGCCTATGGTGGAAGTTAATGACCTATGAGGGCTCGCTCGAACCCATCAAGCTGTGGAAGGGATCAGAGTACCCGGATCCTGTTGACTTGATCTGTCGTAGAAGTGGTATGCGAGCTGACCAGTTTCGGGCGTGTTCCCAAACTGGGTGGAATCGCTCGATGTAGCTCTGCTACCTTGGCGGATTGGCATTTTCGATACCCTGACTTCGCAATGACGATTCGACTTTTCGTAGAAGCCTGACTGAAGTTCTATCCTACGCTTAAGGGACACCTCTTGCGAAAGGGAGGGAGACTTCGGGTATAAGTAGCAGCGAACCACGGGTGGTAGAGGACGGACTGATGGGAAGCATGGCATTCTCGCAACGCCCAAGGGTGGTTGGGTGTAATACGACGGAAGAGCGAGACGTGGTTCGTCATAACGGAGGGCGCAGGGCCATTGGGGGGCCACGTGAGATCGAACGCATGGATGAGCTGGTAGGCTAGATTAAAATTGAGAAGGCAGGACCAGCTGAAGGGTGAGAACGCTCCCAGTTGATCCGAACAGTCGGTGTCCGGATCGCCAAGGAAGATGCGGTGGTCAATATGTAGATTCCAGCATTGAACCAGCGCCACTAGGAAGCGCACCCAATACATGTGAACAACGCTATGTGCATAATGAGAACACGTTCGATTTGATATGATCCGTGCAGTGGAAAGTGTCTTGAAAAACAGATCTGTTTAAGAGATAAGAGGGAAGCTACTTGCATGCATAGACATTACTGCCAGTTTGTCCTGACTACATATCTACCTCTACGGCTTCGGTAGTATCTTGCCCCGCTCTTCCACACTCCCCAGCTCCACACATATCTCGACATTAGGTCTGAAGCATTTTTGTAGCTCCTCAAGTAAAGGCTTACAATCGAGACCTTTGATTGTAACCTTCCGAAGGCGTATAAGCTTCATGAAGCCCCCGCAGAGCGATCGCGATCTAGCAATGTAGGCTTGTAGCTACCATGAATCGTCAATGAAGTCTAGATTAGATTCAGTACCAAGAACTTACTTTCAATAAATCCTGTTCCGGAATCTCGCATTGAGTAAAGTCAAGATCGAGGTACTCAAGAGCTGGCAATGTTTCAGGACCCCACCACATCGCGACTTTTGACCAGCAATACATAAGCTGAGTTGTGGCACAATCGCCAAATTGCCGTAAGTGAACCCCACCAAAAATTGCAACAGGGTCTCGGCACTCAGAACCGTTTATCGTCATGTTGAGTGATACATGGCGTATAAGAGACAATCTCCCTTCCGTACCCGCCACCAGATCGGTACCGAAAGGCTTTAGTGGCCCGCATGCCCAAGAGTTCTGAGAGTAATCTACACATATCATTAGCCAACTTGAACTTTTCTGATGTTGCGATAGGATTAGGACTTACATGGCTTTATCGTCAAGCCCCCTACCATGAAGTAATCAAATTCCCGTTGACGTCCGAACGAAAATATATTTTGTCCGTACAAAATCGGATAGGTTTCGTAGACACAGGCGCGACATGCGCGAGCAACTGCGCCATGAAGTCCAGCCGCAAGCTTATCACCAATACTAAAATCACCGAAGATTTCATGTTGGTCCACCAGTCCCACTACAAGACCATGTGATCGGTGCTTGGGCGTGATTATCTCATGAGCAATGAGAAGACACCCGTAGATCTTATTCCGTATTTCCGCAGGAATTCTGGCGAAGAAGTTGGAGTCCTTTTGGTTCTCATATGCGATTTGGAGCGGTGTTGTTGTCGGTCTTTGATCTCGAATTTTATACTCTTTCGCTCCAATATTCGAATCTTCCAACAACAATCCCGCCAGGTTCTCCATTATTGCTACCTTTTGGGGCAGGTGTATAGAAGACAGACATGGGCGATCCAAGAGTTAGGAATATATATCCATATAGGTAAAATGTTGTTCGCGCTTTTAAATTGACACTCTTCCTATATGATTGATTCGTCACAACGTTCAAGTGTTGATCATGCAGGGTACTAATTCCAGAAGCCTGCTCCGGAAGGATCAACTCTCTTGCAATCTTTCAGATGTGTTCTGACCGACCATTGATGATTCACTGCAAACTAGCAAACCATGCATGGACACTGATTGCTTAGTCGTAGGACCCCAAGAAAGGAGCAAGAGAAGGGGTCGCATAGAAGTTACGAAGTACTTAAAATTAGCACCCATAGAACTCAAGATATAGCGTTGACTCTCGATCCAAATGCAAAGTGACCGTCCCAGATAGATGATCAATGGCCGGCGCCCTGACCAGAGCCTACGTAGAATTCTATGGTGGACCGGCCTTTATGGGATGGCGCATCAGCGCGGCAAAGAATCGAATATGAAGACCAGGAGAACTTTCAGGGTTGGCAGAATCCTGTACACAGAGCCACACCTACTTTGCAACTTCGAGCCAGTTTCCATGTGAGGGTGTTCTCTCATAATCAGTCTCTAGTATGAGTTTGTCTGGGTCATAGTGATCGCGATAATAACTTATTCATGGTCGGTCAGAGCGATGACTGGACAGGAAGACAGGGCCATAATGACTGTGCCTACCCCATTTTGATAGCTCGACGTAGTAGGGATTAGTTTGCGAATGTACTTCAGGTTTGAAGGTGTGAGCTTCCATTTCTGTTCAGGATGCTAAGCCTTTTCAAGTATAGCTCAGAAACCTAGGGTCACGTGATATCGCGTCGAGCGCGCTTCTGCCTGGACAGCAAACGTCTTCACAAGCAACTCCTGGATCGATAGCTTGACCCTACAGCGCTCAAAGATCGATGTAATCGCATTCTGGCTATCGCTAAATTCACAGAACTTGTTGTCTAATAAAGAGTCAATACCCGACGCCGTTGGATACTGCCCATGCGTAATAGGAATCATGGCCGACAAGGAGGCTACAGTCTACATCGTAGACCTAGGAGCCTCCATGGGCAAAGTTCACAATGGCCGAGAAGTGTCCGACCTTGATTGGGCGATGACATACGTATGGGATAAAGTTACCAGTACAGTATGCATTCCCCTATCACGCTTGCGACAACATATTGATAAATTCAGGTGGCTACTGACCGGAAGACTGCTACTCTCGGTGTTCTTGGCCTACGCACAGATGGTATCAGTAATGCTCTTCACCAGTACGTCAAAGTTTGACCAATGGAAGCTACCGCGAACGAAATGGGCGATGAGGAAGGCTTTTATCATATCTCCGTATTGCAGGAGATCAGCCAGTATACGGCACGATGACATCCTGTCAATCTATTGCTGAACAACCTCCAGGATCCTTATGCCAGATCTGAAGGCTATGCGGCAAAAGATCCGGTTGAGCAGCACTGACGAAGGAGATGGTCCGCAGTCGATTTGCCTCGTCGAACCTGGATCTTGCTGATCCAATTAGCGATATCCGCGATGGTAGTCGCAATCCAATTGATTGCAAAACATTGCAAGAAGCTCAAATATCGCCGAAGGATCATTCTCGTGACGAATGCCGAAGGCTCCATAGACGCTGACGATTCCTCCGAAATCACCAAGAAAATAGTTGGGGATGGTATTGAAATTGCAGTCATGTAAGTGTTTGACACCGGCTCGCTATTCACAAAACTGAGATCGTCAGTGGCGTAGACTTCGACGACCCGGAATATGGCTTCAAGGAAGAGAATAAAAGCGCAACCAAGGTGAGATTGCTTAGACCATTGAACCAGGCTAGAGCGCTCATGCTGGATTTCAATAGCGCAAGAATGAAGCCACTCTTCGTAAATTCGTCGAAGATTGCGATGGCGTATATGGGACCATGCAGCAGGCTATCGATGAGCTGGGCGTTCCACGTCTGAAGGCTACTCGGCCAGTCAACTCATACCGAGGGCAACTCACCCTTGGGGATCCAGAGCAGTATGATACGGCGATGTGTATCGACGTGGAGAGGTTTCCACGCACTATGATAAGAAGGCCACTTACTGCAAGCCAATTCGTTCAAAGGAGCGATATCTCGAACGGTAACGCAAGCACGCAATCGTCTTCTACCGTCATACCAGATGGTCAAGATCCTGGACATCCAGGGTCGGAGGTCAACCCACTTACGTCCGTCCGAAATGCAAGGACTTATCAAGTCAAAGACGAGGAAGCCCCTGGAGGTAAAAGGGATGTTGACCGCGAGGACCTAGCCAGGGGCTACGCTTATGGCTCGACAGCTGTACATATCAGTGAATCCGAGTGGAATGTCACAAAACTTGAGACGCAGGCAGGACTCGGAATAATAGGGTTTATCCCGCGGGACACAGTGAGCCTGCCGAGATTGAACAGGGAATCCTGTCTGCTAACAATGACCAGTATGATCGCTACATGCATATGACGGCTTCCAACGTGATTATAGCGCAGAAGACGAATTCCAAGGCTATTCTAGCTCTATCATCCTTCGTCCACGCACTTTTCGAATTGGAGTCCTACGCCGTTGCTCGCCTGGTGCCCAAAGATGAAAAAGACCCATTACTCGTCTTGCTCGCGCCCTTGATCGAGCCAGATTACGAATGCCTGCTTGAAGTCCAACTACCGTTCGCCGAAGATGTACGCTCCTACAGATTCCCACCCCTGGACCGAGTCGTCACCGTATCGGGCAAAATCATCACAGAACATCGAAACCTCCCCACTGACGACCTCAAGTCGGCAATGAGTGACTACGTCGATCGAATGGACCTCTCGACTTTCGGAAAAGATGATGACGGGTAGATCTCAACCGTCCATGTGTGCGGACTCCACTGACAATATACAGCAACCCAGCGGAATACATGCCCCTAGCAGAGACCTACTCCCCCGTGCTCCACCGCCTCGACCAAGCCGTCCGCTTCCGCGCCGTCCACCCCTACGAACCCATCCCCCCTCCCTACGACATCCTCACACGCTACTCCAAACCTCCCAACGAACTCCTTACCAAAGCCAAGCGCCAGCTTCAAAAACTCGTAGAAGCCGCAAATGTGAAGAAAGGTAATGCGAACCCCTCCCACAACCTTCCCCCTTGACACTAACACCGCCCACCAAAGTCCCCCCCAAAGCCCAATCCCGCAAACGCGCCCGCGCCGACATCACCCCCCTCTCCGGCCTCGACATCGACTCCCTCCTCGGCCCCGCCCCCAAATCCCCAAAGCAGCGAAAAATCTCCGCCGACAACCCGATCCCCACCTTCCGCCAACTCCTCGACACGGCCGACTCCCCCGCCGCGATACGCTCCGCGGTTGAAGAACTAGGCGCCGTTGTCGAGAAGCAGATTACGGATAGCTTTGGGGATAGTTTGTATGGACGGGCGATTGAGGAGATGAGGGTTATGCGGGAGGAGATGGTGGAGGTGGAGGAGGTGGGGGTTTGGAATGAGTGGTTGAGGGGGGTGAAGGGGAGGTTGGTGAGGGGGGAATTGGGCGGGGAGAGGAGGGATTTTTGGTGGGAGGTTAGGAGGGAGAGGTTGGGATTGGTGGTGGGAGGGGGAGGGGTGGGTGAGGAGGAGGCGAAGGAGGTAAGTCTTCTGTACACGGTGACTTTGTGAGGGGAGATGCTGACGGTGGGGTACAGTTCATGTCGTTTAAGCTGTAGCATTGTTGAATGGGATCTTCTAATGTTTGATGACCAAGTCGAGAGCAAGCTATCAATGCCATAAATGAAGTGCAGGAAGGAGCATTAGTTATGACTGACCATCCGTCGCCAGCCATCAAATCGTTCTACCACCAATCCTCACTCGCCCATGCTTTCAAACCTCTCTTTAGCCTTGTCCCTGGTCCGCTCCAAGAAATCCCCATAGCTAGACTTCGTGTTCCTACCCGCCTCCTCAACCGCATCTCCCACTTTCCCACCCTGAGCACCCAGACCCACGCCTTGAACATACATCTCCGTCGCCACAGTCTCCGTTCTCCCAGTCCCCTGCGCACCAAGCCCCTCACCGGCCGACCACCCCATCTTCCCCAGCAGCGACGCCCCCTTCGACATCGCTGGCGTCGCCTCCGCCTCATTACCCTCCTGCGTCTCCGGCTCCGTTACTGACTTCTTCATCGGCAGCGAGATCTTCTTCGAGGTCCCAAACGCAGTCCGGCGTTCCTTGGCGCGGTCGCGGTATTCGGACGTGTCTTCGCCCAATGGAGTGGTTGAAGCACAGGCTTTCGCCATCTTAGCTTCGGCTTTGGAGACGAGGTCTGGGTTCTGCAGGTTGTCGCGGTGAAGCTGGCTGAGGCGCTCGTGCTTGTTGGCTTCGGCGGCGGTCTTAAATTGGCGAGAGCAGAGGTAGCAGCAAATTTTGGAGGGATCTGCATATGTTCTGGTGGGAGGGCCAGCGTCCTGATCTGAGGATCGATCTTTGTTCGCTCGATCCTTGGAGTCATTCCTTTGCTCTAGGGAATTGTCCGGCTTCACTCCGTGGAGCTCGGCGTGGCGATTGCTCCAGAACTGCAGATGTGCTGGCACGGTCTGGTGTTGATTAGTATCACAGGAGTTTTAGCAAGCAATGATGGGTGAAATACCTTCTTCTGCTTTCCAGCAGTACTAGCATCCGTTTTTCGCTTCTTAGCCTTCACTTCTGGTTCCTTACCAGGCTCGACAAGGCCTTCGCCGGCGGCCGCCGCAGCAGCCAGATCAGAAGCTGATGGGACTTGGCTTTCACCAATGATTGATGCCAGCTTAGGTGAGCCCGAGGATACTGCCAGCTCACTCACATAGGCCTCTTCATCCCAGTAGGAGAGCTTAGTAGCCGTGTTGCTGAGAGGGCTGAAGGTGAATTGCTCATTATCTTCAGTGGTGCTGAAGACTGGCACGAAGATGCCGGCATGGACGTAATCGGCTGTGACGGGCTTTGAAGATATGGTGAATCTCTCGAAAGAGTTGTACCGGGTCATTGCGGCTTGTGCATCCTGGAAAAGGACTCAGCAAGTGGCTCTCAAAAGTAATGAAGTACTCGTTTTCAAGGAAATAGGGACATTGGTTCGCAATATTAACTGTGACTCGTGTAACAAAAGCGGTCCCGAGATTTCATTGGGGGGACCTCTTGCAGTGGATGTGCAGGCGATGTCGATTGCGCCACGAAATCGAAAGACTGCAACATACCTCTACAGCAGCGAATTCGGCGAACCCATATCGCCAGCTTTCTTGTGTCTTCCTACTCCGAACAAGCAGGACTCTTCTAAGACTGCCCTCACGAGCGCCAAGATTCGCATCGCCAGTGGTCGATGCGACCTTCGCATTCCCTTTCTTGGAGGTATTCGATAAGGTTGGAGACGGTTTCCGACTCGGTTTGTAAAGCTTCGCGACGCCTTTAGCAAGAAGCTCTTCAGTCACTGTGGGCTCCAGGCTCCGGAGAAGGAGGAATTGCGATGGTGTGCCATCGGGTGACGCGTCGCTAGCACCATTATTCGATGAGTTGTTCAATTTACCAAAAGCTGGGCCACCTCCCAGAGCAGCCATGTCTGATAACGTCAGAGGGATGCAATGCGGAAGACAACCAGGAGAATGACTTGATGCGCATACCACTTTGTGGAGTTTGACACCTGTAGCATCTCATGCGTGTAGCGAAGTTGGAAAATGTACACTTAGGTGGTTTAAGTGAGCTTCTAGTGCTGGGTGACTTGGCTGCTTACGATTTTGCAAACCCATTCACCTTCTGTCTTCTCACCGCGACTACGGTCATCTCTTTCGCGACTGAAAGCGATGCGGACTTTGGCTGCCGAATCGTCACCATCTGTTGAACTATTCCCATAAAGATAAATCATAGGATGACTGCGCTCCACAAAAGCCTTCGCCTTGTCCAGTGTCGAGAACCTTAGAAACCCGAAACCACGCGACACCTCTGCATCAGAATCAGTAATGACATACTTTCCGAGTGCTTCAAGGTTTATAAATACTTGTCTGCCGTTCACGTATCACGCGCACATCATCAAGTGTATCGACGTTATGGTACTGCTTCAACTCTTTCGATATCTGTATGATAGCCAATATGCATGACTTAGCCAGAGTCCCATGATGTCCCAATATTGACTTATGCTCAATCATATCGTAGCATTCAAAGACATTGTAGGTAGGCGGGTGGGAGGTATTGGCGAACGTCTTCTTCAGTCATCTCCAGCGGCAGCCCTTCCAGGATCACCTCCCGGCTGGGTAATCCTCCATAGTCAGGCGACCTGTTCCTCCTTGGACTCCGGCTTTGGCTTCGACTACCGTAGCTCGGTGACCTGTATCCCTCACGGTCGCGATCTCGATAGGTTCTTTTGCGACCTTTTGGCGATGGAGAACGTCCAGACCGATAGTCGTTATATCTTCTCTTGTCATTTCTTCCGGTCACCGCTTCACGGTCCCTTTTGATTGAAGTATCTGCAGAAGACCTATCTCGCGGAGCCCTATGATGGCCTTTGATGGGCTATGGTTAGCAGACGCGCAGGTTCAATGACTTTGAATGTCCTGTCTATGGATTACCAGGCGGAGAAGCATATTTTCCCGGTGGAGATAATTTTCGTGTTGGAGAGGATCTTTGACGGAAGCGATCTCGCGAGCGTGACCTAGCATAACGTTCATTTTGGGCTCGTCCGTTACGTTCGTTGACGTAGGATGGGTATTGTCCGTAGTCCTCATAGAGGCCACGAGGCTCCTGATGGTTTCTAGCTGAGGCCATAACAAGACTGATGAAACTGATGAGATTCAAGTCTGCTTCAAGATCATGCTATCTCTGAAGAGGATGCTATTGTGATGTGTATGATGACCTTTGAATTGTGAGGGTTGGCCATGCTTGTTCGGCCCGAGGTGGATCCACTTTTAAGAGCTAACAGTGAGCTCATCTAGGGTTAGAAATAGGGTTCAAGGATATTCCTCTGACTCATTGTCAAGCACCTATGGTATAATAGAATCGTAGGCCGACCACATTACTTGCCCTGCATCAACCCCAATTCCACAAGTAATTCCGACGACCGGCTTACTGTTTACGCCTGCTCAACGCATGAGCATGGGATGACTGCCATTCGCGTAATAAAAGGAGACCAGGCTGTCAGTCTCCCGTGGTGGTGTCAGAAATCTTCAAGCTCGGTGTGTCCCTGGATATACGACGCGTGTATCGGGTTTGGGGCATTTTTTTCGTATTGTCATAGTGGCTGAGGACCGTGTGACTCAACTCGCCCTTTCGGGTCCTTCCTTCTCTGCTTGTCCACTTCGTCAGGCATACATATATCCTGACTTCTACTCCATTCTCGCGCCACATTTTTGTCAGACTTGAAGCCTGATCGGTTCTCTCCGTCCTACCAAGGCCGACCATAAGTCCTTGACATCGATCCATTATAGATTTGAACCATGGCGTATGAACTTCGTGATCCCCGCTCGTCGACTCTAGATTCGTATCTCGATGACCTTCGTTTCATTTCAAGAGATCATGGGGACAGCCTTTCACCCTTACAATCTGCGACTGCGATGACAGACTATGACGCTTTCACCGGCAAAGAAGAGTTCCTCTCGTCGGAGGACGACGCCTCACCACCAAAGCAGCGGGCGGAATCCCGAGCCAAAGCAAAGAAGTCACGGAAAGCCCAAAGGGTCCTAGATTCTAGCAATACGCCCGGCCGGTCCCTTCGGCCTGCTCTTGACGTTCTCTCACGTCTGCGTCACGATCCCGCATTTTCTTCTGAAGCGTTTACCATCGGCTACCTTGATCGTCACACGCCCGAAGTGATGGAGCTACCTCTTGCAAGCTGGAAAGGTGGAGAGGTCACCGATGAGGATTTCATCCCGCAACACCGTATCTTGTGGTTCAAAAGGGATGCCGATGGGAAGAAGGTGTGGGATCGGAAAGGGAGATATGACGAGATCTTTGGTAGTGGGATGGTGCCCGTGAGTGGCACTGAGGAGAGCAATACTCTTGATGCTTGCGATGCAGATAATGCGGCCAAGGCTCCGGCTGATGCAACTGACAACCCTGCTGAAGATCCTTCGGTAGAAGCTAATCACAAGAAGGATACGATCAGACCGGGCGTGGCGACTGGAGGTAGCCAAGCTTCATGAAGCAAATCTGCTGCAACGACTGTCAAAGATTCTAAAGAGGCCGTTCTGATGCTTGTTTCACTATGAATACTCGTCTACAAGCATTTGTCGGTTGGTGACCCCAAGGCACTCAATCAGCGGATGTTAATACTTATACAGATTATGAGGTTCAACGCAGACCTTGGTGAGCCTACTGGGTGTGTTACTATGCCCACGCATACCTTATGCGCTGGTATGCATCATCATATGCCAATATCTCCTTCTTCGATTTTTCGATCGGGTAGTGTAACCCCTTTGACGGCTTGTTCTTTCAGCTGCGGTCTTCATTGGCCGTCTAGCCCATCGTGAAACATTCGAGACGGGTTTCCGGAAAAGTGTCAAGGGAAAGGTGCACCGGTCTCGGTCACTGCACGAGCTAGACCTGTCAATGTTTGAAGTCATGTTATATGAGCCACCAATAGCTCTATAAGCAAACTCTTCACATGCGCTCTGCAGATGTTTATCTCCAGGAAAGAATGAAATCAATGAACAACAATCCGCCTGTCTCATATGTTTGAACGAGCACAGTGAAAATGGCATCTCGCCCAGAAAAGGCTGCATCTGCTATATCCTACATACCACCTTAACGTCAAGCAGAGTAGAGAGAACCGTCTTGATGGAAGCCGCAACGACCACTGCGAGTTCCGCCCTTATAGCCATTCATCGTGCCAACGCCCAGATCACAATGCGTGGAATCACCACTGCTCCAGTTGTCTCCCGCACAGGCGAACGTCACAGGAGCTTCATCCAGGCTCGGAGCATGGATTTCTATGGCATACGGCAGGTTGCTGTCCATACTCAGGGTATTGTTCCCTTTCATCCGGCACCGACGCCTTCATGACCTGTCCGGTGGCCGCATATCAGCGCTATAGACGATGATATCGAACGCATATGTGTTCCCGATCCCAAACTCGTTGCGCTGATGCTGCGTAATCAGCATCGTGCACCATCCAGGCGCGTACCCAGACTGATGCACGGTCGTGTTGTTATCGATGCCGGAAACCGTCGTTGGCGCCGACTCAGGGGATCCTGCATGTATTCAAAATCATTGGCGTCCTGAGAGATATGAAGGAGAGTGATCCTTTTATTTAGAGCTGAACTCATCAATGGGAAGCCTATTGAAGGAAGTGAAGGATCCTGGTGAGTGTTCAAAGCTGAAATAATGATTGAGGCGTGTCTATGAGAGAGCTGAGGAACACCGGATCCTGTCACCAAAAGTCGGTCTAACAAATGAGGTACAGTCAAAGACCTTAGAGCATGATGCTTACTAGGTAAGTCGTCGCTAGACATATGAGAGCCCAGATTTCGATTATTTAGGTAAGATCTGGGTTCGAACAATATGAACGAACGCGTATCTAGACGAAATCTGATACTTGGGAAGAACAAGAACTCAATATCGTGCAATCATAGTGTAGTGAAATAGAAAGATTGAATAGACATAGTACTTCTAGTAGGCCTACACTTTCTAGACAGACTGTCTCAAGGCGAGATCTAGAAGTATCATTGCTCCGTAGCAGGAGCAGGAGGGGGGGTACGAGAAAAGAAGACCAGGAGTCAGAGAAGTCCGATCGTACCTTAGCCACATCGTCGGAAAGATTTTCTAGCTTTCAGGAAGCGCATCTACGATGTCATAATATATTGTTCGAGAATTGAAGTTCATAAATATCCGACTCGGAGCCAGAGTATAAGTTTGGCTGGTGACTAACCGTACATATACTAGTTAAGTTCGGCGGCCCGACAAGCGCGCAGATCCGCATGCTCACACGCCTATTTACCTGATCAAGCGGAGCGTCCTCACTTATCTAGTACTCTACTCAGAAAGCCTCTTGGCGCCATGAATGGTGGATAGGACTTGCGAGGAAGGCTAGAGTGAAGTCAAGCTTCAACATCGCGGCGACGGAAAGCCGCAGAATCTTGTCCATGATGAACCCTTAGTTCTCTTCCCAAAATATTAATAGATCATCGAGACCATAGAGGGGCTGTCAGGATCAGAAGATGATGCCGCCAATGCTAATGTCAGGCTAAAAGAAATGGAACCGATGACAACCAGACTTCACCAACCGTCGTCGGACTCAATCGAAATTGATCCCATTCTTTTTCCTGGCATAGTTCAAGTGAACGTACAAGGCGCATTCATCGTTACGGAAGACTTGGTCAAGCCAGGCACAAACGATGGGGATGGTGCGAAGCATGATACAGATATCAGGCTACCCAACCACAGAAGTGTCGTCAGCCACGTCGCACTCGATGTACTGCTCTAGTCATCCGAGCAGGAATGTCGACTGATGCGCTCTACAGATTGGCGGCTCCCTCATAAAGCTTGTCTACTTCTCTCGTGAACCGGATGGCGATGAAAACGGCGGAAGCCTGCACTTTCTGAAGTTTGAGGCGGACAGGATCGACCAATGCCTTAAGTTCATACAGCAATTGAAGACTAAGCAACGAGCTCTGCAAGATTCTACATCCCACGACCTCTGTGTCATTGCAACGGGAGGAGGGGCCTACAAGTACTACGATGATCTCAAGAAAGTACTCGGAGTCGAGATAGTCAGGGAAGACGAGATGGAATGTCTGATACTGGGTGAGCTGAGTGGCCCAAACCTCAATGTGGCTTCATGGCTAAAATGTGGAGACGGGTGTAGGCCTTGACTTCTTCATCACCGAAATCCCCTGCGAAGTCTTCTCCTACAGCGACGGCGATCCCATGCAGTACATCGAAGCCAGCGCAGATGTCTACCCGTATCTTCTTGTCAATATCGGCTCTGGCGTATCCATGATCCAGGTTTCAGGGAAACGGCAATACCAGCGAGTTGGCGGGACGTCTCTTGGAGGGGGTACTTTCTGGGGCCTGCTGTCACTCTTGACTGGGGCGAATACTTTTGATGAGATGCTGAGCATGGCCGAGAGAGGCGACAATGCCGCAGTCGACATGCTCGTAGGAGACATCTACGGGACGGACTATGGCAAGATTGGACTTAAAAGCACCACCATCGCCAGCAGCTTCGGCAAAGTCTTCAAAATGAAGCGGGAAGGCGAGACACATGCTGAGCACTTTGGCATGTCCGATGAAAACAACACACAAGAAGATGACAGATCAATGTCAAAGCGTCCCTTTGGGCCGGAAGACATTAGCCGCAGCTTACTGCTAGCTGTCAGGTTAGTCTGGCCACTTGCTTTCGTGGTCTTGCACTAACAGCTCGCAAGCAACAACATTGGACAGATTGCGTACCTGCAATCTGAGAAGCAGGGACTTGGAAAAATATACTTTGGTGGCTCCTTCATCCGTGGGCATCGGCAGACGATAAAGACACTATCCCACGCTATCAACTTCTGGTCTGACGGCAAAAAGCAAGCCTACTTTCTCCGGCACGAAGGCTATCTCGGTTCTGTTGGAGCTTTTGTCAAACGACAGCCCAAGAACTGGGGTCGACGAAACAGTTTTGAGTAATTTACCGGGTAGCAAAGAGACTGGTGTGATTAGCCATTAAACTGAGTCGAGTATCAAAATGATCATAATGCCCTCATCCACTAAGCTAAGACTGATATTCAGGCCTCTTTCCTCGGCCGCATTGTCCGGAAATCATTCAATCGACGAAGTCCCCCTTCCTTCGTGCGAACCACCCATACAACAAGAGGTCCCTCGATCCTGTTTCCGGCCGAGGGAGCGCGACAGATGCGAGAAAATTTCAGAGGAGTGTCGGAGGCCAGCATATCCCAATGATCAGCTATCTTCGCATAGATAACAGTCTCTTCCAAATCCTCCGTCCCGGGAAACATGGCGTAGCCCGATGGACCCAACATATCCTTAGCCAGACCGACGTCAGCAGTGTCTATGTAGAAGCTATATTTCCGCCACAAGACCCATATTGAGTCATCATGCACATTTTGCACCAACACGTAGTTGGATTTTCCCATTCCTGTTGTTTGTTGCTTTCCGTAGATTCACTTGGTGCGCCGAACCTTGCACCCACTGGGGAAATGTATTTACGGCTTTACGTTGGGTCGTGCGACCACCGGAGCCTCATACTTGGCCTGACAATTGGCAACTTTTTGGTAAGTCTAAAAAACTTGAGAGGAAACCCGATGTATCCATTCAGTATGTGTTCAACTTGATGAAACTGGGAGAAGTGCACCATGGCATCGGATCCGGATGGCCTACTATGTTGGTCATTTGGAGTATTCATCCATCTCTGGGGATCCATTTTCAGAATATAGCATAGGCAATACCGTTCACCGAAGGTACGTCAGAGTGAAAATACGGCCACAGTACTCACGATGACGCTTGAAGTCTGACATAACTTCGTTTCCAGTTATTGCGTTGGCGTTACTGGCTTCGGTCGAAAAAGGATTTCCTGCAATTATAATCGCGGCCAGCGTTGAATTCGAAACACCATTATCACTCTTACTGCGTGAACGCGGCTCCCCTGACTCTACGCTGGACAGATTAACCTTCCAAAACGAGCTTGTAAAAATATCTGAAGGCATGAAGCTCGAGCCATCTTTTGTCCAGAAAGCGTGTGGGATTCCCTGATTGGACTCAATCTGCTAAGGATAATCACTGGGATCAATGTCATGGGCGACCTGTTAATGATACAGGACGCCAAAGTAGAACGAATGTAAAGCCACACAAGATACAGATTCAACTTTTGACGGTAAGCTATGCCAATGATGTAGCAAAGCGAGCTAATGGATAGATTTCTTTAGGTAATATCTCCAGCCGCTCCCTTGCCCACTGAGTCGACCTTCGTCTTGTACCAAAGCCTCGCAATGTCAACGATAGCAGGCTTCAGGTTCTGCTCCTGGATGTTAGCTTCTTCCATATCCCTTGTTTCCTCTCGCAGACAGTCCTCGACCACCCATTTCAAGAATCTGCCGAGTCCCTTCATGTCCCTCGTTACTCTCATCTCTTTCAGGTAGCCCCAGCCTTGTTCCATGCGATTTTCTGTTACAATCGCTTCTGCAAAGCTCTTAATACGACCGTCGCTGTCGGATGCAGCTGCGGGAAGCTTTGGCTTCGCAGCCACAGCAAACATTTCTCCTTTTGACTTAAACCAGAAGTCAGGATTGCTGGAGTGGCCACGTGACTTCCAGACAATACCCTCCCCAATCCCAGAGACTCCGAAGGTTCGAGCGTACGGGCACTCCTTTTCCACTTGCTTGACTAATGTATTGATCTCTGCCTCCGATTCTGCGGGGTTCTGGAGTTGAAGAGTTCTGTAGAAGAATCCGGCTCTAGAGATGTTGTATATACCGATGGACTCGTCGTGGATATCACCATATTCGTCATCCGGCAGCCACGTATCGTTGACGTTGACCGAGACGATAACAAACTGTTTCTTCAGTTGCAATAGAGCGACCTTCTTCTGTATCTTACCGCCACAAAACTCGCCCGCTATGACCACAGGGTATGTGGTTTCAAGGGGTGTGGAGGGATTGAGGGCACGGTAACGAGAGATATAAGCGTTCTTCAACGCAAGGATATCCTGCTTTAAAGGGTTTGCAAAGGTCGCGAAGCCTTCGTTATCCTTCTCAGGCTGGAGATCCGTTTGGTTTCGGGATTGGAAACCGATCGCGTCTTTTGCATCGATGACCATATCTGCATGAGTTCCGTGCAGTTTAACCGTGCCGATCAATTCGAACGAGGGCTTGTTGAGCTTCCGTGCCTCGTACAAGAAATCTTTCAACTTTCCGATCGAGGGATACAATGTCGAATTGTTTGTCGTCACAGGGGTAGACGGCAAGGAAGGATCCATGATGACTTGCGATAAGGGAACAAGAAGCCTTCTGAAAGGCTTTCTGAGCCGAGCAGAGTGCTGAAGACGCAATTATATAAGTGTTGAGGGGGTTCTACAAACGACATGAGTCATAATGAATTTGTTCGAATGCGCAGCTTCCCACTCTGAATTTCAAGCCGCCACTGCCGACAACAAAGAAGTACCAGGTCACAATCTACTGTGAGTCAACCCCTTTCTAGGCGTTCAAGGACTTCGCTGACTTGGATCTCTCGTGATGCTCGCACGCCAGATCCTGGGTTTTTGAGATCATTGATTGCCCCACATACGACAAGTTGGACTCGCGAACGTTGAATGCAAATCAATCTGATGAAAAGTCAATGTCGAGGTCCGTATAATTTGCCATACATTCAATAGCAACGGTTTGATGCCCTCAGCTCTGTCGAAAACGCAAGTATTGCTCAACTCTGTGGTTCAGACGCTTCGATTGATATTGCGCACGGTTTTCCCCGTTGACACAAGGTAAGTCCTGGGTCGACGCCACCAAGCCACCGCTTTCCGAGGCTTTTTCACTCACTCTTCCTTCTGTCCAAACATAGTGCTCCGTCTTGACTGCTTGTGTTGATAGCACCGATGACCATACATAAAAGGGTAGACATACAAACTCAAGGTAAGCTTCGATCTCACAATGATTGTAAGTGGCGGTTTTCTTCATCGCCTTGGGAATCCTCTCCGTCAATCTTCGAGAGTCGACCGAACAGGGAAGGTTCGAGGAAGCCACATGCCAAGCCCCACCTCGTGCAATCACACTTCCTATAATAAGTACATTAAGGCAGCATCTATCCTTCTCCGCTGGTCAGCCTGTCGGCGCCGCTGTGAAGCAGAAGCCATTTACTTAAATTAATTATAGAGGTGGTCATGGCGCACGAAGGACAAGCGGAAGCGCCCTTTGCGAAGGCCGAAAGGTTCAAGGTTTTGGCGTTCCCTGTTTGATCAGCTGCAGCAGTTCGTTCTTTGTTTGGCAGCGACCAATCCTTCAGATTGGATGTGGTAGCGCCCTGCCACATGTTCTCTGGGCGATGTCCAATCAGCCTGCAACACCTCGAAATCTGCTGCCAACGAAATCCTCCGAGGGCTTGCGACTTAATACATATCGAAAAGAGTGGGAAGACATCATGGTCTAGCCTACGGCTGCGCGTTCTGGGCTCTGCGGGCTCTGTGGAAGGGCAGGCAGAGACGGTAGCATCCTGCCTCAAGCACCTAAAATCGACAACTCATTACTGAGGATGGTTGTTGATGACCCCAATGCGCGAGGCTGAGGCTCTGGCTTGAGTCCGCTCATAAGACTCAAGATAGTCCGCCATGAAGTCCCTACAACGCTTTTCCTTCGATCGAGCTTCGGCCACAATACCGGGACAAACATCGTATCCTTTACTCTATACCTGTCGTGTTCTGATACGTTTATTTCTACCCATCATTCCTTGGCAGGCGCAAGGTCTTATTCTCAATGGGCTTGCATACATCCGATGGCCTTACCATAAGGGTAGGAAATCTCCCACGAGAGACTATAGAAGATGATGTTGCTCGCTTCTTCAATGGTCGCGTTGGACCCAGTGGAGTCGTGATAGCCAAAAACGGCATTGGTAATCTTGTTCCGGAAGTGAACAGGAGGACAAAGCTCACAACCGTAACGTTTGTGAAGCAATATTTCAAAGTCAAGGCACTCGAGGAGTGCAATGGCATTGGTTTCAGTGCTCAAAGGGGAGATGGCGCTTTGATTGTGAGCGTGGAAGATGAGTTCATAGGCTTGACCACGCTTCATTGTACGGAAGGGGCAAATGTCGAGTAGGCTGCCCATTGCGTCTCAATACGCCTACTAACGGCCGAATAGCATCGTGGCTCTACATGGCGTGAGCGGACATGCCTGGGATTCTTTTGCTAGCTCACACAGTAGCCGCGAAGGAATCAAAGAAACCTGTTGGTTAAGAGATGAGCTACCCAGGTTTTTCCAAGTAGAAGCCGGAAAAGCTCTTCGACCAAGAGTAATGAGTTGTGGCTATCACGCCAACATCTGGGTCAAGTCTACTATTGACGGTTTGGATGCGCCTGTGTTGGATGTCGTTCGCTGCCTTGACCTTGAGAGAAAGCAGGTTAATTTAGTCCTCCACGCAATCAATATCGATCTCGCTGACACTACAGTTGAGGATCCTTATCGGCCATTGATTTTCATCGGACACAGTCTTGGAGGCATCGTCTTAAAGCAGGTACGAGCATTGCATCCCCGTCGCAATCACCACATTGACAGCTCACAGGTGGTGAACGAAATGATTACCCGAAATAAACAGAGAGACCCAACTTATATATCGCCCATCAGAGCGTGCCTCTTCCTAGCGGTACCGCACTAAGGGACTGGCAATGCAGACTACTTCGGTACTTTCCTGAAAGCGATAAGTAAAGTCCTCTTACCAGGGTTCAGACCCAACGCCAACTTCGTGCAAGACCTCGAACGAAAGAACAAGAGGCTTGCGGATATCACGGACCGATTCATACAGATACTCAATGCTAACAAGATCGATATCATAGGTTGTTACGAAAACCGGGATTATGCACCTGGCAAAGGCAAGATACCGCAATGCGTGACACTCGTTGCTTGGGCGATTCAAAACTGACATGATGGTAGATCGTCAGCAAAAACTCTGCTATTCTGCAGTTTGCCGGTATGACGCAGGACCCTGTTCCTATTGATGCGAACCATAGCGATGTAGCCAAGTTTGGCAGTGCAAGTCAACACCCATTTGTTCAGATCGCCACCGAGTTCTCCGAAATCAGCCACCGTGCTCTGCAGGATCTCACGCCCCAATTCTCAGCTCTAGGTTTCGAACAGTCACCGCAGCAAGAGGCCTCTAATCACACTATAGTACCGCCAATATATGTTGCTGAACCCCTACAACCAGGATCGGAGCCTGCGTTCTACAAACTCACTCGTTACACGACCGTCTTCTTAGTCGATGACTCAAGTTCAATGGAGGACATTCCGGAATACAACATGTTTCCATGGGAGGAAACAACCAATGCTTTGGCAGCATGTGCGAAGTTAGTTCTTGGCGCTGGGGGAAGACTGAAGGTTCATTTCTTCAACTCGCCGGAGGTAAAAGAGGACATTTCAGGTGTTCGAGATCTTATCGATTTCTGCAGCGGAGTGACCCCAAAGGGCGATACTACGACCTACCAAAAGCTCAAGTACCATTTGGATGAATTCACGGAAGGCTTCAAACCGCTCACCATTCGACAACGCGAAGATTATCCCGGTCTGAACCTTGTCATTTTCACCGACGGCGCACCAGAAGGCCGATTTGATGATATCGAAGAGGTCATTGTGGACACTGCTCAAGAACTTGATCAGATGAAAGCAGACAAGTACAAGTTGGGCGTTCAATGGGTCCAGATTGGCGACGACAAGAAAGTTACGGAATTTTTCGACAAGATCGATGACAAGATCAAGGGCGCGCACAAATTGAAGCGAGATGTATGTGTTAGAGCCTTGATAATATGGATAACACTGATCGCATCAATAGATCGTCGACACAACTCGTTACGACCCTCAAGTTGCAACAACAGAGATGACCTACAAGAAAATCGTACTTGGTGCTATTGATAAAGACTGGGACGAAGAGGCCAGCGCAGCTATCTCGGAAGGACAGCGCTCGGTTCTCAGTCAAGCTTCTGAGCCTCGCTATACACCAAACATCCCTCAGGGACGTACGCCTCATGATTCGTGGTCTTCACAACTAGTCCGTCCAACCCAGAGAACAGAGCTAGCCTCGTCCCGCCAATATACGAGCTGATTATGCGGCACTTCGATCTCACCTAGCCACGTTTTCAGAGAGCTCAAGCGGTGGATTATGCATTATTGAGGAAGCGGCGCCTACGCAGTCTTTCTATCCATCCTTAGACCGGTATCGCCGATTTCTCGACTGCGGAAGGCAAGCGTTTGTGTCCCTGTTGGTGGAATCTCCTTCTTCTTCTTCCCTTGTAGCTTCCTGCGATATCGTTGTATCACTAGGTTTCACAAAGTTTCGTCCTCGGTACCTCATTTTGGCAAAAATAACTCTTAGCGAGGCAAGTAAAGCGTTTGCTTGTCAGTATCACAGGCTGCAATGACCTGGACCTTATCTGGCTCATTTGATACTCAGAATTGGTATGTTGACTATGCTGAAACCCCTTGACACGTTGCCTATTGGTCACTCGAAGGTCGCGATGGGCCATGGTCGTAGGGGGAATTCCATTCACCAGCTCGCACATCCTCGAGGCTCGCTCGTCCATTGCGACAGGGAAGCTTTTATCACTCCTAAATGGTTCTGAACCAGCTCGGAACTTGTTGCGTAGTCACCTCTTCTACCTTCGCCTGGAAGGGCATGGAAGAATAAGTCTGTAAGTATGTGTCTCAGTAATTCGCTCCATTGTGAACCTTAAGCCTCGTAACTGGTTACCTGTAGACATTCATTTACGACACCTGCCCTTAAGTACTACCTTGGCCTCGCCCTGAACATATGGGTGCGGAGGCTTCGACGTCAGAAAATTCCCGTATTCGCACACAGAGGAATGGCTAAAACATGATACTGTTGAACGACATCTCTTACCAACATGCTGGGTGGTACAATTTGTCAATACTGAAGACTAAGTACTCTGCATTCACCTCAAATCACTGGCCCTTCATTCGCTAGCACTAGCGTTCCGTCCGCCTTTCTCAACTTTTCGGTAGAGCCATAACCCTTACTAGCACACCATCCACCACCACACCACCACACCACCCACCACCACAGCCATCTCAATCATTTCTTTGCAGCATGAAGAGGTGAACGCCAACCTGTGTGCTGCAAGCGCCTGTCTCTTTTCTACAGACTACGACGGTTGAGTCATCTGACCTACAGACACATCGACCTGAGCTCTCACTTCACAAGTTCATTTGGGTTTATCGAGGATCAATACCCATCGGGTCTTCTTATCACCTGCAGCCAGAATGATCATCATTGATGAGAAAGGCGACCTTGTTATCAGGGTCACTGAGCTGACCAGAGACGATGGTGGAGAACGCTCCGTAGTCGGAGTCGAGGAATTCCGCGTCCGCAGACAGACACTCATAGAGGCGTCAATTGTGTGGAGGAAAATGCTCGGATCCCTCACCTGGGCTGAAGGTAGCCAAGATACGGTTAACTTCGAGGATGATCCCCTCAAGAGTACAGAGATCTTGTTCAGGGTCTTGCATAATGCCGTGAGCGAGGATACTTACGAAGTCCCGATCAAGGACATTTGGTGAGCTAGCTCATACCTTTCTCTGACACCAGCACTGACTCTCGGCACAGGCGTCTTATGGCTATGGTCAAGAAATGGAGAATGAAGGTCCATTTCCTAAAACCCTGGTTCGCAGATTGGTACAAAAAACAGAATTTCGACGAGGACGACCTTGATGAGGATGAACAACGTCAACTGCTCTTTCCATGCTGGAGCTTCGATCATCCTAATGGTTTTGCCATGGCGACGCATTTCCTCGCATACAACAATTTTCGGCACATCAAGGAGAGCAATCCGACAGAGTTCCGAGATCTCCATCTTCCGCACCGTATTATCTGTAAGCATCATGACTAAATTTCCTGATGGATCTCATCTTTCGAATCTGACCCATATCACAGCTCAGCTCAATGCTGCCAAAGGCAACCTCCGTACAGTCATTCATAGGAGGCTATACGGACCTATTAAACACTTGCTTGGGACACGCTGCAAATGCAAAGCAGAGACTCTGTGGGGCTACGAGAAAGCCCTTTATGACACCGGCGCATGGCCTCTCGAAGAGGTCGGGAAAGGACATTCAATGCACGACATTATGAACCGGCTCGGGAAGTTCAAGTACAAAGTCGCGGAGACAGCCTGCATGTTCCCCTGCCATCAGAATTTCGAGCGCATCGTCGAGGACGCCGTAACGTATACGGCGCAGAATTTCAACGGACTATGCCTAGACTGCATGGACCGTATGAAACCCAAGACTGGTGATCGCCATGACGATTATTGGCGCCACAACAACTTCCGTGACAGGGACGTTTGGTTCAAGGGTTGTCGCATCAAGCATAAACAGCCAACGTGGTATTTCTCCTTCATGGGCAGTCAGGAGGACAAGGATTATTTGCAGAGCAAAGACAAGCGTCCTTACGAATCGGACTCGGACTCGGACCGATATCCGTAGCTGGACTCTATGGATTACCAAGACTGATCTTGTGGTTGAAGTCCTGTGGGTGATACAATATCTTGAAAGACCTCCAGCTGACTTTTCTAGTTGTGCGAAACGGTAGAAGCTTACAAGTCTAGCCACAGCCCCCTAGCCTTCGGTTGCTGTCTAGAGAGGTGCGCTGTCGGGCTTCTGAGCGTGAGAGATTTCCATCATGGACTTATTCATCTGGGTGGTCCGTGTAGACAGGCAATGGTTTAAGCTTGTCAGTGCCGAGATGGATAGCTTTTTGCATCACGGACTTTATCAGCTAACGAGCATCCCTGTATCTAAGCTATTACGGCGATCTCCTCTACTTGATTGCAAACTCGGAAAGACTTTTCCGACCATGCTATATTAGCATCTCGAGCACAATAGATCTCTGTCTCATTGCTTCCCTCTCCCACAAATTTGTCTTCGCCCTTTTGCCGAACAGACAAAACTCCCATTCCCCTTATTCACAACGATATGAACCGACTCTCATGCAACATACTCACTACGATTGGTACATCAGAAAGAAAGCATAGAGAACAACCAGCATACGTGGCTCACTGGTCGGCAAGTACATCTGGCTTTAAACACTACGAGTCAAGAACGTCGAAGACCGAGACCATCAGGAAGCCAGCTGAGGACGGCTGCTGCTTGGGAAGTCTGCCGTATTTCCTAACGAAAAACCACTTCTATCCAATCCATCTGACCTGCTCGAGAATGACCATCGTGAATAAGAGGTTTCATAAGTTTAAGGCCCAGATGTATGTAGTTCAAGGTCGAAAGAATAGCTTGATCCCCAGGCGTAGCAAGTGACTTTGCCTGAAGACCAAGCTGGCTTGCTTTCTAAGGAGAAGGATATGGAGACGACTTTCAGGTCCATTTGTACTAAGTTCGTTGCACAAGAGAGTCCTTGATCAAGACTCGAAGGAGATAGGCCAATATCCCGCTGCTACTTAGGTTTTCCATGGGGGTCTATACCTGGTCTCGACAAACCGTTGATGCGTTGATGCTGCCGTAGCCATACCACTCAATCTATGGTTTTGAGTTGGCTCATTATAGACGAGACAATCATCGCGTCAGCGGACAATTATTCTTGGAAATCCTAATTGAATTGTTGTCGTTCGCAAATGGTCCTAAGGTAGGTCGGCCTATAGGTAAATTGGGGGACCGAATTGATAGTACGGAGTAGCGGTTGTCCTATCGGGCCGGCGAAGCGCTTCTAGCGAGCCTTGGCGGCCACAATCGAACTTTTGATGGCCCTCGGGATGCTGGTCGATTTTTCAAACCGCTACAAATCAACCCATAATCGTTACGAGATTCAGTCAGCATGGGTAGAGGTAAGATCTACCTCATCATGGAAGACCAGATCGGAGCTAATGATGCGAAGGACCCAAGAAGCATCAGAAGCGGTTGTCCGCACCACACCACTGGCTGGTACGTAGCGTCTGTTGTATCTGGAAGCATGCGCTGACATACGGGACCTCAGCTTGATAAACTCAGCGGTACATATGAAGCCCCTACTCGTTGACCTTCAACTGAGATGGTTCTACAGGCGCCTACGCTCCCAAACCATCTCCTGGCCCTCACAAGCTCCGTGATTGCATGCCCCTGATCGTCTTCATCCGCAACCGGTAAGTAGCAGCCGCGCAAGAAAGCCTTTTTCTGGTGCAAGAGCAGATCACTGACAATGGCAACTTCGATAGACTCAAGTATGCCCTTAACTCGCGCGAAACCAAAGCCATCATGATGCAGCGCCTTGTCAAGGTCGACGGCAAAGTTCGCACTGACTCCACCTACCCCGCGGGCTTCCAAGATGTCATCTCGATTGAAAAAACGGGCGAGAACTTTCGACTCGTCTACGATACCAAGGGTCGTTTCACCGTCCATCGTATCACGACAGAAGAGGCGGAATACAAGCTCGCGAAGGTCAAGCGTGTGCAGCTGGGCAAGGGCGGAATCCCATTCTTGGTTACGCATGATGCGCGAACGTGAGTTTGCTGCATTGATTCAGTCGTTGGACCAAGCTTTGGTAGTATTCCTGGAGAAGTACTGACGGAAGCCGGACTAGGATACGATACCCAGACCCGTCAATTAAGGTCAACGATACGGTCAAGATCAACTTGTCGAACGGCAAGATCGCCGATTTTATCCGCTTTGATACCGCTGTGATCGCCATGGCTACTGGTGGACGTAACATGGGCCGTGTTGGAGTGATCACGCATCGTGAGCGTCACGACGGTGGTTTCAACATCGTCCACATCAAGGATGCCATCGACAACTCATTCGCTACGCGGGAAAGCAATGTCTTCGTCATCGGGCGTGAGAAGCCATGGATCAGTCTGCCTAAGGGCAAGGGTGTCAAGGTCCGCTGCAATATTCTTGTTTTGATCTCTATACTCCGGATACTGACTCGTCGATCTAGCTTACTATCGCGGAGGAGAGAGATCGTCGCCGGGCCGTTGCCATCGCTGGCCATTAGGTGTGCGCAATACGGTGCTGCAGCAATTCCGGTGGTGGGAACAAGTGGAAGATTTCTGGCTCAGAAGCGACCTCCAAATTAGCAGAGCAACCCTGACATCACAATCAAGAAGCTTTGCACACGACCTTCGACGTGTTCTTCGTGGTCTTGGAACATGCTCCTACAGCACTTTCCTCGTACTCCTCACAACCCGGTCTTTCCCAAATACCCCCATAAAATACAGCACCCTCACAACCAACAAGAAAAACGTAACGCCGATATTCCCCCAAGCCGTAGCATTCCATCCTCCTACATCCATAAAGTTACGATGCCCAATAACCCAATACGTCGCAGCCAAATGCCCAACATCGCCAATCGCACACGCAATCAGGTAGTTCCGCACAACAATCGCCTCGTTGGTGTAATATAGAACTCCAATGTCTATGAGGCCAATCAAGCCGTAGCAGTTGCTGAGCTGGAGGGCGAGCACTTGGGAGGTAGATGTTAAAGGGATGGAGGGCATGCGCGAGGGTACTTGGGAGGAGACGAAGAAGGAGGTGTTGATCAGGGTAGCGGCCCAGCCGGTGGTACTGGAAGACGGGCATTAGCAAGGTGGAAAGGGGTGTGTGGAAGGGGTCGTACAGTGAGATGGGCTCGAGGATCGTGAAGACGATGCGGGGGATGGGGGGGAGGATTGATGCCATGATCTTGCGGGCGTTTTCACCTCATCACTTTACAAATTTGTTATCACCAGTAGCCACGGGTATGTATAAAATTTATCCCGAGCTATCGATCCTAGAACCACCGGGCCTGTGCAGCCCCCAACCTGAGAGAAAGCGGAGCCTGTCAGATAAGATTAGGGCTTCTGAGCTGGAGAAACATTTTACCGGCAGATGCCAAGACCCGAGGTCTCAGCCTCGGCCCTGAAGAATGATACTGCAATCATGGTCACAAAGCTCGAAGCTTGTCTACTTTGACAGTATCGTATAATCGAGACCACAATGCTCAAGAACCATCGAAAATTCAGCACGGGACGCACTCTCCCAGAGAAGTCGCTGTCTACATCTGACATGTGAAGCTTTCTGAGACACGATGACCTACAGCACGGGTGTAGAGTCTACATCTTGCTCCATCTCACGCAGACACCATGGCAATGCTAGATACACTCTTCGATGACTTTCCGCTGAGCTACCCTTCGCTCCGCATACCTCCACTCCAGGATCCATTTCCGGACCTCTCTGCTCAATCCGCTCGGTTATCACCATTGGAGCCCAACGCTCGCGTCGATGAAAATGTTGACAATGGAACCTCTAAGCTGACGGGCCGGCGGAAGGCTTTAGCAGAAGCGAAGCCTATCGGCGAGCTCACAGCGTCGAATGACTTACGGCCTATACAAAGGAATCCCCGCAAGAAACCGAAGCTACATGAGCATGAGCGCATTGCGGATTTCGTTCAGCTTCCTCAGCCAAATGCTAAAGCCAAAAATGACAAGCCTCCACCATTCCAGCCAGTGTCCATTCTAAATGAGCTCCTTGAGCCTCCTCCAAGCGCAGCGTTGTTCCCGCCAATAACTCCGAAAGAGGGTCACGGCGAACCAAGGCGGCGTTCCTCGACCCCGTCTCAGAGTCCGTCCAGGCATGATGACACTCCCGCGTCGAGAACCATCAACACACAAAAGCCATTCGAAAGCTCGTCTTCCAAAAGAACCTCTCAGCGTCCTAGAAGGAAGTGGACAACGCAGGAAACCGAGCAACTGATGAAAGGTATCCAGCTGTATGGAGTTGGAAAATGGAAGAAGATTCTACACCACCCTGGGTTCTCCTTCCAGCCAGGGAGGACTCATGTGGATCTGAAAGACCAGTATGATATACATGCTTCAAGGACGCCTTCGTTCACTGACCTTGACGTCATAGTTTTCGGACGAAAACAAAGTCCATTCATGATCCTGAGCACGTCAGCGTCCGCAAGGGTACGTGGACGACGGCTGAAGACGCTGACCTGGAAAGGGGCTATAGGAAGCATGGGTTTTGCTGGACAAGTATCGCTCAGGATCCAGATCTTAATATATCACATAGGACAGGCCCGCAAGTACGGGACAGGTTTCGAACCAAATTTCCAGAATTGTATAGCGGTGATGTCACCCAAGACCCAAGCAAACGCCGCCCGCTGCTCAAAAGTATCCATCGTAAAGGAACCTGGAACGACGCCGAAGATGCTGACCTCGAGAAAGGGTATCAGAAACATGGTTTCTCGTGGGCGAGGATAATTGCAGACCCGGTGCTCAGTCTCGGGCACAAGACTGGCCCACAGGCAAGAGATAGGTTTCGCACCAGATTTCCTGAGTTGTATGGGGAGGATATACGCCCCAAACCTAGTGACGGGACACCACGGAAGAAAAAGAAGAATCTCGAGCCAGAGAAATCGAATCAGCCTGCAGATGTACAAGCAACGGAGCGATCAAGCTACAAGCATTCATCGGGAGACTTGCCTGATACGACTGCAGGTGCCCACAATTTGGAAAATAGGGATGACTTGTCTGATGAATCTGCTATTGTGAGCGAGAACGATAACGACTTGGCTAGACCAAAGGAAACAATCAGTCCTGGCAATCTCTCGGTGTTCAATTCAGGCACAAATAATATCATGGCACTTCTCAATAGCGATATGGAAGACGACCGACCATCATCATCTCTACGACTGGACGGGTGGGATGCGAACGTCACATTAGCGCCATTACTCTGGGAAGAGATGGCTACAAGGCCAATGTTCGACCTGGAATGACAGGCCATGAATTGGGCATATGGCTTTACGTGGCTACGTAAAAGGGTGTACATAAGCAGCATTTTGATGGTAGATTTTCATCAGCCTTGCTAATCCTACAGGGTGATTTCATATCTTTTGAAAGTTCAAAAGCAAGACTTCAAGGTGCTGTCTTCGAAAATCAATCTCTTACCGGATGTCAATGATGTTTTTTTCACACAAGTATATATCACGCAGCACGCCCGGTACATGTTGCGACTCAAGCTCGCCACTCTTCACCCAACATCAACGCCTTCACGCCTTCTCAGCTAGCAGTTCCACCATTGCCTGCCCAACCCCATTCCGTCAAAACGTCAAAACATAGTGGTCCACACTGACCCTCCATCCCAAGGATCGTCGCAACGCCAAAAGCAAGCAGATCCCACGCTTACAAAAACCAAATATGACAATAGGTAAAACAGCTCTTTCTTTGCTACATAGCTAAATAAGCCCATAACAAACCCCTCCGTAACTCCCAACCTCTCCAAAAGCACTATATAAACAAACTCTATTTCCAATGTCCAACATTTACCAACAGCAAACACGTGATCCCGTCCTTTCGGCTAGACCGCCAGCAGTCCAGATCCCAATTCAATACTCCATCCCCTTGCGTTTTCTTACCTAACCCCTCCTCTTCCCTCTCCCCCCGCCCATCCTAAGTATACTTTACCCCCGCCTTCGCCTTCCTCGGCAGCTTCGTCCTCGTCGGCTGTTCATCTGCGGGCGCCTTTCGCTTGCGGGTTCTTGGCGCCGCTGCTCCTGCTGCTGTTGCTGCTGCTACTGGTGGAGGTGGAGGAGGTGGTGGAGGAGCTGCTGGGGCTGGAGGGGGCGTGATTGGGCTGAATGGCGGGGCGGTCGGACTCGGTGTGCTCACGACGAGGGAATTGGCGCGGGTGGTGCCTGCGGGGGGCTGCCAGTTGAATGCTGGGGGGTGGGGGAGTCAGCGTTCCGTCTTGTCATGTTAACGAAATAGCAGCGGACTGAACAGCCCATCGCCAACCCATTACTAAAGCGGCAAAAAGTGTTTGCTTCCCGCCATCGAGCTAACACACAAACCGGAAAAGCCTACTCACCTCCATGCCCAGCATCCCAGCCCCCATCCACCCTCGCCAGCTTCCCCGCCCGCGGCCCATCCGCCAGCTCCCCTTTGTCCTTGTGCTCATGGTACTTGAACACCCCACCATGGTTCCTGAGCGCCTCAACCGCGAGATGAACGCCCTTCTCGTCTTCGATGGGGGAGAGACACTGGTTCCCAGCCTCGAAGAAGGGGGCGTTGTTGTTGAAGGGGACGGTGGGGTCGATGGGCTGGCGGTCGGCTAGGGTTTGGGCGCCGGGGGGGAGGGCACTGGGGAAGATGGCGCCGGGGGAGGAGGAGAAGGGGAAGACGCTGGGGAGGGAGGTGCGGATGGTGGTGCGTACTGGGGTGGGGGGGGGGGGCGTTAGTGTTGGGGGTTTGGGGGGGGGGGATGAGCGGAAAGGGGGGGGGATGGATGGGTTTGTGGGAGGAGATGCGAGGAAAAGGGGTGGGAAGGCAAGACTTACGATCGCGCAGGAGGTCACGGTCAGAGAACCCCGAATCGCCGGCGAGGTGGGCGGTGATCCGTTGCTCGATATCCCGGAGGAACAGCCAGTTCTCACGGCGGAGCTTGTCTTGTTCCTGCACCACGCCGCCATGTCGTTCCACGCACTGGCCATTTCGACCGCTCATTATGACCTTGGCGGTTCCAGATACGCGCTCGAGCTCTTCAGGTTATGTGGTCAGTGAGTGCTAAGGAGGTTGAGTGGGAGGTGGCGCTTCTGGATATGGCTTACCATTCGCTGTCAGTACGTGGTCACGGGCTTCCCGGACGTGCAGGTAGCTTTCGAGCTCGTTGTTCATGAGGTCTGCACTTAGTGCCCGGGGAGGCATGGCGGGGCGTGGGTTGGGGATGTCGTGGTGCTGGAGGAGGCGTCCGTGTTGAGGGATGATTGCGCGAGGGGCGAAGCGGCGTGGGGATCGGGGGGGGCGGCTTGCCATGTAGACTCCGTTTATGTAAGGCATCTTGAGGATGGTAGAAAAGGTGCGACCTGCGCAAATGTAGTGAAACAATGAGAATAGAACACTTGGGATGGAAGTAAAGGCTTGATTGTATAGCGTGTAAGAAGATGATTCTGAATAGAGACGACGACGGCGAGGAGAAAGAGACGAGAGAAGAAGAGGAGAGGAGGAGAGGAGAGAGCAAGAGAGGCACGGGCTATCGCAATGCTGTAGCAGACAAAGAACAATAGCATTATTGTCACGTTTGACAATAGGGACAATGAGACGGAAAACAATAGGGATCAAGACATTCACGGTGTTTCTGGGATCAGATGAGAGATGGGTGAATCCCAAGTAGCGTAGTTCAGCTCGACAATAGGAACAAGTGGGAGGGTGTTGAATGAGATACCGTGAACTAACCTTGTGAATGCAATTTAGTGTATTAGCAAGTTTGATGTAATATCTGCTACCGCAAAGCACAACAACCTGTTAACAGCTCTGACAAACCCCTGCAAATCAACATGCATGTCCATCTCATTTGTCCCTAGGGGTTTCACAATGCCGGAGCTGCTGCATACCAAAAGCAGGCAGTAAGGATGTCTGAACCTTCAAATTTGTACAATCGAAAAGAGAGCTTTTGCATACAACCTTGGTGAATCATCCCATACGCCTAGCACCACTTGCTGCTTGCGCCTCAAGCCGCTTGAAGCTCGAATGATATCTCTGCCATATTGAATGCTGCTCTCGCCCTCCCTGCCTCTGTGAACAATCTCTTCCCCAGCCCATCCCTCTTTACCACGAATTCCGATCCCAGTTCGGATCTGCCCACTCAGTCAGCATCCCTCCATCCCACTCCTCCTTTCATCAACAGTAGAACTCACCCTGCACAAAACTCGCCATGACCTTACTCCCCGTCTGCAACAGCGGATGGCCCACCACAATCTGCAAAAACCGCTGCAGCCCCTCCCTCCGATGCTCGATCACATCATCGCTGAACCGATTCGTAAACACCTTGCCCGGCAGCGGCGGGATCGTAACACGCGCGCTCTCGCGCTCGAGGATATCACGGAAGTATTCGAAGTCGGAGTAGCGGCGGCGGACAGTGCTGTGTTTGAGCTTGAAGGCGGGGATGTTGGTGCGGCAGACGATTTCGTAGTCTGTGTACATGCTGCGGGAGGTGCCGTGGGTTTGGGGGTTTTTGACCTGTGGATTTGGTAAGAGGTGTCAGTGATAGGTGGTGGGGGGGAAGGGGGAGGGGCAGTACTTCTATCTCGAGGAAGTTTTCCGGGGGGCCATAGATCTCTTCGAAGCTTTGCTGGCGTGCATCGGGCATTGCCTGCATGATGGCGAGCTGAGCGTTTTGTGTGTTGCGCTCTCAGCTTTAGATGCGGCGCGGAGCAGAAGTCGTCGAGGCTGGTAAGTCCTTGGAATGGGGAAGTACCCGGACGTAGGGCCCGCCTCGGCACGTGACGAATATTGGCGGTACCTACTCGAGCATCACTTTACAATTCAATGATCTCAATAGCCGGAGTTTGCGCATCATAGTACAGGACTTGAGGCTGCGTAGGTAAAGGGTTCACGTTATGGCTATAAGTCCTCCCATACTAAGCTCCATGTTCGATCTCCCATGAGATCTTGCTCACGTAGCGCGCAGCTTAAGCGATTCCGAGCTTCCCCTTTCCTGTGAAGAATAATACATGCCCGGGGAAAAAGGTCCCAATGATGATATCCTGCCCGTCCTGAAGACACCGACCGCTAACAGTTCCAACTCAACCCCACTATTGATAATGACTCGTGGGAAATAGGCTGACGTCCGATCAAAGCCACCATTGCTGACTTCTCCCTCCATTTGATCTGTAGATGGCCTAGTTTTACTTCATTGATCGAACAATCTCTCGTTTGATGGTCGATGATACCCACAAGCTGTGGAACATTGCTTCGCTGAATCGAAGACACTTGGCTTGTATATGCACGGATGATATGGGATTTTAGATGGTCCTATTCCTGTCGTGTTCGTTTTGCGCCGTGCGGATTCCAGCTGGCATCACCACCTTGTCCCTGTTGAAAGAAGGCTGGGTTGTATGGTACTTGATTTGCATGAAACCCGCCTTGACCTGGAAATGAGGATGTCCTCTTTAGCGTACTGCTCTGACTAAACGAAGGGTTCATTGATGGGCTCCACAAGAGGCCAGCAGGGATGGTAGGAGCAGGAACCGCAGACCCCGGGTACTGCGCGAAATTGGCGTACGAGCCCGACTGATTCAAGGCGCTGTTGGGATTTCCCATCGCGCTGGAACCCCGACCCATAGCCACCCCAGATGCCGGTGACTGTCCAGCTACACTAGTAGTGGAGAACGAGCCTGCGTAGGGGCTGGCCCCGGGCGTGTATTGCCCGGATGTGTGGGGAGAGGGGTGAACTGGAAAGCCGTGCATACCTTGCATGCCCATCTGTGGCATACCCATTCCCATGCCTCCCATCTGGGCGCCCATGTTTGGCATACCCATGTTGCCCATTGGCATACCCATCATACCATTTGGACTCATGCCCCCTCTACCACCTCTCATGCCCATGGGCCCACTTCGCATGCCTCCCAACATGCCGCCTCGGTTTTGAAAGCCGCCGTACTGCTGCATCCCTCCCATGGTTGTGCTCTGGAGACCACCCATTGCACCTCCTTGAAAGGCACCAGCCGCCGGTTGAAAGCCTCCTCGATTGTAGCCTGACGACGTCGCACCTCGATTATTGTATCCGCCGCCACGATTACCACGATAGCCGCCACCGGAGTTGTTGAAGCCCGTATGCTGCGAAGACACATTCCCCGAATTTCCGTAGCCACTAGCGGTAGATCGATTGTTGTTCGCGTTTCGCATCGGTCCATCCTTTGGTAAGGTCTTGAATGGGTTGGTAAAGGGATTGGTATAGCTGACGGAGAACTTCTTGGTGTACTGTTGACCTTCGCCGAACGACTCGATCTTGTGTTTTGCTGCTGTGGCGGCTTGCGGTGATTTGAAAAGTATGTACGCCTGCCTATTGCAGGGAAGATAAGACATTAGCGCGTTCACACTCTACATGGCAACATATGGCCTTTACCCTTTGCTTTTCCCATTGACTTTGTGCTCACTGAATGTTATGTCATCGAGCTCGTCCTCGCATTGGCTTTGGTTCGCCCAGCCCCGAATATCGTCATCAGTGACCCACCAATGCAGATCGGAAATAAAAAGGGCAGTCGTTGCTCCAGGATCGATGTAGCGATCGTCGGAGCCATCTTGACGCTTCAGACCTTGCGTCTGTGGGGCCTGTTTTGGCATGTGGACTGGGTTGTGGCCTGAGTCATCAGTGCTGGCGATCTTCTGGGCTACATCCTGTGAGGTTCCATTTTCTAGCTTTACGTCAGGCGAGACATGCTTGCCGTTAGGCGGCTGTGTGGTTGAATGCGGATCGGGGTCGGGGTCAGTAACGTTGCTCGCTGCCGGCTCACTTGGAGCTTCTGTCTTGACGTTGTCATCGCCGACGCCGTCCTGCTGATAATCCTCGCCGCCGTCGCCATAGATATCAATGTCGAAATTGTCTTCTTCAGTAGCCATTGTGGTCACAATGTTCGGACCAAGTAGCTGCAATCCTATCTGTATATTTGATTATGAACACTGTGGCCTCCAAGCTCTTGAAGTAGAAGTACAGGTCTGCAAAGTGCGATGTAACGCATTAGCTTTGAAGGAACATAGGAGAGGACAAGGTGGAGCTATCCGTCAGAACAGCGCTTGTTGATAGACCTTCGAGACCCCATGCATGGCAACAGTAACTTGCGAGGATACAGCATTAATACGTACATTCGAAGAAAGCTCGCCAATGGAGAAAACGGATGAAGAATGGTGGCTCTGCGGCAAACAAGTAAACTCCCAAATACAGGACTTAAATGGTTGGAAGAACTGTAATGTTGCGCTTGATGACTTCGTCTTAGTACACAGGATCCTCTTAGACTTCCATTTCCTTCCGCAAGCAGGGTTCCTAAGGTTTCAGTGAGTAGGAGTAAGTAGATTGACCCTTGGAGACGCCCGAGCAGATAGCTACTATGATCGGTGCTTCTGCTTGTAGCCTTGCCCCCGACCCCAGACGTTGCTTTCGGCCTTGAGACGGAGAGGATATTGATAAGGAGCTCTAGGATGCTCAACCTAAAGTCCACGGAGGTAATTGGAAAGGGAATTGACAGTTCGTGGAAAAGGGTAGGAACTTGAATAAGGTAACAATAGGTCATAGACAACTAGTGAGACGTGCTCTGAGCAGGTGTTTGCTTTGCGGCACTTAGAGTTATCTTATGGAGACGACCGCTAACGATGAAAGTAAAGTAGCCCATGTAAATCGATAACACGAAGCGTCAACCTCCTTCACACCACTCTACACATTCCACACACTCCACTACCAAAGTCGCATCTTTCTTCAATCACCCTTATAGCACTTTCCTCCAACCAAGATGTCGGACCAGTTGAAGGAGATCGCGGACATCCCTAGAGACTTCTTTCGAGATGGCACACAATTCATGAACAGGTGTACAAAGCGTAAGGCTTCACTCTACATAGACGGGGATGAGAGACTACATCAGGCGCTGACAAGTGGGCCTACCTTAGCGGACCGCCGCGAATTTCTAAAGATCAGCCAAGCGGTGGGCGTTGGTTTTGTGGTTATGGGTGCCATCGGATACGTTGTGAAGCTGAGTACGTACATTAATCAGGCATTTCGCCCTCTTTGCATGGAGACCTAGGGCTGCCCCTAGGATATGCTGTACGGAAATCACGAGACTAGACTGACACCTGGTTCAGTACACATCCCTGTCAATAACATTCTTGTGGGAGGAGCATGAAGAGGTTTTTGTGGAGTCATGGCGGAAAATCACTTTGGGCCACGGTAGAGAATTCGACACTCAAACCGGTGGCATCGATACCTGAAAATGAGGTTGTCACAATACTAGTGTCACAATATGAAGACTCTATGCACAAGTACGGCATGCACGGTGTTGATTGTGGGATTCAGTTTCGCAAGTACTCGACCTACAGAGACTTGACCCACACACCCGCTCCATCCCTCTCGAATTGGATACCGATCACTGTCCGTGTGTGATCATCGGATCTCGGCTCGGATCTCACAGGTCTCCAGAACACTTCACAATCCCAATACAATTGTCACCACCCTCTCGTCATTCTGATATATCTGTTGACTGAGGGCTTCGTTGGTAGACCAATTGCTGACCCTCAGTTCCATTTCCGCTTCATCGATATCTCCAAGGTTCGCGCGAAATTGTCGGGAACGTTATATGTACTAACGCGATGAAGGTTCTTCAGCTTTCCGAAAGGCTTGAGAACACGATGCTCTTGACCAGTCTTGAGTCTGGGATGACCAATATCAAAGAAGGCAATCTGAATGTCTCTCAAGCGGTTCGAGATCTCGAGTACATTGCAGAGCTCGTCGACTGCGGTTTTTATTATCAATAGGTTCTCGTCTCTTTCTTCCTGGATAGTCGCCATGACTTCAGCTTTTGTCATGGTCTTCAACATTTCGTCTATCTGCGGATGTTCCATACTTTCTGCACCAAGCATAACCGAGACGCACAGATATTGCATTCGATAGACTCGACTGCGGGACTGAGTGTTCCACATGGTTGGCACAGTGGGAAAGCTGGATAGTGAATGCCTTACGCCCATGCAGCTTAAATGGCTCAAGCAAATGTGGAATCGATTCACTCGGAAAAGGGTGTCCTGGGCCTGGGCATGGATCTGCTTGTTGACACGCAACAGACTTGTGCTAATCTTCTTGGGCCAATCGCAGACAAGAGATTGGTCGCGAGCGATCTTGACGTATTGGTCTTTGCCAAAATGCAGACAGTATGCCCATATTTGCTCGAGAATCCTGAGCGGAAAGCCACGTCAGTGTGTTTTCCCCACGGAAAGGACTCAGACTGATACGAATAACAGGATTCCAGAGTAATTGAAAAGGATTGGATGAGGCTTGGATGGATGGAGAACTTACTCATCAGGGAGATCAAGAATATTGCGAGGTTTACCCCTAGTCTGATTCAACAAAGACTGGCCTTGGCTATTCTTTGCGCAGTTGATGTTCAGGCCTAGTCTAGACATTGAGAAATCCATCTTTACTATGGCGTGACTCGGATAAAAGCGGAGACGGTCCTAGAATAATTTCAAGAAGCACAAGTCAACATCTTGAAAGTCATGTGAATTAGTTCTGTGAGGAAGAAATGGTGAAGCAACGACTATCACATACAACATGCTTCGGGCCGTGATGCCGTCCTCGGTAAAACTATTCGTCCATCCATATCCCAAAAAGTTGACTATAGCTAGTATTGATTTTCTCATAGTATTCATCACTCTCGCAAAGGGAATTGTCGTCATACAATTGCGATAGGAGCTACCTTCGTTACATGCCCTTGCCTGCTGTTGTAGTATCTAGGGTTTCCGCACAGGCACAGAGACCCGCCACCACGCCTTTAGATCAATCTCGAGAGTCTGGAGAGGTTGCATCTGGTTCGCGCATTGATGATGGGTCGATAGCAAAGCAGAAGAGACCCGAGGCCAAACCATGGGCGCACTTTGTTGCCGGCGGGTATGCGTTGCCTTCCGTGAGGATTCCCTTTCGCCATACTAAGATCGTTCAGCCTTGGAGGAATGACTTCTGCGATTCTCACATCTCCACTTGACGTCCTTAAGACCCGATTACAATCAGACTTCTATCAACACCAGCTCGAGATCTCAAGAAAAGCCAAAGGTATTCCTCCACCTGCGGCGCTCTCGATACCACGCAGCGCCCTTTTACACTTCAATGAGACATTCCAGATACTATTCTCGGTTCATCGCATTGAGGGATGGAGGGCACTCTTCAAAGGTTTAGGTCCAAACCTGATAGGTGTTGTACCAGCCAGAGCGATTAATTTCTACATCTACGGCAACGGCAAGCGCATCATAAGTGACAAATTCAACAACGGGCGAGAGGCAGCCTGGGTACATCTGACAGCTGCCGCAACAGCTGGTATTTGTACGGGAACCGCTACCAATCCGATATGGCTGGTCAAGACGCGCCTACAATTGGACAAATCAAGAGCGGAGAAAGCTGGTACCCAAGTGACTAGGCAATACAAAAATTCACTCGACTGTGTGATGCAGACTGTGCGCAATGAAGGTATAAGAGGTCTTTACAGAGGCTTGAGCGCAAGCTACCTCGGTGTGACGGAGAGCTCTCTCCAATGGGTACTTTACGAGCAGATGAAGCTGTATTTGAGGCAATGTGAAGAACGGCTCCTAGCTAGCGGCAGACATCCAACAGCGTGGGATCAGGCACTTAGCTGGGGAGGAAGAGTCGGAGCTGCTGGGACCGCTAAGTTCTTTGCAGCTCTCGTCACATATCCGCACGAGGTCATTCGGACAAGATTACGGCAGGCACCTCTGGAAGATGGTCGTTTGAAGTACACTGGCATAGTACAATGCTTCAACACGATATGGAAGGAGGAGGGCATGGCTTCCCTCTACGGAGGCCTCACACCTCACATGTTGAGGGTGGTGCCCAGTGCCGCCATCATGTTCGGGATGTAAGTTCTCCTTCTATGTGGTCTCAGAGCGTCATCCGGCTGACATATCGAAGGTACGAAGTGGTCCTAGGTTTCTTTGGCACTCGAGCTTGATACCCGGAATGCGATTTTTGTTCACAACCCTGCTTATTTGCTGCAGCATCGTAAGGCAGCCGCTAAATTGTACCAACATGTAATATATATCCGACCCTACCTCTCTCGATATATAATAGACTGGTCATTCATAGGAATCGACTCAAAGTCTAGGGTCCTCACGGGCGGTAGTATTGAAGCTCCAAGTAGGCATGTCTGGTTACGATGAATCCGGACTCACAGGAAGGAATCGATTTCGTGTGCTGTTCCTTGAACATCGCTGCGACCTTGCGACTATGCGCAGAGTCTGTCGTTGCTGTCGTTCCGCATCGCCGTGATTTGGTTATATTTACGGTAAAGTACTTCAAAAGGTAAACAGTAGGACCCGTCTAACAATACATTAGGCTAAATAGAGCCTCTGAGGAAGACTGTACGAACGATCCAATGAGCGCTCGTAAATACCCTCCGAGTATAGCGGCTTTGTCCTACATACTTTACTCTCTTGAGATGATGGAGCGCTGGCCCCAGTGCTGGGAATTGTCCAGATAGGCGAGAGAAGCCTCTCTATCGTGCTGCCTGATGCACATATAAACCAGACGACATTTCCCCAGGCGCAAATACTCTAGGAACGTGTAACAGCTGTACTCTCCTATACTGGTGTTGATGTTACGTCTCTTACAAATTCCTAGCGACAGTCCTTTGAAACTTCCGTGGCCGCTAGTCACCTGACAGGCCAGTCGATTCCGAAAGAACCCCCGCAGCCTTCAAATCTTCCTTGCGGCGAACGAAATAACAACTTTTTATCCTATTTTCGCACCAATCTCTTTTCAACCACTCGTGATACTGTGGGACCGGAAGTTGGACGAGCGCTGACCAGAGCCCATGGCGCTAGGCTCGTGAGAGACCTCGACGACAACAATACATGCCTCAGTGCTCAGACCTCCTTTGCAGAATTATGTTTGGTGTTCGACAAGTCCTAACCCTAGAATAAACTCTACATTCAACCCTAACTATTTATAAATAACGCTACAAGATATAATGCAATAGCTTCGAGCGATCGACAAGCACTATAATAGATAGTGTAAACTATCTATAAAAAGTAAATATCAATATTAAAACATAATTTTGCTAGAAGATCTAAGAGCAATATTTAATATTTGAAGTAAAAATCGATTACAATAGTAAATAAGTCTTATTTAAATAAAAATATACAACAACGTTTGTAAGTGTGTTTAAAGATAATCTTATAATTCGTATAAAATAAAGCGTTATAACTAGAATAATTGTATTTGCAAATGCTATATACGCGTTTATTATATATATTGTATTAATAATTGCTTACATCTTACCAATATTTATTAATCAAAAAGTGCTAGAAATTGCGAGATTGTTCTACTATAAAGTATTACAAATTGCGAGATTACTTTATTGTAAAGTGTTCGAATGCAAATTAAAATTGCACTTGTGCAACTTTAGCTCTAGAAATAACTTTAAGAGAAGCAATAATTTTATTTGATTTGTTAACAAATCTTTTTTTTAGTATTTGATTTTCTAAGAGATTGTAATATGCGTGCGTTATTTAATTAGTTTTAATATAAAGAAATTATAAATAAAAACTAAATTAAGATATTTAACAATTAATCTTCTTTATTTAGCAATCGTTTAATATAAGAGATTGTTAGATAGTAAATAATTAAAGATTACAACGCTTTAGTTTGTTGAATTAAGAAAAATAATAAAGATTGTAGTAAAACTTTATTGTTAATACAATTCTAAAATATTATCTTAAAATTTTAAACTTAATTGTAAATTTTTTTTTGATATATTATTTTACTTTATAAGCATTAATGTTAACAATTAATTATTAATATATCGATAATAAATACAAATTAAGATAATCTACTTAACGTAATTCTTTATAGCATTGTTAGTTTACGTTATATTTGACAAATTATATTTGTATTTAATAAATTCTAACTTTAGTTCTAGATATATATAGATCTACAATAAATCTTTTCTATAAGCAATTAGTATTTACGAACAATTAACTGCTTGTAACGCGATACTACTTATATCGAGAATCTTGACACTTATAACGCTAAGCTCAATTCGACTAGCGCTTATCTCTTGATTAGACGAGATTACGTGTCTGCGAAATGCAATAGAATAAGAAGAAGAAAATATATTGAATTATCATTTGTTTATCGCGAAATCTAATGTATTGTCTTATGAATTTCTCGAACGTGTTTAAAATCTAAAATATATCTTTTGATGTAGAAAATAGATAGTTCGTTGTCGCTTCGACGACGACGTTATTATAGTTAAAAGCGATCGCGAAAGATCTATTTCATGCTCAATTAAGATAAATGCACGTGATGAAGTAGTAGGAGAAGGCATATTAAGACTATACGAGACACGAATGCAGAAAATGTGAAAAATTTAATCAAAATTTGATCGATGAAGCCTGCATACAAGGGGAGAAATTAGATTTTTCTTCGTTTTCTCTATAAATAGTCTCACCAAAATAAGCGAGAAATCTATCGCCTCTTCTTATAGGCTAAAATTGCGATAATTATTATCAAAATCGATAATTTCGATTAGATTGATTACTTATAACACAATACTGCCTATAATTCAACTACTTATAAAAAAGGTTTATTGTATTATAATAAAAGTCGCAATCTTGTGTTACTAATATCTTGACTTTGTGCGAGATCAAGATTTGATTTAATAAATCTTGTATTACTTGCAAGAATCTAGAGATTTAAGCTAAGCTTTGCGAGAGACGGTTTTAATATTTCTTAATATTGCGCTCGTAAATGCGTTTGTTCTATATAGCAATTATAGTTTGCCTATGTAAGATGCGCACACGTTCTCTTGATTTATTAAATTTGTCTCAAAAGTAAAGTTTGCTCGAATCGACAAAATCTAATATTTAAATCGAAAAATATAATAATTTGACACAATTGTGCAACTAGCGAGCAATTGCAAACGTTTGTGCGCATTACAAATATCAAAACTTTACGCGTTAAAACATAGTTTAACTCGATTAAGATTTCGCAACTTTGTCGAATATAAAGAAAACAAAACAAGCTCTTTAAATAGATTTTGCTTCGACAATATTAATTTGAGTACATAGAATAATTAGATCTGTAAGACTTGCAAATCTTGCAAATATATTAATTTCTATTAGCTTCATCTATCTCTCGAAACGCGAATGTATCTCAAACTAAATAAAACAAAGAGACGAAAAAAAGAATTAATAAAGAGAGATTTTAGCAATTCTAAACAAAGCAAAAAATAAAATCAAGATTGTTAATACTATTGTTAGCGAAGTTCTTAACATTATTAGACAAGACAAGTTATAACAAGTAAAGTCGAAGTAAACGTGCAAAAAAGATACAATAAGAATAATTTAAACAAAAGATATAAAAGTTATTAAAATTATTTACGCGAAGCTTTGTAATAGAAAGACCAAGAAAATTAACAAAATTTGCGCTAGATAGAAAGCAAATTTCGATTACTTTTAATTAGATAATAGCTTCGAATATTAAATTAAATAAACAACTTTAACAATAACGCAATTTTTCTTTTATCGAAGTTAATTTACTTTTTGCTCAAAATATTATAACTTGTTTGCAAAAAAAAAAAGAGAGCAAGATTTTAGGCAAGATATTTTATTGTTTAATTAACAATTTGTTGCGCAACTTATATTGTCAAAACAAGAGATTAAGCTTCGCAACGCTTTAATATTTTTTGCAAATAAGTTAAGAATATTTAAGATAATCTAAAAAGATCTAGCGATTAACAACTCTTCAAAGACGTTAATAATTTTAAGAAAAAGAATAAGATATAAGTTATTAAAATTATTAAAAGCAACAATAGTAGCAACAATAGATAGCGACAAGAAAACAAATAATAATAATGCGTCTAACAAGATGTTTATTAAGTTATCTATTCTTACTAAGCGTTCGAAAACAAAAGAAATCGAAAAAATAAAAAATTGCAAATGTTATTTTATAAATGTTAATTTTCTAAAACAAATTAGTTGCAAATTAAAAAGTAAAATTTCAATACGCACTAAAAGTAAATATCTTTCTACAATTTATCTAATTATAAAATTAATATTAACAAAGAATTTTTCGAACTTGTATTATATTTATACTTGCAAAGTTACTAAATATATTGAACTAAAGTTTAACAATATTAGACACAAGATTATTTTAAAAAGATTAAAGATCTACTAGCTTAAACAATTGATTTTTCAAGATTTAAAAATTGACAATAAAATCTTTTTCTAATAACAAAAACAAGATTAATCGCTTGTTTTAAAAGATTAATTCGAGATCTTTATATATATGCATATTAAATATCTTTTTCTCGAATAATTAATTATTGACGTATGTCAAATCGTAATTAAAAAGATTTGTAACAATAAGACTTAATTAAGATAATCAATAAAGAGCAACATTGTTGTAGAAAATATGTTCGATTAGCTCTAAGATAAAAAATACTTTAAGAGACAAATTGAGACGAGAGTTAATAAACTTATAGCTAAGAAGTTTGCAATGTATCGACATTATTAGCGAGAACAAAACGACAAGCTTAACTATAAATATGTAATGTTATAGCGCTATCGACGCGCTAGCGTCTTAGGATATAACAAGATACGTGATTTTGATTGTTTACGAAAGTCTTAAATTGAACAACTTTTCTTTCTAGTTAGAAAGCGAGAAGCAAGCTCGCACGTTATAACGAGTATTAGATAGAAAGAAAGCTCATCTCTCGTTATTCTTTAACAATTAGTCTTACTACTATCTATCTTATATAATTAAGATATAGTAATAAAAGTCTATTATATCTTACATAGACTGACCGTCGGGCCGGGTTATAATACCACCCCTCTGGCCCGACCCGGCGCCAAGACCGGGTCGCGACGATTTTTTGGAATCGAATCGCTCAAATTAGTTTAGCGCGCTTTGCGCTAAACTACTTATAGTAATCGACTAAACTACTTTGAGCGATTCGATTCCTCGAATTTTTTTTGACCCGGGTCTTGGCATTTGCACGTGACATTTCCGGGTCAGCGCGATCAGTCTAATCTTACATCTTTTATATTTTAGTGCGTCGACAAATAATAGACGCATTCGTATTTTACAATTCTAATTATTTTATCTTTCGAAAAAAAAAGATTTAAAGCGTAATAGCATTATATTAAATTAAAATAGCTCAAGTTATAACAATTATTCAATTACTAAATTAGAGTTCGATAAATTTAATTTCTCTTAAAACAACAATTGTTTACAAAACGTTAACAAAGATAATTGTTATTAATGTAATATCAATAAAGATAATAATTTAAATACAATTAAAGCTTCGACTTTGTATCAATAAATTAAAACGTTAATAACGAAGATTTAAGATTTATAAAATACTCAATAAATTTAAGTTATAGCAATCGAAAAAATAAACCTCTAAGTTTCTTAAATTGCTATTGTATTATTATCGATTATATTTAAGTTTCTAAAGCTTAAAAAGCTAAAATTATACAAGAGTTTAAGCGTAAGTAAATATATTATTTAGTTTTGTAAAATCAATATTAATATAATGCGATTCTTAATATATTTTATTACAAATAAGAACAAAATTCTCTATTATATATTATTCTTCAAAAATAATGTTACTACGCAATAATATTTAAGAATAAGTAATAACGCTAAGTTAAAAAGCAAAATCTTTGAAGAATTTAAAAAGTTTCTATTGAATTTGATAGCTAATTTTGCTAATTGTTATCTTTTCGTCTATAAAAGATAAGAGAATGTTAGATAAAAATTAGATTAAAAAATAATTGTCTTTAAGAAATATCTAAGTAAACTAAAGACTTATCTATTGTCGCTCTTAAAGAAGTATAGAATCTATAAAATTTTAATCAAGTTTAAGTCGAATTTAAAAGTAAAGATTCTAGATATCGATAATATATCAAATATTTGCAATAAACTTCTAACTATAATTATTATATAAGAACAAATACTAAATTGTATTTGCGAAGCAAATATAAGCAACTTTAACAATTAATAAGTTACAAAAAATTCTAGTATCTCTTTAAGTAAATCTTACTAGAATTGTTGCTTAAACAAGATTAACAAATCTATTAGAGACAAAAAGTTTTATATCTTTAAAGATTTGTCAACGTTATATAAGTAGATTTACGAGATTAGTAACGCAAACTATTTAAGTTGTGTCAAATACTTTAAATACTATAAAAAGAGATATTACAAAAAGAAGTATCTTAATAAATATAAATATGATCAATCTATTGTTGTTGTTGTTACTACGACAAATGCAAAAAAAATTAAACTTTGTCGACGTTTCGCAAGAGAAGCAAGAAAGACAAATAAATTTAATAAATTTAATTTTAATAAAAGATTAAACTTAATTTCTTAATAATAAATATTAAGTTATAGATCTAGTCGATTTAAGAGCTAAGCTAAATCTTATTAATTATATTTACGTAATACAATAGAAATTGCAACTTATATTTGTTATTTTATCGATATTAAGTTTTCTTAATAACAATAATTGCTATTGCTACAACGTCTATAAATTGATTTATTATCTAATTGACTTGTAAAATTAATATCAAGAATGCACTATCTTATTCTACTTAGTTAAATATATAAGTTCTAATCTTATATTAGATATGTTAATGCTAGTCAAGCAAGACATATTAATTAATTCGAAGATAAAAAGTTAACAATTCAACATCGCAAATAATAAATTAAAGATAATTAATCTTAAATAATTTGTCTTAGATCTTGTTAAATATAGCACAATCTATATTATTGTTTGCGCTAACATTACAAAGACGTTAAACAAAAAGTTAACAAAGTCTAAGATTTCTAAGAAGTTAAGAAATTTAAAAGATGTCTATAATAATAAATTAATCGAAATTTTATTAAAATTAAGAAGAGAAAATTATGTTATTAAGCTTTAGAACAATTAAGAGTTATCTTTTATATCTCTTTATAATCTTTTATAGAACGAGCTAGCAATACTTCGACAATATCTTGATAATGCGTTAGTTAAAGATTAAATTAAGTATTTAGTTTTGCTTGCAAGCGTCTCTATTCTATTTGTATTAAAATTGAACAATAAGTTACGTTTATGCGTCAATTATAAAGATTTAAATGCAATTACTATCAAGAATTGTTATTTACTATCTTTAATTATAGAAATGCTAGATTGTCTATGCAAAGCAAAGCGTTTTATTGTCTTAGATCTAAAGAACGTCTATTATTGCATTTGCATTATATGCGATAATAAGTAAAAGACAAAGTTTTGTATACACTATAAGCATTTCAAGTATTAAGTTATATTATTTGAACTAGCAAACGCATTCGCAACTTTTTTAGATTTATATTAATAAGACGTTGTAAGAGTTAATTAATGTAACTTGCGTAATTTATATAAATAACATACTAGTGTATAACAATAATTCGACGAAGCATTGACCTTATATTAGATAGATATTAAAACATCTTCGCGAATATTTATTATACGTTAATCTAAAGAAGTGTAAGTTCAATATTATAAAGATTAAATTTCTAGACTTTATTGTGTTCTTAAAAGATATACAAATAAATTTAGAAAAAATCAAAACAATTAAGAAGTAATTTAAATTAAAAATTTATTATAAGTTTTAGATATTTTTGAGCTTTATAAACTTTTATAGACGCTTTATATATTGCTATTCAAAAAGAGTTGCTTCTCTTATTAATTTATTGAAAAAAAGTAAGAATAACAAGAAATTTAACTCTTTTGTTTAATCGAATAAAGTTGAGCAGATATTTCGCTAAGTTTGCAACATTTTTATATTAACTTTACTACTTTATTATTACAATTTAGACAAGAAAATTAGAGTAAAGACTAACGCGTTTAACTTTGCAATCCCGAGCATTCTAAATTAATAAGATAACAACAAAAACTAATACTCGATAACATTCTAGTCGCGAAAGATAATTTTAATAAAGCAAAATTATAAGACGCATAATTAGAAATTGCTAACTATTGTAATTGCTTTTAAGCAATAAAGATATTATCTAAAAAGCAATGCTTACTTTATCGAAATATAATTAAATTATAATAATTTTAAAAGATTTATAGATTAAAAGAAGCTAAACTTAAGACAAGCTTACTAGATGCTTAAGTTAATTGTCTATAACTTTAAAATCTTTTATTGCTTAAGTAAGAAAAATTTAACAAATAAATTGTTAAAATTTTTTTAATTATAAAGCGATCTTATTATTAAATACAAGATTGTTGTTAATGTTGCAAAACAAATTAATGTTATTGTTTAACAAAAAATTGTTAACGCAAAGCAAACAAAAGATACTAATTAATTTAACTCTTATATTCTAAAATAAGTTAATATTGTTGTTTAACAAAAAGTCGCTAGCGCAAAACAAACAAGAGATATCAAATAATTCAACTCTCCTATAGTGTGACCGTTGGACCGGGTCGGACACCATTTTTTTGTTCAACCCGAGGATTCGGACAGACTTCTTTGTTTAACCCGAAGCTATATTAATTAATTGCGCTACGCAGACTAGTCCAAATTAGGTAATTCTTTTTTTGCTTGAAAGCACGCTAAATTCTCTACAAAACGACGTAATTTTTATAAAATACGTAAAAAATACAAGAAAGTTATGAACTTTTTTAAATTTAAGGTTTTTTAAAGTTAAGCTTCTCGAGCCCGATTACTTAGCGATTCCCTCGCGAAATCGAGTTCGACGGTCAGGCTAATTGATTATAGACGTTTAATATTAGTATATCTTGTAAATCGAAAAGAAACAAACATATCTTGTTAATAGATAGAAAAAGGATAAAAATAAGTTGCAATTTTAATCGTTTTAGAATTTACTTGTATTTAGACAATTAATATAGCAACTCAACTTTCGCGAATAAAAATCTCAATTTAGATCTATATTTAGATAATTAATAAATATAAGACAAACAAAGATTAATACAATTAAAAATATATATAGAAGTAATAATAATTAAAATATATTATAAATAAATATGCGCAACGCAAAATTACTTTTATAAAAGTTCGATTGCGTTGTAGAATTAACGCATCAAGAGTATATATATTTTATTAACTCTAGAGATTTACATTAGCAATAAAGCTAGACTATATAGAATTTAAGCGCTTACTAAGTTATTAATTACATTATTAATCTTAGCAAAATTGATTAAAGACTAAAGTTAAGATAATTTATATAAATTGCAATTTGTTTAATTTGCGTTCAATATAACATAAAAACAATTAAGATAATCGAAAAGTATTGCAAGAAAAAAATAAAATCAACTTGCAAAAGTTGTTCTTAAAAAAAGATAATTAATTTATAACAACAAGTTGCTTAATAACAATTTTGTTAAATATATCAAATTCGATTGCAATATTATTACTAACAACTATTAAAACAATTAATCTAAGAAACTTTTTTTTCTTAATATTTGACGATGCGCAACAAGAAAGCAATTATATAATATATTAAATTTAATTGTATTGTAATCTAGCGCATTTATACAATAATAAGCTATAACGTATAAGACTAAATAAATAGATATTATTTTCGCACAATTAAAAAAGAGAGCAAACTCGAATATTCTAATATACCAAGTGCTACCTTTATCTAATATTGAAAAAAAATTATTTAAGATTAAGTTAAAATTATTAGAAAATCAAATTCGACTAAGTATTTATAGACAACTTTATAACTTTACGCGACATAAAGAATCAAATAAAGCTTAATTTACTAAAACTATTGTTTTTCTTAGCTTTATTTGTTATAAATTTAGACTACAATTAAATTTATAAAATTGTTTATCTTTCTACTTTTATATATTGTAACAAAAGTATAAAATAAGATTTATAAATATATTAATATTAATATATTTATTAAACAAACAAAGCAATACTTAAATTTTATCAATACGATTTTTGAAAATACAAAACTTAACTATAAATTAATTTATTTTACAAACAACAATCGAGCATAATTTTTCTCTTTATTTACTTAATTGTTTCTTTCGCTTTTGCTTTTACTTTTTGCTTTTGTTCTTCAATTTTATTGTCTCTAACGCAAGAATTAATAGACAATATTATTATATATAACAATATCTTTATTACTTTTAACAATATTGTTAATCAAAAGATTAAATACTATTAATATAAACTTGTTAAGCAAAGACTTACACATCAATTAGAACAATATAATTAAGAAAAAAGCTAAATATATAAATATCGACAATAAAATAAATAAAATAAAAGATTATAAATAATAAAATTTTAATAAAAAATAATAACATTAATATAAAGATAAAACTTGTATAAATTAAGTCGAAAAGATACAAGCTTATACGCTAATCTATTGCAAGAAAAAGAAATAATTGCGCAAAATTAATTGTCGAAAGAATCAAATAACGCAAAGAAAAAAAGCGCATTAAAATTAATAAGAAATTAAGTAGTTTTTCGAAGAAAATTAAGAAAAACAAACGCAATACTATTATTAGCAATAATTGTAAATCTTCTAAATTAGAGAAGAAGTAATATAGCAAAATTTATTGCATATTTAATGTTAAGAAGTTAAACTTATGCAAAAACTTAAAAAAAAAATCGAAATACAAGTTTAAAATATTTAAGAATTATTAATTTGTTATAGAATCAAAAGTTAATACTCTCAAAAATTAAAAAAAAAATTAATATATCTTAAGTTAAAGTTTGTTTTAACAACTATTTTGTAAGCGTTGCGTTTAAACAATTAGACATTGATACTTAAAAAATATATATAATTTGTCAATTTTAACAACAATAATTTCTCGAAAGCAACATATATTTTGTTCAATTATATCTTAAAAAACTTCTACTACATAAACAAAAAAAATTGCAAGAATTATATTATTTATTCGAGTTAAGCAAAATATTATTATAATTAAGCTAAAAATATTTATTGTCTAATAGAAAAGAAAGAACATAACAAAAGTCTATATTTTGTTTGTCTCTTATATAAAGATTAAATAATTGATAACAACAAATTACTTTAAAGAGAATCGATCAAAATTATTGTTCAAATATCAATTAATTATTCTTGCAATTTTACAAAAGAAATTACGAAATTAAACAAAAACATATTTGAACAAAGAGACTCGTCTATTATCTTTAAATTCAAAAAAGAAAAGTCGAGAACAAGTAATTAGATTATTTGCTTTATTAACGTTGTTAAGAAGAGTTTTTCTTCTATTTTTAAGATTCGATCTTGCGACGTTTTTGTTTGCAAATTAAACAATCTAAAGTCGATTAAAGTTCTAATTAAGATAAAGAAGAAACAAAAGAAAATTGTTGTTCAATTAATTGAGAACAAGACAAATAAGAGAGAAACTAATAATTATAGCAAAAGAGAACTAAATAAAAAGAAACTTAAGTTAAAAGACAATATCAATAAAGATAACAAGAGAGAATTCGATTTAAATACAAAGTATAATAAAAAGAAGATTAATTTTAACAACAACTTATTTAGTTTAGAAAGCAAAAAGAAGTAACTAGAACAACCAAAACTGCGTTTGCGCAATTTTGTTTTATCAACTTTGTTGCATCTTTATCTTAGTTAAAATAGACAATTGTTAACAATAAGTACTAGTAGTAGATCTCAAGTTTTTCTCTTTTAATGTACGTAAAATGCAACTAGTAGATATACAATTCTTATAACATTAAGTAGAGATTAATGTTACTCTTACATTAAATTTTAAATTTCGAATATATTAAAAATATTTAAGTTACGTAATTAAAGTAAAAAAAAAAAATATATAGTTGTTATTATTAGTATAATTGTTAAGTTGAATCGAATACTTTTTTCTTAACTCGACTTACTCTTTTAAGTCTTGTAGAATTAGATTAGAGTTAAGACGCGAACTCGATCTTAAAATCAAGTTCTTGTTAAATTAATGCTAAGAACTTAAGCTAACTTTGTCGCGTTAGTATTCGCTTATCTTATCTTATCTTATCTATGCGCTAACTCGATTAAACTAGCGTAGAATTTACGCTAATCGCATATAATTAGCGCATTACGTAATATTACGTAATTGAATAGATTAAATTGAGTGTTCGACGCATTTTAAACGTTCGATCTATTCAATTAAGCTTAGACTAATCGTTGGATCGAGTTCCGATACCAGCATTTTAACTCAACCTAGATACTTGGTATCGATCTCTTGACTCGATTCGAAATTGACCTCGAGTCAACGATTTCTTAATTCGACTAGATTGATCGTCGGGTTAGGTTTCGATACTAACATTCTAGCTCGACCCAAATACTCGATACCAATCTCTTGATTCGACTTGAAATCGACTCAAGTCAACGATTTCTTAACTTAGTTCGATCGACTCGCCAAGCAATCGAAAATGACGTCAAAATGCCAAGATTTTCTATTTTTAAAAAAATTCGCATTATTTGAATTACTAAAAATAGTTTAAAAATAATAACGCACAAATAACGTACAAATGCATTATGTAAATGCATTACTATATAATATTATAAACAAATTAATTAAATTAATCAATTTGATTAAGTTAATTAATGCACTTTTTCAAAAATAATCTAAATTTTTCGAGTCTTGGCGAGTCGAGTCGAGTTATACGCTAAGTACTTCATATTTACTCTTTGACTCGACTCGAATACTTGAGTCAAGATTTCTAACCTAAATCGAGTCTTGGCGAGCTAAGAACTCGACTCGAACTTGATGACTCAACTCGACGCAATTAGTTTAAATTCGACTCGATCGACTCGCCAAGCAATCGAAAATGACGTCAAAATGTTAAGATTCTCTATTTTTAAAAAAATTCGCATTATTTAAATTACTAAAAATAGTTTAAAAATAATAACGCACAAATAACGTACAAATGCATTATGTAAATGCATTACTATATAATATTATAAACAAATTAATTAAATTAATCAATTTGATTAAGTTAATTAATGCACTTTTTTAAAAATAATCTAAATTTTTCGAGTCTTGGCGAGTCGAACTAGGTTATACGCTAAGTACTTCATATCTACCCTTTGACTCGACCCAAATACTTGGATCAAGATTTCTAACCCAAATTGAGTCTTGACGAGCTAAGAACCTGGCTCGAACTTGATGACCCAACTCGATGCGATCAGTCTAATTAAGCTAGAACTTTTGCTCGATTCTAGAATTAGAATTGAACAAGTTAATCTATTTAAATTGAAATTTAACTTGTTGATTACGTTAATTATTATTAAGTTAACAAGCTTTGTTATTGCTCAATTAGTCGCACGCGCTAAACTTTATTACTATTGTTAATTTATTTTTATTAAGCAACTTTGCGTCTTGTTATTTTTCTTTTCTAGTTTACGAAATATTGATTGTTGTTATAATAGACAATTTTTGTATTTTTTATTTTCTTGAAGATAATCTTAAAGTTTTGCAAAGATTCTATTTAATGCAATGTTATTATTTGCGTTGTCTTTATTTAATTCTTTCTTAAGAATCGATTTGCTTACGCTTGTGCGACAAGATTATTTTAAAATATTTGACAAACACACGTCTAACTTATAACAAAGTCAATATGCAATTAAATTAATACAAGAAACTTTTATAATAAAACAATATATTAATACAATTAATTTAACAATATAAGTTTAAGTGCAATTTGAGTTGCATACGCAACAATAAAATTATTTTACTAATTAAATTTAACATTGTCTAGAGTCTTTTTGTCTTCTTATATATTAATATATTACAAAAGAATAATTGGTCGAAAGACGCAAGTATTACTTGATGTTAATTTGTGCAAAATCTTAAATTTAATAACGCGTATATCTCTTTTTTTCAAAGATATCTTTACGAAATTGTTATATTTTTATGCATTTTCTAACTTCTATAGTTTCTTTAGACTATAAATAAATGCGATATTTGTATTCTTAAACTTGTTCTTATATGCAACAATATTCTTTTATTACTTCTTAATTATTTAGTAAAAATCTAGTATTATCTTTGTGCAAATTTGCTTACTCTTGTTGTTTAACAAAATTAAGTCTTGCATAATTGCGCTTTCGTGTTCGATCTTTAAGTATCTAGATATATATATGTCAATATAGTAAAAGCTTGTATTATCTCTCTTAACAACGAACTTAATATAATAAAAATATAATATCAAACAAGAATTGCGATCGAGTCGAAGACAAACGTATAATATTTAATACTTTAGATCTATGCAAATAACTTGTTAACTTAAGAAGTAAAATATCGTTTGTAATTATTTTGTAAGATACGAGTGCGTTTGCTATCTATCGACGCACTAAGATATAAAAGACGTAAGATATAATAGACTTTTATTACTATGTCTCAATTATATAAGATAGATAGTAGTAAGACTAATCGTTGAAGAATGACAAGAGACGAGCTTTCTCTTTATCTAATATTTACTATAATGTCTAAGTCTACTTCTTGCTTTTAAATTAAAAAGAGAAGTTATGCAATTCGAGACTTTTGTAGACAATTAAAATTATGTGCCTTGTTATATCTTAAGACGCTAGCGCGTTAATAGCGCTATAACATTATAGTTATCTCTTCTCTTAAAGCACTAGTTCTTAATAATGTAAAAAGCTATACTAGTTTTACACAAAACAAAGACGTCTATTAAATATCAATATTACAAGAGTTTGTTAAAAATCTTCTCAAATCTCTTTAAGAATTAAGAGAAAAAAAGTCTTCTATTTAATAGAAATTAGTTTATACTTTAGTTCAACACAATCTATAGAACAACGTAATAGCAACAATAACAATTTATAACAATTTATTGCTTTGTTGTTGTTGTTGTTAAGATTTTAAATAGAATTTAAAGTAAAGCTAACGTTGCGCAGATATTAAATAGATTATAAACATAAATATTGTTATTTCTCTTTTCTTTTCTTTCTTTCTTCTTATATTCTTCTTAATTGCAATTGCTTTCTTATTATAAGTAAATTGTTACAAAGACAATAATGCGTAAGAGTTATATATATAGTGCAATATCAAATTACTATATCTTTATCTTTATCTTCTAAGAGATCGAAAGATTGATAAAATAAGTAATTTTAATATTTTATTGTCTATAGAAACTAATATATTACAATTTATAATAATCTTTTATGCATAACTTGCGTAGACAAACGTGTATATATTTGTAAGAAAAAAAGTATTTGTACTTATTGCAAGATTCTTTATCGTAAATTAAATTATTATATTATAGTATATTTTGTTTGCGCTTACAATACAATAGCTACTAATATTTACTAATTTGTTAAATACTTTTAAAATTAAATAAAAGTTCTTGTTAACAAATATTGTAAAACGTTCAAAATTTAAAAGTACAATTTCTAAATTAATAAAACGCGTGCAAAAGAACATTATGTTTAATATAAAGAGCTAGCAAAGCAATAAAAAGTTTATTTTATCGACAACAAATTAAACGCAATCTTGTATTTATTAACTCGAACGTAATTTAATTCGCACTCTAGAGTGTCAAGCTAAATTCGAACAAGAACTTAAGAAATTAAAGAGAAATTAAAATAATATTGTTACTAAGATAAAGCAATTAATCGATCTTCTTTTAAAGCATATATCAATTGTAAGTATTTTTGCTTGCTCTTCGATATATTTCTTTATCTTTTTTTTTGTTTATTTTGATATATTGTGTAATATACTAATATGTATTCAAGATTCGAAGAAAAATAAGAACAAGAACAAGAACAAATTGTTAACAAAGACAAAGAAAATAGAGTTAAAACAAATTGTTTTTAAATTTATTATTAATCTAGATTAAATAAGTTTAAGAAATTCTTTTGCAAGATTTTACAATCTTGCAACTAAGTCTCTTCGCAACTCTAAGTTGTTAACAATATTATTAAGTAATAATATAATAAATTTTTCTTTTACTTTTGTTTGCGCTTTGCTTACTTATATATTTATAAAAGATAAAGAACACAAAGATATATATAAGTAGCGAAATTAAATTTATAACAAAAATAGTAAAAATTAAACAAAGTAAATCTTTTGTAATCTAGTTTTCTTAAAAGAATGCAAGTGCTTCGAGCAATTTTAAAGACTTGTTTACAAATAATTTTGCAAAACTTAACAATTTATTTTCAAATAAGTTTAATAATTTTTTGTAATTGTCTAGAGCAAGTTTAACAAGTTATTAAAAGCTTGCTAAGTTGTTGCAATACGTTATCGACTAAAAAAAAGCAATTAGATAGTTATATTTACAAGCTATGTTTTAAGTATTTATGTCAAGAGAAGCAACTTTATTATTTCTAGCATCTTGTATAACAAAATAAAGAAATCTTTTATTGTAAATCTAATTAAATACAACAACAATATAATAACAATTGCGCAATATTCTATTAAACAAATTATCATTAATATAGTTGCTATTGTCGCAATATGCATTGCGTTACTTTTTTTATCTTTGCTTGCTATATATTTGCTCTTCAAATTTCTTTTGCAACTTATTAACATTATTAAGAATTTTTTTTCTTAATTATTAATTGTACTTCTTGTCTCAATTTATTTACTTAATCTTATATTATATTTATCTCTTTAACTTAGTTTTATCTAGAATCTTTTCGATCTTTTATTCGATTTTATTATTAATAAGTTGCAAAGCTTGCAATATTTATTTTGTTTACTTATTGTTAACGCTATACAAATATAACTTTAGAAGTAAAATATAAAAAGTATTATAAATTCGATAGATATTTAATAAGATAAGACGATAAATTTGCGTTTTAATCTTATCTTTAATTCTAAACAATTTAATATACTTGTGCAATATCTTTTTGTTAAATCTCTTTTACTTTAGATTTTTAGTTAAGAGCATAAATAATTCTTCTATAACAAAGCTCTTTAATCTATATTTTTTATTGTAGTATTTTGCTTGTTGTGCGACAATATTTTCAAGATGCTTTGCTAGAATTTTTCTTAAGTTATAAAGTTGTTTTACATGTTCTTGTGTTAATAGTATTTTTTTTCGATAAAATTGTTCTTAATTTTACAGTAAATCTTCAAGTAATAATTGTATATTAAATAGAACAACATAACTTTAGCTAAGATATAATAACTATTGTTATAGACAAATTCTATTATTAATAACAGATTAATCTATTTTGCTTGTTTCGCGTTAACGTAAGTGCAAAGATAGTACTTAAGAGTTTAATTTTGTTGTTCGATTAAATTATCTATTTAAGAATAAAAGACAATATTTAATTGTCTTCTAATTTGTGTATAAAAATATATAGCGAATTAGAAGATATTAGTAAAGACAAATCTTTTATTGCTTACTATATTAATTAATGTTTCAAAACATGAAACAATTTTGTTGAAAAATATTTTCGTTAGCTTTGCGATATCGATTCTAATAATTATAGATATATATCTAATTATTTTTGTATAATAATCGACTATTATAAAGATTAAGTTATACACAACTTTATAACGCTTATTTAACGACAAATTTGTTACAAAGTTTATAATAATTTTCTTCTATAATTTTTTCGTAACAAATAAGAATCAAAGCTTATTATACAATTTATAACAAGAAACTTTAATACGTTAATAAACATTATATATTTTAATATACGTTTTTACTTGCTTCGCGCAAACAAGTTAGAAATATTTTCTCTAAAGTAAATTTAAAATTTTCTTGATTTTAAAGTATTTTGTTAAAGAATTATTATAATTCTTGCGAATTAATTTCTCTCTAACAATTGCATCTCTTAAGATATAGAGCAATTCATTATATTTAACAAAATTCTCTTAATTTAAAGTCTATTTTTTTATTAATAACAAGACGGCTTTTTAATTTCGATACAAATCTTCTTAACTTAAATATTTTTAATCTAAAGACTCTTAATTAAGAATTTTATTAATTTCTAAGATTTTTTATACAATTTTTTTGACATATCTTTAATTACTTTTCTTAGAATAACAACTTGTACACTAGTTAGTTAAAATAGAGATGCTAGTTTATTAAGAACTTTCTTTCTACTTTATAATTGCAAGATCTTCGCGTTACTGGTAGATACTCTTACTAACTGTAATACGAGAGTAGCCTGATCGTCGAACTCGATTTCGCGAGGGAATCGCTAAGTAATCGGGCTCGAGAAGCTTAACTTTAAAAAACCTTAAATTTTAAAAAGTTCATAACTTTCTTGTATTTTTTACGTATTTTATAAAAATTACGACGTTTTGTAGAGAATTTAGCGTGCTTTCAAGCAAAAAAAGAATTACCTAATTTGGACTAGTCTACGTAGCGCAATTAATTAATATAGCTTCGGGTTAGACAAAGAAGTCTGTCCGAATCCTCGAGTTGAACAAAAAAAAAGTGTCCGATCCGGTCCAACGATCGCACTATAATTAATCTTACTTCGAATATATATATTATAAATATTTTTATCTTTTCTTTGATATATCTTTTTCTTGTCTTTTGTTATTTATATATATAATTAGATTAGAGTACAAATGCGTTTTACAAAATAACTTTATAAGTCTTAAATAAACAAAAAGATTAAACATTTATAAAATGCTTAAATTAAATTTTTAAGATTTCTAATATAGTTTGTTGCGTTCAAATTGAATTTTCAAGAACTTTAATATAATTTGCTACGTTCAAATTAAATCTTTAAGATTTTTAATAAAAAAACGAGATAAAACTTAAGAGCAATAAGATTTGTCTTGTCTTGCTATTTTATTTGATCGAAATAAATTAAGAGAAAAGTATTGTTTGAGTGAATTCTAAATATTAATTGCAATTAACAATGTTAATAAGTTAACAAAACGTTAGATAAAGCTTGAAAAAAATAGCGAATACAAAACTAATAATAAATACTATATTCTTAAATTCGAAGACAATTAATTGCAAACTCTTGAGTGCGCTTAAAAGATATTAGATTAAGCTAGTATTTGCGTTTTGCTATTGAGTTATATTAATAATATTTTATATTAACAATATTATAACTAAAATTGTGTACAAATTAATAGCAAAAGATAATCGAGATATATATTGCATAAATATTGTCTCTTGAATATAAAACATCTTAATATTATTTATTTTAAACTATTGAAAAAACTGTAGAAGCAATAATGCAAGTCGAGATATATTTATTTATAGATATACTAGCTTAATAATAACTAGTTGTAAATATATATTTGCTATTAAAAGAACAAAAAGAATTTAAAAAGAAGTAAATTCTTTATTATAGTAGACAACAAATTATTGTTATAAAATAAAGAGCAAATAGCAACGCAAAGTAAAAAGAATTGTAAAGATTTTTAAGCGTTTAGCGTAAACTTAGATATTGTCTTAGTTCTTTTTATAAACATTATATAGAATTGCATTACATTTATTAGCGTTAACTCTTGCTTAATTAGTATGTTAATAACTTATTAATTACAAAGTAGAAAAACAATTCGCAAACAATTCGAAGTAACTTAACAAAAAAAATAAACAAAGACTTAAGCGTAACAAATAATATACAAATATTAAAAACAAACGCAAAGCAACTTAATTTTAATTAACTTATTAAGAAGTTTTAACTTAAGAGCGCAAATTGCTCGCGATTGTTGTTAACAATTCGAAATTATATATAATAGTGCAAGTTTATTCTTTAATACAACGCAACGTTGTATAAGATTTGCTTTTTTAATTTCTATGCTCTTAGTAATTTTATATCTATTATCTAAAATAAAAATTCGAAGTTTCGAATATAATTGACTTGAATTTAAAGTTGCAAACAATGCAGAAATTAATAATTTAAATTCAAAAATATATATTATAATATTTAACTTTTGTTTGCGATAGAAAACGTCAATACTTAATAACAATTGTTTAACAAAAGCAAATTTAAAAATAAGCGAAGATTTATTGTATCGCAATAAAGATATAAATTGTATATCAAAATTTAACCTTCAAGATAAAAAAATTAGATACAAATATTTTATAAAGATTTAACAATATTTTTATGTAATAGCGCAATAATTTTTCTAGTTACAATATTGTTACGCGACGTTGTTCAAATTCTATAGAATATCTTCGAGATATTAAATTGAACAAGTTGTATTTGCAATGAGTCTTGTATTTAAGAGTAAACTTAACAACTAAAGTATATTAATAGATTTAATTTATAGCTTTATACTTTGCAATTAATGTCTATATTTAATAAAATTAAATAGCGTTAACTTGTTACTTTTAATCTTTTATAATTGACAAAGACTTTCGACAACAAGTTAATAATAAAATAGCGTATCGAAAGTCGCAAAATTAAATATAAAAAAGAGCGAAAAGCTAATTCGATTATTTAACTTAAATGTTTGACAAAGAAATTATGTTTAACAAAGAAGAAAGTAAATTTTATAACAATTGTTATATAGCAATTCAGATACAAAATCGAAAATATTAAAGTTTAATCTAATTTGTTGCATTAATAACGTTATAAGTATTAATATAAATGCTTGTTCGTAATTAAGTAAGCAAAACAACGTTGTACAAAATTAACTTAATCTATTTTCTTTTCTTGTTATTTTGTTAATTTAAAAATAAACACAATTTTTATTTAACACATTTAAGAGCATATAGACTCGAAGTTTTTTTTATTATATTAAAATTCTCGCATTATAATCTTTCTTTTTATTAAGTCTTTATTAATTATTAAGAAGCTAACATTAAGTTTTGTTTTATTATTTCTCTTGCAAGATTTTAACAATTAAAATTATCTTTTTAACAATATTTATTTTGCTTGCTTATTATTTTTAAATTTCTCGATTTTTCTTGCAAATATTTGTTAATCTCGCAAAATTAAAATTAAAAAAGTAAAGAATATTACAAATTTAATATTAAGTTATAGATTAATAGTTGTTAAGTATCTAGCTTTGTTAAGACAATATTGCAATAAATTTGCAAAACAATATAGCAAGTTTAGCGTGATCGTCGGGTCGAGTTTCAACCCAATCGGGTTGACTCGCCCAACCCTGACCCTGGGGTCAGGCAAATTTCCTAGCCCAACAGGGTGGGGCGAGCGAAGAATGCGCGTCGAGTGTTCAACCCGACCCACCCGATCACGTGACGTCACGTGACGCGCTAACCATATGTGGTTAGCGTGGACCCTGCACTAGCCTAATCGGGCTAGCTTGAATCCTGCGCTAGCTCAATCGGGTTAGCGCTAAGATAAAATAAGATAAGATAAGATAAGATAAGCGAATGCTAACGCGACGAAGTTAGCTTGGATTCTTGACATTGGCTCGACGAAACGAAATAGTTTGTTGCTCTTATTTTTAAGACGACAAGAACGATTTAATTCGACAAGATTAAACATAAGTTTAGAACTACATACTTAACGCAAAGAAACAAATAAATAACAAAAGAACAAAACAAAAGATTTCAAGTTGCATTAAAGAAATATTAATAGAACAATTACTAATTATAATAACGATTTAAGATTCGAATAATAAGCGATACAATTGTAAAGAGAAAGCGATATGCTATTAAGAAACTTTAATAGATGCTTTGCAATAACGCAATAATAATTTTTTTTATAATATTTATAAAATAATTGAAGCGAATTGTTTCAATCGAGAACGTTAGTTAAATTGACAAAATTTAAACTCGCGTCAATTTTAAACGTTGTCAATTATTAAACGCAATACTTATGTCGTTTCGACAAACGAAACAAACAAGTGTTTCTATATTAATAATTTTTGCAATTGAAAAATATACAATTTGTTGTACGACGACAACTAGAAGAATCTTGACATCAAACAAGTTAACAAGACGACGAAAGACATAACAATAAAGATCGCGAAAAGAAAATAAGATGTTATTGCAACAACTAAAATTGTAACGACAGGAATTGCGAAGCAAAAACAAAAAACTTAAAAAATTGTCAAAAATATAGCGACGAAAATCGCGAGATAAAATAAATTGATAATTAAAGAGAATGCAAACTAAAGTAACGCAATTGCTAAATCAACAAATAAGTTTAGAAGCGTTAAATAAACGATAAAACAAAGCAATATATATAAATCTAATTGCAATAGATTGTACGTTGTTACTTCGATTGCGCTTTGCGACGCTAATTAAGACAAGTAAAGCAATACTATTGTTTAAGACTTCGAATGTAAATTATATAAGAATTAAATGTCTAAATAGATAATGCGATATCAATCGAACAATTAGTCGAATTTGTTAAGTAATTAGATTAATAAACAAAATAATGCTTACTAAAATAATAATAACAATTGTTGAATTCAATATTATGTCTAAATTATAATATAAGTTCGCAAGAAACAATATAATTTTTTATTTGTTTCTAATAAATAGTTCTAGTGTCTAATGTACTCGATTATATAGTTTCGATAATTGTTTAAATTTGTGTTTACAAATATGCAAAATCTAAAGAATTTGGAAAATATCTTGACACGCTTAGTTCGATCTACTTGTCGAAATGCGAATGTATTTCTAAATTTGATTTCTAAGAATTTTGGGAAGATAGAACGCGTCTAGTTATCAAAAAGAACGCGTTTTTTTGGTTTTCTATTACTCTTATATTTGTTATAGAAGCATAACTTTTTTTCGAAAATAATAACAGATTGTTATAGTATTCTCTTTGAGATAGATAGACTAGTTTGCATCGGATTAGAGTCTTAATAGATGCACATATTCTATCTTCGACTATATAGATTGCTTCTTAATTTAACTATTATTATTATAATTACTACTTACGACTTATTCTCTTACAATTTCGAACATCTTAAACTTATTAAATAGAAGACTATTAATAAAACTAATAAGCTTCATCAAACTATTAAAGTAATATCTAAAGTGCTGCTACTAGCTATGCAATATAAAAAAGAGACTATCGAGTATCGACAAAAATATATAAACAATTAAAAAAAAGATTATCTTTGCAAGAACAACAATATAAAAGACTAATAAAAAGATTGTCAAATATACAAAACTAAAGAAGCAAGTTAATATTTCAATATAACAAGATAAATAGCTTGCGAAGAAGAAAAATAGAGTTTATAAAATTTGTATTGATCGAGATATAATACAATCTCTTTAGAGCAACAACAACAATTATATTAATTTCTATTATTTAGACAATCTAAATAACTTTGCTTCTTGCTATAGACTTTAAAGATATTGTTATACTAAGTCTTGCGTAAATTCTTTGATCTTTCTAAGTAATATAGATAATCTAGATTAGATAAAGTACTATAAATAAAACAAAAGATTTGAGAAGATTCTACAAATATGTATTTTCTATATTTATTTTGTAAGCAATTCTTTAAAGTAATTTATAAGTGTTTTAATAATTTTATCGATGCTTAGAATTAGTTGTTTAAATATGTATTCGCTTATTTTACAAATTTGTAGTAATTTCTTTCTCGAAGAGATGTTTTTTGATCTAAGAGAGTTGTCTCTCTCGTTATCAAAAACTTTACTATTTCTTCTTCAATTGATTAACTTTCTATGCATAATTTATAGAGTACAATAAAGACTTTGATTTGACGCGTTATTTATATAATTTGGTTGTAATAATGTGAAGTTATACTAGATACTAGAAAATTGTCGCTTTTTAAGTAATTGAGATGATCTAGAAATTGAGGTGTGGCCCACCTACTGGCGCTCGCGGCAGGAGGTGGGGCATCCACTTTTAGAGGTGAGGTAGTTCCATTCAGTACCTTATCCTTTTACCAAACACAGGGTTACTCATAGGGCTTGCCCTCGTATTATTACTTTTGCACGTGATCCCTTTACACGATTACCTTGAAGTACCTTGCCATGTGGAAGAAGCCTCTTCATTGATCTAGAAAGCTTCCCAGAGGAATGGAGGATACGGTCTGCAAAAGCCATCACGCCTAAATGATCTACGTGCACCAGTACTTGTAGTGCTCCATACTAAGCGCGCTCTGCTGGCGTATGCTATAACGACAACGAATCGTGCCAAGCGCCGAGAAGAGATTATCAGAGAAGTGAGGACATGTTGGGCTTGCGGCTCAAGGTGAAGTAGAGATTACTTGTAATATCTCGTGAAGGCGAGATTACGGGACGTGGAGGTGGAAATGTCAAGCGCTTCGATGAAACCGCTTTGGTTGGGTGCAATTTCCGGAAGGATGGGCGGTCACACATTGGTTCTGGCGCAGATTGCCTGGTGGCAATGAAATGTCTCAGGCAGACTCTGGAGGCAAAAGTTTTTGAGTGTTGGATAGCACGTCATTAGCTGCCAACAGGTAAATATATGGGAGCAGGGTTAAAGTCACTGCTGGATTCCAGACTTATATATACAAACATTCTACATCTCATCCTAGTTGGACGAACACACAGCAGCCATGGGACCAAGTCAAATGACCATATTCAACTAATCTCCAATCCCTTCAAATTAGATTTACAACCCCGATGATCCACAAAAGCCTTACCTTTTCTCGCAGAAAATGCCAATCATAACCCCGGAGGAAGGAACAACGTGAATCGCAGATCCACAAGTTGTTGCCCTTTTGCCAGGTCCCCTGTAGGTATTTGTGCAATGAAACCCAAATGACAATGAGAATAGTCATGAGAGGATCTATGCGAGGAGCATCGCGGCGAAGGCAGCGAGGGCAGCGACGCCCATGGAGCTGCCGACGGTTGAGGCAGCGCCGGTGAATGCAATCGGGGAGCCAGTTGGCTTGGGGGCAACGCTTCTAGTACAAAATTAGGGTTAGATTCAATGACATCGGGATTTGATGACTTACGCTCCAGATGAGCCAGCGGGCGCAGTGCCTGATGGGGCAGGGCTGCCAACCACTGGGGGAACAACAGGGGCGCTCTGGTAGGGGACCGGAACGCTAGTCGCTGGGATAGGTGAGTTGGCATTGCTGGACGAGCCGGAAACGATAGGTGCTGGCGAAGCTGGGGAAGCCCCGGGTGAGCTGCCAACAGGAGCAGCGGGCGAGTTGCCAGCAGGAGCAGCGGGGCTAGTTGCTGGGATCGGAGAGTTACCAGGACCGGACGAGGGCCCAGCAGGAACGACCGGAGTCGACGCTGGGGGCGCGGCGGCCGCAGATGGGGACACTGTAATCGTTGAGTACACGGTAACGGGTGTGCATTGCGAAGCAGATGAGGCGCCGATGGGAGAGTTGGCGCTACCTGACTGAGCAGGGCTGGTAGAGACCAGCGACGAAGCACCAATCGGCGAGTTGCCAGAGCCTGACTGAACAGGGCTCGTGGTAGAGACCGGCACAGGTACGACCGCCGATGAAGCACCAATTGGTGAGTTGGCAGAGCCTGACTGAGCAGGGCTCGTGGTAGAGACCGGCACAGGTACGACCGCCGATGAAGCACCAATTGGCGAGTTGGCAGAGCCTGACTGCGCAGGGCTCGAAGCGGCAGGAGATGTAGACACTTCAGACGTACCGGGAATGGGTGCCGACTGGGTGTTGACAGCCACCGCGCTGGAGGTTGAAGTCTCAGGAATAGCAACTGGGGTGCTCGTAGTTTGTGGAACAGCGACAGGAGTCGAAGTGGTCTTCACAATTGGCACAACGGTGGTGGTAGTGTGTATGGAACTGGCTGGGCAGCTCAGCACATCTGAGTGGCAGCTGGTGATGACAATGGTCTTGGTAGAGTACTGGGTCTCTTCGATGGTAGAGGGAGCCTGAGTGGTCGCGACAGGGGCGGAAGTGGTGGCGGGGGTCGTTGGGACTTGAGGAGCACTGCTCGAGCCCACAGACGCACCAGGGACAACCGTAGGAACCTGAACCTGACCGTCGGTGATTTGCGAGACCACTGGAGCAGGTCCGTAGTTCTGGAGAGCGGGAACGGCGGTGACAGCGCCAACCAAAAAGGTGGCGGTAGCAATAGAGTAACGCATCTTGATTGATGGAAGAGTTCACTTGGATAAGTAAATGGTTTGTTGGTGAAAGGCGGTTTGCTAGAAGTTAATTGAGAGAGCGTGTGCTTGCGAGTGGTTAAAGAGAGTGTAGTGACCGAAGTCGATGGAGCAAGCTCGAAGTACTTGGATTAACTGGAAAGTAGATGATATGGAAGTAGCAGGCAAAGATGTGGGATTGTGGCAGGAGAGTGGTCCTTATAGCTCAAGTAAGATTACTTGCTGATCCGCCAGAAAAGGAGAAAATCAGAAGCGGCCGTCCGCCCTCACCTGTTGGCGTCGTTGACGTTTGACCGGGGTGGAAACACGACTAGCGCAGGTTCTCGCCATGTGTCATTGCCCATTGGTCCAATGTTCACTGGACATAGAAAGCCTTCATTTCGTGCCCGGTCCGAGTAACCTGCTGTTCATGTAAGTGCTTCACTGCTTGGCGCTGGTCTTCCTCACAGGCCATCACATTCTGCTGAGATTTGGGTCGCGTGAGAAGCTCTATCCCACTTAAACGCCAAAAGAAGTGAGTGCAGACAGTTATCGCGCTGTGACTGGCTCGCACCCACAGGGTCTCTCGAGGCGAAATCCTCTCCTGTGGTTGAGCGAGATCGACGTGCTTCACACCCTGACTAGCATCAGGGGTAAGTGTCTGTTTAGGGTATAGCGTCTGCGCTAGCCAAGCCTCCCGAAACAGCCCGTCCAGGATGGTCTCTTCCTGGGGAATTGACGGTATGGCAACCTGAAGTCGATGCCTTCATCCGCTCCTCTCCCATCTTTGCTTATAGTTCATACTGCCGAGTTGAAATACCCAATTACTGCGTTGTGCCCACTATTTCAAAGTTTTCCAACTCAGTCTTGCAAGTCACAGCGCCGCTATGACCTGAACAGATTCAATCCTACAATGCCGGGCGACCGTACAATCGATGAATCGGTTTGACTGCGGTCGCAAGCCGAGCATCGATCGCAGTCTCGACGTTGTGAAAGTCTTCGAAAGATGATCTGGCTCTTATGTGTTCAGAGTAATCATCCGTCAACTTGATGACAATATTGCATCAGACGGCTCACGCTGGTTTTCAATACTTTGTCGAGATCTAGACTCCGTTTGCTAGCGCTGCATGTGTATGCCCACTGCTTGGTGTAATAGCAAGCAACGGTGAGTCCGCAAAATTCGGTCTGCTGTATCCTATCTGCTCTCTGAGTCGCGCGAAGGAGTCTTGGAGCTCTCCATGAGACAGAATGTGGGACCCGAGTTGGAAAGTTCGATCACTAGCAGGGCGTGGTGCGCAGTACAGAAATCCTGCCGTGACTCCCCAGCAGTGACGAGTGTGGACCGTGACCGAGTAATTGAGCGTCATGGCATAGGCATCTTAGGAGACACCGCCACATTGTGGGCTTCCTCTCCTCTTGGTCCGCCTGTTCGACGACCATGCGGTGTATCTCTGGCAATTGGCTGTACATGTCACTGCTCCCCATCCACTACTGTGTGCATTACTCTGTGCGAATGTCCAACCTCTTCGATTGCTTTTCCTACCTCTTGATAGGCCTCCATGAAAGGACAGGTGAATTTGGATGGAGCAATTGCAGGGCAACTATTACGCTGGTTCGTAGGGTGAAAGTGTGGTAAGCTTACCACTATCAGACCTCGATTAATTTGAATCTTTGATTGTCAGCTCGGACGCAGTTCTGTGGTGGCCTCCAATACGCAATTAGGCGCATCAACGCTCACTGATGCTATACACTCAAGCCTTCTAGGGTCGGTATGCAACGAAGGAGCGTCTCGATTGCAACTACCACGGTCTCTTACGACTGCTCGATATTCGCGAAATACCCTAGTGACAGGCCAGGAGGTCAGATGGAGGGTACCACGCGAAGAAGCTGCTTGCTGCGCCTCACCTATGAGAAAGCTGCAGGAGCACATACTGCAGCTGGGAATAGCATTGGGTTGATCTCAAGAAGCCTATTTCCCAACCCCCCCGTGTGCCCAGATCATTGAAGAATTCATAGATGGACTCGCCGTTGAACGAAAGTATGCCGTATTTCTCGGATAGTGTACGCTGTTGAGGTAACGGGAAAGCAACGTTCCCGTGTCTGAGAATGCGATGATTCCGAAACTCCATTGAAAGACTTCCGAACAAAGTTGTTCGAGCGCACAAGATTGGAACAAACGCTAGTGATGCGTAATGATGCAGATACCAAAGGAACGAGAAGCATTCCATATTTTGGAATTAGCTTCTACAGATAAAGGGAGGCGAAGCTGCCCAGGTAGGAATACGAATATAGGCATTTGGCCTGGGGTATGTGCAGGAGGATGCCGCTCCTTCCAGAGCAACTATAGCAACAGTACATGCGGACCAGCGATCATGGCAGCTTCATAATCTTTGCATATAGGCTCTCAAACACTTCTCTTTCGAGACTTGACTGAGCGGGCACCATCCGTTGGGGTCATGCTCGAATGCCGAGATAGCCTCTTGGCTGTCCCGTACTGAGAGTATCAGAGATTCTGTGCGTACCTGGTAATTAAGTCTGGGAGTCCCACACCCTGCTTCAGCATGATCGGTCAGCACATTTGTCGCCAAATGAGCTCGCAAGGAACCAGGGCACAGCCTCAGGTAGAGGCCAACACAGCCTACGGTAATCACGCCCACATCCTGCACTGCATTATGCCCTTACCGAGATACCAGCAAGACAAATGCAGCTTCCATCTGGAAGCGACATGACTAGCAGTCAATTTGCCCTCTCTGCCGGTCTTTCTCACGTGATGATTGGCAATGTCGACGAGGGAGTCCACGGACAGCGGCCTCACACCATGTCGTACCTTATGATCTATCATACGACGACATCCTTGCCGAGGCCTGTATCAAGAGAACTCTACTCAGTAAACGGCGCCAAATGGACGAGTGAAGAAATTGTCGCGGTGGAGCGTAGGCGTTGGACCTTCCTATCCCGGCACTCCGATTGATGGACGGGCCTCGGCCACCGTCTCTCACTCTCATCCAACCTCTTTCTTCGAGGCACGCGTGAACGACTGCCAAATTCAGATTGCTTTTGCGATATGTCACTTCTGACTGGGCACTTATCTGAATCACCTACTCGCTCTGTTTCTCTCGCCGCCGTGGTCGGCCGTATTTAAGGCCAACCATCGTCATCCCGGTTGGAAGGACTCCGCCCCTACATGGCGGATATCCTGGCACCCAACGTCCATGCCGCATGCTTGCCCTGTATAGACTCATCTCCGCAGCCAGGAAAGCGGTCAAAGGATGGTGCATCCTTCTCTCCATTGCTCTCGTTCCTTTTTGCTGTGTGCACAGTGTCTGCATCTCCTTTGCTCGAACTCACTTGCTGCATTCTTAACTGCTACTCCCGGGTGGCTTAGATGTTCCCTTACTTTATCTTCCTTCTTCTTTTCTTCTAAATCAAACGTTTCTCATACAGGGAAAAGCACCATGGCAACTCAGGACGAACTTGTAGATCTCTCCCTATTTGCTGAATCTCCTACCAGAGACTGGCGCTTCACTGCGTCAGATGTGCCACCCTATTATTCTGATTGGGAAACAACCATCAACAACATCTTCCCACCATCGCGACAAAACCTCCAGTCACAACGACATACCGGGTCAAATATACCCCCAGATTTCTATCTTCCGACACATAGGTGCGTCGGGGACGACCACCCGCCTCAACCACATGATACGTATCAAAGGAGATACTACGATCCACCAGATCAGCCTGTGGTTCGGCCTCTCCCGAGAAGCTACACGCTGAAGCCGCTACCTGCTCTACCATCAAGGAAGTTTTGCAAATCGAGGCCATCCAAGGCACGGAGCGAGGTCCAAACACGATGCATACTCCAAAGGCTGAAGAAAACAAGATCTGCAGACCTGACGACTGATCGAAGCGACTCGCTGCAGCTGCGACGGAACCTCCAATCGGCACCACAGCTTACTCTGAATGTACCATCAGCCCAGAACAACCTTCGCCGCGCGCCTGAGATGGTATGGCTGCCTGACGAGCAGATGTGGCTTGTTACGGACCAGCACGAGCGAGATCGCACCACATCGCCACTCCAACAGTCAGCTCCGTTATGCCGACCTCAGCCCTCACCCAGTATCTACTCTTACCCAGACACGACTCTGCCTCTGACGCCTGATGTCCCACAACCACGTAACCCCTTCATCGATGCAGAGGGACTTTCCCCGATTCAGTCACAGTTCCGGAGCCTCATCTTCGACGAAGAACGACGTTCACCATTATTCCAAGAAGCCACGTCAACCGTTCCGGATATCCATTCGACAATCGAAGCGACCATGAACTACGAATCAGATGAAGATTGGCCCCTATACGACCCTGCCATGTATGAGTCTCCTGTTGAGGAGCCTGCATCACCCGAGTCGCCGGACACGCCGTACTCGTACTACGACGACATTGAGCGAGAGTGGAACTCGGCAGTCTCCGTAGCATCAAGAGGTGAGGTATCCGGACCTTGGCACTCTAGAGACACAAGTGATCAAAGCTATTACAGCGCTGTCAGCTCGATTGAGGAGTTCACGAGAGGAGACGACGACCCGGTCGACTACTACCTGGGACATACGCCAGTCTGGGCGGGCATTGCGAAGAGTATCTCGAGGCGACCATCTACCGGTAGTGATACTTGGAGTTGGGCTCCCTCCACGCTCTCATTGGGGCCTTCATTGTCGAGCGCCAGCTCTCGCCGACAGCCTGTTAGCCAATAGCCAAGACGGACTGAGCTGTTTCTACTGGGTATCTATAACCTGACTGACCGCGGTCAAGTACTTTATGCGAAGCTTTTTTGCGCCTTGCAACGTTCCTATATATTTCCGATTTCTATGTATATACCTTATAGGCACTATATCCCACACCTCTATATTCCAATCTCCATCATGCGCAACCTCATGCAGCACACAAACCGCAAACAGCAACCGAAACCGCAGCCGCTGCGCCAGCGGTGCGGAGGCTTCTGTGCCGCTGAGGAGGAAATCTAGGAAGGTGGTGGAGAGGGTGATTTGGATGGGGGGTGCGGGGGCGCGGGATGTGAGGCCGTAGCTGGCGGTTAGGGGGAAGAAGTGGAATGTTAGGTGTGGGGCGTGGGTGTGGAGGGCGAGGGCTGTGAGGAGTAGGTTGTGGGGGGTGTGGGGGGGGAGGGGAGGGGGGAGAGGGGAGGAGGCGGGGAAGGGGGTCAAATGGGTGGTTGTTTTAGTGGTGGTAGTGGTGGGGATCTCGTAGAGGCTGAGGAGGGTGGTGCACCACCATTGCAGGCTGCGCTTGGAGAGGAGGAGGTGCGATGCTAGGCGCAGGGTTGGGCGTAGGAGGGTGTATGCTTTCGGGGAGAGGGAGGGGAAGGAGGAGGGGAGAAGAGTGGGTGGATGCGGTTTCGAAGGGGGGGATACGAGTCGTGGGCGGGAGGTGGGTGCATTGGTGGATTGTGCTGGGGGGGAGGAAGAGGGGTGGTGGTGGTGATGGTAATGGGGATGGTGATGGGGGTGGGTGGGAAGGAGTTGGGCGGAGGCGAGTAGAGCGTTTTGGGGTGGGGATGGTAGATTGGCTGGGATCTCTGGCTGAGGGGGTGGTTTGTATGTGGGATTGGGTATGAGGCTTGCTTTTGCGTTGCCGAGTGCGATTGGGTTTGCGTTTGGGGGGCGGTGGATGGAGGCATTGCTGCATACTTGGCGGGATTTCGAAGCACAGCGCCTGCCCGGCAAGCGAGAGGGGGGGATGGAATAGTTAGAAGATATCCACAGAGGAACCAATGCCGTATCCCGGCGAGGTCGAATGTAGATGGTAGACAAAGAAAGACTGGTCAGAAACCGTTAACGATCGGGAACGTAAACTGGGGATCAATGTCGATGCTTTGTCTCTCTCTCCAAACAGCTGCATCCCGTGCCCTCACGCCTATAGCCTCATCCAAGTCATCCCAGTTGGTGTATGCACCGCCTTGCTCCCAGAAATAAAATTCCCTCGCTTTGCATGAGGTCAGTCAGTAGTGCCCATTACCCATGATCCAACCAGGTTTCTTCACCGCCCCCGAAGCTAGCTTCGCAAACACCGACGCCAGACCAGCGGCTTTCGTGATATCCTGCGCTGTTTTTTGCTCCTGATTATCTTTCCACCACTGCCGCATTAGCGAACTTTCATCCTTAGTACTTGCAGGCATCGTCGATCCGTTCATTCTTTCCATCCCCAGACCTTGGCTAGGAAATGCTGCATGTTGACCCTCTTGCCCTTCATCTCCACAATCCAGGGATGTTCCAGCATCCGCCATGGGGTTGCGCGCCGAGCGGGTTCTTTCTCGAGACTGCCGGGTTTGTCAGCTTTCGCCCCTTTCTAGTACTTCGCCCTCCCTTATCACTTTGCAGCTCTCTCTTACTCCAAGCATCTTTTCTGCCTAGGCAGCTCTGTCCTATTCTCTAGCTGGGATGGGAAAAGGACATACCAGCACTCAATGAAATACTTAAAGTTCTCCCCCCACTTGATGCCCCTCCCCTGCTCATCCACCTCATCCTTCAGCTTCGGTATCGGCTGCCGAACGATGTACGTCAGGAGATCGATCAGTCCCGCTCTTGGCTGCATCTCGGTGCCGTCTGCTGGGAAGGGGAAGCGATGTTGTGCCACTTCGAGGAGTGTCACGCCTAGGCTCCAGACGTCCGAAGTGATGGTGTACGACTGCCCGGTGATACGCTCCGGCGCCATATAGTAGCTCGTACCTATGAACGTATTTGCGTTTCCCCCGGTGCCGAATTCACCTGAGACGCCAAAATCGCAGAGCTTGACCTGGCCGTTTCGGCAGAGGAGGATGTTACTGGGTTTGATATCGCGGTGGATGATCTTTCTGCCGTGTAGGTATGTCAAACCGTTCAACACGCCCTCGGCGACTTTCCCGAGGACCTTCTCGCCTGTGCGGCCGCCTAGTTTCTTGACTTCGCGGTAGACGCCGTCGAGGGAGCCGCCTTCGCAGAATTCCATGACGATGCTGATGGTGCCGCTGCTGTCGTCGAATTGGCCGTAGTACTTGCAGATGTGCTCGCTGGCGCATTCTTTGTTGAAGGCGAGTTCGCGCTTAATTTGCTTTTTCACGTCGGGGTTGGGGTCGGTGGTTATGATCTTGAAATAGCCATGCGTTAGCTGAGTTCGAGCCTAGTAGAAAGGACGAAAAACGTGGTGGTTACCTTCAATGCGAATTCAGTCTTGCCTTTCTTAAGTCTGCATCTCGTGACCGCACCACCAGCCCCTTCTCCCAAACTCCCAATTTCGACGATCTGCTTCTGCTCACTTGCGGCCTTCCACCCATCATCATCCAGATCCTCGACATCAAGATCCCGTCCCTTTTCCAAGCTCAGCTTTTCAAGATCAGGCAGGACATGATTGCTGGCTTCCTTCTCCATTTGCACTCCCCCCAAGTCTGTAGAGTACACGCTGCTGATTGCACTTGCAGGATCCGGTGTGCCTGTCGGCTGTCGTAGGTTGGAGATATTGGAGAAGCCGCTGGAAGACGCACTAGTAGGTCCGCTTGTCCGCCCATCCACCATCGTGAAACTGTCGGACCGCGAATGCACACTCCCCTCACTTGCTCCACCGGCTGAGCCCCCAGCATGCGGCTGGGGTGGAGGACGCCCATTCGCTAGAGATGACTCTTCTCGTGGCGTGGCATTACTGCCCATGGGTGTAGCGAGGCGAAGCTGAGGAGGGGCGGGACGTGAGGAAGGGCGCAAGGGAGGTTGTGAGAGGGGTGCAAGTTCAGGAACAGGATTTGTAGGTGCGACGGGCTTTTGATTCGGAGAGGGTGGGATGGCGAGCCCCAGGCGGGGTGTTCGAGGGCCGGCGGCTGAGCGAGGGGCGCCAGGGATGGGAGGGCGGAGGAGAGGAACGGAGGAGGCCATGGTGGTCGGGCGGGAGGAGGAGGAGGGTTCTTGCGGGAGGGTTTCGTTGTCCATGGCTGATCAATGTGGTATAGCGTTCGTTGTTGAAGACTGTATAGGTATGTATGTGACGCCTGGTTGAGTCGGTTTTGTTGGGGATGTGCTGTGGAAGCTTGGACAAATTGCGCGGGTGGGAGGTCTTTGGGAGTCCTCAGTCCTGTTCAAGGGCTCGATATCTAGGGTGAATAGAAATCAGGACGGCGTAGACAGGTCTCGTCGGGCAGCAAAGCCAGTTGTCCGCCGAGTGAGTGCTGCTTGTGGTCAAAGACGAGTCATCCAGCTGCAGCTAGCAGGTGTAACCAATCGATCGATATACCCATAGAATGAGCGAAAGCGGTCTTGACTTGAGATCTTTCAGGCTTGCAAGCGTTCATAAGGTCACCAGGTAATCAGTCTTGAGAAGAAGGCGATGACGATGTTACTGAGGTAGGGTGGGTAAGATTGAGGTGATACAGAGGTCCTTAGCGCGAGACGAGGGAGCCTTTTGGTTCATGAAGCGCTTGCCTATTTCCACGAAACCTCGTACTGATACAACCTTCATTTCGTGATCAAGGTCTCTCGTCTATGCATCGGTGACAGCATAAAGTACAAGGCTAGTGTTGGAAGTCAACTGTATTCATGCTCATGCTGCCAGCTAGACTATCCGCTTGCGTGCGCAAGCTGCCACCTTCGAGTTCGCAAACACTTGCTCTAATCTGAAGTCTGTTGCTAGCAAAATCTGCTTTTCGTGAGAGAAGAAAGATCCCCTACAGCGCCATGCCTCTATGCCGCCCTAAGTACCAATGCAAGTGATGCGGCATACCCTGTAAATGTCGATCCGAGTGGCAAAGGGTTTCAGACGACGTTCGGGTACACGTTGCAATGGCCTTACGATGCCTTCTTCTTCGCCTTGTTGGCAAGGTTTTGTGCTTCCGCGACCTTTTTCTGCAGTACCTGCTGGATTTCGTCAAATGTGCTCTTGGCTATCTTCTCTGCTTCCTCGCCATGCTCCGAGGCGATTTGTTGCAACTGCGACAATTGGGGCATAATCTCGCCGCCTCCAGGGACCATCTTCATCCAGGACTCCAACCCTCCACCACTTCCTCCTTGCTTAGCCTTGTCGGTGGCGCTCTTGATGTATTGCTCCAAGTCCCCGGTGCTGCCCGACTGTACGGCGTCTTTGATCTTGCTGTAAAGCTCAGTTACGTTGCCTTGCTTTAAGGAGCTGGTGTTTTTCTCAATCAGCTCTTTGACTTTAGGCGACTTGTCGAGATAGGGCTTCGCCTGCTCCATGCCCTTTTCCCAGGCTTTGTTGCCAAACTCTTGCATCTTCTGAACCTTGTCCTGAACCAACGACTGTATTTTGGATATGGTTGAAGCACTGAATCCCCCTTTCAAGACATCCTGAACCTGCTGCCAAGTCTCTTCTACCTGCTTCTTAGCCTCGGGACCATAGTTTTCGCTCATCTTCTTTAGCTGGTCCATATTGCCTCCAACCTTTTCCTTCAACATTGGATGGTTGTTGACGATTTGTTCCATGGAGTCCGATGCCAGCTCACCAATGCGCTTCATGTGTTTGCTGAGGATCTCCCACGCTTTGTAGGCCGTCTCAGCACTAAGACCCTCGTGCGAGATGCCCTTGAAGTCATCGTATGCTTCTTTGACGATCCGATCCACCTCGGGCCCATGTTTTTCTTGCACGGAGCTAATGTCGTTGAAGACGGTATCCACATAACCTTTCCCACCAGGTATGAACGCCGCATATGAAGTGGCAGTCTGTCTCAACCATTGGAGTGCTTCCGAAGGCTCTGGTGTAGATTGCTTGAACTGTTCTTTGTATTGTTGGAATTGACGCTGGGTCTGTTTTGCAGTGCTGACAATAGTTTTGGCGCCGGAAAAGTGATAGTAGCTGTACGCTATGGCGAACGTTGCTCCACCACCGACAAGACCACCCACGATGCCTTGCGAAAGACCGCTGCTACCAGCATTGGCCTGGGTGCTGCCACCGGGATTGGCATGGGTGGATTCGTGGCGAAGTTGATGAGCGTTGGGACGAACGCGAACAGTGCGAGCTGCTCTGGCTGGAATCCGTGAGGTGATCATGATCAATGGGGTTTGTATTGGATTAATCGGTGAATGACAGAATGGTAAACCTTTGGAATTGGAGAAGTGGGAGGTTCTGGGACAGAATATATGGCCGGGGATGCGAGGAGCTTGCCGAGGGCTACGTCATTCATCACCAGATTCACTCTCCCGTGCGCATAACCGCAATTGATGGCGCTACTTCAATGGTGTTACCTATTTCAGATGCTCAATCTCCATGTTCACTACAACACCCTAGGTGTCTTTATTTATGATGGCGCCAATGAATTCTCGCAACATAAGCATCGCATGGTTGAAAGCAATCGGCTGAAGACATTGAATTGGAATAGAGCGTTCATGGATCGAGTATTGTACTTCAGGTATCTTTACTACCCAGTCGTAGCAATACGCTCTTTCGTCTCTAACCATTGCAAATGCGTCGCTGAGGGCCATCAGCTCTTCTGGTATACCCCATGCTCGCATTATGCAACCGAAATCTGATGCCATCAGAAAAATGCCGCCCTCGTGTCCAAAAACTGCAACGCCCAGCCGGCGGCTACCCAAATTGACCACCAACGCCAACGCTATGCATCGTAATAACATGTACAAAGCCATGATCCTTGAATATATACAATGAAGAATCCCTCAGGGAGTGCTAGGCAGCAGTGAGTGTGATAGGCGGTGGCTGTCGTGGCAACTCCGCGCTCGTAGTGACCTTTGGTGTGATTGGCGAAGTGGTACTCGTCTTCGTTAGCTCAAGAGCTGCTTCTTCGTCTTCCATTTCATTGGCATCGTCCTCGGCAGGCTTTCGAAGGACATTCCTGGTCGTTCGCTTGCAGAGGCGTTTGAACGGTTGCACAATGCATCGAGACCATGCATTGCATGCCCTTCCCAAAGGTCGGAAAATGAAGGCCAAAAGACCGAGGACCGGCAGTGCCACCGCGTACCATACTTTGCCCACGAAGCTGAAGAAGATGGCGGCGTACTTATCCGGAATGCACCGAAGTAACACTGCCCAAAGCAGACATGGTAATGCGCAAAGAATGGAGATCGCCCATTGATTGCCGTCGATGCGTTTAATCTGAAAAGCCTTGCCACCGACGAAGATAATCATGATCTGCCCACCGATCATGATTGCATTGATCCCGATGAAGAACCAATTCTTGTGTACGCCCTCGAAGATATTGAACTTGTTGTCCAAGCGGCGGTTGTTGAACTCGTTAAAGATCTGCATCCAAACGAAAGTATTGAAGACGATAGTATCGAGCTCTGTTTGCAGTAGTCCGTTGTTAGCAGCAAGATCATAGTGTAGAATCTGGGCTCCAGCGAAGTAGAGGGTAAAAGTGACAGCGAGTTGATACACCGCTTGGCCGACGATCATCTTCCACATGTTTGTCGTTATCAGCGCTGCACGCTTGGGGACAGGAGGGCGGTTGAGGATCTTCTCCGTAGGCGCATCGGTGGCAAGGGCCAGAGCTGCGAATGTGTCCATGATCAGATTGACCCATAGCAGCTGCACCGCTGAGAGAACAGAGTGCGAGCTTGGGCTGGCAACAGCAGATACGAAGGCGAGGACGACTGCTGTAATGTTGACGGTGATCTGGAATTGGAGAAATTTCGAGACGGCGTCGTTGACGGAGCGGCCCCACATGATTGCTTTGACGATGCTGGAGAAATTATCGTCCATGAGAATGATCGCACTGGCTTCCTTGGCGACTTCTGTGCCTGCAATGCCCATTGAGAAGCCTACATCTGCCGTCTTCAAGGCCGGACCATCATTGGTACCATCGCCGGTCACAGCAACCGTCTGTCCGAGATGCTTGAGACGGGCAACTAAAATTCGCTTGTCGTCCGGGGATGAACGAGCGAGCACCTGAAGCTGGGGAAGAATGGCATCCATCTCTTGATCTGAGAGTTGACGAAACTTAGGACCTTCCATTGCAAGCCCGTCCACCGTCTTGATACCGCATTGAGTAGCGATGGCGCTGGCGGTAGTGATGTTGTCGCCTGTGACCATGCGAACGACGACGCCAGCATCTTGGCATTGCTTCACTGCTGTTGAGACGCCTTCCCGAAGTGGATCTTGTATGCCTAGGATGGCAAGCAGAACCATGTCCTCAAACATGTCTTCAAAAACAACCATCGAGTTGTCCTCTTCTAGTCTTCTCGCACCAGTAGGAGGCCATTGCGGGAAATCTTTATAGAGCATCGCGATCGTTCTCAGCGACTGAGAGGCAAAGTCGTCGATGATGTGAGATGCTCGTGAGCTCGATTCCTCGTCCAGATCATCTTCAATCAAAGCGTCCTGAGTAAAGTCGACCAGCTCAGACGTTGCCTTTGCCAGAAGCAATTCCGCAGCACCCTTCACTAAGAGCCTATAGCCACCAGACGCGAGTCTGATCACAACGGCCATGGACTTTCGATCCGAGTCAAAAGGGATAAGCTGCACGACTTCGACAACGGCGCGTTCTTCTGCCACTGGACCCATGCCAAGGTGTGCTTTTGCAAGAGTAAGGATTGCGGTCTCAGTCTTCGATCCAATGAACGTGGCTTTGCCGTCTTCCTCGCCTTCAAAGGCTGTAGTGTTGACGGCACACGATTGAAGCAGGAGGTTCCGGACACTGGGCGATAACCCGGAGAAGGCGGTCGATAGAGGTAGAGCATTATGCCTAGCAAGTTCAGGGCTACTGGCAAATTTGACCTTCGTCCCTAGCGTGCCTGCAACGACGGTCATTTTGTTCTGTGTCAGAGTGCCTGTCTTATCCGAGCAGATCGTGGTAGCATTTCCCATGGTTTCGCAAGCTCTAAGATGTCGGACAAGGTTTTTCTCTCTCAACATCCTTTTCGTCGCGAAAGATAATGCGAGAGTAACGGCAACCGGAAGACCTTCAGGGACCGCAACAACAATAATGGTGATGGCCACGATAAGTATATCCAGAAAAGCTGAGCCTTTCATCGCAGGTGAGTCCGTGTTACCAGATAAACCAGCCAGAAAGCGAATTAACAGGATGAAGAACAGTAGTCCGGCTGCCGTAGTCCCAAGGTATCCGATCCAGTTGGCCATACCCGCAAGCTTCACTTGCAACGGAGTCTCCTCATTTTCAGTCTGCAGCGACATCATAACCTTTCCAAAACTGCTATTGACGCCCACCGAAGTTACCAGATAGGTCCCAACACCCTCAAGCACTTTGCTTCCAGATATGATGAAAGGGTCGAGCTTGGACGTTGCCGTGCCATCAAATATTCTAGCCCAGACTTCCTCGCCTCCGGTTTTCTTCATTGCGTCTGATTCTCCTGTAGCCGAGGACTCATCGCATCGTATTCCATGGCCGCTAACGAGTATTCCGTCTGCGGGAATGGAGTCTCCAGATTCCAAGTGTAAGATATCGCCTACCATGACGTCGAAAACCGAGATCATGACTGACTTCCCGGAGCGAATCGCCTTGACTTGGCGATCATCTTTCTTTGCATTAAGCGCCACGAACTGCTTCTCTCTTCTGTAATCATTAATTCCCGTGACCAGCACGACGATGACGACGGCGATTTCAATCGCAAGGCCCTCTACCCAATCCAGAGACGGCGGCTCTTCAGGAGATCTCTGTTGACCCACAGCCTCGTATACTCCAAGTGCAAGCGAGACAATTGCGGCTGCAGTAAGAATGATGAGAATCCGGTCATTATAGGCGTTCCAAAATAATTTCCAAATGCTGAGAGACCTTTTCGTGGGTAATCGATTGTCCTTAAATATTCTCTTTCTGTCATGGTACTGCCCCGGTACATTATGGGCTGACACAATGTTTTCCTGTTGAATAACCGGCCTTGAACTTGAAGATTTCTTTGAATGTGGTGACCGTGTCGCTTCCTCGAACTCAACACTTTCCGATATGGTAGTCTCATCAACGCTCAGACCAGCCAAGATATCAGTCTTCAACCCCTTTTCGAGGCTTCGAAGTCCTCCCAGAGCTCTGTATGCGGCCAAAGATTTGGGGTTTAAGGTTTTGTTTAATTGACCTGGCGAGAAAGCGAAAGGGTTGTTTTCAGTTTCGAAGTCTTTTTCATTTGACTTGTCCGGCGCCAAAGCCTCTTCTGTTGATAAATCATCTCCCTCAAATCTTGACCGTACAGACTTGATATCGGAGTTGGCCCTTGACCGGCTTGTCTCTGCCGTAGAGTTGAATGAGTTTGTTCGCGACCTTAAAGTATCGCCACCTAGCGATGCGGTTTTGGGTGATGAAGGAACTTGTAGAGAAAGATAGGAGAAGTCTGTGCTCGTTGGAGTTGTTGGGCGTTCTTCTGCTTCCGAAGCCGTCGAATCTGGGTTGTAGGGCTACACCATGTTAGCATTGACTTGCGGATGCATGGGGTATACTTACTGTAAGATTCATGGAGGTTGGCGGCGCAAGAAGGCCATTAGAGGTCATAATCGAAAAAGAGTTGAAGCTGAGCTTAGGGGGACGGTATCTGGGATGATGAATGTGTCTTTTGCGCCAGCTGGACGTCTATCACCGGCCAGGAGGACAAGGATCGAATGATGTACAGAGGGTAGCCAGGCGCCTAGACTCTGCCTCATCGCAAGAGCATGAGGCGTTGAGGTTATCAAGCCTCTTTTGAAGGAAGGCACTTTTGCACAGCCTTCTTGCCCAGGACGCCTGGGTCAAGGAGGCGCCAATGGCCGTCCCTGGGGTCCCGCAGTGGTTTCGAGCAAATACCACATGCCAATGCTTTGCCAATGCTGGCGGAGTAATGGATTCGTCATCCAATGAAAGGTAGAATTGCCCAGAGGCTGGGCGAATTCAAGCCCATACAACTAGAGTCGATAAGGGGCGTCTCCTTTCCGGCAGTTTGGTTATCGTGCAGCCGCCGGCACTAGTTGTCGATCCCGCGCGTAAAGCCTTCTGCATCTCCTTCTTTTGGCCCTTCGATTTCTTCACTCCGAAACACTCTCTAACTTTATCCACCTCCTGAAAGCGAGTCACCATCCTTGCGGGGCCCTCCCTTCGACCGCATTCATGCTCTCCCTTACAGTGTATCGTAGTTGAAGAACAACAAGCGCCTTACTCACTCCTTCATTTGTGTGAGCACTGCCGGAGTCCATTACGAGTCATGTGTCCTGTGGAAAGGGCAAGCGGAGCAGTGCCGAGGCAGACTATTTCATAATTGCGGCATTACTCGGCTTGGTATGAAAGTATGTCAATGGAACAAGACATGCCAAGTAGCAAGTGCCATCGGAACAGTTATCATCCGCGCTTTACAAGAAGCGATCCCGTAAGAAGGAGCCTAAGCCACTGCTGACGGGATCATATTGGCATGAAGAAGCCTCGTTGAATTTCTTGTCTTACCTTATTAGGTTTCACCGCTTGTGCTTCAAGAAGGTCCACAGTCTGGATGTGATGATCTTCGCATCACGTGACTGTACTGCCACGATCTACGCCACAAACGTTATCGCTTAGGAGCCAGAGAGCGTCAATCTGTCTTTGATGTTGGCACATTCTGGCAGGTGATCATCGGCAGATGATATGTTAACAAGAATTGAAGTGCGAACAAGCTCAACGTCTACACGACAACACGTGGGCACAGCCACAAGCTCAGATCCATAAGCAAAGCGTCGATGACCTTTTTGACTCGGATCGAGCGTGTCAATCCCCAAAAATCGGCCTGAGATTACTGTATCAATCCTGTCTTCTTTGCCTCTGTTAGTCGAGAGTCAGCACTACGGCAAATGTGCATGTCGACTCTCTCTGTCCCTGACGCCTACCCAAAACATTTCCCTAGGGATCTCTTGACCGATACTGAAGCCATATCTCACAATGCTGCCTTGGCCCTCTCTTCAAGATCGGCATTCTCCATGGTCTGCTTTCCTTTACCCCCACTAATCGCCAAATCAATCATCGCGGCAGCTAGAGTATCGACTTTGATGGCCTTTGCTACGCGATAGAGCATTTGAGGAACCGGATTACCTTTGCCGAGCACGCCGCCAGGTTTCGTTATGATCGTCTCGAAAGTGTCGGGGTGCTTGTCTTCAAATTCAAATAGCTTATTCTCGACATCTCCCTATGGGTTCGATGGCCGGTCAGCTTACAGTCAGGAAGTGTGTATCAGGGAGGCGCTACAGACCCTCAGCTTTCGAAAATCACCCGCGAACCACAGATTCTGGTTCTGGTTTCGCTCGGTAAGGTAACCGCTGGTGTAGATGAAGCGGAACTTCTTGCCTCCCTCTGCCTTGGCGGTATTGCTAGAGACGAAAGCTCTGGCGGCTGCGAGCGTGTCTATGAATTTTCGGTATCAGCACCCCTCCTTCGAATCAATTGACTGAGCCAAAAGGCAAGTCTTTGGGGGGAATTCTACTCGGACATGTCTCAGGTACACCTGATACGCTCAAACAAGGGAATCTTTGCTCGGAAAGTATAACTTACAATCGATGCTCACATGGCGGAGGTGTTCTGGGTTATTGGCAGTGTTCTTTTTGGGCGTAATACCTAGGTTCCTGGTTTGATGTTAGACTGATCGCGCCCATGCTCATACTCAGAGCATGTCACCGTTGTTCAATCAATCTAAACGCATTGGTAACAGAACAACGTCTTCACTTTGCTCGGTAGCAAAACGGAATTAACAACCCGATGACTCGCTATTTCTAGCATGCACATCTTGAAAGATAACAGTTGCCAAACCCTTCGCAATCTAGCAACAGCAGTGATCGATAAATCCTATCAATACCGTACGAAACCAAAACCCACCATATGCACGCCTCGGCCCCTTCCAGCGCCTTCATCACCTCCCCATCGTAGACAGTGAAATCCTTCAAGACCACGACTTTCAGCTTCGGATCAGAGACCGAGTCCAAGGGCCGCCGCGAAAGCGATACGATGGAACTGATGGCAGGGTTGGCAAGACATTGCTGGAGGACTTCGGCACCGATGAAGCCGGTGGCGCCTGTGAGGACGATCTTCATTTTAGGTACTCCGCCCGGAATACTCTTTACTGATAGATATGGGTCGAAGTGGAGAATGCAGATGCTGAATGGGAGAAGGGTGTGTCTACATTCTGATGTGCGGGGGTGAAGCTACTTTATGCAGTTCGCAGAACACGGCCCAACCTAACGAGCAAAACCCGAGAGGTCTGAATATCCCAAATCAATGTTTGCCCGGCGGACAGACTTTCATGCCGTGAGACAGCCTTTCTGGTCCTAGCTCTATCGTTGGCTAGATGTTTTAGTTATTGATTAGAGCGTGAAGCTTGCAGGGCACGGAGGTCTCCTTTCATTGTTGATCTACCTTGCCGATACATGCACTAGGTCCCCTCCTTGAATTATAATCGGATTGAATGGGTAGCCAGGGCATGTAAGATTTCCTTGGGCTTTGCGATGTGGTGGTGCAGTACCAACATGAACCATCATGCGATTAAAATTACTTCAATGTCAACGCCCTGTCTGTGCCTTCCGCGATCTCCACGGGTCTACCACCCTCATCCAGACTTCTCCTACCAGCCTCCAGGATGGCAGTGGTAGCCATCGTGTTTCTCAGCGTTGGCAAACCCCTCTTATCCAGCTCATCTAGTGTCACTCTCCCCTCTTTGAAGGCGGTGACTGCGTCCACAAATTTCTCGAAGCTGATATAGCCATACCCAGTCTGACCATTGAAGTTGCCTTCTTCGTCCGGCGCGTACTTCATGTAGAAGGGATTATACCACATCAGTTGGCCCTCTGCATCCGCAGCGACATCGTAGCCACGTTTGGCTTGGTCGATCCGGATTTCGCCTTTTGAAGCAAGATCTGCAAGATCGTGAGCTGCCTTTCCAAGATATACAGCTGGAACGATAGAACGCAGTTCGGAACACTGACAATGGAAATACTGATTGGAATGCACCCCCGCTTTTTGCGGCGCCGTCCAACACGCGGTATGAACACCGGTGGCCACTTTCGTTGGATCATCCCTCTTCTGCCAGACTACGAGCAGAGTTATCGTATCTTCGGTGTCGGCTACGCATCCGAGGCCCTCTGCTATGCCTCTTGAACCGCTAGCCGTTACTCTGACGGGCTTGTAATCAGGCACCATCGACTCGCAAACATCGACATGATGAGAACTGAGATAGTATGATATATCACTATCTTTACCCGCCCATGCCTTGAAAGTCTCCAATTGCAATTTCGGCTGACTCATGTAGCTGTAGAAATAGTTGAAATCGCCCAGGCTCTTGGCACGGTGTCTTGCATCTGCGTAGGCTGGATCGAACCGCTTATGATGTTCGACATAGACGAAGACATTATGTTTCCTAGATTCGTGGAGAAGGTTCTGGTGGTCAGAGAGCAGCTTGACGGCGGGCTTAGTGATGAGGACATGGATTCCCCGGCGGATGGCATATAGAGCTATGGGATAATGTGTCGTATCAGGCGTGAATATAGAGACGGCGTCACCAGGAGAGAGTGCACCGATCGCATATTTGTAGGCATCAGGGTCCCTCGAACTGGTATCCGAAGGGAATGAGTCGAAAGAGACTTCGAGGTTGTTGTAAATTGAAGAGATATTTCTTTCAAGATGCTCACCTAAGACGGTCAGCCGGTACTACAAGTCTCGTTGCTGGACATGACAGACGTACGGATAGCTGGAAACTTGGAGCCAGATGTGCCGACCATACTGAGTTTACCGACTTTTCCTCGCCGGCGTAGATCGAAGAGTGTAAGACCCACAACCCCCACCTTCTTATCAGATCCAGATTGAGTCCCACCAACAAAGCCAGTGGTATATTCGCCGGTCCCGACCTATCGACATCGTGGTCAGAGTCCTGCGGGCTTTTATAAAGCCTGATGGCCTACCATGAGAATATTTAGTGGGGCCATTTCTGCCGTGTTGGGATAGATAAATTTTCCAATTGTCAAACGGAGCCCACAAACAGGTGAATGAAGTAACAGTAGAAGGATTGAGTATTGTGAATATTCACATCAGCATAAGCGTGCAGGCGCTCTGTTTACAACGTCTCAAGCTGGAATGACGAGACAGGCATGAGGACTCGCCCCACTAGGAAACTCGGCACCCCACAACACGTGACAGCCATGCCGTGTTCGCATGTTCCCAACAAACGACGGGACTTGGCTTCTCACAGCCTACCTTATGATGATGGCGGAGGTCAAAGACTGTGGAGGCGTCAGTTTGGCGATCTGTTAGGCAGCTCTGAGCGGCGGAGCAGTTCTGCGCAATGTGCCGCCACACCAGTAGCTAAACTCCTAGGAAGTTGGTTCAAAGAACAAGGCATCTGGAGGGGAATGGCAAATATCCTCAGAACTTCAAAAATTCTGCCTTTATCCTGGGCGCTTCCGTCAATCATCTGTGACGGTTTCTTGTGGCGACGATGACAGTATCCTCGACTACCTCATCGCTTCACCATTAATGAGGTCGCATCAGGCCGCTCTAGGCCACAGCACGGTGCCATACCAAGGAATAGTCTGCGATTCACGAAATCTCTCTTACCGCCTTGCGTCTCGTCGTTCTTCGAGTGGAGGGATTCTGGACGCCGTAACCTAGCAGAATCAATGGTCTCATCGCTGCTCCCAAGTGTAGAAAACCAATGTTACCTTAGTCTATAGCATTCCATCGCAAAATGCCCTAGTAGATCTGTGCGCCTAGTGTGAGTCTTCTCTAAACACGTAGATCTGATGTTGAGCGAAGCACCAACGCTACGTGAGCGCAAAAAAAAGGTACAGGTTGGACAGCTGGCTCAAGACGATCTGGGTTGATTTAGGATCCCTCCCTTTGGGTCGGAGACGGCATAGGTCAACTCAAGGTATGTTTCTGGGCGGACAGAAGCGTAGAGTCACCAGTTGTTGCTGATGGGGGTTCAACGTAGAGGAAGGAAGAGTCGATAAAAATTTGCCATAGATGTTCTATCTATTGCTTTGCGAAGGTGTGAATTTCCAATGATTTAGGCTCAAGGCTTTATGCGAAGGTCGATCACCGAAAGGTAGATTGAAAAAGCAAGAGGAAAAAGCAGTGAATTTACACTATTGACAGAGACCAGGAGGCTGTCCAGCTACTAGGTTACCTTTGGTGATAACTCAGCAAGCACCGCACGATGGAGCGGTGGCTCAAGGAGGCAATATGAGTCAAGGATTGCAAAGTATGTTTGCGCCGCAATCAGCACGGTAGACCATGGAAGCAGTGTTACAAACGGGTGAGCGAAGGAAGTCTTGATGTGAGAGGAAGATTTTTGGTCGAGAATCTGAAGGCCTTCATCTGCGCCACGCGACACTCGAGCCGAGCCGGCTGTGTTCCAGGCAAATGTATCAGTAACAACAACGTCGTCTTCTATTCGCACAGAGTCAGTCGGACTTCCTTTGCTTTCCTTGCTCATCGTGTTAGCTGGCTGGTCCTGCATCAGTATTCCTAAAACTTTCACTTTCTCACGATTGCAGCCTGTCCTTACCTAACGATGTGAGTCGTCGTTGCTTTTCCTGGAAAAATTGCTTGGTTTTCCTTCACAGTGACTTGCATGAGGCTACATGGGCACGCATAAATTGAACAGCAGATCTACCTCACGCAGTCGCTAATAGACCAGATTTGCAGCTATCGGAACGAAGCCTACACTATACCTATCGAATCTCACACCATCTTGAAACCACACACCTACTTCCAGTAAGATGTCACGCCCGCCCGAAGCAGAACGCAATGCGCACAATGGCATCAGAGCGGGCGTCGCGACAGAATTTAGGAGAAGGAAAGGACCAACGGCAATATGGTGGGATATAAGGGGATCATTAGCCGGTTGCGCAAGATTACATTTGGGGAAGCGAAGGGCAGCTTCCTCGCCCTCAATCGACGAGAAAGATGCGTTGACCAGACGACTGGCTGAGTCTGCAAGGACGGGCACATCCGACGTTGGGAATGAGAGGTCTTCTACATTAGGATCTGTTTGTCGCCGCATGAGCTGCAGCTTGAGGCCTCGTAAGCAAGCGATTGTTTGCGCAATACCGTCAGCTCATGCGAAGTCAACTGGCACTGTATCCTCAGAATATCCAGCAAAGCTGTTTCCATCCATAACAATCGATGCCGCTGGCGGACAGGCCGCCAAAGCGTCGGTAGCTGCACATAGATGCGAGCCTGACGGCGAGCTCGCAAAAGCCTGGTCTTTAACAGACACCCTACCTCGATACGAGGCAATTAATTCTTACAAATCGGCTTCGTTGGGTCAGAGTATCACACGCAACACTGAAAGTGGTGTCGACCTAGGTAAGGGCAACGGAGATATGGACGAGGTTTCCGTTCCAGTCAAACGAAAAGGCAATTCGCACCAGATCTAGAAGATTGGCATTCGCTTATTCTGAACCTAGATCCATTGCATGCATTACCACCAGAGATAACGTCAAATATCTTATCCTTCCTTGACGCGCGATCGCTGGCGAAGGCGGAATCCGTCTCCAAAATATGGTTCGGCACAGCAAGCCAACGCCATGCTTGGAGACAAGCTTTTCAGAACGAAACACGGGCAGTAAGACAAATTGCGTTGATACCAACCAATGGATCTTCGATTCAAGGTCTTGGCCTGGGCAATTCTTCGCCGGATCAAGACTTCAAAAGGATGCTTCAGGCGCGGAGAGAGTTGCAGTCGAAATGGAGGTGCGGTAAAGCAGCAGCTATATACCTTGAAGGACACACCGATAGCGTATACTGCGTCCAATTTGATGAGTATGAGGATCATCTAATCCGAGTCTGCTATACTCAACTGACTTTTGATAGATATAAGATCATTACAGGCTCACGGGATCAAACCGTTCGCGTCTGGGATGCAAAGACTTACAGGTGTATCAAGATACTCGGCATACCGAACGGAAACAGCGGCAACACCAGAACCCCTATGCCACCTGAGAATCCTGGTAGCCCTGGCAGACCTACCGTTGTTGTAGTCTGTCCTGCGGGCGATACGCCTCCTAGCGATCTACCAGTTGATTTCCGTCATAGCGGATCAATACTGTGTCTCCAGTTCGACGAAAACATCATGGTTACAGGGTCATCCGATAGATCATGCATCGTCTGGGACCTGAAATCGGACTACCAGCCCTTCCGTCGGCTCGTGGGGCATAGAGCTGGTGTACTGGATATCTGCTTTGATCACGAAAACATTGTTTCGTGCTCCAAAGATACAACAATATGTATTTGGAGACGTGAAACCGGCGAAAGGATCCGCCAGTTGATCGGACATCGCGGCCCCGTTAATGCTGTGCAGTTGAGAGGCAAGCTCATTGTGAGTGCGAGCGGTGACGGAGTTGCGAAGCTCTGGAATCTTGACTCGGGTCTTTGCATCAAAGAGTTTGCGAGCAGGGATCGAGGAATGGCCTGCGTGGACTTCAGCCTCGATGCTAGGACTATCCTCGCCGGCGGGAACGATCAAGTCATCTATCAATTCGACACCTCCTCTGGGTTCCGTACACGAGAAATGACAGGTCATACGGGACTTGTCCGTTCGCTACACCTCGACAATCCTAATGGACGAGTCGTGAGTGGGAGTTATGATACCAGCGTCAGAGCTTATGACTTGGCGACGGGAAATTTGATCGTGGAGTTTGTCGCTTGGAGTACAAGTTGGATTTTGAGTGCTAAAGCGGACTATCGACGCATCGTGGCAGCAAGTCAGGACAGTCGAGCTGTGGTTATGGATTTCGGACACGGCGTTCCTGGAGTCGAGCTGTTGGCCTGCTGAGGCGAACGACACAGTCGACACGCTCAGTATGCATGCATGGTAACGGCGAATTGAACGGTTCTCATGGTTGATGAAGGGTAATGACTGGATGCACAGTTGGTCGACCATTGTATGATATGATACGGGGTTAGCGATTTGTACAAAATTTGAAGCATGATTGTGGAAGCCGTTTTAGAAAGGCGTAAATATGACCTCCTCTCCGTGACTGCTTCATATACTGCACATACTGTACGTACGGATCAATTGTAGCCGTCTCGATTTAGGGCAAGGACAAGCGAGCGTCGAAAGATGCGCGTTGATTGGTCAACCTAGCGCGACGGTTCGCGTTCAACTGAGGCATACTTTCGACATGTTTTGACCTCTTCTACTCACCACATCACTGTCCTTGCGCAAGAAGAGATAGGGGTATCTCTGGCTCCCTGCAATTGATTGATTTGAAACTGCCAGAGACGGCCATATAATCGTCCAACATGGGGGAGTCAAGGTACTTAATGGCCTGCGTGATCGGATTCGCACCACTGACATGGTGTTTCAATAACAGACAGGAGCTCCTTCAATGGATGAACAACCTTCTCCAACTGAATGTGACCAAAGTAGAGCAATGTGGCACTGGGTAGGAGCATCCTGTGTTAACCAGTCCTTCAATGCGGCTGGCCAGTGTCAGAAGAGTAAAGCTGACTGCATCAAATCTCTGGACAGGGCAGCGTTATGTCAAATATACGATAGCATATTTCGTACGTCCCCGTCAGTCCAGCCTCTCGCGCAGAGCTCTACTAATCTTACCGAAGAGGACCTGCCCATGAGCAGAGTGAAGTTCAATGTCAATACCGAATATGCCTACCTCCAGAACTTCAAAATCCTGCAAAGTAGCTGCTCATCGTCCCCCGCTCTCATGCACGCGCTCACAGATTCCTCATCACAGACTGCTTCGCGAAACACCAAATCGACCGCTCCATTCCAGTCGAAAGCCTCATTAAATGCAAGATGCAAGACAATCTCGAATTCCTCCAATGGTCCAAGCGCTACTGGGACCAATACTTCCCTGGTGGCGACTATGATGCTCTTGCACGGCGGAAAGGTTCGGGAGCGCCTGTTGCGGCCGCCGCGCCACCACCGACAACTGCACGCACGTCAGGCGCGGGGGTTGGTGCTGGCGCAAGAAGAGGGACTGCACCTACCACTACCTCGAAAGGTGCCAGACCTGGAGGCGCGCCAGCGGCGAGCTCGGCGGTGATCCAGGAGAACAATCAATTGAAAGAGACAATACAAGGGTTGGAGAGGGAGAGGGACTTCTACTTTAGCAAACTCAGGGATATCGAGCTGTTGTTGCAACAGGCTGTGGAGGCAGATCCGGAGCTGGAGAAGGATGAAGAGGGTTTGATCAAACATATCCAGACCATACTGTATTCGACGGAGGTGAGTTTTTTCTTCCTGTATTGTTTAGGGTCGGAGACTAATCATACCATTGTAGGAGGGATTTGAGATACCACCGGAAGCGGAAGAGGGCGTTCAGGACGATCAGGAGACATTCTGAGAAAACCGTTTCATGTCCTACAATGGTATTCCCACGAGCGATGACTGTCTTGTTAGCGTTGCATGGCTCGGATCGGGCAATATCAAGGTCGTCTGCGTAATGGCAGAATGCCTGGTAGCCTGGCTGATAGCATAGGAAACCGATATGAATCAGATGATGGCTTGCTTCAGACCATACATGCAATGAGCTCCAGAGGTTAGTCAAAGCTGCTGGCTGAGCGGTCCGCCTAGGCAGACCAGCCTCTTTCTTGATAAGAAGATTACTATTCAATGCGCCGAGCAGCACCGCAGGCATAAATTTTCGCTCGGCTCCCCGGGCTGGGAGAACAAAGTTACCATCTCACCAGGCCCTGCTTTCCCATTCCATTGGAAGTTCACAAAGATTTTATGAGATCATTGGTCTCCGAACGATTTCCGGTATGAAAGTTCTATTTCAGTCACGATTGAGCTCTTGCTGACTACGAAGCAATCTGATCTACATCTTGACGTGGCAAGGTTGAAACTACGTTAGCTATGCAAACCTGACAGCAGACCCTATTTGAGCGACAAACACAGCAAGATAGGAATATAAGGTAGCGGCAAAAATATGGGGGAACGTCACGAATACAGGTTCTATGCGGGCGCTATTCCCAGCCAGCATGACGATGTCATGTCATCGTATCTCACCCTCCGGTCCGGTTTTAACCCCAAGCGGTGGCTGAACCGAGAACCAATTGCTCTGCAATTTAGAAAAAGCGTGTTGATCAACGACCACGGATGGCCAAATGCCAAAGCGGCAGGAGGTCGAAAATATAGTGCCATCACCAAAGGAAAGGAAGCCACGAAAGAGCGGTTCCCCTAGGGATTGCTAAGCAAATATAGCACTTGCCGGCGCCACAGCATGGGATATAATCGGCCAAGACGCCAGGAAATTCAAGTACCATCCATGGGTCTCAAGGCAAAGATGTGGCTTCCCTCCCACCAATGCAAGTCATTGAAATCACGGTAAGACTGAAGCAGGAAAACCAATAGCAAAAGCCGAGAAACAAGTGCTCAAAAGATTATTTCATAAGGAAATACCCATACAGCAATATCCATGAACCTTCCTCCTTGCCTTCTAACTATAATGATCTCCGGCACACTTACTGTTGATTTATTGCATGTTCTGCTTTACGACAGGAGGCCAATGTTCAGGCTTGCCGCGACTTCCACTTAGCTGTAAGATCCTCAGGACAAGGACATCAGTGGGAAGGTTGTTCTCCGCCTGGGTTCTTCTTCAGAATCCGACGTTTCGACGCTGGTAGTCCTCCCATCTGCTGCTTCTAGATCGATGTGTCGAGGAATTACTGTCATGGATCGCGCTTCGTCAGCCATGCCGTCGACAGCAAAATCACCAGACATTTCGATTGCTTCATGGATGTCGACTGTATGAGAGCTTTTTCTTGAAGACTGGTCGATAAGTGGAGTCTCTTCTTGAGGGTCGTTGTGAGTTCTGGATAGTGCTCGCTGCTCTATAGTCTACGTCAACGAGATCCTCGGTCAAAGTAGATTTATCCAGGATCTCACCTTCGAAGGCTTCCTTGGATACCACAATTATGGATAGCAGCATGCACAATGGTACAATTTGTCCAAAGGTGAGCGCATTCTCATTTCCGTTCATGCTTGTTGACGGCACAATGCGCGTTCTGAACGTTCCCCACACTCCGTAGGAGAAGAAAACTACACCGAAGAAAAGGTTTGCCCACTGCAAGTCGCCCAGTGTTATACAGGAAGAGTACCAGTGTTTGATAAAAAGCAAGGATTTCTCTGCCAGGATCGAAGCACCGACTCGAGATATACAAGAGATCGTGCGGGGCTTGCAAGTTGCTTTCTGTCTCCCTTGGCGTAACTTCTGTGCGCCCTTTTCCAACTCACTGACTGGCTTTTCAATCACCCACGTATTTACCGAAGAAGATAATGATCCGTATAACAAGAGCACACCACCGCAATAACCCCACAGGATTTGGAACAATTCGAAGAATAGCCAAAACCCGCCTATTCCAGATACTTGGCCAGCCAGATCGCTAAAGAGGCATTGCGCAGGATACGCCCCGGTGAAGTCCCAGTCATTGTGGGCTGTTAAGACTGCATATGATACCATGAAGGCAAACATCACAGCCAAAAGAAGGGTTCTCCAATTACGGAGGTTCGGTGTGCCTCGTAAGTACTCTCTATGCACCACTAGCGTTGTAATGTGGACTGAAGAAGACATCCATGCTAGATTTTGGACCATTGAGAAATGATACTCTGTGATCGTGCATCGTTGGTATAGGCCTGCGAACAGCATCGCGATACCCAACAGCAGCTGCTGGTCGCTGAGCTCAAGGACCACCTTCCGAAGTACCGGACGCCAGAGCGGTCTTAGATCACCAAGGTGCCATGGCGAATACGCCCGTAGCTTTCGCAATATCCAACGGTCGAGGCCATTCGACTGTATACGAGGTCCGTCGTCCATCAGAGTGTGCACTGAGGCAAGAATTGTAGTTATAAAGCCGCTCAACAAGAACGAAACGATATTCTATCGAGATGGTCAGAGATCAAACTCTCCAGGATGACATCCCGTGCAGTGGCAAGAAATGGTGCAACATTTGTCGGCGCTTCTTAGGAAAGTGCATGGACGGCTTGACGATGGGTTGAACGACCAACAGAGACCCATGATCGAAAAAAGCAAATTGTCAAAGCATCCGCATTGCTCATTCAAAACGCCCAAAAGGAGGGTTATTGACGGTGTATCGGACTCGATGCACCCCTGACAAGTGCGCGACGCCACCAGATAGGATACAAGAAACCAGCGGCAACAGGACTCACCCCTATACCTGAGATATCTGGATCTGCGGTGACCCTCAAGGGCTCCTTGTTCGTCCAGGGCGTGCAATTGGGGGCCTTGTTACCGCATAAAGCCATCTCGGCGCAGCAAAAACTAAATTGTGTATGGAGCCTGGAAGGTGCATGCCAAACCTCGAAGATGCTGAGAAGCGGTCCTTATTAAGACCACCGTTGCTGTTGCACGACGCGGATTGAGAACGAGAGCCTAGACCACGTCACACGACCAAGTCAACGGATGGAAATAGAGTACAGTGGCAGGCCACGCGGATACATGTAGACAGCCGAGCATGAGTGTCTACTCCCTGTCGAAGCTTCTGCACGCGTCTTGCTAGTTTCATTTCCGATATTCCTGCATGAACTTTGTACGTCCTTTACAAAAATCACATCATTGGCGCTGGTTCCTCGCCGTCCGAGCATAATACGGCCGATGTTTCCAGTATGCACAAACCCGCTTTTCCGAGTTTGCCAACCAGCAAACATCATTAGTGCCATGGCATCAGACCACTGAATGCTTGCCGTGGCTGTACGAGCATCGGCGGCGTTGTTCCGACGCCGACACTAGATGGGTTCTGCTGATAATGTAAGGACTACGCTAGGTCAGATCACCTCCGAAGGTCCAACCATTGAGACCTTGAATGTCCCTTTAAATACAAGTCTTATGCATATATTCGCCCTCCGACAGCATAGTTCATGGTTCCTTCCACACTACGGCGATTCACTCTGATCCCTTTCGGCCAGGAACCGAAAGGCCTACTCGACGGGGGTTGAACCATGGGCATGGCACGGTATAAACGAGGTATTTGGAAAAGACAAACCAAGCCAGAAAGGTGATCGTGGCCAGGATTGAACACTCGACCTGCGAAAACAAGAAAAACACAATTGATTTATCGACGATGAGTCCTGATCATCAAGTCGACGAGCAATTGAACTTGGCGGTTTTATCCACCTTTCAACTGATCCTCAAAGCCTTCCTCAACTGCGTTGTTTTCTAATATTATATTGTTATGTATATAGTGCGAAACCCACCGCGCAACATGTGGTCAACACAGCAAATCAGCTCTAAAATGTACGGAGGGTTGGCTTCTGTAATCCTTGACGACCTCAATAGACATCGGTCTCTACACATCCTACATGTACATTGCGCAAAGTTCGGAGTCCCCCGAAAGAGAATAGCTTGAGATTTCGATACGTAAAGACTCTACAATTGTTGCTGATCTTGCTTTAGTAGGCATGTAGACAACTATCGGTCCGTTCTCAACATTCTCCTACTGGTGGAGCATCAGCGATGAAAGCTATTTCGTCTCATCGGCAAGCTCTTATTGCACCATCTCCCCTCTGTTCTCGAATCAACACACCCCGGGGTGCGATGTTCGTCGTAAACCAGCAGCCGTACCGGGCAAAGTCTGTTTTGAGCGAGCATCAACGTCCAGCCTCGACTTGCGAATACTCTTGGAGAGGCAAGTAAAAATTTTCGCGTCATCGAACTCGAGAGCGGTAAGCCACCGAGAACAACATCCATGACCCCCTTCGCACCCACGATGACCATACCGCTCAACTGCGGCGGCGTAACCACGCACTATTCACTGAATAGACAAGCTTGGATAACGATATCACAAAAGATGAGCACATCCTCTTCGGTGTCAAAGTGCATGTCGATCTTGAGAATACAATGACCGCTCCGATATTCCCTTGCGATCACGAACGCTTCGCTAGACCCTTAGCTGAAGTTGAGGGCCATATAAGACATCTTTGGGTTCGCCTAGGATAGCCTTGCTCGCGTCAAGGCATAGTTTGTATATTGCGAGGTAGGATTACCGGCTAAAGGGTGGCTTTTGCAGGAAGCATTCAGTGTCGTCGGAAAGGGACAAAGTAATACAGGTGACATAAACATAGCGATAGCCACGAATATCTTTCGAGAGGAGACAACCTTCGTTAGAACGACTATTGAGGGCTGAGTTTGGGAAACTCGTGCGGCTAGGCGTGATGAGAAAATTATACGGCAAAATCGCCATAGAGAACGTCCATCTCATGTCCTTGTATCTGGTATATTCAGAGGGCATATGAAATGAATGGCAGCGCTATGATCAGGAAAACCCAATCGAAAAACTTGTCTTTGCCCAGTGTGTCGCCGCATCCCGAGCGGGTCAATGGTGCGAATGCAAAAAGTAAAGGAGCGTCTAGGACCAGAGAGAAAGACAGGGAGTAAGATAAAAAAAAATGGGGAAAGAGTTGCTTAAGAATTGTGGGAATAGAATGTTCGTCACAGATAGATATGATACGCTATCACGCAGCGTAAAGGTCTTACAGATGGCTGATGTCATTTGATAGAAGTATTGGTACTAATTTCCACAGTCTCCATGTGCAGGATGATTAAGATCACTACCTGAAGCCAGCCACCGTGGCTTGGGCAGAGCATGCACTTGACGCAGTGGTCTGGGTCAAGTTTTATCTTGACCCATAGGACAGGAATTAGATATTCGTGATTATGTCGAGTTTGAGAACTTGAGCGATTCTTGGTGCAGATTCATTCGGGACTCAATCGCCCGACTACCGCAGTTCTACTGCCTACTTCTCAATCGAGCACATACTATACTCTAATGTCAGGCTCTGCCGGTCAGAAAACGCTCAAGCAGCAACCTGAAGCCGGAGACAATTCGATCTTGAGATAGTAATACCCCCATCATCTTTTGTATCCGAAGGCGCGACTACTACGCCTTTATGAGTCTGCAGATCGGAAATTTTCAGCGGAAAGTGCAACGACATAGCAGCTGGCTTTATACTCACATCCATGGTGCCATACTCCCACCACACTATATGAGCCCGCGGCACCAGACGCTCATGTTACGTACCGACTTCCAGACCAAGCCACCACGAGAGTACAATTTCCACCAGGCAATCCACGCGCTCTCCGACTTTCAAAGTCATGAAGCCGTTCTTAGTACTGACGGACCTTGGCTCGTCCTCGTAGTTATTTTCGATAAATTCATGTTCGATGGCCTCGCCGGTATCAACAGACATTCCATCAGCAGCGTAGAACAGGTTGGCTTCTCCTTCGTTCTAAGTAGTGTTAGTGATGTTACTTTTTTGTATGGTGATTGGCTGGTTGTCTTTTTCGAAAAGGTAACGGAGCTGGGCGGAGAGAACATAGCTCTGCGATGAAAGAGATAGAAAGGGCGGACCAGAACATAATACCGAAAAGCGTGCGATGTCGGTGCTGGAGGAACGTAAGATTGGTATACAACACGAAGGCGTCGCGTTTTCCAACAGCTACGGTTCCATAAACAAAAGCATAGCGACTTACTCGGCATGCGAAGGATCGTAGGCCACAGGAGTCTCTCTAGCGAATATCATATTTTCGCTGCATTCCCTTGCGTCCAGGCTCTCCTTTGGCCTGAATTTTCGGAGCAGGTCATCGTTCCTCCTCCCCTTGTCTGGATCTTCTTCAAGCCGTCCAAGGTCTTGCGCCGCTTCATTATCCGATGAATCTGCCATCACTGATTGCTTTTGGTGAGATGAAGAGAGCTACAGGTATCGAATTACCTTACACTGTATCAAGTGATACGAAACAGCTAGCTATAGCTGATGGTTTACGATCTGTAGGTTTGACTTCGGAGTCACTGATCACAGCCAGCGTTGTCGTTCCCAAGTAAGCAGACCCATCAACTCCGCGCTAGGAACGCACAACGTTACATGGTATCCACGATCAGGAAATCTTCTTGATTCTCTTGCCTGCCACATCAAGTTTGCCCTGCACCCTATCCACATCTTCGTCCAATCCATTCAGCATCTCCTGTTGCTCTGCCAACTCTTGGTTGATAGCAATACTCAACTCCTTCTGCTTCGCCACCGCTCTCGCCAACACCATCACATCTTCATCTTGCTCCTGCATCATCTGCTGCTGCAATTGCACCACCCCTCGATTATCCAGTGCTCTTGTCCTATTCGTCTCCTTTCCCAACACCCTCCCACTCGGCTTCGGACCGGCTCTTCCATTCGCAAATAATTTTGCCTTATCCTTTTCCGGCGCGCTCGCCACCGTCTCATCAACCTTACTCTTCGCGACCATCGCATTCAGCAGATTCTCCAACCCCTCCCTCTCCCGTCTCGCATTCTTCACCATATCCCTCCGTCGCGCCATCTCCCCTTCTCCAAGCTTCCCACCCGACCACGAATCACCTCCTAAGTTCTGAAGCCCTTGATCCAGCGCCGCGATCATTGTCCCCGCCTTGACCAAGCTTTTCTTCGCAGAAGCGCCATTCTCATGCTGCGTTTGCGCGCTCGTCGCCTGATCACGGCGCGTGAGCGCAAGGCGTGCGTCGTGGAGCTGGCTTTTCATTTCTCGGTGGTGATCGAGCCATACGACAGGGTCTGTGGTAGGCGGCCCCCTTCCAGGGCCTGCTATTGCGCCGTGAAGTCCGTTCGCGGTTTTTGATCGCAAGGTGGTGTTGCTAGGGAGGTTGAGGAAGGATTTCCAGGCGCTGGTGTTTCGCCATCGGTGGTCTTCTGCGCTGTTGATAGCTAGAAGGTAGGTTTCTAGTCCTTGACGACGGTGTTCGGTGAGATCAGGGTTTGAGACTGTGCGTGTGAACCAGGATTTGGATGGTAGAGGAGAGGGAGGCGCGGCACCGACTTCGGAGGTGAGGGAGCTGTGGAAGGTGGTGAACTCGGAGAATCGCTTTTGGAGGGTGTAGGAGCGAAGGGGTAGGCGGAGAGAAACGTTGTAGACGGTGTAGGGTTTCGAGGTATTAGAGATTATGGAGGTATTCGGTATTGAGATCTCGACGGCAGCGGCCATCCTGCGACTGTAGGGGAGGTCTGAGATCGTAGGAGCGTAGGGGTCTGGAGGTAATGGCGCGATTATGTGGAGGGAGCTTCATTACAATCCGCGTGGCTTGGTCACTCTTTATTCCATGGTAGGCCTGTCAGATGGCATTGGGCGAGGGCTTGGCACAAGTTTTAGCGGCCGAGGAGCCTATTTTAACGACGTTCTGGACGCTTGTTCAGGTAGCATATTTCAAAAATTCGGGCCACGCACTTTCAGTCTTTCTCTGTGGAGCACTCATCATATTCTCCTGTGATCTCAATTGAATCTTGATTTATATGTGCAGCTTGATCCAGCTTCGCGTTGTAATTGTCACTATCGTGCGTTTGATGACCGACGGTCCTATATCGGGACTATTAGGAGGACAAGCTTGCTCTGAGCTGGACCACCATCTTGATGGTCTTCTATCTAGATATGCCCTTGGATTAATGCTCATGACTGCTTGTGAGTGGCAGTCCAGCTCTATGTTATTGCATATCCTGTTGCATGCTTCGTTGATTTAAAGCTGTGGTACAGTGCGTCAGTCCATACGGAGGGATATGACCCAGTGACCAAACCAATGCGGTACAACCACAAGTTCCGTCAGTAAGATATATGTACGCAAGGTCTCTCCCTAAGTGGTCGTTTCGCATTACTTTTTTTCACAATTCTAGGGAGAGATGCCCTCAAAAGTATCGGGTAACCTGCATGAATCCTTCGCGTTTACCCCGCCCAGGCAGCAACAACCCCATATAGAAGAGCCGGGCATTTCCCCTCCATCTTTATTTTTTTATCAATCCTAAGCAAGACATCCTTGATACTTCTCACGACTCACGATGCCAGTCACCGTTCAGACTGGCGACCTCGCTGCTCGCTCTTGGAAGAGTGACTCCATCACCTCTGCCGAGGATCTTTTCGCCGGCGCCAGCAGCAAAGAATATAACCGCAGCAAGGCTATTTTCCAATCCTCATTTTCCAAAGACTTCCTTACCTCCAATAATATCTCCTCATCCAATAATGGTCTCGTTTACACCATCTTCCATGCCTGGTCAGGGCACCACCACCTTACGCTCCGCCCAGAAGACATATGGTTCGCCATCCTCTCACAGCTCAGCTTCTACATCAATGCCCACGCCGAGGAGTTGCGCTCCTTTTTCGTCGCACATGACGGGCAAAAAGAGCTCGAGACCATCGACTTTGGCACCATTCACTCCGTCGACTTCGGCCCCATCGCTCAGAAGATGACGCACTTGATCCAGAAGAACGTCCTTGATCCGGAGCTGCGCACGTGGATCATGCCTTCCTTCTCGACGACCACTTCAAGCGACCGTGTTGTAGCTAGCGTTTTGATGATGGGCGCGTTGCAGAAGTACTTTAAATATACCATGGGCCTATCTTGTGGGATACCATCCGTTACGCTACTTGGCGAGAAAGCGGATTGGGAGATGATGGTGACGAAGTTAGACAAGATCCCACAGCTGGGCACGGAACCATCCCTCTTCACGGAGCTGCTAAGACCGACGCTAAAGCGGTTTGTGCAGTCTTTTGACACACCGCAGAAATCCGATATTGTCGACTTTTGGAATCGGGCTGTGCACGAGGCTGGCGGCAGCGGACCCTACTACTTATCAGGATGGGTCACGGCGTTTTGTTTCTGGAATGAAGATGGTAAGTCGCTGTATGGAGAGCCCGAAAGACCAGTGACATGGGAGCCTTTCGCAGGCTCGAATGCGGGCTGCGAGCTTGATGGTGTGCTGTACCACCGTGTGGACACAGAAGATATTCCATGTGGGTTTGCGTCGGTGCCAGTCAAGGTCGACGATAACGGCACAATTTACAACACAAAGATGCTGGCTGGATCGGTGGGCATCCAAGGTAGCAGTAGCGGGCAATTGCTCGACGAGGGTTTGTCGCATGAAGGCACGTTCTTTAGGGAGTACGGCGATAACGGCCAGGTGATAGTGCGAGGTTATGGTCGCACGAACCCGAACGAGGCTACAGGTGCACCAGGTCTCGACTCTTTGCAGCCGGTAACAGGTTGGTTTATGTATGAGGTCGAAACTGAAGATGACGTGAAAAAGAGGCAGCAGGTGCTAGAAGAGAAGAAAGGCGAGTTGAAAAGCATACAGGGTATTTCTGAGAGGAGTACAGACGAGTCCCGACGGTGGCTCAAGTTATTTTGCGAGGTAGAGCAGCTGGAGAGTTTTTGATGCTGGTGCATACCAGCGTAGGTTATCTTGAGAGGCGCTCGAGTAAGTCCATATACTTCACGGTCGTGATAGGTCCTTTTATGCGAACACGTTCAGCAATTTGGCGATCGAAGCGCCTTTGTTACCATTTTCTAACTCCTGTTGTCAAATTCGGGGAATTGGTGCATTGGCCAGTGGAAGTCAATAGTGGTCCTGTTTCTAGCGGAAAGGCTCGATCACATCCACATTATATCGAGAAATATTCCCGGACATTGCTGGGTGTTCAATATGCAGAAGAAGGTTGTAATTGAAAGAGCAATAAAGATCATGGTCGTTAGCCGGAGCTAAAGTAGTCCGCCCCTAAGCTTCATCCTCGATATAACATCCTTGACTGTGTCCGCTCTCGGGACTTTTGACAAGTTACACGGATCAGATGTAGTGTGCGCAAAAAGCGGAGGATTGTGACACGAGACCCAGAGGGATAGTGCTTCGTTTACATAGCGCTTTCAAGCTTCGGAACCCATCTGTGAACTGCCTATGAGTTCACGATCAGCTAGGTTCTTTGGCTTGCCATCGTCATTGAGGGATGTCATAAGACAGACAACCGGGTGATAAGGTTTATTCGATCAGCATCGAAGTGAGTAGTACCTTCTCCACAACGCGTGCAATTCTCAAGAGACAAATCGAACACGGAACATTTTCATTAATAGCATTACAACATTGTACAAGTTTAGGAAGACGATGCCCACGCCTCTATCGCGTTTGATGCCCAGGGACGCCAAGGCCATGCATGAAACTTCCCATGGACACCTGGATTATCCCGCGATGAGGACCCATAAGAGGAAGAAAATCTGGAATTATGTTAGTCTGCCTTGGCCTGAAGTATACCCGTCGGTGATTACAGACCATCAAAACCCCAAACATCTTTGCCACAAGCCATCTATTCCCCGAGACACGTGACCAATACTTCATCAACTCCCTTTGTGCGCCCTCGACATTATCGACCACATCTTCCGTGTTGGCGTCTATTCTCTGTATCTGCTCGCCCTGTTCCGAAACCATGGCCGCCAACTGACCGAACACGCTCCCAAGCTCGTTGATCGTCCTTTCGATCGTGTCGATGGCCTCGCCACGCATGTTGATGTAGGAATTTTGCGGCTGCGCCTCCTCCATGATCAGTAGTTGTTGATCAGACTGTGGTCCCATTCTACTTAGCGCCGAAGACGAAGAGGACGGGTCAAGATTCAAAATGTCTGGGTTGGTGTTCTGGTACCCAGGCTGCGGCGTTCGAGATTTGGTAGGCGTATTGTACAGCGGAGAAGCAGATTGTTGATGGTCGAGGGAGGGTTGAGCGTGCTGGGAGACGGAGGAGACGAAATTTTCGGTTCGCGAGCGCGAGGCTTGAATGTTCTTGGTGCGGACTTCGAGGACTTCTTTGAAGTTCACCCCGACGTCGGCGAGCTTGCCTTGTAGGAGGACGACGACCTGGGGCTCCATTAGAACTTTCGTCCTGACGCTGTGAATGTATCTGGGGTTAGACCTACATTCTTATTGTGCTCGCCCTCCTGCTCCGCACCGCCGCTTCGTGATTGAGACTGTTGTGATTTCGACAATGATTGGAGGGCCGATATCTGTGAGTTGAGGGATGCTAGATCTTGTTTGATAACATATGTGAGCTCTGCGATTTCTACAGGCCGGTCGTCGAAAAGCGTTTTTCTTCTCGCCACTATGATGCGACACCCGTTTTAGCTTGGAACCTCAAGCCCACGAATAGACCATGTTTTTAAGGCTGCACATACATTGCGCAAGGCGTTCTAGCTTCTCCATCGTCCCCGTGATCCCTCGCCCGATCTGCGCAGCGTTTCTTGCGAACTCTGACCGGGCGCCTCTATTGCCGGCCTTCGCTTCGCCATTGGGAGACCCATTTGCCAGTTGTTTTTGCGAGTCTGTGAGGAGAGACTGGCGCTGAGCTCCGACTCTGCCGGATGCTTGTTTCTTCTGTGCCTGTGCGAGGACAGCCCGGAATTCTGCTGTTCGATCTTGTATGGGGTTTGTGACCATCTTATGCAGCCTCCAACACTCCCCTCTCTGGCTTTCGTACTATCCTGGAAAGGTTTCTCTCCCTCTGTGAAAGCGCGACTAAGAACGTCGACGGAGATGCTTAGCTTTTGTTGCGTCGTGCGTCCCGGAATCTGGCGGACTCGGCAGTAAACTCCGGACCGTACAGTCGCTAGAGTAAGGAGCGACTCGATGGAACAATTCTGGGGCCTGTATTATTGGGAGGTATGTGTATTCCGTTTGAGGTCGACGCGGGCAAAAATTGGGGATTTCTCTCGTTGTCCAGAAATAAGGTTGGCAAACAGTGCAAACAAGTAGACGACAAGGAACATGGGTCGAGATCCTGGGCTTACCATTCTCGAGCCTGCGCCACCTCACCTTCAATTCCCCTTTTGGATGTTCATCAGCCTAGTTGAGTTGGGGAGTCAAGTCATTGCGCATTCACATTCGAGCTCTGTACGTCTTCGTGGGAAGTAGTCTCGGGCGTACGCCAGGCATCGTGAACGGTGAAGATCGGATCTGGACAGCGCGGCAATAGGAAGACTTCTATGCGACACCGACAGCTCATTACTTTATCACCTCCAGGACGGCGCATCGTGGCCGCGTCCTCCACATCCTCCCATGATATCGAAGTCGACCTTCCCTACTAGAAGTAGATGCTGAGTGGCTGAGCTTCTTCGTATACTTCACGCTGCGGATGAACGAGCCATTGTACGGCTGTCTGCCGTTACGACTTGGGGATTTGATTTCAACTGGTCTACAATGGTAACTGAATTGTTACTCACTTCGAAAGTCGTAGTGAGTTAATCGCAAGGTCCTCTCTTTTCCCCTGGACCTCTCCCTACGGAAAGGAGCGACCGCTATGTCGTACCCACCAAATTCTGGAGCGCAGGCTCCTTCCTTCAAAACCAACGTCAACCGGGCAAAGACCAAGAGATGGGTAGAAGCGAAATCCTACACCTACGATGGCGATGATTGGGGAGATGCAGATGAATATGATGAGTACGGTGGGTATGACGAGCCGCCGCCTCCCCCAAAACCAACAGGTTTGAGGCAACAGGGCCAGTCCGCGCGTTCGGTACATCAGAGCCCCTACGGTAGTCCAACGGATCCCTATCAGCGTCCAATGGATACTAGCAGGCAAGGGTACGGGAATGCAGGCCCAGCTCAACAGTATGGGCAACGCAGTGCGACGAACCCTCAGCCCCGCGTTCAGACAGCATTTGGGAGATCAAACTCATTCGATCGAGGAGATGAGAAGCGCGCATTTTCTGCGGGTGGGTTTCAGCCGGGCATGACCAGCCCTGGTTCTGCGATCCGCCAGCAAATGCCTTACAATCAGGACCGGCAGCATGGGACAGCAAACATCCAGCCACCGATGCAATTCGATCCAACTCACATGCGACCAGTTCAGCCAGATGTCCGTCGTCAACATCCTGAGCAGCAACGTCAATATGTTACAGAGCCGACTCAAGCGGCGGATCAAGGGTACGATCGACCTTCAAACCACAGGGAACCGTCGTATCCTGACGGGCCACGGTATCCAAGTAGGGGCAGTAGAGCACAGTCTATGACCTCTAATACCTCCTCGATGGACATCCCCAATCGACGAGATTTTACTCCTTCAGCCTTACCTCCACCATTGCATCCAATGGGTTCACCTACCTCCGACTCACGGTCTCCATCCACACACCCACCGCGTAAAAGCAGTCTGAGTCAGACCAACCAACCTTCGTTCCCTACGCCGACTCAGTCTACACCTTCGGAGCCAGGGGTAGTCCAAAGACAGCGTACAAGCAGTGGTGCGGAAAAGCCGTTGCCGTTTGTTCGCCCAGCAGACATTTACAAACGTATGCAAGAGGAGAAAGAGAAGGACAGACAGTCTCAAGAATCCTCAAGGCCAAGCATGGACGTCATCATGAGAAGTCCGGAGCATGTAGGGGCGCACTCTAATCAGGCCTTGATTGAGGAAGAGCCAGATCTTAGCTCTCCAGCCATGAGCCCCACCCCCAGGCACATTCTTGATAGTATCGAGTCCAAGGAGCATGGTCAGATGCTGCAACCAGCATTGGACCCTGTTGCAGAACTCAGAAGCGAGTATGGTCTGGAGACGGTCCATGGGGAACGTCGATCCTCCAACAACCAAGAGCAGGCAAGTGAAGTATTGGGGCAAGAAGGGGCGCCGGTCCTATCGCAAACTTCGCCTCGGAGCGCCGTCCAGAACACATTGTCGCCGGTATTACCGGAAGTTGCTCGCATGTCGTCGTTTGGTGACTCTTTCTTGGGATCCAATGGAGCTACTGATGAGCCATCATTACAAGCTATGTTATCATCCACCAGCACGATTTCTCCTTCGACAGATCAAAAGCCAGCTGCAAACGAAGATTCTAGTGGGCTACAACATCAACCCTCTTCAGGATTTCGGTCTGTCGTTAATCAAGCTTTTGATGTTGCAGATGACCAAATACCTCCCACGCCGACCTCAACAAATGGCTCGGGTGTTGAGCGTAGTACCAGTGGAGGCACAAGTGTTATCAGTCCGATCATCAGTCGAGGACCTAGTACTACGATCCCGAACGCCAGCGTTAGAACCGTTGGAGGAAGAGCGAGGACACCTTCACTGCCCGAAGAAGGCGACGATATGGGCTCAAGGCCTATATCCTTAGGCTCAGCTGGTACCCCAAAACAAACCGCCAGAAATTCGTCACCACCGCAGGCTACTTCAGTGGACCATGGTGAAGCCAGTTCTCCACCCACGTTCATTCCTGGACACCGTAGAGATCTAAGTACACCAAGCCCGAATAACAGCCCTGCACGGACACCTGCGCTGGAAGCCAACAAGCTATTACACCAACCTCAGGAAGCTGAGTTGGCTATATCAACGCCGACCGAGCCATCTTTCGCACGGGGCGTTTTTCAACGGGATCAAGCATTCGAACAAGAAAGCGACGCCTCCCCAACAAGATCGTTGAACGATCCTCGCAAACGGTCTGCATCACCGAGCAAGAGTAGGGTTCGGGATCTGGCAGGGAAGTTTGAAAGTGCAAGCAGTAGTAGGCGCGGCTCAGATCAGTCTCTCTCACAGCGAGGTGGATCTGGCGCAACCAGCCCTCAACGCACGGACATGCCTGCCCCAAACCGACCCTTCGTGGCTGATCGAATGGAGAGCTTCAGACCGCATTTACCCGGAGCATGGGACTCTTACGTCTCTAATGCACCGCCAGCCGAGATGAATAGCAAAGGCGTTAATCACCGGGACGCATCACCCCTGGGAGAAGAGTCTAGACCATCAAAACTTGATCATACTGGGCTGGCGGCGCCCGAAGCTGGTAGAGCACCAGCTTCATCTGGTGCGCATGAGCAGGAAAATCGTCCATCTCTCAAACTTGACAATAGACCAGAAGACGGAGGCATTTCCCAACCATCTTCTATTGTGCCGGGATCGAAAGGGCGGAGTTCTCCAGACCCATCACGCACGCCACGACTCTCGGGTGACACTGCGGACAAAGATACATATCCGGTCACATCCACTTCTTCGAACCCTACTAAAGTAGACCACCCTGAGATCTATAATACAAAACCTGCACGACCGTTAACGGGTGCGCAGACTCCTGAAAAGGCAAAAGAAGCACCGGACTATTTCCAATCAATCACTTCGGTCGGGGCAGGAGAGGCTCCGAGCGAGCAACCTACGCCTTTGACTCGGCCGTCAATTCTGACGCCGTTGAGCACGGATGGAGGCTCCCAGTATGAAAGCGATAGACTACGAAGGGAGATTGTCAAAAGCTTAACACCTAATGTTCAAACCGAGCCTACCACCGCAGAATCGGATTCGCCATATCAGGATAGACTTCGAGGGCCTATCCAGACTGACGTTCTGCGTCACGGTCCAGCACACGAGAGTATGGTTATCCCGCGAGAATATGACAGCTACTGGAATGGTTCTGAAAGCACAAGCTCGACGCGAAGCAATAGCCAGCATGTCAGTAAAGTAACCCCGTCAGCTATCCAGCATAACCCTGACTCGCCGCGGGATGGGGACAAGGTAGCTTCTCCGACCAGCAACATACTTTCGCCGAGGCTCCAGAGGCTTGTGAGCGAGCCCCGAGTTGAAGATCAACGTCCTACCGCACCCCATCGGTTTTCGTGGGACCGAGCATCGAGCACAGAAGAACCCAGTCAGGATTTACTGCAGGACGCCCGATCTGTTGATCCAGTAAAGCGACCTGTGGAGCCAAACTCACTAGACTCTCCAACAATAGGACAAGCTTTTGAAAGAGATGGGACGGGCTTGGGTGATGGTAATATCGTGGGTGAGCCTGAAGAATTTGGAGATCGACCCCCTACAAACTTCGGCGGCTCTGGAGATGCTGAGTACCCGCCCGGAAGACAACGTTTGGACGAGATCTCTAAATTGCCGGGCCATGGTGATGGCGCTTTCGAGCCTGCCGCACGTGCAACCGAAGCGGGCAACGCGACTGAACATGTACCCACTCCACCGCAAACCGCTTTCCGCAATACCTTTAATCAAGACGCCAGCCGACCGCCTGTTCCACCACCTCAGAGTGCCCAATTGAAGATTCCAGCTTTCCGCGAGATATCAGCCCTCAAGACACCGGCTGAACGTATTCGAGGCTACAATGACGCTAGGGAGCAATTTGCGAATCTAGACAGTGGACTGGCTCAATGGATCGCCGTTACTGCTGCCGAATTACCTGAGCACGCCGATGTGCTCTCCGACGTGGGACGGGCCCCTGCAGCGATGATGAATTACAAGCCTTCTTCTTCGAGGCTTCTGACTGGACTTCGCTCCACCAGACCACGATCAGACATGCCAGAGACTGCAGGTTCTAGCTTTGGGCAGGGCTCCTCTCCTTCGGGTGGCAGCAGTAAGCTCGCAACTCAGCAAGTCCAAGCTAAGGGTAAAGATCTGTTGCACAACGCGGGCGTCTTTGGTGGCAAGGCAAATGTTGCAGCCAAAGGACTCTTCTCGAAGGGTCGAAGTAAATTTCGGGGTGGAACCGGTGCCGACAAGGTAGATAAATAATTTCGTTTTCTCTAGTTCATGTCCGTTCAACAACTTGTCTTCACGAACTAGTATCTTGCGGGAGTAGAGGGCCCTGAAAGATTAGCATAAGAGCGAGCGTATTGTATTGTTGTATTCAATGCATGTATTCGTACGGGAAAAACGGGCATTGGGATTCCCACCTGCAGCATCGGTTGAAGCATGTTGAATAAATTGCATTCAGAGTCGAACAGTGTGGCAAGACAGTGATTGATTCTTGGTGTTGTGCTAGGATTCGACGCCTCCTTCGCAGCCACTTGTTCAGCCACCAGCGAATGTGAGGAATGTGGATTCTGATATCCGAACGTCAAGTCTCTCCGAAGATGAGCCAAGTCATGCTCGACCTCTATCATACGTTCAGCGCGTAGATGCACTCAAGTCCGACGGTGGAGGCCCGGAAACCCCTTACGATGAGACCATCCCATCCTCGAACTTCGGTAGCCGTGACGACTCTCATGGGCAGACCTCCGTCCAAAAAGCTCAAGCCCGTGCCTACCCAACAAGAAGCGATAGTCTAGCGCCAGCCAACAGCTATGCAGTTGAACGACTCAATGAGGATTCAGGACAAATCAACCCGTCCGGAACAACCGACGATGCTTCAAATCACTGCGACCAGAGGCAAAGTGCAACGGCTCCTGCTCCAATCTCTCAGGCATCCCCCGACACAGATGCCACTGGCAGTGGCAGTAGGACGCCAACTCAGGTGGATTTCGAAGATCGAGTGCACACCTCGCCCCAATCGGACAAACGGACTTCGCCCCAACAGCATTTCGCGTCACAGGCAGAGTCACTTCGGGATGCCATTGGTCCTTCAGCAAGACACGAACCGTCACTGCCAAAGCTTCTATCCATACCGACGTCACGCTTTTCCACAAAACAAGCCGATAGCGAAGATGTAATAGTTGGTTCCGAAGTAGAGAGGCTTGTCGCCCAGGAAAGGTACTCAGAAGACTCGAATCGAACCTTCCATACCGCTGAAAACGGCAATGATGATCGACCCGAGTCTAGACAGACACAAGATGATGTCGAAACGCCAAAAGCCGCGGAGCCCCCACCGCTCACATTCCAAAACGTGCCCAGTCAGCATTCGGCGGCGTCACCGCCGTCGCAAGCAGATAATTTTAGTGGACCAAGAGATCTCGACACGGCGTCGGGCAAGCTCTCTCAGCCCCCGTCGTCACCAGAAATGCGGGCTCATTTAGCACGAGAGCCGAGTCTTGATGCTATGTCTAACGTTGTGCAATCAGATCTCCCCCCGTCACCAGTCTCGCCGCAGCGTTCTTTTATCCAAGAGCCAGCTAAGCCGGACAATCGTAAAGGGCCTATTTATTACGATCCGAGCCATGACTTTGGACCTGCTTCAAATGACCGTGTGCTAGCCGCAGCTTACAATTCCCCTAGACAGCATTCCCGTGGCCCGAGTCTTGTAGACCATCTTGCCTTTAGGCGCGATACTTCACCTGCGCTGCAAAGCCAGACATTAGCTGAACAGAATGCTTATGGCCGCGGTCGTGGTGAGGCACCTTCACGACAGCGCCCCGATATGGAGTCCGACCTAAGCAGTGGAGTTACCTCCCGAGACCGGACTGATGGGTCCACCCCAGACGCAAAAAGAAAATCCAGGAATTCAGGCTTTTTCAAAGCTTTCAAGAGTCCTGTAAGTATTGCAGATCAGGGGAACGGAGAGAGTGACCAGATTGATGCCACTCCTACCGGGGTCTCCGTTGATGGACAGAAGAAACCGAAGAGGAACAGTCTCTTCGGTTCTCGCAATGTGGATGACAGGAATATCAGCGGGCAAAGCGAAGAAAGCCCCCCTGCACCCATTTCATGGGCTGATACAATGCGACCTCAAATTCCAGTAACACCAGATTCAAAAGGCAGCAGCAGTCCCTCGAGTGGAGCCTCAAACAATCTTCGCAATCGACTACAACGCGCATCGACGAGCGGTAAGAAAGAAGATGAGAACGGCAAGAAGAGGAGGTTCTCTGCTCTAGGCAGTCTCTTCGGCTCTCGATCACGCAAGACTCAACCAAGCGCGCCTGAACAGGCCAGGCCACCACAGCCAGTCACATTCTATCAGTTCGGCCCACCTCAACAGTCTCAGGGCAATGAGTGGGAGCTCCACCAACCGTTATCGCAGCAGCGCCCTGAGCATCCAGAAAGTAGACCTTCCTTGCAACCATCCAGCCCCGATTCATCATCCGCGCAGCCACGTCACGATCTGGTACCTGTACAGGGTTCAGATCAGCGACCACATGAAGAATACTATGCTCCGGCTCGTTCGGATTATAAAAAGTCACAAGGCTCTACAAGGGCATGGTCCCAGACTGCCCAAAGGATTTCACAGGCTAGGCCGCCGTCTACGAATGAGCCTCCCGCACATGCTCAAGATGCCGCACTTATACACCGCTCAACTGCACCGCCTGAAGGGCCTAGCCTGGGAGCTTCACGTGCATCCACTACGATCCCAAGAAGTGTGACAAGCAATTCCCCTTCCACCAGGTCCCGGTCGTCAATGTGGTCTCGAAGTCAAAGCCGTGAAGTGCCGTTATCCAAGCGTCACGATCGAAGTACCTCAGGAAATTCCTGGACAACGACAGCCCAGGAGCAGAGCCGCCAGTCCACGTACACTAATCCTGTCAGCCAATCATCGCAACCTGCGTTGTCTCCACGTCCAGGCATCACACCGACCCATTCGAACCAGGGCAGAGTCCTTACCTTCAGCCAATTTGGCGACAGCAGTATCACTTATCCTCTCACCCAACAAGCTACAAACATTCCACCTAGCGGCTCTCACCAGCCATCCCCAGTACGGCAACAACGACAGAGCGTTGTCACTTTCCAGCAATTTCCACAGAACAAATCCACCCGTAAGGACTCCCCGTCTCCACCACCACCCCCGCCAAAAGACGACGGGCACGTCTCCCGTCCGCGTCAATCGATAATCCCCCAAGCCACCAACCCTCAGCAGTCCCAAGAGCAAACTTCCTCCCACAATCCTCGGTCTAGCTACGCCCAGCACCCAAGCGCCGAATACCCGTCCAGCACAGGACAACAGACCCGTCACGATGCACCATCCAGCTACATTCAGCAACCAATAACGGAATACCAACCAACGCCAAACAGCCAACCGCGTACCTTCCTCGAGCAACCCCCAGCCCCATCGCATTCGCGCACCGCATCTTACTCCTCACAGTCCCAACGCCAGAGTCTCCCACCACTCCAGACCGAGGTCCCGAACGCGCGCTCGAGTACCTTCAGCCCTGGGAACACGTCGGCGGAATCAAGGAAAGCCAGACAGCGGGAGCTGGAAATGGGTCGGAGACCGGCGAGTGCGATCAGGTCCGCGCCAACGGAGACGGCTACGGGAGCGGCAAGGAAGGGGGAGGATGCTGAGGATGTGATTGTGATGAGCAGCTCGAGCTATCCGGGCATGGAGTGGACGCCGGATAGGTGGGAGGATGATTATACACTTTGAGAGTCTGGCGTGGGGGATGAGCCTGGCGTGGGGAATGGAAAATTTTTATGGGAGAGGAGCATGACTTTTCTGACATATAGATAGGGTTGCGGGTTTTGGTTTTGCGATGATACCTCTTGTGCTTGGATTGAAGACACGATGAGATGATTGCCTTAGCTTATGAAGTTTGCAGTACCCAAGAGCTTTTGCCTGGGGGCCAGTGTGATTTTGGTAGACGACAAGTTTGTCGAATCTTTCGATTTAACAATGATGTCCCTCATCGAACCTAGTTCATAAATCTCCCATAGAGCGTCCTTGGATCTGGTAAACCAGCGGTGAACTTAGGCCCTTTATAGCGAAGTGGAAATGGGCGGATCGAGTAAGAGTGGAAGCGATACCTAACCAGAACATCGAGCGGGATGACATGGAAGAACACGGAGTAAGAGAAGTGATGGTCGGGTTGTTCCATTCAGGCCTCGGAAAATGCAACGTTCCCAGCGTACGGGATATATCACTACACCAACCTCCCCCAATCTGCCCTCGTCTCCACCTCCTCCTCCTCACTCCCCACCACCTTCCCCCGATCCCACTCCCTCCCCTCCCCCCTCCCCTTCCAAACCACATCCTCCTCCCCCTTCTTTCCGCCCTTCTCCCACTTGCTGACCTCCTGCTCCGTGAACCCCGCGTTCCTCAACCTGTCCGCCCCCTGCTGTTTCCATTTCTGCCGGTCGCGCAGCGCTTCGAGCGCTTGGTCCCAGTCGTTCTCGCTGTCGGAGTTTGGGTGGATGTCGTTGCTAGGGTCGTAGGTGCTGGAGAAACGGTTGTCGATTCCGGAGGTCGAAGCGAAGGTGCCGCGGCCGCGGGAGCGGATTTTGGGTGGGGAGGGAGGTGGTGGGGGGCCGATTAGGGAGGTCAGTGGGTCGGAGGAGGCGGAGGAGGTGGGGGATGGGGATCGATGGCTGGTTGAGGGGTGGTTTGTTGCGGATGTTGAGCTGTGATTTTTATTTCGGCGGGATTTTTGGCGTGAAGCTGTATCTGAGGATTGGGATGTCGGGACCGATCTTCGTCGGCGGGATCGGTGGTGTTTTGATTCTCGATCGATTGTTGGGGATTGTGACCGTGTGCGATGCGTAGAACCATGCTCTCGATTTCTTCTGCTCTCGCGATCTCTGGATCTGTCTCTGCTTCGTGGGCGGTGATGTCCATGGCGGTGTCGTTGTCGCTGAGAGCGTTCGGCATGTTGTTCGTCACTGTCAGAGTATTCATGTCTTCTCCGATGACTTCTCCTCTCGCGCTCGTCGCCGTCTCTCAACTTCTCGATGCTTGGATGCTTGTGGCCTCTACCCTTCCGGATTACCCCATCATCCTCATCATCCTCAATGCGCCTCCTCTTCGAACTTCGGCTTCCATCTTCATTCCCCCATCTCTCGGGCTCTTGCCCAAGTTTTCGCAGTCGTGCCTTGGCCTCTTGAGCTTCCTTGGCTTTCAGAGCTGCGTTATGATTATCCGTCTCTTTGATGATGTTCTTCAGAAAGCGGGTGTTCGGCTTCGGGGCGTTTGTCGTGGGTCTACAAACATTAGGTCGCGATTCGGAGCGAGGAGTCGCCAGGGCTAACCTTTTCGGTAGTAAAGCTCCGAGTCCTAGGGAGGAATACTTGATGGTTCGATCTTTGGCATCTTGGGCCAGGAGACTGGCTACATAGTCATCGGACAGGGTGTCATTAGAAGGCATGGTGCTTCGTAAAGCCAGAAATCATCAGTAGCATAAAGTTGATGCTGAAAACAAGTTTATCTATGACCAACGGGTGACGACCAGCGTACTACCCTGTTCCTTCCAAGAGTGAATACAAAGCAGTGTTGAAGGAATAACGACTTGTCGACTTCCCCCAGATGTCTTAGCGTAGCCCTTACCCCCGTAAAATCCGTAAATACTTCAAATAAACACTGATCGTGTCTCCTTCAAAGTTAGAACGGGAACAACATGGCGAGCGACCCCTCGAGTACTTTGCAAGCTCTAGCTGAACTTCAAGAGCAGCCCCTATCGATCATCCGCCTCAGCGAGCCCCTCTCTGCCACCCAACCCTCAATTCGCACGTCAGATGTCTCGACTTCCGCGCTTGACAACCCCACGCCTGCCTCGCTCGAAGCCGACTTAACGCACTACAAGGTAGAAACCCTCTATACGCACTTTTGATATCCAAATGCCAAGGTTTTCCTTTAGGAGCTGTTCTCGAAACTGCGCTTCTCCTACCTCGAACAAGTCACCAAAGAGAAGTTCCTACGCGCCATTGTCGGCGACCCACCGCTCATCGTAGACCATCAAGAGAATATCGAGCTAGAGTCACAGCTTGCGGAAGTCAAGGCGGTATTGAAAGCGCAGAAGGAATATGTCGCGCAAATGGTCAGGGAGTTGGAGGAGAGGGGACGGGAGCTAAGCCGGCGTATGTTCGATTGCAACGCAGGAGTGTAAGGGCCCACTGAACGGGGTGCTGAGGGTGGACTTGCAGGATACGAGACAGTCCAACTCCAAACGACCCTTCTGTCGTCCCTACCACCCCAAATCACCGCCCTCAACGAAACCATCAGCAATCTGCGTAGCACACTGCAGCAATCGACTTCGTCTACAACAGCGCCTTCGTCCCAAGCTTTACCGCTTGATGCCACATTATCATTGATATCTGAGCGTCAAAGCGAAATGGCTGATCTGGACCGGCAGATCAAGTCTTTGCAGCAAGCGTTGCCATCGAAAACAAGGGAGCTTGAGAAGTTGGAGAGTGAGCTGAGAGTATTGGAGGGTCAAAAGGCTACAGCTGTACAAGGTGCTAGGGAAGCGATGAGTAGAAAGGATGGAGGGGCGGATGGAGGCGACGAGCTGGATATGAGGGGACGATGGCTGAAGGGTGTCGATAGTAGTTTAAGGGCGATGCTGGGCGTCGAGGCTGCAGGCTAATTCATATGTGAGTGATTTTCAGGGGCTACAAGCGGTTGTCAGGAGTACGGGAAACAGACGGCCTTTCGATTCATCACTTGAAAATATTGAAGCTCAGATTCACAGCTGGCGGATGCATCGCGCTTGAAGTACGTTTTTTGAAGCTCCCGGTACTACTTCTGCACGGTCTCACATGCCCTATCGATATTCCCAACGCCAACACCGCATCGGTCGACAATGCGCTACGCAAAGAACGGTGGCATCTGCAAGTCGTCTTTACCTTTCCTCAAGCAGTAGATCCTAACGTTCATCGGCCCCTGTCCGTTGCGGCTTGCCTGTCCGATCGCATTACAAAGGTTTTCGTAGCTGCGCTTGTGCATCCAGCCAACAGCAAGGCCGCGTTCTCCGCCATCGATGTCTGCTACGAGGAGATCCGGCTCGACCTCGAAACGTGCTCGACTTAGATATCCCGCTGCAAGCGCCGCTTCCTCGTTGAACGCCTCGAAGGTCGAGCACTGCTCAAAGCCTTTGGAGATGACACCAAGAGCAGCGTTACCGAGAGAAAAATGGAACTTTACCGGGCGCGCTTCAGATCCCTTCGTTGGCTTTGAAACCTCTGATTGTTTTCCAGGAGAGGGTGGTGTCAGAGGTGTAACCTTCAGGTCAACTCTGATACGCCGCGGCGGCGTCTTCTCATGCCAGAAATCATCGTCTCTTGAGGCGATGTTTCGTCTCTTAGAGCGCGGAGGAGAAGATACGCCTGTGTCCGAAAGGTGACGTTTCCCGCGTCCTGAGATGGTACGAATCGAGGAATTGGATGATTTTAGATTTGGGAATAGCACTGGTAGCTTTGGGTCAGACTGCGACGAGGGAGGCGAGGCGGACGGCGTGGCTAGCTTGTTTCTCGCTGGGTTCGGTGGTGGTGTGCCAGGGTGTTGCCTGGGCCAGTGGATTCGTTTAATGGCATTCAAGCTTGACAAAGGCGGCGTTGGTGTACGACACTTACTGCTCCCCGAGTCATCCAAATTATCACTTGATATCTCGTGTTCAGGGATGTACTCGTCCAGCTCAGCCGCCGGCTCTAGGATATCGCTTTGTGCGATGGTATCTAGGGCGTCGGCAGGTTTGACTGGATTTGACCCCTGACTGACGCTGGTAGACGCATAGCTGATCCGGCTTCTGTCAGCTGGTTCGATCAACCACTGTCTCGTGTCCCCAGCATCTTCCAACTTGATGGGGTTCACAGGGTGGCTGATAGATGGCGCGGTGACTGGAGATCCTGACTTGTTACCATACACGACACTCTGTAGAGATCCTTGCGATGTTGCTTTGTCAGACCTTGATCACCAAATCAGAATCTATCAAGCTTCTTTGAAAAGGTTGAGGGCCTGGCGAGCTTTACTCACGCGACAAGAAGGTTACCGTGTAGTTCAGCCTCGGTCGTGAGTATCCCTTTGCTTTCCACCTCTTCATGAGCCCGACTACTAGACAGCAGCCCTCCTACCAGAGCTTGGTGATTGAAATCGTCTTTAGCTGGTTCTAACCCCTGAGCAGGCGATGAGTGGTCAGCACTCTTCTGCAGCAGTATCAAAATCAGCTGCTCCACTAGATCCGCGATCCTAGAAAGGTCAACAACTTGTACATCATAAGCATCGGAGTCTCAGACTTGCCTCTCGGCATCTCGAGGAAAGCGTAGGAGTTTCTTGAAACGCTTCGCCCATAGTTCCTCGCCAGCCCGAAATTCTTCTAGGAAAATCCAAGCCATGGAGGATGGACGAAGTGATGAGGTATCATCGAGATGTGAGTTGACGAAGCCTCTCAAATCGTTCAGGAGAATGTTTGGTTCGCCTCTCGAAGGAAGGCCGGCGGATAGGTCCTTATATCCCAAGGAGAAGCATAGCTGCTTGACTTCATTATAGGCTGTTCCATTAAGCGTTTCGAACAAGGTAGAGCACGATGAGTGATCCATGTTTCAAGACGAATAGAATCAGCGAACAGAGGGGCTCGCTTCCTATTGTCAGTAGCTTCTCGTTGTGATCGTGGAAGGGGAGATGACCGTACTTACTCGCTTGATCAAGCCTTAACAAATTGGACGGCCGAGAAGGCCATCCTTGTGATGTACAAACGTAGACAGAATACGAGGGGTTCAATAGATACAGTCGTGGCACAGAAGTAGGACGGAACATAATTATGTACGTTGATCGTGCGAGGCTTGAAGTGAGGTTGGTGCTTGAAGTCTTAATCTGCGCATGACCAAAGTGAATGAATGCTCATGAAGTTGAGCTCACTTCGGCCATGTCCAGTAGCTAGGACTTATAACGATATACAAAGTAGACTGCTAGAAGAACGCAGTGTATAGGAAACACACTCTAGATTTTCAAGCTGTCACTGGTAGGGATGCACGAAGTGACCGAGTAGCAGCTGTTCAACAGTCGAGGCAAATTGCTGAAGAGGAAAACATAAATGCGCAAAAGCGCATAGAGCCTGGGTATCCTAATGAAGTGACGAACCGTATACCCATGGCCCTGACGCAAATAGGAGGACTCCAAGCCAAGCTCCTGACAAATCATACCAATAACGACGGCCTTTTAAGCCGCTGTCGACCGCCTTCCCCTGTCTTGGTTATAATCTATTCCTAGATCATGTAATTTCTGGATTTGAATCTTGTTCAGAGGCACGAACTCGAAGTTAGACGGGAGATCGGCTTGTGCTCTATTAAGTCTGTCAGCACGATACTCCAATACCGACGGCTGTAGGCCTTACTTGAGGAAGTCAAGCTTCATGTTTCGAGCTTTGTCCTTTAACGCGACCTGATCTCTGCCTCGAAGGATGCTGTGGCCGTTGTCATCGATCTCTTTAAGCAGTCTCCAACTCGTGCCATGCTCCTCGATCAGGTCGAGAAGGGTTCCGGTCTCATCATCCGTCCAAGCTTTGCGGACTTGTACCTTCTTCGGTTGAGAGGCCGTCATCGCAAGAGCACGGGTTTTGCTGCTCTGGTAAGCCCCCAGCGTAGAGTCTGGTAGGTCACCAGCATTATTGTAGTCATTGGCTGCAGCCTCGAGATCGTGGTTCCCATCCTCATCCTCTCCTTCCGTCATGCGTGCCCTCTTAGCCGGTCGTTGCTGCTGTAACGGCCCACTCGCAGCAGCTTGAGGCTTAGATCTACGCTTCCCAGCAATGTCCAGGTTTCGATCGTCTAGTTGAAAGCCTTCGTCCTGGCTTGGGTCTGGTTCTACATCATCTTCAACGGTAGCTGCGGCGTAGTTGCGCTTCATTCCCCTACTGCTCGATGCCAAATTCTGCGAAAAGCCTGCATCCGACCATTCAACACGCTGAGCGCCTGGCTGTGGGTCAATGTACTGTCTAGGGCCTAAGGCTTGGCGCTGTAGGATTCCCTGAGCCGTCAATTCGTACTGGGGGTTTGCAATATCCGCAATGTTTTCTTTGTTCTGTGCACGTTCCCGTTGTTGACCATGCTGGACAATTGCAGCTGCTAACGCCCGAGTATTGTCATCCATCGACATTGGATCATCATCGATCTGTGGGGGTTGCCAATCATCAGCACCTAATCCACCACTCATATATCCCTCGGTGGCACTGGTCATTACATTGGCTTGCATGGCTGCACTGTGGTTGTTGAGGTTTGTGGACATTACCGCAACTGGCGCTACAGATTGCGCCATCGGATTGTCTTGAATCGCGCGTCGTTCTTCCAGCTCTCTCAAGGCTTTGATGCCGACAAGCATAGCTCTCGGCGAATCAAATCTATGAATCAGTCGGTGAGCACACCCTACCTAAGAAGATCGCAGGGGAACGACTCACTTCACTTTCTCCGAGCGCATGCCTGCAATTCCCATTGCTGCCAATCGATGCATTTCACTTTGATCCGATGTGGTATGGGAAAACTGAGAAGGCGACGGGTAACTCCTCAATCCCAAGTCAACTAGAGGACTCGTCCCATCTTCGCTTGCATCAGCTCTTCCTGCAGAGACCGAGGTTTGTGTTTCGTTGCTGAGAGCCTGAACAATACCAACAGCGCCACCATGAGCCTCTACTTCATTCTGAATCTGATCTAGGCGTGCTTTAGACCAAGCGACGACTTTGGTTACGAATACATTCCATGGAAAGGCTATTTTAAGAGACGGTAAATCCACGGCTCTGCCGTTTGAAAAGTTTCGTCGTATTTCTTGAAGGCGACGGCGGATCAAAGCTTGGTGGTCTCTCGTTAGATCCTCCGATTGTAGTCCAGAGACCTCCCATCCTTTCAACATTGGCGGATCGTTGAAGAACACTTGGGAGAGAAACATATCCGGATCGAAATTAGGCACATCTGTATAGCGAGAAGAGAGCATTATGAAGTGCTGGGTGCGTATCTCTACCGCAACGCTCAGATCTTCAATGCTTGACGAGCGGCTTAGGAAAGGGACCGGAAATATAGTTTCGAGAAAGTCGAAGTGCTCGTTGTTAAACTTCTCTCCCCAGGGTCGTATAATAATCCCGACAAGCGTCGCAATATTAGCCTTGTGCAACAAAGGTTCCGGCCGCCACGCGGCATCTAGATTCGTGACGTTGTCTGATCCAAGTAGAGTCTTTAGAACAGCCGGTATGTTGATATAGCTTTCGAAGTCGCCGTATATCCCCTTCTGCGCCTGGAAGACGTCGCTCAATCGCTTCACGTTCTTGCTTATCCTTGAACCCGGATATTGCAAATCTGCCCGCGTAGTGGCAATCGTATTCTCCGACATGTCTTGTGGCAGAAGCCAATGCAACAACTTGTCGGCCGCATCAGAGAGATCTGGTAGGGCATCCAGCATGTCCTGAGCATTTGAGTTTCGAAGTTCTTGGACTGCATTGGTTGTTCTTGCCGTAGTGCCGGAGAAGCCCGATGTGTTCCCCGGTGATTTAATGGACTGATCGATTCCTTGGATCGCATTGGCGGCCGATTCCAGCTGAGCCCCAGCATTCTGTGCAAGGATGGGATACCCAATGTGGGATTCTTCGGCGACCATCGAAAGCTCTGGATCAACTTCAAACGTGAGCACGTGGCACAGTGAACTATAGCGATCAAAGCTTACCTTGCGCCGCATTATGAGTGTTGACTCTGCCTTTCCGTCCTTGAGCAGTGCCCTCGAGACTCACAGCCTGGGGACCTTGAACATTAGCTTGCCTTGCGCTTCGTCGTCCAGCTCTTAAGCTAGCATTTCCAGCCTCGCTGTCACTGACTTCGCGACTCTGGCTTCTTGTAGCGCGAGTTGTGCGACGCGCCGGGGATTGTTGATGTACGCCGCCAGTGTGGGATGACCCCGGAGGTGACTGGGGAGTGTTGCGTCTGTTGCGAGTAAAGGTACGCTCCGCCATTGAGGATTCGGTCTTGGGTCCTCCTGAGAATCAAATTCTCTGTCTTTTAGAGCAATTTGAACGAATGACAGTCTTTTAGATAATTAACATCGTGTATCAGCTACGTCAGATGTGAATGCCGATGGGGGCTGGGGTTGTTGGAGGTTAAGGGTTGTGATGACAGGATTTGTTTTGGATCGCTCCATTACCTAAGCACGACGATAGAGTCAATCACGTGCACGGGCCTCATTGGCCAAGTTTCCTTCAATGTGATTGCCAAGCCATGATCATTCCCTCCCTACTTTATTCAGAGCCTCCAAACACCTTATTAGGAGTCGCTTTATCTTCAGTTGCCCTATCGTGACAATACAGCGCTTGCTCACACATGCAATAGGAAGAATCTGGTTGATTTGAAGCCTGCAAGGCTGAAGGGAGGGTGGGCTTCCAGCAACGTCGATATCTCCTTTGGAGGCAAAAGCAATTATCATTTAGCTATGAGACTGCGACAACGAAGATGGCCATTAGCATTACTATTCATATCGTTTCTCCACCTCGCATACACCCTCAAGCCTACAGGTCTACCTATAAGCTACGACTACGGCCATGGCGCCGCTGACTTGGCCGAAGGTAAGGCCCCGAGCCGCGATGATCCGGTGGGTACGGACCCCACAGCAAAGTACCGGGCCAGTCTCCAAGCCAAAGACGCTCCTATAGACGGTAAAGATGGCCGCCCTCATACTGGACCTTTCGTTGAGACGAGCGCAGAACGAGGCAGGAAGAAGGCTAAAGGGAGCGCCGGGGATGGGGAGAAATCTGCTACTAGTGACAAGCCACCTGTGAAAGGAAAGGTACCAGAAGATGCGCCTGAGACGAATGATGGAGTGATGGATGACCCTTATCGAACTGGGCCGAAAGAGGGTACGACGGGAACCGAGGGCGGCGTCTCAGAGAAGAGTAGGGATAAAGAGGGATCTTTAGCAGCCATCGGAGCCGAGGAAGGCAAGAAACCAGACCCACCCAAGGAAGCACCACCAATCCCACATAGTGAGCAGGAGAAAGTTGGCGGCAAAGAATCCGGTAAGAAGAGCGGCGACGGTGCACTGGAAGACGGCGACAAGACCAAAGACAAATCGAAAGACAAACAAAAAGAGCTCGGTGGTCTCAAGGTATACCCAATATTTAAAGCATCTCATGACCTTCGACTAATACCGCTTCTCAGAAACCTGAAGACCTACCGTCTAAACCGCACTCCATACCACACCCAGCTCCTGCGAGCGCCCCCAAATCGGATCCCCTCGCCATCTTTGCTCCCTATACCCCTTCGATTCCACTCCTCGCTTCCACACCGGAGTCCCTCATCCAGCCCCTCCATTCGTTCCTGCTCTCCTTGACGATGATAATATTCTCCGAAATTGGCGATAAAACTTTCCTAATCGCCGCCCTCATGGCCATGAAACACCCACGTATATTAGTCTTTACTGCCGCCTTCAGCGCCCTCATCGCCATGACCATTCTTTCCGCTGTTTTAGGCCATGCAGTCCCTACACTAATTCCGAAACGCTTCACGAATCTCCTTGCTGCGGTATTGTTTCTCGTCTTTGGCGCCAAGATGCTCAAGGAAGGCTATTCCATCCCCCGCGAACAGGGCGTCAGTGAAGAGATGAAAGAGGTTGAAATGGAACTCGAAGAGAAAGAAGAGCTTGCAAGGCAGGCCGGGCGTCGTCGCTCTTCGCTGACCCCGTACGCCCTCGAAGCCGGGCGAAGTCCTCGCAAGACCCGCTCCAACACCCGCCTGCCTGCACCTCCAGACTCGCCACCTTCATCACCAGGCAGCCGCAGTCCGTCGCCAAGCAGGGGAGCTGGTATCACCAACGCTCTGTCCGGTCTGAGCAACCTTTTCTCTTTGTTACTGAGCCCAGCGTGGGTACAGACTTTTATTATGACTTTTCTCGGTGAATGGGGTGATCGGAGCCAGATCGCTACGATTGCAATGGCGGCCGGGTCGGATTACTGGTGGGTTACGGGCGGTGCCGTCACGGGACACGCTGCCTGTACAGCTGTAGCCGTTATTGGAGGAAGAGCTATTGCTGGTAGGGTCAGCTTGAGAGTCGGTACGTATCTCCGCAAGGGTTGGAACAATGCTTTGTGTTCTTCGCTAATCATTCAATAGTGACCCTGGGCGGCGGCTTCGCATTCTTGGTATTCGGGATCATCTATCTACTTGAAGCTATGTATATTGTATAGACGGCGTCGTGTCATGATTAGTTCCTAGGGATGGCATTGATGTGTGGGACTAGGTTGGCTTTCGTTGGCGTAGGGAAGCATGGATTGTATAACCAAGAATCAAGCACTGTTCCTATCCCTAGTGACCTCTCAAGCAGTATTCGGGAATACTAGCCCTCTATCACGGCTACTTGATATTGCGCAGATCCCCTTTCAGGCCCATGTTCTAAACAATCAACATGTCCACCGAAATGGTTGAAGCTCTCCAGAACTCCACATGTAAACAGCCTCTGGTTTAAAGGTATGCTAAACCGAAGCTGGCGACTGTCAAATCACTGTAGAGTGATTCCGTTACCATTCTTCCATATCGGCTTCCTTCGCTGGTTCCATACAGGCTCTGCCTCCTCCCTGAGTGAGCTGAAAGCGCTTTCTAACACCATAACGGAGCGCTGAAGCCCAGAAGACCGACACAAGTATCTTTCGCCAAGAACCTTGCCTCCTGAAATTCTCTTCAGCACGATTCCGAGCAACCAAGTCCGCTTCCAGACATTCGCCCCCTCATCGCAGCCCACCGATCCCGACTCCTCTCCCCTCTGGAAACGCTCTTCCAGAACCTCTCCCCTCACGTATCACACCGTCCTCCGATCCGTCATGACCCTCACAATACATCCCGCGCCCGCAATCTCCACCACCTTCTCATGCCAACTCAGCAGCACACTCATCGCCTGCCCCCCTCCCTCGCCCCCTCCCCTGGCGCCTATCTGTGAGAAGCCCGTCGGTTGCGGAGTGATTGCTCGTATGGAGGCGGAGGAGGGCTGGGAGGTGTGGGACATGCCTCTGTATCTGGTTCGTCGGTTAGTGGCTTTTTGGTAGAAGCCCAATGGGAGAGATATTAGAGAGGTGGTTCGTAGAGGGGAGAGGACGCGTACAGATACTTCATCAGCACATCCAATAGCTCTGTCCCGCCTTCTGAGCTGTAGATCCGGCTCAGCATAGGCGACATGTCGGCCTGCTTGATCGATTGTAGGATCTCCACCACGGTGGCTAGATGGACTTCCTGAGAACCATCAGCATCGACCGGCCTAATTTCCTCTTCCTCCTCCTCCTCTTTCCCACCGTCCCCAAGCCCCTCCCAGATCCCTGACCATTCCCGAACCGTCAACATACCTTAGCACCACTATCCCCGCCATAAGGCACATTCTCCAGCGCCCCCCTCAAAGCGCCTTCGGTGTCCCCACCCCGTAAAAGCTGCCGTATTTGGGACGCTAGAGATTGGACTTCGGAGGCTGAGACGGAGGGGATGGAGGCAGGGAGGAGAGAGGAGACGGGGAAGTTGGAGGGGGAGTCGGGGTCGAGGAGGTCGATGTTGATGGTACGCCAATTTGTGGTTGTCATGTTGTGGGGGTGGTGGAGAGAGCCCGAGGTGGGGTGGAGGGGGGAGTGGTGAGGTTGCTGGTTTAGTGGGAGGGGAGGTTGAGGAAATGACAATGCTTGGGATTGGGGAGATGTATTGAATTCAAATCGTGGATCTTGTTTGTAAAGTCATTTGAGTGGGCTTTAAGAAGGATCCTGCGGGTTGTCCGACGCCCTTTGGGTCGCGTACTAAGCTAAGCCGTTACTGCTTCAGGAAGTTTAGGGTTTTAAGTGGAGGTTTGGGTGAGGGACAAGACTACCTTACTGGTAAGGTAGTGCATTTGGTAAGGATTGAATACTACTGTAAGCATGGAGACATTGGCAGTGATTAAGCTGTTGTTGCATCAATCACTGAACGTTGAAACAAAGTCATTCAGTCAGATAGAAATAAGTACATTCGGTTGATTTTGATGCCTACTACACTTTTATTACATCTAGTACATCGGTTACATGCTACTACACTGAACCCTACCACCTGAAGAACAACCGCAGAGCAAGCTTCACTAACCACATTGGAACCAACCACTCAAGCCATGGAATATGGCCAATGAGAATTCTCCTCACGAAACGAGTCACTGTCGATGGGTTTGCGCCAGAGGTGAACAGCATGTCCTCCATATTCTTTTTCGAAACTCCAGCAATGATACCTGCTCTCGAAAACATCTCTTCCTCGAAGCTTTTGATGGCCTTATCCATGGCATCATCCTTTTCAGACTTTCTGCTAGCAGTAAGCATCTGTGCGAGCTTCAAGGCATCCGCCATGGCGAGGTTTACCCCCTCGCCTGCGAAAGGCGACATCAGGTGCGCCGAGTCCCCGATTAATGTGAAGCCTGGGCGATGGTCCCAACGATGCCCTGATGGCAGCATGTATAACGACCGAGAGATGAAGTGTTGCTCGTCTGCGAGCTCGATAAACTGTAAGAGCTGAGGGTTCCAATCTTTAAACTCTTCTAGAAGAGCCTTCTTAACTTGTTTCCCATCGTGCACGTCGTATCCGCAGGTCTTTTGCCAGTCTTCCGTCCTGCGAGTCCATGAGCCCACAGTGATGGTGCCATCACCCAGCTGCTGCGCATTAAGACTTTTGCCGTCCGAGTAACAGAAGACCGAACCTCTGTTGACCAATTTGTAGATATCAGGATGCCGATCTTCAGCGTCATTGACAAGAGATTGGATACCACCAATTCCGGAATAATAGGGCTCGACTGTGGATAGCAGTGGCCGCACTTTGCTCCAAGCACCGTCTGCGCCAACAATGAGATCGAATCCTGTCTCGGCCCCATGGTCGAACCGCAGCGTTCGGTCCTCGTCTACGCTTCGTAATCGAGAACCCCATCTGACAACTCCATCTGGTAATACTTCATACAATATTTTCCGTAATTTCTCACGATCAATTTCGGGTCGTCCACGGCTTGTCTCCTTTGTAGCTCCGCCCATATAGATGTACTTCTTCAGGGTTTTGTCCCCAATGATCATTGCTTCTCCATCGTAACGGGCGTATTTCTGAAACTCCTCCCACAGACCTATTTCCTTCAATGCTTTGAGGCCCGTGTCGTTATGGAGATCCAAGGTGCCACCTTGACCGCGAACATGTGGAGAGGCTTCGCCTTCGAAGATTGTCACCGGAATCGAGCTTCTGATAAGTAGATGTGCCAAGGTCATGCCGGCAGGGCCAGCGCCGATGATGGCGATCTTGGGTGGGGGAGGCATAGCTGCTCAACATTCAATCCAGATAGCCGCCAATATCCAACCACTTGTGTATGGGAAAAGCAAATCTGATAAGGAAAGCAACTGGACAGCAGTACTTTAGATGATGAATTGGATGGGAAGTATAAGTAGGAGAGCTGGAGAATTTGAACGGCTACAAAGTAGCTTCGGTACAGGAACCGGTGAGAGAACGCTCAGAAGCAAAACGCTACTCATCGTTCATCCGAATCCGACGGCGCCGAGTGTATCAACAGCACCGGCACCACTGCGACGATTCGGCGCGCAGGTTGCCGCTTCAGGGAAAAGTGTAAGGCTCAGCCCCGAATCCAAGGCACTCGGACAGTCTCTCGGGGTTAACCCGGGGTCAATGAATACGCTCTTTGACTTGCCTCAGATGCCTGTCCTAAGTTTTAGAACATCGAAACTGCTTCCGTAACGACGTATCATCAGTAGTGAGGTGCCCTGTCTTATGAATCAGTGATTTTTATCTCTTTTCCTTAGCTTTTGAAGCTTTCTTGCATATAAGGTCGCAGCGTAACTATTGTCATTACTGCTGTGCTTGCTAGAACAAATTGAGTTCAACAATAACAATGTAAAGATGGTATACATAGACATACCCAAACGTATATTATATCTCAATTATTTCGAAATTCTCGTCGACTCATGCGACACAAGTCTACAATATCATGGTTATCTTCTTGCCTCAGTACTTAGACCTAACAGGGGATCCCCCATCTTGGGCCGACAAGCATCTCTAGATGGGTCACACCTCAATTTCTAGATTATCTCAATTATCGATACTTTCTAAAAACAAATCTCTATCTAGTTTTTATTTCACGTCAATTACTGTGTCTTTAGAAGCTTATCTTGCGCGTAAAATACGCTTTACTAAGACTATAGAAGTCTTACAATTAAAGAAATATATTATTGTTGTTAAATACGCAATTGCATTTAATATTTAATTGCAAACTTTAAATAATAGATAGAAAAAAATAACTATTAAATCTACGCGAATTTTTAATTAAAAGATATTTTATCTATAAGCAAGAACAAACAATTGTAGACTATATTATACAAAACTATTAAAGATATATAAGTTTAATTCTCAAATATATAAAACACGTAATTAATTATATTTTGCAAGAAAGAAGAGCAAATTACTTGTATAGAAAATGTTTAGATAAAATAATTTTAAGAGTACTATTTAAAGCTTAAACAACAATAATAGTATATATTTGCTTTAGATTTAAGAATAAGTTTAATATAAAAAAGCTAAAACTATACTTTGCGCAATATATACAAATTTCTAATCGATAAAATATAAACAAGATTAAATTCTATATTAAATATAGTTGCTTATATATTGTTATTATTGTAGAGTCTAACAAATATTTAAACAATTATTAAGAATAGCAAATTTAGACAATTGAATTTTTTTTATTAAAGTAAAATATATAAATATTAAGAGCAAGACTATATAGTTAATATTAATCTTTCGAGAAAATATATTTTTAATTGTTATTTTCTCAACTTCTTATATTGTAAAATATTGCAAAAATATAGCAAGTTTAAATATATTAATAACATTCTAGTAATAGATTAAATAAGTTATTTATTAAAAGTATTTAAAGAAAATCTATAAAGAAATAGACGCTATTATTAATAAATAGTTGTATTTTGTACAAAATATATTTCTTTTAAAAATTTGCTATTAAGATTTAGTTAAGATTAATCTCTTTAAGTTGCTTGCATACTTTACTTATCTATTGCAATTGCTAAATATAAATATCTTTTTAATCTTTAAATAATATTATAGATACAAGACTAATTGTTTTGTTTGTATTAACAATATTAACTTTAATAAATTAGATTTTCTAGATGTATTTGAAGATTTCTGTATATACGTCTTTATTAAAAGAATTATTCTATATATCTAGAAATATATTAATATTGTATTTTATAGTTCGAGCGTTATTTTAGAGTTTATAAAGCAAAAACATATTTAAAAAAATATTAAATTCTTTAATAATCTCTCTTAAAATATCTATAGTATTTGGTACTAAAAACAATGTTCTAAAGTATATATCTTGCAATTTTGTCTTATATTATAAGTATATTAAAGCTATTTGCGAAAAGATTAGTATTTACAAATTATAATAAACTAGAGCAAAATTATATTTACAAATAGTTGTTTAGAATTCTATAGAAAATAATTATATAATATAACTCTTAGAATAAATTAAGAGCTTGACAAATTTGTTCAATCTAATTGAAAGAGTTAAAATTAGAAATCTCTCTATTTAATTAATTAAGTTAAGTTAGAAGATTTGTTCGACTATTTAATTTAATTTGCTTGCGCTAGTAGAAATGTAATTAAATTAGATTGCGCTAGCTATATATAGTTAGCACGTCTTAGTATACTAATTAAATCGAGATTTCTAAAGCGCATATTGTCGAAAATCGACGCAAAATCAACATTTTAAAATTTGTATAGTTGACAAAATACTTTGCGAAAATCTCGATCAAGCTAGATCGAATTCTTAGTATAAATTGTTGAATCAAGAACTTTATTTTTGAATACAATTTCTAAATCTATTCGAATCTAACAAAATTCAATTGAATAGATCGAATTCTAAAAATAATGTTTAATTCAATCCAAGAATTACTCTATAATTATATAATTAAATATTTTAACTTTATATACTTGTAATCTAAATAAAGTTATAGAAGTCTTTGTTGCAAAGATACAATAAAAGATATTCTTACAAATAGTAACTTTATTAAGTAAAAAAAAAAAAAAAATAAGAGTTAATTATTTCGAACATTTTAAACTTATTAAATAGAAAATTATTTATAAAATTAATAAGTTTTATTAAATTATTAAAGTAGTATTTAGAATACTAGCTATACAATATAAAAGAGAGACTATTAATAAAAATATATAGATTGTTGAAAAAAAGATTATCTTTGCAAAAACAATAATATAAAAACTAATTAAAAGATTGTTAAATATATAGAACTAAAGAAGCAAGTTAATGCTCTAATATAATAGAGTAAACAACTTGCAAAGAAGAAGAATAGAGTTTATAGACTTTATATTAATCGAAATATAATGCAATTTTCTTAAAGCAACAATAACAAATATATTAGTCTTTATTATTTAACAATCCAACCAACTTATTTTTTTGCTATAAACTTTAAAGATAATGCTATACTAAGTCTTAAATAGATTTTTTAATCTTTTTGAATAATTTAATTAATCTAGATCAAATAAAGTACTATAGATAAAATAGAAGATTTAAAAAGATTTTGTAAGTATATATATTTTTTATATCTGGTTTGCAAGCGAATTTTCGAAGTAATTTGCAAATATTTATTTAATCTTATTAATACTTAGAATTAATTATCTAAATATATATATATTTCTAAATTTGTAGTAGAATTTTTATCAAAAAGATTTTATTTTTTTTATCTCGAAGAATTGTCTCTCTTGTTACTTGAAAGAATACTATTTCTTCTCTAATTAATTAACTTTCTATATTATATTTATAGAGTACAATAAGAGCTTTTATTTAACGCGCTATTTATATAATTTGATTGTAATAATATTAAGTTATACTAGATACTAGGAAATTGTTACTTTTTAGATAAATAAGATAATCTAGAAATCAAGATATAGCTACTAATACTTGCTACAAAAGATAGAACATTTATTTTATAATAAAAAAAAATAGAGTAATTCTCGGATGACTTTTTGTTATCTCTTAAACCTAGGAGTTGAACGCTAACTCTAAAATCTTAAAAAAATTAATTTTAAAAATTTAATAGCTTGCGTAGTATATAAGCAAAATACAACGCTAGTAGTTTATTTTGTAGAGAAAAGTAGTAGTTTTATATCAAATTTGAATTACTTGATTTGATTAGCTTGTACTAAAATTATTAGCGTATTAAGTTCTTGGATCGAGTTTATATCTCTGTCTAATTTGTTGGATCGAATTTAAAAAAAAGTATTTAACTTAATTTTAAGACTACTCTAAAAAGAAAACAACTCTAAAATAAACTTTAGCAAGTTCGCTTATATTAGAGTTGCACTAGAACTAGCACTAGAGATTAATCTTCGTACAATAAATATACTAGCATTTTATATATTTTAAACATATTTTTATTAAGCAAGAGAATTATTATAGCGTTGTTTTTATTTTTTGCATTAAATTTTAGAGCAAAACTTCTAATCTTTATTAAACTAATACTATTTGTAATAATAATATATCAATATTCTTATACTATAATCTTTTAAAATATATACGCAATTCTACTATCTAATAATCGAGAATTCTTAAGATTATATATTTAACAACAAGCTAACTTGACTACTATTTTTTATACTCTATTTAATAAAATTCTTTTTAAAATTTATTAACTTAATTCTTATATATTGTACTAATTTTAAATAATAATTCTAAAAAAAATTTAAATTTAAAATTCTATATAATTATAATTACTCTTTATATAATTTTAATATTCTACTTAATGCTTCTAATAATCTTGTTATTTTATTAATTAAAATTATATAATTCTTTAATCTATTGTATTAAGTTAACTAACAATTATTATTAAGTTTTATCTCTTATTTTCCATAATATTTTTAAATAAAGAATAGAACAAAAGATTACGCAATAATTATTAAAATAGCTATTGGAAAAATGTTATTAATATTATTAAAAATATTTTTGAGTTTAAAATTAAATAGAAGTAGTTGAAAGCTTTCGATATTGCTCTAAAAAAATAAAAATATAATAATAAAAATTAAAATAAAAATTAAAAAAGTATACTATATTAGATATTGTTATTTATATATTTGCTATCGAAACTTGCGCTAATAATTATATCTTTTTTTGTCTTAAAGAGAAACTAGTTTAAAAAGAGCTAAAGAAAATTACAAGTTGCTAATTACTAGTATTAAAAGAGAATAATAATAATTTAAATTTATGGAAAAACATATATAAAAGAGATTATATATTGCTAGAGATTAAAGAATCTAATATAGATATAGTAGATAAAGTAGATAAAGTAGTTAATTTATTTATTTAAGATATCTAGAGTAACTCTATATATATAGATTAATTGATTAGACAATTCTAATATTAATATTAAGTTTAATCGAGCAGAAGTATTGCAAATTTTCTACAAAATTTGTAATAAATACTTATTTTTTCGAAAAAAGATTACGTTCTAGTAATTATGCTTAGACTAATTGCATCGGATTGGATTATCAAGTTTGAGTTAAGTACTCGATTTAAATCTTGACAATTCGTATTAATTCGACTCGAAAGTTTTGACAATTTAATTCCTAAAATTAAATTAACAATTCAAGTCGATTTCTATACTTGAAATCGAAACTCGACTCGAAAAAATCGACTCAATTTGTCAAGACTACTATTTTTAGGAAATTTTATTATTTTTAGTAACAATTAATTGATAATTTGATAGAAATAGTTAATCTATTTAAATTAATTAATAAATATATTAGAAATTTCTCTTTATAAATGCATTACTATTGTGCGTTATCTAGTAATTAATAAAAAATCTAAATCTAAATTTAATTCATACTATTTTTAGTATTCTTAATATTCTTGACGATATTCTTGACATTCTTGACAATTCGATTCGATTTCTAATATTAAAATCGAAAATTGAGTTAAATCAAGTCGAATCGATTCCAAAATATTAGAAATTAAATTGCATCAACAATTCGAGATAACTCTCTAAAGACTCTATTAGCGACTCGAGACTCTTAAGACTGTTGTGTCGATGTCTTAGTTCTAGAGCTACATTAGTAGATTCAATTGACTTCAAATTGATCTTAGGTATTATTAAAAATTTAAGAAGTACGTCAAACGTTACTTAATTATTACTCGTGTTGTCAAGGCTTGTCGAACGCAATCTGCGAGCACTATCTATTACGCGTAATTAACTACGCGCAATCGATTACGCGCAATCAATTGCGCAACTGTAGAAGATGCTTTTGTCTACACATTATTCTCGCGTAGAAATCTTACGAATTGTTCAATTCTATTATACAAATTACTATAATGTAAGCGAGTAACAAGCAAAGATCTAATCGAAGTATTGCAAGAATTCGTGCGCATTTCGAACATCAAAATTATATTTTTTGTTAAGTCTTTTTTGATTTCTTAAATGCAAGCTTCTCGTCGTCTCTCGAACGTTCTTAGGATTGATCTTAAATTACTCGAGTTATCTTAGCATCTTGAAATTAAGAAGTTGATTCCTCGAATTGTCGATGTAAATTTCGAATCGATTTCTAATGTTAAAATTGTCAAGTCGAGTCGATTTCTAAAGTTGGAACCGAAACTCGATCCAACAATCAATTTAATTATGCTAGTAATAGCAAGATCTAATTAGACACTAAAATATATAATCTCTTGTAAAATATAGAGCGTTAGTAATATCGAAGCAAAGATGTTCTTGCTATATCTACAAAACAAAAGAAATATATATAACTTATATATTTATCTTGTTGTAAAATATCTACGACAACAACAATAGAAACTATCGAGAATTATTATCAAGATTAATTTAGACAACAATAAAGAAGTATTATCGATTACTTATAATTTAACTAATAACAATAATCTATATAGATCGATTTAGAAAGAGCAATATAGCAACGTTATTTAGATATCTTCAAGATCTTCTTTAACTCAATTTTAAAGATTAATCTAAATTATATCTTTTTAATATTTGAACTTGCAAAGTAAAGTATTTAATGATTGTTTTATTAATATATTTGCAATACAACAAGAGATTATTGCAAAGACATATTATTTTTGATAATATTAATATCTTTTTCCTAGTTAATTTCTATAGTAAATAGTATTGTTTTCTTAATACTTTAAGTATTGTAATTAACAATATTCTTAATATATAATTTAAGAATATTAATTGCAATAACAAAGATAACATAAAAGTTTATTAACAATATTATCTTCTTCTAAAAAAATATTCTTATTTGCTTAGTAGTATCAAGTACTTTCGACACATTTAATTAATCGAAAATTAACAAAACAAATATTTGCATAGACTAAAGATTGCTTACTTAATTAGATAGTCTTAATAAATTAATAAGCTCTCTTAAATTTTATATATTGCAAGAGCTTTAACTTGCAATAATATTTTATCTATATACTTAATATTCTAAAATACTAAAAGTAATTTTGTTCGTAGAATATATTAAGTGTATTCTATAGAGTTTGCAATTACTTAATTTAAATATAATATTGCAAAAGTTATACTAGATTTAAAATAGTAATTCTTAAATATTTATTAAAAATGTCGCAAATATCTCTAAAAGTAGAAGAGTATTAACTTCTACAATTTAAACAACATATATATAATATATCTACGTATATAATATTAGTGTGATCGTTGAGTTGGGTCGGACACTTTTTTCTCAATCCGACCCACCCTCTTGGGCCCCGTAGGGCTGGGCCAGGGTTAAGGCGCGAACCCGACCCTAGGGTCGAGTTTCGTCGGGCCAATGCCAAGAACCCAAGCTAACTTCGTCGCGTTAGCATTCGCTTATCTTATCTTATCTTATCTATACACTAGCCCGATTGAGCTGGCGCAGGATTCAAGCTAGCCCGATTAGGCTAGTGTAGAGTCCATGTTAACCACATATGATTAGCGCGTCACGTGACGTCACGTGATCGGGTGGGTCGGGTTGGACACTCGACGCGCATTCTTCGCTCGCCCCACCCTGTTGGGCTAGGAAATTTGCCTGACCCCAGGGTCAAGGTTGGGCGAGTCAACCCGATCGGGTTGAAACCCGACCCGACGATCACACTATATAATATATTACTAAGTAACTTTATTTAGAGATTTAATTAAGAGAATAATAAGATTGTTTCGATTAATTTAATTTATACAATATTATTAAAGTTGTTGCAAATTTTATATTTATCTTCTATATTATATTTGACAATTGTACTATTTGTAGAAAACAATTGTTATAAAAGTGTTTGCTATAATTTTTATCTTTCTTAATATTTTTTTTCGCATTTACTTTATTAATTAAGCAAGCAATTATTGTCTATATATTGCAGTATTAATTAGATAAGTAATTATTGTTTATTTATTGTATTTGCTAACAAGAATATAGAGAAGAATATATATCTAAACAATCTCTCTATAGATAGAAAATTAGTTGTTCTTTTCTTTCTCTGTTACAAGTTGCGTGCTAATAGATACTATCTATTGCGTATTGCTTTTTACAAGATAATTAGAAAGAGAAGATCTATCGACAAGATTAAAATAATTAAGAAGACTTGATTTTTGAATATTTTAAATTCGAAGTTAAGATAATTAAAATAATTAAGATTTTAAATATCTTAAATATCTTAAACTCCAAATAATAGAAAAACATATAGTTTTCGAATACAACTTTTTTATAGATTGTATTTAACTTGTTTTAAGTTTTGATTTATTGTTACAATTACTAATTTGCAATCTCTTATTATTAAGTAATTACTTGTATTGTTTAAAGACGTCTACAAATTTCTTTAATAGTATAATTTTCTCTAATATTTCTTGTAGAAGTATTAGCGTAATATTTTAAATATTCTAAGAATATTTATATTAGATTAACGCGTCTCTATTTCGAATACTAGCTTATTAGTATTAGGTCGATTAATATTTAGTAAAAATCACAAAATAAAAATTAACAAGTCTAATATTTACTATAGAAATTGAATCGATCTAAAGATCTAATTTATATAGATAGATATTTATTTTATTTTCTATTCTATTTTAGCAAATTAGAAGACAATTTTTGTATTAATATTTCTTAGAAAGAGAGTTTAATACTAACTTAAATTAAATTTATATAAATATCTAAAGAACTATAACAAAAACTTCTATGCAATATTTATAAACTTTAACAACTTTAAAAGAGAGCTTCGAAGAATCTTCGAAATATTTAATAAAAAACAAATTGCAAAAAAAATAAACTCAATACTTAATTTAACAAATTTCTGCAATAAACTATATAGCAAGATTTTAGAAGTATATTAATTTTATCAAGTAAAACAATATTGTGTTTATAACAATATTTTAACAATATTTTAAGAATAATCTTATGAACAAAATTATGCGCAATAGCAAATTTGTTAATAATATATTTAATTTTATCGAAGTAGCTATCGATCTCGATAACAAGTTATATAAAAAAATATAAAAAAGCAATACAATTAATTTTATAAAAGAGCAAAAATCTTTTTTGAATTAACAATTAAATATTAGCAAAAAAAATCTTGTTCTAATTAGAAGTACAATAATTTAAACTATTGTAAATCAATATCTATAAAATTAAATTTTATTTAACAACGCAAAAAAAAAAGAACTCTAGAGAAAAACAAAATAACAAATTTCAAAAAATATGCTATTTATATAGCAAATCGAACTACTTTGCAAGAGATTATTAATTATAAAACTTAATAGATTGTTAATAAATCAATACTATATTAAAAGAGATATTTAATAGTTAGAACAATATTAGAAAGCAAATCAATATAGAGATAAATATTTTTAAGATTAAATTAAATAACAACTATTATCTAATAGAGAATTTAGATTAGTTATAGAAAGTTCTAAATAAAATATTATTAAACAAGATATTTGTATTTATACAAAAAATTAATTAAGTATTTTAGAAGACTATTAAATTTTATAATTTAGCTATCGACTTGACCAAAAAATACAGCTAAAAGAACTTTTATAATTGCGCAAAAAATATTATAGATTATCTCGAGACTTTAGCTAGTTTATCGAAAATTATAAATAAATACAAGAAGAAACTAGAAAGCAATGCTACTATAGAAAAGCATATATTCGATATTATTATAAAACAACTAAATCTTATTAAAACAAATATATAAATATTAATACTTAAATATAAAAATACTATTATTAGAGAAGCAAACAATAGATACGTAGATTTCAATTAAACAATTTGTTATAACAATTTATACTAAACTTATCTAGAAGAAAAGAACAAAGTTAACTAATTTTCTAGAAAATTAAAGTCGATAATTTAGTATTAGAAGAAAGTTTAGCGCAAATAGATATTTAAAACAAAAATTATAGTACAGAAATAAATCAAAATTCAAATTTCTTAATAAAAAGTATATTAGAGAAATACAATATATTAGTTTAATAGTAGCAATTAAACTTAACAATATATATACAATATTTTATTATATTAGTTAAAATTAATAGTTGTCGATTTATAGCAATAATCGATTCTAATACAATAAATAATTTTATAATTAAAATTTTTGTGAAAAGAAAAAAATATTTTACTTAAAAGAAATCTAATATTTACAATCTAGTAATTGTAGATAGAAATCTATTATTTGTAGAGAATAAAAGAGTAAAGAAAAAAACAAAATTACTATCGATAGCTATTTAGCAATACTACAAAAAACTAATCTTTAATATAGTAAAAATAGTTATTTATAATATTGTTCTAGAAATATCTTAATTAAAGCAATATAATTTAGAAATTAATTAAAATATACAGGTATTTAGATTTGCGCAATATAATTACGCAATTTATATTTAATTTATATATTAATAGTATTCGATAATAGATAAAAGATTAAGTCGAAATTCGATTGCAAGTAGCAAGCTTGCATTTTTGCAAAAAAATAATCTAATAAAGTTTAATTCAATAAATATTAACAAAAATCAGTTAGATTACAAAGTTAAAGTAAATAAAGAAAATTACAAATTTTCTAAGAATTCTAAACTATCTAATATAGCAAAAGAATTGCTAAAATATATATTACAAATATATAGCAATTAAAAGTATCTATTTTAGAAAAAGAAAACAATCGAAATTTTATTTAAATATTAAATATAGAGTTACAAGATTAAACTTAAATTAGACAAGCAATTTATGTTTAAATCTATATATTATTTTATTCGAAAAAAAGCTAGAAATACTTCGCGAATATCTAACAAAAAATAAAAAATAAAATTTATTAATTTTTTTTATTTATAGATAGAATATTTAATTCTTTTTGTATTTAAGAAGAACAAAACTCTCTATAGAGAGAAGCTTGCCTAAATACATAGCGATAATTCGCATCTTCTATCTAGTAAATAAACTAGCAATTTCATTTCGATAAGCAATTGCTTGCTAAAATCGTAACAATATACTATTAAAACAAAAAAAAGATTAACGCTCTCGCTAATATTATATCTAGCAAATAGCTTTAAGTTATCAAGCAATTTCTATTTCTATAGCGAGATTTCTTTTTGTATAGACACTTTATCAAGACGAATTGCGACAAGATATAAGTATTATAAAGCAATATAAAACAATCGAAGAGAATTCTTGATTGTGTAATAATAATAAAATTATTATAGAATTGCGTAAGACTCTTGTAATAGAACTAGACTCTTAATAAGATAATCTAGATAAACAAGACAATAATATTTGTTATAATATCGAAGATTGTATTGCAATAACAAATTTTTGTAATTAAGATTTCTTTTGCAATCTTAATTAATAACAATTAAGTAATTTTGAAATCTTTGTCTTGTAATTCTTTATCAAATTTATGCAATTATTTAGCTTAATAATACTTTGTTATTTGTTGTATTTAGAATTATAATCTTTTTATTGTAATAAATACTATGCTATCTATTTGCTACTATAGATGCGCATTTGCTTGTTAATAATGTATTTTATCTCGTAAGACTTTTATTGCAATATATTGTCTTTAATCTTGATCAAATTTAAATAATTCGATTTAGAGCAACTATAGAAATTTGTGTTAAAAAAAGATTTCAATTAAATTACAAATACTATTAAGTAAATTCTCTATATAGATAATAGTTCCAATAGATAGACAAGACGATCAATTCTTTTCTTTACAAGAAAATAATCGCAACATTAAGATAAAATCTTCTTGCTTAACTTTTCTAGTAGATAACTGCTATAATTGAGACGCAAGTAGATCTTGTTATCTAGATTAAGTAACATAGACTAGTGTTTAACGTTGTAATAAATCTTTGTCTTAATATTAATAAATACAATTGCGTCAACAATCTTAATGCGAAATTCTAGACACTTCTTAAACACGTTCGTAATTGAATAATTGTTATAAAGTAAAAAAAGTGCTTTCTTAATCTTAAATCTATATACTATCTTGTTAGAAACAAGATCAATAGCAACGTTTAAACTATTATTTAGTTGTAATTGTAGAATAGATAAATCTTGCTATTACTTAATAATAAGATAAATAATAATAAGATAACAAATAACAATTTTTATAATTTGATTAGATTGCTTTGATTAATTGTTTGTCTACAAAGAATAGATTGTACTAGTTAGAAGTAAGATATCTAGTTAAAAAAAGATTTCTTGCTAGAACTTAGAGATAAATTTCGAGTCGCAATCGAAAATAATAGTTTAAGATATATTTTAATTTGTTATTTGCAAGCAATTTAGAACGCGTTGTGTTTAAACAATCGCGAAGTTTATAATATAATTAGAAATTAATTGCAAACAACAATTGAATTTATCAATAATAATAAATAGATAGTTGTACTTACTAGATAATTCAATTACGTAATCTATAGCTATAATATAAAAAGAATTAGATTTAATAAATATTGACATTAATTTATTATAGAGACAATAATATTTAGTCTAGTTGATTTAATAAGCAAGACAATACTCGATATAAATACAAATTTTATTGAGCGCTCAAAAAATAAAAAGCGTTTTGCAGATTCTTGCGAAGCAACAATAATAATTAAAGTAATAATTATTGTTATAAAATGTCTTAAAGATTTTTTTTTTGTTAATCTAAATATATATAATTGCAGACAAGTATTGTTTTTGTCGAAGTAATATATTAGATTGTCGCGAAACTTAAAGTTAATTTTAATACAAAATTTCTTAAGAACAAATTTCTTAATATTTTTAAACTTGTTGATATTGTTATAATTATTAAGAATTTAATTGTTGTTATTAGATATTTACTTCGAAGATATTTGTTTCTAAAATTTTTGTTTCTTTAAGTTTGTCAATATATTTATTAGATTTTGTTAAGATTTTTTCTTAGCGTATTGATTAAGCAAATGTTATTTAAAGTCTACAATATAGCAATTAAAATATCTTGATAAATATATATCTAATTTAATATTTCGAGATTCTCGATTTTATTATAATAGATATCTATGTCTAGTGTTCTTGAATTGTTGATATTTGTTCTTATAGTAGATATAGCGAGCAATCTAGAAAGTGCATCGAGAGTAATGTGCTATTTTTCGAAACAATATTTTACATTTAACTAGAATTAATTAAAATAAATAGACGCACATATTAAGCGTAAATTGAGTTTATTTGTATTGCTCGAATCAAGCGTAATTTAACAAACTATAGAAGAATTAATAAAATAATTAATAAAGATAATTGTAATAGCAAAAGCTATCTCGATTATATATCGAACGCGTTTTATTACTTATATCAAGTTTGTTATCTTTAGTTTCATAAATTAATATTTCGTTTTTGCAAAGTTAAGTAATTAATCAAGAAACAAAATAGATTTTACGTTAGTTCTTCGTAATTTTTTTGAGTTAATATCTTTCTTAAAATAGTAAATTATAGTATTAAAGTTACGTTACTTAGAGATATTTATATCGATATAGAGAATACAATTGCGATTAAAGTAAACAAGAAATTTAATGCGTTCGAAAGACTTCTAGAGTTGTCAATAGAAATTTGATTCTTTTGCAATAAATAATTTTAATACAATCTTTTAACTATAAATTTTTCTTATACAATTTTTGTTTAATAAGAACGATTTAAGCAATATTACTTTACGATATTAAAAAGCTTTTGTTTTTTAAGCGTAATATACAACGTATTCTTGTAGCTATTCAATTAGATTAAGATATAATTTTAAATTAATTAACTTATATAAGAAATTCAAGCTCTTAATAATTGCAATTTTATCGATTAAGATAATAAAATTAAAGATATCTATCTTCTATTCTAATAAGATAAAGAACAAGTAGCTTAAAAATAACTTCTTAGAAAACAAGATAACTTTCTTAAAATTTAACAAGTAAAAAATTGTATATAGATAATCGATGTGCTCTTTTAAGATCTTAAAGAATATTATTATATTATTTATATAGACTCTAACGTATTAACAATAGGATCGAAGAAAATTATCGATTTGTTGTTGTATATAAAGTAATAAATTCTTGAATTTTATTGTCGCTACATTAAATTGCTCTTAATTGCAATAAAAGTTTATTGTTAACTTGTTTTAATCTTCTATGCGAACTAGCTATTAATAAAAGAAACTCGCAATATCTATTACAATTATAAAGTTATATCTAATTAAAGTAATAAGAAATAGCTATTAATAATAGTAATCTTATTTAGATTGCAAATATCTATTACAACTTTGCTCTTACAAAGTTATTTTCTTGCTTATTCTATAATTCTTTAAATTACAAATATAGATTATTTAAATTTAGTAAATTATGTAGTAAATTGTATGTAATCTTAATTGTGCGATTAATGTTTTGCTATAATAATAAAAAAGTTTTCGCAATTGCAATAATATTACGCTAGTACTTTCACAAAGAATATTAAAGAGAGATTTATGCTTTGAAGAGATTTATAGGCGTCTTTAAACAATGCAAGCAATTATTTGATAACAAGAAATTGCAACTTTGTAATCGTAACAATAAGTAAAAATTTAAAATAAATTGAATACAATTTATAAGAAAGTCGTGTTCGAGATTTATATATTAATAAGATTTTTCTATGCTTAATATGCTTAATATGTTTAGTGTTTAAGCTCATTGAGTCTTTTAAACATTTGCTTAATATATTTAGTTGCCAAGATCATTAAACATGCTAAATTTGCATATACTTATATTTTGTACTACGAAGTTTTAGAAACTTCTTATATTAATCTAGTTCTAAATAAAGTCGTAATACTATTTTTTTTCTTAAGTGCTTTCGTTTCGAAAAGCAAACTTTTTTTTTAATTATATCTAAGGCATTTGCAAACTTTATTCGTCGACTTAATGTTATTGCAAAAAAACAAATAAGTCGTTGTACTAAGATGCGCCTTTGCAATCTCTATTTTGATCAAGATACTAAATGTTTAATCTTTAAGAAATTCTTTCGTTGCATCGAATGTGAGCGCTTTAATTAAAAATGTAATTTAATTTCTTCAAATAAAAAGATAAATGAGACGATAAATGTTGTTAAGAAACTTAATAACAAGATTCTTGAATTCTAAATAAAAGTTCGTCGTTTAAAAAAGCAACGTAAACACTAATTGCAAAACTTAAAAACAATAAGTAATATAAAAGCGCAAAACATTTTAAAGCTAAAGACGAACGAACGAAAAAAGAAAAAAGAACGAGTTAATTCGTACGTCACTCTTGCTTTTAACGACGAGTTCTTTAGTTTTAATTTTGCTTTGTTCGAAATGTTTTCTTGAACTATGAAAAAGCTTTTGTAAAACCTTTTTTTTAAACTAGTTTTTGCTAAAACTTCTAAATAAAATCATAACAATTGTTAAGATTCTTTTTTAATTCTTATGTGTTCTTTAAAATAAAATACTTTTTTCATTTAATAAAATAATTTTGATCTTGCCTTTTTAAGATTTGCTTCACTTTATATTTGCTTTTTTTCTAAATTTTGTAATGAAATTTTTTCTATATAGATGTGTTGAGATCGATTGATTTTAACAATAAAATATAAAATACTAAGAATACTTTGACGTTCTCAAGTAAGTCGAGTTCGTAATTAACTAATTTTTTAATTATTTTAATGAAAAATAATTCGATCTTAACATAATTTTCTTGTCTTAAGATTTTTTGTAAAAAAATATATTTTATTTCTCTTTTTTAGTTAAGATGTCGTTTTTCGTTTTTCGTTTCAATACTTAATTGACTTTTTTTACATTTTCGAAATGTTGTCGTATATCTTTTTTAGTGTTGCTACTCTCTCGATAGCTAATTGAGCTAATAGATGCTTTTGCTCTTTTTCGAAGAGATTAAATTCTTTGTTATAATTGACGAAGAATGAAGTTACTTTAATAATATTCGAAATCTTTGCATTTAATGTTAGTTGTGTCATAAATAAAATTAATATTCAATTGCTATAAATATTGTTAACGTAGTGTCTTGAATACTACTTTAAACTCTAGTTTGTTCGCTCTATTTAATCATTTATAATTGAATAATAGACAATAAACATTCTAAGTCTTGTTTCTAACATTAATAGAAGCGTCTTTTAATAGTTAAACGTAAAGAGCTTATCTTTGTTACTAGTTAATTCTTTAAATATATTGTAATATCGTATAAGTCGATTTAGTACAATGTATTTTAGTTGTTCTACTATGAATTTCTTTTTGCATGCAATAATATGTAAGTACTTAATAAATTTATTAATCATTACTAATATTAAGTCATATTTGTTTTCAATTGCTAGATTTGTTAATTTAGACAACTTAATAATAAAGTTTATCGTAACTTTATCTTATAACGATTTAGATAATTTCTAATATTAAATTTCGTTATAGTTCGCATATGTATCATGTTTGTTTTGTTAATAATTAAGATATCGTTTAATGTATGCTTCGACAACTTGTCTCATTTAAAAAAATTAATAATGCTAGCGTAAAAATTAAAGAATTTTGATCACTTTCGAATGTTTTTGCAATAATTTATCATAATATTCTTTTATACATTCGTCAATTTTGTTAATAAATATCTAGAGTTTTTCTTTTTTTATTAAAAATTCTTTCTTATTGTTTCTAAATATTTGTAAAATAATATTTAATTCGTATTTGTATATTACTAGTGATTAATTTTTGTTAATCTTAAGTATGTTGTAATTAAACGATTTTTTCGTTTCTATATAATTTTTTTTTTGTTAAGTGCGTTTGCTTTGTTGTTATCTTTGTTTAATGTATATTGTATCCTAAACTTGTATTGTTCGAATTGCTTTAATTATTGCATTTGTTTTTTATTAAATTGTTTAATAATAATGAAATGTAAAAAATTCTTATAATTTGTAAGAATTGTAAATTTTAATAATTTTTCGATGTATACTTTTTATGATTTTAGAAAGATTACAATAGCGAATAACTTTTTGTCGTAAATATTATAATTTTATTCAATTAACGAAAGTTTTTTTGAAAAATATATTATTAAATGTTATATGTTTTTATGCTTTTAATTGAAGCATGTATTAATAATTAATTTAATGCGTTAATTTTAATTTTATTTAACAATTGTAAGTTGTACATCTTTAATATTGATTTCTTTAAGCATTTTAATTTAAGATTTTAAAATAATTTTTTTTGTCAATTTCTATATTTATGACGTTTTCTTTTTCGTAAAATTCGTTAATAATATTGCGTTAACGAAGTAGTTTTTAATAATTTTTTTGTTGTAGTTTATAAAATCTAGAAAGAATTAAACTTTTTTGACGTTAATAAATAATTTTTATTCTTTAATTACTTGTAGCTTTTTAAGATTTATGCGTATTTCATGTTATTTAACGACAAATTTAAGAAAATTAATTTCTTTTTAATAAAACTCGCATTTCTTTAATTTAAAATGTAGATTTTTTTTATTTAGACATTTTAATACTTTGAAAATATAATTTATATGTTTTTTCAAAATTTTTAAGTAAATTATGATGTTGTTCAAGTATATTATGACAAATTAATTCAAATATTGTCGTAGTATATCATTAATTATTTCTTAATACGTTGTTAAGACATTCGTAAGTTCGAACGACATTATTGTATATTCGTATAATTTATATCGTATACAAAAAGCTATTTTTTATTTTTTCTTAATTTTCATTTTAATCTAATTGTACGCTTTTTGTAAATTTAATTTAATAAAGTACTTCGCTTCGAATAATTAATCTTGAAGCTCATTAATGTTAAATATTAAATATTAATTTTTTATTATAATATTGTTTAGCTTTTAATAATTGACACATAAATGAAAGATTTCGTTTTTCTTAAATACAAAGAGAATCGAATATTCTATTTGTAATTAAGATTTTTTAATAAATTTTTTTTTCCGTTTTTTGTTAAATATTCGCGAAGTGTTTTTAGCTTTTTTTTGAATAAAATATATATAAATTTAAACGTAAATTGCTTGTTTAATTCAAGTTTATTCTCGTAATTTCACAATTAATGTTTAGATAAAATCTTAATTGTTTTCTCTTTTTAAAACAAATGCTTTCAATTGTTGTATATTCGTGACACATATTTTAGCGATTTTCTCGCTATATTAAATAGTCTAAAACTCTTAAAAGATTCGCAATTTTTTTCACTTATTTTGACTTTGTGATTTAATTAATTTTTGTTAATGTTTATTAAGTCGAACTTTATTAAATCGTTTTTTTGCGAAAATGTAAACTCGTTATTTGCGATCGAATTTCGACTTAATCTTTTATCTATTATTAAACGCTATTAATGCGTAGATTAAATGTAAATTGTGTGATCACATTGCTTAAATTTAAGTACTTGTATATTTTAGTTAACTTCTAAATTGTGTTGCTTCAATTAAGACATTTCTAAAACGATATCGTAAATAATTATTTTTATTATATTGAAAATTAGTTTCTCGTAATGTTGCTAAATAGTTATTGATAATAATTTCGTTTCTTTGTTTACTTTTTCATTTCTTGCGAGTAATAAATTTTTATCTACAATTATGAAATTGTAAGCGTTAGACTTCTTTCGAATAAAATACGTTTCTCTATCTATAAGAGCTTTAATTATAAAATTATCTATTGCATTAAAATTAATCATTGCTATAAGTTAATAATCGTTAATTTTATTAATGTGATAAAACATCGTATATGCGTTGTTAAGTTTAATTGCTATTGTTAAACTAATATATTGCATTTCTTTAATATGCTTTTTATTAAAGAATTTGAACTTTTTTTTGCTTTTATGTTGTGACTTCTACTTTAAACGTTTATTTGCGCTAAGCTTTCTTTTATTGCTAGATTATTAACTTTAACTTTTTAAAAAATTAATTAATTTCGTTTTTTTCTTTTAGATAAATTTAGCATAAGTTGTTGTAACAAGTTGTTCAATTAAGACTTGCGTATACTATAAGATTTAGTTGTTTTATTATTATATCAAAATGTTCTTTTTTGTAATAACATTGTTTTTTAGCTTTTTTCGCATTCGTTTACGATCTTCGATAAGCTAATTAAAGTCTTAAAATAATTCGTAATGTCTTCTATGCATTCGTAAAAATTCTTTTAATTATATTCTTCGTTTAAGTTAATAATTAAACTATAAGATTTAATAGTTTCTTAAAGTGCTTAATTAACTTTTTGCATAAATGCGAATGTCTTGCTTAATAATGTTTTATCTAGAATTTTTTGTAATTAATTTAAGTTCTTTATCAAATAATAATTATTATTTGATTTAATTTCGAGAGTGTTCGTCTTTGTGTCGATTTGCTTTTTAATATTGTTCTAGCTATTAAATATCTTTCTTAACATAACATTAATTTGTTAATAATTTATTAAGTTTCGTAATTAATAATCTCTTACGAAATGACTTGATTTGTCATATAAATAGCATGTTTTTTGAAATTTATTATTTTGCTTTTCTCTAAAATTCTTTTCTTTGCGTCGTTAAATAAAATTCAATTTTATAAATGCAAACTTACGATAATTTAAATTATTGTACTTCTAATTAGAACGATTTTTTTTTGTTAATATTTGATCGTTAATTCAAAAAAGATTTTTGCTCTTTTATGAAATTAATCGTATCGCTTTTTTATAGCTCTTTTTTATAGCTCTTTTATATAGCTTGTTGTTAAAATCGATAATTACTTCGATGAAATTAAATATATCGTTAATAAATTTGTTATCGCACATAATTTCGTTTTTAAAATTGTTCTTAAAATCTTGTCGAAACATTGTTATAAATGCGACATCGTTTTATTCGATAAAATTAATATATTTTTGAAATTTTATTGCGTAGTTTGTTGCAAAAATTTGTTAAATTAAGTGTTAAATTACTCTTTTTGCGATTTGTTTCTCGTTAAATGTTTTGAAGATTTTTCGAAGCTTTTTTTTAAAATTATTGAAATTCGTAAACATCGCACAAGAATTTTCGTCATAATTTTTCAAATATTTGTGTAAATTTAATTTGAGTTAATGTTAAGTTCTTTCTTTAAGAAATGTTGATGCGAAAATCGTTTTTTAATTCGCTAAAACAAAATAGAAAATGAAGTAAATATTTATTTATATAAGTTAGTTTTTTAAGTCAATACGATCTTCATAATAGACGTCAAGCTTGTTAATTTTTATCTTGTTGTCTTCATTAAACGTTAATCGACGTAATGCTATTAAGTTAGTGTCTAAAATAAAAACGCGTTAATTTAATACAAACATTCTTAGAGTGTTCAAAGTATTATTCTAGTACTTTCACAAGAGATATTAGAGAGAAGTTTATGCTTTAAAGAGATTTGTAAACGTCTTCAAACAATGTAAGCAATTATTTAATAACAAGAAATTGCAACTTTGTAGTCGTAACAATAAATAAAGACTTAAAATAAATTAAACACGATTTATAAAAAAGTCGTATTCAAAATTTATATATTAATGAGATCTTTCTATGCTTAGTATGCTTAATATGTTTAATGTTTGAGCTCACTAAGTCTTTTGAACATTTGCTCAATATATTTAGTTTTTAAGATCATTAAATATGTTGAACTTGTACGTATTTATATCTTGTACTACGAAGTTCTAGAAACTTCTTATATTGGTCTAGTCCTAAATAGGGTCGTAACAAATAAGTTGTTTTCAAATAACTTCGATTGCATTGTAAAAAATAACGCTATTAAAATTATTATACTTTATAAATGTTTTATTTATCAAACTAGATAATATTTCGATAGTATCGAAAATAAAATTTATTAGAATAGATTTTGCTTGTATAGCAAAAGAAGTATTTATAATTACAAAGAGTATTGTTATAAGCAATATAAATGCTTCGATAGTTAATCTAAATTTAGTAAGTACGAAAGCAAAAGTTATTATAGCACTTGTATTTAGTTTAAAGACTTTCTTTATTTATAATTTCCTAAAGATGTCGAAGCTAACAACTAAATAAAAGTATTCCAAGATTGTTATATAATAGCTTTCTTCTTTATACTTTTGCAAACTATCTAAACAAGAATTCTTGTCTATCTTAATAAACTAATCAAGAATATTGTTTACTTGCACTATAGAGAAATTAATATTAATAATATAAAAAAGAATTTTGTCTTTTATATTAAAGCAATTGAATGTTTGCTAATATAATAAAAATATAAAATTACAACTATATAATAGTTGCGTATTATTATGTAAACGCACAAAAATTATAGTACTATACTTAGATAAAATTGTAATTGCTATAAGAGTTCGTATTACTCGATTTATCTTGTTCTTAATCGAATTTACTTTTATTAAAACAAATATTTCTTTGCAATTCTTTATAATAAGTTGTTTGTGATTGTAATTTAGATATATCTTCTAGAAATCTAAGATATTCGAGTCAATTAATATATTAATTTTTAAATTGTTTACAATATGCATTTGTCTCTAAAGCTTGTTACAAATCGAAGCATCTTTAAGACTATCGCTTACTAATAGCTTTAAAGTAGCGTATTTTAATAATAAAAGATAGATATTTCTTATATCGCAAACTCTAGTTGACTAAACAATATATTTAATAATTGCAATAATTAATTGTTTATGCAAGAATTTGCAATCGATTACTAATATTGTGCATTCGAAGTTCGAGATAATATTATTATTATCTTTTTTATTATCTAGAATAATATTATTGTTCTAGACGACAATAACAAAGATCTTAATAATAACGAAATGCTACAATCGAAAATCTAGATTTTGTGCTTTGTTAAAAGATATCTCTAAGTAAATAATCTTTAAGATGCTATAATAAGTTATTAAGATAATAATTTTATTATAATTAGCTTTTATTAAAGTAAATACAAATATCTTTGTTAATTTAACTTTGTAATTGCAAAGATGCTAGTAAAGCTTATTTCTAGAAGAGAATTTTATGCTATATTGTTTGCATTTCGTATTTCTTGATTGTAACTTAAAAGTCTAAAAAGAAAGATTTCGACATTATAATTTTGCTTCTTCTTAATGTTATTCTTGATATGATATTCTTTATCTTTCTAGTAGTTATATTTCTTATAATTAGAATTATTCTCTTGATTAAAATTTTTGTTCCCGTTTATTTTATTATAATATGCGCGAGCTTGCTATTGTTGCGAATACTAAGAAGGCTAGAATTAAATCTAGTTATTGTAATTTTAAAAAGAACGAAAGAGAGATTGTTGCGAAGCAAACGCGTTTGTTGCAAGATTTAATAATATAGATCGATCGATATTTCTAGATAATTAATCTTGATTAGTCAAAGTAATTTGAGTCTAATTCTAAGATCTACTTTAATAACTATTGAATTATTAAAATAACTATCTTTGCTATTAAGATTGTTAAGATTAATAAGCACGATTCTAATAAAATAACGTTTGAAATTGTAATTCAAAAAATCGAAATTAATAGAACATAGAAAATTGATTGCGTAACGAAAGTTGCGAGCTAAAATAAATAGATTGTGCTTTACTAGCATTATTGTCTATTTTTATAGCGCTATTGTTGTTTTAATTATTGTCTTAATAGTATTAATTTTAATTGTATAATCGAATTACGTTACTAGAGCAATTATTGAAATTGTCTAGATTGCGTTAATTTCTAGCAAATATTACGTAAATAATATTTTCGCGATATCTAGTATCTAATGCTTATCAAATTTTCTTCTTAATCTTTATTTTATTAAGAAAGAAGTTTATGTCGATTGCTTCGATAGATAAACTCAAATCTCGACAAAATTCTAAATCGAAATTGTTGTATATTAAGTAAATTTAATTGTAGATCGACATATTTGCGAATCTAGTTGCTCTTGTAATAATCTAAGCATATTTTATAGATTTGCGTTGTCGACGTGCATTATTTATAAAATATCTTTTACGTATAATTGTAATTAACGTTGTAAAAAAGAATTTCTTTTATCTCTTAGTCAAAGATTTCGTCTAGTAGACAATATTATTTTTATACTTAACAAAGAACTTCTACTCTCTTAAGTCTTAACAATGTAGAGATATACTATTCTAGAGCAACGTTACGAAGACAAATATAGAGATTATTTCTAATTATTTTAGAACTCTTAATAACAATTATGTTCTTACAACGCTCTATAAAGACGTGTATGTCGCAAAAATAAATATCTTTTTCAATATATTCTATTGTCGAGACAATAACAACAATCTTATTGTTATAATAAGAATCAAAGAATTCTATTTTAACAACGTTTTATTTATTAGAATCAATACTTTTTATAGTTCTTGCAAAATCAAAAGAATTAATAGAATTGACAAAATTAACAAAATTAAGTATTGCATATATCTATCGATAAGATTCTACAAAGCATTTTATTGCTACTTAAAAAAGTCGATATTCTACTAGAAGATATTAAGCATAATAATAAACAATAATGTCGATATAGATTTGTTTCGAGAATTTCAACTTGTAAAAGAATTGTTAATAAAGAAATTTTCTTATTAACTTGTAAAAGAATTTTCTTTCGCGATAATTTTTTTTATAAAAGATAAAACGAGTTTACTAACGAGCTAGAAATCTTTCAAGTATTTGTGCTTGTAAAACTCTATTTGCAAAGCAAAAGACGTATAAATTGATATAATATCTATAAAATAATTTTTTCTAAATAATATTACTATATTTGATTTTCTACTATTAATATTGATTTCGACTTTTCAAATATTGTACTTCGCAACAAAGTTCTTAATGTTTGCGATAAATTAATTTTGATTAATAATTTACTTAATAGAATACAATTACAATTCGAAGAATTGTACTTGTTGTATAATTCGTTTAGTAAATTTTTTTACTACAATAGAACAAAGACGTTCTTTGACAATGCTAATAAAAATAGATTTTGCTTTAATAAAAGAATAGAATAGATTTATTGTCTTTAAGTAGTTATAAAAATGAAAAGCACAAATAAGCAAATATAAGAAAAATGCTATTAAGATAATTATCTTGTTATTATCGAGATAGATATTTCAATGCTTTTGTAAAACAATCGCGATAAAAATTACAATATAGTAAGAAATCTCTTAACAATAAGATAAAAGAATTACGATACAAATTTCTATCTTAGTAAGAGATTTCTTAACTAGATAGTAAGACGAGAAAAATAATATTCTTGATAATTGTAATTATCTAGATAAGAGATAATTGCAAAGTTGACACAAGAAATTGTAACTCTATTGCTAACAATAATGTATCTAGAAGAACTCAAGATACGTAATAGATAAGTAGACAATAAAATATTGTACTACAAATCTAATAATTGAAGCTATCAAATTGATAGAATAAATAAAAGATAATTCATTTCTATAGAGAAAAGTCTGCCTAAATACATAGCGATAATCTGCATCTTCTATCTAGTAGATAAACTAGCAATTCTATCTCGATAAGCAATTGCCTGCTAAGATTGTAACAACACTACTAACAAATTTTACAAAGAAAAAAATATTATAAATATAGAAATTAATAAAAAAAAAATTATTTTAGAATCTTAAACTAGAATACTTAAAAAAATTAATACTAAAAATATATAATTTACAATTGTTAAATAAAATTAAAATCGATATATTAGATTTAACTATCAATATGTATTTTAATTAAAAATATAAAAATATATAATATTTAGTAATATATTTCTCGAGAAAACTTTTATTAATTAAATAGAATTATAATATTTACAACAAAAAAAGTATTTGCTATTATAGTCTTTCTAAAATTATAAAAAGTATATATTAAAGAATTATTAGAACTTACAATTCTTATAGATTACAAGATTTTTTTGCATTTTATTACTATTAAATAGTTTAATAGAAAATAAATACAATAATTAGAGTAACTCGAATAATACAAGTTTAAGATACAATATATATTATACAAAAATAACAACAAAGCAGATGCACTTAGTAGAAAAAATAATCATATAGAAACAAAAAAATTGTTTAATTATAGTATATTTAAAATTAACAAAAACAAATTATTATTAGCAAATAAATATATTCTAAATACTATTTTACAAATACTTAGAGACAATAAAGAAGAATTTTTAGTAAAAAAAGAAAAACTTCAAATATCTATTAACAGAATCGACAAATATATAAAGAAATATTATAATAGATTATTGCAAAAGTATTCGAAAGTAATTAAAATTTTTTAGTTTTTATATTAGTATTGTTAGTTTTTTCAAATAAAACAAGTTATCGAAATATATATTAAACAATATTTTAGCTTTTAGTAGAACAAATATAGTATATATGCAAGCTATAACAAAATATAATATTAGAAATTATCTAAATTGTTATATAATAAAATTACAATAAACTTTATTATTAAGTTGCTTAAGTTAACAAATTTAGTAATTAAAGATAGATATAATTTGATACTAGTAATAGTTAACAAACTTATTAAGTACTTATATATTATTGTATGCAAAAAGAAGTTTATAGCAAAACAACTAAGATATATTGTATTAAATTAACTTATAAAATATTATAGTATATTTAAAAAACGAATTAATAACAAAGACAAACTTTTTATATTTAATTATTAAAAAACTCTTGTATTAATATTAGAAACAAGACTTAGAATATTTATTGTCTATTATTTGATTACAAATAGTTAGACAAAGTAAACAAATCAAAGTCTAAAACAATATCTAAAATACTATATTAACAATATTTATAGCAATTAAATATTATTTCTATCTATAATACAATTGACACTTAATACAAAGATTTCGAATATTATTAAAATAACTCTATCTTTTGTTAACTATAACAAAAAATTTAATGTCTTTAAAGAAGAGCAAAAATATTTGTTAGCTTAGTTAGCTATTAAGAGAGTAGCAATACTAAAAAAGATGTATAATAATATCTTAAAAATACAAGAAAAGTTAATTAAATATTAGAACAAAAAACAAAAAACAAACTTTTAGCTAAAGAAAAAAAATAAGATATATTTTTTGTTAAAAAGATAAAAAAATTAGTTAATTACAAACTCGATTTATTTAAAAATATTAAAGAATTTTTAATATTTTATATTCTATTGTTAAAATTAGCAAATTTAACTACGTTTTTATAGAATATATTTTATTTTTATTTACAAAAAAAGAAACAATATAAAATTGGGAAAATTCTATAATAGAAAAATAAAAAATATTTTATTAAATAAAAAAAAAAATTTATTTTCAAGAATATATAAAAATTACTTAAGAATTTGAAAAAGTATTCTAACAAGTTGCAATAATTTTGTTAGCATCAAAATTACTTATAAAAGTTGACAAAATATTAAAGAACAAAAAAGTAAATAATAAAGAATCGATAATAGTATTAAATAGAATTTCGAATATTTTTTTAATATACTCGATTTCTTTTTTGTTTTTTTTAATTTTTAGAATATTTTTCGACTTTGTATTACTTATATTTTTCAAACAACAAAATTAGTATTTTCTTTGTTTTATTTTCTGCGCAATTCTTAGACGCAATTCTATTATTTTATTATTTAGCTTTTTAGCTTTTTTAAATAGCTTTATCTACTTTTTGATAATTACAAGTCAAATTATATTTTCGATTCTTTCGATAATACTTTTTATACTTGAGATATTCTCTATTTATTCGACAAGATATATTAAATAAGACAAAGACTCGACAAGATTATATTATAAAAATAACGTGTTTATAATAATAATTAACAACAAAATTGCGACGTTGCTTAGTAATTAGCTTAATTAATATAATAAAAAAGAATAAATAGTTTCGAAACAAAAACTCTTAAAAAGAGAAAATAGTATTGTAAGTTGCATGCTAATAGATACTATTTGTTGCGCATTGCTTTTTACAAGATAATTAGAAAGAAAAGATTTGTCGATAGAATTAAAATAATTAAAAAGACTTAATTCTTAAATATTTTAAATTTGAAGTTAAAATAATTAAGATAATTAAGATCTTAAATATCTTAAATATCTTAAATCTTAAATAATAATAAAATATATAGTTTTTGAACGCAACTTTTTTATAAATTGTGTAATTTATTTTAAGTTTTAATTTATTGTTACAACTACTAAGTTGCAATCTCTTATTATCAAATAATTGCTTACATTGTCCAAAGATATCTATAAATCTTTTTAATAGCACAACTCTCTCTAATATCTCTTGCGAAAGTACTAGTGTAATATTCTCTTTGTCTATCTATTTATTGTCTACAAGATCTTTTAAATTAAATAGATAACTGTTGTCTATTTATTGTATTTGCTTACAAGAATATAGAGAAGAATATATATCTAAACAATTCTTCTATAATTAGAAAACTAGTTATTCTCTTCTCTCTTTTCGTCTACCTATTTACTATCTATAAGATCTTCTAAATTTGAAAGATTATTATTGTCTATCTATTGCATTTGTCGACAAGAATATAAGTAAAGAATACGCATCTAAATAGCATCTCTATAGACAAAAAAGCATATCTTTTCTTTACTTTCTTTGTCTATCTATTTAAGTCTTCTGTACTACTTTAGTCTATAGATATATAATTCTATAATAACTCTAGAATCTATCTTAATAAATATTTTTTTAAAAAAAATATTCGGGCCTTCTTTATGTCTTAGAGAAGATAAACTCGATAGAGATTTGTATATAATAAACTAATTTGCATCTACTTGCTATATTAGATTGCTTCGAAACAAAACTCTTTCTTGTTTTTTTTTTAATATTTGGTTAATAAGCTATATCGCTATCTTATTGTTTTTTTGAACAGCAATGTAGACTTATTTAGTTAAAGATGATATATACTAGATTTATCTAGTTGTAGTAGTATATTAATACGTCGTTGCTATACAATTGACAAATCTGTAATAAAGACAATATAGCAATAGGATTGTTGTTGTCTCCCTAAAGTTTGTCTTCTTTTGTCTATACATATAATTTAGCATCTAATTTGTATGTATTGTTGAACAATCGCAATTCAACTGCTCTTGTCTTTATCGACAACAATATTGTAATCTCGCAGAAGCTCAAAGACTATATTAGCAAGAGCGATTGCTTGTACATCTTTTGCTTAACTTCTTTTGCCATGATGTTTGGTATGACAGTAGTGGATTTTCAAATCAGCGTTGCGTCTTCGATTAGGGGTTCGTCACGAAGGCAGTTTATCGGAGCGCATTGCTACACTGACGAACACTTCGAAAGGGATCACAGATGCTCGTCTATTGGTATTTATCGTTCAAGTCCTTGCAGGCTGCAACTGCCTCGAGTCCCATCCACACGGACCTAGTAATGATCTGGGTGACATTATTAGCTACATTTGCAAGGAAAGATGAGTCCTTCCCTCCAAACAATGCTTCTATGCGGATAGCAAATATGATCATGTTGATGGGTTTGGGTTGTGGTGTCGCTCTCATTCTGCGCTGCAGCGAAGCTGTGTTGCTACTTTGTTCTTGATCTTTCGGTACCCACGTTACAATTCTAGACGACTGAGCTAGGACACTAGGGATTATGTCGTGTTAACTATCGAAAGTGCTGCGGTAATTTAGTGGCCTAGATGTCTCTGAATGCCTTCGCCTAATGGCCATTGCTGGGAAGGAAGTTCGGCAGCGGCCTGTGAGAGCAGAATGGGTCTCTGGGCTGTGTAGCGGGGCGTAAGTATCACGACGAGGCTACAGATATGCAAGGCCACGTCAATGGCGCAAGGCATTTTGCGAGTCTCGGGACGAATTAAGACAAGGTAATCCGCAACGTTTTGAGAGCTTTCCATCCGACTTTCTTGCCAACAAACTATCACGGTCATCTATATGTTTAGATTATCTGCGGTGAAAACCTGCGATGGTGTCTAAAGCATAGTCTGTGTCTATGTCGTAGCTTCCGCACCATCCCTACGCACGATCTGCGAGAGGCAAACGACAGAAATGGCTGGGTTGAGCAAAATGACAGCTAGTTTGCTGTCTGCTGCCAACGAGAACACGCTGGCGCTGGCCAACCTCAAATTTGACTTCTCGTTAGTAAAGGTAGAAGCGCCGACAGAATTCTCTGGACTTGGGAAAGCCCTTTCGAAAAGACGCCGCACCGATGCTGAAGATGGCCCCCACCATAAGACTGCTCGGAAACTTGCAGCATTGTTTGAGCAGCTGGTGCCTTCTACTCCGCAACTTATCAAAGCTTACGGTACCAGATCTTCGGAGATCTCCAAAATACGCAGCATAAACCCGACGGGCACCGCAAACGACGGGCCTTTCGCAACGTATGTTGGCGTTGATGGTACGGCTATGTGGGCGGCAGCGACGTCTGGTGTGCCAGCGCTAGGTGTATACCTCCTAGCATGCCTTTTGGCTAGAGCATGGAGTGCGAAAGAAGCGATTTCTATCTGGTTCGAGCTTGTAGATGCTCGGCGGAAAGAGATCCAGCACGGTCTGGAAAACCACCATGCTGTCTCCGAGTCAAGTCAATGCAGCCTGTTTCAGGACATACAACGAAGCGAATTGGCGTTGTGGGACTCCAGTGCGCGTGCATGGCTTCAAAGCGCTGATCAGGCCAAAGTTAAGGAACAGACCCAGCTGATGCTCATCGTCAAGAACGTCCACTTGCCGTTCGACGGTGGTTCTTCAACTTACACGAAAGTCATCGATGCATGGAGACACGCAATGTCTGGGCTTGAGGATCTGTTGTGTGGTAGACCGCAAGAGATCCGCAGCCGATCGATCCTGCTTGCCTTCTCGGCATGGCATCTGTATCCAGATCTGATTGTCCTTGGCAGCGAAGTCAGAAATGTTCCCTTCGGGGATCATTGCGTGAATCCAACAGGTATTGGCACAATAGCCTGGGAACCACGACCAGATGCCCCAAATCAAGCTACAAGCTGGTCTTTGGCGCTCTCCCATTTGCGGTATTACGGAGATCCAATCACTGTCAAAAGCCAGCCTGATTTCTCCAGGGTGGACATTGACCAACTGCATATAGTTGCTTTGGGAAGTTTGTTGGGCCACTGGAACATCAGTCAACGTGACATGTCAGCAGCAGCTCAATGGTTCATAGATCTATGGACAATCTTATCTATTAACAACGCAAGTGACAGGGCAACACAGACAGAAGGGCTGCTTTGGCTTCAATTTCTGGTTCAAGCTGCTTCAAAGGTGATATCTGTGAACAATACTGAGAGGCAAGAGGCGCTCCAATTGTTAGGGTATGGTCAAAGACGCGCCAAGTGTTTCCTTGGTGTTTCCGACAGATGCCTGGTACCGTTCTTCGGGCTGGGTTACGCCCGTCTTGGAGTTTGTCTATCTCAAGAGGATGATGAGAAACGCGGTCTAACCTTCCTACGAGAGATAGCGGAAGAAAACAAGCTGCGCCCTTGCGATGCGCTCATTACTTATGACCCGAAGCCGATCGAGAGTCATCCTGAAGTCTTGGTCCGCGAGTACGTGACGGCGGTGCCTCACTCATGTGCTTCAAGAAAGCGTGGTGTCCAAGGGGATCAGCTATATGAAGACGTCAACGTTAAGTGGCGTTATGTTTTACCGACAGTTTTACAGTCTGCTCCAATCGCCAGGACCATCCGATCCTGGGAGAGGATGCCTGAGCAGGGAGAGCGTCGCTACGCAGTCCAGAGCGCACCTTCTGAAGCCGGGGAAGCCGGGTTCCGCGAGCTGGTCTGGGTAGATGCGCCGGAATTTTTCGACGAAACAAAAATCTCTCAACTGTTACCGTGTGGCAAGGCCAATGTAGAAACTTTCTGCTGCGGACGGCCTCCACAGAACGCAATGCCGAAGAACTCGACAAGCACTGGTGGTTCTGGACCGCAGCGAAGCAAATTATCGCACAAATTCCGGATGTCTGTCCGCATTGGTCAGCTCAGCTTATACGTGAGAACTTCTGTAGAATTCTCTCCCATTTCATCAATACGGACATCAGGTGACTTCTCTGAATATCTTCGGAAAGTCTCAACGAGTCCCGATATCCTAGCTGTATATCTCCAATACCTTGTTCACCCGGGGATGGGGGAGACCGCCGACACGGATACGGAAGTTCCTTTCAATGGCCGAACAGATATGCAGATCGATGGGACCATTGCGAATGATCCAACAGTATTCCACGGCGCCAATTCCAATTCTGTGCAATATTGGGCGAAGCTGCGGGACCTGGATATGCTTAATCCCACATCTTTGGCAACTCGCGGAGCTCCGGATTACGTAAAAGAAATTGCCAAGTATTTTGAGACCAGCAGGCAATGTGCCGGCGCTCTACGCGCACTCACTCTTGCTACACAGGTATACCGTCAGCTAGATGGTGCAAGCATATCCTTGAAAGTTGTAAGCTCACCACTGGATGAATCGCCCTGGTTCGACTCCGAACTCAAGAAAACGCGCTATAGACTTGAAAAGGTAGCCGGACGGTCAGCTCCAATCATGATACCTTATCGAGTCCCAAGAGCAAATGCTTTTAGCTGCATAGCGCATTTCGACAGTGGTAGCCTACACTTACTTCCTGAGGACTTCAACGATACTCTTGCTATCGCATCGGGAAACTCAATCTATGTGATGGGCGAATTAGTCACCGACCCCTTTGACAGCATCGACGGAGCGGATATGAAACGTATCGTAGGAAATATAGGTCGACCAGGCCTTTCCATACTGATTGCGCCAATGTATCCTCGAATCCGCTCCATGGCCGAGGAATACACTCTTGTCAACCACTTCTTGTACGACGGCAGGAGAGAGAACAACTTCCGCGGCACTTCTCTGCATCTTTCATTTACTGACTGGTCAATGCCTCTCGAGACACGAGGTGTTTTGACGAGGACAATTGACCAAGATGCATACCTCATTGAGTCTGTAATCTCCGTCAAGGACTCTGGACGTTGGGTGGCCGATCTGGATATTCTTTGCATAGATTTTGCAGAATTGAAAATACTCGAATCTGAAGGCAGTTGTCCTGGACATAACGACAAGAGGTCTGATCATGACTATACATCCATTGACAACTGGGAAGAGCTTCTTGACGGACCCAACACTGTAGGTATTTTTCGCGCACACGGAAACTGGGCTGCTCGGCTCGCGGCAGTCAGCATATTGTGTCAAAAGGACCAAGCCCACAGCATCGGCATGCTAAGTCCAACTAAATTCTGTCTGGACTGCCTAAGTGAAGACTTCTTCAACCAGGATGACTGGCGAAAACACGAGTCGCCATTACCATCAATATGTATTGACTGAAGTAGGTTCGAAGCTAAAGGCTGGATCCTGTTGCTGAGGAAAAGCCACTTCGGTACTATGAAGTCGTACCATCTTTGAGGATACAGCCTATCACGCTACCATATCAAGATTTTTGATGGATACACACCAGAGCTTGTGCACCAGGTTTGGCAGGGAGCTGGACAGCGGTTGCAAGCGCCAAGCGATCCGCGCTCGCACCTGGAGGGAGCTGGTTTCGGCCTACATTTGCATCCGGAGGGAGCTGATTTGAACCTATGTTTGCACGCGGAGGGAGCTGCTTTGGATGTTAGTTTTGCGTCCGGAAGGCGCTAATTGGGAGTTGCGCTCGCTATAGAGGAAGCTGATTTGGGCTTACGCTCGCTATAAATATAAAGAGAGCTGTTTTGCGACCAAGGCGTTGTCAATGGCGGGTTAAATCAACAACGTTAACATTGATAAATTATCGAAATTCAAATTGATGTTGCTAGTCTTAGCACTTTGTCTATTGCAATTAATCAACAAGAACTTAATAAAACTTTATATTTAGCACTACACTAGATTCAATAATAGTATTTGTATCTACAAAAAAGGTTTTAGAGTTAAGATTAGAATTAACTATTTAATAAGAAAACCCGTCTACCTACCCCTCTTTCCGGTAATGTTCACCCCCCTCCGGGAGGGTACCTGCTTTTACACCAAAAACAAATATCTTTTAATAATTTCCCAGGACCTAGATGCTTGTTAGTAACGCTCTTTAAGTAATAGATGTTCTAAATCTTACTAAGCCAAAAAACTATAGTAATTGAAACTTGACAAGCGCAATACTATCTATTATATCTATATACTAGAAGAATTATCTTTGCAACTCGAGAGATATTACAACAATATAATATTAATTTAATATAAAATTATAGAATTTGACGTTAATTCTAACATGCAATACATAAGAGCAATAGTACAAAAAATAATTTGCATTTAAATTAAAACATAGCAGTTTCCTAGATAGTATTTCGTATATTCTAAAGATATAACTATGTCTCTCACAGAATGCGACTTAGAAATTCAAATCGATCTTAAAAATATTGAAATTATAGATCTAGAAATCTATTAAAAGATATCTATTTTTTGATATAAAAATAGATACTCTCCTGACAAGAAGTGTAATTATCGGAAAAGAGAGTAAACATTATCGGAAAGAGAAGTAATTAGACGAGTTTTCTTTAATAACTCTAATCGAAGATTAGAGTTGTAAACTAACGTATCTTTATATAATCTTGCTTATAGAATCTAACTATCAAGACAAGTTATCTTCGATAATTATGCTAAAGTTCATTAATTAATCTTACTTGTCGACTATTAATAATAATAGATTATATAGAGATACATTCTTAGAATTTAGTAGACTTAATTTGGAGTCTATACAATAGAAATTTACTCTTGTTGCAAGACTTATTTTTAAAATCTTAAAAATATATATTTTTACTTTAATATATAGAATTTTTGGTTCTATAAAAAATCTTAGTATTTTGCAAAGTTTGCTTTATCGACTAAATAAAGTCGATATTCTTCAATTAAACTAATATTAGACTTATTATAAATTCTCTTTTAATTATAGCAAATATTTTTGCAATTCTAAATACTAGTAGCAAGATTTCTAAATACTAGTAGCAAGATTTCTAAATAAATCAAAAACTTTCTCGCTTTTGAAAGTATATTAGAAGAATTGCTTATTTTTAATATTAAAATTTCGAACTTGCAATTTATTCTATATAATAAAGAAGATCCGAATATTTTTATTAAAAAAATAACTATAAAGAGAGATTATAGTATTTTTCTAGAATTACAAATCTATAGACTATAGTAATACAAGAAGTTTTAAACAGACAAATAAAAAGAACAAAGAAAACATATATTTTTTGATCGATAGAGATATTATTTAGATATATTAATTTTGTCTATGTTTTTGTTAGCAAATACAATAGATAGACAACAATTGCTTGTTAATTAATACTACAATATATAAGTAATAGTTGCTTATCTAATTAATAAAGCAAACGCAAAAAGTAGTACTAAGATAGATAAAAACTAAAATATTTATTTCCTATAATTGATACTTTCTACAAATAGTACAATTGTTAAACGTAATATAGAAGACAAATATTTAACTTGCAATAACTTTAACAATACTATATAAAATAGAGCAATAAAAATAATCTTATTATTCTCTTAATTAGATCTTTAAACAAGACTACTTAATAGTATATTATATATATAGATATATACGTTATTTAAATTACAAGTTAATACTCTTCTACTTTTAGAAATTTATTAAGGTACTTTTAATAATTCACTTAATAAACTATTTACTAACTTTAAGAAAATAAAATTTATAATATTGCATTAAATTAAGTAAGTGCAAACTCTATAGAATGTATTTAGTAAACTCTATCAACAAGTTATATTATAATATATTAAAATTATAGATATATAGATAGACATAATTACAAGTTATAGTTCTTCTAGTATATTAAGTTTAATAGAGCTTATTAGCTTATCTTGTAGTTTCTAAATCAGTAAGATTTCTTTAATTGATTCGAATAGTTTACTGGCAACTTCAAGATTTCTACTTAAAAACTGCTAGTTGCGTATATTGCTAAAGTAACTTCTAGCTAGCTAATTGCTAACAAAAAGTTATATTTGCTATACTTCTTTTATAATAATTCTATAAATACTAATAAGCAATTTGTTTCAATATATAGCACTAGTTTGTTCTTAATTTATTCTGCGTTAAACTTAGATTATTTCGATTAATCTTAACTTAAAGAGTATATATTAGAATTGAAGCTATAATAGCTAGTATATAATTAATTGACAAGAATACTAGCTATGCAGAACTAACTATATATAGAAAATAGATATAAGTACTATAGATGTCAAGACGCTAGCTATTACTTGTAGTATACTCATGACTAGAGAGCAAAAATTCGAAAAAACAAATCATATTTAGACAAAAATTGTAACACTATTTCTCTCTTCTATTTGCGAGCTTTAAGAAGACAATATTTTAACTAAGTTTAGTTAATTGTAAGTATATATTAAATACAACTTCTAGTTAATTATAAGTATATATTAAATATTATATGATAAGTAAAACTAAATTTGTCGATATATATTAAACAACAGACAAATATTGTTAAGTAGAAAGAGTATTCTCGAATTTCGAACAAAAAAGAAAGAAAAATCAATAATATGCTTTGTAACAAATATATATATTTTGCAAGTAATACTCTAGCTATCTCTCAACTAGATTAATTGTTAATTCGATTTTCGATTCCAACTTCTAGAATCGATTTAAATCGACAATCTAACTTTAGAAATCGAATCGAAAATCGATTCGATTTCAACTATTTTAAAATCGATTCGACTCGAATTAAGTCGATTTTCGATTCTAACTTTTAGAATTGAATCGATTGTCAAGAAATCGAAAATTATATTATTATGTCAAGAATTACTATTTTTGGATTAATCTATTTTTTTTTAATATAATACTACTATCTATAGATCTATAAATGCTAATTAAACTAATTTTAAATAATAATGCATTACTATATTGCATTACTTGCATCTATAGATCTATAAATATTAATTAAACTTATTTAAATAATAATATATTACTATATTGCATTATTTGCATCCATAGATCTATAGATATTAATTAAACTTATTTAAATAATAATATATTACTATATTGCATTAATAGCATCTATAGATCTATAGATGTTAATTAAACTTATTTAAATAATAATATATTATTATAATGCATTAATAATATCTATAGATCTATATAATTATACTTATTTAAACAATTATGCATTATTATATTGCATTACTTGCGAATTTAGATCTATAAATATTAATCAAATCTATTAATTAATCAAAACATAAATACAAAATGTACTATTTTAACTCTATATAGTTATTATATTAAATATTTTCGATAAAACTAGTAGTCTTGACGATTTGAATCGATTTTTCGATTTAATTTTCGATTTCAAGTTTGGAATCGAATCGAATCGAAGTCGATTTTTGATTTCAACTTTGAAATCGAATTGTTAAGACTTTCGGTTCGATTAATCGAATCGACGCGATCAGTCTACTCTTAACTTTCTTTAATTAATATCGAATATTGTTTAACAACTCTCTTTGGTTAATTGTCGACACTTTTTGTTTGACGAATTATTGTCCAAACAATTCAAAAAGCTTTTGTCTATTTTGTAGAATATACTAAATAATACGTTTAAGTTAATAACTATTTATACAACAATAAAAAAAAGTAAGTGTTTAAAATTAATTAAGTTATTCTACTATTCATTAAATTAAATTGTATATCGATTAACTTTTACAAAAGCTATAAAAACTTTTGTAATAAATATAAAAATCTATTAGCAAACGTCAACTTATATTAACTCTTTTTTCTTTTCGCAAAAAAGAAATTTAAAGAATTTAACTAAAGAAAGTATTTTGCAAAGTTCGAAGTCTTCGACTTTACGTATTGCTATACAATTTCAAAAAGTTAACAATCTTTTTATATTAAAAAGAAATTGATATCTACTTAATTTTTTTATATCAATTTATCGATCTTTTTTATTTAATTATTTTATCTATTTGAAAGACTTTTTTAATTTTTAAAACAAATCTATATCTCTTGTCCTTTAAATATTTAATTATATTTTTCAAAATAGGCTTTTTCGAAGCTCGCATTATCGATGTCTTTAGAGAAAAAAACAAGAAACAAACAGAATATTAGAAAACAATTAAAAAAAATATATTTTGCTTATTTGCATAAATATATTACAAGCGACAACGTCAACTATAACAAAAATTAAAAATTTAGTAAACAATTCTACAATACAAAAGCTAATTAATTAGACAATAATTAAAGTATTAGCAAACTACAATATTTAGTTAAGTAAATTGATTTTGTTTTTCAATTTTTCGAGCTTAATAAATTTTGCTAGTTAGCAAAACTCTTTAAATCAATAGAGCTTTTTAAGATTAATTAAATTAATTAAAAATAATATCTAAAAAAAATAACCTTATATTTTAAATCTTTAATTTAGATTATTTAGATTTAGATTTTAAGAAATTCTATAACAAGAACAATATTATTACTATCAAAAAGAAAATAATTTATCGAAAGATATATATTTTTTGTTGCAAAGTAGACGACTATGCTACTATTGTTAAAAAAGAGAAAATTAAAAATTATATATCTATATACTTTCGAAATAATACTTTATACTAATAGTTAAACAATTTTACTTAAAATAAGAAAATTACAATAATTGTTTTGTTTAATAAACTAAATTGTTATTTTTGTTATCTAAAAAAGCAATTTGAAATCTCTATATTAATAATTCAGAACAAATTAAATCGAGAAAACTTTTTTGTAAAGAATTTGCAAAACAAAAAAAAGTTATACATATATATATAAAATATAAAGTTGTACGCTATACAAGCAAATTTAAGTAAAAATCTAGTTAAAATTATTTAAATTTAAAATTATTTGTTGTTAGAGTTTTAAATAATTATATTGTTGTTAAGAACAAATATTTTAGTTTAAAAATTTGACAAACTAATAGTAGATTAAACAAATCTTTAAAAAAATCTTTAAATACATTTAAAATAAATAAAAAAAATTGTTGTTATTGTTTGTAAATACAAGCAAAGAAAAGAATTTTTATAAATTATTCTTTCTTTAATTGTTATTTCGAACAAAAATAAAATAACATTTGTTTATATTATTAGCAATCTTACTTTTCGTTGTATTAGCAAAATTTCTAATTTTATTAACTAAGTTTTTCTTTTTTACAACAAGAATTTCTTTATTAAAAAAAAGTTTAATTTTCTTTTATATTAATAATAGAACAAAGTATTATACAAATTAACAAAACGCAAATATATTTAAATCAAATTCGACTTAAACTTATTTAAGTTAATTAAATATTTAAAAGATTTAAAATTAAAAGATTATCTTATTTTCGACAAAATAATTGCTAATATTTATTGTCAATAATATTAATTTCTATTAAAATAGATTTTACAGTAAAGATAGAATTTCTATTGTAAAAAAAGAACGCAAAAGATTTTTATACTTTTACAAAACAAATAGCGCAAATTTCTCTTTTTAAATTTTAAATTTGCAAATAGTATATTAGCAAATCTATTTATATTTCGATAATTAAAATAAAGATTAAAATTAAGAAGATAAAGAAGATGCAAAAATATATTATAATTATACGTTAATAAATATCGAGACAACATATTTTTAAAATCGAGAAATTAATTCTTATAACAAAAATTTTAATAAAAAGAATAATAACAAAAAAATAACAAAAATATTAATAGTTTTCTTGTTAACGTGATATATTATATCTTTTTAGAAAAAAATAGTGTTAAAAAATCTATCTATTAACAATATTAGAATGCTTTCGAATTTAGAGACTAGTTTTATATTTATATATAATTGTACAAAAAAAGAATTGATAAAAGCTATTAAAGTTTATTGCTAAGAATTTTCGACAATTGTAGCGCTCCTAGAGTAATAGATGTCTGAGGCCTTATCGTGTCACTAAAAGATCATAGTAATTGCGACTTGACGAACGCGATATTATCTATTACACATATATACTAGGAGTGTTGCCTCTGCGCGCTCAAGAGGCGAGCCCAACGACATAACAATTATCTTCTCCTTTAGATTCACGTTCGCGAAAATAAGTTAAGAGAAAGTTAAATCGAATTACGTTCGCGACACATCTTCCTTGATTCATTAGTACTATAAATAGATTTTTAAGAGCGAGACAATCTTGTGAGCACGATCGAAAATTCCAAGGCTTGGCGAACATTCTACGAATCGAATTCACAATCTAGCGATTTTGACTCTTGCACTCATTAGGTCGCAATTACTTTGTAGCGTCCCTAAGATAATAGATGCCTCGAGCCTTATCGTGCCAAAGATTATAGTAATCGCGATTTAACGAACGCGATACCACCTATTACACATATATACTAGGAGTGCTGCTCCTGCGCGCCCGAGGGCGAGCTTGGCGACATGACAACAATATTTATTTTCGAAATTAGTTTCTTCAAATATAACTATACAAAAGATAATAGTATTTTTGACAATATTTTTCAAAAAAGACAAAATAATATTTAAAGCGTAATATTATACTATAACAATAATTAGATTTAATTTTAGCAATTTATTAAATCTCTTTTGCGTAAATTCTAGTTGCAATATATCTATAGTAAATTGCGCTTTTGCTAAGACAAAAATATCTAATATAAAGATTAAAAAATGTTTTTCAATTTTGTTAAAAGATATTAACGCAACAAGATATATTTCGAACATTTAATTTTTTGTAAATATTTATTTAAAGAGCAAAAACAAAAATAGCAATTAAGTAATTATTTATATTTGCTACAAATTTTATTTAGTAAATAATCTTAAAACGAAATTTCTTATAAATATAAATATTCTAGAATTAAAATAAATAATTATAAATATATTGAATCGAATACTAAGATTTAAATTTTATAAAAAAAAAATACTTTGCAAAATAAAGATTTAAAATAATATTCGAATTTGTTAAACTATTTATATAACAAAAAAAAATCGCAAATATAACAACAAAAATTGCTATAACTTTAGAAAAAAAAGTTTTTTAAACATAATTTTTTTTTTCAAATTTATAACACTAGAAATATATATCTATTTTGTAGATATAAACTTTTAATTTATTGATTTTTGCAACAATAAAGAAATTTTGCAAAAACTTAACAATTGTTATTGTATTAAATCTATTGTAAAATATAAAAATAAAGAATATTATATTGTAAAAAAAAATCTTTTTGCAACAATATTTTTCTCTAAAAATTGTTCAATTTTATCTAAGTTAAACTTTGTTAATACTTAACTTGCAAAATTGAGATTTTTCGTCTAATATTGTGTATTCAAATAACTCTACGTTTACTAGTATTGTATTTAGTTATTAAATATACTTTAAAACAAATAATCCAATATCTAAGACTATCTTTTTGTTATTATAATTTAATTTAAATCTTTTTATATCTATATTGTTTACAAATAAGCAATACTTATTGAGAAGATTCTTAAAAATATATATTATATTTCTTACAAATTAAGCAGTTAAATTAGTAGTATTTTATAACAAGCAAGTTATTCGAAACAATTTAAAAGAGTTATAAAAGCAATAAAATTACAATTCTTTAATACAAGATTTATTTAATTGTATTCTAAAAAGAGATTAATTAATAATATAATTATTATTTTAACATTTTTTTTTGCAAACTCTTCGATATTAAAAGATATATTAGTATTTGAAACAATTATCTTGTTTATATTTACAACAATATTAATTATACAATACTTATTTTTCTTCTTTTTATTTACAAGAAATTAAGAATTTCGATAGAATTTAGAACAATATTTTAGTAAATTTATCTATAGACGCTTCTCTAATATCTTAATTACAATAAAATTTAATATATAAGAAATTAGAAATTTCAAAGCTTGTTATACTTTGTATTTTATAGTGCAAATTTTCTAATAAAGTGCAACTTTTAATCTAATCTTGTTTATCTTAAAAAAGTTTTAGATTAATACAATTTTACAATTAAAAAATATTGTAATTAAAAGTTCTTATTTTTGCAAAAAAAATATTTAATTCTATATTTAACTTCTAAATGCGCTTGTTAATAAAATAAAAGTTACACTTAATATTTAAGAACTTAAGTATTAGAAAAGAATTATATCTTCTAAAAAGTTTCTTTTAAAAAAAATTAATAATTAATAATTTTAATTTTTTTTAATTTAGATACTTACTTAAAATAGAATTATTCAAATTGTTTATATTTACTAAATTTATTTTTTAAACTTTTTGCTTATATATTATATTTACTTGAACAAAAAAACGCAATACAATAAAAAATTAACAAAAAATATTGAATTTTTTTAATAATTAAATAATAAAAGTCGCTTTTATAATATACAATTAAAACGTTTTAATTATTAACAATCTTAACGTTATTCGAAATATAATATTAATTTAAATATTTACTTTATTTTAATTAACTAGATTAATAAACACACAAATATTGATATTGTTTGTCTACTTTAATTAATTAGAATTTTGCTAAAAAAAATTAATTCTATTTTGCAATATTGTTACTTTAATAGTTTTTACTTTTATTTTTAAGAATTTCTTACAATTAAATTTGCAAAATCGAGCAATTGTATTAATTAAATATTTGTCTAAAGATTTAAAAAAAATTCTAAAAATACAATATTCTTATTTTTGTTACTTAAATAATTAATAAGTATTTTTAAAATACTAATATACTTTGCTTTATTTGCAAAATAAATAATAAATTTTAAAAAATTATTATTTATATTATAATAAATATGCAAATATTTTGCTAAAAGAGTTGTTTTAATAGTATTTTGTAATTAAGTTAAAAAACAACAAAAATTAGAACATAAATTAAAACATAAATTAAAACATAAATTAAAACATAAATTAAAACATAAATCAAAACATAAATCAAAACATAAATCAAAACATAAATCAAAACATAAATCAAAACATAAATCAAAACATAAATCAAAACATAAATCAAAACATAAATCAAAACATTTTTGCGTCTTTGATTACTTCTTTAAAGCAAATATATATTTTAATAATTTTTATCAATAATATAGAAATCTTTTATCAAATAAGTAAACTTATTATATTTGTTAAATCTTTGCTAATACAATTAATTTTTATATTACTATTAAATATAATTTTAACTTTTATATTTTATAATAATATCTAAGCAATTAAACAAACAACAAAATATAATATTCCTAAAAAATATATTTTAACAATAATATTTTTAGAGTAAACAATCTTATTTAATTTAATATTAATTAATTTTATTTTAACAACTTTTTTTTTCTTTTTTTTTAATAAACTTTTGACATTTTCTCTTAATTACGATAGTATCGAGTTTTTTGTTAAAAAGAGAGCAAAGGAAAGAACAACTTAAATTAAAATAAAATTTTAAAAAATTTATTAATTTTATTTTTATATTTAAGATAAAAATACTTTGCGTTAATATTTTTAAATTAACTAAATTCTAAATAATTTATAATATTCGCTTCGAACATAGAATATATTATATATAATTGACAAAAATATCTTAATTTTACTAAGATTTAAATTGCTAATATTTAATAATTCTAAAATTTAAATTTATTGTTAACAAACTATCTTTTATAATAATATTCTTTATTATATATCTAAATCTATTCGAAAACTTTACTATCTTTAAATAGTTATTAAATTTAGTATTTTTAATTTTTAAAAACTCTTTCTTTTTTTTAATTCTTTGTTTAATTATTTTTGTCAATTCTTTTAATAAAGACTTTTATAGTACTTAACATCTAAAAGAGTCTCTTTTTAATTTAGTTTCTTTAATTTTTATTACTATTTAATTTAACTTATTGTTCTCTTTATATTTAATAAAGAGTTAATATTTAATTTTATTGCAACTACTTTAACTATAAAATTTCGAATACATTTCTGTAGTCTTTATTAAAGACAAAACTTTATTGTCTTAAATTTAATCTTTGCACTATTAAAAAATAGCTTTATTTTTTTGTCTTTAATTATTAAACATATAGCAATTTTAATTATTTTTTGTTAAATATATTTTTTTATTTGCTATTAAGACTATTAAATCTAGATAACTTATTATCTATATAAATTATAGCAAAACAAATATTTGTTAGATTTTAATTTAGATCGATTATATTTAAAAATAGAAATCAATTTTTAAATAATTTAAATAATTTTTTTAAGATTATATTTAGATTGTTATCTAATTTTGCAAAATCATAATTAACAAAGTTCTTAAAAATTAAGTTATTATTTGCTAGATTATTTAGTAAACTTTGTTCTTTGTTATATTTTATATATTGTTAATTTAATTTTTTTCATAAACTTTTATTAAGATATTTAGTATTTTGTTAATTTTCAAGTTACTAATTGCAATTGTAGATAATATTAAAAAAGATTTTTTTTTTAAAAGTAATTGTCTTTTTTATTAATTCTTGTTTCTTATTAATTATATTAATTAAATTATTTATATTAATATCTGCAATTTGTTGTATTGTTAAATTGCTATTAAGATTTATTTCTTGAATAACAATATTATTCTTAATTATTTTTATTATTATTTTATATAATAATTTGAACTTTAAAGTAACTATATTGTTTAAATTAATTTTGTATTTACATATTATTTTTGTACAAATATTACAAAAAAGATCTCTTAAATATTACAAAGATTTAATTTATTTATTTTATTTTAAGAAGCTTTAAAAAAAATTAGATTAACAACTATATTTGCAAATATTAGTTAACTTCTTTCTTGCTATATCTTTTAAGAATTTTAAAAAGAAACAAGAGTTAATCTTCTAATTCAAAAATTTATTTTCAATTCTTTTACTAACTTTTATTACTTATTAACTTGTTAAAAAGAGTTAAATATTATAAAATTTTCTATAAATTTATTACAATATTAAAACAATTTAACAGTTTTATAAAGTATAGAGATTCTATATTTGTTATAAAAATTTGCAAATTGCTTTAGAAAATTAATAATATTAAATTTATTAAAGTACAATACTTTTAGTGTTTTTAAAGAGAATATAGAAATTTTATAGCAATAGAACGTATTAATCTTGATAGAATTTGTTATTCAATCTAACAACAACATATATATATTAAGAGAGAATTCTATTAACTTTTTAAAGTTCTAAATTATTGTTTCTATAAGAATAGTTTAACAATAAGTAATAAGAGTAATAACAAATAATTTAAAAAGACTATTTACAATAACAAATTCGAAAAATAATAATTAAAATTTACAATTTTTCATCTTCTATATTTGTTGATTTTTGCAAAAATAATAAGAATAATTTTTTTTATATTTTTTTAGTATTGTACTATTTTTTAGTTTATTGCTTCTTTTGTTTTCTTGAATTCTTGCAATTAATTTTTTTTTTCTACCATTAATTTTAGTTTTTTATCGACTAATTAATAGCAAGAACTTCTTAATTAAAAATCTACTTTAATTTCGATTAAGAAGATAACTTAAATAGCGCTCTTGCTTTTATTTAATTAAATTAATTATCTTATTGCAAAATCTTCTTTAATAACATTACTTCAACTAATAATTAGTTAACTATTTCAACTATAAAAACTAATTGTAATTTTAATAAAATATTTAAACTTTAAATTTTGCAACTCTAATTGTTATTTCTAATTTTTTAATTTTAGTTCTTCTTTTTTAGCTTTTTTAATTTAATAATATCTTAATTTCTAGATTGTTAATTTTGTATTTCTAAATTTTAGTGTTTCTAGTTTTCGATAGCTTGTAAAAATCAATTTATCTATTATTTTTTTTTTCTAAATTTTTGTAATTCTAAGATTGTTTTTACTTTTTAGAGATATATTAATAACTTATTATTTTAATAACTATTGTTGTAACTAAAGTCTTGTCTTTAACTTTAATATAAGAAAGTAAGAATAGAATCTTAATTAGTAGACAACTATAACAATAAAGAGTTATTGCAATATATATATAAATTATACTATATAGTCTAATAGTATATTGAATAGCTAAGATTCTAAGATCTAAGTAAAAGAAATCGTATATATATTGCAGATAGATTGCTAGTACTAGTAGCAGATATTTTCAAGTCTATAGTTCAATATTATCTAATTATCTAAATACATTATCTTAGCAAATATTATATGCAGATAGTTTGCTCTTTGTCTCTACGAAAATCTCGAATTCGATTTCCTCTCTATCAATTGAAGATAAAGTAATAGTTATAGTAGTGCTTAGAGTGCGATCGTGCGTTCGAAGATCGTCTATATAGTGCTTCGTAGATTTGTTCTGCATATAGAGACGTGTGCTTTCTATTTATGTTGGTAGTAAATTGTTACAACAGAATGCTATATAGTAAAAGTTAAAGAATTAGATTTAGTCTTAATATCTAGATTGATCTTTTAGATCAGATTTAGATCTAACTCTCTAATATTTGTTTTTTAGAATTTAAGATTAAGTGTTTGTGTTCTTTTTTTAATCGAACTTTTAATTAATAATTATTACTACAAATATTAGAATTGTTATTGCAAGAATTAAAGTTCTTACTACAATTAGATTTTGTAGTATTGTTGAAAATATTATATTTGTTGCTATTAATAGCTCCTATATCGATAGACTTTTAATTTTAGTCTTCGAACAATTCGTTTTCAAATATTAATTCTATACGTAATACTAACCCGATTAGGCTAAAAATTTCAAATAAATTAAAAAACAATTTAAATCACTCTAATAGACTAGCGCGAGATGTCACGAGACTCTCTCGGGTCAATATCGACTTAGTAAAGTCATTGTGTTACAGAGGTCGCTTTCCCGAATTGCCAATATTGTTTATATTTTTTCAAGATTTCTAAGTAAATTAGTATATTATTTAAATATAATATAACAAATTAATCTATATATTTAGACTAGTCGCGTCGAGTTAAGTCATCGAGTTCGAGTCGAGTTTCTAGCTCGCCAAGACCCAATTTGGGTCAAAAATCTTGGCCCAAGTATTCGAGTTAAGTTAAAGAGTAAATATGAAGTACTTAGCGTATAACTCGACTCAACTCGCCAAGACTCGAAAAATTTAGATTATTTTTAAAAAAGTGCACCAATCAACTTAATCAAATTGATTAATTTAATTAATTTGTTTATAATATTATATAGTAATGCATTTAGATAATGCATTTGTGCGTTATTTGTGCGTTATTATTTTTAAACTATTTTTAGTAATTCAAATAATGCGAATTTTTTTAAAAATAAAAAATCTTGACATTTTGACGTCATTTTCGATTGCTTGGCGAGTCGATCGAATCGAGTCAAGAAATCGTTGACTTAAGTCGATTTCGAGTTGAATTAAGAGATTGATATCGAGTATTTGGATTGGGTCAAAATGTTGGTATCGAAACTCGATCTAGCAATCAATTTATATATATTGTTGTAATATATTACTAATTATTTTCTAATATATTGTTAAGATATTTATAAACTTAAAGAATATTATTGTATATTTGTAAAATATATATTATATATAAAAAGCTTTTATTTTTTTTTTTTATCTTAATCTTAATCTAGTTGTAGGTTTTTTGGAAATTTAATTTAAGAAAATATCTTATTTTAGATAGTTAATCTTAAAGCTCGCTAATATTAAATATTAAATACTAATTTTTAAATACAAATAAGATCGAATATCTTGTTTGTAATTCAAATTTTCTAATAAATTCTTTTTTAGTCTTTTGTTTAATATTTGCGAAATATTTCTAATTTCTTTTCGAATAAAGTATATATTAATATAAATATAGATTATTTGTCTAGTTTAAGTTTTATTTTGTAATTTCAATTAATATTTAGATAGAATTTTTGCTATTGTTTTCTCTCTCTAAATAAATACTTTTAATTATTGTAAATTTCTAATATATATCTTAGCAATACTTTTGCTATATTAGATAGTTTAGAACTTTTAGAGAATCTATAGGTTTTTTTATTTATTTTAATATTGTAGTTTGATTAATCTTTGTTAATATTTGTTAAATTAAATTTTATTAGATTGTTTTTTTGCAAAATTGCAAGTTCGCTATTTGCAATCGAATTTTAACTTAATCTTTTACTTATTATTAATTGCTATTAATATATAGATTGAGTATAAATTGCGTAATTATATTGCTTAAATCTAAGTACTTACATATTTTAGTTAATTTCTAAAATGTGTTATTTTAATTAGGATATTTCTAAAATAATATTATAAGTAATTATTTCTACTATATTAAACATTAGTTTTTTGTAATACTGCTAAATAGCTATCAATAATAACTTTGTTTTTTTATTTACTTTTTTATTCTCTTTAAATAATAGATTTTTATTTACAATTATTAAATTGTAAATATTAAATTACTTTTAAATAAAATATTTTCTCTTTTAACAAAAACTCTAACAATAAATTATTTGTTGCATTAAAATTAACTATTGCTATTAATTAACAACTATTAATTTTAATTAATAAAATAAAATACTATATATATATCGTTAAATTTAGTTCTTGTTGTTAGACTAATATATTGTATTTCTCTAATATATTTTTTATAGAGTAATTCTTGAATCGAGTTAAATACTATTTTTAGAATTTAATTTACTTAATTGAATTCTATCGAGTTCGAACAGATTTAGAAATTGCGTTTAAAAATAGAGTTTTTAATTTAACAATTTATGTCAAGAATTTAATCTAGCTCGATCGAGATTTTCGCAAGATGTTTCGTCGAATATGCAAATTTTAAAATGTTGATTTTGCGTCGATTTTCGACAATACACGCTTTAAAAACTTCGATTTAATTAGTATGTTAAGACGTGCTAGTTATATATAGCTAGCGCAATCTAATTTAATTAGATTTCTACTAGTGCAAACAAGTTGAATTAAATAGTTGAACAAATCTTCTAATTTAATTCGATTAGTTAAACAAATAGATTTCTAATTTTAACTCTTAAAGTTAAATCGAACAAACTTGTTAAGCTCTTAGTTCAATTCAAAAGTTACGCTAATTTTTTATTAAAAAATTCAATTTTTTTTTACTTCTATATTTTAATTTCTACTTGAAATATTTGTTTGTGCTAAATTTCTTTTATTGCTAAATTACTAACTTTAATTTTCTAAAAAATTAGTTTTTTTTTTTAACTAGATAATTTTAATATATATTGTTACAGTACTAGGACAAAAGTATCCGCGAATCTCGCCCTTATCTAAAAAACATCTTCTCATTTGCATTCATTGTATATCACGCAAAGAATTGGGAAACTACATAATTTAGATAGTGATTTGCACTCAATTAACAAGTATCATCCCAAAATTTCTTAGTTCTAATACTTGGTATATCATTCCTTAGACGCAATAAGTGCTTTAATTCTTCTTTTTATACTTCACACTAGATCATGCAAGTAGTTCTTATTTAACGCCTCTCACGCCTTATATAATGCATCAAATAAGGTCTCTTTAATTCTATTCTCATCGCCAATCACGTCGTTTATATGGGGGTTGACTTTATAGACGTGTTCTTTAAGTAGAAATCAAAGATGCTCAATTGAGTTTATATCTAAACTATAGAGTTATCATTCCATGACGTTTATATCATGTTCGCGAAATCACAACGTTATCGCTTTTGCTATGTGTATAGAAGCGTTATCTTGCATGAAAATAAGACTTGATTAATAAACACTAAAAAGATTATCGTCGAGTATGTTGAGATAAAACTTGGCGAAATATTTATGCTTTTTCGCCTCAAAGTCACGCTCTAAAGCATAAAGATTTTAGCGTTCTAAATTCCAAAAACAAGTTCACATCATAATGCTAAAGTCGTGTTCTTTTTTGTATGATTAAATCATAACTTTATTTCACTTTTGTGAAGGCGTACAAAAGCATTATTGACGTCGTTTGCTCGTGTCTCTTTCGACGAAACATTCGTCGCTTCATATAATCTTCGTTTAATCGTCAAAAGTTTAATGTTCGTGAGTCAACGCTTATGCGTAACGTTTGCTCGCAATCTTAGACGTCAATAAAGATCTTTTTTTGCATAGTCAATTAATTAATATTCTTCTCTTTTAGTATGCGATAGATAGTTTTAGTGAAAACGTTAATTCTCGTCTTTGTAAGAAGATTTTTGTAGATAATCTTTGAATCTAAACGCACAATTCTAATGACATGACGTTCATCACGTAATGAAAGCTTTTTAGAACGTTCTAAACGAGATTTAGATTAATCGTGATGTTGCCAAACGATGACGTTGCAAATGTCTCGAACGAAGCTTTCTAAAATTCCATGAAGACGTTGAACCTTTGATGGCGTCAAATCACCACTAATGACCTCATGAATTAGTTCTCTTTGATAGAGAATATATTCTTGTTTGTGAACGCGATTTGAAGAAATTGAACCTAATGAACTACGAATCATCGTGTGATAATTGAAGAAAGTAGATGATTTAGAAGGGAAATTTAATGCGTGACGCGAATTTTCGCGTTTTCGCGAAAACTTTTGTCCAAGTATTGTATAACAAGTTGTTTAACTAAGATCTATAAGTAAGTTATATATTTTCTTAATAATAGTATTTCTATATTTAAGTATTAATATTTTAAGTTTCTTGTTAAAAACAAATTATAATATGTATATTTTAATAAAATTTTATTATTATATTATTATATTAAGTATATATTTTTTTGTATTTGTTTACAATTTTGGATAAATTAACTAAAATTTCGAGATAATTTATAATATCTTTTATATAATTATAAGAATTCTTCTAGTTATATTTTTTGTTTAAGTTAATTATTAAATTGTAAAAATTTAATATTTTTAATTGTTTTATTTTAATAATTTTCTAGAATATTTGAATAATTTTTTGCGTAAATACAAATATCTTGTCTAATAATATTTCATTTAGAACTTTTTATAATTAATATAAATTCTCTAATAAATAGTAATTATTGTTTAAATTTAATTTTAAAGGTAATTGTTTTTATATTAATTTAACTTTTATTATTGTTTTAGTTATTAATTATTTCTTTTTATATAGTATTAATTTGCTAGCAATTTATTAAATTCTACAATTAGCAATTTTTTGCAAAGTATCTTGATTTATTATATAAATAATATGTTTTTTAAAATTTGTTATTTTATTTTTCTCTAAAAAAAAATTGTATTATTAAATAAAATCTAGTTTTATAAATATAGATTTACAATAGTCTAGATTACTATATTTTTAATTAAAATAATTTTTTTTGCTAATATTTAATTATTAATCTAAAGAGAATTCTTGCTATTTTATAAAATTAATTATATTGCTTTTTTGTAGTTTTTTTGTACAATTTGTTATTAAGATCAATAATTACTTTAATAAAATTAAATATATTGCTAATAAAATTGCTATTGCGCATAATTTTGTTTTTAAGATTATTTTTAAGTTTTTGTCGAAATATTGTTATAAATATAATATTGTTTTATTTAATAAAATTAATATACTTCTAGAATCTAGTTGTATAGTCTATTATTAAAATTTGTTAAATTAAATACTAAATTACTTTTTTTGCAATTTATTTTTTATTAAATATTTTGAAAAAAATTCGAAATTCTCTTACAAAAATTTTGAACTTTATAGATATTGTACAAGAATTTTTGTCATAATTCTTTAGATATTTGCGTAATCTTAATTTAAGTCAATATTAAATAGATTGATTGCTAGGTTAGGTTTCAATACTAACATTCTAGCTCGACCTAAATACTCGATATCAATCTCTTAACTTGGTTCGAAATCGACTTGAGTCAACGATTTCTTGACTCGACTTAATCGACTCGCCAAGCAATCGAAAATGACGTCAAAATGCCAAGATTTTCTATTTTTAAAAAAATTCGCATTATTTGAATTATTAAAAATAGTTTAAAAATAATAACGCACAAATAACGTACAAATGCATTATCTAAATGCATTACTATATAATATTATAAACAAATTAATTAAATTAATCAATTTGATTAAGTTGATTAATGCACTTTTTTAAAAATAATTTAAATTTTTCGAGTCTTGGCGAGTCGAGCCAAGTTATACGCTAAGTATTTCATATCTATCCTTTGACTTGATTCAAATACTTGGGTCAAGATTTCTAACCTAAATCGAGTCTTGGCGAGTCGAGAATCTGGCTCGAACTCGATAATCTAGCTCGACGCGACTAGTCTAATATTAAATTCTTTTTTAAAAAATATTAATTTAAAAATTGTTTTTTAATTTGCTAAAACAAAGTAGAAAATAAAACAAATATTTATTTATATAAGCTAGTTCTTTAGATTAATACAATCTCTATAGTAGATATTAGATTTTTTAATTTTTATCTTATTGTTTTTATTAAATATTGATCGATATAATACTAATAAACTAATATTCGAGATAGAAATACATTAATTTAATATAGATATTCTTAGAATATTTAAAATATTATACTAATATACTTGCAAGAAATATTAAAAAGGATTTTTATATTATCGAAAAATTTGTAGATATTGTTAAACAATATAAGCAATTATTTAATAACAAGAGTTGCAATTGTTAACAATCTTATATTTTAATAAATCTTTACAAATAATTTAATAAATTAGAGTAACAATAAGTAAGAACTTAAGATAGATTAAATACAATCTATAAGAGAGTTATATTCTAAAACTATATATTTTTCTATTATTCTAAATTTAAGATATTTAAGATATTTAAGATCTTAAATATTCTAATTATCTTAATTTTGAATTCAAGATATCTAAGAGTTAAATTATATTAATTATTTTAATCTCTATTGATAGATTTTTCTTATCTAAATATCTATAGAGAGCAATATACAACAAATAGTATCTATTAATATACAACTTATAGTATACTCTTTTAGAAGAAGATAATATAGTATAGAATTTATTAATTTATTTTTTACTTTCTAATTAAATAAGCAATTCTTAATTAATACAAATATTATCTTTGTTAATTTCCAATTAATTCAACTGCGCAGATATATCTAATACTACTAAACAAATAAGAATATTCTTCTAGAAGAAGATAGTATTAATGCTAGAAATTCGATTTAGATTGTATTTTTGTATTTTTGTATCAAAAATAACAATAATTGCACAAAACTGTAATCGATTATCCAAGTGCAGTAAAATAATAGCAAAGATATAAAGAAATAATTATATTTGAGCGCTTTACTTTCTATAAAGTTTTAACAAGCATTTAGTCTTTGCGATATTTATTTGCCACTCGTTAGTGTGTAATCTTTCGAACTAGAAGGCGAGAGTTGATTATCGCTTTAGACCTATTGCGACAATCCTCGTGTATATGTGAGCGGATGTGCGTGGAGAGAAAAGGAGAGTACAATGGAGAGATGGGGCCCGTTGTGTCAGAAGGCACCCTAAAGTAACAACCCTCAAGAAAGCCTCGGTGTCCAAGACTGCCCTGCGGGGTCATACTCACAAGGCAGACGACGACCTTAGCGACATCGGAGATTAAACTAGTGACTTCTAATGAAATCCGACCATCTGCAGCGTAGATTACTTCATCGTCAGATTCCTGCGAATGTATTTCATAAGCTTATCATGATGGGCTGAGCGGCTTCACTAAAGTATGACCGATTGTGGCAGACGCTACTTAGTAATAGCGGTATAATGAGCCCAGGCACCAGCTTCGGATTCCTCTTCCAGCAACTGTAGGCGAAGCTTACAGCCTCATCGTGGTCGTAATATGTCGTCTACAGTCAGCGTGAGGCCAAAATTGGAAGAAGGAGGCTGACAGCTGCACAAGAGAAGGTGGATGGCGTCGGTGTGAGAGGAGACGGGACGATCATGCACACCAGGCACGTGGGTGCCACGTTGTGTAATCCCAATCGTCGCCTTATCTCAAATCGCTTGGGGCGCAGCAGATAATTCTGGAGATTTCTTTTCCTTCCATTGGGAATGGGATGCCACACTGCATTTACCGTCTTCTACGGCTAGCGAAAAGGTGGTGTGGAACGGCTGGGTCGGCTTGAGGATCTGCGAAATGCCTCGTTGCTCAGACTGGAGGAGCGGAACTCCTCTCCATTTCAGCATGCGATCGCGTTACGCTTACTGACAGGAACATCACAGTGTGTCTCGGGAATTATACGAGATCCAGATGCCCTTCGGATTGCATGTCTCGGAGTCGGAAGGTGTGATACTAGTCTCCATCATAAGATGTGAAAATTGAGATCTGATGTCCCAACTGTCTCCCGGGCACCAGGCTTGGCTTGAGTGTTTCAGCCAGGCAATCGGACTTGTTGGTTCCAGCTCACACCCAACACCATCTTTGATTCGTGTGAGAACTGGGAAGACCGGAAACAAAAGCTCCGAAAGTTTGGGTGTAACAGAGCTGGACGGCGCACAGGCGGCGATTGAACGACACGACTGCTTGGTACTTCGTCTCCGAGTGTATGGTAGCGAGGTTCTGCTTCTTCGCTTCTGCTTGAGTACCGCGTCCATCGCATCATCTGATACTTTCGTGACGCAGGGAATATATGCGCTCCACAAGCGCAGCACGCTAGTCCTCCTGTCCAAACTCGCAGAGTCGCAGAGGACCAAGTCAACGTCTTCGCAGGTACCAATTACAATCGTATGGGGTACAGCGGCACAGTTGAGGCTCGACACTGGAATCTTTGCGCATTGAGTGCTCGTTCTGTTTGTCATGATGCCGCAGCAATACCCATCAAGAGGCGTGGGAAATGAGAGTGGCTCATGGCGGAATCGGATGCCTGTCCGCAAAAGCGACGCTGGGGCTGGACTCCTTGTTCTGGTGTCCTTCTAGTCGCTCATTACAACGATCCAAAGCTTGGTGACTTTTCACGATAGAAGAAGGCTTCTCGCAGCCGATGCTGACGACTCGCAATGGGTACCTATTTAGAGCGCTCTGCTACTTCCTCGACGGATGTCGAAGGGAGGAAGTCGGAGGCTGAGAAGGAGCCTTTGCAACGGCAACAACAGGGAACGGACGGGAGGATTATTCTCCTCACGATACCACCTGGGATACCCGGGGTCATGTTGTAAGACGTGTGGGTAGCATCGCCCATTTGAAGTCGCAATCTGACGGAAACGAGAAGATGAGTCACGTCTGTGCGCATAATCGAGAGCTCCAGAGGTAGCATCAAGATAATTTGGAAAGCTGCGACAATACTTTATCTGGATCGATCATATCAGACAGCTGACAGCCGAGACCATCCATCTTGATCCTGGAAAGAAAAGGGAGATGGAAACGAACAGGTTGAATTCCTGCACCGGCAAGCTGACGCACGATGATGAGTATAATCTTAAGTGGAACAGTGAACCTGGGCTTGGGGTTCACACCAGCCGGCTTTGGTAGTAGTGCCTGTAAATCGCTGCAGGTACCGCGAGAGCCACGATGCACCCCGGCAAGTGGCTTCTGGCGATGCACTTAGAGCATCCCGAACGTCTCGTAGAACCCGCGGCAATGGGAAAGTGCAGGGTTTAGCCGTCCTTTTTGGGTGTAGATGTTGCTAGAGCCCCTGCTCGCAAGAAAAAAAAGTTGAAGCAGCGCTGCCAGCAGTGCAGGCGCATCGCAACCAGAAGCCACTGCCCCCAGATCAAACTTTCCCGTCACTTGTTTCTGTTGAAAATCGGCCCATAGCGAGAGATGACACAGACCATCGGATGTCACAAAGGGGCCCCGGACAGGCTGCCAATCGAGCCATTTCATTCAATTTGCTGTCCCCTTGGTCTCGCTACTTTACCTATCATACTCAGACCCGTCATAATAATAATGCGCGCCCTTTCCCATTTCTTCCACCCCAGCTTCCGTCACCCTCTGCCTTCCTTGCGTCAATGAGTGTCTTTGCTGGCAATAGATATTTATTCCTCCTTCATCGCTCCTTCCGCCATCCCTCATCCACCTCTTCGTATCCAGAGCTTAGCCATTCACCTCTACAGGCCGGGTTCTGGAAGGATTACTGATCTGCTCTGCTGAACGCTCTGAAACACACTTTGCCCGTGAGGATACTACTCCACCGCAATCCTCAGCCTGCGTGCCTTAATCCAAGTCCGCCTACTATCCTAATATCGAGTCTCACCTGCATCTGCGTATCGTAACCTCGGAGTGCCTGCTGTCACCATCGCTCTCAGCCCTCATATTACGAGAAACGTTCCAGAAGACTCAGCCCTGGATCTAAATGTGAGTCAGGTAAGCACGGTATACGCCGTGTTCAATATCTATATAACGCTCCAAGCTCGTCGTCTTTTCGTCCTTATCACAATCAGCAGCTAACACTTCATCCAAAGCCAGACCCATTCATACGCTTCTATGGTTACCAGAGAATCCACATCACTCAACATGGGACGAGGCGCATACGATACCACTGGCGTACCACCACCGAAACCACCACCAAAGCCTCGATAATACGTGGACGAGCTTCGACGTGGCTCCAGAACACCTTAACACATGGCAAATCGATCTCAACCTATCGTGCCACTGCCCAAGTCCAGCATGCGCACTTGGCAGTCATACTGTGGTCGAGTGTTTCTGGAGACGAGGAGATATGACTCCGCGCGAAGTAAGTGGATGCAGCTATATTAGACCTCGGCGAATCGGACTGACATACGTAACACCAGGCTCACAACCATCCGCTCCACTTATTATCGCCGCCCCTTACTCGCATTTATCGCCGCATTCAGCTTGTTTCTACCATCTGTCGTTTCTATTTCTCGACGCCCTATAGACTGTATCACCACCATCGGCCCTTGCCTCAACTGTATCACCATTCGCTTCGCACCATTGAGCGGCTTTCTAGAATTTTTCTCGGCATTTACAGGATCACGGATTTCATTGCATTGGGATGGAAAAGTCGTTGGAGTTCGCATAGACATGGGCCTCTGGGCTGGGAGAAATATACCACACTAGATCATTCGCGCTTCACAGCGGTTTCCGACTCGGTCTAATCCTGCATCTGGATCTTTTTTCAAGTTTCGCGCGGGGCTTGGCTTGCCCTTCTGCAGCGCTGGGAGTTTTTGCAAGCTTAGTGGCTTGAACAGGCGCGAGGATGCAAGCTGGGCTGGACCCATTTTGGTAGCATTTAGGGATGTCGCGCGACTTTCCCAGAATAGAATCATTCTTTTGACAATACCCTCCCTGTCTCAACATTGTGCCCACTCAATTTGGATTGAACGACAACACAGGAACCATTCCCAGGATACTCCTACATGGCACAAATCGGCAAGCGTAGTAAGACAGTGAATCGTTAGTCACAATGCTGATGATGAATTATCGTCCGGAACGTAGTTCTGTTACAGTGAAGTGTGACGAATCGTGCTGCAGAGGGCAAGGCGCTTTCCATGAGGCTTCTGGAAGGCGCTACTTCATAAATGCCAAGCGAAGAGCGTCACCTTCCTGTATACTGTGACATGTAATAATTAGCAGCGCCACTGACCTGCAACATCTGGCGCTACGTTCTAGAACATTTCCTCATTTCTTTCAGCAACACACAAACATTGCCTGAACAATTAGTGCTCACTCCACTACTGTCAAGACTCACAATTCCATTAATAAGCCTCGCGGCCACTCCAACCACCAACCAGTGCTCTACCGGCAAGATGACCGACACCACAGCCCCACCGCCGAAGCCGAGCAGCAGTGTCAAGCTCGTGCTGCTAGGCGAGGCCGCCGTAGGCAAGGTACTCCACTCTCGCTTCTCACCTCGTACCTGCAGCCAGCTCATGCGCTGACCCATCGCCTCTCACCAGTCCTCACTTGTCCTCCGTTTCGTAAACAACGATTTTCAGGAAAACAAGGAACCCACGATCGGTGGTACGTCGGATACACCCTGGGGGCCGTGTGAGGGAGTCTCCGCGAGCTGATTGCTGAACAGCGGCCTTCCTGACGCAGAAATGCAATCTTCCGCATCGGACCATCAAGTTTGAGATCTGGGATACGGCCGGACAGGAACGTTTCGCTTCCCTGGCCCCTATGTACTACCGCAATGCGCAATCCGCCCTCGTCGTCTACGATCTCACGAAACCTACAAGCCTCGTAAAAGCCCGTCATTGGGTCGCAGAGCTGCAACGGCAGGCGAGCCCCGGCATCGTCATCGCACTGGTTGGGAACAAGGTTGACTTGACCAATGAAGATAGTGCAGATGGTGCAACGAGCAAGGACAATGATACTACGGAGGGGGAGGCGGGCGAGGCTGACTCTGGCGGTGATGCCAGGAAGATCAGCACCAAAGAAGGGCGAGAGTACGCCGAGGAGGAGGGTCTTCTCTTCTTTGAAACCAGCGCGAAGTCGGGCTTGAATGTGCAGGAGGTGTTCACAGCCATAGCCAACGCGATCCCGGAGACGCAGATGAAGGGAGCTCGAGGTGCTGGACCTACTGGTGGCCAGACATCGTTAGGAGGAGGTACGGAGAGAGTCAACCTCACAGGTCCCAGAGGTCAGGCAGGGGCGAAAGACAATTGTGCTTGTTGATACGCCAGACCTATCAGCGTTCCTTTCTGGGAGGAGTCTCGGAGGGCTTGGGAGTTGTCAACATGATCGAGGTAATGTAGCATATCTCGTAATCAGCAGGACGATACCGTCGGGTTTGCATAAGACATGCGTAGCAATGAATTTGTGAAGACTGCTAACCCATTGTGCCTTTCGAGTTTGGGGTAGAATTACGTGTTCACCGTAAAAGAGCGCGCAACTCACTGGGATGGAGTTTGATGCCAACCATGTAGGTCCGAACTGTTAGCGCACCGTGTCCTCTGCGTCGAGTTCCCTAAGTATCGGGAAACGGATTTCGACATGTCATGTGGTTTTCTTCTCGAATTAGGTACTTGCATCTATCCTCACTATTATATCCTCACTATCACTCCAGACCCGAAGATGGTCCTTGGAACCTCACACCCAATGACACAAGGTGGCAACAGCACGCCAGTAGCCCAACCAAGTTGGTGTCCGGCAATCATCGCTTCAAAATGTCAACGCCCAGTGTTAAAGCACACCCAATAGCACTATGTCCTTTGGACTTCCCATGGCAAACCTTATCCTGTATCGGGTTGTCAGCTGTGCTTCTACCACGTCTGCTTCGGCTCCATCGCTGTCTTCATTACGATATATCAATATGGGAGTACTTAGGAGACCAAGATAAGCTTGGGCCGCATTGTAGACAGGTATGTGCGCTTGCTCCTTTCACAGAGACAATGTGCCTCTATTGCCTCTATCGAAGTTCCTCCTTCTATGATAATTTCAAGGCAGCGCTCTCTGGATTGTTTGACTTCTTCGTTCTCTGCTCCCAAGTACTATTCATTTCAGCACTGTCTTTGGGATCGAATCGTCACATGGCAAGATTTCTGCACGTCTTGCTATCTCTCTATTCCCATTCTAGTCAAGATCATGATGGAGCGTAAGTTCTTCAGCCCAACGACCGCACTGAGGGCTTTTCTCGAAGCCAGGCCTACAATGTTCGGGCCGCCGAATGTAGACTAGTTAATTGATCTAAATGTGGTATGGGTCAACGTTTCTCTACATTTAACTCAACAGAGGCAGGTAGTTGGGGCCTAACAACGACAGGAACAATCCTCGTCAGCGATAAAGGAAAAGACGCTGGAAATCTTGACAGCTCTGCCGCACGAGCCGGCGATGCTCGTAGTGACCGGGCTTAAACCAGTCGACTTATTCTCTTCAGGACAGGTACATCCTACAATTCATCTATCCTCGTCACCTTGGATTAGCTTACTTCTATGGCTGCAGTGTGGTTACAGGTGTCAAAGGCCTGGAAAACGCAATTCACTTCGTCAGTGCTCTGCAAAGAGGCACCACGCTAATATTTCCCATACAACCTGATCGGACACACGCCGCAACAGATACCACCCGAAAAATGTCGCAAATTTTTCTCTCACACGACACACGACAGTGTATCTTGCCCAGCTCAATTCCCATACGCCAACTCCAAAGATCTCGCGGAAGAAGTATACCCGTATTATGTATAAAGCCGGAGTCCTGGATTTCGCCTCTAAGCAACGCAGCATCCAGCTAAATCCCTCGAGCAGAACTGCTAAAGACCGGAAACTTATCAGCACCGGACTATACGGCGACGGCAAGTACCTTGTGAGCTGTGGTCCGTTGCACATCCAAGTCTGGTCATTCGATGGAGAAACCCCATTGGCGGACGAGGGGACCGAGTACTATCGCAAGCAAACGAAACGGACGAACGCATGAGTCCGTGAGAGACGTCGAAGCTCAGCAGCGGCCCAAGCCCAGAGACGCTTAACTGGCAAAGCAGAGCAACGAATATCCAAGCCGCTTCCACCAGATGGGACATCCCGTATCTGCTGTCACGCACTGACTTGAGGAAGACATCTCTCAGAAGATCGGCCGTTGGAGCTGCAATGACCAAAAGAACCTACAGGTAGTGCAGCTGATAGGAATGCAGACGGACAGGTATCGGTATTCGCACGTTACGGCCTCACGCACGAGATGGTAGGGCTTATTTCGATTACTATTTATACTTTCGAGCCTGGTTTATTTATTTGTTATTAAGTTTTAGGTTCCGATCCTGGAGGCTTCTGCTATGTAAGTAAGATTTTTCACATGCTCGGCTTGGTAAGTATCAGTACTGTATCCTAAGCATCGTCCGATATCCATTCTGGGAGAGGGAAAGTATGCATCATAATTCGCTAGCGAGTTTCAATCATCGAATGCTAGAGGGGCTTTCCTGAACGAGTATATTAGTGAAAGCATCAAGCCCACACAGGTCAACGCTCTAAACTGTCAAGAGATGCTCAAGGACATAGACGTATCAAGGAACGTTGGTGTTATTGTTAGGATTCGGAACCTCGAGATTTATAGGTTATGAGATGATGCGCATGGTGTAGATAGGTATTGAGAATCCAATACGAATCCTTATTTTCGGCGTACGAAAACGCTTTTCTTCTGGAACAATTGGGCTCGTAAAGGTGTAGAATGACTTGACGACTTGACGACTTGACGATTTGACGACCTGACGACTTCACGACTTGATGACATGTCGACTTCCCACTCAGGCGCTTTCTGAGGGCACGGCGTACACTGGTCGTCAAGAATTGGTTGCCGTTTCCTTCTTGATCGTTATAAAGACACTGATGTATAGATTTCTCGTATAACCCTTTATTTCTTTTAAGGGGATAGCAGAGATGACTGCGCGAATTCTTGAGGAGCACCGACATGGAATGCTTTAGATCATTCAGGGATATTAATGGGGATAGGAAGGCTGGGAGGACGTATCACCTCCTGACTCGATAGATCCCACCATCTTGTGAAAGCACATGCTGAAATTTTGATGTAACATCAGCCGTGCCGTATTGCGCCGTCATTGTTACGACACTGAGTTATATACCAGTGGCCTTAATTTATGCAGCTAGATGCTTCATCACCCCTGATAACGCTCGCTCCCCAAGAATTTCTTAATATTCGGCCTCTCCTCCACCGCATCCACCAACTTCACCAGTCGCGGATAGTCCTGCATCCCTTTCCGTCCGTCCTGCGTTAGGTTCTCGTCGTGCAGGATCTGGTAGAGCACCATGTCCGCGTACGTGAATGTGTTGCTTGCAACGAAGGGTCCGTGGATCGCTACTGCAGAGGATTTGAGGTGCGTTTCGATGGCCTGGAGGTAGTGAGCTCGCGTCGTCTTTTTGTGCTCCGGGTAGGTTTTGTCGCTGTTGTCGTTGAAGAAGGCTTGGACGAAGAGCGTGCGCCCTGTGCTATATCAGCATTCAAATCCGCTTTCCACCCCTGCCAGGAGGTAGATAGACATACAATCGGCGACGATATCGCAAATCACATCCACGAAGTACTTCTCCTCTTCGTTCGTGCCGTCATACTTTCCCAACAGCCGGGCAAGATGTCGGAGGATGGGATAGCTCTGCGTCAGGATCTTGCCGTTGAGCTCCACGACTGGGATGTTGGCGGTGGGGTTCAGATGGGCGATTTTGCTCTTTTTGTATTCTGGGTATTCGTCGAAGGAGTAGCGCACGTCGGTGTACGCTATGGAGGCATCTTCCCAGAGGAGGCGAACGACTCTGTTGGGAAAAGGAGGAGGTCAGTGGAAGTTTTGAGTAGTGGGAAGAAGGATCGTAATTGGCTCCTGTAAGAACAAACAGGGCGAGTAGTACATACTGTCCACGGCCGCGTGAGGCGAAATTGAAGTAATGGATGGTGGGCACGCCCCCTATTGCGTCGTTGGCTGGAGAGGGGCTGCCGACTTGAGAGGATGTGGGCATTTTCAAAGATTTGCTGTCTGGATTTGACCGCAAGCTTCTCGAAGTGAAGAAGGCAGTTGATGGTCCAAAGAAGGATGAATGTCAGGTTGGAGAGGGAGCAGGAAAGTGGCTCTTATGGTCGGCCATGCCGCCAGTATAGACTGCCGGTGGGCATTGGGAGTACCCATAACGGGCGGATGCGTATTTGCCCCACGCTTTTGGATGTGAAGCTTCTCCGATGATGTCAGCGTACTGACGGTTGAATGGGTATACGGAGTACTGTAGGCAAGTTGAAATGGTCGTAGGTAGGAGTAGACGGTCTAGACCCTCGAAGAAGGTTTCTGGGCGAGCCCGTAGCGTCGACTAGTAGCTCTGTACTTATCGCAATTCCCTAAAATGACCTGGATAGATACCGAATTGACACGCAGCTGCTGGTGATCTCGCTCCTCCCGCAGCGCCTTCGTCGCCAGGGCGTGCAAGCGTCGACATGTTCGCGAAAGACGGATGAGATCGGCGGAGCGGAAGGGAGGCAGGTTGTCAGAGCGTGTAGAGGCGGAATACGAGGATGGAAATGTGTCGTAAGGATCGGTCCCGGGAATCAGGTGGAGTATGATGAATTCGAGGAGCTCGACTGGGAGGGTGACAAGCGAGGGGGGCGGTAGTGGTAGGTTGGCCATTACGGTTGTTGGATAGGATGGCGAGGATGGTGAGAATGTCTTTGGAAGTTGCTCAGCGAGTTTCCTGGACACCTAGGTTTTAGGTGGATATGATTGTGGAGGAAGGTGCTCTTAACATTAAATAAGGGTTGAATGTTCGTGGGGTCTCGATGTCACGTAGGTAAAAGAGGTCGTTTTTGTGCATGAAGTACGAATGCATGCCTCTTCTATTCGAGAACCCACAATGAACGGGTTACCTGCCACAACAGACGTGAAGCCCCCTCTTTATTCACTCAGGCCACTTGCTAAAAAGTGCTTATGCCCAAAAAGCTACGACGTCCGCCATTAGGGCTGAATGTGCTTCGTTTCCGACTTATGTCGACCAGAGCAGACCTAGGGGCCAACAATATCTCGTCTACGTCGTCTGACTCAAGGTAGAATTCGATACTCAAGTGAATGCCTTCAAGAAGTGTGGCATTACAGATCTGTCTAATCTACAAGTAAGAACATCAAAAGGCCGTTTGGAAAGAAAGAAAACAGGAGTGGTTCCACGTCAAAGTGGGGACATTCGCACATGATTTCGAGTGGTAGGTTGAATTGATATCATGTTGCCATGATGCTTCGACCACCGTCGGCTGTCAAGCGCTTTCGCACCCCGATCTTGACATATCCCATTCCGAGCTTGTGCGCCCTTACGCTACGATTGCCTGAAGCGTCTACCAATACGTCAGCGTCCATCATGGCTGACGGCGAGAAAAGCAAGGCTTGTCCGGCTTCCAATGTCACAATGGTCTTGAAGATGTCTTGCACATTGCGCTCTGCGTTTTCGTCCAAACGAGACGCGCCTGCAAGGTGCGCCTTCAAAGTTTCAAGCCAGCTGGGCGAGCTGAAGCGGTGTACGATAGTCATCGAGGACAGATCGAGAAGCTTTGGGGATATTGTGGGCTCCTGCGTGGCAATGACAACACGTGTTGCGAGGTGTCTCTGCTGGCGTATGACGGATAGCAGTGTTTCTGTGAGGGCCGAAGCATTGGAGTTCTCGGACATGAACTGGATGTTGTCAATTATCATCATTCTAGTATGTACTTGCGGCACTGGTGAACGACAGGGTTTCTTACTTTGTGAGCTTCGTCTAACGCTATGATCCGGCCAACGTTTTGCCGATCATCCAGAAAGATCGACAAACACATGTTGAACAACGCGCATGCGGCGCTCTCGTCAATGAATGGGCAGCTCAAGTCCACTATGGTGAGCGAACCCGGCGGGAATGACCAGATACCCTGCTTGGCAATGCTTGCCCTGCGCATCTGATCTTGCTTGTTATACCAGTCTCGTGCTGCTTGTCTGCCGCCAGGGGTGTTCTTGAAATTAGGTTTTGTGGGAGCCACATATGCCGCGCCTGAAGTGGCATTTAATTGCATGAAAGTTTCAAGCAACTGAAGGCGGAGCTCAATCATTGCTTTCTGGGCTGGGTTGAAGTCCTCGAATGATAGACGTTTTCTGAAGGCCCCATAGTCGAGTCCTGGAGCTCCTTGGTTTTCTATGGCCATTTGACGGAGGATTCTACAAACCACCTGAACCACGTTGTGGGTCAGCCAATGCTCTCGCAGAACATGTGTTCGAGTGTAGCTCATGTCTGGAGATTTATTACCTCCATGTACAACGGTATACCCTCCTTGTTGTCAAATGCCATGAGCTTCATGATCCGCTCAACATTGAGCTGCATGGGCTCCAAGAAGAGCGGGGCCACGTTTGGCCTGACTCCTGCTGTAAGCCCTGGTAGATTCTCATAGAGCTTGCTCATTATCCCGAAATTGGATGGTGATACGAGTACATTCACCCGGATGCCTTTGGAGCACAGATAAGCCGCCTCACACATTTGGCTACTCGAGAAGCCCGTGAACTTGTCGTAATGAAAGACGAGACCAGCGAGCTGGTTTGGCAGCTTTCCAAGCCTAGGAGTCTGCAGAAGCGCATTTTCTAAGATGCAGGACAAGGTATGGCTCTTCCCAGATCCCTGGGAGCCGCAGATGAAGGTCGACCATGGAGCGTTCGTATTCAAGAACAACCGATCATCTTGTACAGCTAGCTCGTCTCCCTTACCCTCGGCAGTATTGGAAGAGTCGCTCGGGTAAGTCGCCAGTCGTTCAGCGAGCAAGCCATATGACGGAAAGGTTGCTTCTCCCGCTGGCCTCGTACCAGCTCGAATGGTAGCTAGCAGGGTTTTGGCGGAGAAGAGCGGAGTCGTCCTAATCTCCTCGCGATGAGCATCCTGCACTTTTGCTTGGCTGTTGACGCCTGTGCTGGAGAACAGGTCGTTGTGGATCTTCCGGTCATTCTCCCAGCCCTTTGGAAGCGCGTCTGTACGGTCTTTATCAGAGAGTTCAACAGCTGGTCACATCAGCTTACGCTGGCACCATAACATGATTACGGAACAACACTTACCATCTCCGTTCACCTTTGAACGACGGGAGCCTTTTTTCAATCCGCCGAAGGTGGTAGGCGTAGCGACGATGATCTCACAAGAACTAACGGATCCGCTTCGCTCAGAAGGGCTTGTGGTATTGGGGTTTGACGAGCTGGACTTGTTCTCGGTTGTTGTATCCATATCTTTACCGTTCGCCATACTTAGGTCAAAGCCTCCAGGAACCTGAGACCCAGAACCTGCGTGGGTTGCTTTCTGACGGGGTCGGAAGGGCAATTTTCTGATCGCCCTCTTGCTGCCCTGACGCTCAGGATTGGTTGTGTCTTCCATCTTGTGGTTGGCACATCCACCTTTAAGTGATACGCTTGTTCTTTGTGTCTGTCAGACGTTGTGTATAAAGCCAAGCGCTTCTGCAATCGACAAAGAGGTGTAAGCAAGCAAATAAGTATGGTGATACGTGGTGTTTGTTTAGCACTCCCTGGTTTATGTGATTTTTTCGCGCCTTCGCTACCGTAGGCGCGAACCTACAACACCAGCATAAGCAAAAACTCGCTGTTGAAAACATGGCAGCCAATGACCAAGAGAGACAAAAGGTCCAAGCTCAGCAGCATCGCACTGATCGGTCACTTGAACCCCCGGTCACCGCTGTTGTCCGTCCACATCCTCAACGTTCCCAAACATGGCTCAGCAGATAGGCCCCAAGCTCCACACCGAGTTGAGTAAGATATATGAGACGAGTTTTTACTCATGTGTCTGCCCTGGCCGGAACTTTCAAGATGAACTTCTTATATCTTGAAAATCTGGGCCTGCTGAGCTCGACATCGCGAGCATGCTAAGCGGCCAAGCCCAAGCCAATGGCAAATCAATACATCCAGTACCTTGCAGTCACAGACCAGACATCTCTGAAACCAATCCAGCTTTGACCCATCCTCTTGCAAAATTCCTGCCCACGTACAGTAGGACACCTATCCACCAGACTCTTCCAATAACGCCATCATACCATCTATCCAGTCTAAATTCTTTGTCTAATGCCCCTTCTTGCTTCTGCTTCCTCCTACTTTTCATAGCGATCCTTTTGACAAGCTCTTCAACCACAACAGCAATGCCACACCCAGCGAAGAATCGTGCCTCGCCAGATGCATCTTTAACAATTCCTCCATGCACAGTCCAGCTGGCAAAGCTATGCACGAATGCCGAACTGACAAACCCACCCACCACCTTGCCCACATCTGCTGGTTCATCCGGGCCCTTTCCCATGATCTTCCTCTCTACCCATTCGCCTGGCCAGACTCCATATACCAAAAAAAGCCGAGAAAACAGTCTATGCCACCCATAACTCCAAAAGCCCCTCACAGAGGTCAGACTCCAAACACGGCTCGTATACAATGGCGGAAAATAAGCCAACGGATGCGGACTCAATGGACTAAGCAAGATGGCAAATAGAGAGTGCCCCAAGGAAAAAGCAGACATCAAGAACCCGCCCAATGCCGCTGTCAAAAGCAATTGCAATCCAAATTGTAAATCATCAAATTCACCTTTTTCCTCAGAGATATAGCCAATATATATCCACCGTATGATTCCCCAACACCCGGCAAGAACCGGTAAAACATGCAATAGTATAGAATGGATTCTATTCCCCACCGTCGGCATCCAAGTCTTCCTCGTATGCCTCACATCCGTGCTCGTCCATGTGAACCCGGCTCCGCGCATACTGAGCTCCAGCTCCAACGCCCAAACAGCCCGATCCTGCCAGCTATGTGGCCATCCTTCGTCAGTGGTCGCCGTCTCCGTCACTGGATTCTCCTTCGGCATCAGGAAATGCGAGGCAAAATAGCTATCGCGTCCTCCGACCATTCCATTCCGGCCATCGGCAGGCGCCTCCACCCGCGGCGCGTGATGGTATTTCACCCGCCGCGGGATATGGGAGAGAATAATGGGCGAGATGAAGAATACATCTAGCACACGACAGCCGCCGTACAGGCCTACCAAGGCGAGTTGGTATGTTAGGCCGACTGAGAAGGGGACGTGGTAGGCGAGGGGAAGGCGGAAGAAGAGGATGCCGGAGATGAGGGCCAAGACAGAGCGAAGGAGAGGGAGGCTGGGATAAGGGCGAGGGAAGGGGGGGGGGAGGAGGAGAGCGAGGTAGTATATTAGAGGGGGAGCGAGGGCCGCGAGGGGGTGGAGCGGACGGGTGTGAGGCAGAGGATGGAGGTCGGAGCGGGGAGGTGGAAGGAGAGAGACGATGGAGAGCATCATGGGCTAAGCTTGAAGGGCGGAGAGAGAGGTCGTGATCTGGGTCGGCGAAGGGATGATGTGGTCGATACACAGGGCACGACTCTAGGGCTGGCTTGCCGAAGGTGGTTAGCGGCGGAGACGGAAGGGAAATGGGGGCAATCGTCATTTCATCTCATATTCTACGTTCAAGTAAAGTATCTTAAAGTAAACGAACGACTCGCTTCTGGCACCTGCACTATGGTACGTCGATAGCCCCATTTTGTTGGATAGAGTAAGGTACGGTAGGTACTAGAGCTATTAATATTCACGGTGAAGTCGTCTCATTCGTACCCCTTTTTGCCATATCGCGCAGCCAAACGTGGCTCATCTCGATACTGTGCTATTTACAACATCTTCGTTGCGTAATGCGAGAAAATTTGATGGAGGAGTGCTGCAGATAGTAGTATACAGGAGTCGCTTTCAGCTGAGAACCCTGTCCTCTACGGCTCGCATGTCAGATACCATAAGCTTTGGTTAGATATCCTTATCTTCTGTGTATCGCTACTTCCTTTCGCTACGAGTAGTAGAGCTTCTCGTCGTTCAGTGTCGCGGATTCGTCTCTAGAATCCACTATCGATATGACCATACACCTTGCGAACCCTCCCCATTCGGTAGGGATTCTGCAAGCGCTTCTCACAATTGTGTCCTGCTGATTCCCAGCTCAAGCAACTCGCGGACGAAAGATTTTTCATTATACGAAGTCAACCCCGCGTACGTCCAAATAGGTCTCAAACGTGAAGCACTCAATGTTGACGTACATGACCGTAACAGCTCCGCAAGACCTCCGCAATTTTGTAGTTCAGACACCATATTCATACATTCCTCAGACCTCAAATCACTTCCTAGCGCCACCGACTGTTACCAAGTCACCGTGTAAGGGAGAAACACCAGAAATTTCGTCGCACACGATCAGGAACATACCTATGCTCTTGTTGCGGCTAAATTGCATCTGGTTTCACAGCCCCGGAAATGTCCCGTTCCTGCCCGAAGACGATACCTCCAGGATTCTGGCTGCTCGAGAGGACTTTATCAGCTTCTGGCTGGCGTCCCAGCCCCCTTACTTGATTGGACTGAATGCCGTTGCAGGCCTTCAAGATCCTACCAAAATGCTAGCAGAACGGGCGTGGCTACGTGTACCATTGTCAATCCGTCCTTTAATTGGCAGAGATGATGATAGTACGTTCGTGGGATCTATAGCATTAATCTCGAATCCGCTTCGCTAGACGTCGGTCAACCACTGACGACGTGACGAGGTTGCTAGATGAAGTAGAGTTGCAGTTTGATTGACATTGTCCGGGTAAAAAATCCAGATTATCGGAAGACTCGAAGACATGAATATACATCGTGTTTCGCTCTCCTCTCTTCATCCATCGTGCCATATCAATTTCCGAACCGACTTCCTTCTCCGCCTCCTTGAGGTTTATGGTTACTTAATCGTAAATTCCACACTTATTAGAAAACAGCTGCATCGTAGGCAGACGGTTTGCTGCGTTGGCTTCAGCGAGACCCTAGAATGTAGATGTATTTTCTAGCTCAGTTGCAACTATGAGGTGATGCGTAGCAGGCTTCTATCGGACTATCTGTACATATCTATACTTATCAGTGTAAAGTGGTGAGTCTAGCATTACGATCGTGCGGCCTGAGAGATCTTAGTCCCCTCCTTTAATAGATGCCTGGGTAGAAAACACCCTCAACGCCGTCGCTCAATGCTTGTCTAGCTCTCAATGCACATCTACCTTATCCCTCAAAAACGCTATGATTCAATTCCACCCCAAAGTCTTTGGCGATCTTCGCCATATGCACCTCGATATCATCCTCCATGCCACCGCCCAAGCCGAAGAACTGTTTGACCTTACTGGTGTAGAAAACGAAATCACTGCTTAACATCACGAACTTGAAAATGATATGCCGGTAAAGGTTCCTCGCTTTCTCGGAATACGTGAGGTCCGGGCTATCGACCAGAGACCTCGAAGCCCAATTGCCTGTGATTTTGATGCGGTTGACAGGCGAACCGAGGAATTGGTTGTTGCCCTGCACAATGCGGAGGTTACGGCCGATGAAGAGGAGTTCCTGCGGGAAGAGCTCTTCGTGCGCCAGGATCTCTTTGATGCCTTTGCGCATCTTCTGCTGCATCTCGTAGGCTCGCTCCGCTTGATCCTTGCCAGCCAGCCCTTTCTTGATCTCGTCGGATGTTCTGTGGTCGCCGCCGGTGTAAGGGCGCATGAGCGTGGCTGAGGCGAACACATCGGCGTCTTTGATGCCCCAGCTTTGAATAACTTTGTTGATGGTTTTGTTGTCGAAAGTCATTAACGATTTCCAGAATAGGCTATATTGATGTCGGAATTCGGGCCTGAGTTGGACGTACAGACCGTGGTCGATGAGTACGAGTTCGGGTTTTCCGGAGGGGAGGCGGCGGATGAAGATGTTTCCTGGGTGAGGGTCGCAGTGGACACAGCCCCACAAGAACATTTGCGCCGAGAAGAGGTCGATCATAGTCGTCATTATGTCTTTGAGGGAGAGGCCTAGCCCGCCCTTGCCGTCGGCGCCTTTCCAATAGTCTCGATTGGGCTTGAGCTTTCCATCCGAAGCGTTGGTTTGTGTCACATCCGCAGATTCCCTTGGTGCTGGGGGATTTAGAGATGCGCCGTGGCAGCCAGGACTACCTTGCCCTCTTTTCCCTAACCATATGCCCGTCAGCGTGGCCTTATCCCACAGGCGTACGCCTTCAATCCATTCAGCAGTCATGACGCGTTTTGAGCTCATTTCACGGTAGACCTTTGGGATGTATACCCTGCCTCGCAATCGAGATTCACCCGCTACCAGCTGGGCCATGCGCTCAGAGTTGTCCGCTTCATTCTCGAAGTCCGTCTCCAATTGTAGGCGCTCGACAATAAAGGGGACCAGACTGTATAGTGGTATATCGAATAACCATGTGTAGACCCATGTGGCGACTTTGAAGGTCCACAGATCCCAGCCAACTTGATCCGAGATCTCTGACTTCTGGACCTTGATCGCTACCTCTGTACCGTCCTTGAGCCTTGCCCAATGTACCTGAGCTACGCTAGCGCTTGCTCTTGCGGTCCGCTCCATGACGCCCATATTGGGGTCCCCGTCAAAGCTGATTCCGAAGACTTCTTCCGGTGACTTTCCAAAATCCTCCCTGATGACTCGCTCCACGTCCTTCCAGTCATTCTGCGGAGCATCATCGAACATTCTTGAAAACATCTTTTGGAACTCCGGTGGCAGAATGGCAGACTGCATCGCGATCGCCTGACCAATCTTGAGGTAGAGCCCACCATTTGTGCGTAGTAGCTCGAACAGACGTTCGGCGTTACGGCGATGAAGAGCAGGAATGGACTCGGCTAAGGGGGGATGTGGACGGAAGTTGATCTTGTAATCTGCTGCGACGAATAGAGCCAGGGAGAATGTGCGCGCACTACGAGTCAGGGATGAACCGTAGAATTGACGGTCCAGCGCCCATGCGGCGCCGAGGGCGAGGGCCACATAGAGGGATCGTCGAGTCCATCGTCGTGTCCGTGAATATTGCCCCGGCGGAGCAGGTTTGGGAAGCGAATCTGGTGAGGGTGGAGCGAAGGGCTGGTACTGGGATTGTGTTCGTATAAATCTAGTCTGTCGTCGTAAAATTTCTTGTGCCGGCACCGTGCTGTTGATCGATGAACGCCAAGACCAGCTGCTTGGTACACCATCAAGCAACTTTTTCTTCATACATCGAGCGCAGAGCCGATGTAAAGGTCGGATCATCTCTCCAATCCAATTTACCAGGTGTGGTCGTTAACAGGAGGACCTTGATCTCACTCCCAACAAAGAGCCAGGCACCAGATTCGATTGCCTCAACCGGCACAAAGTCATTCCGTCACCATGTCTGCTAGCGCGATGGCTTATCGATACAGTATGCAGGGTCTGCCGCTGCGTGCGGACGTGAAGCCGTGAAACCGTCGCGCCCATGTTTCAAATGTAGGCATGAACGGCATCTTAACGGCCTTCGATGCATTTTGGAAGAAAAGAAGAAGCACATCTGGTGTAGCAAACGCAATCGTCAACCACCCGAACCCGGATCTTCACTCGTCCCAACCATCCGAAGTGCCAAGAATGTAACTTTGCTGTTATCTCGCCAGCATTGCATAAGTAGTAATCCATGCATGTGCCAAGCACGTTGAGCAGTGGTACGTCTCAACAACCGTAATTTTCTAACATCCGTACACCGCGCTTCCCCAGGTGGAGAGGGAAATGGCTGATTAGAGGCTCAGACGTTGAGAGAATAATGTGTCTTTACAGTAGCGTTCCTTCATTTTGAGGAATAGTGGAGCCGAGGTGAAGCGGGCAGGGTACCGTATGCGAAATTAGCCCATGCAACAAATCTGCAGAAACCTGCTGCAAACTCAAGGAGATCTTTTCTCACACGGTCATCTCGTTCTGGATCACTCCCAGAAGTGACTTCTGCAACCTCAACCTTCTGCCACTCATTTATAATATTGTTTGCCATCAAAACCTGGGCATCATGCGCTAATCTTGGACCTTCCTCAATTCTCGTAAGGTTAGGCTGTGCAGAGCAACGACACCTCCAGCGTTCTGATTCCGACCTCCCCGCAGGCCTACCCATTCGCTCTATGCACATTCGCCAACGACCTGCTTTATGGTGTGGTCGACCTTGATGCGCCGTGTCAGGTAGGTTTGAAGGCCGGCATGCGCTCGTTTAGCCGGTGACCAAGCTTCTTCCAAGCCCCGACCGTGGAAGACGAATACCATCGCAACAAGAGGGCGGAGTGATTACGGATTGATTTTCTACTTTCTTCGTCGAGAGCGAACAGCTGCGCAGCAGTTGTTTCCAAGATGCTCCGACCCGCGACGCCGCTGTCGATACTGCTTTTCATCGCCTTCGTACTCCTACTACTATCGGTTATATCCACTCCCATTGTTAAAGGCATACCTCTCGCAACCTTCGGTGGCGTTGACTTCGGGGTTTTTGGGCACTGCAAAGGAACCTCGTGTAGCGGTATAAAAGTTGGCTATTCTACAGGTACATTTGGTCCGACCCATTGCACCACGCGAGAAGAGTTGAGATCTCGTACAAAACTGGGGCTTCCCTGATAGTCCTTCAAATGGGCCACTGTAATCTTTAGACTCGGGTACTGACATTATCTCAACAGATTCACAGACACTCTTTGGCAACAACGAGAACAACGACTTTTCACTCCCCGCAGGCGCCCGTTCCTCCTTGTCATCCATCCTTATCGTCCACCCTGTTGCAGCTTTCCTCACCCTAGTGTGCTTTTCCCTCGCCGCAACCACTCATCTACATTCGCCTTCGCATTCACCTCGATATCTTCTGGCACTCCTTTTGCTCCTTATCCCAACCTTCCTGATCACTCTACTCGCATTCCTCGTGGACATCCTGTTATTCGTACCGCACTTGAAATGGGGAGGATGGATTGTCCTGGCGTCTACCATTTTAATAGCAGCAGCTGGCATTGTTATTTGTGCGATGCGCAGGACGTTGGTCAGCAGAAAAGCTCGCAAGAAAAGGATAGCTGAAAATGCGGAAATGAACGGTCAGAATTTCTACGCACGGCAAGAGACTGGAGCACTTGCGGAGTCACCACCGCCAATGCATCACAGCGGAGCCCCAATGGTCAATGGTGCACCGGGAGCAGACAGATTGCCCGCCTTCACTACCTTTGAAAAAGAGCCAGAAGTGACTGACGAGGAACGCGTACCTTTGAACGCGAGGACTCCATCGAACAGAACAGTTCCCAGCAGTGCGCCAACTACCGGATTCTCGGGGAATACACTTGAGGGATCTAATGGACCCGGACGAGGAGGATATGAAAGCATGAGGGGCGGCCGCGGAGATGGATATGGCGGTCCTCGCGATGAGCATGGCAATAGTCTACCGCCTTCCAATGCGTTCGGCCCAATACCCCCCGGAGGGATGCGCCGAGATCAGTCCGAGCCTCCAATGAGAGGTCAATACTCGAACGAGACCTTGAATTCGCAAGGATCTCGAGGCCGTGGTAGGGGAGGGTATCCGCCCAGAGGCTATGGAAGGGGAGGTCCTTACAGAGGCGGTGGAGGACCAGGAATGGCTTCTAATGGTCGAGGAGGGCCAATGGACGGGCCACCACCAGGTTATGGCAACGGCAGTCCGTTCCCGCCCATGGGTCGTGGAGGCGATCGAGGTCCCAATGGCTACGGACGGGAGCAATCTGCTCCAGGATATGGCCGAAGACCTTCACCAGGCCCACCTTCAGCACCTGGGGGATATGGCAGACAGCCGTCACCAGGACCGCCTTCAGCTCCTGGAGGCTACGGTAGGCAGCAATCACCAGGTCCACCTTCAGCTCCCGGAATTTACGGCAGACAGCCATCACCAGGTCCGCCTTCGGCGCCGGGAGGTTATGCTAGGCGGCCTTCCCCTGGTCTACCTTCCGCACCTGGGGGTTACGCAGCCTATGAATCTCGAGGACCATCGCCTGGCCCCCAGGAATCGCAGGTCAATCGTAGATCTGAGTCACCACCGCCTCCTTTACCAATTCAGCATCCTAGCGTTGGCCCAATTGGACAGGCTATTGAAATGGACGCATATACTGGTAGTCCACAGCGATCTCCGACCTTATATCAACCGATGCAATTACGCGATAGCGACAGTGACGTCCAAGGGCTCGTCGGACTCCAGCAAGGGCAGAAACACAGGGATTCTCCGTTGAGTCTGACCAGTGTCTATAGCTCCCAAGAGTAAGTTTCAGCCCAGTGTTTACCAGAGTACAACCGCTAATCCTTCCTTAGACCCTACGTGCCACCACGTGCCGCTTGGGCGAATGGGCCTGTCCGTAGTCGGACTCCCCCTACAGTGAATCCAAGCCAACCTCTACCAACCGTACAAGCCTCCCCAGTGGAGCTACCAACGCCGATAGACCATGACCTCCCCAAACCCCTCGAACAACAGCGTGCCCCTGCTCACGCCCGTTATAATTCGGGTGACAACTACTATGAAGATGTTGATCCACGCTTCGTCGAATCGGAGGCAATTCCTCAAGCCAGAAGTCCACTCCCTTCTGCGCTAGTGGCAGGTGGGCATCCGAACGACAACCTCCAAATCCACCGTGGCAATTCGCCGTCGCATCTCGAACCCTCGAATTCTTACGAGGATATCCAAGAAGGCACTCGATCTCCCGCCGCTAGCGATAACAGCAACTACACCTCGATTTCACAACGAGGGGTCAACCCAGCGTGGAGGCCGCCACCCGGTCAGGGATATGGCCTCGCATCGGCGGCGTTCCAAACAGGAGACCTGTACAGCAGCCTGACGTATTAATGGGCAATCCCGACTTCGAGCTTCCTGGAGGCGCGAGAGGTGGATTCCGAGGTGGCAATGGTGGAAAAGTCCCTGGTCAGATACCGGATATGATGCCCGCTGGTGGACGATATCCTGGAGAAATCTAGACTCTGACCACTTCTGGACCACACACGCCTTTCACTACTTCTTTTCCCTTGCTCATTTCGTCCCCGCGTACGGCGTCTCCACCGTCTGAGGATAATTCTAACGGCACATCCGCAAAGCCATCCGACCAGCTTCATTTCTGGAATCGTGGACAGATCACGCATTCTTGGTGCCTCGTATTGTCTTCCTACTTCATGTGCATATTATACGGCAATCGATATTACATCCCTGTCTTTCCCCTCCCCCGAGTTGCGGACAGATATAGGGCGTAAGGTTTTCAGGTCGTGTCTAGGTATCTCCTCGTCTCCGAGGGCAAATGGCCCAGGAGGATTCGGCTCGGTGGTGAAAAGCCTGCTCCACGCGAATGTTGGCGATAAGTTATTGTACATACTTCACATTATTCATTCTAAGAGATGACGTATGCTTGCATTTGCAAGTACTGATGCTTGGGATCTCCTCAAGGTCACGACTCGTGATATATTCCATGGAGTGGAAGGAGACGATGGACCATCTCTTAGCACCTGTTTTAAAAAAGCGTATTGACGGCTTCATGATGGGCTAGACGACCAATGCGACCTACGCCTATAGTTTGAAAAGACAAACCGTCAATGCATCTATCCTCAGCCAAACCACACACTCAATGCGAGGGTCTGGAGAAGGTGTTGAATACGTATCCAATCCACCGGATGGTAGACATAGGTCTGCTACCGGTGTCATGTTCTTTCGTACCGCTGCTGAATAATTTGCGCAGCATGATCACGATTCAATCGCGAAAGAGATCGTGATAGTGTGAGGCTCATCCTGGTGATACTGACATTATTCTAGTGCTTTTGAACCTTCGCGCTTAAGGATCGCTGGGCATGGTTGAATCATGCGAGGCAATCGAGTCAGCTATTCTACGGATCATACCCCTCAAGTCTGTTCTTCTCCCTCTTCAACTCCTTGCCCTTAATGTCCTCAACTTCATAAGATTTCGTCACCCTCGTCACCCGTTTCTTCATCCAACCGACCTCTCTTCTTCCACCCCTTGAAACTCTTCTGGAAACTAGCCTCATCTTCAGCTTCCTCGCTCTCGTCACTCTCCTCGTCCTCGTCGCTATGTATTTCGTCGCCTCCCTCACTCGTGTCGTCGGCCGATCGACTTTGCTGCTTTTCAAGTTCGTCCGCAATACTCTCCCCGAGACTAGGCTCATCCTCAGCTTCCTCGCTCTCATCACTTTCTATATCGTCCGACCCACCCTCCATCTCTTCAAGCCTACCGACAATACTTTTCTGGAAGATACTCACATCAATCCACTTTTCGAATTTCCTTCCAACAGCCTTCAAGGTCCCACACTCCACGAACCCTTGCTTCCTATAGAAAGCCGCCGAATCCTTCTGGTTCTTTCCTTCAGAAGGATTCAGTGCCACGGCTGCCAGAACCTCGCGGATGCGCTGACCCCCGTCCTCGTTCTTCCTGGTGGCCAAAGCATCCAATGATACCTTGAGTAGCTCTGTGCCGAGGCCAACGCCCACAACATCATCGCTGAGATAGAGTGAGATGTCGACGGTAGCATCCCACCCCGGTCGTTCAGCCATGTGTGGGAGCGCGTATGCAAACCCGACGACGTGGCTATACTTGACGACCTCGCGATGGTCAGTCCAGATCCGCATACGGCTAGAGGTCGGAGGTGGACTGTACTTGACGGCCACAAGGAACGGTAGATCGTTTTCCTTGGTCTTGGCGTAGATGTTGTGCATGTAAGACTCTGGTTGCGGCTCGAGGCGAAAGGTGGCCGTGGAGCGGAGGATGTAGTGGTTATAGATATCTAGGCATTCCTCGGCATCGCTGCACGTCTTTAATTCTGCCTTCCTGACGCTGACTTTGTAGTCGTCGACGCGGCAAGACAGCTCGCGCATTTCTGGTTGCTACTCTTGAAGCTGCGTGGCTAGATCCAGAAACGGTCGACTAGGCTACTGGATAAGGATGGGGAGGACTTTCCGATCATGGAGAGCAGTATCAGTCGTCGTTAATTGTTGATTGTCAATTGACTGGGTAAGTGTAAGATGCTGTTAGGGGCTCAATCATGAAAGGAAACAGTGATCAAGAATGGAAGTAAGAGAGTCTATTAAAGCTGGTCTGCTTTTTTCTACATTCGGCAGGTGCGTTCGACGTGCACTTACTCAATTGGGCGTGACACAACGGAGAGAGTCGACAACACTTCTGATGGCTCACAGTTTTGCTTTCCATGTGAGGAATAGGGAGGGGGAAATGCAATGATGTACCTACAGGCGATATACCTAGATCTAATTTACTACCACATTAGGGATATCCTTCTTGCTAGGTACATTTGCCGTGATAATTTTTTGGTTCGTCAAGGGACTTCCATAAGTAGGTAAGGTGCCTTACCCATAGAGGTCATGTGACGTGCCTTTGCCTCGGCGGTGGCAGGCGATGGGACGTACGCACAGCATCAAGCGTCTGCAATTATGAAACATATGCTTCCACAAAGCTTCAACAAAGATTCGAAAATGGAAGGCGCAGACGGTGTTTTTCACCTATGGCTAGCCGAGGAATGGAGAGAGCAATGCAGGCAAGCATTACACAGCTGGATAGTCTCTATGATGAATATATCTGGTCAACGCGATGGCCGCCTCGCTGTCGCGAAATAGCACGGGAGAATCCAAACTATATGAAGAGACCAGGCAGAGGGGTTACATTAGATTTGGTGGCGTCTGATAGTCAATCTTATCGCTACCTTGATTGCGCTGCTATGGGCATCACGTGATTCCGTCAACCCGTCGGCTCAACTCAAGTCCATGAGAGCTTCGTTGTCGTAGAATTAACCGTATATGCAACACCACTTGCACACGTCATACATACACATACTTTATCTGTCTTTAGGCTTAGCAAGACTGAGAGGTTTGTGCGGATTTTTAGCTTTGTCTCCCTTTGGTGTTATCGCACCGTGGCTTTGGACGAATCAAGGCTGCGCGTTTTGTGCCGGATTTCGTACAATGCCACAGTCATGGAATTTCTTTTTAGAACAGTCCGAAGTACTTCACACGAATCGCGTAGGTCGATCACAGTCCCAAGAGTCCCAGTGTTTGAAGGATCCCTTGCACATTACCATTGCTGGAAGAGAAAGCCTTTTGCCACTTTGAAGAGTGATCAATGTCTTTGTTCAAGAGTGCTACTAAGTATCTATAATACTATTCCGCTTTCATTTCGTTCCTTCCGAGGTCTCAAGACTACCAGCACATAAGAAACAAGATACGAGTTGAAGACCTCGACACCGGGATTTCCACGAGATCCTCTATTCGATACTTCTACTCAACGACAGCGAGGCTCCAGACTTTGCTCATCCCTTCTACCAACTTTCGATCATGGCTACTAAATCGGATACACCAAAGTCTACGCCTCGTCGGACAACCTTTCTCGTGCCCAATCTTCACTGTCCATCTTGCGTGTCCTACATCGAAGGCACACTCTTTGCCCTCGATCCAAGACCAATATCCGTATCCCATTCCATCGTCTCCCATTCGGTCACCGTCTACCATGAACCCTCTCTTCTAGTGGAGACCATCTCCGAGGCACTCGAGAGAGCAGGCTATGAAGTGTACAGCGTTATCCAGGACACGTCGTCGACTGATGTCAATGCTCCCAGCGACGTGGCGGATAATACAGTCGACAGTGGCCGTGGTCAGTGGTTCGAAAGGGCCATGCAATTGTGGAGGAAGAAGGGAACGGATGAACAAAAAGAGGAGGCGGAGAAGAGGAAGAGACATATCGAACATTGCGACATGTGTCGGGCGGAGGTAGAAGCAGACGCGAAAGAATCATTATCCTCTTCCGCGACCGAAGGCGAGAAAACGCCGCACATTACGAATGCTTCAAGCGAGGAACAGGAGAGGGGTCACCCTGCTGTGATCGTGGACTCGAATCTTCCGCCGGCGAGGATTCTTGAAGCGTCGATTGCTATCGTTGGTATGACCTGTAGCTCCTGCGTTGGCAAGATTACCCAGGTTCTTGAAGCAGTTCCCTGGGTACGCTCTGTCGATGTCGGTCTTCTTACCAACAGCGCCTCTGTGAGGTTCGAGGGCGACCAACATGCGAAGGAGCTAGTCGATATCATTGACAGCACTGGTTACGAGGCGACTATGGAACAAGTGGATGAGATACTATCTGCTGGCAACGCAGTTTCTCAAGCACCGAGCGACGTTTGGCGAGCGTCTTACACTATCGGCGGAATGACCTGCAGTTCCTGCGTCGGAAATGTCACGAAAGCTCTCAATGCCTACTCCTGGATAAGAACGGTAGACGTTAATCTTATTACAAGCAACGCTACTGTCGTCTTCGAAGGCAAGGATCACCAGAATGAAATCAAAGGTGCGATCGAGGACGTCGGATACGAGGCCACACTAGATGATGTGATTGATTTGAGCCGCGATCAGGCTCAAGATGTGCGAAGATCGGTTGCGATCCTTGTTGATGGAATGTATTGCATGCATTGCCCTCCTCGGGTTGAGGAGGCCTTACGCCAGTTTGATCAGCAATTATCTGTTGAAAAATACCCAACCGAAGAAGCCCCAATGTTGAAGATCGCATACACACCTCACTCACCAGATTTCACTATTAGACATATCCTCGCCGCTATCTCAGCAGCTGATCCTGCTTTTAAGCCCTCTATATTCCATCCTCCTACGCTTGAAGAGCGTTCACGGAAGATGCATGCCCGGGAACAACGACGTATCCTACTTCGCGTCGCTCTCTCAGTTACGATCGCTATCCCAACATTCATTATCGGCATCGTGCTCATGAGTCTCATCTCATCAAGCAACCCGACTCGTCAATATCTGATGAGTCCCCTCGGGTCCAGCAGAGTTAGTCGTGCAGAGTGGGCTCTTTTCATCATGGCTACCCCCGTGTACTTCTTCGCTGCAGATGTCTTCCACCGTCGGGCATTGAAGGAGTTACGGGCGCTGTGGAGACCGGGAAGTCCAACTCCGGTCCTTCGAAGGTTCTATCGTTTTGGCAGTATGAATATGCTCATGTCTTTCGGAACCACCATCGCCTACTTCTCCTCTATCGCGCAACTAGCCATAACTGCGACGCGACCGTCAGGAATGACCTCAGCAACAAACTCGTCTTATTTCGACTCGGTAGTCTTCTTGACCATGTTTCTGCTCCTCGGCAGGTTTATCGAAGCGTACAGCAAGGCAAAGACCGGGGATGCGGTTACGATGTTGGGGAAGCTTCGACCGACTGAGGCTATCTTAGTTACTCGTGACGGCGATGCGAGTTCACATTCCGAAAAGAGCACGAGCCAAGTCAGTGTCGACTTACTCGAAGTAGGTGACGTAGTCAGAGTCCTGCATGGCGGTTCGCCACCTTGCGATGGAACCGTCTTGGAAGGAGAATCAAAATTTGACGAGTCCAGTCTCACGGGGGAGTCGAGGCTCGTAGGAAAATCGATCGGCGATACGGTTTATTCCGGGACGGTGAACAAAGACAGTCCGGTCTCGATCCGGATCACAGGGGTCTCTGGAGGCTCTATGCTCGACCAAATTGTTAAAGTGGTACGCGAAGGTCAGACGCAACGCGCACCGATCGAGCGGGTGGCCGACGTTCTCACTAGTTACTTCGTGCCATTCGTCACTTTGATCGCTGTCTCTACTTGGATCATCTGGCTGGCTCTCGGTCTCTCGGGTGCATTGCCACAAGTATATCTTGACTCCAACGTAGGGGGATGGCCGCTCTGGTCGCTGCAGTTTGCTATTGCAGTATTCATCATCGCTTGTCCCTGTGGTATAGGCCTTGCTGCGCCAACGGCTCTATTTGTTGGTGGGGGCTTGGCCGCCCGGCATGGGATCCTCGTTAAAGGCGGGGGCGAAGCATTCCAAGAAGCCAGCGGTCTGGACTGTATAGTCTTTGACAAGACCGGTACCCTGACCGAAGGCGGCGAGCCTTCAATTACAGGTCATGAGTTTTTCTCCAGTGTAGGTGAAGAAGCTGTAGACGAGAGGACGGTTCTTAGTGTCATGAGGAGATTGGAGGAGAACAGCAGCCACCCCGTTGCAAAGGCTGTAGTTTCTTTCTGCGAATCCAAGGAGGTGCGGGACGTGGGAACCCGACGCATTGACGAAATTCCTGGTAAGGGAATGAAGGGCTCTTTCACGACGGAATCGCTGCAGGAACAAATTGTGGAAGCCCTCGTTGGCAATGAGGCTCTGATGGCTGACTACGAAGTGAATATTCCGTCCGAGGCGATCAAGACAATGGACTCTTGGAAAGCTCAGGGGCAATCGATCGCTTTGGTTGCGGTGAGAATTGGTTCTGATACCCAACCACCCGTATTCGACACCTGGAATTTGTCGGCAATTCTCGCAGCGTCAGATCCGCTTCGTCCCGAAGCTCCTGCCGTTATCGAGGCGCTTCAGCAACGAGGCATAGACGTCTGGATGATCTCTGGCGACAATCCCACAACAGCCGGCGCCGTCGGCGAGATGGTTGGGATTGCAAAAGAGAATATTATTGCCGGGGTACTTCCTGACCAGAAAGCCGAGAAAATAAAATACCTTCAAAGAAGTCAAAAGAAAACCAAGTCTTCGTCCCGTTTTGGAAGAAAATACGAATACACCCAGCAAAGGGCGACCGTCGCCATGGTTGGAGATGGTATTAATGACTCTCCTGCTTTGACTGTTGCGGACGTAGGATTTGCTATTGGCTCGGGCTCAGATATCGCCATCTCCTCCGCCGAATTCGTACTCATCGCGTCAAGCTTGACCACTCTACTTACGCTCATCGATCTCAGCCGCACCGTCTTCACTCGGATCAAGTTCAATTTCGGCTGGGCTTTGGTCTACAATCTTGTTGCGTTGCCTATAGCCGCAGGGGTGTTGTACCCGGTAAGGAGTAATGGAGCTCACATAAGGCTCGATCCTGTCTGGGCAAGTTTGGCTATGGCTCTGAGCAGTGTGAGCGTCATTTGCAGCAGTCTACTTCTGAGGAGCAGGTTGCCGGTCATAGGATTTAGGCCGGATAAGAGGGTTCTTCAGTAGCGACCACGGAGGTTCGAAGGTAATCTGGAGGGCCTCTTGTGGGCCAGTGCCCGAATCACAATATCCTTGGGGTTTTCAGACTCTGATGTAAAGCCTCCCGTTGTCCAAGGTTGTTCCACAAGCGTATAGTAGCTGGTAAATAGGGTATAAATATATAACGTCAGTTTACAACGTCTTTTAAACAGTACTAACGTCACTATCGTTTCTGAAAAACATTTGTCGCACTACGATCGAGGGGCAATCATGCCGGAGAGGGCCAGTCCGGTAAGGTACATGTAAAGTAGGGAAAGATTGTGGAAATCTAAAAATAGAACGACCTGTCGCACCCCTTTTGAGAACGCTAAAAAGCCCAGGCAGCTCGACGTGGAGCTGGCGACGCTCATAGTCTAAAGTACATACATTACACCCATACTCTTCCTTGGAGACGAATTCGGCGATACACCTCCAAGGAAGAGGGAATTTCCGTAGAGTTAAAGACTCAAATTTTAGTGGGGGTTGCTCTCATATCGAACGGTGTCGCAGCCTCGTCGTTTCATTAAAAACGAGTGCGCCTGAGCTATCTTCGAAGCAGCACTTTTCGCATCTTCAGGAAATCTCTAGTCGCTTCTCGCACTGACGATGGCGTTTGGGGATGCGGGATGCGTCCCTACGAGTGGGAGGGTTGAGGCTGTGTTATGCACGATACCGGGGTTGAAACATTTTGGTGGTGTGCTGCAAAGCCTCGGCGCTTAGGAAATCGATTCGACTGCGCTCTTGTGAAGAGTATGGAACGTTCACTGCGGCGTCCGCGTACTACAATAACCCCTGTAGGACACTTAGTTTTGTCTCGCTCCAGGCTGTGCCATATGGCTGCCTTGCGAGTCGGCCTCAGAAGACCTCTCAGCCCACGAACAGCCAGCTGAGGGCATGTAGATCGTGCTACTTCATGCCGGTTGCAAGGGCGCTAAATGTGGTATAGAAGGTGATGCTGCTGTCATATCTTGTTTCTTAACCTATTGTCACTTTCTACTTTTCTTCTTCGCAAATCGACCATACTGCTTCCACTCGCCATAAAGCAAACCTTAGACTGCCGTTCGGATTTTCTAAGCTCTTACTGACCGGGCTTCACAATCTGTCCAGGCAAAACTCAATGGATCGACCCAGTCTCCTAGAAAAGGTCTGTCGCGACGAGCTTGGCTTAGGTTCCGTTAGCAGTGACCAATTGCAGAGTGGGGTGAAAAAATACATAGAAGCGTGGGATGTGTTCGCGATACCCGGTGAACAATTTAACGAGTTGAACGATGCCACTGTGAGGGATTATGCCGAAAGATACTTGGACCAAGGCTGGAACAGGGACGAGAGAGTCGAGAAGGGCACCGAAAGGGGCATGAAGGTAGCACCCGGAAAGCACCTGTGGCCGCGTAACAGTGGATCTAAGCGTCTAAGGTATGAGTATCCAAAAGACGCCGACATGTGAGTAATCTTATCGGTGAAGCTACACACGCATTGACGTTGAATAGCATCTGTAACGGGGTGGAGAAGGTTTTCCATCTTTTGAAGCACGATAGTCGAGTAAGTCATCCTCTTACTCACTGGCATTATGGAACAGTTACTCAACCTCATTATTTGGATGTTGAAAGTGACGCGGATTGGCTGATATACTTCACTATACAGGAAGCAATCCCAATTACAAGCTATCCTACGCCAATCAGTGCTCAGAAACGGAAACTCGGCAATAATGCTAACAACGACTCTTCGTCTAATTCAGATACAAGCGACGAAGATTCACCAAACTTCAGGAAAGCCCAAGGTCCAAATCCATGTGATCCGGAATCACTGTACGAAAGGGAGCCGCGAAATCAACAGCCAAAGGGTGATGTCCCCTTTCGAACCCCTACCTTGACGCCTGATAATCTGAGATCGACGACGGCCATATTAGACACTGGCAATGAAAAACACGCGGAGCCCCAGCAAGGACTGGCGAGTCCCTCTTCTCACACAAAGTCTAGATTAACTAGGCGCAAGTCGTCCAACGCGAAGGATATTGGTGGCCGACCAAATCAGCGCACTCTCAAACAAGCCGGCTTCACCGCAGTCAGCAAGCCTCACACATCAAAGGACAAGCGAAAGGATCCTGGTTCGAAAATGGCATCCAACGATGCTGGTCGGGCCCTACAAATCCGCGCCACAAGCCCAACTATTATTTCCGACGATGAGTCTCTGCCCAGAAGTCCACGAGAGCACTTTGGTCTGAAGAATCTTGATGAAGAGCGATTCTTAAAGGAAGAGCACGCGGAGATTTCCTTACAGAATGCAGAAGAGCCCAGCGAAATCGGAACGCCCTCGAAAAGACGCAAAACCGGTGGTCCGTCTATTTTGCGATCGTCGAACACGATTAAGGCAAGGAAGTTACCCAAGCGTCGACCACCACTCGTAGTGCTTCATACAGAAGAGCAGCGTCTCGAGTCGGCATTGTGTCCAACATCAGTCGAAGCGCAATTGTCAGACCCACCACCTGATGAATGTCGTATCCCAAACCTCAGCAAACGCCCCTCCGTCGACGATTCTGTCGGGTCCCCTACACCGAGGGAATTGTCACGTGCCCCGAGCATCGATCTTGGGAATCCCCCGAGCGAGACGACAATATTGCCAGAAGATTCAATATTGCCGGGGCTGCCTCTTGCAGAGAACAGGTCCACGTCGAGGCAAACACCGAACCTGGAAGAGGCCACGTCAAATGTTGAGTCTAGCCATCGCTCAGAATCTCGCTCTTCCGTGAACTTCTGGGTTCTAAGGACCAGCAAGCCACACAATAAATGGATTCATTGGGCGGATGCTACCCTGTTCCACGAAACAATCGATTCAATGTTTAATGCCTTGGGCGACTTTGTTGGAAACCCTTCCTGCGATACTATTGACGTACAATTGCAGACGCCACAAGAGGAATATTCATTCCAGCTACAAAGGGATCACAGCGATAGGTTCGAGGCTATGAAGGCCTTTATGCTACAGATAATAGACGCTAGTCACCGTGGAAGAGGCTTCAACCACACGGTCATCAGCATCTATCTGAGGCTTGGTATTGAGCTGGCTTAAAGGCGTTTAGGAGAGTTCTGTCACCTACAATTGCAGTCCAACGAAGTTTGGAAGCAATACCGCGAAAGCACTTGTGAGGATCCTATTACTATAACCTTCAGGGGCAAGGACGTGCTATTGACCTACCTCGATGTTGCCAATGGCACAGTAGGGGGTCGTGTATGTTTTGAATAATTCGGCAGATAGTCAAGCTGGTTTTTCTGGAGCACTTAGCTTCGCCCGAGGTAACAAACCAACACCGAGAAAGTTGCAAACAGCACTGAAGGTAAGAACGATTGATTCCGGCCCATAGAAAAACCGTCCTCGAACCTTTCTATTGCCTCAGTGCTCAGACCTCCTTTGCAGAATTATGTTTGATGTCCGACAAGTCCTAACCCTAGAATAAACCCTACATTCAACCCTAACTATTTATAAACGACGCTACAAGATATAGTGCAATAGCTTCGAACAATCAACAAGTGCTATAATAGATAATATAAACTATCTATAAAGAGTAGCGTCAATATTAAAATATAATTTTGCTAAAAAATCTAAGAGTAATATTTAATATTTAAGATAAAAATTGATTACAATAATAAATAAGTCTTATTTGAGCAAAAATATACAACAATATTTGTAAATATATTTAAGAATAGTTTTATAACTTGTATAAAATAAAGTATTATAATTAGAATAATTGTATTTGCAAATACTATATATATGCTTGTTATATATATTGTGTTAATAATTGTTTACATTTTGTCGATATTTGTTAATCAAAAATAATTAGAAATTGCAAGATTGTTCTACTATAAAATATTACAAATTGCAAGATTGCTCTATTATAGAATACTTAAATATAAGTTAAAGTTGCGTAAATATAATTTTAATTTTAGAAACAATTTTAAACGAAGCAATAATTCTATTTAATTTGTTAACAAGCTTTTTTTTTAATATTTAATTTTTTAAGAGATTATAATATGTGTGCGCTATCTAATTAGTTTTAATATAAAGAAACTATAAGTAAAAGTTAAATTAAAATATTTAGCAATTAATTTTTTTTATTTAGCAATTGTTTAATATAAGAAATTGTTAGATAATAAATAATTAGAGATTATAATACTTTAGTTTGTCGAATTAAGAATAACAATAAAGATTGTAACAAGACTTTATTGTTAATATAATTCTAAAATATTATCTCGAAATTTAGAACTTAATTGTAAAAAAAAAAATTCGATATATTATTTTATTTTATAAGTATTAATGCTAACAATTAATTATTAATATATTAACAATAAATACAAATCGAAAGCTTTATAAATGTATTACTATTGTGCGTTATCTAGTGATTAATAAAAAATCTAAATTTAAACTTAATTTATACTATTTTTAGTATTCTTAACATTCTTGGCGATATTTTTGACATTCTTGGAGATTCGATTCGTTTCTAATATTGAAATCGAGAATTAAGTCGAGTCGAATCGAGTCGATTTCAAAATAATAGAAATCGAATTGAATTTTGAATCGATTTCTAATATTGAAATTGTTAAGTCGAATCAATTTCTAAAGTTGAAATCGAAACTCGATCTAACAATTAGTCTAACGTTAACAAAGAACTTCTCGAACTTGTATTATACTTATACTTGCAAAATTGCTAAATATATTAAACTAAAGTTTAACAATATTAGATACAAAATTATTTTAAAAAAATTAAACATTTGCTAACTTAAATAATTAATCTTTTAATATTTAAAAATTAGTAATAAAATCTCTTTCTAATAGCAAAAATAAAATCGATTGTTTATTTTAGAAGATTAGCTCGAAATCTTTATATATATATATATTAAATATCTTCTTCTTAAACAATCGATTATCGATATATATTAAATTGTAATTAACAAGATTTGTAACAATAGAATCTAATTAATATAATTAATAAAAAACAATATTATTGTAAAAATATATTTAATTAACTCTAAAATAAAAAATATTTTAAGAGATAAATCAAGACAAAAACTAATAAACTTATAATTAAGAAATTTGCAATATATTAATATTATTAGCAAAAACAAAATAACAAGTTTAACTATAAATAGTTGCAAACAATATTTTACTTCTTAAGTTAACAAATTATTTGTATAAATTTAAAATATTATATATTATATATTTGTTTTCGATTCAATTGCAATTCTTGTTTAATATTATATTCTTGTTTAATATTATATTCTTATTACATTAAATTTGTTAAGAAGAATAATAATACAAGCTTTTATTATATTAATATATATATACTTAAATATTTAAAAAACAAATACAAAAATGCAATTATTTAAGACTTAATTTTGTTAAACAGCAAGAGTAAACAAATTTATATAAAGATAATATCGAATTTTTATTAAATAATTGAGAAGTAGTAAAAGAATATTGTTACGCGTAAGAACAAGCTTAAAAATACAAATATTGCGTTTATTTATAATTTAGAGAAACTATAGAAGTTAAAAGATGCGCAAAAATACAACAACTTTGTAAAGATATCTTTAAAAAAAAAGTATACGCATTATTAAATCTAAGATTTTGCATAAATCGATATCGAGTAATACTTGTATTTCTCGACAAACTATTCTTTTGTAATATATTAATATACAAAAAAACAAAAAGACTCTAAACAATATTGAGTCTAATTAATAAAGTAATTTTGTTATTACGCACGCAATTTAAATTGTATTTAAACTTATATTGTTAGATTAATTGTATCAATATATTGTTTTACTATAGAGGTTTCTTATATTAATCTAATTGCATATTAACTTTGTTGTAAGTTAAATACTTGTTTGTTAAATATCTTAAAATAATTCTATTGCGCAGACGCAATATCGACAATTCGGAGTAACTCTCTAGAAATTCTATTAGTGACTCGAGACTTTTGAAGTTGTTATGTCAATATCTTAGTCTTGAAGTTACATTAGCAAGTTTAGTTAATCTCTAATAGATCTCGAACATTATCAAAAATTTAAGAAATATATCAAGAGTTATTCGAACATTACTTATGTTGTTAAGTTGCGTAATGCGTCTATCTATTTGTGCATTGTTAAGATCTATAGATGCACAATCAATTACGCGCAATTAATTGCGCAACTATAGAAGATACTTCTGCTTGCACATTATTCTCGCGTAGAAATCTTACAAATTGTTCGATTTTGTTATACAAATTACTATAATATAAGCAAGTAACAAATAAAGATTTAATCGAAGTACTGCGAGAGTTCGTGCGTATCTCGAATATCAAAATTATACTTTTTGTTAAGTCTTTTTTGACTTTTTAAATGCATGTTTCCTAGAAGACTTCGAGTTGTCCTCGGACTTGCCTCGGGTTATCTAAATTATCTTAGCATCTTAAATTTAGGACATTGGTTTCTCGAATTGTCAATAAAGCAAATCGACTCTTAAAAAAAGATTAAATAAGAATAACGCAAATAATAGTATTGTATTAAATAAAGTCTTTGCAGAAGTTTAAGATTGTTTTCGAGAAAATAAAAAACGCAGAAATTGTCTACTATAACGACAATAGATATTTTGTAAGTTAGAAAAAAAATAGCAAAACGCAAAATTATTTAATAAAAATATATTAGCAATAGCAATAAAGTTTAGCGCGTGCAACTAATTAAGCAATAACAAAACTTATTAATTTAATAATAACAAATATATATTTATTTTTTATACTTTAATTATATAACTTGAATATCTTTAATATATTCGAAATTAAAATTTAATACAAAAGTAATATTAATTCTACTTAATTTTATAGAAGCTATATAATTACTAATTGCATCTTATATATATCGAAAGAGAGAAATTTAAGATCTATTATTAGTACTTATTGTTAATAATTATCTATCTTAACTAAGATAAAAATGCAGTGTCGACAAAACAAAATTGCACAAATGCAATTTTGCTTATTTTAGTTACTTCTTCTTGCTCTCTATACTAAATAAATTGTTGTCAAAATTAATCTTTTTTTTGTTATACTTTGTGTTTAGATCAAATTCTCTCTTGTTGTCTTTATCAATATTGTCTTTCAATTCAAGTTTCTTTTTATTTAGTTCTCTCTTGCTATAGTTATCAGTTCTCTTTTTATTTGTCTTGCTCTTAATTAATCGAATAGCAATTTTCTTTTGCTTCTTCTTTATCTTAATTAAAGCTTTAATTAACTTTAGATTGTTTAATTTGCAAATAGAAATATCGCGAGATCGAATCTTAAAAATAAAAGAGAAGCTCTTCTTAGCAAAATTAACAAAACAAATAGTCTAATTATTTGTTTTTAACTTTTTTTCTCTAAATTTAAAAATAATAAGCAAGTTCTTTTGCTTAAATATATTTTTGTTTAATTTTATAATTTCTTTTGTAAAATTGTAAGAATAATCGATCGATATCTAAACAACAATTTTAATTAATTTTCTTTAGAACAACTTATTATTGTTAGTTATATAATTTTTATACAAGAAACAAATAAAGTATAAACTCTTGTTATATTTTTTCTTTTTTATTAGACAATAAATATCTTTAGTTTAGTTGTAATAATATTTTGCTTAATTCGAATAAATAATATAATTTTTGCAATTCTTTTTGTTTATATAGTAAAAGTCTTTCGAGATATAGTCGAGCAAAATACGCGTTGTTTTCGAAAAGTTATTGCTATTAAAATCGACAAATTATATATTTTTTTAAATATTAATACTCAATTATTTAAGCGCAACGCTTACAAAATAATTATCAAAACAAACTTTAATCTAAAATATATTAATTCTCTTTTAATTTTCGAGAGTATTAATTTTTTATTTTATAACAAGCTAATAGTTCTTAAATACTTCAAACTTGCATTTCGATATTTTTTCTAACTTTTTATACAAATTTGATTTCTTAATATTAAATATACAATAAATTTTGCTATATTATTTCTTCTCTAATTTATAACATTTACAATTATTGTTAATAGTAATATTGCGCTTGTTTTTTTTAATCTTCTTCAAAAAGATATTTAGTTTTTTATTACTTTTAATGCGTTTTTTTCTCTTTGCGTTATTTTATTCTTTTGACAATTAACTTTGCGCAATTACTTCTTCTTTCTATAATAAATTAGCACATAAACTTGCGTTTTCTTGACTTAATTTACACAAGTCTTATCTTTATATTAATATTATTGTTTTTTATTAAAATCTTATTATTTATAATCTCTTCTTTTTTATTTATTTTGTTGTCAATATTTATATATTTAGTCTCTTTCTCAATTATATTGTTCTAATCAATATATAAGTCTTTGCTTAACAAGTTTATATTAATAGTATCTAATCTTTTGATTAACAATATTGTCGAAAATAATAGAGATGTTGTTATATATAATAATATTGTCTATTATTTTTGCGCTAGAGACAACAAAATTAAAGAACAAGAGCAAAAAACAAAAGCAAAAGCAAAAGAAGCAATTAAGTAAATAAAGGGAAAAATTGTGTTCGATTATTGTTCGTAAAAAATTAATTTATAGTTAAGTTTCGAGTTTTCGAAAATTATATTAATAGAATTTAAGTATTGCTTTGTTTGCTTAATAGATAAATTAATATTAATATATCTATAAATTTTGCTCTATACTTTTGTTACAATATATAAGAGTAGAAAGATAAACAATTTTGTAAATTTAATTGTAATCTAAATTTATAGCAAATAAAGTTAAAAAAACAATAATTTTAGTAAATCGAGTTTTATTCGATATCTATATTGCGTAAAATCGAAGAGTTGTTTATAAATATCTAGTTAAATCTAATTTTCTAATAATTTTAATTTAATTTTAAATAAATTTTTTTTCAGTATTAGATAAAGATAGCACTTAATATATTAGAATATTTGAATTTGCTCTCTTTCTTAATTGTGCAAAAATAATATCTATCTATTTAGTCTTATATACTATAGCTTGTTATTGTATAAATACGTTAAATTACAATACAATTAGACTTAATATATTATATAATTGTTTTCTTAGTGCGCATTATCGAACGTTAAAAAAAAGAAAGAAGTTTCTTAAATTAATTGTTCTAATAGTTATTAGCAATAGTATTGCAATTAAACTTAATATACTTGACAAAACTATTATTAAGTAATTTGTTATTATAAATTAATTATTTTTTCTTAAAAATAATTCTTGCAAGTTAATCTTATTTTTTTTTGCAATATTTTTCGATTATCTTAATTGTTTTTATATTATATTGAATGCAAATTAAACATATTGCAATTTATATAAATTATCTTAACTTTAGTCTTCGATTAATTTTGCTAAGGTTAGCAATACAATTAGTAATCTAATAAGTACTTAAATTCTATACAATTTAGCTTTATTACTAATATAAATCTCTAAAATTAATAAAATATATATTTTTTTAACTCGTTAATTCTACAACACAATTAAACTCTTGCAAAGATAATTTTGTATTATTTGCATTTCGACAAGTAGATCGAGCTAAACGTGTCAAGATATTTTCCAAATTCTTTAGATTTTGCAAATCTATAAACACAAATTTAAACAATTATCGAAACTATATAATCGAGTACACTAGACACTAGAACTATTTATTAGAAACAAATAAAAAATTATATTGTTTTTTGCAAACTTATATTATAATTTAGATATAATATTGAGTTCAACAATTGTTATTGTTATTTTAACAAGTATTATTTTGTTTATCAATCTAATTATTTAACAAGTTCGATTGATTGTTCAACTAATTGTTCGACTAATATTGTATTATTTATTTAGACATTTAATTTTTGCATATTCTATATTCGAAGTCTTGAACAATAGTATTGCTTTACTTGTTTTAATTAACGTCGCAAAGCGCAATCGAAGCAACAATGTACAATCTATTGCATTTAAATTTATATACATTGTTTTATCTTATTGTCTATTAAATGCTTTTAAACTTATTTGTTAATTTAGCAATTACATTACTTTGATTCGCACTTTCTTTAATTATTAATTTATTTTATCTCGCGATCTTTGTTACTATATCTTTAACAATTCTCTAAGTCTTTTATTTCTATTTCGTAGTTCTTGTTGCTACAATTTTAGTTGTTTTAATAATATTTTATTTTCGCTTTGCAATCTTTATTGCTATATCTTTTGTTATTTTGTTAACTTGTTTGATGTTAAGATTCTTTCAATTGTTGTTATATAGCAAATTGTACATTTCTTAATTACAAAAATTATTAATATAGAAACTCTTGTTTGTTTTGTTTGTCAAAACAATATAAGCATTGCGTTTAATAATTGACAACGTTTAGAATTAACGCAAATCTAGATTTTATTAATTTAATTAATATTCTTAACTAAAACAATTTGCTTCAATTATTCTATAAATACTATAAGAAAAGTTATTATTGCGCTATTGCAAAGCATCTATTAGAGTTTCTTAATACTATATTGCTTTCTCTTTACAATTATATTGCTTATTATTAGAATCTTAAATTGTTATTACAATTAGTAATTGTCTTATTAATATTCTTTCAATGCAACTTGAGATTTTTTGTCTTGTTCTTCTATTATATATTTGTTTCTTTGCGCTAAATATATAGTTTTAAGTCTATATTTAATCTTGTCGAATCAAGTTGTTCTTGTTGTTCTAAATGTAAAAGTAACAACCTATTTCGCAAGTTTATTTATCGATATTTGTTGTTTTAACAATATGTTTTTAACAAATAGTAGAGAAATAAATGCAAACAAAACAACTATTTACTTACAAAAAATTATTCTTCTTGCGATAGAAAAAGATGTTCTCGCTTTTAAGAGTTTTTTTTTCTTCTGTATTTAATCTTTTATAACTTGTTAATAACAAATAAACAAATCGAGAGCTTTAATAAAATTAAGAATTTGAAGATATTTAATAATATTTGCAACGCGCCTTTAATGTCTAGAACTTATATTAATTATTTTAAGTTTATTCTTTATATTTAAATTAATTGCTTAGTAAGACAATTTTAACTCTTATAATTGTAAAGCTCATATAATTTTAATTTTTTTATTTGTGTCAATTTAATTAATTGTAATATTATTTTAATCGAACGTTATATTAATTTAATTAAATGTTCTCGAATTATTATATAATAATAGATTGTTTATTGTTTGCATCTTAATCTTTCAAATATTATAATACAAAATTTATTTTTAATAGTTTAAATACTTATTAGTTCGATTATATTGCAACTTAATTTCTTTGTATATTGTCTCTCTTGTTAAATTGTTGTATTTAATTAAAGCTTTATATTTCTTTATATGCGAAACTCAATAATTTAATATATAATACTTAAGAAAGTTAAAATGATCTATTAAATCTCTTTTTTTTTAAACTTGCAAAAAATCTTCTTTAACTTATTAATACAATACAAGACATAATTTATATAACGCAATATTTTATTATTGTAAGTTTAATAATATATTAATATAACAAAGTCTAGAAACGTTCGAATACATAATATTGTATACAATAAAATTAAAATAAGCAAAAAAACTATTACAAAAATTAATTAACGTAAAATCGACTTCTACTTATTGTCTATTTATTGCTTAACTTTATTAAAATAATTAAAGTATTTAACTTTTACGTATGTTGTTACAAGTTAAAAGCGTTGCTCAAGCTAATTTATTATACTTTTTTTCGAAAAATAGAGTTATTTTAATTTCTCTTAAATTGTAAAATATAATAATCGATAAGTTTGCAAACTTATTTAAGCAAATAATTTACAATATTGTTGTTATAAAGTTGATACAAAATATTTATTATTATTGTATTATAAATATTTACAAATTAATGCTTTTAAATAAAGTTCTTTATCGAATACATTTAGTCTAAATACTTATTCAAAACTTTATTTTTAATCTAGTAAAAAAATTGCGTTTAAGTACTTTCGTAAATGCGACTAAATCAATTAATACGTATATTTTTGCGTTAGATAGATAAGATTGTGTATATATTGCAATGTTAATTGCTTTTAACATTAATAATTAAAATCTATTTCTTATAATCGATATTTATGTCGATCAATATAGAATAGTTACGTCGAATATATTTGTTAATATAAAGAATAAATATCTTTTTAATAACAAAAGTCTTAATGCCTATAAACAATCAATTAAAATAAATACTTTATAAAAAATTTCTTGCTTTTACGCTTAAGAATTATTTTTATCGCTTAATAATATAGATTAATCTTGATATCTATATTCTTTGATTTAACAATTAAAAGAAAACTTAATTAAACAAAGTTTAAGCAAGTCTAATTTCTTCTTATCTTGTTATTAAGATTTTCGATTGTTATATATATCGAATATATTTACTTGTTGTTGTGCATTCTAGTTAACACAATTTTGTCAATAAACAATATAATAAACAATATAATTGCTTTATTCGAAAGACTTAATTAAGTTCTTTATTACTAGTTTCTTGTATAAAACTTATTATATATTTGAATCTTTTTTACTATTTTTTACTAATAAACTAACTAATATATTAGATTGTTTGCGAACGTCAAATAATTAATAAGAAATTCGATTGTCTCTATTATCTTTGAATGCTAAACTATATAAAATCGATTTTGCAACACGCGAATTGTTTTATTTAATTCGAATTAAGTATATATCTAGACGTTATTGCAATCTTTATAGAAAATATAATACAAATTGTTTTGTTATTCGTTTAAGCTTTTAAAGCTTAAGAGATTGTACAATAGTTTAAAATCAATATTGCTAAAAAAATTATTTATATTGTTAATTATATATTTAGATTATAGCAATCAATAAATTATAATATAATTAGTCTAATTATTAAATAATTAATATTTTTTTTTGTTTATTAAGTTAAAAGAAGATTACAACAATCTAAATATATTAACAATCGAATATTTTATTAAATACTCGATTATCTTTTTATAGATATCGACTTATATAGTTATTTTTATTGTTGTAAACTTTGTCTTTAGTTGCTTTTTCGAGCTTTCAACTTTAATCTTTTTTTTGTTTATTCGAGTATTATTCTTTTTTAATTCTTTGAAATTGTTATTGTTATTATCTTTTTTAATAGCAAATTTAAGATCTTTTTGCAATTAACAAAAGTTGCGCTTTAATAATAAAATTGTTGTGCTAGAAAGTTGCGTTAAAGATACAATACTATTTGTCTTTAATCTAATCTAAAGAGTTAAAAGCATTCGAATTGTAAACTTTGAATAATTGTTCTTTATATTTCTTAAGAATATATAGAATTAATTAACTAATTTTGTTATTTTAAGTTAATCTATTATTGTCTATTTTATTTTTACAAAAGATTATAAGTTTGTGTTGTTGTTATTTAAGTTAATTTAACTTAATGCTTCTTCTAAAAGTTTTCAACAAAATTGCTTGCTTAATAGTATAAAGCATATTCTTAAATATTGTTGTATACAAGCAAAAGATATAATTTTTTGCAAACAAAACAAACACTTGTAATTATATATATTTTCTCTAGTTATCTTTGTATTTGTTTGCAAAAAAATTCTCAATAATTGTAAAAAGAATTGCTAAGATATTCAAGTTTAATAACAAAATATATTGCTTTCATTATATTAAAAGACAATAAACTATTAAAGATAAAGTTTTCTTTAAATCTAAAATAAATCGAAGTTAAATAAAATTAATTTAATTAACAATGTTATTTTAATTGCAAAGACTATATATTTAACTTTGCTCTTGTCGACTCTTTGCTTACAAAACAATTAGCAAGTTAATGAAACAAATATATTAAATCTAAAAAGTATAAATTATTTAAAAGAGATTGTTTCTTTGTTAAACAAATATTAAGTTACAATTATTCTAATAGTATTACAATTCTTGCAAATTAATTATTTTGAAATACTCTTTACTTACATTTTTTTGCTTATAATTTTTATATATTTACTCATATATTATATATATAATTTATAAACTTACTTTAACTTTCTTTATACATTCGATATATTGTATAGTATCTCTTTATATATATAAATATATTATAAGTTAGAATCTTGTTTTTTGTTACAATTGTGCGTTTATGCAAGATTTCAATTTTGATAATAAAGAATAAAACAATATTTAACAATAAGATTCTAGCTTCTATTGCTTTTTTTATTGTAATTTATTTTTTAAGTTTGTATTTAATAATATACTTAATATATTCGATATCGATTGTAACTTTAGCAAAAAAAAGACAAAAAATCAAAAAAAAAAGAGAAGAACATAAATTAGAGAGATATAATAAAAAAAACGTTTAAAATATTGTAACTTCGATAACATCTTTAAGAGAAAAAATAAATTGTAAGACAATATCAAAACATAATTAAATTAAGTCAAAATATTATACTTTTATTTTTGTGAATTATTATTTTGTTACAATTGCGCGTTTACGCGAGATTATAATTGTGTTAATAGAGAACAAAAAGATAGTTAACAATAATATTCTAGATTTCTATTGCTTTGTTTATCTTAACTTATTTCTTAAAAATAAATTTAACAATATACTTAGTATATTCGATATTAATTGTAGCTTTAACAAGAAGAAAGCAAGAAATCTAAAAGAAAAAATAAGTTAAGTTAAAAAGATATAATAGAAAAAAAAATCAACAAATTGTACTTAAAATATTGTTAAATTATATTAGAATATTATATTTTTTTTCTTTCGAATCTTGTTTAAATTTTGCTATAATTGCGCGTCTATATAAGACTTTAATCTTAATAATAGATAAAAACGTTTAAGAGATTATAAATTAGTAAAGGCTTTAAAGAATTCGATTATTCTAGCTTATATTTACTTATTAATAGAAAGAAATTGTCGAACTATGTTAGATTAAGTCGAATTATATCAAATTTTCTTTTTTCTCTTATCATATTCTCTTTCTCTTAAATTAATAGATCTATTAAAGTTTTGTTTATAAAACTATTTAATAACAATTAACTTGTTGTTCTTCTCTTTCTATTTTACTTCTTAATATAGTTAAATTACAAATATGCATTTTGCGTTAAAGACTTATTAAGTAAAAGCAATAACAATAAAGATAATAATAACAAGATTGCTATATTCTCGCTTAAGTACAGCTAATATTGTATTTAATTAATTGTTGTAAAGCGTTTCAAGTTATTTTCGCTTAACATTAATTGTTTTATTAGCAATTAATAGAGTTTCTTCTTGTTTTGTTCTTCGAAATCTAATATAGCAATTAAGACACTAATAAAGTTAAGCTTTAAATAATAGAATATTAAATTAATTTTAGTTATTAGTTTGCTTAACAAATTGTTTATTGAAAGTAACTACTATAGCAAGATTAATTGTATCAAATATTATATATGTTATTCGAACATATTATTTTCTCGTTTTATAAAAGAATAAATACAATATTGTTGTTGCAAGATAAGATAAAATTAATATTATTAAAGCAAGCAAGATTCTAGACTTTAGAATTGTTTATCAAAATAATAAAGAAGTTTAAAAAACAAAAAATCTAATATTGCATCTATATAACTATTAGCTTACAAATATAGCAATAATATATAAACTCAAAATTAAACTAGACAAACTTATTAAAAAAATAATAATTAATTGAATAAAATTGAGCAAAATTATAATAACTATCGCAATTATAATAATTAATCGATTTAATACTAGAAATAACTTTAAGACTACTTTTATTGTTGCAATATCAACGCTTATAAATTAATAAATAAACAAGTTTGCAAAGCATCTTAAATTTAATATTTTTTTAACATTATTAAGTATTATGCTCTCTTAAAGATAATTAAATTTGAAGCGTTATATATAATATAAATAGCAAATATTGTGCTAACTATATACAACAAAGTTATTAAATTCTATTTCAAATTTTTATCGCTTAAGAACTTGAAAACGTTTAAGAAAAAATTAAGTTAATAAAATAAAATTTAAGATACAACTAGCGTGATCGTCGGGTCGAGTTTCAACTCGATTGAATTGACTCGCCCAATCTTGATCCTAGAATTGGGCAAAGGGCTAGCCCAATCGGGTGAATCAAACGCATAAGACGTGTCGAGCGCTTAACTCAACTCGCCCGATCACGTGACGTCACGTGACGCGCTAATCATATGCGATTAGCGTGGACCCTGCGCTAGCTCAATCGGGTTAGCGCATAGATAAGATAAGATAAGATAAGCGAATACTAACGCGACGAAGTTAGCTTGGATTCTTGGCATTGACTCGACGAAACCCAATCCTAAAATCGAGTTCGCGCCTTAACTCTGGCCCAACCCTACGAGGTCCAAGAGAATAGATTGAGTTAAGAAAAAAGTGTTCAACCCAATTCAACGATTACACTAGATACAACTTGTAAAACTTTGTATTATATTTACTTTTATAGAGTTGTTTTTAATAAAATTTATATTATTAAGAATTATATAACACAAATATTTGTTGCTTGTTATACTAATAGGAATCTTAACGCTTACAAATAATTTTAAGCAAACTAGCACAATCTTTGCTAGTTTATCGCTCAATAATCAAACATATTATATAAAATAAAATAGTAAATTTGATTTTCGATCTAATATATAACAAAGAGAATAACAAAAAAATATTAACAATAAATATAAAGCGAAACAAATTGCACTAAGTATTAGTTGTAAAATCGAAAATACTAAACAATTTATCTTTGCTATTGTTGTTAAATTAATTAATTTCGTTAGACTAACAAAAGTTGTTAATTTAACAAGAATTGTTGAATTGACAAAATAATAAAGAGAAAAAAGACAAGTTTCGCTTTTTTAATTGTAAAGTCGTAGCAATTATATTAAATATACAACGAAAAAATATATTTTAAAAATATGTTTATATTTAAATTGATTAATAAAAATACAAAGACTCTTTTATTAAAGCAAAAAATATATACAAGACTTTCGATATTATTTTATTGTAAATCTAAAGAAAAGATTATTTATTATGCATTTTATTATCAAGATTTTGTCTTCGAACAAGCTAATAATACTTTTTTAAAACTTTTTGTTAAAACCTTTTTAACAAGACGATATATCTTTTTTCGAAACAACGTTGTTAAATAAGTCTCTTTGTATATGCACTTAAATTGCATTAAAAATAAATCTATAAAGAGAATCGAAATACAAATTATATTAATTATATATAAATTTTGTTGCATATCGAAATATTTAAGATTAACAATAAGATAAAGCTTGTTTTAATTGTTTTTTTTATTATATAATTAGACTCGAAATTTTATTGTATTTACGCAAAGTTTTTATACAATTAACATATTAATTGCAACAATAATATCGAGCTTATATATTAAAGTTTTATATATTTTATCTTTCTTAAAATTTATATTAATTTCTTATATTTAATATATTTTTAATGCAATTAAAACAAAGCACACGCGTAAAGAAAAGATATTACTCTTACTTAAAACGATTTTTAATTTCAATAATACTTAATTAAAATATCGATTATTTTAATTGTTAATACAAAAGACAAGAGATTAAAGCAAATTAAGTCGGGTTACTAAAAGATATAGCTTAATCAATTAAAGAGATTAATTTAGATATAATTATTAATTTAGCGATATTTATTAAGATAGATGTTTTCTTTTGTTTGTCTTAAGAGAAGCAAAAGTTAAAGCTTTATTATTAGAAAGTTTAAATCTTAATTAACAACTAAATTCGATTTCGTCTCTTAATAGATAACAATAAAAATTGCGCACATAATAGATTGCAAATATGTTTGCAAATTTAATAATTAAATATAATTATTAGTTATCTAATAATATGTATGCTAGATCTTTAAGAGTTTTAAATCTTCGAACATTTCGATTAAGAGTTAAATTGATAGTTGCGTTAGCTAATTGTTAATATACAATAAAAAAGACTTAATTAATTTGCGAATATAAAAAAGAATAAGAAAGAAAATTAGACACTTGCGTTATTTGCTTAATCGATTTAAATTAAATTAATATTTAATACTTAACAAATTATTAATGAATAATAAGAGCACAATCTCAAGTAAAGTCTTTGTGCATATAACAAACTTTGCAAAATACTACAATTTTAGCAATAATTATTAAATTGCGAAGTTACTCTCTTTATTTACAAGTTAAATACAAGAGATTCGAAATCTTTGTCGACTTCTATTTATCTTTGCGCGCTAATAATTCTTTTTATATCTTTTATCTTTGCAATTCTTCTTTAGTACTTGTTTTTTCTTAATAGACAACTTCTTTTTTTTATTCTTAAGTTGCTTATGCGTCTTCTTTGTTAATATTATCTCTTTATTATTTGACTCGATTGTAGTTTTGCGTCTCTTTATCTTCTTTGCGCTCTTAAACTTCTTTTTGCTCTTATTAGATCTAAGATATGTAAATTTTTTTATCAATAATTACTATTATTTTTTGCTAATAGATTGTCGAACGCAATTTAACTTCAAAAGCTATTAATATGTCTCTATTGTTATTAAAAATAATTATTAAAAATTTGTTTTATTACATATTTAAAAGAAAACTTTTATTTTTAATTAAGTTGTATCTTATTATTAGCGTTAACAACAATTATTAATAATATTTGACGAAAAAAATCTATATATAAAAAGAGCTAGAACTTGCTTCAATTATAATAATCGTTAACAAAAGTTTAAAATTAATAAAGCAAAAAATACTTCTTTGTTATAATAATCAACGCAATTAACGTATTATTAAAATATATTGTCGAACAATTATCTTTTCTTGCATAATAAATATATTGTATATATTAATATTCGAAAAAATACAATTATTTGCAACAAATATAAGCAAAATTTGCTTTTTGTCGATATATTTTTGCAATTTTGCTTTAACAAAATCGAAGCTATTTTGTTGTAAACAAAATTAACAAACTTTAATTTCTAAATTTAGTATAATTAGAAAATATAGACAATCTTGAAAATTATAATTATAATATATAGATTTATTTAAATATCTTAGTTTCTTTGCAATTTTTATTCAAATTTTTTTTTTATTTAATTAGTATTCTTGTTAAATTAAGTTAGCTTATCTATAATATTTTAACAAAATTAGAAAAAATTAATTTAACACAATATTTTTATTAAAGTAATCGAAATCTCAAATCTCAAATATTTATATATTTAATTATTGCGTTTTTATTTTAGTTGCAAAGAATTATTTACTTTAACTTTGCAATACTTTGCGTTTTGCTTAAACTTATACATATTAAAATTTCTTAAATTGCTTTTATTATTTGAGTCTCTAATTATTATATAAAATCTTATATCTATTCAACGTTCTCTTAGATATTTATTTTATCAATTTATTATAAAAGTAATTCGCGACTTTTGTTGCAATTGTTAACTTTGTCTCAAATTTAATATTTTTGGTTAATTAATAATTGTTATATTACTTTCGCGAAGAACTTCAATTTTACAAATTTGCAATTATTAATAATTCGAATATTATATATCAAACTTCTACAATATAATTAAAGAAAAAATAATTTCTTAAACGTTTTTCTATTTAGAAGAGTATTAACGAAGCTTATTATTATAACTTAATAGTTTCGAGCAACTTAATTAAAACATTTTCTTTTCTTTAATTTGTTATTGCATTAATTTTTAAACAATACAAAGATAATAATATAAAGTTGCAAATATTAAAACAAGCAACAAGTAAAAAAGAAGAAGTTGTTAGCAATTACTAAAAGTTGAAGTCAATCTTAAAGCTTTATAATAGCTTAGTTACTCTTTTAAGAGAACAATATTGCAAAAATAATTCTTAAGATTAATTTAATAATAAATAATATTAATATAATTTGCTTCTTTGCAATAAACATATTTTAGCTCAAATCAAAAGAAACTTATATCGATAGCTTAAAGTTAATCTATTATAGTTATAATTTATTTCGAATATTTGTCAAACAAAATATATTAGTCTTTCGAGTCTTAAGGTAATAAAATAAACAAACTTTTATAAGAAACAAAGAATAATAATATACGCAACTCAAATTGTTATAAACTTAAACAAAAATTAATAATTAAAAAGATAAAAAGATAAAAAAAGTAAAAATTAATATTGTTTAACATCTTCTTATAATAATAGACGCGCTAACAACTATTAAAATTATAGAGTAAATCGAATTGCTAACGCAAAAAGTTCTACTTTCGATAAATATTTTAAGTAATAAAAAGAGCAATTCGAATAACAACAATTACAAGTTTACTCTTACGTTATTGTTCTCTTTTACTTTGTCTTTCAAATTTACTTTTATATTATTGCTCTTTTTTACTTTATCTTTCAAATCTACTTTTATAATATTATTTTTTCTTATTTTAATTCTTAAGTTTATACTTACTTTATTGCGCTTTTTTACTTTTTTTCTCAAACTTATATTTATATTGTCTCGATTCTCTTTGTTATTAATAATATTAAATTTACTTTAAAGTATTGCAAACAAAGTTAAAAGCAAAATTAATAATTTGTTACAAGATATACTACGCGAAGTTGCAAACAAGATACACAACAATATATCTAAAAATAATAACAATATTGTAACAAGTTTGTAACTTGACATTACTATTATTACAAAAAAATATACAAACATATTTAAATTAACATTAACGTAAGTACGAAGAGCTTAAAAGACAAGCTCTATATCTTGCAATTAAGATATTGATTTATATTATTATTAAGATTTAATTATTTATATCTATTGTTATGCTTGATTATATTAATAAGAAGAGATAACAAAATAATTGAAATATACTAAAATATCTTTATATTAAGTTAAAGAACGTCGAAGCTTATTAACAAATTTTATTAAAAAGTTTGTTTATAAAAATTGAATATTTTAACAATATATTGTAAATTAAAAGTAAATAAGCAAAAAATAATTTAAATAAATTTTTTTTTTTACTAATATAAGTTCAAGAATATATATTATTTCTTCGTAAATTAATTAATGATAAAGTATATTAAACTAACGTAAACAAATCGAAATAATAATAAGTCGAATATTTCTCGAATAATAGACAAATATCGCTCTCGATTAATAAAACGTTAAGATAAATAATTTTGTAAGTTATTTGCATTTGTTTGCAAAGAAGCAAGCATATAATTTAGCAATCTATTGTTCTCGCAAAATAAGATAGATGTTACTTGTCTCTATATAGAGAAAGACTTAATAAAAATATATAAAAATTAGTATAAAATCTTGCTTATTAATGTTACTTAATAAGTATAAAGATATTAACAAATAAAAATTAAGAAATAAAGCAATTTAATATTCAAAGATGTATTCGATCTTAATAAATAACTTTATTATAAAAACATTCAAAGAAGCAAACTATTAAATTAAGCATTGTTATTTAATTTTACAATATTTAATAATGCTTTATCTCGCTTATAACTTAAGCGAAGCTCAATTATTAACAAAATTGTTTAAATAATAAGAGATTAATTGTTAATCAAATAAAGTTCAATAAAATAAATAAAAAGACTTCGAATTATAAGCAAATAATTTAGATATTGTTGAAAAAAAAAAACTTAATATTTTATCAATTTTTTAGATAAGAAATTTTAGAAATTTTTTAATTTATATTTTTTTAAAAAACTTATTTTTTATTTTGCGTTCTTCGAAGTTTTTAAATAGAGTATATTTACTTATTTGCTTTTAGTTTTTACAATAACAATTATAGCAAATTTCGACAAATAATATAATACTCTTTGCAAAAAATATATCGAAGCAACAATAAAGAAAATTTAAATACTTATCTAAAAAATATTTGCAATTATTGATTTATATTTGTTTTAAATATTTGATACAAATTGCTTTCGAAACAAAAGATTAAAAATAATATAATTGCTAAATAAGCTTGTTTTGCAAATAACAATACTAGCGTAATCGACAAGTTGAGTTTTAACTCGAACGAGTTAACTCGCCCAATTCTAATCCTAGGATCGAGCAAAAGTTCTAGCTCAATCGAGTAAATCGATGTTACGCTAGTACTTTCGTAAGAGATATTAGTAATAATTATGCTATTAAAGAGATTTGTAGACGTCTTTAGGCAATGCAAGCAATTGTTTAATAACAAGAGATTGCAGCTTAGTAGTTGTAACAATAAGTTAAAACTTAAGATAAATTAAACACGATTTATAAGAAAGTTGTATTTGAAAGCTATATATCTTTTCTTCATTTTAAGATTTAAGATATTTAAGATGTTTAAGATCTTAATTATCTTAATTATCTTAACTTAAATTTAAGATGTTCAAGAATCAAGCCTTCTTGATTATCTTGATCTTTTTAATAGATTTTTTCTTTCTAATTATCTTGTGAAGAGCGATGCGCGACGAATAGTACTTATTAATATGCGACTCGTAACATTATTTTCTCTCTTCAAGAGTTTTCGTCTCGAAATTATTTATTTTTCTTCATTATGTTAATCAAGTTAATCATTGAATAACGTCGCAATTTCGTTGCTAATTGTCGCTATAAATACGCTTTTCTTACAATGCGTCCTTGTTAAGTTTGTGTTGCGTTTAACGTATCTTGTTAAGTAAATAAAGAATATCTCAAGTGTAAAAAATGCTATCGAAAAAATCGAAAATGTGATTTGGCTTCTAACTATTAAGAAATGAATGAAGTCATTCAAAACGCTAAAAAGCTAAATGATGAAATAACGAAATTGCGCTTAAAAATTGCGCGAAAGACGAAACAAAGAAAACACTAGCTTCGTTGTTTAAAAAATATGAATGATGCGAAGTCAAAAAATATCTTAAAGATCAAAAAAAGTAAAAAAGAGATCAAACGTATTAAAGAGGCGTTCAAAGCTCTATTCGATACTATTATCGATTTTTCACTATTTGCTTTCTTGTTTTCTAATGTCTTGTCAACTCTTATAAGCGATTTCGTCGCTAATAAAAACGTCGTAGCTTGTTAAGACACTTCTTTAGATTCTTGAGTAACTCTCATGTGTTCTTGAAGATAAAATATCATTTTTATTTAATAAAGTATTTTTGATCTTCTTGTTGTAGAATTTTCTTAATCTTATATTGTTTCTCTTTTTGTAAATGAAAATAAAATGTGTCTTGTAAAGACGTAATTGAATTCGTTAATTTCAACAATAAGATATAAAATACTAGAAATACTTTGACGTTCTTAGATAAGTCGAGTTCGTAATTAATTGATCTTTTTGCTTTTTTAACGAAAAACAATTCGACTTTGACATGATTTAATTTCTTGTTTAACTTTCTTGTCTTTAGGTTTTTTGTAAAAAGATATATTTTATCTTTCTTCTTTAGTTAAGACGTCGTTTTTCGTTTCTTATTTTAGCATTTAATTAATTTCTTCTACATTTTAAAGATGTTGTCGTATATCTTTTTTAGTGTCTCTATTCTCTTAATAACTAATTGTGCTAACAAATGCTTTTGCTCTTTCTTAAAAAGATTAAATTCTTTATTATAGTTGACAAAGAATAAAGTTATTTTAGTAATATTCGAAACTTTTGCATTTAGCGTTAATTGAGTCATAGATAAAAGTGATACTCAATTGCTATAAGTATTGTTGACGTAATATCTTAGATATTGCTTTAAACTTTAATTTGTTCGTTCTATTTAATTATTTATAATTAAATAATAAACAATGAACATTCTAAGTCTTGTTCCTAACATTAATAAAAGCGTCTTTTAATAGTTAGACGTGAAGAGCTTGTCTTTGTTACTAATTAATTCTTTGAATATATTATAATATTGTATAAGTCGATTCAATACAATGTATTTTAGTTGTTCTACTATAAACTTCTCTTTGCATGCGATAATATGTGAATACTTAATAAGTTTGTTAATTATTATTAATATCGAATCATGTTTGTCTTCAATTGCTAAATTCGTTAACTTAAACAACTTAATAATAAAGTTTATCGTAACTTTATTTTATAACGATTCAAGTAATTCTTAATATTAAATCTTGTTATAAATCGCATGTGTATCATGTTTGTTTTGCTAACAACTAAGACATCGTTTAATGTATATCTTAATAATTTGTCTCATTTGAAGAAACTAATAATGTTAACGTAAAAATTAAAGAGTTTTGATCACTTTTAGATGTTTTTGTAATGATTTATCATAATGTTCTTTTATATATTTGTCGATTTTATTAATAAATATCTAGATTTTTTATTTCTTTTATTGAAAATTCTTTCTTATTGTTTCTAAGTATTTGTAAGATAGCATTTAGCTCATGTTTGTTTACTAATAATGATTCGTTTTTGTTGATCTTAAGTATATTATAATTAAACGATTTTTTCGTTTTTATATAATTATTTCTTCTATTAAGTGCGTCTACTTTGTCATTATCTTTGTCTAATGTATATTATATCTTGAACTTGTATTGTTCGAGTCGCTTTAATTATTGCACTTGCTTTTTGTTAAATTGTTTAATAGTAATAAAATGTAAAAAATTCTTGTGATCTATAAGAATCGTAAGTTTTAATAATTCTTCGATGTATACTTTTTATAATTTTAGAAAAACTACAATAGCGAATAGTTTCTTGTCGTAAATATTATAATTCTATTCAATTAACAAGAATTTTCTCAAGAGATATGTCATTAAATATTATATGTTTTCAAGCTTTTAATTAAAGCATGCATTGATAATTAAATCTAATGCGTTAATTTCAATTCTATTTAACAATTGTAAATCGTACATTTTTAATACTAGTTTTTTTAAGCATTTTAACTTAAAATTCTAGAATAATTTCTCTTTCGTTAATTTTTATCTTTATGGCGTCTTCTTTTTCGTAAGATTCGTTAATAATATTGCGCTAACAAAGTAATCTTTGATGAATTTTTTATTATAATTTATGAAATCTAGAAATAATTAAACTTTTTTAACGTTAATAAATGATTTTTATTCTTTAATTGTTCGTAGTTTTTTAAGATTTATGCGTACTTTATGTCGTTTAACGACAAATTCAAGAAAGTCAACTTCTTTTTAATGAAACTCGCATTTCTTTTATTTAGATATTTCAATATTTTGAAAATATGCTTCACATGTTCTTTTAAGATACTTAAGTAAATTATGATGTCGTTCAAGTATACTATAACAAATCGATTCAAATATTGTCGTAATATATTATTAATTATTTCTTAACACGTTGTCGAGACGTTCGTAAGTTCGAACAACATTATTATGTATTTGTATAATTTATATTGTATGCGAAAAACTATCTTTTACTTCTTCTTTATCTTTATTCTAATCTAATTGTACGTTTCTTATAAGTTTAATTTAATAAAGTACTTTGCTTCGAACAATTAATTTTAGAGTTCGCTAATGTTAAGTAATAAATATTGATTTTTTATCGTAATATTGTTTAGCTTTCAATAATCGACACATAGATGAAGAATTTCGTTCTTCTTAAATACAAAAAGAATTAAGTATTTTATCTATAATTAGAATTTCTTAATAAATTTTTTTTTTTCGTTTTTTGCTAGATATTCGCGAAGTGTTTTTAGCTTTTTTTTGAATAAAGTATATATAAGTTCAAACGTAAATTGTTTGCTTAATTTAAGTTTAATCTCGTAATTTTACAATTAATGTTTAAATAAAGTCTTAGTTGTTTTCTTTTTCTAAAATAGATGCTTTCAATTGTTGTATATTTGTAGTACGTACTTTAGCGATTTTCTCGCTATATTAAATGATTCAAAACTCTTAAAAGATTCGCAATTTTTTTCACTTATTTTAATTTTATAATCTAGCTAATTTTTATTAATGCTTGTTGAGTCGAACTTTATTGAATCGTTTTTTTGCGAAAATGCAAGCTCGCTACTTGCGATCGAATTTCGACTTAATTTTTTATCTATTATTGAACGCTATTGATGCGTAGATTGAATGTGAATTGCGTGATCACATTGTACGAATCTAAGTATTTGTGTATTCTAATTAACTTCTAAGTTGTGTTACTTTAATTAAGACATTTTTAAAACGATATTATAAGTAATTATTTCTACTATATTAAAAATTAGTTTCTCGTAATGTTTCGCTAAATAGCTATTAATAATGGTTTCGTTTCTTTGTTCACTTTTTTATTTCTTGCGAGTAATGAGTTTTCATTTATAATTACTAGATTGTAAGCGTTAGACTTTCTTCGAATAAAATATTTTTCCCTCTTTATAAGAGCTCTAGTTATAAAATTATCTATCGCATCAAAATTAATCATTGCTATGAGTTAACAATCGTTGATTTTAACTAATGTGATAAAATATCGTGCGTGCGCTATTAAGTTTAATTGCTATTGTTAAGCTAACATATTGCATTTCTCTAATATGCTCTTTACTAAAAAAATTGAACTTTTTTCTACTTTTGTGCTATAACTTCTACTTCAAACGCCTATTTACGCTAAGTTTCTTTTTGTTGCTAAATTGCTAACTTTGACTTTCTAGAAAATTAGTTAACTTCGTTCTTTTCTTCTAGATAAGTCTAGCATAAGTCATTATAGCAAGTTGTTTAACTAAGACTTGCGTATGCTATAAAATTCAATTGTTTTATAATAAGATCAAGTATGTTCTTTTCTATAGTGACATTGCTTCCTAGTTTCTTCTCGCATTTGTCTACGATCTTCAATAAGCTAACTAAAGTCTTAAGATAATTTGTGATGTCTTCTATGCATTTGTGAAAATTCTTTTAGTTATACTCTTCGTCTAAGTCAATAACTAGACTATAAGATTTAATAATTTTCTAAAGTGCTTAATTAACTTCTTGCGTAGATGCGAATGCCTTGTTTAATGATATTTTATCTAGAACTTTCTATAACTAATTTAAATTCTTTATTAAATAGTAGTTGTCGTTCGATCTAATTTTGAAGATGTTTGTCTTTATGTCAACTTGCTTTCTAATGTCGTTCTAATTATTAAGTATCTCTCTTAACATAACATTGATTTGTCGACAATTCATTAACTTTCATGATCGACAATCTCTTGCGAAGTGACTTAATTTGCCACATAAATAGCACGTTTTTTGAAATTTGTTATCTTGCTTTCTTCTAGAGTTCTTTTCTTTGCGTCGTTAGATAAAATTCAATTTCATAGATGTAGACTTACGATAGTTTAAATTATTGTACTTTTAATTAGAACGAAATTCTTTCTAATAATATTTAATCGTTGATTCAAAAAAGATTCTCGCTTTTTCGTAAAATTGATCGTATTGTTTTTTCATATTTTTTTAATACAATTTGTCGTCGAAATCGATAACTACTTCGATAAGATTAAACATGTCGCTAATGAATTTGTTATCGCGCATAATTTCGTTCTTAAAATCGTTTTTAAAATTTCGTCGAAACATTGTTATAAGTGCGACATCGTTTTATTCGATAAAATTGACATATTTTTGAAACTTTGCTACGTAATTTATTGCAAAGATTCGTTAAGTTAAATGCTAAATTATTCTTTTCGCAATTTGTTTCTCGTTAAATGTTTCAAAGATTCTTCGAAATTCTCTTTTAAAGTTGTCGAAATTCGTAAATATTGTACGAGAATTTTTGTTATAATTTTTCAAATATTTGCGTAAGTTTGACTTAAGTCAATGCTAAGCTCTTTCTCTAAAAAATGTGAATGCGAAAATCGTTTTTTTGTTCGCTAAAACAAGATAAAAGATGAAATAAATATTTATTTACATAAGCTAGTTCTTTAGATCGATTTGATCTTCATAATAGACGTTAGACTTGTTAATTCTTATCTTGTTGTTTTTATTAACAAAGGGTCGACGTAATATTGTTAAGCTAGTGTTCGAGATAAAGACGCGTTAATCTAATACAAACATTCTTAAAGTGTTCAAAGTGTTACGCTAGTACTTTCGTAAAAAATATTAGTAATAATTATGCTATTGAAGAGATTTATAGACGTCTTTAGGCAATGCAAGCAATCGTTTAATAACAAGGAATTGCAACTTAGTAGTCGTAATAATAAGTCAAAACTTAAGATAAATTGAATACAATTCATAAGAGAGTCGTGTTTAAAAGTTATATATCTTTTCTTCATTTTAAGATTTAAGGTATTTAAGGTGTTTAAGATCTTGATTATCTTAATTACCTTAACTTGAATTTAAGGTGTTTAAGAATTAAGTCTTCTTAATTATCTTGATCTTTTTGATAGATTTTCTCTTCTTGATTACCTTGTGAAGAGCGATGCGCGACGAATAGTACTTATTAGTACGCGACTCGTAACAATCGAACGCATAAAACGCGTCGAACGCTCAACTTAACTTACTCAATTACGTAATATCACGTAACGCGCTAATTATATACAATTAGCGTAAATTCTGCGCTAGCTCGATCGAGTTAGCGTAAATTCTACGCTAGCTTAATCGAATTAGCGCATAGATAAAATAAGATAAAATAAGCAAATGCTAATGCAACAAAGTTAACTTAAGTTCTTGACATTAACTTGATAAAATTCAATTCTAAAATTGAGTTTGCGCCTTAATCCTAACCTAATTCTACGAGATTCAAGAGAATAGATTAAGTTAAGAAAAAAGTATTCGATTCGATTCAACAATTACACTAAACAATACTTAAAATATATAAAATAAATATTAAGATATTTCGAATTGCAACTTTAAATAAACTTCGAATATAATATTTTGATGTCGAAACAATAGAATTAACAAAAAATATCTATATCTTTGCACTATATTATTTACGTTTATATTATTATTTTTTGATATTAATAAAAATTGATTTAGTTAATAATTTGCAATTAATCGAAGAGAAATTATAAATTAAGAATTAATTAAATACTAAGACAAAGAACAAGATATACAAATATATATTTATTGTTATTGTAATTACAAAGATTAAGCTTAAAATAATAACAAGAACGTTTTATAAAAAACAAAAAAAATTGTTATATCTTTAATTTATGTTCTTTTTCTAATTGTTGCATATATAGTTAGCAAGATATATTTGCTATTGCAATTTTAAATAACAAAAATCTTAATTTAAAACTAATATCTTTGCAATAACTAAGCAATAAACTATATATACAAATTAATTTGCTCAAATCGAATATGTTTACAAGAAAGAGAAAGTTACTAATTGTATACTTTTAAATTGTTTAATTTCAAAATTAAAATTAATTTTTAATCGAGTATTCCTCTTGCATTCGAAGAAACAAAGTATTGTTAACAAAGAATAGAAATTAAATTAATATAATAAGCTATATATTATAAAATAAATTTAAAGTTTTATTTCTTAAATTACAAATTCTTAAAGAAAATTACAATTTCGAGTCTAAACGCTATTACAATATTCGATAATTCGAGAATTTCTTTTTGTAAAATAAAAAAAATAACTTAGAACGCAATATTATAATTATAATTTTTTTTATAGATTCGATTTTAAATCTTTAACAAGAAAGAATGCTTTTTATAAAATATATATGGAGACTATATATATTAAATAACTAATTAAGAGTTACAATATTAACAATAGAATTGTATTAAGACAATCTAAATAAATTAAAATATTTACAAAAAAAATTGTATACAAACTATTAAAATAGCTACAATAATTCGAAGTATATAATAGCATTTTTAAATTTAGTACAACGCAATTAAGTTTTATAGATTACAATTAATCTAATATAAACTAATATAGTCTAAAAACTGCAACAATATTAAAAGATACTTTAATATCTTCTTTTTAAGTAGCACTTTTTTCTAATTTAATGCTTTAATTACTAGATATTTGAGTAATTAAAATTTATTAATTTTGTGTAAAATGCAATTTTAGAATTAAGCGCACTAAAACTTCTTTATATTTGTTAATTTGATATAGTTTAACTTAATCTAATAATTTGTATAAAATATAAGTTTAGAATTAGACGCATTTAGAGCTTCTTTATAATTGTTAGTCTAATATAGCTTGACTCGAACTAATAACTGCATTGTTAGTAAGCATTTTATAATTAAGATTTATTGTTGTTGCTATCTAGAAATTAATAATGATTTAAAATATCTTAATTAGTTGAAAATACTATTAGTAGTAGAAATTCTCTTTAAGATTTAGAAATAGAATAATTTTTGTATAATACGTTTAGTAAAACTCGAGATAGAAATTTAGTATATAGACGAAAGAGACAAGTTGCATAATCTCGTTTTTTATAAACTTAATATCTATTATAAAGACTTGCTTTAAAAATATCTTGTATGTTCTTTTATATATTAACTTTAGCTTGCTTAATAATTATTTAAGTTACTAGTTAAAGTACTTTTAAAAGCTAATAACTTTAATTAAATAAAACTATTTTTCGCTAGTTTATATAAAATAATCGCGAAAACTAAGCTTATCTTAAATCTTGTCTTTATTTTTCTATTTCTTTAATTTTTTTTTAATACTTTAATAAGTTTTGATTATGTCAATATGTCTATTAGCAATTAGTATATCTCTTTAAAATAACAATTGCATTTAATTTTAATTTAATCTTTCTCTTATAATTGTAATTAAAAATTTATATTAAAGATAAGTTTTAAATTGTCGATTTTATAATTAACAAAAAGTATGAGAAGATTATCGATACTTTAATTACTAAGCTTAAGAAACAAAGTTTTATAAATAAATTATTAACAACAAGAAACAACAAGCGAAAGCTTCAAAATACAATTTAAAAATTTTAAACAATATAATTAAAATTATTTCTTTTTTTTAATTTAAGTTTAACGTAATTTTAAAAGACGTTTAATTATATAATACAAAATATTTGTTATTATAGCAAGCAATAAATAAAGAAGAAGAAGTTGTTAACAATTATTAAAAGTTGTAAACAATCTTAAAGCATTATAACTAGACTGGTCGCGTTAAGTTAAGTCATCGAGTTCGAGCCAGGTTCCTAGCTCGCCAAGACCCAATTTGGGTTAGAAATCTTGATCCAAGTATTTGGGTCAAGTCAAAGAGTAGATATGAAGTACTTAGCGTATAACTTGGCTCGACTCGCCAAGACTCGAAAAATTTAGATTATTTTTAAAAAAGTGCATTAATCAACTTAATCAAGTTGATTAATTTAATTAATTTAATTAATTTGTTTATAATATTATATAGTAATGCATTTAGATAATGCATTTGTATGTTATTTGTGCGTTATTATCTTTAAACTATTTTTAGTAATTTAAATAATGCGAATTTTTTTAAAAATAGAAAATCTTGGCATTTTGACGTCATTTTCGATTGCTTAGCGAGTTGATCGAATCAAGTCAAAAAATCGTTGACTCGAGATCAATTTCGAGTCGAGTTAAGAGATTGATATCGAGTATCTAGGTCGAACCAAAATGTTAATATCGAAACCTGGCCCAACGATTAGTCTAATTATAACAATTTAATTTTTCATTTAAGAAAGCAATATTACAAATACGATCTTTAAGATTTATTTTATAATAAATAATATCAATATAGTTTGTTTCTTTGTTATAAATATCTTTAAAAAGCAATATCAAGAAGTTGTTCTTAACAAACTAAAGTTTATTTATTTTGACTTTAATTTCTTTCGAAGCTTTATCGAGCAAAATATATTAGCAATTCGAGTTCTTTAATTATAAGACAGACTTACTTATATAAAGAATAAAAGATACTAATATGCGCAATTAAGATTACAATAAAAATGTTACAAATCTAGCTCGAAACAACATAATATATAATCTACAATGCAACATATAGCACAAAGCACAACTATCTATATATTTGACAACTTAATAGACAAGCAATATTCAATATATTCGATAGCAAGTTAAGCAAACAATATTCGATATATTTAACAACAAGCAAAGTAAATAATATTCGACATATTTGATAGCAAACAAAGCAAACAAAAAGAATTTTTTTTAGTATATAGATTTTCGAATACAACTTTCTTACAAATTGTGTTTAACTTATCTTAAGTCTTTACTTATTGTTACTCTAGTTTATTAAATTATTTATAAAGATTTATTAAATATAAGATTGTCTATAGTTGTAATTCTTGTTATTAAGTAATTGTTTGCATTGTCTAAAGACGTTTATAAATCTCTTTAATAATATAACTTTCTCTAATATCTTTTACGAAAATACTAGTGTAATACTTTGAATATTTTAAGAATGTTTGTATTAGATTAACGCGTCTCTATTTTAAGTATTAGCTTAACAATATTACGTCAATTAATATTTAATAAAAACAACAAGATAAAAATTAACAAATCTAATATCTATTATAGAGATTGTATTAATCTAAAGAACTAATTTATGCAAATGAATATTTATTTTATCTTTTATTTTGTTCTAGCAAATCAAAAGACAATTTTTGTATTAATATTTATCAAAAAAGAGTTTAATATTAATTTAAGTTAAATTTACGCAAATACTTAAAGAATTATAACAAAAATTCTTGTGCAATATTTATAAACTTTAATTGTTTCAAAAAAGAATTTCGAAGAATCTTCGAACTATTTAATAAAAAACAAATTGCAAAAAAAAAATTTAGCACTTAATTTAACAATTCTTTGCAATAGATTATACAACAAAATTTTAAAAGTATATTAATTTTATTAAATAAAATAATATTGTATTTGTAACAATATTTTAATAAAATTTTAAAAACAATCTTAAGAATAAAATTATACGTAATAGCAAATTTATTAACAATATATTTGATTTTATCGAAGTAATTATTGATTTTAACAACAAGTTATATAAGAAAATTATAAAAAAATAATACAATTAATTTTATAAAAGAACAAAAATCTTCTTTAAATTAACAATCAAATATTAGTAAAAAAAAATCTATTCTAATTAGAAGTATAATAATCTAAACTATTGTAAGTGTGTATCTATAAAATTAAATATTACTTAACAATATAAAGAAAAGAATTTTAGAAGAAAGCAAAATAACAAATTTTAAAAAACGTGCTATTTATATTACAAATTAAGTTATTTTGCAAAAGATTATTAATTATAAAATTTGATAAATTGTCGACAAATCAATATTATATTAAGAGAGATATTTAATAGCTAAAACAATATTAAAAAACAAATTAATACAAAAGCGAATACTCTCAAAATTAAATTAAACAACAACTATTATCTAATAAAGAATTCAAATCAATTATAAAAAGTTCTAAATAAAATATTATTAAATAAGATACTCGCATTTATGCAAAAAATTAATTAAGTACTTTAAAAGATTATTAAATTTTATAGCTTATTTATTGATTTAAATAAAAAGTATAATTAAAAGAATTTTTACAAATGTATAAAAAATATTACAAATTATTTTAAAACTTTAGTTAGCTTATCGAAGATCGTAAACAAATGCGAAAAAAAGTTAAAAAATAATGTTATTATAGAAAAGAATATACTTGACTTATTATAAAACAATTGAATTTTACAATATATGCAAATCTTAATTAAATAGCTTGTTATAACAACTTATGCTAAACTTATCTAGAAAAAAAGAATAAAATTAATTGATTTTTTAGAAAATTAAAGTTAACAATCTAGCAATAAAAGAAAACTTAGCACAAATAGACGTTTAAAACAAAAATTATAGCATAAAAGCAAGAAAAAGTTCAAATTCTTTAATAAAAAACATACTAAAGAAATGCAATATATTAGTTTAATAACAACAACTAAGCTTAACAACGTACGTACAATATTTTATTACATTAATTAAGATCAACAATTATTAATTTATAACAATAATTAATTTTAATGCAATAAATAATTTTATAACTAGAGCTCTTGTAGAGAGAAAAGAGTATTTTACTTAAAAGAAGCTTAACGCTTACAATTTAATAATTGTAAATAAAAATTTATTACTCGCAAAAAATTAAAAAATAAACAAAGAAACGAAATTATTATCGATAACTATTTAGTAATATTACGAGAAACTAATTTTTAATATAATAAAAATAATTATTTATAATATTGTTCTAAAAATATTTTAATTAAAGCAACACAATCTAGAAGTTAACTAGAATACACAAGTACTTAAATTCGCACAATGTAATTACACAATTTACATTTAATTTACGTATTAACAACGTTCAATAATAGATAAAAGATTAAGTCGAAACTTAATCGCAAGTAGCGAGCTTACATTTTTGCAAAAAAACAATTTAATAAAATTCGACTTAATAAATATCGATAAAGATTAACTAAATTACAAGATTAAAGTAAATAAAAAAAATTGCAAATCTTTTAAAAGTTCTAAACTATTTAATATAGCGAAGAAATTGCTAAAGTACGTATTACGAATATACAATAATGAAAAGTATTTATTTTAAAAAAAGAAAACAATTAAAATTTTATCTAAATATTAATTATAAAATTACAAGATTAAACTTGAATTAAACAAGCAATTTACGTTTAAACTTATATATGTTTTATTTAAAAAAAAGTTAAAAACGCTTCGCGAATATTTAGCAAAAAACGAAAAAAAAAAATTTAAAAATTCTAATTATAGATAGAATATTCGATTCTCTTTATATTTAAAAAGAACAAAACTTTTTGTCTATATATTAATTATTAAAAACTAAACAATATTACAATAAAAAATTGATATTTACTATTTAATATTAGCGAACTTTAAGATCAATTATTCGAAGTAAAGTATTTTGTCAAATTTAATTTACAAGAAGCGTACAATCAAATTAAAATAAAAGCAAAAAAAAAGTAAAAACAACTTTTTATATACAATATAAATTATACAAATATACAATAATGTTATTCAAGTTTACAAACGTCTTAACAACGTATTAAAAAATAGTTAATAATATATTACGACAATATTTGAATTAATTTGTTATAATATATTTAAACAATATTATAATTTACTTAAATATTTTCAAAATATTAGAATATTTAAATAAAAAAAACTTATATCTTAAATTAAAGAAATGCGAATTTTATTAAAAAGAAATTAACTTTCTTAAATTTGTTATTAAATAATATAAAATACGCATAAATCTCGAAAAGCTACAAGCAATTAAAGAATAAAAATTATATATTAATGTTAAAAAAGTTTAATTCTTTCTAAATTTTATAAACTACAATAAGGAATTTATTAAGAACTACTTTGTTAACACAATGTTATTAACGAATTTTACAAAGAAAAAGACGCTATAAATATAAAAATTAACAAAAAAGAAATTATTCTAAAATCTTAAATTAAAATGCTTAAAAAAATTAATATTAAAGATATACAACTTATAATTGTTAAACAAAATTAAAATTAATGTATTAAATTTGATTATTAATATATACTTTAATTAAAAACATAAAAATATATAATACTTAATAATATATTTTTTAAAAAAACTTTTATTAATTGAATAAAATTATAATATTTACAACAAAAAGTTATTTGCTATTGTAATTTCTCTAAAGTTATAAAAAGTATATATTGAAGAATTATTAAAACTTACAATTCTTATAGATTATAAAAATCTTTTATACTTTACTATTATTAAATAATTTAACAAAAGATAAATGCGATAATTAAAGTAACTTAAACAATATAAGTTTAAAATACAATATATATTAGACAAAGATAACAATAAAGCAAACGCACTTAATAGAAAAAGTAATTATATAAAAACGAAAAACTTGTTTAATTATAATATACTTAAGATTAACAAAAACAGATTATTATTAATAAACAAATACAAGTTAAATACTATTTTACAAATACTTAGAGACAACAAGAAAGAATTTCTAGTAAAAAAAGAAAAACTTCAAATATTTATAGACAAAATTGACAAATATATAAAAAAATATTATAATAAATTATTGCAAAAGCACTTAAAAATAATCAAAATTCTTTAACTTTTACATTAGTATTATTAGTTTTTCTAAATAAGACAAGTTGTCAAAATATACATTAAATAATACTTTAATTATTAATAGAACAAACATAATATATATGTAAATTATAACAAAATTTAATATTAAAAATTAGTTAAATTGTTATAAAATAAAGTTACAATAAAGTTTATAATTAAGTTGCTTAAATTAACAAATTTAGCAATTAAAAATAAATATAATTCGATATTAATAATAATTGACAAACTTATTAAGTATTTATATATTATTGTATGCAAGAAGAAGTTTATAGCAAAACAACTTAAATATATTATATTAAATTAACTTATATAATATTATAATATACTTAAAGAATGAATTAATAATAGAGACAAGCTCTTTACATCTAATTATTGAAAAATACTTATATTAATATTAGAAACAAAATTTCGAATATCTATTATTTATTATTCGATTACGAATAATTAAACAAAAAGAACGAATTAAAGTCTTAAACAGTATTTGCGACATTATATCAATAATACTTAAAACAATTAAGTATTACTATTATTTATAACTTAACTTGCATTAAATGCAAAGATCTTAAATATTACAAAAATAATTTTATTCTTTGCAAATTATAACAAAGAATCGAATCTTTTTGAAAACAAACAAAGACATTTATTCGCACAATTAGTTGTCGAAAGAATAATTATATTAAAGAAAATACAAAATAACATCTTTTTTATGCAAGAAAGATTAATTGAGTATTAAAACAAAAGACAAAAAGTAACATTTTAACTAAAAGAGAAGAATAAAATTTATTTTCTAATTAAAAATCTTAAAACAAAGAAAAAAAGCAAGAAATTAGATTGTATTAAAATCAAATTATTTTTTATTAAAACAATCAAAAGATTAATTAATTACAAATTCGACTTATTCAAGAACGTCAAAGTATTTCTAGTATTTTATATTTTATTGTTAAAATTAATCGACTTTAATACGTCTATATAGAAAACATTTTATTACAAAGTTTAAGAAAAAAGCAAGTACAAAGTAAAAAGAATTCTAAAGAAACAAAATAAAAATTATTTTATCAAGTAAAAAAAGTATTCTATCTTAGAGAATACGTAAAAATCAAAGAAGAATCTTAATAATTACTATAATTTTATCTAGTTATTCTATTAACATTCGAAAAATTATTTAGCATAACAAAGAATAACTAGAAGATAAAAGACAATTTAACGAGAATATTCGCAACAAAACAATTGAAAGATTCGAGAGCATTTAATTCTTCTATTCTTAATAACAAATATTGTATCTTTTATTTTGTCTTTGCATTAATTTTCTTTAAAATCTTTTTATTTTGTAGCAATCAAGTTATAACAATTGTTAACAACGCTTTATCTTTAGCAATTTTGACAAAAGGATCTTTTCTATTATAATCAAAAGAAGATTAAGACATGTTTACGCTCAACTTGTTCGCACAAATATATTTCGAACACTTTAAATAAAACAACAAGTCTTTTATAACAATACAAAAATAATCGAAAAGAAAACAACATTTATAAGCAATATCTATTAATATATTGTAACGTTCGATTTCGAATGCAATACAAAAACGACTTTGTTGCTAAAAAACATAATGAAAAGAGCGTTAACTTTCGAGACGAAAATCTTTAAGAAAAGAGTTATTGTTACGAATTTAATTCGAAACAACGTAATATATAATCTACGACGCAACATATAGTACGAAGCACAATTATCTAAATGTTCGACAACTTAACAAGCGAACAATGTTCGATATATTCGACAACAAACTAAGCGAACGATGTTTAACTTGTTCGATAGCGAGTTAAGCAAGCAATGTTCGATCTACTTAACATTAAACAAAATAAACAAGAAAGATTTTCTTCAATATATAGATTTTCGAACACAACTCTTTTATAAATCGTATTTAACTTATTTTAAGTTTTAACTTATTGTTGCGATTATAAAGTTGCAATTTCTTGTTATCAAGTAATTAGACTGATCGCGTCGAGTTAGGTCATCGAGTTCGAGCTAGATTCTCAACTCGCCAAGACTCGATTCGAGTTAGAAATCTTGATCCAAGTATTTGAATCGAGTCAAAGAGTAGATATGAAGTACTTAGCGTATAACTTGGCCCAACTCGCCAAGACTCGAAAAATTTAGATTATTTTTAAAAAAGTGCATTAATCAACTTAATCAAATTGATTAATTTAATTAATTTGTTTATAATATTATATAGTAATGCATTTAGGTAATGCATTTGTACGTTATTTGTGCGTTATTATTTTTAAACTATTTTTAGTAATTCAAATAATGCGAATTTTTTTAAAAATAGAAAATCTTGGCATTTTGTCGTCATTTTCGATTGCTTGGCGAGTCGATCGAGTCGAGTCAAGAAATCGTTGACTCGAGTCGATTCCAAGCCAAGTCAAGAGATTAATATCAAGTATTTGGATTGGGCTAGAATGTTGATATCGAAACTCGATCTAACGATTAGTCTACAAGTAATTGCTTGCATTGTTTAAAGACGTCTACAAATCTCTTCAAAGCATAAACTTCTCTCTAATATCTCTTACGAAAGTACTAGTCTAACAAGATAGCTATATAAGCATTGTAATCTAATGTCGAAAAATCGCACTAATACTAATAAATTTATTTGTTAAATAAAAGAGTAGATTAATATTAATAATATAAATACTTAGAAAAGTTAAGATATAAAAAATATAAAAACAACTATTTAATTTTTTATTATAATGTTTGCAATCTTTTTGTTTGCAAACTTTTAATCTATTGTTATTTGCGAAAAGAAGAATTATTTGTGCTATGCAATTAACAAATTCAAGAATGTTAAATCGATTAATTGTTTAAAGAAATACAAGAGATATCTAGTAATAATTAAGAATTATAATTTGAATTAAAAGATTAACATGTAAGTAGATAACGTCTAATTAGAAGAGTCGATATAATTTTTCGAGAATTATTGATATTATATTAAATATCTAGTTGTAGCGCTCTATACTTTAGATTGCAAAAGTATAGTGTATATATTAACAATACAACGCAATACTGTTGTTTGTTTTATAAATCGCACAATTGTTGCTTATATTGTTGCGTCAATTTAACGCAACGTAATTACAATATCTAAGATAAAAGTTTGTAAAGCATAAATTAATCGAACTTAATCTAATATCTAATTGTTAAATTAATATAAAGATTGTTAGACTAATCTACATATTTATAAGATCGACAAGTTCTATAGTTGTGCGATTGATAATAACTTCTTGAACAACTAAAGCGTTAAGATTATTTAAGTTTGATTCATTGTTAATATCTATAAGATACTAATCAATATAATTTTGCTATGTTCTCGATTAATAGAAAAATAATATTAATTGCTTTGCGTAATAATTGTATTGAAACATTAAATATTATTTGATTCTATAGAATTTACAAAATTTGCGATATTTTAAACAAAGTACTCGAATCTTAATTTTACTTAGTTCTAAAATTCGAGTAACACAAAATTGCGACTTTTGTTATGCTAGATCTATATATTCAAGCAACTAGAATTTTATAAAATTAAACGCGAATAATTACGCATATTTACTTATAGTATATCTCGATTATTATTATTTTTATACACATTCTTAATTGTGTTAATCTTTGCTTATCTTATATTTATTAATTATCTAAATATAAGTTCGAGTTAAGATTTTTATTTGCAAAAGTTAAGTTGTTATATTAATTATCTAAATATAAATCTAAGTTAAGATTTTTATTTGCAAAAGTCGAGTTGCTATATTAATTGTCTAAATATAAATTTAAGTTAAGATTTTTATTTGCAAAAGTCGAGTTGCTATATTAATTGTCTAAATATAAATTTAAGTTAATATTTTTATTTGCAAAAGTTAAGTTGTTATATTAATTGTCTAAATATAAATCTAAATTAAAATTTTTATTTGCAAAAGTTAAATTGCTATATTAATTGTCTAAATACAAATAAATTTTAGAACAATTAAAATCGCAACTTATTCTTATACTTCTTTTGTCTATTAACAAAACATATTTGTTTCTTCTTGATCTACAAAATGTATTAATATTAAACATCTATAGTTAATCTTACTTCGAATATATATACTATAAATATTCTTATCTTTTCTTCAATATATCTTCTTTTTATCTTTGATTATTTATATATATAATCGAATTAGAGCGCAAATACATTCTATAAAATAACTTTGTAAATTTTAAATAAGTAGAAAGATCGAATATTTATAAATACTTTAATTAAATCTTTAAGATTTCTAATATAATTTATTGTGTTCGAATTAAATTTTTAAGATTTCTAATATAATTTGTTGCGCTCGAATTGAATTTTTAAAATCTCTAATAAAAAAAAAGTTAAGAACAATAAAGCTTGTTTTGTCTTACTATTTTATTTAATTAGAATAAATCGAGAGAAAAATATTATTTAAGCAAATTTCGAATATTAATTGCAATTAACAATGTTAATAGATTAACAAACTATCAAATAAAATTTAAAAAAAGATAGCAAATGCAAAACTAACAATAGATAATATATTCTTAAATTCGAAGACAATTAATTGCAAACTCTTAAACGCGCTTAAAAGATACTAAATAAAATTAGCATTTGCGTTTTATTATCGAAATATTTTAATAGTATCTTATATTAACAATATTGTAATTAAAATTGTATATAGATTAATTGCAAAAGATAATCAAGACGCGCATTATATAAGTATTGTCTCTTTAACACAAAGTATCTTAATATTATCTATCTCAAATTATTAAGAAAATTGTAAAAGTAATAATACAAGTCGAGATATATTTATTTATAGATATACTAACTTAATAATAACTAGTTGTAAATATATGTTTGCTATTAAAAGAACAAAGAGAATTTTAAAAAAAATTCTTTATTATAGCAAACAACAAATTATTGTTATTTCTATATTATTAAGAAGAAAAATAAAGAGCAAATAGCAATACAAAGTAAAAAGAATTGTAGAAATTCTTAAATATTTAATACGAGCTTAAATATTATTTTACTTCTTTTTATTAGTGTGATCGTTAAGTTGGGTCGGACACTTTTTTCTCAACCCGACCCACCCTCTTGGGCCTCGTAGGGTTGGGCCAGGGTTAAGGCGCGAACCCGGCCCCAGGGTCGGGTTTCGTCGGGCCAATGCCAAGAACTTAAGCTAACTTCGTCGCGTTAGCATTCGCTTATCTTATCTTATCTTATCTATGTGCTAACCCGATTGGGCTAGCACAGGATCTACGCTAACCATATACGGTCAGCGTAGATCCTGTGCTAGCCCAATCGGGTTAGCGCGTCACGTGACGTCACGTGATCGGGTGGGCCGGGTTGGACACTCGACGCGCATTCTTCGCCCGCCCCACCCTGTTGGGCTAGGAAATTTGCCTGACCCTAGGGTCAAGGTTGGGCGGGTCAACCCGATCGGGTTGAAACCCGACCCGACGGTTACACTACTTTTTATAAGCAATATATAAAATTGTATTGCATGTATTAATGTTAACTTTTGCTTAATTAATATATTAATAACTTATTAATTACAAAATAAGAAGATAACTTGCAAACAATTCGAAGTAATTTAGCAAAAAAAAATTCACAAAGATTTAAGTATAACAAGTAATATACAAATATTAGAAACAAACGCAAAACAATTTAATTTCGATTAATTTATTAAGAAGTCTTGACTTAAGAGCGCAAATTGCTTGCGATTGTTATTGACAATTCGAAATTATATATAATTATGCAAGTCTATTCTTCGATATAATATAATATTATATAAAATTTGCTTTCTTAATCTTTATACTTTTAATAATTTTATATCTATTATCTAAAATAGAAATTCGAAACTTCGAGTATAATTAACTTAAATCGAAAATTGCAAATAATACAAGATTAATAGTTTAAATTTAAGAATATCTATTATAATATATAACTTTTGTTTGCGATAAAAGATATCAATATTTAATAACAATTATTTAACAAAAACAAATTTAAAGATAGATAGAAATTTGTTGTATTGCAATAAAGATATAAATTATATATTAAAACTTAGTCTTTAAGATAACAGAATTAAGAGCAAATATTTTATAAAGATTTAACAATATTTTTATGCAACAATACAAAGATTTTCTCGATTATAGTATTGTTACGCAATATTGCTCGAGTTCTATAAGATATCTTCGAAATATTAAATTAAGCAAGTTGTATTTATAATAAGTCTTATATCTAAGAATAAATTTAACAATTAAAGTATATTAATAGATTTAATTTGCAACTTTATACTTTGCAATTAATATCTATATTTAACAAAGTTAAATAGCGTTATTTTGTTACTCTTAATCTTCTATAATTGATAAAGACTTTTAACAACAAATTAATAGTAAAATAATGCATTATAGGTTACAAAATTAAATATAAAGAAAAACAAAAAGCTAATTCGATTATTTAACTTAAATATTTAGCGAAAAAATTATATTTAGCAAAGAAAAAAGTAAATTTTGTAGCAATTGTTATACAACAATTTAGATACAAAATTAAAAATATTGAAGTTTAATCTAATTTGTTGCATTAATAACGTTATAGATATTAATATAAATACTCGCTTGTAATTAAATAGACAAAATAACATTGTATAAAATTAGCTTAATTTATTCTTTTTTCTTGCTGTTTTGCTAATTTAGAAATAAATACAATTTTTATTTAATACATTTGAGAACATATAAACTCGAAGTATTTTTTGCTATATTAAAATTCTTGTATTATAATCTTTCTTTTTATTAAGTTTTTATTGATTATTAAGAAGCTAATATTAAGTTTTGTTTTACTATTCTTCTTGCAAGATTTTAACAATTAAGATTATTCTTTTAACAATATTTATTTTGCTTATTTATTATTTTTAGATATTTTAATTTTTCTTGCAAGTATTTGTTGATCTCGCAAAATTAAACTTAAAAAAGTAGAAAATATTACAAATTTAATATTAAGTTATAAATTAATAGTTATTAAGTATTTAACTTTATTAAGATAATATTGCAATACATTTGCAAAACAATATAGCAAGTTTTTTAATTATATCTATAAGAATTTGATTAAGAAAAAAGAGTTCTCTCTTTTAATAAACTTACAAAAGTTTATTATTGTATCTTATTATAATTAATTCTAAGTAATAGATAAATTACAATTCGAATTAAATATATTAATAAAAAATAAAGTCTTTAAGAAATATTAGAAATTCTTAGAGATTATAGATTGAGAAACTTTGATCAACTTCGACAAAAAAGTTAAAAAGACAATAGTTGAATATACTTTTTGTTAACTAAAATTTATTGTTAGCGTTAATTGCTTAAAATATTAGAACAATTGCAACAAAAATATATTTAAAGCTTAGCTCTTAACAATATCGAAACTATTTTATCTATTTTATCTTAACAAATCGAATAATTTTTAGTCGATTTTTGTTCTTTATCTTTACAATAACAACGTTTGTCGAAGAATTGTTAATTTTCTATATTCTATTAGTTTAATTATATTTTATTGTATAATTTAATATTATATAAAAAAGTTAACAAATAAGATTAGAAGACAACTTAAATTAATAGAGAAACTTTTAATTACAATTTTAATATATAATAATTTCGATTATACAAAAAATAGAAGAAGTAAAAGAATTAATAAGATAAGACAATTTAAGTTTATTATAACAACTGTTATATTTAAATCTTACAAATCTAACTTAAATTTGCTAAGAAAGAAAAAATAAAACTCTTAATTTTACTTGTTTTCGATTCGACAACTTGTAATAAAAATCGAGGATATCAAACTTAATATAGACGTAAATAGTAATCGAATTGATTAGTATTATTTAACTAATAAAGTAGATTTAATTGCAATATATTAAGATTGTTATACAAGATCTCTTTATAAATTTAAAGTACAAAAAAATAAAAAATAAATTTTTTAAATTAATATTTATACTGTCTATTCAATTGCCAAGATCTTATTATATTAAGTATCATTCTATAAAGTCGATTTTCAAGAATAAAAGCACAATAATTAACAATATTAATATTATCAACAATTTTTATTTTATATAGGTTAAATATAAAAGCAACAACTTGTAATTCGACAATAATATACAAATTTGCGCAAGTAATCTAAAAACTTATAAAAGAATAAAGTTGACAATAGTCTTGCAAAAATATATATCTAAACTCTTCTTCGATAACTTTAACTAACTAATATTAATAATCAAATTATAATATTTTAACTTCAATATAATACAATTAATTTATTATATTTACTTCGATAGCGCGCATTTTAAAAACAAATAAAGTTTTTAATATATAGCTAACAAATAACAACACAAGCATATTATTTAGTTTAACAATTTTTAAAATATCGAAAGACTAATTTTATAAAACTATAAATCTTGTGCAATTAATATTATAATGCGTTTAACTTGTTAAGAGAAGTATAATTTTAAGATTATTAATAATACTTTAATATAATTTAAATCTTATATTAAGAGACTTATTAAATTTTAAATAAAATTACTTTAATATATAAAAAATCAACTTTACAAACTATTATTTGCACCATCGACTATTGCAATTTTATTAATTTTTGATTAAAAATTTTAAAACTATTAGAACTTTTGCAATTATATAAAACTATATATAATACTTTGATATATTATTAAATACGTAAATATCAAATTTTTAAAATATATTTTTTGAAAGATTGCAATTGTTTTTTAGACAAAGACAACAAATATATTAAACTCTATTTAAGTATTATTGCGCATACTTTATATAATCGATATATTAGCAATATCGAAAAAATTGCAAGATACAATATTAATTAACAATTTAATAAATTTTCAAAATTAAGAAAACTTTAATTTTGAGATAAATTAATTGCTAAAATTACTAAATTTAAATCTAGAAATATTTTAAAAAAAATAATTAATATTTTCTTACAATAATAACAAACTACTTAAGAATTAAATACTTATAAACTTATATTTGTTAAAACTTGATTTATTTATAAAGAAATTATTTAAAATTGTTAAATTAAACAAAAAATTTTTAAAAAAATTTGAAAAAAATATATAAAATATAGCGTTGTATCTAGCAAAAATATTATTAATTAAAAAATTTATTAATTAATATTTTAAAAATTCTATTGTAAATCTATGTTACGCTAGTACTTTTACAAGAAATATTAGATAAAAATTTATGCTTTAAAGAGATTTGTAAACGTCTTTAAACAATGCAAACAATTATTTAATAACAAGAGATTGCAGCTTTTGTAATCGTAACAATAAGTCAAAACTTAAATAAATTAAACACGATTTATAAAAAAGTTGTATTCGAGATCTATATATTAATAAGATTTCTCTATATTTAAAATGCTCAATATGTTTAAAACTTAAGCTTATTAAGTTTCTTAAACATTTGTTTAATATATTTAGTTATTAAGATTATTAAGTATGCTAAATCTATATATATTTACATTTTGTATTACGAAGTTCTAGAAACTTCTTATATTAATTTAGTTCTAAACAAAGTCGTAACATTATTTTTTTTCTATTATATCTAAGACATTTACAAGCTCTATTGGTTGACTTAATACTATTGCAAAGAGAAAACAAATAAGTCGTTGCATTAAAATACATTTTTGCAATTTTTATTTTAATCGAGATATTAAGTGCTTAATTATTAACAAATTTTCTTGTTATATCGAATATAAGCGCTTTAATCGAAAGTATAATTTGATTTCTTCGAATAAAGAGATAAATAAGGCAATAAATGTTGTTAAGAAGCTAAATAACAAGATTCTCGAATTTTAAATAAAAGTTTATCGTTTAAAAAAGCAACGCAAATATTGATTGCAAAAGTTAAAAGCAATAAATAATATAAAAGCGCAAAACATTTTGAAGCTAAAGATAAACGAACAAGAAAAAAAGAAAAAACAAATTAATTCGTATATTACTTTTACTTTTAACGACGAGTTCTTTAATTTTAATCTTGCTTTATTCGAGATATTTTTTCGAGTTATAAAAGAGTTTTTGCAAAACTTCTTTTTGAAGCTAGTTTTTGCTAGAACTTCTAGATAAAATTATAATAATTGTTAAAAAATTTCTTTGATTCTTATGTGTTTTTTAAGATAAAATATTTTTTTTACTTAATAAGATAATTTTAATTTTGCTTTTTTAAGATTTGCTTTACTTTATATTTGCTTTTTTCTTAAGCTTTATAATAAAAAATTTCTTGTATAAATATATTAAGATCGACTAATTTTAGCAATAAAATATAAAATACTAGAAATACTTTAACGTCTTTAAGTAAATCGAGTTTGTAATTGATTAATCTTTTTGTTTTTTTAACAAAAAACAATTCGACTTTGATATATTTTAATTTTTTGCTTAATCTTTTTATTTTAAGATTTTTTGTAAAAAGATATATTTTATTTTTTTTTTTAGCTAAGATGTTGTTTTTCGTTTTTTGTTTTAATACTTAATCGATTTTTTTGGCATTTTTAAGATATTGTTGTGTATCTTTTTTAATGTTGCTATTCTTTCGATAACTAATTAAGTTAACAAATGCTTTTGCTCTTTCTTAAAAAGATTAAATTTTCTATTATAGTTAACGAAAAATAAAATTATTTTAGTAATATTTAAAATCTTTGCATTTAATACTAATTAAGTTATAAATAATAATAATACTTAATTGTTTTAAGTATTGTTAACATAATATCGCAAATATTGCTTAAAACTTTAATTTGTTCTTTCTATTTAATTAGTTGTAATCGAATAATATACAATAAATATATAAAGTCTTGTTTCTAATATTAATAAAAGCGTTTTTTAATAATTAGACGTAAAAAGCTTGTCTTTGTTATTAATTAATTCTTTAAATATATTATAATATTATATAAATCGATTCAATACAATATATTTTAATTGTTCTACTATAAACTTCTCTTTGCATACAATAATATATAAATACTTAATAAGTTTGTCAATTATTATTAGTATCAAATTATATCTATTTTTAATTGTTAAATTTGTCAACTTAAGCAACTTAATAATAAAGTTTATTGTAACTTTATCTTATAACAATTTATATAACTCTTAATATTGAATTTCGTTATAGTTCGCATATATATTATATTTGTTTTGCTAACAACTAAAGTATTGTTTAATATATATCCTAACAACTTATTTTATTTAAAAAAATTAACAATGCTAACGTAAAAGTTAAAGAGTTTTAATTATTTTCAAATATTTTTGCAATAATTTATTATAATATTCTTTTATATATTTATCAATTTTGTTAATAAATATTTTGAAGTTTTTCTTTCTTTATTAAAAATTCTTTCTTATTATCTTTAAGTATTTGTAAAATAGCATTTAGCTTGTATTTGTTTGCTAATAATAATTTCTTTTTGTTAATTTTAAATATATTGTAATTAAACAATTTTTTTGTTTTTTTATAATTATTTCTTTTGTTAATTGCGTTTGCTTTATTATTATTTTTGTCTAATAGATATTATTTTTTAATTAGTATTGTTTAAGTCGCTTTAATTATTGCATTTATCTTTTATTAAGTTATTTAATAATAATAAAGTATAAAAGATTTTTGTAATTAGTAAAAATTGTAAATTTTAATAATTTTTCAATATATACTTTTTATAATTTTAGAAAAACTACAATAGCAAGTAGCTTTTTGTTGTAAATATTATAATTTTGTTCAATTAATAAGTGTTTTCTTAAAAGATATATTATTAAATATTAAATATTTTTATACTTTTAATTAAAGTATGCATTGATAATTAAATTTAATGCGTTAATTTTAATTTTATTTAACAATTATAAGTTGTATATCTTTAGTATTAATTTCTTTAAATATTTTAACTTGAAATTTTAAAATAATTTTTTTTTGTTAATTTTTATATTTATAACATCTTTTTTTTCGTAAAATTCGTTAATAATATTGCGTTAACAAAATAATTTTTAATAAATTTCTTATTATAGTTTATAAAATCTAGAAAGAATTAAATTTTTTTAACGTTAATAAATAATTTTTATTCTTTAATTGCTCGTTATTTTTTGAAATATATATATACTTTATATTGTTTAACAATAAATTTAAAAAAGTCAATTTCTTTTTGATAAAATTGGCATTTCTTTAATTTAAAATATAGATTTTTTTTATCTAAACATTTTAGTACTCTAAAAATATAATTTATATGTTTTTTCAAGATATTTAAGTAAATTATAATGTTGTTCAAGTATATTATAATAAATTGATTCAAATATTGTTGTAATATATTATTAATTATTTTTTGATACATTGTTAAGACATTTGTAAACTTAAATAACATTATTATATATTTGTATAATTTATATTGTATACGAAAAACTATCTTTTACTTTTTTCTTGTTTTTATTTTAATTTAATTGTACGTTTTTTGTAAATTTAGTTTAATAAAGTATTTTACTTTAAACAATTAATTTTAAAGTTTGCTAATATTAAATAATAAATATTGATTTTTTATCGTAATATTGTTTAGCTTTCGATAATTAACATATAGATAAAGAGTTTCGCTCTTTTTAAATACAAAAAAAATTAAATATTTTATTTATAATTAAAAAATTTTAATAAATTTTTTTCTTGTTTTTTGCTAGATATTCGCGAGTGTTTTTAGCTTTTTTTTGAATGAAATATGTATAAATTCAAATGTAAATTGCTTATTTAGTTTAAGTCTAATCTTGTAATTTTACAATTAAAATTTAAACAAAATTTCGATTGTTTTTTCTTTTTAAAATAAATACTTTTAATTGTTATATATTTGTAATATATACTTTAGCAATTTCTTTATTGTATTAAATAACTTAAAACTCTTAAAAAATTCGCAATTTTATTTATTTACTTTAACTTTATAATTTAGCTAATCTTTGTTAATATTTATTAAGTTAAACTTTATTAAATTGTTCTTTTGCGAAAATATAAACTTGTTGTTTGCAATTAAGTTTCGACTTAATCTTTTATCTATTATCGAACGCTATTAATATGTAAATTAAATGTAAATTGCGTAATTACATTGCGCGAATTCGAGTATTTATATATTTTAATTAATTTCTAAATTGTGCTACTTTAATTAAGACATTTCTAGAACAATATTATAAATAACTATTTTTATTATATTAAAAATTAGTTTCTTGCAATATTGCTAAATAGCTATTAATAATAATTTCGTTTCTTTGTTTATTCTTTTATTTCTTGCAAATAATAAATTTTTATCTACAATTACTAGATTGTAAGCGTTAAGTTTCTTTCGAATAAAATATTCTCTTCTCTTTATAAAAGCTTTAACTATAAAATTATGTATTGTATTAAAATCGATTATTGTTATAAATCAACAATTATTGATTTTAATTAATATAATAAAATATTATATATATACTATTGAATTTAGTTATTGTTGTTAAGCTAATATATTATATTTCTTTAATATACTTTTTATTAAAGAATTTAAATTCTTTTTGCTTTTATGTTGCAACTTTTGCTTTAAACATCTATTTACGCTAAGTTTTCTTTTATTGCTAAATTGTTAACTTTAACTTTCTAAAAAATTAATTAATTTTGTTCTTTCTTTTTAGATAAATCTAGTATAAGTTGTTGTAACAAATTGTTTAATTAAAACTTACATATATTGTAAAATTTAATTGTTTTATTATTATATCGAATATATTCTTTTTTGTAGTAATATTGTTTTCTAGTTTCTTCTTGTATTTGTTTATAATTTTTAATAAACTAATTAAAGTCTTAAGATAATTTGTAATATTTTCTATATATTTGTAAAAGTTCTTTTAGCTATATTTGTTGTTTAAGTCTTTAATTAAACTATAAGATTTAATAGTCTTTTAAAGTGCTTAATTAACTTCTTGCGTAAATGCAAGTATCTTATTTAATAATATTTTATTTAGAACTTTCTATAATTAATTTAAGTTCTTTATTAAATAATAATTGTCGTTTGATTTAGTTTTAAGAGTATTCGTCTTTGTATCAACTTGCTTTCTAATATTGTTCTAGCTATTAAATATTTCTCTTAATATAACATTGATTTATTAACAATTTATTAAGTTTCGTAATTGATAATCTCTTGCGAAGTAACTCGATTTGTTACATAAATAGCACGTTTTTTAAAATTTGTTATTTTGCTTTCTTCTAAAGTTTTTTTTTTGCGTTGTTAAATAAAATTAAATTTTATAAATATAGATTTACAATAGTTTAAATTATTGTACTTTTAATTAAAATAAAAAAATTTCTACTAATATTCGATTGTTAATTCAAAGAAGATTTTTGCTCTTTTATAAAATTAATTATATCGCTTTTTTATAATTCTCTTATATAATTTATTGTTAAAATCGATAATTACTTTGATAAGATCAAACATATCGCTAATAAATTTATTATTGCACATAATTTTATTCTTAAGATTGTTTTTAAAATTTTGTTAAAACATTATTATGGGTGCGATATCGTTTTATTCGATAAAATTAATATATTTTTAAAATTTTGTTGCGTAGTTTGTTGCAAAAATTTGTTAAATTAAGTGTTAAATTACTCTTTTCGCAATTTGTTTTTCGTTAAATATTTCGAAGATTCTTCGAAGTTCTTTTTTAAAATCATCGAAATTTATAAACATTGCACAAGAATTTTTGTTATAATTTTTTAAATATTTGCGTAAGTTTAACTTGAATTAATGTTAAGCTCTTTCTTTAAAAAATATATATACGAAAATCGTCTTTTTGTTTGCTAGAACAAAATAAAAGATAAAATAAACATTTACTTGCATAAGTTAGTTCTTCAAGTTAATTCGATCTTTATAATAGACGTTAAATTTGTTAATTTTTATTTTGTTGTTTTTATCAACAAAGAGTTAACGTAATATTGTTGAGCTAATATTCGAGATAAAGACGCATTAATCTAATATAGACATTCTCAAAATATTCAAAGTGTTACGCTAGTACTTTTACAAGAGATATTAGATAAAGATTTATATTTTAAAAAGATTTGTAAACGTCTTTAGACAATGCAAGCAATTATTGGATAACAAGAGATTGCAACTTTTGTAATTATAACAATAAATTAAGACTTAAAATAAGTTAAATACAATTTATAAGAAAACTGTATTCGAAATCTATATACTAATAAGATTTCTCTATACTTAGAATGCTCAATATGTTTAGAACTTGAGCTTATTGAGCTTTCTAAACATTTGCTCAATATATTTAGTTATTAAGATTATTAAGTATGTTGAATTTGTACGTATTTATATCTTGTACTAAGAAGTTCTAGAAACTTCTTATATTAATCTAGTTCTAGATAGAGTCGTAACAATCTATATATAATAAATATTATTAAATTAAGTAAAAACAATACTAAATATAATTGTTAATATTAAATAGAACTCTTTATTACAACAAAAAATATAAATAATAATAAAATTCTAAAAATTATGTAAACAACAACAACAAATCTAAATTTAAAAAAACTCTATATTTAGATAAAAGTTCTCGACTTTTTTTAATTTTTAATATATTGTTGTTGCAAACATTTAACAATAAAGAACGCGCACTTTAATTCTTTTTACAATCTCTTAGATTTATATTTGCACAACTTTGTTTATTGCAATTGTTGCACTTAATTCTATTAAAATTTGTCAAATTGTTAAAATTGCATTGCGCGTATTTAATAGTCGAACTAAGTTTATAGTTATTTAAATAATTTAATCTCTTTCTTTGTCTCTTAACTTCTTGCTTGTCTCTTAACAACAATAAGTTTCTATTAATATTTTCTAAAATCTCTTTTAACAACTCTTATTTTTTAATTCTAAGTATTTTCGAAGATATTTTTGAAAGATTTCTATCTTATTTATCTCTTAATATTTGTTAATCTTTAGTTTTTAACATAATATTTTCTTTTACTTTCTAATCAATAGGGCTTGCATTTATTAATTCTACATTTGTTTTTTACTTATTCTTCTTCTTTTATTTCTTGTTACTTTTTGTTAAAGATTTATAATTAATCTTAATTAGATAGAAAATTTGTTGTTGCTAGAAAATTACAACAACTTTATTTATTAATTTTTTGTTTATTTATCTTTGTTGCGCAATTTTGTTGTAATTATCTTATTTAATTTAATATTTAATTGCTAATTTTGTTTTAAAATCTCGAGTATCTCGATACTATATTACGTTGCATTATTTAATATATTTTCTATAATTTGCTTAAGAGTTGCTTTATTAATTATATATATATATATTTGTTTTAAATTATTAAATTTTTTGATATTTTATCAAATATAATTAAGATTGAATAAAATTTAAGATAAGAATTAAAAAATATTGTACAAATCTTTTATATTTTTTAGCTTTTTAATTGCTTTTTAAATTAGATTTTCTTTTTTAATATTTAAGTATTCTAAACATTAATTTTGCTATATTAGATAACAAACATTTGCTTATTTAAAATTGCAACTTAAGCAATATAGTTTAGACTAAGTCTTATCTTACTTTATAAAATTTATATTATTAATTATCTTGTTATTAAAGTATAGCAATTTAATTCTTCGATATTAATTATTTAAAATATTAATTAGTTTTTATATATTTTTCTCGAGATTGCAATAATATATAGTATCTAACTTATTTACTAATTTAATTGTATTGTTTTTATCAAGATTCTACTCTAATTGCAAAGTATTTCTATCAAGATTTACTATTTAATTACTAATATTGTTTTTTTTTAAATATTTTGTTGTTAGTATTATCTATTTCTTCGATAGTTGCAACAAAGTTAATATTAATATTTCTACAATTAATTAACGCTTTAAAAGCTCAAAATTCTATATATTACTTTAAATATAATATTATAAAATATATTTGCTTCTCGATATATTAATTTGCGTATCTAAAATATTGATATATTCGATTAATATTTTTAAATACAAGTTATTAAATAACTTGTCTAATATTCGAATTGTTTATTTTTATTCTATAAATTTTAATGTAAATTAAAATTCTAAAAAATAAGTATAAATATAATCTTTTTTTAAAAGTATAACCCTTGTAGTAGCGGCTTGGCGCCGTGCAGAGTTTTCTCCCTGAGGATTCCCTCCTGGAATCCTCACGGATTAATGCCTCTCTGGACTATAGTCCTACATGTTATGTAGCCCCGCCTTGTGTGCGCCGGTGTAGCGACGTCTTGTCACACGTCCGTACACAGCCTCACAAAATACTAGAACAAAATTAATTTAATTATTCTTTTGTTGTTTGAATATTAATAATATAGCTAATTGTATATAAAGATATTCGATTTTATTTTGTTTTGCGTTTTCGAATTATTGTTGTTATTGTTTAATATTAACAATTTATATTTTAAAATACTATTTAACTTTTTATATTAATTATTTTTTAAAATTAATAATAATATAATAATTAATATAGTTTTCGAAATTAGTCTTTGTTATAATAATTAAGTTGTTAGTTATTGTTTGCGTTAATTTACTAATTTGCTCTTGTCTTATCTCGAAGATAAAGCAATTTCGCACAATTATCTTAATATACTTTTAACTTATTTGCACTCTTTTAATGTTTTTGTTACTCTCGATAAATGCGTCTATTGTTTTTTTATTAATTTATAAAGTATCTAATATATAACAACAATAGCAATTAAGTAAATTTAAGCACTTGTAAAATCTTCAATTAATCAATTGTTTAAATAATAAAATTATAAGAAGTTTCGAATATAAAGTATAGAATCTAGTCGAGCTTAAAAATTGTATAATAAGTATTAGATTTTTCGATTTTTTGAGAATTACAATTTGAAGACAACAATAAAAGCGCGTTAAATATAACACATATTTAATTTTAATATTATTAGATAGAATATAAACAAAAATAGCAAATTAAACAACAATAATATTTATAATAATTATAATCGATATTGTATTATATAATAAAGTTAATTAACAATATTCTTAAATTGTAAAAAGACAACTTTGATACATTTATCGACAAAAAAGTTAATTTTCTCTTACATTAAATTATGTTGCTCTTAGATTTGCTACAAAAAAATCTAAAAACTCGCTATAATATTCTTTATATCAAATTTGAACGTGCTTAGGCATACTAAAATCTAGTTTAAGCTATCGCGCATAAGTTATCGTCTAGCTTCAACCCTAGCGCCGCCCTAACTTAAGCGATTATTTAGGGTTGATTTTAGGATTAAAGATTTTTCTGCAGACAGGTCTGAGTACTGAGGCAACCTTTCTATGACTTAAACCAAGCGTGGACCTCGGGTGTTCAAATTTCCTTGGGCGGGCAACTCAGGAAAACAGGCCTGAGTGAAATGGTCGCGAATACTAGGCGTTCGCGAAGAACTGTAAATAATCGCCTTAGAAAGTTAAAGTAGTATATTGGAGGGACTTCAGTGATACCTCCGTATTATCGAAGGCACTGTCCTCTGTTATCTTTGCTTCTAGGCACCAAGCCCTATCGAGAAAACGCGGATGCATTTCGTTTCTTCAGGACAACCTTGAATAGCGAAAGTATGTCGCAAGACGCGACACAAGTCTATGACATCTTTCGAGCCTATCACAGCACCTACTGCGTCTCCGCCAACCGCTGTTCCTCAGCCACCATTACAACATCGGCCATTCTCAGATCCCAATCACCTAGCCCCCGAAGATGCTTTCTTCCCCCATTCTCCTCCACGCCAGCAACGGGAAAACCATGGTCTGACATATACAGACGGGGTGATTCATACGGCCACAGACTATGGAGCAAGAGCGGCGAGGCCGTTGGGGCGGAAGCGCAACAGAGATAGAGGCCGCAGCGGAAGCCGAAGAAGAAAGGGCGAGTGGAAGAAGCTCCTCTGGGTGAGGCACCCAGGATGTACGTATACGATGACATAGCCCCGAAAGGCAGTCGCACAAGCTAAATTGGATATAGATCCGGATAACTACACAGATCCTCCCACATTCCTGTCCCACCTCCAACGAAACCCACGCCTGCAGCTGTACGACTTCTGGCCCCTCGTCGCGGACTCTACGGTCATAGTCCAACACATTTGTTCAGTAGCTATATTCGTATGTTGCTTTGTCGGTATATCTCAAGATCGCATATCTCCTGTCTCTGTGGTCAGCTTGGGCAGCACAGGCACCGTCCTAGGCTGGGTGCTTTGGGACTTCTGGATTGGGCAGGAAGCGGCTCGAACAATCACAGAAACAACCACTGGGCCTAGCCAGGTACCCTTTGGCGACGCAAATAGCGGTGCTAGCTCAGCTCTCGGTAACACAACACCCATTTCCCAAAGCAAAGAGCCTCCAGAAGTTGGACCTGGTTTGACTCTCGAAACGGACAATCTCCGACGCACTCGCGGTCACTCTCACTCTCAAAGTCTTGCCTCCATTCCATCTGCGTCATCTGGTCACTCACCGACATCATTAGCTCCCCCCAATGGCTCGCTTTACGTTGGAAATCCAAGTACACAGGCCCCGTACTATGCGCCAAACTCCCCTTTCTCAAGACGAAATCAGCAACGACTTGCGACAGCAAAGTCTGCCGTGCTGATATACTCTGCACTACTAGGCTTGAGTCCCATACTCAAATCTTTGACAAAGTCCACGAGTAGTGACTCCATCTGGGCCATGAGTAGTTGGCTGATGTTGATCAACATCTTCTTCTTCGACTATGGGGGTGGTGTTGGTGTAAAGTAGGTTTCATCATCAACAATTTCACGCAAGCTGGAATTCATTAACAAGTACGGATCATAGATTTCCTGCATCGTTGTCGACCAATGCTGCTCTTATGGCTTCTACCGTGCTTGCATCTCGACTCACAAGTACTACGCATGTCTTCAGCCTCACCCTTTTCAGCATCGAGGTCTTCGGCCTCTTCCCCGTCTTTCGCCGGCATCTGCGCCAGATCTCATGGCAAGGCCATCTATTGCTGACTTTCTCCCTTGTTTTGGGGGCAGGAGCTGGTTTGGGAGTGACTTTGGCGCCCACGGCAACGACCTGGAAAGCAGCTCTCACAGGAATTATTCTATGTGGACTCGGCACTGCAGTAGGCATGGGTGGTTGTAGCTGGTGGTTGATAGGCCTGCAAAGATACAAAAATGTGGTGATAGGGCCATGGGATCCCGCCAGACCGATCATACGAGCCGGTCAATGGGAGTAGCAAATTTTGCTTGACGGAAATTGAAGGCAGAAAAATTTCAAAGGCTCCGCTCGGCGACGACCGTCCAGTCCTTGAGCTCTTTCCATGTCGGGACCAGCACTATCCGCCCATGATTCCATCCGTCATAATCCTCGGCTTTGCTTGGACCGAGAAACCCTTCATTGGCCAGTCGAATTCCTGCATCTACAACGTCGTGCAGAACACGTCGACGCTTGGATTCGTCGATCTCAATGTCTGCATATAACAGGCTTACATGCGGCGCGTATGTCTCTTCCACCCATCGCTTAGCGGCCGCTTCATCGCCCTTCTCGACTGCAACAGCGCGTACCCTAGCCGCAAGATTCTGCAAAGGGGCTTTTGGTACGCTGAGGGTGAGCTTCCTAAAGAATTGTTGACCCACGTCAAGGGACAGAAAGCTCACAGACGGAATGACATCTATGGAAAGTGAGAGATTGTCAAGCCATTCTTGGGGGTCGTTCTCCGTAATGCTTTCAGGTACGTCGCTTGTGAGCGTCAAGTGTGGAGGGAAGTGCGGGGTAGTCTCGAGCTCCGGAATATGTGCGGGTATGGTCTTGGTGATCAGGCTGGAGAGGACATCTTCAATCTTAGAACCGGAGGGAGGCATAAGCCAGAGGGAGGAGCCTGGCATGGTTGAGAAAGCGGCTGTCTTAGGTATCCACGCCTAGGGCAGGCTACTCAATCGAGAGTGCTGGATGACTTTTGGCACGAAACTATGCACTGCACGTCCAAATGTTTAGGCAATGTAGTCTAGAGATGATTGTATCCGGAAAAGAGGAACAAATGGCGAAGTGGAGTGAGTACGCTCTAAGCCTCGTGAGCCATGTCCATCACAACAATTGTTACTGGCATTACAATCAAAGGAAAGGAGTATTTGCGGCAAATGGCAATTCTAAATGTACTCGTTGTCGGGGTATGTCATGCAGTTGCCTTCCAGTGATGTTGTGAAAGCTTAGATCACGTCAGAGAAGCGACCTCGCCAAAGCAATCCTTGAAGCGCTTCGCCATGCCGGCGCATGTGACCAGCAACCCCAGCATCACCACCTTTTCTTCAATGGACATACTCACGACCATACCGAGCATTTTGCATCCCATCGCGAAGATGCAGTCCACATTTTCCAACCTAGTTCTCGGAAAATCGAGTTCTCCTTAACCAACCTCACTAGGGCCCACCAAGAACCGCCCGTCTCCCTCCAACTTGGAATAAATCATCTGACTTCCGACTACACATCCACGTCTTTAGAAGAGGCCTTCGTTAACCAACATGTGATCATCTCGACAATAGGCGCTGGCGACATCTCCTTCCAGAAACGCCTCATTGACGCAGCTATCGCTGCCGGTGTTCCGCGCTTCATCCCGAATGAAATCGCACATGACACCCTCAGCTCCAGCATCTGCAACCCCTTGCCACCTCACAGAGCAAGAGCAGAAGTCTCGCGATATCTTCAAGACCGAGCAAAAGCGGTTGAAGGGTTTAGCTGGACGGCGCTCGCCACTGGGTGTTTATTCGACAAAGGGCTGAAAGATGGACTGCTCGGCTTTGATATGACATGGCAAAGTGCTACAGTCTACGCTACTGGGGATGAGAGGTTTGCTTGCAGTACCTTGAGGGACGTTGGGCAGGCTGTCAAAGATGTGCTGGCGTTGGGGGATGACACCGTGAAGAACAAATTCTTGTACAGAGCCAGCTTCATGACGAATCAGAATGAAATTCTGGCTTCTCTCGGAAGAATCACGGGGAAAAAGTGGACTGTGGGCCTCGTGGAAGTCGGAGCATGTATCAGAGAGGGGGAACAACGGATGAAGATGGGCTTCTTCGATGGGGCCATGATGCTTCTCGAGCGGAGCGTCCTATTTGGAGGTGACATGGGGAACCTGAGCGCCTGGGAACAAGATGTACCATACATGAGCCCATCCAAACAGCAAGAGATCGTAGACGCCGCCGTGAAGGGAGTTCTGGCCGAGCTGGACAGAGATGGAAAACCAGATTGTGGATGTGGCTAAAAATTGCTTTCTAGGTGCAAGCTATACATTAGCCTGACGGATGTCAATCAGAACGCAGACCAAACGGTACGACACTTTGAACGCTTCCACTGGTCCATAATAGACTGTCGCCTCACGTCCTCACCTCTCCTCGAGATAGTCACAGCTGCGCACCACAAGCATCTTTGTCTTTCGATTCAAGTCTGAGCGGTGCTTTACCCTTTGACATGATCCTGTCTTCTTGCATTTACACCGCTGCTTCGTTGCGCATTCATAGCATGGTCAACACTGCTTCAATGTCTGCTTAAAACAACCAGCTCTGAAGCACCGAATCGTACAAGTGGCCTCGAGGGACTTTAAGATGCCGCTAAGGTCATATCTACTAACACCTCATACTCTTTTCTCACCTCTATCGGAATTCACCATTATCGGGTCATGTGACTGCTGATCATCGGTTATCGCTGGCGTTCAGCTACTCTATCGACCTTCCTCTTCTGAAATAGCTCTCTCCTAGCCGCAGTCCGTGCATCCGCGCCAATGCAATCTACGTCAATCTGATCTCCTCTTCTTCCATGTCCCTCTTGCTTCTCCTTGGCATGCATTGCACGATTGTCAGGATATCGCATTCAGAAGATGAACAGAGACGAGAAGAAGGCTTACTCCTCGCCGTCTCTTGACCCTGCGTCAGAAACGAGTCCACACGATGCAGAATATCATGCAGTTGATGTCTTTGGGCACGAAGAGGACCACCAGATCCAATATAAGACATTGTCGTGGCCTCTTGTGGCCGTGCTGATGATCGCTGAGATCGTCAGTAATGGCATGCTTTCCCTGCCTAGCTCTTTAGCGGTTGTTGGATTGGTGCCCGGCATAATTGTCATTGTGTTCTTGGGAGCTTTTGGGTTATTCACGGCTTGGGTATTGATACAATTCAAGCTGAGGCACCCGGAGGGTAGGCAAGAGTACCATTTTCTTACAGTGTCAGCAGCGAAGTTGAAGTCGTTCTTTTTGGGCATCCTCTGCCTAAGTAGAGATTGCTCTCGATAGGCTGATCGAGATGATTGGAACACCATTTCGCTTATTGTGTCTTACCGTTATGTTTTACTCGGATGTCTTCTATTGTATCTTCGATCGAGGAAAGGTTTGGTGGTATGGTAATAGGTCGTCACTGGACCATTACCCAAACTTCAGTCCGCCAAAACATTGTCTCATGAAGCACGGAAAACAGTACGCTGCTTCTCACCGCCGCATAGAACGGCCAGTACTTCTTGACGTCAATGTAAAAGTCCGTGAATTGGACCCGAACATCCGGCTAACAGATTTCGAATTCAGTTCACAACATGGGAGACGCCGGCTACATTTTATTCGGCACCCCAGGCCGCGAGCTCCTCTCCTTCGGCACTATCGTCTTCGCCGTCTTCGCAACAGGTGGCCAGCTCCTCGCGGGCCAAATCGCCCTCGGAAACCTCTCATCCAACAAACTCTGCCTAATGCTCTACACCGGCATCTTCGCAATCCCCACCCTCCTTTGCGCCCTCCCTCGCACCCTCGACCGCCTCTCCTGGCTCTCCATCCCCTCCGTTCTTTCCATCATCATTGCCGGCATCGTTGGAATGGTAGGCGCAGGCCTCTACCCTACAACTCCACGTGACTACAGCGTGACGATGCAGACGGACTTCGTCACCGCCTTTATCAGCGTCACGAACCCCGTCTTCGCGTACGCAGGGCATTTCATGTTCTTCATCCTCATCTCCGAGATGCGCCACCCAGAGCACGCCATGCGCGCCGCATACACACTGCAGATCTTCGCCACGACATTCTATGTCGTCTTCGCGATTGTGACATACATATATCTAGGCTCAACCGTCGCCTCCCCGAGCTTTACGTCCTTGCCGCCGAAGTGGGCGAAGGCGGCATACGGCATTGCGATTCCAAATTTCTTGATTGCTGGCAGTCTTTACAGCCATACGGCCGCGAAACTGCTCTTCGTGCGTTTCTTCCGAAAGAGTGAGCATTTGCATTCACACACTCTTCTCGGCTGGTCTACGTGGATTCTCCTCGTCTTCCTCATGAATGCTGCTGCCTTCGTGCTCGCAGTGGGCGTACCGATCTTCAACTACCTGATCGGTATCGCGGCGAGTCTGTTTGCGAGTTGGTACACGTATGGGATCGCGGGCGCGTTCTGGCTGTACGACGTCTACCACGACAAGGGTGGATTCGCAGCTTGGAAGAAGCAGTGGGCGATGACTGGGGTTAACGTGGCGACGTTGGGAGCGGGGGCGTTCATCTGTGTTGCGGGGATGTATGTTACAGTGAAGCAGATTGTCGATGCGTATGCTAGTGGGGTAGTCAGTAAGCCTTTCGCTTGTTGAAGGACTGGGGGCTGGAGGTCGATTTTGGGAGTGGGAAATCTGGTCCTTTATATGGGGGGCGGTCGTCAGTTTGGATTGTTTGAGGCTCGGTGGTCGGGGAAGGGCAGGTGGTGTGATTTTGGATATGGCTTGGAGGCGAGTCTGTCTTGGGCTTGGATATCCGCAAGAGATACGGGGGTGGAGCAGTGAAGTAGTACTCTCGCTTGGATGTACCTGTCCTGTATATAATTGATATACTTTGCCCTTCGTATACGAGGAGGAGAATTTGCAGATTGAAAGCTGAAGCGATGGAGACAGTGTTTCTTGGCGGATTCGAGAAAACGCACCTTCAGTGCGCCGGGTAAGAAACAACTGTTTTCAATGCTATTAACTTGGCACAGACAACGCACATCGTCTTTTTGTCACTGAAAAGTTGCACTGTAGACATAACTTAATATGCTCTACAACTTGCGATCGATTCTGAAGCGTACAATTTTTATTGGTAAATTCTCAATTTTGAATCTAGGTCTGGAATCATGAACTTTCACTCGGTTCTAATTTTCCTAGCGACATTAAACAATATGGCACACCATAGGCCAGAAAGTGCATTAATTGATTTTCGCATTTTTCCTGGTGTTTCGACCGACGACAGCATGGATAATATTCTTCACAAATTTCGAGACTTAATTATAGAGTACGTTACACAAGATTTATCGTAGAGAATCTGTATTCACAGCATATAAACGTCGACAAAATCGATGTTCGTAAATCGATGTTTAGGGCTTATCTAGATTATTAGACTAACCTTGAGTACAGCTCTAGACTTGAAAAACATAGACACGACTTTAACGAAAATCTTGATATTATCTCTTGGTCAATTGAACAAACATATTATGTTTGATTGATAACTTCAATTCTAGCTTATTCTAGCGGTTGGAAATGGCTTCGTCATAACGAGGAAATGTCAATTTGAATTAATGCACTTTTGGGCCTATGGTGTGCCATAAACTTAGGTTTCCAGGCGAATTCGAATATTTCACACTCGCGTACAATAACGATCTCGTTTCAATAATCTTTAGAATTAAGCACAAGTTGTAGGGTATATTAAGTAATATGTCTATCAAGATTTTTGAGCTACAATTAGGTGATGAGCAGTGTTGGGAGCACTGCGAGTAGCTAGGTCGCAAAGTGCGTTTTCCCAAATCCACTAAGAAACACCCAAGGGACGACACAATCAAGAACCCAACCATATAACAAAACCCCCGTATTTCTTACAGCATGTGGTGGGTACCAATCACAGCTGAATGCCAAAGCTACAGACTGTTCTCAGAACGCAGGCTGCCCAACACCAACCGGCATCCTCCAGCCAGCTGCCAAAAAGAACACTATAACTACAATCTCCGTCAAGACAGCCATAATCGCAAAGGCAGCTACCGAGCCACTGAAAGAATTGAAAGTGCGAACACCGCCAATGACTCCAAGGGCCGAATAGATCAGTCTGACAAGTAGGAACGGTAGGGCCGCAATGACGGCGAACAGCAGCCCTTTCTCTCCACCGCCTTTCGGAAGGAGCCTGAACGCGTGGCCGGCAATCAAGACTTCCGCGGCGTAGGAGATGATGTAAAGTATTATCCCTACTTTCGAGATTGGCTTGACGGTATAGGTTCCATCTGAGGAGAAGCTGCTAGTGCCGCCGACTATGCTGAGGATGAGGCCGACGATGATGAGGGTCTGGAGGAGTCGAAAATGGATGGAGCGGAATGGAGTGGCTTTGGAATCCTTGATCGAGTCCACGCTATCGTATGTTTCAGTGACTGCTCTACCACAACGTCTCAACTGTCTTACCATCCCATCAAAAGGCCCAGCGTTGCGAGCAGCAAAGGCGACAAGCCTACGGAGCTTAGGATGATTACCGCCTCGAAGAGCCCGCGCGATGGTTTATTGTACGTCGCAAGCTGACAGCAGGCACCGAGCAGGCGAACCAAACATAGGAGCAGCGTATATATCCATTCAGATGATCGGCTAAAGCCGTGGCGCTTGCAGACGGTGGCAGCAATAATGAATAAGGGAAAGTAGACACATATTTCTAGTATAGAGATGCCGCCACGGGCGTCGAGATGCATGGCAATAGGCTGTACAGAGACAGAGAAGAGACGAGACAACAGCTGGCGAGTTTTGGAAATCGAAAGTGCAAGAGTGTAAAGATTGAGAAACTGTTAACTTATACCATCTCGACGGGTTTAATTCATCGGAGAGCCCGGAGTCGCTCGCTTATTTCGCGCCCCTGAGTTCGATACGAGTACAGCTACCACCATTCTTTGAACGTTGGGTCCCATGGACCAAAGCCTGAGTCAGACTGTGCCAGAATGAGCTGGCTATTCGTGAACAAGCTGTGGTACACAAGGTATCGAGATCGCTTTCGGTCGCTTGACGTTGCCGAGAGAAATGACAATGGGGCGCTCTAAACCCGATGAGGTATGCAGTTCGGCGCTAGTAATACTACCGTCGTTTGGCGACACAGCCATAATGCAGCCTCCTGCCGCCATCTCCCACCGACACAGCAGTTCCTCGAGATGGGAGGCACCGGCTCGCTCTCACAATGGTCAGCCTTGTCACCTTATCAATGTGACCGCCGACAAGTGAAACAGCTAGCTGTGCCCCAAGGGCATCACGGCTTGCTCACATCTATAGTTGGTCATCCATATCCGAGGCCACCCAAGGTTTCTGACGCTTCACTACGAACTGCTTGCCTCTTTGGGCTGACTTTCTGTACTTCTCTGCTTTGCGGCGGGTGACGAAGCGACGGACACGTGCTTGCGCTGCCGGTTCGCTGCATGTCAGTGAACTAACCGAACATGGTATACAGTGGGCGGCCTAGCAAAGGCTGCCTCCATTGCCGTCAAAGGAGGATTAAGGTACCCTTCCGAACGTCGAGCACACTTCGTCTCTTCTTCCAAGCCGTACTTCTGTTTTCTCCTTCTGTTTCTGACCGGTGGCAGTGTGACTTATCTAAGCCTTCATGTGGTCAATGCAGTAGATCTGGACGGCAATGTACCGGCTATAGGGATCATATCCAATTGAGATTCCGCGACGAGAGCCAAAGTGTCGTGGAAAAGGCGCAAAGTCGTTCAGACAGGAGAAATCCGGATCACTTGCCGCAATGCAAGCCGACTGGTCCAATCGAAGGTCAGGTCTACCATGCGGGCGTACTGCGAGTAAGACTCCTCCAGCGTTCCTTTCTATAGATGCGGTAGATCAAGCGGTTGCTTTCTTCTTCAGAAGCCATGTCAACGAAGCCTCCGAATCCTGCAGTCTGGTCTACAGAGACTTGCCAGGTCTTTACGCTGCCGAGTGCAACTCAGCGCTCTCGTGTGTCATTAAAGCTATCGGTCTCGCCGGCCTGTCAAGCTACAGAAGTGCTCCTGCATTAATGTCTTCAGCTTTTGCACACTACAGTCTGGCATTGAGCTTCGTCCGGTCTGCTCTGCGGAACCAGGCGCTGGCGACAACTGATCAAACGCTGTTGACCATATACCTGCTTGGCATTTATGAGGTACAACCGGTCTCCGATTTGTAGGCTTTATAGAGATTGACTCCAGGAAGACAGATATCGGCCGAGAGGAACAATCGATGAAAGCCTGGGAACAGCATATCGCCGGCGCTGCAGCCCTTTTGAAACTTCGCGGCAAGCAACAATTCCAGACTGGACGTGGACTACGGCTTTTCGTTTCCCTGAGAAATCAGCTTGTATGTGGGGAAGCGGATGCCAGATGGGATCTACATCCTAGCTAATATAATGACAGTATATTTATTGCGTTCAGACTCGAAGACCTTTACCCGATGAGGTCAATCAACTATCAGAGGTATTGCGTAGCCTTGCAGAGGGGCCTGGAATCAAGGCAGCACTACCTGCGCTGAAAATATCTGATCTGGTTGCTTCCTTTTGCAACCTCCGAGCCGCAACGTCCTCGACGGCCTGCGTTCTGTCGCCGGAAACCATCGTCGCCCGCGCACTATCTATCGACGCCATGTTCAACGCATGGCGAACCGGTCTGCCACCATACTTGCAATATGATGTGAATAGTCCGAGCAACCCAGATCCTGCAGCTCATGTCAGCTACTATTATACCTGGCCCAATCTGGGGTTTGCAGTGTTACACGTTACTTCCTGGATGACCCTCATATTACTCCATGGGCTTATCATACAGCAGATCGAGGTATCCAGAGCAGGCGAAAGCGATGAGCTAAGTGAGCGTTTTGAGGACTATGAGGCACAGATGCAGCAATCCACTGGATATATCCTTTCGCTGATCGACCAGATTTGCGCCAGTGTCCGCTATTACCTGTCCTTGTGCAGCACGAACTCGTCCTTAACACCTACTTCCAGCATCGAACCGTCATCAATACCGTGTGCCGCGTCAATCAACGCTATCTTGAAGCCTCTTTTCGTGGCTGGCGACTCGAGCCTTTGCCCTCTTAGCACACGTGCTTGGATCGTAGAGCAGCTAAGAAACATAGGGACAAGAATGGGCGTCAAGCAGGCTCTCTACTTGGCAGAGACGATAGCAGCGGCCCACCTCAGTGCAATGCCTCGGACATCCCGGATTATGCACCGGCAACTCAGCAAGGTGCCGCTTGGCTCCCTTTTAGAAGTACAACCTCTGCACCCAGAAAATGGCTCGCATCGCTCGCACGCGCAAAGTCACGGATCGATGTTTGAACATGGGCTAGCACAGTAGTAGCCCGTGAGCGCCAGAAACTCGAAGTACGTACATGCGCAAACCCACGCTCGTCACCAACCGCTCGTACGAGCCCGTCATACAATGAGGCAGATCCTCCGCTCTCTCCGCCATAGAAGCTGCTCTAGGTCCGAAAAAAGCCCATATCGAATCCAGACGAAGATTTTTAGAAGACCCACCCTTACCAACAGCACAAGCGGTCCATAATTCCTCGGTAATCGGCAAAGCAAGGTCTTCAAGTGATAAAAGAGCACAAGCAATCTACCCATGGTCGATATCATTGGCCATTAGAATAAAAGAGTTTCCAGCCTATCTGGCTGCTCCGAGTAATGATCTTGAACGGGGAAAGAAGCGTGATATCAGGACCTTCTACCCATCGAGGAAACAGCAGAACGCCAAACATCCCAAGCAGCAACCCTCACAATCAATAGCGTGGCGAGCGAGGAGTGGGGAGCCACAATACCATATACACCCTCCATCGCATGGCATTCTGCACTCCTTGTATGCAGGCCTTCATCGAGCTCAAATCCACACTCAATACCTCCCCCGCCCCAACCCCCCTCTGTCTATATATCAAACCACCAAACCCAAACACCCTTCCTCTTATAACTCCCCTTTTCGCAGCTCTCATCCTCCAATTCTCACCCAGCGAAGCCCATCGTCCAAGTCATCACTACCGTCCCCCCACCCCTCCCTCCCCAGGACTGTGGAGCAGATAATGCCACGCTGATCTTCTTTGCCACTGCATGCATGCGATGGCTGTATCCTCACTGGTTCGGGTAGGAGATAAGACCAGGATACCTCGCCTCTACTTCGCTTGTCAAGCAGCGTGAAAAGCCCATTTTGAATCGGACTCGTAGAGGGAAGGGTAGAGAAGTTGGTGTATGATGATGATGATAATGATGTGTTGCCTTGTTTGCTTGTGCATATGACTTTGTATATGCGGTTTTGAAAGTATTAAAAAGGGTTTACCAGCAACGAGGAGGGCTTTTGTGAGCTTCAGGACTTTTCTTTCTTTTCAAGCCCGAGGAGAGATCTGGTTCTGACAAAAGGAGGTTTCCCCTTTGGTGATCAAAATCGCAAGATGGGAGGCAACAGCGAGACAGCGTTTATCTCGAGAAAGGGGGAATTGCAGCGATACATACATTCGTGTCTAATCTAAGTATCTAGGTAGTATCCTCCCCAATCTACCCCCAGCCTATATACCCAACCCCCAACACCACACCCACCTCCCCAAACGCCACGCTACCATCTCGAAATGACCCACAAAAGCCCGCTTGATTTATATACCCCAATCTCCAGAACCAAAAGCCCGACCGCATCAAAGCAAGGCCACGCCCTAGAACTTCTCCATCAAATTCTTCCTCACGGTCCACATGCGCGCCCGCTTGCCGTAGATGTACATCGGGATCGTCGTCAGCAGACACGCCACCTGGATGCCTCCAATGGCGACGAACACCTTCTTCGAGCCGTCGGCCTCGAGCCAGCGGTTGAAGAAGAGGGAGAAGATTAGGCCGTGGAAGATATCTACGCCTCCGTATCAGTACCGCTCGCTGGGCGAGAAGGGAGAGGGGGAGGGGGAGGAGCAAAGGGGGGCGGGCTTACTCTTCGAGAAATTCAGCGTCACGAGGGCTTCGCCTGCATACTGCCTATAACTATCCACCGCAAAAGTAATCGCAGTGGTGCTACCCAGACTGCACCCGAAACTGATGATCCCGAAGAACACCGTGGGCACGATCCACGCGTCGCGCTCGGCGGCACTCCACCCGAAGCCCATGAGGCCGATCACAGTGGCGAACATGACGGGGATGGCCATGACGAGGCGGAACTCGGGCTCGTAGACGCCACCGTTGCGGCGGCTCATGAAGCGCACGATGATGTCGCTGACTTTCCCTGCGACGGCCGTGCCGAGGACGCCGCCTACAAACGGGGAGATGTAGACGAGGCCGATGCCGAGGGGGTGGAAGTTGTAGGTTGCGCGGTTGGCGTAGACGCTGGAGACGGATTCGGAGAGGACGATGAGCCAGCCGACGCTGAGGGCGTAGACGAGGGCGGACCAGAGGATGGAGGGGTAGGCGAAGAGGATGAAGGGGCGGATGGCGACTTTCAGCCAGTTTTCGTGGCGGAGGCGGCCGTTCCAGGGTTTGAGCGTTTGGCGGAAGGTCTTGGCGGGTTGGGTGCGGAGGAGGGTCGTGTAGCGGGGATTGCCGGTCGTTGGTGTTGGAGGGAGGCCGGCGGTGATGGGTTCGGATCGGATTGAGTGGGAGGATGATATTGCCCTGGATTCGTGCTTATCTGTGAGATAGTCTCCGTATTCGCTGTCTTTGCTTACGTGCTGGGGTGTGGAGGCGTCAGCGTAGGGTGCTGGTTGCGGTTCACCGGCAGCCATGGCATTCATTGTCGAAGAATGGCTTGTAGGAGTATGGGGTAGAGGCGAAGGCTCCATGTCGGCTGCGACAGCCGCTTTTTCAGGATCATGAGGATCTTGTGGTCCGGAAGGGTCGCCAAGCGCAGGGACTGGACGGCTATCAACAGTGTCCTCTTCGTCAGTCGACTCCTCATTGACAGCGAACCCAACATGGTGTTGGTTCTTCTTGTGCCGTCGTTCAGCAATGGTCTCCGGACCTGTGCCTGCTGCTGATGCCGCATTGCCAATTGCAAGCTTCCGCATGTCTAGGGAACCGTCACCGCCTACGGAGATTGTACTCTTTTCGCCATGGTGATGAGGATGGTGAAAGATCTGGGAGATCGAGGGAAAAGTGCTCTTCCGTGTTTTCTTTTGTGGTCGTGGCGTACGGTCCCAGAAGGTTTCCGGCACGAAGAAGAATACCATGAAGAAGCAGAATGCCACGATAATTGCGATAATCCTGCGAAAATCAGTGGATACTTCTTTGCTTTCCAGGTAATGTCCTCTTACCAAAACACCCATTGCCAGCTTAGTGCTTGAACAATCGCGGCAGAAATCAGAGGAATCAAGTTCTTGCCTCCTAACAGGAGCAAAGTGTAGATACCAAGTCGGAATGCCCTTTCGTGCAAGAAGAAAATCTCTGCAATCGTCGCGGAAGGCAAACACTCAACCGGACTGACCGCGAGACCCATGACAACTCTTGCAACAACTAGGGAGGCATAGTTGGGCGAGAGGGCGCACCAAATGGCGCTGATAATGAAGAGAATGATACCAACTAAATACACTGGGCGTTTTCCGAATAGAATGGCTGTGGGAGAGGCGATGACAGAGCCGACGCCCAGTCCCATCATGTAAAGACCCGTTGTTAGCGCGACCTGGGGAATAGTGACATCGTACGATTTAGACACTGCATTGAATCCTGCGGCCAGAACGGGGGTCATGCCACCTCCAAGCGCACAGAAAAACCCAAGTGACAGCAATGCAATGTCCCGTCTCCAGGCTGGCCAGTTCAAAGGATCGTTCATAGAATCCTCAGGTTGGGGCTCTAAAATGATTTTATTGTCCGCGGTCATCTTCTTCTCCTCAATCGTCCGTTCTGATTCACGTCTGGCCACAGAAGGTCTTGCGGTTGGAGGAAAAGGAGAAGGTAGAGAGGAAGCAGAGTGTCGAGCTGGTGTATTTCGCAGACCGAGCGGCTCGTTGCGGGTAGTATTCGACATGAGAAGCACAGAGCCTGCATGTAGAGTCAGATATCTCGGCACTATGCGATACCTATCCGAGAAGGGGCATAGCTCTTTCGGTCATTGCTGTGGAAGGCCAGAGCGGATGCTGGAACCACATACCTGGCACTTCATCTGTCTCCTTATCATTGAGCACCCCCAAACTCCACTTCTCGGGTCTCGATTTAAGATCTTCGAAACCATCTGATGATGCCCTCGACATGGGCGATGTTTTAGTGGCTTTGGGACCGCCCAACAGCTTCTTCCACCTAGAACTCTTTACGTCCTCAACTTTCTCTGCCTCAATGGCAGCATCATGTTGCGCCTGAGCCGGCATATTGTTTGCTTCATCAGGGGCCGTCATTTCAAGAAGAGCGTTGGAGAGTAGGGATCTGAGGCGGTTGTGGAAGGTCGGGACGCGTGGGAGTAGGAAGAGACGGTTTGATTGTACGTCAAATCATAGGGACAAAAGTTGAGAAGGATCACCCGGAGGAGCAGTCGACCGTTGATATAGTGAGCTTAAGGATAGAGGAGGGAAATTGAGAGGTGTCCGCGACAAAGAACATGTGGCGCAATAAGATGAATGAATCCTCCATGGCGGTGAGACAGACTTGTGAAGAAACGAATCACCTGCTGCTTACCCGAGAGGGTGGTGCAGCAGGAGTAGATTGAGGATTGTTTGAAGCAGGCGCAATGGGCACGCGCAGTTTCAAGTCATGGATGTCAGCCCGCCGATTCGAAGGCTTGGCATACGTAGCACAAACGATTGCCCTCGCCATGGCTGAGGCTGCCAATGAGTGTGTATCAACGGAGATTACTCCTATCACCATGTTCATTAAGTTAGGATAGCTATCTCCTGTCATTGAATACCTTTTCGAGAAGTGGGGATCAGCCATTCCACTTTCCATCCTCACATCTATCCATCCGCCCCCTTTCCCAAAATAGACGCCGAGACAGAAGCTTGGACCACGTGGAATAGCTCACAAGGTGTTGGGTGAGACGATCTTGACAAGCTTATGTTTGCGCTTATACTTATAGCCATTCACTTGGGCCGCAGCAGACCGATTAAGTTTTGAGCTTCGCCCGGAGGACACTTTGGCTTCACGCACCCCACGACTAGGATCTTACCTTACAGTTTACTCTGAATGTGCCAAGGAAAGGACAACCTCGAGCCCCTGTTTCCTGGGCTGGCATCAGTGGGTGCTAATTGTTTGGCACCTCACGGATAAATCTCTTCTCTAGTGCTCCTTTGGGTCGTCCGACCAGGTTGAAGAAGCTGATAGTACTTGACGTCTTGCCGCTTTGCCATCGCCATTATGCCATTACCTTGTCTAAGGGCGCAAAGTACTTACTTAGCTCTTGATGCAGTAAGCCCTAGGTTTAGCACCCTACAAGCGCATGGGATTGGCCTGTGCACATTCAACCCGTGACAGGACAGATAGTGGATCTGAGACAAGCACCGCATTGGGACCGAGGGACTCGTAGTTTAACCTGGCATACCATGTAATGCGAATACAAACTATGCCTACCGATGTCGTGAACATTCATCTTCATTACTCTCTACCACTCTACACCCAGTATACACAATTATATCCAACAAATCAACACGCTAGGATCACTGCTTCAGAGAGATGCCCATCTGAATCAATTCTTCGCATCGATGCTTCTGATCTGACGGCACCGTCTCCATGACCGTGTCGCTGGCCGCATTACTGCCTCCCTGAAAACGTATCCGCTGTTGACTGTTTGGGCCACCCCATTCCTCCCATCTCGGGCTTCCTGGCAACCGCGCAACATTGGGGTCATAGAAGCGGATAAAGCTGGTCCAGTATCCTTGCACAAGCGGGATAACATTCGCGTTCAAACCGCCTGCTTTGTAGCTTGCTGGCAGTGATGGAGGGTCCCATATAGCAATGAGTTCGGCCACATGAGGGACTCCGATACCATCCGCAGTGTTAACAGGGCTTGTGACGTTGTAGTGGTAGTTGTATACTATGCTCGAGGAGTTGTGAGCGTAGTACTGACTCCCAATATAGTTCCCAGGGCACACGTAGCGAAGCTCACCGTAGGCGGCGCTGGTCGATTGCCAGTGGGTGCCAGCGGATTTGATATGGGGGTATTGGGAAGTTGGGAATAGGCCTTGGATCGTGGACAGCTGAGTGCTGTTGATTGTCGGAAATTGAGCGCGTAGGAAAGAGTCGGACTCGTTGACGGTGTCGGTGTTTCTTGGAACGAAAATCGTTCCTTCGTTCGTAACATCGCCGTAGATCGCTGGGACGTTGTGGAAGCGACCAGAATTGAAGAGTGCGAAGGTCAAATCTTGTAAGAAATCATGGTCGATCACCGGATTGTAAGGAAACAGCGGGTTACTGTTCGCGCCTGGGAACGGAGTCCCAATGTTTTGCGTCTGCAAAGCAGCTGTGGAGAGGCCACGAAGGCACGCGAGTGTATCAGTATGCCCGGTCTCTTTGCTGGTGCATTTGGTACGGCTGACAAGCTGATCGTACTGGTACTGCGAATCGGCTATGGTACGAACCGCGCCAAACGATTGTGACTCAGCAGCGGTGGCATGGAAAACGTTGTCGTCTCGACCGCCATAGGCCGCAACCTGAAGGGCGACACTCCCTCCTCCAGCACTAGCGCCACCCATCACGACATGATTGGGGTCTCCTCCAAATTTGCTGATGTACTTCTGTACCCATCGCAGGACCTTTCTCTGGTCCAACAGTCCATTGTTTAGACTACCTCCTATCTGGACCTCGGCACTTGCAAGAAACCCATAAAGAGAGACACGATAATTGAAGGTAATCACTATGATGTTGCGTCCTGAAGCCATAACGAGACTCGTGCCGTTCAAATTGGCGTTTGCGTTGAAATTGAATCCGCCACCTTGGATGAAGACGTAGACTGGGAGCTTAGAGTCGTCAGTAGCATTCGAAGGCGCGTACAAATCGAGGAATAAACAGTCTTCACTATTCGTTGGGGGAATCGGCTGACTGGCGACTCTCTGCCGGCTACCCAAGCAAATTGGGCCATGCTTCGAAGAGGTCAGTAACAACTGGGCATGCAAGACTTGCAAAGCATACCTTGACTGCCCTCTGAACCGTACTGTTTGGCGTCGGATCTTGAGGGGCGGTGAATCGTAAGTCGCCTATTGGAGCTGCGGCATAACGTATGCCGAGCCATTGATTAACCCCATTCTGGAGGTCAATGCCCTGGTACTTGCTGTAGCCAAGGTCGATGGCGGACAATAATTTCCCTTCGTTGTCGGCGTGTCTCGGACCCAATGTCAAGCCGAGACTGAGTCCCAGGATCAAAGCAACCAGCGACGTAACGACAGCGAGGCCAATGTACCACCATCTCCGGTTGCCGTTCAGGCCATGCTTGTGTGAATCTTTGACCGTGTTGGACTTGGTATTCCGTAGAGAACTCGGGACATTAGATTCGGGTGTCTTGGGCGTAGCTGTGGCAGCCTGCCCCAAGGGTTTGGGGATCATAGAGAGAGCGACAAGAATCAGAGCGCCAACAGTCAATGTTGTGCATGTCGTTGATATTAGCAGTAAGAGTACTACGCAAATCGTAGAAGCGGAAGTTAGCAATCTCAGAGCGAACGAGGAACAAAGAAGCGAAGGAGCCGCGAGCAAATCGCTCTGCTCGAGCAATAGGGATCGAATCAAAAGAGAAAGTTGGGAGGAAGGGAAGCATCTTGGGAATGTGGGCGCAGCGGAGAGCCCCTGGCTTGTGTTACGTGTACCAGGGAAGGGGATATCCTGTAGCTCGTCAAATCGGTACCAAGCTTTTTTCCCCCGAAACCCTAGCGTGAGGAATTGCGAATCGGCAAATCAGCGAACATGAAACAGAAATCAAGCCTCGTGCCCGCAAAGCTTGTCTTAAGCTCGATATAAGCCATCGTCTTTTCAAGGCCCGTCTAGAGACCACTCAATGTACTGGTGCGGAGTAAGATATCGTAGGCTTCCTCAAACGTTGACAGGACATCAAAAGCTTTTATGCGAACCAGCCCGATACGGACCCAAGCATAGCTGTGAGGCTTGCTTGGATTCGGGCGCTTCGTAGATTTGCGACTTTGAAGCATGAGAAGCAGTCTGCTAATATAAGGTCGCAGCGCAATACATGTGGCGTTGCGGTAAAGAATGAAACTTATTCGTTTTCGTTCACACCTTCAAGACCGTTGAATCATAAGGTTCGAGATTCGATTCGGAAGTTCTATGGCCACCACCCTTAATAGCTATATAAGGCTTCTTGAGCAGTAGGATCCTCCTCGTGAACCCCGGCAACGTTCGATTGTAAAGCTTTGTTTCAGCTTCCGAGGTTTAGTCGCGCGTGTACTGTCTCAATCAAGCGACCAGCATGATTGAGGAGTAGAAGTACAAGCGTCAACAGTCCGTACGGCCTCTTGCGCTTGAAGCAAATGCGAGCAGATCCCGTGAGTCCTTCCCTTTATTCATCTTCCAGATCGGCAACCTGATGCCTACCACCCTTGTCGATGTCCGCCGTAATTTTTCCCTTTAACTTCAACTCGACCTTGCTGTATACTGCCGCTCCGGCCAACGTGACCACCATCCCATAGCCATTCAACACACTAACCTTGACGTCAAACAGTACAATGCCCAACAGCACTGTCAAACACTGTTTCAGGTTGGCGCACACAGTCATGGTGAGGGCTCCAGCGAGCTTATTGGTATGAAGTGACGCGACGCTCAGGAGAAATGCGAGGACACCGTTTCCGGCAAGCGCCAGACCCTGGGCTGGTGTAAGCTTTCCTGCTCTAAAGAAAGCTACGAAGTCGTTTGCTTCGCCGGTGGAGATCGAATACAGCAATGTTTGTGCCGCAGCCACAGGCGACATTCGCAACAGAAGCTCAAGCGCAGGTAGCGCTAGAGTGCCAGTCATGAGTCGGTTTGATACGATGGTCTTGACAGCGGCGAGGATCACTCCAAAGAGTGTCAAGACAAGTCCTAGCGGCGTGAAGTAGTAGTCTCCGTAGGTCACTAGACCGGCCCCCAGTATTAGAGGAATCAGCGAAAGGTAGGTCGCCAGAGAGTATGTGCGGGAGTAATACAATCGGTAGATGAGCACAGCCACTACGGGGCATGTCGACCGAAGTATTTGGTGGAAAGGCATTGACACCATTGCCCTAGCCGTATTGGCGATTAGCTTTAGTCAAGAATGGCGTCGTGTCGTAGCTTACAACGACACATTGGAGATGGCGATGTTGACGGTATAGAGCAAGGAAAATCCGAAGAGTACAATATCCTCATGCCTCTTAAGCCTGGTCAGCTTGAAGTGACCTCGTAATAGCAGTATGTAACAGCCAATCGAGGCTGTGCCTGTGTGTATGGTCGTCAGCAGCCAAGGGAAGGTGAACTAAGACGGCGAGCAGTCAGTAAGATCCTTGTGGCGCTAAATGCAGACTATCCGGAATACTAGGAAACCAACGCACCTTGCCCAGGACTGCCTTGTTGCATATTGTAAGGGCCACATTCAGAGCGAAGTAGATGCTGAGGTAAAGATACTTGGTAGCTAAAGGGACTTGGTATTCTGCTGCTGGTATCTCTGTTGCTTCCTTCGTCTGAGCCTCGACGTCGACGGTATTGCTGCGTAGATACGCGGCCTCGTTGAGCTTTGCGTCGTCCTTGACCTCGTACGGTCGCTGAGAGTTGCGATCATCTTTTCCCATTGTCTTGCTACGGTGAAGATAAGTATGGCGGGGAACACATCGGTCAAGATCGATCTACGCTGGACTGTGACCCACACAAGTTAGACTAGTGTTGTGTAATGGGAACGACAGCAATGGGTAGAGTTTTGAAGTTTTGATGGCCGATCTGATTCCGCACAGGCTGATGACACGTTCAATGGGCGGGCCTCATGATGAAGCTGCGGAAGCGGATAATCTGGAAAACGATTTTCCGATTGAAAGCATACGCGAAATACACTTGGGCTAGGTATATAGAGATACAGCAGATAGCTCGGTGGATATCAGACGGGAGTACTCCCTTTCGCATGTAAATTTCTGGTCGTTCATCAAGCTGGAAACATTTATGGCGGTGCAGGCAGCAAGCGTCTTGCTCATCTTCTCCTTGAAGCCATCACTTGCTTTCTCATGCCCTACTCCAACACCTCCTTGAGTCCTGATACTTGCTGCTCTTGCAATTTAACCCGGTTTCTAATTTGGGACTTATCAGTCATTGTTGTACATAATCGCCAGCCTCAGCATCTCGTTTCCATCAACATGTGAGCGTACGACCTCTGGCTCATCTTGGAATGAGAACAATCCTGACTTGTGCTATTCCATACTGTTGGTTTGGCAGAGGAATTTGAGACAGCGTATTTGATGGATAACTTCCAGAGAGCCGGCTGGTCGTCCAGCACGCTGGGACGGGTTCAATCAGCTGAGTCCTCCAAAGACTGAACCCACCGTCTATGTATTGGCACCAAAGAGACGTCACATTTGAGGGAGAGGTACGCCCTGCCGGAGGAGGAAAGTGCTTCAGCTGACCCATACCTTACTTTCAGGTACTTTTCGCTTTGGTGCTAAAGGAGCGTACATTAGAATCACATGCGATTTGAGCGGTCCGGGCCGGAGAAGAGGTCATCGTAATGTCCTTAAGGGATCTTCCAGCGATGACCCCCACAGCAGATCAGGGTTCAGCACTGCCACAAGTGACGTCAAAAGTTTGTCGTGCGTGATGCGCAATTTCGTGCACCTGACCTCTCTAATCCTCTTTGGGAAGTACCCCTGACGTGATGCCCTACCTTCCTTGCCTACAAAACTGCCTGCCCCTCAGTAACATCTTCTCTTTCTTTCTTTCTCACACCCTCACACTTCTACAAACCCCTACAACTCCACAAGCAACTTGCAAACCACACAAAAAACACATTCCATACCCATTACATCATCCACAATGGAGACCATCAAGTACGTCTCGCTCGCTGTTTCGCTTTACCCCGCTCCTCCCTCCGGCTACCCACAATGGGAACAGGACTGATCTTTGCAGGAACGCTGCCAGCTCCGCCTCCGAGACCGTCCAGGGCAAGGGTGCTGAAGCCTCCAAGGACGCCAACAAGGGTAAGGAGCTTCATTACCTCGGTCCCTCACGGCACATACTAATATTTCTGCAGGCGTTGCCAAGGATAGCGACGCATCGATGGGCACGCGTGCGAGTGCCGCCAAGGATGCCGTAGGCGACAAGATGAACGAGTCGAAGCATGACACGAAGTCCACTGCTGACAAAGAGGCCGCGAAGCACTAGATGTTCGGCCTACGATGGCAGGATACACGACGCTGACGAGCATGAGCTTGCATAGAGTCGGATGGACCAAGGCTTAGATACTTAGCGTGACCTAGGTGGAAAGCAAGAAAACTCCTTTGAGCATCCTTCTGGTTCATTCGTGGCATTCATGTGTTCAGCGTCCTGACCAACCTGTCTCCCTCATTTTAACCCCCTAATTCATGTCGATGCTTGGAGACTTCCATCTCTCTTTCATCCCCACCGGCAACGCTACATCCTGCCCTTGCATCCTTCATTTACTAGTTAAATTGTTTCCACTGGTCCCTTCTCCGTCACTGCCAATCCGCCTCTATCTTTTCCTACTTGCCCCACTCGCCATATTTTACTATTCCATCCGCGGGAATCATTTCACACTGTCCTCCCCTCATCCAAATGTATATATACCTTGACAACAAAGGGCTGCGGGATAAGATATAAGTTGCTACTCGGCTTTTGACTGTCACGGTCCTGGCTTGGACCGCGACGAAGTCACGAATGACACTTTCATTCTCACACTTATAACCCGGATGATATCTACAACACTTCCACCTCCTACGATCAATTGACAGTGATCTCGATCAGCTTCAGCATGTGTCTCTAAGCAAATGTTGCATCTGTTCGTAAGTGCAGCATCTCACAAAGGTACATAAAAATTCTTGTCAAGCACAGCCAAACTCTCCTCTTTCTTCAAGGCCCATCTTGCATCCATGGCTTACCCAATATCTGACATATAGTCCTCATTTCTACACCCCCCTCCTATTCATGACTCCACAAACGAACACCATGAAGGATAATTTGTCAGTCAACGAGATCCAAACCTTGGTGAATAAGCTAGTGAAAAGCATGAAAGAGAGCTCCTAAGTAGTGAGCGAGAAGGGAAAGGCATTAGCAGAAATCAATGACCACGTGGCAGTGGAAAGGAACCACCAAGCCATGGCTGAGATAAGGATGGGACGGTTGGCCATTAAAGACCAGGTTGCGGCGAAGGCAAGGGCGAACGATCAAGAGATGACTGAGGTGAGGATAGGATTGGCGGCGATAAAACACCGGCTTGCGAGCTCGGAGGAGAACAGCCAAGCCATGAGGGTGGAGTTGGCTGAACTCAAAGACTTGATCTACGCGAACTCGGGGAACAATCAAGCCATTACAGAGACAAAGCTCGAAACCGCTGAACTCAAAAACCTGATCTACGCAAATTTCGGAGAAGAGGACAAAGCCATAATCGAGATGCGAGACGAACTAGCTGAGACCAAAAACCAGGTCTCCGCGTTGGAAACCAGTGCCTGGGAACAGGACAACAGGATCTTTGCGAAGGCGATGGAGAACGAGCAAACGATGACGGATACGCAGAGGGAGCTGCATGGGATCAGAGATCGGTTTTCGGCGCTGGATGATAAGGCTCTGGAGCATGATGGGCGGGGTTTTAGGGAGGTTGAGGAGAGCGAGATGCGGAATGGGGAAATGGGGAGGGTGGAGGAGAGGGTTTTGGAGAAAGGGGATGAGGTTTGTAGCCTTGGTGTTAAGGTTGCTGGAGTGGATGAGGAGATTAGCGTGCAGAAGAGGGATGTTGACCCGGTGGGGGAGAAGGTTGCGCGGTGGGAGAGGATAATTGGAAGGCTGAGAAAGGAGGGTGTTTTTGATTGAAGGGAAGGGGTGGTAGTGTCGCCAGATAGACTGGCATGTTACTAGGATATACTAATGTGCATGCTGCAGACCAGTCCCTTGTCTCCTTCATATGACACGGAGCGCTGGATGCCTGACTCTCGATGATGGGGACACAGAGGTCTGATGAGTATGAGCATGCTTAATTGGGTAGATCGAGGCTCGGTGGCATAGCTTGACATGGGCGCCTGGGCAGATAGCAATGGAATCCTCTTAAGCACCCAGTCTGTTTAAGCGTGACATGTTCGTATGTGATGTTCTTGACCTGATACCTTGTCAATCACCCTTCAGCCACCTGTTGGATGGTTTGCTTCTTCTCGAGTCAGCCTTTCGTGGGTGGTTATGAATGGATTAGGGTGAGTTTCTGTTAGCTTGGTCGATTGTCTGTGTCATCGCTTGGGAACGGCGAGCTGAAGGCTTATCTGCCTCGCAACCCACAAGGGTCAGTGTGCAAGCGCTTGGCAGAGGAATCCAAATCGAGGAAGCAAAACTCCTTGGCTATTATATCCAGCGCTCGATGGCTTGGTAGATCTGTGAGGAATCGGCAAAAATTTGAATCGGGACAAAACATGGCAGATCACCACAGGAAGAGGTTGGTATTCGTATCGGTAAATAATGCCCACCTTCTCGTTAACTGTCTTCACTTTCTTCACCAACATCAGACTGGAGTGGGCACCTGACGTCGTGGATATGGTGATTGCAGATGGCGCCCTCTGTGGCCCAATTGGTTGTGCCGGCATTCTCGATCCATCTATAGAGAACCACACTGACCGCCTCCAACAAGAATTCGGCATTATAGGGCTCTTCGCTGCTGATCCTGCTATCGACATTGTCGCAGAAAAGCTTCAGCAGCACTTGGCGAAGCTGACTGTCCTTAGACGTTCTCTCCCACGCAAGGTTGATGCCAATAGCCGGTGACGGTAAGCCTGCCGGTCCCTCAAGGGAATCCGGCCGCCTCCAAAACCGGAGAATCACACCTTTCGGTCGACTTGCGAAGTAACTGTAGCCGTAGACTTCGATGAGCAAGGGGATTATCTGATCTCTCAGTCCTCGCACCAGGAGGCTATCAGCCAGGATATAGAGTGAGATGAGCGCGAGAAAAGGGAGGTCTTGATAATTTGCGTGATCTAATGCTTCTGAATCGGGACTCGATTTCTTGTTATGTCGGCGGTTTAGAGCTTTCGGGCCCAAGGTCGATATGAGTTTTCTCTTCACATCCTGAATGCTTGGATCGATGCTCTCAGGGTAGAAGTGGCCTCTGAGTTTTTCGGTGTAGAGCCAGTAGATGAAATGCTTGAATGTGGTGGGATCCTGCTCGGGTAGATCGACGACGCCTTCGGCTTCCTTGAATTGGCCATTGCAAGCAGCACGGAAGAACTCCGATCGATCACAGAGTACCTCTTTGTGCACACTGAAACTTGTTTTTTCAGATCCTACGATAATAGTGATAAGCGAGTGGTATAGGAAGCTTATAAACGTCCGGACATTAGCGATGGACCTCGAGGGCTCCAGTCAGCCAGTGTAAGAGCGATGACTCACTGTGGCTTTGGCGCGTCTCCGTCTTCCATAATCGATTATGACGGTAGACCGTGGAACCTCAGAAATGTAGCTTCAGTGTAAGAATGGATTGATGTCGATGATTCGAGACACTGCAAGATGGGGTAGCGGCGTTGAGTGACCCGAAGGGGTGATCTTGAGTAATGGGAAGTGAGGACAAGTCCTGCGCTAGCAAACTACATATAGACTGACTGCTCTTAGCCCATAATTTGTCCGATTACAGAAAGGTTGCAAAAGGCTATTAGATCTAGCACCCCCCCGCTTGAGCATGAGGAGACTCATGTGCAAACATGCCTAAACGTTGGATGTGATCAGCAAGTAGAAGCCAGAACGAGAGCTTGTGATGATCGGCTTCGAGGATCAGTGTTGATAAGTCCACGTGACGTTGAATTTTCAATTGTGTAGTGGCAGCTTGAGTCAATGGGTAAGGCAATGAGAGAAAACAACCGCATCGCAGATCAACAGGAGACAAATTGATGACTCTAAGTCTGTCGTTTCAGTTGGTCGTCCCGCCTACACACCGTGGGCCAGCAAGAGCTGTTGCAGTCATTCTTCGGCTGCCATGTATAGCGAGATCACGATTAGTCGATAGGCTGAATGACCAGTGAACACCCATCGCTCAAGAGGGAAACTGTCGAAACATTTGCCTCACTGAACCAAATGACTAAGCCGGAGGGTCAAGACGGCATTGGACGAGTACGGTGGCCTTATTGACCCCTAGAAAACATATGCCAGTGCACGGATAGTCAGGTCTCCTCCTTTGAGGTCGGGAGAAAGAGAGGCTTGAGACACCTATCCTGCATATCAAGCGAGTGACATATCGGCCAGTACTGTAGGAACGAGGTTCACATGAATTGACTGATTGCTCTGGACCTTCGAAGGCTTTACATGGATGCCGAATCCACCTTGTTGGTATCATAAGAGACATCGCTCAACCAACCTTCCAGAAGCTGAAATAGAATGTCTACTGATCCAACCTTACTTACCAAACTCATCTACCAGAACCTTATTTTTCACCCTTCGCAAGCTCTTTACAAAAGTCTCCAAACTCTCCTTTCGTGCCTTGTGCGATATCATGCTCTAGTCTTGAGCCGTACTTCTTCCTGTACTCCACCTTGATCTTCTCAAAGTGTTGTGGCTCCCAATGAAATCTTACCAAGCGGCTGACGAGCAGTTCGATACGATCCTTTGACGTTTCGGCCAAGGCCTGATGAAGGAGAAGAGCGTCGCGTACGGGACGATTGAGCACTCCGTTAAGGATGTGTGCCAAAGTTTCGCCCTAGTGCATCATATTAGAGAAATGAGCGACCGGACGCGAAAGGGCAGGGAAACAACTCACAACTAGATTCTGAGATTTCTTGATCATTTCTCTCGCGAAATTCTTCTTGTAGGTACCTTCGAAGACTCGCAAAATCTCTCTCAAGTGGTTGTCGCTTCGGACAACAATGATATTGATCATGGCAGTTTCCCCACCTTCCTTCGCCGTCAAGGCTTTGTACAGGTCCTGAACATCTCTACGTACTAAGTCAATGGAGAGCTTTTGCTTCTCTGGCATGCGCTTTTCTTCGAGGGCGAGCATGACCGCGTTTCGGAATTTGTCCTTCTTCAGCTCCGCCTGCATGCACTTCTCCAGGCTGTCGTCATATCTCTTGTCGCTGAAGGCATCTTTAATTTTGACTATGTCGCTGTTGGTCCGGCCCATCAGGCTCTCGATCAGTAATTCACGCCGAGAGGTGTTAGACTGATACCAGAAATTGGCCCAATGCGCTTCGCTCTCCCACCGGCCCAGAGCAACCGCGTATGCAATCTTTCCAAGATTTCCGGGCACTTTCATTTTTATGTGCTTGGCAATGTTGATGCCCTTACCGCCGACTTTGATGTGCTTCTTGTACTCCGTTCGCAGCTCGAGAATATGATCATCAGAAAGACGCGGAAGGACCTCGATGATCGGTTCGGGATCAGGCTTGGTGTGCTTGAGTGCAGCCGCTAAAGCGAGAGCATCTGGCTCAGGGTCATAGAATGATACTCGCTTCTTCGTGGACTTTTTCGTCGACACAAGGCCTTGTGAATCATCAGAAAGGTCTCTCGAGGATAATTGGTCTAGATCAGACATGTCATCGTCCAGATTTGATGGTAGCATCAGAGGGGAAGGCATCGGCGAGATGGATTGGTAGGTGCCGCGGTACGACTCTAACAAGGGACTCCCAGGCGGAAGACCACCCTGCATGTGTGCATGGTTCAGACCAGGTGCTGTCAAGGATAGAGCGCCGGCGCTACCTCCAGATATTGACAATCGCTGGAGTTTCTGGCCGACCGCAGAACCATGCAATGATTCGCTGTGAGGCTTCGCTTCGACAAACTGTGGTCGCGCCGTCTGAGTGTACGAAGGCCTTCGAGCGTCGGTCTTTGAAGCGTAGCCAACCTGTTGGGCTGGCTCTGCATACTGATAGTGGTCTCTCGAGCTGAGGGAACCAGAGTGGGTCCTATTATTTTCCGGACGGTTCGTCGGCGGGGGATACCCAAACTGAGGCTGGGTATAAGTAGGCGAAATGGCTTGGTTGGGGTAATACGGCTGATGTCCACCAGTAAGATTGCTATTGCTCATAGACAGATGACGGGGCTGCTCAGGACCAGACGATGGCGGTGGACCGTAACCTCGCTCATGCTCATCCAATCCGTGGTCGTACTCCCACTTGTATTGGCCCGGAAGTCCATGACCAGGCCTATCGAGTCCTGATCCCTCGTTGCTACTGTGGCTTAGATGCCGTGTGTATCCTTCCGGCCTTGCATGCTCGCGACTGTCCGATGTGGCGTAGCTGGCATGCCGGCCATCTCTGTGCTCGCGCTCGTATTGCTCTTTCGAAGACTGGGAGTACTCGCCTTTACGACTTACAGCCTTCGAGTGCGTGTCAGGTGAGGACCCACGTTGATGTCTGGGCTCTGCAACCTCGCGCTTCGACTTCGATGGCTTGTGCCGCGACCGCCGATCAGACCCACTTTCAGTGCTGCTACTACTCTCTTCTTCCTCTTCGTAACGCTTCTTGGAAGGTTTCTTCTTTCGCCTGTCATCCGACTCACTGCTTTGCTCATCATGATATTTTTTGGAGGATCTCTTTCGCGATCTTGCGCCTGAGTCGCTGCTGTCATCGTCATAGTACTTTTTGGAGTGTTTCTTCTTAGACCTCGAGTCTGACTCGCTCTCCTCGTCGCTGTAATATTTCTTGGAGGACTTCTTGGATCTGGAAGGTGGGGACGGCGCCCGAATATCGCGCGACCTGGAGCGTTCGTCTCGTCTGCCAGGAGACTTCGAACGGCCCCGCGAACGGGGGTCATGAATTGCGAGAGACATTGCAAGGTGCACTCAACCCGTCTGAAGGTCAATTGAATACTACGGTCATGATACGAGTTAATTGATCTATTGTTTCAGCTCGGACTATGCACGCCGCCCTAAGGTATAGGCTGGTGGGATAAGGCTGCTGGACGCCTAATTCTTACCCAGGGTTCATTCAGGGTATGAAGCCCTTCCCTAACAGTGGGTTCCCCGTAAGACAGAGCCACTTGGGCATTTATCTTCTTCTCCCTAGCGAAATAGTCTTCCCGTAGGAGACCTGTCACCACTTCGCGGGCCCATGCCAGCATGAGATCACTCACCAGGCTGCAGGTTCACGGACTGATCTCACTGGTAATTCTCAATTAGCAGGCTCTATGGTAGAAGTTGCAAAAACCCCCCAAAAATGCTCTCCTCGACACTTTCAAATACTCATGGAATTTGTCCCTTGCAACCTACTGGTGATACTGTCATTGTATCACTGCAAGCCCATACAGAGTACGGTTGATGGCTGGCAAAATCCTCTCCATTACCAGACACATTGGGTTGCTTCCACTCTCGCCCAAGTATGTTCCGCGCAAGCACTGTTCCTTGGCTGTGCTCGCACGATAGATCCAAGAGTACCAACGAGCGATCGAGGATCGTCATGGGGCAAGTGTCAGATGGGGAAGGTAGAAGTAACCGGAGGTGAGTGCGCTTATGTCTCGGAACGCCGCCCACGGGACCAGCTTTGATTCTTCGTCTCCAGGCCACTGAGATTTCTTCTCTCCCCACGTTTCTCTATCTTCTATGCCCAGTCGACCAAGAAGACACCTTTTTGGAAGTCTGTCCGACCGTCTCTCTTCGCTCCCTATTGTTGGTTGGTGATGCCAGCTCGGTGCGACGGGAGATGTGCATTATGCAACATCATGGGGCTTGCATCAGTGGACGGCCCGTGGTGACAACGTGCATGACCTCTTTTTCGTACTTATATTTAGTTCGCTGCACACAACCAATAACGTTCTCTCAACCAAACCGTGTTTCGTTCTCGGCGCCGTTACTCTCATCTGAACGTACAGCGTCATTCGTGCACCGCACGCCTCGATGTATAAGATGGCTGCCAACGCCGTCTAAGCTAAATTTCTAGGTCAAATTGCTCGTCGTTGCGTAGCAATATGGCGTTCTCTCGAAGCACTGTCTCTCTTCTACTGCCTGCTTTTCTCGCGGTCCAGTCATCGTGTGGGCCACTGGGTACAACGTCGAAGCGTCAGGCTTCGGCTGTCCCATCGTACGTGAATGACTACGGTAAAGCTGTAGACTGCAGCCAAATAGACGCACAAATGCTAATGCAACCGACAGCACCATTTGTGTGGATTCAGTCGCAAGACACGTACCTCCCAAGTGATATCGGGGCACAGCTTCAGCATACGAAGCCCGAGGTCAACTTTGTTGCCGTGCCGAACCTGCCCGCCTTGACGTTGGATAACCTTGATATCTTGAACAACGCAGGCAATACGTCCGTCTACTTGACCTCAGTGGACGATATCACGACCAATCCGACATGGCTCAATGGCGTGAAACCAGACAGCAATGGCAAGACAACCGGGGCCGTCAGCACTGCGTAAGTCCTGGTCCTTCTTCACTCGTCACGTTACCGCGAAATGAACGTTTCACTGGACTCCATAGACCGCAACTCGTCGTTCAGGTACTGCTTTCAACAGAGTGCGAATCGTCATTCTAATATGAAGAATGTTGCAGTATCATCGTCAACGACCACGGCAGTGGAACCGTTGACGCATTCTATATGTATTTCTATGCATACAACTACGGACCGCCCGTTTTTGAGCAGGCGGTAGATGACCATGTAGGGGACTGGGAGCATACTATGGTCCGGTTCCTCAACGGACAGCCTCAGGCTGTTTGGTTCAGTCAGCATGCGTACGGCGAAGCATTTAGTTACAACGCAGTCGAGAAGAGAGGGCAGCGGCCCGTAGCGTACAGCGCGAATGGTTCTCATGCCAACTATGCAACGAGCGGGTGAGGCACGCTTTGATCTTCCTATGGATTGGCAGCTAACAGCGTTCTGTAGAACACATGATCACACCATTCCTAACCTCAACCTACTTATTGGCTTTCTTGAAGACCAATGCGACCAAGGCACATTATGGGACCCTACTCTGTCGGCGTATTATTACCAGTATGATGCGAGGACTCAGCAGTTCACTGCGTATGATTCCAGCTATCCTACGGCCTGGCTGTCCTACAATGGCCTGTGGGGCGACCAAGAGTATCCGAAGTCAGACCCACGACAACATTTCATCTTGCCTGGAGTTGATGTCACGGCGAAATTCGCGTCAGGACCGAACGGGCCAAAGTTCAAGCAGCTTGACCGGAAGAATGTCTGCAGTGATTACAACAGCGAGCCATGTATCATCAGGCAGATTTTGGGACCTTAGCTAGCTCATTTGGATAACCGCGCTTCATCATGCGTGCTCTTCAATGTTATTGCGCTTCGCTTCAGTCGTCCGCCTGAATAGGCTCATGTATGCAATGCCAAGACGATAAGTAAAGCACGGAGCAAAGTCTTGTTCCCGTCTGTATTTCGTGGAGGTGTTTCAGGGGCACCAGGGAGCCAGGGGGACGTTCCCGAAACTCTATACTTTAATTATCGATTAGCTTTTATGGGCTAGCCATCCCCTACTCCGAATACCTCGAGTAGAAGGTGATGTCGATGTGAGAGCATCTATGCTGCGCGCACAATCGATGAGTAGCTGGCCATGTAACTGGGTTTTGTGGCCTTCGACGTCCAGACATTGTCCTCCACGACCTGCATAATACAGCCCCAATAGCGGAGAGCGCAACACCGATCGCACAAGACTCATGTGTAGGAAGTCACGACTACGATATTGTCGCTGTGAAGAGGCCAAGGTCGATTTTCAGATGCGCAAGTGTTGAAGTATATTGATGCGCCTATCGGTCATTACCGCTTGTATCAGTTCGCGACTACCCCAGGACAAATCAATTCACGTTGCACCTACCTCACCATGAATTCAATACCACCGTCTCGACAACGACAGCCATCTGGCACGTCGCTGTCACCCGGCGACTCTCCTCCACCTACTCGTATCGAGTCAAGTGGAACGCTACGTCGTCGCCCATCCTTCAAATTCTTACGCCGTAGCAAGTCTACGGATCGAGGAGCTCCATCAAGGAGCGTGTCCGGGGGAAAATTGCAGAAGAGGCAACGGGCTGAAGAGAGAGATCGAGAATTCTTGAAAGAGCAGATACCGCAGAGACCACCAAGAATCCCAGATCTGCCACAACCCCAGCAACTACAGACCTTCGGGGGTGAGGACCTGAGGCCCGATAGCCTAGCCATCATCTCGAACCAGTTTGAAAACCGTACCAATTACCCGAGAGCCCTGTCGAAAGTGTCAATGGATCAGGCAAGTCCACGGATGTATCCTCATATTCCAGTCCCACCTATACCTGCTTCCTCACCGAGCACCAATGGCGATTTCGTCGACCCTTACGCTCGAGCCGAAAGTATGACAAATCGCGGGAGGTACAGCTATGCGAGCAGCGTAGTGAGCACGATTAACAATCCACGCAAGATGCGCAGGAGGAAAGATCCGACCCAGTTGAAGTAAGATTGTCTCCATGCGGGATGTGTTCGAGCTGACCGTGGGTGTAGTATACTCGTAATTGGCGCCCGCAATAGTGGTAAATCGTCCTTCATCGATTTTCTTCGTACCTCCCTGGTCCTTCCCACCCGAAAGCAACGGCCGGGGCTTCACGACGACGCGTACAACGTCGCACCTCCCATCTCGAATCAGGGGTTCCCCAGTGTAAGCTCGCAATATCTGGAGACGGAGCTGGAGGGTGAGCGAGTCGGTGTTACGTTGTGGGATTCAAAGGGCCTGGAGCATAACCTTGTCGATCTTCAGCTTCGTGAGATGACCTCTTTCCTGGAAAGCAAATTTGACGACACCTTTAGCGAAGAGATGAAGGTCGTCCGTTCTCCAGGCGTTCGAGATACCCACATACACTGTGTATTCATTCTCTTAGACCCCGCTCGCCTAGATAACAATCTTGCTGCCGCACAGAAGCCCGGGCCCACAAGTGGGAACTTGACCAATGGGAATTCTTTCTTCGGATCCGGTGCTGGGTTCATCCACGGCGGGCTGGAAGAGAATCTTGATCTTCAAGTGGTTCGAGCTCTTCAGAGCAAGACGACTGTCATTCCAGTAATCTCGAAAGCGGACACGATCACGGCAGCACATATGGCACATCTCAAGCGAGCAGTTTGGACCTCTTTGAAGCAGGCAAACCTTGACCCACTTGCAGCCTTGGGTCTGGACGATCTTGACGCAGACAATGAGTCTGATAACACTGAGCGGAATGGTGCACTTGGCAATCCAGATCACGTCCGTGGCCACGATCGAAGCTTCTCCCCTACCTCGCATCTTGACTCCCCATCGGAGACCGACTCCAGCTTCTCAGCTTCCGAGTTTGATCTCGCTAAGCCTTCAAGGATGAGAGCATCTGCGCGAGCTCCATCTGCCCAATCTGCCCCGAATACCACAGCAACACCATCGATACCCCTCTCCATTATCTCCCCCGATCCCTATGATCCAGGTGTCATTGGAAGAAAATTCCCCTGGGGCTTCGCCGACCCACTCAACGCCGAACACTGCGACTTCGTGAAATTGAAAGAGCAGGTGTTTTCAGACTGGCGAAGCGACCTCAGAGAAGCCAGCCGGGAGACGTTTTACGAAGCATGGCGCAGCGAGAGGTTGAACCGGCACACCGCAGAGAGGAAGATCCAAGGAAGCAACGGGCGGAAGGTATTCCATATGAGCCAGCAGTCCAGGTTCTAGCTGGGGTCGCAGGAGAGGTGCAAATGGTGCAAATGACAGGAGGAGTATGTTTTTCTGGTATTGGTTTTTAACTTCGATTCTCATACCCCCTTACTGCCGGTTTCTACATTCCTCGGTTTATTCCCCATACAGCGAAAAAGGAGCCTCGGTTACTAGCTTTCTATGGATCATGGTATATGCGTTGATCGCATACTCAGACATTGTACCTATACGCTTCAGCTATGAGACTCACGTCGATGTTTCAGCATAAGTAGTGGCATATGTAAGACGTTCAAGTCGTTGTCCTAAATTCTTCTGGGGCTACTGCACAAAATACAATTCTCTCTCCAATGCCGTTCGTTCGTTGAAAGCCAAAAGCCGAATTTTCTTGCGACAATCATCAAGAAGCCAAAAGCCCCAACTGTCACCCTTCGTTATAACCCGAGCCCGTTCCTCAAACCTAGAACATACCCCCATACGCCACCGGCATCGAAAACTTTTCACTTCTCGCCCCCTCCCTCTCCCCCTCATTGCCCCCGTGAACACGCGATTCCACCACCTGCCTCCTCACCTGCCTCCCCTCCGACCTCTCCATCCCCCTACCAACCCTCAACGGCGCCGGCACAGCCGGACTATCGACTTCCACCACGGGCACCCGCCCACGAACGACCATCTCCCGAACCCCCACATCGCTATTCGTACCCGGGTCGCTGCCCAGGCCGAAAGCACTCCAGCGGGCCTTGCGGCTTGTAGGTGGGCGGGCGGCGCGGCGCGCAAGCGTGGCGGAGAGGTAGTAGGGGTTAACGCAGCGGGCGATGTCGGTTGTGGCGGATGAGAGCTGGGGCGAGGAGGGGGGAGATGGGGAGGGGGATGGGGAAGGAGGTCGGCGTGTGGGTTCTGGGTGGCGGTAGGGCGAGGGGCCTCGGTGCGGGTTCGAGAAGGTGTCGGGCTGGTTGTGGTGGAGGTCGGGGTCGGGGGAGTCGGCGGAGTAGTGCGAGGGGGCGTGGGTGAGGCGCGGGCGGTTGAGGTGCAGGGTGTAGATCTGGTGGGGTGGGGAGGTGGGTGGTGGAGGTGGGGAAGGCGTGAGGGCTTCGAGGTCGGGGAATGTGGGTGGGGAGGGCGTTAAGGAGGCGTAGGATGGTCGGTGGCGGGTGTGGGAGAGGGTTGGGGGGGCGGTGAGGGAGTCGGAGCGGGGGGGCCATTGCGCGAGATGGCGGGTTTCGGCCTGGAGGCGCCGGGTGAGGGGGGAGATGCTGCGGATGGGGCTTCGAGTGCGGGGCCGTCGTGTGGAGAGTTGGCGGCCTCGGGGTTGTGGTTCTTGTTCTTGAGGGAGGAATTGCCAGGGTGCGGAGGAGATGCTGGATTCGGGGTAGATTGTGAGAGGACGTGCTTCTCCCCTGGCAGCGGCACAAGCTTGTTCTCGGGCCCATTCGGCTGTGAAGTCGCCGCCAGCGTCCCTGGAGGCTGATCGATGATGCATAGATGGGAGGCGTGGGGCTCTTGTCTTCTCGAAGCCTCGTGCGCTTTCTGGGTCCCGTGCGGTTTGAGGCGCTTTATCCTGCCTTGTAAGCCTGATGGAGGGAGATGACTGGCTTTGAATCCTTTTCTTACGGCGGCGAAGGAAGAAGTATGTGCCTGATAGGATAGAGGTGATCAGGACAACCACTACAAGGAAGTAGGCGACTTTTTCTGCTGTTGTAGGCTTGAAGCCCATCTTGCCCAGGATGGGTCAGAGAGAAAAATATTGGAGTAAGGAGAAAAACTTAGTCACAGTGTTTGAAGATTTATGTAGGGTTGCTGGCTTTTCCTTGTGATGTGCTGGTGCTTGGAGGAGAAAGTAGGCTTTGAGAAGTGTAACCACCTCATTAACCTGAGTGGGAACCATACTTTTAACCCCAACTCTTTCAGCGATTCATCGGCGTCGACCCCGGGGTCCCTCCTCGTGAACAAAAACTTCATCCTTTACAAGAAGGCAAACCAGTAATGATTGAGCTTGATGAAGCTGGAAAGTGGCATTCTTATGCATTAGGCTTGACGCTCGGCCTCGCAGAGCTTTGGAAACCTTCGAGGAAAGGAAAGACTTTGCGACCCTCGAAGAAAACAACCCATCCTTATCTCTCCTAACTATCGATTTCCTCCCCTCCCTCTCCGAAAAATAGCCGACGGTAAGCATATCTGGTTACTGCATATGAACACATGAACAAGTCAGAAAAGGAAAATAATGCTTACGATTCCTGCACTGTGATGGTGATTCAAGGGTAGATGCATGAGATGCAGGTCCGATTTTAGTAAAGTGTCGGCTTTTCGGTCGCTGTCCGTTCCTGACATAATGGCATTGACAAAATGCTGCATCGGACTCAGGGCCTTCGTATCCGCACTCGGAGACTGGTACAGACGTTGATCTTCGCAGCTGGCTAATTCCCACGTAACAGGAGCCCGTAGATACACAGGACGAAGCTAGCCTCGGGAAGACTGCCGACTCACTTGCTAGGAAGTCGGCGCGACTTCAAGAGACTGAAAAGGTAAGCACCATGAGAGGGTTCTCGCTCTAGATCCACCTTTGTCAGTCCGTGGCACCTGATTCGTCATTCTGCCAGCTCTACTTCTCAAGAAAATGGAGTCCACCGTCAACGGCCATTTCGTTCCAGTAGTCAAGGCTGTCCGATATGATGCAATCATAATCGGGGGTGGTGTCGCTGGCCTAGTCGCCGCCGCTCGCCTGAGTGAGGACGTGAGTAAAAAGATATTAGTGATCGAAGCTGGTGCAGATCGTCGAGGAGATCCCAAGATAGACACGCCCGGGATGCTCATGAGTCTCTGGGGAGACCCTGATTATGACTGGGATTTCTATAGCGAGCCTCAGGTGAGTTGGCTCGTTACTCTGAGCGAGCGAATGAGTGCCAAGCGACCATGGCTGATGTTCAGTCACAGACCCATCTCCACGGACGACAAATCCCTCAACCGAGAGGTAGAGTCCTCGGAGGATCATCCGCCATAAACGTCACAGCGGTCGTATACCCTACACTGCGAAATTTTGAGTCATGGACGAAGCTGGGAAAACAAAGTTGGACTCACGAAGCAATGGTGCCATACTACAAAAAGTTCCATACCTTTCACCCAGCATCGAAGAAAATCAACGATCAGCTAGGCCTGGATTCATACATGGACCTGGAGAATCAAGGCACACATGGTCCAGTCTCGGCCACGTACGCTGATGTATACGGGCCATTCAATGAAGCGTGGATGGCTGCATTCAAAGGTGTCGGCTTTGACGATAACACCGATCCGATTCTGGGAAGAAAATTGGGTGCTTTCATGCCTCCAAACTCCATCGATCCAAAGGAGAACAAACGATCTTATTCGGCATCCGCATATTATAGCAAAGAAATTGAGAGCAGGCCGAATCTCGATCTCTTGACTGAAACTCAAGTTACCAAGGTAATTTGGGATGGCTCAGAAGGAGGCGTGGTTGCAAACGGAGTCCAGATCTGCCGTAAAGACGGTAGTGTCGCGGAAGTAACCGCCGACGAAGTCATCCTTGCAGCTGGGGCCTTACAATCCCCTCAGATATTGGAGAATTCTGGTATCGGCTCAAAAGAAATCCTTGAGCGCCACGGCGTGGAGGTCGTGGTTGACAACCCGGGTGTGGGTGAGAATCTTCAAGATCATTGCTTTACCACAGTCTCGTTCGAGGTGGCGGATGGACAGATTTCTGCCGATGTTGTTCGCGACCCAGCAGTCGTCGAAGCTTTGGTGAAGCTGTATGAGGAAACCAAGACCGGACCATTATCTGGAGTACCTTTCAGCCTTGCATATGTACACCCTGTGGACATCAATGGCCGAATGAGATCTGAAGCTGTCGCATCGCTGATAGATGCCTACACCGACGTCGACAAATCAAATCCTTCGTGGATGAAAGCGCAGTATGCCGAATTGCATAACATCATGCTCGATCCCAACGAAAGTACATGCTTCTATGGGCTCATGCCCAGCCAGATGCACGTTCAAGCGGAGGGGAAGACTTCCATGCAACAAGCATACAGTCCCCAGCTCCCTCAAAACTACATCACAATCATGGTTGGTCTCAACCATCCTTTCTCTCGCGGCAGCGTCCACATTGGAGGTAGTAATCCAAGGTCCGACCCCAAGATCGATCCAGGCTACCTCTCGCACCCACTCGATTTAGAGATTCTGGCTCGTGGCACTCAGTTCATCGAAAAGGTTGCAGATCATCCAGCCATGAAGCAGCTGTTGAAGACGGAGAGCCGCCTTCCATCCGGTGTCAATCTGACAGACCTCGAAAGCGCAAAGAGAGTTGCGGAAGATCGACTGTGGACAACCTATCATTCCTCGTGTACCTGTCCGATGATGCCCCGGGAGTTGGGAGGGGTAGTAAACGATCGATTAGTCGTTCATGGCACAAAGAACGTGCGAGTCATCGATGCAAGTATCTTTCCTATGATCACGCTTGGTAATATTCAAGCGACCGTTTATGCTGTAGCGGAACGAGCATGTGATCTGATCAAGCAGGACTGGTCAAAACAATGAATGAGCCTGAATGTATGACGAGAATATCACTTCTTTGAAATAGCTGAAGGTCAGTGGTTGGTCGACCAATAAATACCAGTAGCAAAGCATATTGCATTGTTACTGGAACAATGATGCAGACATGTGAAAGTAATGCACCACATGCGATGGGGACGCTTGCTCTCTATTGAACACAAACCGCCCGTCTCCACTTTGACGCGACCCTTGTACTTTCCCTGCCCAAGTCTGGTGCCGTTGGGATAGACACGGAGATCGCCAGGGTCAGCAGGTCAGCATGTGGTTGGAAACATAACACTCAGTGTTGTTTTTCACGTAGCTTTTGGGAGATGCCGCTTTGCAATGCGATTCCGACTGCCTACACATAAGTTCCCAAATTTTCCTGCACGAACTGCATGGTGACTTCAGAGGCCTCTGCACTAGACTTTGAGGGAAAGGCGGTAAAGCCGTGAGGAGCACCTGTAAAGATTTTCACAACAGCCTCCCCACCTGCGATCATCCACTTCATGCTCATCAACAGCGTATCATCCAATAACGGATCCTCAGTCCCTACGAGAAAAAGCGCTGGTGGCAGTCGCTTATCCGGACCCGACGATACCAACGCCTGCATGTCCTCATAGAGCGGCGACACAGACGCACTTCTTTTATCTTCCATGGTCATGCCAGGGACATACGCATCGCTGGACCGCCGCATCATCTCGCAATTAATCACAAGGGGTCGTGTAGCGGAAGAAATTTGTGGCAAGTTCAAAGTCAAGTCGAATTGGCCATATGGGAAAATCAAACCAGCTAGCTTGTGCGCTGGTCGTGACCGCATCAGTTGAAAGGCTGTCACTGCTGCACAACAGCTTCCCGCTGACTCGCCCCCCATGAAGAGGAGTTCAGCACCGTAGTCGTTCTCAGCATGGTCGACAAGATATTCTGCTGCGTCACAACAGTCTTCAATTGTGGCCGGATAGGGAGATTCTGGTGCAAGGCGATATCCGACCGAGATGGCCGTAAGTTGGCAGCCATTGGCGTAGGATTTTAGCTTGCTGTCTGAATGCTTGTGTGTAGCAAGCACAAACCCACCTCCATGGAAATGCAAAAGGATACCTTTGCTTGGCTGCCCATTCTCCGGTTTGTACACGCGTATGGGGATGGTGCGGCCCTTCTCCCTTGATGGCAATGTAGCATCAAGAGCCCCAGGCAAGTACACTGGCACAGGCAATGGTGTGTCACCCGTTTCCCTCATTTGGCGATATTTGGTGATTCCCACCTCGTACCATTGGGGGCCTTTCTTGGTGATTCCTTCCACCAAAGTGTTGATTTGTTTGGTTTCTTCTGTCACTCTACCTGCATGAAATTTGGTTGCATCGATGGCGATGTCGCTTGTTAGAGGCATAATTCGCGCTAGCGGGGTAACTGAGCAATTGGGGAGGGTGGGTTGTAGCCTGGCCTGACGAGAACAGAGCTGGATAGGAGGTTGTCAATGCTGACTTCTAGGCCCAAAGTATGATACAGCGGGCTGATAGATGATATTTCTGCAGAAGTGACGGTGCTTAGACGAACAATGCGAGAGACTTCGTCAGGATGATGTGTATGACGGCGTTTTGGCCGACTTTCTGCCTACTGCTTGCTAACTGAAAGCGTCCAGTTGATTGGAACGCGTCGTAGGAGGTTGGTGGGATTATGTCACGTTTTGACGGGATCTGGTTTCAGAGATGGTAGAGATGTGGGGCACGGTACAGAGCTTTCGTCACGATGCAGCTCCTGTTGGCAAAGATGCATGCATGCGTTGGAGCGAGAGCGAGCGGTAAGAGTGACATCAAGTACTTTACCTCTATTCGTTGGATGCAGGTGACAGGCTCGGATCTCGCGGAGGCAACCGAAGCCGAGTCGACCCAGATAGTAGTATATTCTAGCGTGACAGCCACAGACTTAGGGCTCTGACCCTAAGTGCCGAGCTGAATAACCACGCTAGATAAGCCCTGCTGATGATTGACGCGACTAGAAACAGGGGGCTGAACGCCTGAATTCGTTCACGAACTTCGTTCACGAACGCTTTTCTCAGTTGACGAGAATCCAGTACCAAGAAAGTCCGACTATTCTAGGCATGATACCGCATTCTATATGTAATTGCAGTTTTCTGCTCTTCAGTACTGAGCATTCACGACATGTCACAGACATCCCCGTCAATCCACGGACTACGTACTAACCCATTTCCCATTCTGAATGCTCTCCAAAAACGCTTTGCAATGCTGAATACAGGCGTCATGCTCCCCCGTCAAATCCTTGAACGCATCCATAGCGCGACAGATGACCTCCATTGACCGGCAGATCTTGTAATACATATCGAGGCCGATGCCTTGAACGCCGGTTTTCAGGACGCAGAGTTGGACATCGGCTGCTAGAGCGAGGGGGGGCATGATAAAGACGGACATCTCTTTGAAGATAAGTACCTGCAGGGGTGCGAGAGTGTTAGTATTCTATAACTCGACCATTCACAGCAAGCGAGGGAACGAGATGAGAGAACGTGGGAGGACTGAGGCAGCTAGGTTAGAAAAGAGACCTACATGATTAGGACTCAAGACATCTGCCTCCAACAGCACATCACCCATAGTATTGGCAGCGGTAACGCTCATTTTCCGACTCTCCCCAGCAACTGGGGCAAGGAGACTAGCTTTCTGAACCTTCACAATAGCGGTCTTGTACAGCGCGATCCGAGCGCCAAGGGCGACCACAAAGGCGAGGACTCGCAATTCGCTTTCGGGTCCTGCGAGTAAAGGTGAAGATGACAAGGAGGTGAGAATTGCGAGAATCATTGTCTCGATGCGTTCGTGGTTGAGGCAGAAATTGTAGTCAGCAGCCGCAGCACTGGTTTTGTTCACGTTTGCGGTGGTGAGCTGGTGGTGGTTTGCGGCCTGGGCGACGAGTCGCATTGTGATCGAGAAGACGGAGAGCGGTGTAAGGGTCTCGGGAAGCGATTGTTGCCCGACATCTCTCATGAAGAGGCGCTTTTCGATCTCGGTACTTTCAAATGTAGAAGGTAAGGCAGTGGATATCTGTACGGCGTCAATGTCAAGGGGGACAGAGAGGCAGCATGATCAAGAAAGACGTACCTCGTCTATCTCAATCGCTCCAGGACCTCCAGCATTCGCAGTTGCATGGCAATTCAATGAAAAGGCAATCCAAAAGGCACGTCTCACATCGTGCAATCTGTTGGGATCATCCACAGATGATGCAAGAGATGCAAAGCGGTCTGAGTCACTGCCAGCACGAGTGCTGCAGTCCAAGCGGTCGTATCGCAATAGGCTCAAGAGTTGCATCAATCGACCGGTAGTGAGAATCGCTCGTGCTGCGCAAGCATTGGTAAATTCGTAACGAGCCACGAGAATCAAGGTCTGTACGGTCTCAATATTCCAAAAAGAGGCGCCGTCGGCTTGCATTTCTGCCTTGTCCAAGTGGCTTTCGTGCAGCAATGCAGTATTGCTGTTCTATTTGGCTGGAGTCTTGCATAGTGTTTGCTCCTGACATTGCTACCGCGTACTTTAGGGCTTGGTACTGGTGAGGAGGATCATCTCTATTCGCGATTTGCCAGAACGCATTGCGATCTATCAATGGGATGTGTTTTTCGACGACATCGAAATGGATCCCGAAGCTTCACGAATCTAGGTTCAGCTGTGATCCACACTCAATCAAATCCGCTGGGCACTGCTTACAGGTGTTGCACATCGCCTAGGGACATCATATTGTTGTCACTGCCAATGCCCGAGCCGGAAGCAAATATCGTCGGTCTTCCCGTGCCCATCATGTCTCCAGTCCACGGCGGCAATATCAGACAGCTAGAGGGAACACCGGCCACGCTTGGAGAGGATAAACCCCCACTCTGCATGAAAGTTTCATCAAATGTCCCATCTTCCGGAACGAGATTTGTCATGGAATCAGAATGCAGTAGCTTTTCCCTATTGCGAGCGATCTCAGTATGGGCGCCCGTGTCTAAGAATGTCGTTCTTGTTGAAAGAAACTCACCATAAGTCAACGTCGGAGCCGAAATCTCCAAGTTCGATTTCGTTTGGCACCGAAGGTCCAGGAGGAGCACTCGGGGCTTCGGAGACGTAACCTGACTCTGGTCGATTGCTGGGCGTTGAGTGATACTGCGCTCGAAGCTTTGTCTCTGTTTCCACTGTAATTCAATCAGGAAAGGGTCAGCAATAGCGCTTGCAAGGTAACTTCGGAAATGACACAAATCCTCCGCGGAGGCATCAAATATGCTTACTTAGGCGCGAGTGAAGATTCTGGAGCACCGAGTTGATGACGGCGGTCTGTCCGCCCGAGGATGGATAGGTGCATGCATGTCCAATCCTCTTGCATCGGCCACATTCAGGCTTATCCCTATCACAGCGTACTTTTCTTTCCCGGCATAAGTTGCATGTCGTTTGTCTCAGCCGAGACAGGTCACTCTGTATACGAGGAAATGCTTTGGTGGGGCTGGTGTTAGGACTATCTAAATTTCCGCCTGTGAAAAGTCCATGGGTAGTAGTTGCAGCCATGCTCTCTTTCCATTGAGTGTTTATCAGGGTAAAATGTCTTGCTCAAGGTAGGCCGTACTGTGGTGACTGCTTGATGTTTCAGTCTGTCACATTGGCTTCAATGCCATTTGTTTGAAATTACAAAGACTAAAGAGAAACCCTTGCCTTGATGTATGTGTTATAAGAAATTTATTGTTTCGTTCGGGGCTGAGCCTTCAACTCAGCTCGAGGATGACATCTCTGTCTTATCATTACGGCCGCTTCGTAAGCGAATCCCTCAAGCGAATCCCTCAAGCCATCCTTCATCGTTCATTGGCCCTCGACTAGCCATGCTGACTTCCAGGCTCCACTGGTGTCTGGCTGTGAGGCTGTGTACGGACGTGTGACAAGATGTCGCTACACCGACGCACACAAGGCGGGACTACGTAGCATGTAGAACCATAGTTCAAAGAGGCATTAATTTGTAAGAATTTCAGGAGAGAATTCTTAGAGAGAAAACTCTGCACGACGCCAAGTCGCTACTACAAGAACTTGACGCTAACGTGTTCAATTGGTTATTGAGAGCTAGCATTACAATTGTCTTTTTCTTTTGTATTCTAATCTCCAAAATAAAGTAGTGTGTATTGTTAAGACAACGCTTTATCGTTGTTGTTGCGTCGCCAAACTAGCCGTGCATTGCTACGCCGCGGAACGGGTCGGATTGGAGCGGGTTCTGCCCTTAGAGGATCCGTTCCGGGTTGGATTCTTAGTTAGAAAACCCGCCCCGAGTGGATCCTTAGACAAAAAATCGCGACTCGCGCGGGTAGAAAGATCGCTAGAAATGGACCCGCGTGGATTCTTGGCGCCAAGCCCCATACGAAATGGGTGGCAAATAGCGACCCGCGGATCATTTTGCCCCCCAAATTTGAACCCAACCCGCACATCCAGGGTTGGATCCTTAGGGGCAAAACCGCCCCTAACCCGCCCCGCCACCAGGTGCCGCGGGCGGATTGGAGCGGGTTGAATCCGAATTAACCAAATCCGTTCCGCGGAGTAGGCAGCATTGCGCTTCGATTGCTTTCCAATATACAACAAGTATCGATTTAAAAGTGTGCAACGTCGTCGCGTATATTTTAACGAAATATGCAACAATAACAACTATTATTTATTGTTGTATAAAAGAAAAAGAGAGTTTGAATTGTAGAAAAGTCTCTTTTATAGATGTTGCTCTCTCTAGTAAATTTGTATATATTATATTGAGATTACGTTGTTGTATCTATAAAAGACTTTCTTTTTACTTAGTTTTTTTTTTAACATTTAAGAAAGAGAAGTTAAGCAACAATCTTAACTTCTCTTATATATTATTAAGATATATAAAGAAGATTCAAATATACTTATTAAAAAAATATTCGTAAAGAGAGATTATAGAGTTATTCTAGAGTTATATATCTACAAGTTATAGTAGTGCAAGAAATTTAAACAAACAAGCAAGAAGAGTAAAGAAGAGACATACTTTTTAGTTTGTAGAAAGATTATTTAGAAGCATATTTTTCTCTATATTCTCGTTAGCAAATGCAATAGATAGACGATAATTATCTATCTAATTCAAGAGATCTTGTAAACAATAAACAACAAACAAAGAGAAAGAAGAAAATAATTAATTTTCTATCTATAGAGAGATTGTTTAGATACGTATTCTTCTTTATATTTCTATTAGCAAATACAATAGATAGATAATAACTATATATCTAATGAATAAAGCAATAGATAGACAATAATTATCTATTTGATTTAGAAGATCTTGTAGACAATAAATTGTTAGAGTCAATAAGATAAAACTGTTCTTTGCGAGATTGTTATTCGATTGAGTTAGGGTCTTAACGCTCTTCTATATGTTAGTTGTCTTACAACTATAGATTTTATAGTAAGCAATATAGATGTTATCTAACTTTATTATTTGCTTCAAGTTAAACAACAAGCAAAGAGAAAGAAAAGAATAACTAGTTTTCTATTTGTAGAGAGATTGTTTAGATGCGTGTTCTTCTCTATGTTTCTATTAGAAAATGCAATAAATAGATAATAAATGCAAATCTAATTAATAAAGTAATAGATAAACAATAACTATCTATCTAATTTAGAAGATCTTGTAGACAATAAACAATAAACAAAAAGAGAGAAAATAACAATTAGTTTTTTGCTTGTAGAGAGATTATCTAGATGCTTGTTCTTCTTTATATTTCTTTTAGCAAATATAGTAGATAAATAGTAATTGCTTACTCAATTAATAAAACAATATATAGACAATAATTGTTTATTGCAAGCGAAAATTAATAATAATTATTTCTACAACAAGCGCTATCTACAAATAATGCAATTGTCGAGCGCAATATAGAAAATAAACGTTTAACTTACAATAACTTTAACAATATTGTATAATTTAAAGCAATTAAAAAAATCTTATTATTCTTTTACTCAAATTTCTAAATAGAATTACTTAGATTAACAACAAGAACTATCTATACGTAATACTAGCTACAAATCTATTAATATTGCTCGCAATATTTAATAGAGTTAAACGTTCTTAACAACAAGAGAAACTAGATACAAAAACTATTCGACGCGTATTTACCTAACTTCTACTTAGACTTGAAACTAGACTTATTATTTAATAAATGTAATATTGTCTATATACGTAAAAAAATACTCTTGAGCTCGCAACTACTCTAAGATTCTTGCATTAATAAGAGCGACAAAATCTCTAGATCTTTACTTTATTTGTATTGAGACTCGAAGCAATTACTAAGTATAAGAATAGTTATAAATGTAATATTGTTCTAGAACTAGAGCGAATAAAGAGCTTTATTAGTAAAAATATAACAAATATACGTTTAGAATTACAAGATATACAAAAACGCTTGCTTTTGCAAGATACAATCAATCTATAGAGAGAGATTTTTGCAAATAATGCGAAACGACATTCGCATTTCGGCAAGCAGATCGAGCTAAGTATGTTAAGATATTTTTCAAATTCTTCAAATTCTATAGATCTATAAATATAAATTTAAACAATTATCGAAATTATATAATCGAGTACACTAGACACTAGAACTATTTATTAGAAACAAATAGAGAATTATATTATTTCTTGCGAACTTATATTATAATTTAGATATAACATTATGTTCAATAATTGTTATTATAATTCTAGCGAATATTATTTTGTTTGTCAATCTAATTACTTAACAAGTTCAACTAATTGTTCAACTAATTGTTCGACTAATATTACATTGTCTATCTAGATATTCAATTCTTGCATAGCTTATATTCGAAGTCTTAAACAATAGTATTACTTTACTTGTTTTAGTTAATATTGCAAAGCGCAATCGAAGTAACAATATACAATCTATTGCAATTAAATTTATATATATTGCTTTGTCTTATTGTTTATTTAACGCTTCTAAACTTATTTGTTAATTTAATAATTGCGTTACTTTGATTTGCACTCTTTTTAATTATTAATTTATCTTATTTCGCAATCTTCGTTGTTATATTCTTGACAACTCTCTAAGTCTTTTGTTTCTATCTTGCAATTCTTATTGTTACAATTTTAGTTGTCTTAATAATATCTTTGTTTTTGCTTTGCAATCTTTATTGTTATATCTTTTGTCAACTTATTTAATGTCAAGATTCTCTTAATTGTTGTTGTACAACAAATTGTATATTTCCTAGTTGCAAAAATTATTAATATAGAAACTCTTATCTATTTTGTTTGTCGAAACAATATAAGCATTGCGTTTAATAATTAATAACGTCTAGAATTAATACAAGCTCAAATTCTATTAATTCGATTAACCTTCTTAATTAAAACGATTCGCTTTAATTATTTTATAAATATTATAAGAAAAGTTATTATTGCGTTATTGCAAAGCATCTATTAGAACTTCTTAATAATATATTACTTTCTCTTTACAATTAATATTGTTTGTTGTTAGAATCTTAAATTGTTACTACAATTAGTAATTATTTTATCAATATTTCTTCAATATAGTTTAAGATCTTTTGTTTTGTTCTTTTGCTATCTATTTGTTTCTTTGCGTTAGATATGTAGTTCTAAGCTTATATCTAGTCTTGTTAAATCGAATTATCTTTATTGTCTTAGATATAAGAGTAACAAACTATTTCGCAAGTTTTTTTTATCGATATTTGTTGTTTCAACAATATATTTTCAACAAGTAATAAAGAAATAAATGCAAACAAGACAATTATTTATTTACGAAAAATTATTCTTTTTGCGATAAAAGAAGATGTTCTTGTTTTTAAGAGTCTTTTTTTCTTTTGTACTTAATCTTTTACAACTTATTAATAACAAATAAACAAATTAAGAACTTTAATAAAATTGAAAATTTAAAGATATTTAATAATATTAGTAGCGCGTCTTTAATATTTAAGACTTATATTAATTATTTTAAGTTTGCTATTTATATTCGAATCGATTGTCTAGCAAGACAATTTTAACTTTTATAATTATAAAGCTCTTGTAATTTTAATTTTTTGGTTTGTATTAATTTAATTAATTGTAATGTTATTTTAATTAAACGTTGTATCAACTTAATTAAGCGCTCTCGAATTATTATATAATAATAAATTGTTTATTGTTTGTATCTTAATTTTTCGAATATTGTAATACAAGATTTTATTCGTGTTTCGGAAACGTAACTCTAGCAAATCTAGAAGATATTTTTTCGAGACTTTTGTTTAAGCAGATTCGACAGATTCGACAGATCTACTAGTCTAAAAAAGACAATATAAGAGCTTACTAAGCAATATAAATTACATCTATATAATACTCTTGTATTTTTTGTAATTTGTATTGCTTAGTAAGCTCTTATATTGTCTTTTTTAGACTAGTAGATCTGTCGAATCTGTCGAATCTGCTTAAACAAAAGTCTCGAAAAAATATCTTCTAGATTTGCTAGAGTTACGTTTCCGAAATACGGATGTTGTTCTTAATAGTTCGAATACTTATTAATATAATTATATTACGACTTAACTTCTTTGTACATTATCTTCTCTATCGAAATGTTATATTTAATTGAAGCTTTATATTTCTTTATATACAAGACTCAATAATTTAATATATAATATTTGAGAAAATTAAAGTAATTTATTAAATTTCTCTTTTTTTTCGAAACTTGCAAAAGATCTTCTTTATTTTATTAATATAATACAACATATAATTTATATAACGCAATATTTTATTGTCGTAAATTCGATAGTATGCTAGTATAACAAAGTCTAGTAATGTTCGAACGCACAATATTGTATACAATAAAATTAAAATAAGCAAAAAAACTATTACAAGAACTAGTTAGCGCAAAATCGACTTCTAATTATTGCTTATTTATTACTTAATTTTACTAAAATAATTGAAGTATTCAAGTTTTATATATATTGTTACAAATTAAAAGCGTTGCTTAAGTTAATTTGCTATACTTTCTCTAAAGAAAATAGAGCTATTCTAACTTCTCTTAAATTGTAAAATATAATAATCGATAAATTTGCAAAATTATTTAAGCAAATAATTCACAATATTGTTGCTATAAAGTTAATGCAAAATATTTACTATTATTGTATTGTAAATATTTACAAATTAATACTTTTAAGTAAAGTTCTTTATTAAATATATCTAGTCTAGATATTTATTTAAGACGTTATTTTCAATCTAGTAAAGAATTTGCGTCTAAGTGCTTTTGTAAGTGCAACTAGATTAATTAATATATATATTTTCGCGTTCGATAGATAAAACTATGCATATATTGCAATGTTAATTGCTTTTAACATCAATAATTAGAATCTATTTCTTATAATTGAAATTTATGCTAATTAATATAAGATAGTTACAATAAGTATATTTGTTAACGCAAAGAATAAATATCTCTTTAACAATAAAAGTCTTAACAATTGCAAACAACTAATTAGAATAAATACTTCGTAAAATTTTTTTGCTCTTACGCTTGAAAATTATTTTTATCGTTCGATAATATATATTAATTTTAATATCTATATTCTTTAATTTAACAATTGAAAGAAAATTTAGCTAAACAAAGTCTAAGCAAGTCTAATTTCTTCTTGTTTTGTTATTATGATTCTCGATTATTATATATATCGAATATATCTACTTGTTGTTGTGCATTCTAATTAACACAATTTTGTCGATAAATAATATAATATATATTACAATTACTTTATTCGAAAAACTTAATTAAGTTCTTTATTACTAGTTTCTTGTATAAAACTTATTATATATTTGAATCTTTCTTACTATATTTTACTAACAAATTAACTAATATACTAGATTGTTCGCAAACGTTAAATAATTAATAAGAAATTTAATTGCTTTTGTTATCTATTAATACTAAATTATATAAGACTAATTTTGCTATATACAAATTATTTTACTTAATTTAAATTAAGTATATATTTAAATGTTGTTGCAATCTTTATAAGAAATAAAATACATATTATTTTGTTATTTGTCTAAGCTTTTGAAGCTTAAAAAATTGTACAATAATTTAAGATTAATATTGCTAAAAAATCTATTTATATCGCTAGCTATATATTCAAATTGCAACAATTATTAGATTATAATATAATTAATCTAATTATTGAACAATTAATATATCTTTTTGTTTGTTAAGTTAAGAGAAGACTATAATAATCTAAATATATTAGCAATCGAATATCTCGCTAAATATTTAATTATCTTCTTATAGATATTAGTTTGTATAATTGTTCTTGTTATTGTAAACTTCGTTTTTAATTGGTTTTTTAAACTCTTAATTCTAGTTTTTTTTGTTTATTCAAATATTATTTTTCTCTAACTCTTTGAGATTGATATTGTTATTATCTTTCTTAATAATAGCTTTAAGATCTTCTTGCAATTAATAAAAGTTTTGCTTTAACAATAAGATTGCTATGCTAGAAAGTTGCGTTAAAAATATAGTATTATTTATTTTTAATTTAATTTAAAGAGTTAAAAGCATTTAAATTATAGACTTTAAATAATTGTTTTTTACGTTTCTTAAGAGTATATAAGATTAATTAACTAATTTTATTATTTCGAATTAGTCTATTGTTATCTATTTTACTTCTACAAAATATTCTATGTTGATATTATTATTTTTTAAGTCAATTTAACTTAGTACTTCTTCTAGAAGTCTTCGACAAAGTTGCTTGCTCAATAGTATAAAATATACTCTTAAATATTGTTGTATACAAACAAGAGATATAATTTTTTACAAACAAAACAAATACTTGCGTTTATATATTTTTTTTTTAATTGTCTTTGTATTTATTAGCAAAGAAATTCAATAATTGTAAAAAAAATTATTAAGATATTTAAATCTAATAACAAGATATATTGCTTTAATTGCATTTTTTTTAAATTTATACTCGATTTAACACCTCTAGAGACCTATGCGAGATCTATATATTTTGCGATTTTTGAATCTAATCAATCACGAATAGGCAAGCAACACTAGTGCCTACTTGTTTAATTATAATTGACTAGAACTTACGATTGCAATTTTGCTCGTAATACTTTATTATAACAATATCGCGTCTTTGTCTTCTATATTGTAATATTTGCAATACAAAAAAATTCTTTAAACAAGAACTCTGTAAATCCAAGAGAAATTTGTGCATTGCTAATAATGTCGTTGTCTAAAACTATTTCAATAAATTAATAAATAAAATTATTTGTATTGTTGCAATAATAGATCTTGCTTTGTCTAGTAATTGTCTTAAATTCGTAATATTAATCTTCTATTGCATTTGAGTTCTTTCTTGTTGTTATTTTAAATATATTAAAAGAACGTGTTTAACAATTATGCGTTCTTAATTGCACTCGTACGTGCTTATCGTAATATCAAAAACGCGACGTTTGCATAGAAATTAATTGAAGTCAATTTTGTTCGTTCTTAGTTAAACAAAAAGTAAATTGTATAATTTAAGATAATCGAAGTGCAATTGCATATACTTATGCGTAATTTTTAATGCAATCTTGCGATATTTTGCGATATTTTTGTTTCTTGATTATTTACGTTGTTATTCTTTTTGAATCTTGTCTTAAATAAGTGCTTTTTTAGCAACAAGTTTGTTCGTTATTTAATTAACGAGAGAAAGAAGCTATTTGTGCGTCTTGTCGACAATTTTGTTCGCAATTTTATTATCTCTTATGTTCTTGTATCTCAATACTCAATGTAGTTTTAGTACTGTCTCGCGACGTCGAAATATCTCGCACGCGCTTCGTGTGCGTCTCAATCGCATCTAATTCGATGTCGATTTTATCTCTTCTATAATTCTAATTGAGACTTAATTGTTTAAGTATATCTTGTAGATTTGTTCTTTCAAATTAGTGACAATCTTGCAGTGCTTCGCCAATTTCTTCGATACTCTTGTGAGTTCCTCGAGTTTATCGTGATAAGTTAGTGCTACGTCGACGCTCCCAAGACGCTTTCCGATGCTCCAGTTCGCTTCGACTCTTTAATTGCATCAAAAGACAATAAATTATTAAAGATAAAAAAAATTCTAAATCTAAAATAAGTTGAAGTTAAGTAAAATTAATTTAATTAACAATATTATTTTAATTGCAAAGACTATATATCTAATTTTGTTCTTGTTAATTCTTTGCTTACAAAACAATTAGCAAGTTGACAAAACAAACATATTAAATTTAAAAGATATAAACTATCTATTAAAGATTGTTTCTTAGTTAAATGAATATTAAGTTATAGTTACTCTAATACTCTTATAGTCTCTACAAATTAATTATCTTAAAACATTTTTTATTTATATTTTTTTGCTCATAATTCTTACGTACTTACTTATATTCTATATATATAATTTATAGATCTACTTTAACTTTCCTTATGTATTCGATATATTATATAGCATTTCTTTATATATATAAATAGATTACAAGTTACAGTCTTGTTCTTTGTTATAATTGTGCGCTTATGCGAGATTCGAATTTTAATAATAGAGAACAAAACAATATTTAATAGTAAGATTCTAGCTTTTATTGCTTTCTTTATTATAATTTATTTTTTAAATTTGCATTTGACAATATACTTAATATATTCGATGTCGATTGTAATTTTAACAAAGAGAAGACAAGAAATTTAAAAGAAGAAGAGAAGAATATAAATTAAAGAGATATAATAGAAGAAAAGTTTTAAAAGATTATAACTTCAATAACGTTTTCGAAAGAAAAAATAGATTATAAGATAATATTAAAACGCAATTAAACTAAGTTAGAATATTATATTCTTATTCTCGCGAGTTATTTCTTTATTACAATCGCGCGTTTACGCAAGATTCTAATTGTATTAATAGAAAACAAAAAAGTAGTTAACAATAATACTTTAAACTTTTATTACTTTGTTTATCTTAACTTATTTCTTAAAGACAAATTTAACAACATATTTAGTATACTCGACATCGATTGTAGCTTTAACAAGAAGAAAGCAAGAAATCTAAAAAAATTAATAAAAAAAAATCTAAAAGATCGTAACTTCGACAAAGTCTTTACGAGAAAAAAGAGATTAACAAATTGTATTCGAATATTGTTAAACTATATTAGAATATTATACTTTTGTTCTCTTAAGTATTGTTTAGATCTTGCTATAATTGTGTATCTACGTAAAACCTTAATCTTAATAATAAATAAAAATATCTAGAAGATTATAAATTAGTAAAGTCTTTAAAGAATTTAATTATTCTAGCTTATATTTATTTATCGATAGAGAGAGATTGTCGAACTATATCAAATTGAATCGAATTATATTAAGTTTTCTCTCTTTTTTATCTTGCTCTCTTTTTTTCAAATCAATAGACTTATTAAATTTTTGTTTATAAGACTATCTAGTAATAATTAACTTGTTGTTCTTCTCTTTTTATTTTATTTCTTAATATAGTTAAATTACAAATACGCGCTTTGCGTTAAAGACTTATTAAGTAAAAGCAATAACAACAAACATAATAATAATAAGATTACTATATTCTTGCTTAAGTACAACTAATATTGTATTTAGTTAATTGTTGTAAAATGTTTCAAGTTATTTTTGCTCGATATTAATTATTCTATTAGCGATTAATAAGATTTCTTCTTGTTTTGTTCTTCGAAATCTAATATAGCAATTAGAATACTAATAAAGTCAAGCTTTAAATAATAAAGCATTAGGTTAACTTTAGTTGCTAGTTTACTTGATAAACTATCTATTAAAAGCAATTATTATAACAAGATTAATTGTATTAAATACTATATATATTGTTCGAACATATTGTTTTCTTGTTCTATAAAAGAATAAATACAATATTGCTATTAATAAGAATTGTAACGCTTACGAACAATTTTAAGCAAACTAGCACAATCTTTGCTAGTTTATTGCTCAATGATTAAATATATTATATAAAATAAGATAGTATACTTAATCTTCGATCTAGTATATAGCAAAGAGAATAACAAAGAGATATTAACAATAAATGTAAAGCGAAACAAATTGCACTAAGCATTAGTTATATAATTAAAAATACTAGATAATTTGTCTTTGCTATTGCTGTTAGATTGATTAATTTCGTTAAGCTAACAAGAGTTGTCAATCTAACAAGAATTGTTAAATCGACAAGACAATTAAAAAAAAGAAAACAAACTTTGTCTTTTTAATTGTAAAGTTGCAACAATTATATCAAATATATAACAAAAAATATGCTTCAAAAATATGTTTATGTTTAGATTAGTTAATAAGAATACAAAGACTCTTTTATTAAAGCAAAAAAATTTACAAGATTTTCGACGTTATTTTGTTATAGATTTAAAGAAGAGATTATTTGTTATTTATTTTTTTATTAAGATTTTGTCTTTAAACAAGTTAGTAATACTTTGTTAAAACTTTTTGTTAAAATATTTTTGACAAAACGATATATCTTTCTTCGAGACAATATTGTTAAGTAAGTTTCTTTATATACGCGCTTAAATTGCGTTAAAGACAAATCTATAGAGAGAATTGAAACACAAATTATATTAACTATATATAAATTTCGTTGTATATTAAAATATTTAAAATTAACAACAAAATAAAGCTTGCTTTAATTGTTCTTTTAATTATATAATTAAACTCAAGATTTTATTATATTTGCGTAGAGTTTATATATAATTAAAATACTAATTGCAACAATAATACTAAGCTTACGCATTAAAGTTCTATATATTTTATTTTTCTAAAAATTTATATTAATTTCTTATATTTAATATGTTCTTAATACAATTAAGATAGAGTATATATACAAAGAGAAGATATTTCTCTTACTTACAACAATTTTTGATTATAACAATACTTAATTAAAATGTCGATTATTCTAATTATTAATACAAAAAATAAGAGATTAAAGCAAATTAAATTAAGTTGCTAAAAGATATAACTTAATCAATTAAAGAAATTAATCTAGATATAATTATTAATCTAGTAATAATTATTAAGATAAACACTTTCTTTTGTTTATCTTAAAAGAAGTAAAAGTTAAAACTTTATTATTAGAAAGTTTAGATCTTAACTAACAACTTAATTTGATTTTGTCTCTTAATAGATAACAATAAAAACTATATATACAATAGATTGCAAATGCGTTTGCAAATCCAACAATTAAATATAATTACTAGCTATTTAATAATATATATACTAGATCTTTAAAGTTTCAAATTTTCAAGCAATTCAATTAGAAGTTAGATTGACATTTGTATTAACTAATTGTTAATATACAACAAGAAAGACTTAATTAACTTGCAAATACAATAAAGAGCAAAAAAAAAAAATAGATAATTGCGCTGCTTACTTAGTTAATTTAGATTAAACTAACATTTAATATTTAACAAACTATTAATAAATAATAAGAGTATAATCTTAAGTAAAATCTTTGTGTATATAACAAACTTTACAAAATACTACAATTTTAATAGTAATTATTAAATTGCGAAGTTACTTTCTTTATTTACAAGTCGAATGCAAGAGATTCGAGATCTTTGTCGACTTCTATTTATCTTTGCGCGTTAATAATTCTTTTTATATCTTTTATCTTTGCAATTCTTCTTTAACGCTTGCTTTTTCTTAGTAGACAATTTCTTTTTCTTGTTTTTAAGTTGCTTGCGTGTTTTTTTTGTTAATATTATTTCTTTATTATCTAGCTCAATTGTAGTTTTACGTCTCTTTATCTTCTTTGCGCTCTTAAGCTTCTTTTTGTTCTTATTAGATTTAAAATATATAAATTTATTGTTAATAATTACTATTGTTTTTTGTTAATAGATTGTTAAACGCAATTTAATTTTAGAAGCTATTAATATATCTTCGCTATTACTAGAAATAATTATTAGAGATTTGCTCTATTATATATTTAAAAGAAAACTTCTATTTTTAATTAAATTATATCTTGTTATTAATGTTAACAACAATTATTAATAATATTTAACGTAAGAAATCTATATATAGAAAGAGCTAGAACTTGTTTTAATTACAATAAATATTAACAAAAGTCTAAAGTTAATAAGACAAAAAATACTTCTTTGTTGTAACAATTAACGCAATTAACATTTTATTAAAGTATATTATCGAACAATTATTTTTTCTTATATAATAAATATATTGTATATATTAATATTTAAAGAAATATAATTGTTTGCGACAAATATAAGTAAAATTCGCTTCTTATTAATATATAATTTTATTTTATTTTAACAAACTTGGAGTTATTTTGTTGTAAACAAAATTAATAAGCTCTAATTTTTAAATTTAGTATAATTAAAGAATATAAACAATCTTAAAGATAATAATTATAACGTACAATTTTATTTAAATATCTTAGCTTCTTTGCAATCTTTGTTCAAAAAAAAAATCTATTTAATTAGTATTTTTGTCAAATTAAATTAGCTTATCTATAATGTTCTAATAAAATTAGAAGAAATTAGTCTAATATAATATTCTTATTAGAGTAATCAAAGTTTCAAATATATAATATTTATATATTTAATTATTGCGCTCTTATTCTAGTTGCAAAGAATTGCTTACTTCGATTTTGCAATACTTTGTATCTTGTTCGAACTTATATATATTAAGATTTCTTAAATTGCTTTTATTATTCGAGTCTCTAATTATTATATAAAATCTTACATTTATTTAACGTTTTTTTGGATATTTATTTTATCAATTTATTATAAAAATAATTTACAACTTTTGTTGCAATTATTGATATTGTCTTAGATTTAATATTTCTTATTAGTTAATAATTGTTATATTACTTTTGCGAAGAGCTTTAATTTTACAAATTCGCAATTATTAATAATTCAAATATTATATATCGAACTTCTACAATATAACTAAAGAAAAAATATCTTCTTAAATATCTTTCTATTTAAAAGAGTATTAACGAAGCTTATTACTATAACTTAATAATATTGAGCAACTTAACTAGAATATCTTCTTCTCTTTAATTTATTATTGTATTGATTTTTGAACAATATAAAGATAATAATACAAAATTGCAAATATTAAATAAAGCAATAAGTAAAGAAGAAGAAATTGTTAATAATTGCTAAAAGTCGAAGTTAATCTCAAAGTTTTATAATAGTTTAGTTACTCTCTTAAGAGAACAATATTGCAAAGACGATTTTTAAGATTAATTCAATAATAAATAATATTAACATAATTTGTTTTTTACAATAAATATATTTTAACTTAAATAGAAAGAAGTTTATATCGATAACTTAAAGTTAATTTACTATAATTCTAATTTATTTCGAATATTTGTTAAACAAATAAACTTTTACAAGAAACGAAGATAATAATATGCGCAACTTAGATTGCTATAGACTTAAGCGAAAACTAGCAATTAAAAAGATAAAAAAAGTAAAAATTAATATTGTTTAACGTTTTCTTATAATAATAAACGCGCTAATAATTGTTAAAGTTACAAATTAAGCTAAGTTGCTAATGCAAAAAGTTCTACTTTCGATAAACATCTCAAGTAATAAGAAGAGCAATTCGAATAACAACAATTATAAGTTTACTTCTATATTATTGTTCTTTTTTACTTTGTCTTTTAAATCTATTTTTACATTATTGTTCTCTTTTACTTTGTCTCTTAAATCTACTTTTATAAGTTTGTTCTTTCTTATTTTAAATTCTAAGCTTACGCTTACTTTGTTGCGCTTCTTTACTTTTTTTTAAATTTACGCTTACATTGTCTTGATTCTCTTTGTTACTAATAATATTAAATTTACTTTAAGATATTACAAATTAAGTTAAAAACAAAATTAATAATTTGTTACAAAATATAATACGCAAAGTTGTAAACAAGATACACTATAATATATCTAAAGATAATAATAATATTGTAACAAGTTTGTAATTCGACGTTGCTATTATTATAGAAGAATATACAAATATACTTAATCTAATATTAATATAAGAACAATAAAAAACGCTAGAAGCTTGCGAAAATCGATATTATACTATTTTATTATAAGAGAAGAGACAAGAGAGAAGATCTTACTAGCAATAACGTTTACGATTTATCTCGATTATTAAAATTAAATAGAAGTAATCGACGCAATATTAACAAGTAATTAAGATATATCTAGTGCGTTTCAACGCGAATCAATACAAATTGCAACAAATATAAAAATAAAAGTAATAAATATTAGAAAACTCTATAAATCTAAAAAGAGAAACGTGTACGAAATAATCTTAATAACAACGTTAACAAGATAATATTTTCTAATCGAGAAATTGACGCAATATCTTAGCGACATTTTCGCAAAAAACAAGCAAATTAACTTAATCTCGATATTAAAGAAATTAAAAAGAACAAATAATCGAATAAAAAGAGTCGAAAAGATAAAAAAGACATACAAATAGCAAATATATAAGCAACAATAACAAAAAATCTATTATTGACAAAGTAAATAAGTAATTAAAAGAGCGTCGAATAGACACTTTTAATACAATAATTAATTAACAAATAAAGTTAATTAATAGCAGGCTTAATTGATGCCGAAGGTAGCTTTATAGTTACTCTTTCTAAGGATAGTAATAGAAATCTAGGTTACAGTCTTAAGATATCCCTGGAAATGGGCTTAAATTATAGAGATAAAAA